>Ga0307377_10000150_pt1 | contig 95763 bp, 75 predicted proteins | sample TR3MG_FD_202535 | JGI IMG/M metagenome (GOLD analysis project Ga0307377, IMG submission 202535) | Soil microbial communities from Risofladan, Vaasa, Finland - TR-3 | ecosystem: Environmental > Terrestrial > Soil > Coastal area > Acid sulfate soil | place: Finland: Risofladan, Vaasa | collected...
CGACCGCAAGGGGACTGCTGTGGCGTTTAAGGTATAATGGGCTGCAGAAGGGCGGCCTGAAAGGCCGCCCTTCTGCAGCCGGCGGTTATCAACATTCATATCAGGGCTGATAAAATGATAGAAACGGCGGGGGCTAAAGTCCACTCTACCTTAACTCAGTGTCGTTTTTTCATGTCGGATGGGGGAGGGTAGAGCCAGTCTTTTGACAGGGCGAGGACTTTGAGTCGATTGAGGCCGCCGACCTGTTTGTCGCCGGCACAATAGGACAAGAGGGCGCGATTGTCAACGAAGCTCATCGAGGTGTAGCAAAACCAGCCGTTGGGGTCTGCTTCTATTATGCGGGATTTGCTCCAGGTGCGGCCGTCATCTTTACTGATAGCTACACACAAGGGTGTGCGTTTTCCTTTTTGGAAGGGGTGGGCGCCGGAATGGTCGTTCCAGACACACAGCAGGTCGTCGCTCCAGGGGATGCGCTCGATGGTGGCGGGACTGCAGGGCGAAGCAAGACTTGTCGGCGTGGGTTCGGACCAGGTTATGCCGCCATCGCTGGAGTAACAGCCATACTGGAAGCCGTGTGTGGTGCGCATGAACATCCAGAGCCGGCCGTCCCTGATCTCGACAACTCCGGGTTCCTGTAAGACGCTTTTTCGTTCGGAAACAGGGGTAATGGCAGTGTTGGACTTATGCCAGGAGCGGCCGTCGTCATCGGAATAATAGACTATGGGAATTCCCATGCTGCTAAAGTCTGTAACTTTTGTCCCCGTTTCGTCGAAGCCGGTGTGCAGGGCGGCAGGGACAATCAAACGTCCTGTGGACAATTGAACTGCACGGTCGTTGTTGACGACATGATAACCTTCCAGCAGTGTGACGCGCACGGGTGGGCTGAGGGTTTCGAATTCATCCGTCGAGCGGCGGACATACGTGCTGCAGGAGCGGAGCCTTGCTTCTTTGCGCAGGTAAAAGAGAAGCAGTTCGCCGTTCTTTAGGCGCAGGATGCTGACGGACATGACGTTGCATTTACCCTCGTTGGGAACGAGTATTTTGTCGTTGGTCCAGGTCTTGCCGTTATCGCTGGAGGTGCGCATGGCCAGGTCGGCGGTGGAATGGTCTCTCGTACCCCCCGTGAAACGGGAATAGACCAGGCACAGCCGGCCGTCTTTCAATTGGACAATATCACCCTCGGAGTTTCTCGGCTGTTGGCTGGTCGGCTCTATCACCAGCAGCGTCTGCGTGTCCGCAGTCGCAGCCGAGTGAAGGTATGCCGTCAGGATTATGGTCGCGAGCGTGCAAGTAGTTCTGATTAACGCTTGGCAGTCCTGGATCAGTCCCATTTGACCAGCGATTTCGCACCTAATGTTGTTTCAGCCGTGTTTCCGGGCCTCTGTGTTATAAAGATACCGGATGGGCATGAAAAAGACAAGTCTCGGTGGGTTCTGAGGCATATGCTTTCTGCGTTTTGGGCCGGTGTGGTAATCTTTGGATGGCGGAACGGCAGGTTTTCGTATTTCGCAGGCGATTTGGGCCGAAAAAAGCGTTTTTGCTATACGCTTGCATATCGTGGCTTGACAGTTCGGGAAAAGTTATCGTATTATGTGAATTGGTAGTTAACGTGGTCAAGGGAGGGTCTGCGAAAGGGAGACTGTGGGCTGAAAGCGAGAGAAGAAAGTGTGGCCTTGCGAATATATTTTATTCATTGCGTGTGAGATTCATCCTGGCGAAAAGTCCGCAAGCGATAATTTCTGAACAGCTGATAGAAAGATAGTATCTGTTTTACTTTTTTAGAGGTGTTTTTGTCCCGCCGAGGCGGGCAAGTGCCGGGTTTTATGGCCAAACGCATTGCGATTTTGGGTTCGACCGGTTCGATAGGCAAGAGTGCTCTTCGAGTAGTTGATGCGCTGGGGCCGGGGTACGAAATTGTTGCGCTGACGGCTCACAGCAGCGCGGGTTTGCTTGCTGAACAGGCGAGGCGATACAGGCCGAAATACATCGCACTTACAAATGCGATTTACTATGAGCAGCTCGGCGAGGCTGTCGGCGATTTGGATGTTGAGGTTCTGGGGGGGCCTGAAGGCCTGGTGGAGATTGCGGAGCTTGAGGGGGTTGATATTGTCCTGACGGCGGTGGTTGGAGCGGCGGGTCTGCCTGCCGTTCTTGCGGCTGCGGAAAAGGGCAGGATACTTGCGATTGCGAACAAGGAGCCGTTTGTTATTGCGGGCGAGCTGCTGATGAAGGCCGCCAGAGAAAACGGCGGCACTGTTCTGCCTGTGGATAGCGAACACTCGGCGATTTTTCAGGCGATGCGGGCGGGGGCCCGCCATGAGGTTCGCAAAATCATTCTGACCTCTTCGGGTGGGCCGTTCAGGGGGGCAGGCATTGACGAGATTCAGGATGTAACGCCGGAGGAAGCGCTTTCGCATCCGGTCTGGGATATGGGGCCGAAAATCACCATTGATTCGGCCACTATGATGAACAAGGCGCTGGAGATTATCGAGGCGCATTGGCTTTTCGATATGCCGGTTGACCGAATCGAGATTCTGATTCATCCGGAGTCAATAGTCCATTCGCTTGTGGAATTTGTTGACGGGTCGGTGGTGGCACAACTGAGCGAGCCTGATATGTGCCTGCCGATTCAGTATGCTTTGACGTATCCGGCCCGCGTGGCGGGGCCGGCCAGGCGCCTGAGGCTTGAAGAAACAGGCACGCTTACGTTCGAGAGGCCCAATCTGGAAACGTTTCGGGCGCTGTCGCTGGGTTTTGAGGTCGCACGGACGGGCGGTACCGCGGCGGCTGTTTTCAACGCCGCAAATGAAGCGGCGGTGCAGGAATTCCTGGCGGGAAGGATTAAATTCGCTAATATAGTCGAACTTGTCGAGCACTGCCTGAATAAACATAATGTCAAGACGAATGTTTCGCTCGAGCAACTGCTTGAAGCCGATGGCTGGGCGAGAAGAGAGGTTATTGAATGTCTGAATCAGAAAGTTCGCTGAACGAAAACACATTTTGTGAAAAGAGCCCGGGAAGCGGATTTGGCAGGCGTTTCAGCGGTGTTCTGCTGCTGATTGTCATTGCGGCGGTTATTTCTTTACTTATACGAAATCTGGATGTATTCGGCAATATACTAAAAGTAATAATCGGATTTGGGGGGGTGATTCTGGTTCACGAATTCGGTCATTTCGTTGTTGCCAAGCTTTCGGGTATGAAGGTGGAGGCCTTTTCCATCGGCTTCTCGCCCGTTTTGGCGGGCATCCTCAGGACTGAGCGGGGCTATCGCATCCGGATATTGCCGAGTTTTTTCCCAAAAGAGAACGATGACTCGGACGAAGGTCGGCTGAGTTTTACTATCGGCAGGAAAGGCAAACCCGGCGAGACGGAATATCGTATAGGGCTTATCCCATTCGGGGGCTTCAACAAGATACTCGGTCAGGAAGACACCAAAGCGGCCAAGGCGGGCGACGACCCGCGTTCGTATATCAATAAGCCTATTATTGTTCGCATGGCGGTTATAGCGGCAGGAGTTGTTTTTAACGCTCTCAGTGCGATTTTAGTTTTCATGATTGTTTATCTTGTGGGCATTAATCTTGTGCCGCCGGTGGTCGGCGGGGTGGCGCCGAATTCGCCGGCTGCTCGTGCGGGACTGCGAGCGGGCGACGAGATAATAGAGATAGCGGGCAAAAAGGACAATCTTGACTTTCGCAATATTATAATCGCGGCAATCTTGTCGGGCAGGGACGAGAAGGTTCCGCTGAGGGTCAGGCACACCGACAACACGGAGGAGGACCTGGCGATTGCGGCCAAGCGAATGTCGACGCTAAACGGAGAAATGAGAGCTTTTGGTATTGAGTGGCCGACGAGCCTGACCATCGCCAATGTTTCGGATGCCGCAGGCTTATACAAAAGGACAGGGCTAAAACCCGGCGACCGGATAAAGTCCGTTAACGGAAAGCAAGTCCGCGCCTACTGGGAGCTGGAGGACATAATTGCAGAGGCCTTTGTTCCGGCGGTGACGGTTGTGGCTGAAAGGACCGACCCTGTTTCGAAGAAATCTGAGGCCGTTGAGTCACAGCTTCGGCTGGAATGGTTGTATGCCGGCAGTCTGGAAGTTGAATCCGACTCTGAGCTTTCCCATGTCTATAGCATGGTGCCGCGTTTGCGGGTCACGGATGTTTCAAAAGAAGGGGACGCCAATGATGTCGCACACGCTCTGCGGCGCGGCGATATCATTCTTGCGGTGGGCAATATCGAGAATCCCACCTATAAGGAGCTGCGTGACCTTACCGAAGAATACGAGTCAAAAGCACTGCCCATAAAGGCATTGCGTTTGGACGGCGGAGGGGCTGAAGAGGTCCTTACGGTCACGGTTACGCCCAAATGGTCGCGGGACGTGGATCGCGTAGTGATTGGTATTAACGTCGAGCTTGACACAGAGCATCCGGTTGTGGCCAAGACCATTACGGCTGAAGGCGGACCGGCGGCACTGGCCATCCCTCGCGGGGCGACGATAACGGCGGTTGACGGAGTGAGCGTTTCGAGCTTCTACGATATCGTCAGGGAAATCCGCAGGAATTCCGGTCAGCGCATCACGATAGACTATCGGCTCAGTAACGAAATTGCCGGCGATGTTGTCCTGCAGGCAGGAGCCACAGAAAAACCTATCTCTGTCAAAGTAGTATTTGCCGAATTCGTTCCATTTAAACTTCTGCAGAGACTTTACAAGGCCGGCGGTCCGGGCGAGGCGATTACGATTGGATTGAAAAAGACCAGTGTCCTTATCGTCGACACCTGTTTGAGCATAAGGCGCATGATTCAGGGGCTTGTCAGCAGGAAGGAGTTTTCGGGGCCTGTCGGCCTTATAAAGGTCAGTTATGATATTGCCGCGGAGCGGCCCCTGGTTGAATTCATTCATTTTCTTGGCCTGATAAGCGTTCTTCTTGCCGTGTTCAACCTCTTGCCCATTCCGCCTTTTGACGGCGGGTGGCTCGTGCTGCTCGCGGTTGAGAAAGTCAGGGGGTCGGCGCTAAGTGAGCGGGCGCAGGGGGCGGTAGCTTATGCCGGGGTGGTGTTTGTGATAGCGCTTTTTCTTTATTTGACATTTAATGATATTGTTAATATTTTTTCTCGTTAGCCGGTCAGGTCGCCGGTTCGAGGTCGACAGCGTTCACCTGGAAAGAGTCGTATAAAGGACTGTGGGGGATATGGAGCAAGGATGTTTTTGCTGAGTAAGGAAAGGATTCGAAGGTTTGAAAACGTTATTGGATAAGCGTCGGGGCCAACAGTACCATGCGGGCCTGACCGATGCTCTAAAACAAGCCGATGCGGAAGTTTGCCGATTAATAAAAAAAGAGTACGAGCGGCTTGAAAACACGCTGCAACTGGTTGCGGCGGAGAATCGGTGCTCCAGCGCGGTTCTGGCGGCCCTCGGCTCTGTGGTCCAGAACAAGACCGCGGAGGGCTTCCCCGGGGCAAGGATGCACGGGGGCTGCGAGGTAGTCGATGAGATAGAGAGACTTGCCGCCGACCGGGCGAAAGAGGCTTTCGGCGCGAAATATGCGAATGTTCAGCCGCATTCGGGAACGAGCGCGAATCAAATTGTCATTGCCGCAGTTTCGGAAAGGGAAGATAGGATATTAAGTCTGGCCTTGGAGCAGGGGGGACACTATTCGCACGGCTCGAGCGATTCGGTCACCGGTAAGTTCTTCAGTATAGAAAATTATTATCTTGATAAGGCGAGCTTTCTTCTGGATTACGGGTCAATCAGACAGCAGGCGCTCAGAGTCAGGCCGAAACTTATTGTATGCGGGGCCAGCGCCTATACGAGGACCATAGATTTTCCGAAGTTCAGAGAAATTGCGGACGAGGCGGGGGCGTATCTTCTGGCGGACGTCTCGCACATATCGGGACTGGTGATTGCCGGCGCCCATCCTTCGCCGATAAACCACGCGCACTTTACGACGACAAGCACCTACAAACCCGGCGGGCCCCGGGGCGGACTGATATTAATGGGCAAAGATTACGACCAGAGAATAGTGACAGCGGGCAGAGAGATGGCCTTGTGGCAGCGCATTGAACAGGCGACGTTTCCCGGCGTGCAGGGGACGCCTTACTTCAATCATATAGCGGCCAAGGCCGTCTTCTTCAAAGAGACGCTTTCCGACGAATACAAGGCCAGACAGTTCAAAATCATAGAAAATGCAAAAAGGCTGGCAAATAATCTGCTTGATTCGGGATACGACGTGGTGACGGGCGGGACGGACAACCACATGGTTCTGGTGAACGTGGCCGACTCCGGAGTGGGCCTGACAGGCGTAGCGGCACAAAGGTGTCTGGAAGAGTGCGGCATAGTTGTTGACAAGGTCGGTGTGCCTTACGATACGAGGCCGGCTGCGATTGCGAGCGGCATCAGATTGGGCACGCCCATTGTTACGAGAAGCGGGATGGGTGAGAAGGAAATGGACGAGGTATCGGGAATGATCGATTCGGTCTTGAGGCAGGTAAAGACGGCAGGCCAGACCGATTACGAAATAGACGAGTCATTCAAGCAGGCAAAACAAGACCAGGTCCGGGATTTATGCAGCAGATTTCCTTTCTGTTAAGCGGTATTTTTGCGGAAGGCCGATGTTCTCGAACACTATGCTGCAAAGAATAAAACAAGAGCTTGAACAGGGCAAAACGCTGCTGCAATTCGGATTCTTAAATGCCACGGGTCAGGTTCTTGGAATGATTGCGCCTCTGGTTATCGCGGAGTATTTTTCGAGGTTCTCGAAAGAGTCGGCAGAGGGGATGTTTACCAGCTACTATCTGGCCAAGATGGTAGTGTTCTTTTTCGCGACGCTGCTGATCGCCGCGGCACAGACGCCTTTTATCGTCTTCGCAAACCAGGAAAAGGCGGGAACCGGCAGGATAAACAAAGCGTTCTCCGTGCAATTGACTTTCTTGCTTTTCAGCCTGGCTGTATTTCCGGCGATAACGCTTCCGCTTAACAAATATATATTCGGAATGTTTGCGAGAATAACCGGCGGGGATTTGTTGTTTATCGAACTGGCCTTTGTCGGAATTGCGTTGAAAAGTTTTCTTTCCAATCTGTTTATGGCGATGAACCAGAGGATAAAGAATTCCCTTGTCGAGCTGGTTTTCGGCTTCTTCATGCTTGCTATCGTTTTGCTGTTGTACTGGACCGACAGAATCAATCTGAGAACGGTTTTTCTTGTCTATTTTATTTCTGCCGTTTTTGTGGCGATTATATTCATCAAGACCATCGACTTCGGGCAGTTGCGGCCCTTCAACATCGATAGACGGCTTTTGAAAGACATGTTCAGTTTTACAGCGTGGGTGATGTTCGGGTCCGCGGCCGTGTACTTCATAGATTGGGGTGACAGCCTCGTTTTGAGGTTGCTGCGCCCGTTTGGAGATACGGGCACTTACGGTCTGGGCTATCAGGTCTTCAAAGGCGTAGCCGCGTTGACGTTTATCGCAAGTGCTTATTTTATGCCCTTTGTCAGTCAGCATGTTGCCGACAGTGCCAAAATGAGAGACTACCTGTTTAACAAGAGGCCAAAGGTGTTCCTGCTGGGTCTTGTTGCGATAGGCTTGCTCTTCCTGGTTACCCCCCAGGTTTTCAAACTGGTTTACGGCGATGTCTTCCGTGGCTCTATCGCCGTCTTGAAAGTCTTGTTCATCGGCTCAGTACTGATACTGTATTCCATTTTTTACGACCCGATTCTTCATTCGCTAAAGAAGTTCAAATTCACACAAACGGTCAATGTTGTCCAGGTTTTGCTGAATCTGCTGCTGGATTTCTGGTTTGTAAGTCGAATGGGTATGATTGGCGCTGCGGTTGCAACTGTGTTGGCGTATTTTTTTCGGGCCGCGGCCATGGAGATATATTTCTGGGTTAAGCTGAGAAAGCTGCTGAACCTGTGATTAGTGCGGTTATTGCCGCAGAGAACTAAACGGTATGGCTGAACAAAATAACAATGTCTCCGGCAGGCCGGCAACGTATTATAAGCAGCGCAAGCAGAACATGCTCAAATATGTACCGCCAAATGCGAAAAGAACGCTCGAGTTGGGCTGCGCCGAGGGCAACTTTTCCGAACTTGTCAAAACCAGTTTTGGCGCAGAGTGCTGGGGCATCGAGATAAACCCCGAAGTTGCGCAAGTCGCGGCGGCAAAGCTTGACAGAGTGATAAATGGTGATGCAAGCGGGTGTCTGCATGAGGTCCCCGATAATTACTTTGACTGCGTAATATGCAATGATGTTCTCGAACACCTTGCCGACCCCTACACGCTGCTGGTCAGTCTCAAGGAGAAACTGACTGCCGAAGGTGTTGTTGTTGCGTCTTTCCCGAATGTCAGATATTGCCGCAATCTTTTCGAACTGGTTGTGCGCGGAAACTGGGACTACAAAGACGACGGAATACTCGATAGAACGCACCTGAGGTTTTTTACCTGTAAAAGTCTGGTAAAGATGTTTCCGCAGTTGGGGTATGAGCTGCTGACCATAGAAGGCCTGCAGTCCGAGCACAATATAAAGACGGCGGCCGTCAGGATTCTGACCCTGTTGTTTTTCAATATCTTCGAAGACATAAGGTACGACCACTTTGCCTGCGTTGCCAGACCGGTATCTTAGGGGGTATTGAAAGCCCACAAAATCTTCGTTAGAATTCTTCTATTTCCGGAGCATGCTGACTTTGCGTTGGAGCCACAGGGTTGGAAAAAGGAGATGGTTATGATTAGCGTAGTTATACCGTCCTTTAACGCGGGAGGATTCATCAAACGAACAATAGATAGCGTTTTAGAGCAGATTTACTGCGATTATGAGCTTATCGTGGTTGACGACGGCTCTACCGATAACACGGCAGAGGTGGTCAAAAGTTACGGCGCGAAAGTTCGCTATATCTACCAGCAAAATGCGGGCGACGGCCCGGCACGAAATGCCGGCATCAAGGCGGCCAAAGGCGAGTGGATAGCTTTTCTCGACCATGATGACGAGTGGCTGCCGGAAAAGCTGCAGCTTCAGATGGAACTGCTCGGCCGACACCCGGACTTGCGCTGGTGTGGGTCAAACCGGTATCAGTCCGATGGCGCGCGCCGCACGGTGGTCGCTGATGTTGAGGCGGTCAGGACAGCCTTGACCGAAGGTGATTATTTTGAAGATTACTTCAAGGCCGCTGCCAAAGGCGCATGTCCTGTCATTACCTCGACAATGGTGGTTCACAGAGAGGCTTTTGAGCTGGCCGGCGTTTTTGATTCCTGCTGGCCGAGGGCCGCCGACCTCGACATGTGGTGGCGGATTGCCTACCATTTTCCGAAGATGGGTTGCCTGCCCCAGCCGTTGGTCGTTGTACATAGCGGCCTTCAAGACCGACGTTCTACGGCCCTTCGATTGGAGAGCAAGCGGGGCGAAGAAGCCAGAAGACTGATCGCCCGACATCTGGAGCTGGCGAAGGAACACGGAAGGCTTGAGGAATTCAAGCCCTTGGCCGGAAGAGAGCTGCGAATAACCCTCATTACGACTGTGTACCACGGCTTCAAGGCCGATGCTCGAGCAACCGTTCGACAGTTCCGCGATTTTTTCCCCTGGTACTGGCGCGCAGCGACATACCTGCTGACCATCTTTCCAGAAGTTACCTCGGCCGCGGCAAAGACCGTCGCGTACCTGCGGTATAAACTCGGGTTGGAACGTGAGATTTCGCGTCGATGGGTCCGGTCAGAACAAGCCCCCGGGGAAGGAAAGACGTGACAGGCCGCAGCTTTATTGGGTGAATCGGCTGGGTTGCGCATGATGTTGCCGGCGAAATAGCACCGGAGATAACTTGTATTGGTCGGCCGGATTTCGTACTATCATTGAATTACGAGATTTAGCGGTCCTCGTGTGCGGCCTGGACGTAACGCATTGGGAGTGTGGTTGTGAAACTGGTTGAAGTTAAAACACTGCGGCTTTCAGCGATAAAAGTGATTAGATTTGCCCGTTTCTGCGACCACAGGGGATATTTCACGGAACATTACCGAAAAAGCGACTTCGCCAATCATCCGGAAATGGGTTTTATGAAAAACGTGGAATTCGTCCAGTGTAACGAGAGTTACTCCCATAAAGGGACGGTTCGCGGTCTGCATTTTCAGTGGAACCCTTATATGGGCAAATTGGTGCGTACCTTGTCGGGCAGAATGATTGACATGGTTATGGATATAAGGAAGGGTTCGCCGACTTTTGGCAGGATTATCCTCTACGATATGCCTGCCGACAACAAAGTCGATTACCACGAGTGGATTTGGGTGCCCCCCGGTTTTGCGCACGGCAACTTTTTCCCGGAAGAGACCACCATCGAGTATTTCTGTTCCGGCCAGTACAGTCCAGGCAGCGAGGCCGGTATATCACCTCTGGCCGATGACATTGACTGGACCCTGTGCGATTCGGCGCTGAAAAAGTTGTTTGACAAAATCGCACATTCAAAGGTCCTGATAACCGACAAGGACAGAAACGGATTCTCTGTTACCGGCTGGAAAAACGATGAGCGGTCCGACAATTTTATTTACGGACAATTGTAACGTTCTAATTTTCGTCACGAGCGACGATTGGCAAGTGAACCCAGAGTCAATTATCCTGCAATTGGTGTGTACGGCGCCGCATCTGGCGATTCCGCGGCGGGCCGCCTCGAAAATATGGTAAACTATGAGACGGGAAATTGACCCGTAAACAAGTCGGCATACTATTAATGATATTGATGATTTGCGACATTGCAAAGTCGGGATAGCCAGGGCGAAAACCTTTTTGGGTTTTCAGCCGCAATATACGATAACGAGCATTATAGAAGATTTATATGAAAATCGGTCGTACTTTGATGATTACGACCGGGACGAGTTTTACAATATTCGAGTTTTCAGGAAAATAAGCCCGTAAGAAAGCCCTGAAAAGATTCTTTTTATTACTTGTTTGCTGTAGACTCTCTCACAAAGACGTGTCCTCCAAAAGTCCCCGCAGCCTATCGTGGTTCTTCTTTACGTTTAGGCCATCCATCTCTTGTACCACATATTAAACATCATGATGCTCCAGAAGAGCCGGGAATAGTCTGCGTGTCCTTTTTGGTGCGTCTGCCACAAGTTCTTCACGGAGTTCTTGTCGTAATAATCAAACTCCTGCGAGTCAAAAATCTCTTTATAAGCGAGGTCCCTTAATTCGTTTCTCAAATAGTGTACCAGAGGCACTGCAAAGCCGCGTTTTCTCCGGTACAGAATCTTTCTTGGCAAAACATTAGAAAAGGCTTTTTTTAGTATATGCTTCTTGTCCGTTCCCTTTATTTTGAGCCGCGGCGGAATTGTTGCGGCAAATTCTATAAGTGTATGGTCCAAAAAAGGTACTCGTACCTCCAAACTGACGGCCATCGAGGCCCTGTCTTCCTTTGTCAGCAGGCAGTCCGGCAGATATTCGTTTATATCGAAATTCAGTGCATTCGTGGTGTCGTCTTCGTATTTGAAGTGTTTTCTGAGGTATTCAAATTCAGCCATGTTTTCCGTTTGCTCCTGTCTGCTGCGAAACATGTAGCTGAACAGCTTAAAATACAGTACCCATGCTTCTTCGCGGCCGCCCATAAAGGTTTGCAGTTTGTTGAGCTTGTCATTTCGCAATAACACATTTAGCGTCCGAACCGCGATACTTAACGCTTTTTTGGGGATGGCGGGGAGTTGATTCAGCCGTTTTAGAATCATAAATTCGATATACCGATGGTAGCCGCCAAACAGCTCATCACCGCCCGTACCCGAAAGAGATACGGTTACATATCTTTTAGCTACGCGAGAGACAAGACAGGTCGGTATCATAGACGGATCGGCAAAAGGTTCGTCATAGTAGTAAGGTAATTCGGAGATTAGATTCCTTACGCTCTCGGCGTTGAACTCAATCTCATGGTGCTGAGTTTGGAATTTATCTGAAACTATTGCCGCATACTTCGATTCGTTATAGCCCGGCCGGTCAAACTTTATCGAAAAGGTATTCAAATCTTTGACATACTTTCTCATGAGGGCGACAATTATGGAACTATCCACCCCTCCGGAAAGGAAAGCACCAAGGGGAACATCTGAAATGAGCTGCATCCTTACGCTTCTATCGAGTCTTTGCAGAATCTCCCTCATGACTTCGCTTGTGGACATGGACGGGTCTTCAGAAAACGAGAGAGTCCAGTACCGTACGTATTCTTTTATCTTTAGAGAAGTGAGGTCGTAAATGATGTATGAACCGGGCAATAGCTTTTCAACATTTTCTAAAATGGATTGCCGCGATGGGGTATTGCCAAAAAGCAGGTAATAGTCCAGCGCTTTTCGGCTTATTCGTTTTTCAATATCACTTTTCAAGAACACCTTTAATTCTGAGCCGAAAATAAAACTTCCGTCCTTTTGATAGTAATAGAGTGGTTTTATGCCGACGTGGTCGCGAGCCAGAAAGAATATGTTTTTTTTCTTGTCGAAGATACAAAAAGCGAACTGGCCGTTCACTCTTTTGAGCAGGTCTATTCCCCACTGCTCATAGCCGTGTACTAACACCTCTGTGTCTGTTCTGGAGACGAATTGATGACCCGCCTGTTCAAGAGTCTGGCGCAGGCTTTCGAAATTGAAAATCTCGCCGTTGTAGGATATGCAAATGGTTTCATCTTCGTTATAGAGAGGCTGTCTGGCTTTTTCAGATAAATCAAGTATGCGCAGCCTCTTATGACCGATTGAGACGCCGTCGCCGATGTGATATCCTTCCTGCTCAGGGCCTCGGTGCTCGAGCAAGCAGGCCAGTAGTTTTATTTTTTTTTCGTCTTCCCAGTTGAAGCCGACTATGCCGCACATCTATGCTTCTTTCTCAAAAACGAATTCGTTGCATCCTGTGAATCCTCTGGTTCTTGTCAGTTTTCTGAGTCTGAATCCATGCGTCTGGAAGAAATTTACAACTTCGTCCACAGAGGCGTACTCATACGGATATCCCCCGACCCAATCCACAATGTCAGTGTAGTAACGCATGCCGCGCTTTCTCTTTAGTGGATTCTGACGCGAGATTATAAAAGATGCGAGGAACTTCACTGCGAAGACAAGACAAACGAGAATCTTCCTCACAAAATTGGGGCTTTTTACGTAGGTGTACTTTATCGCCTTCCAAATAGGAGAAGTGAAATGCTTGTTGTAGATTGCAATTACCAAGATACCGTTGTCCGCAACCAAATTCTTGACCGCATCAAACGACTTGTACATACTGCCGGTGTGGTGCAGTACACCCCAACTATAGACGACGTCGTACTGCTCAGGGTCAGCGTTTTCATTTAATATGGATTCGACCCTAAAATCAATGTCATCTTTTCTCACATCGGGGTCCCACACGGAGATTTTTTCGATGAGGCTTTTTGATGTTGCCACGGCTTCGGCGTCAACGTCGAAACCTCGAACCTGCTTTGCACCGAGAGCACTTGCCGCGATAGAGAATAATCCACTGCCGCTGCCGACGTCCAGGAAAGCCTTGTCTTTCAAAGTAGGCACCAGCTTCTTTAGAGACTCCTTGGCCTTTTGATAATCCTCGCGTTGCAGCCGTTCGGAAAAGTTTCTCCAGTTCTCTCCAAAAGCGAATCTTTCCATTGTTCTAAATTATCCAAAGCGTGAGCATCAGACTACTGTATTTCGCACAGCAGGTGTTTATACTTTTCAGCTATAGCAGCGATATCGTGGTTTTGCTCGGCATACTCTCTTGCTTTCCTGCCGAAGTCAATATATCTATTTTCCTGAAGCAGGAACCTCAGTAAATCAATTAGCTGCCGGGAGTCCCCTTTACAGCAAAAACCGCAGCCATACTTGTCCAGGAATCCGTCGGGATTAACGTTCAATGACAGAATCGGCGTCGCACACATGCACGCCTGAATAAACGTATTCGGAAATCCTTCCCATTCGCTCGTGTTGACAAACACCAGCGCCCGCTCGAAATATCTTTCAATCCGGTCGAACGGCACGTGCGATATAAACTGCAAATTCTTGACCTCGGCGGCCTCGGCCATCAGGTCTGCGTAATTGCGGTCGTGGTTCAGCGATTGGCAAATCATGGTGAACTGCCGGTCGGGCATTTTTCGAGCAAGCTCCAAAAACCGTCGGGGCCTCTTGACCTCGGCGTCCCGCCCGACCCACAGTATCGTGTCGCGCTTTTGTTGATTCAATGGGGGCAGGGGGTGTCCATTGGGGATGGTGTGCGCGTGCAGCCCCATGCCGGCCGAGAGGTTTTCCGCATCGACGGCGTTTTGAGTAAAGAGTATTTTAGCCTGCCGCAAAGACCAGGCAAACGCCGGCCCCAATAGCCGGTGCTTTCTGATATACGTGCCGTCGCACTCCTGACTGCTGGCGGCCCGGTATCCGTACAGCCTCTTATGCACCTTGCAGAACAAAGCAATCAGCGGCCCTCCCGGCGAGGCGGTTTTGAATAGATATATATCGGCATCCGCCCTCGCCAGCCCCTTCCAGACGCGCCACGCGCCGCCCACAGGGCTTTTTGTAAAGTCGACCGTCCTTATTACCGTGACGCCTTCCCAAATCTCCACCGCCGGCTGGCCGTAATCGGCCACGATAAAGCTGACCTGGAAATCCTTGTCCTTTGCCAGCTCGATTGCAAGGTAATACAAATCCACTTCCGCCCCTCCGAAGTAGTCCCCCACTTGCGGATTGAATATGGGGTACGCCTTTGGCGCGACGCAGCATACCTTGACGGGTTTTGACTTGTCCGGCTCGGTCATTCCGCAATCACCATATAAGCCCACGGAATATGCAGCCACGAATTCAGCGCTATAATCTCGATTTTGGCGAGCCCTGCATCCTTGAGCATCCTGATAATCTGCTTCCTGCCGTAATTGTATTTATCTATTCCTCTCAGGAGCTTTGCCGCGGCAATATAGATATACCCGAATCCGTATCTGGATATTACGGTTGTCATCAGTCTGCCGGTATCGTTGAGTATCTTTTTTGACTCTGCGAAAAAGCCGCTTAGCTGTTCCTGGTCAAGATATTCGGTCATCCACATTGACACAACCATATCGAATTTTTCCCCCTGCACAAGCCTGGTAAGCTCGGTCGCATCGCCCTTGTATACTTTAATCGGCAGCTTACAGAGGTGGGGATTACGGTCGAGCCCAACGACCGAGTTGTTCTTCGCCAGTATTCTGCTGTAGCAGCCGGTTCCCAGGCCCACATCCAGGATTCTCTTATCTTTTATTTCGGAAAGCAGGGGAATTATTTTTCTGTCCGAAGGGACCCTGCAGAAGTAAGACATTACGGTTTTTTTGTCGTATTCTTCAGCGGTCGTTTTGCGATACCTGTCGTAATTTCTCATCGTAGAGTTCCCTGAGTGTTTTGCTCTTGAACCCTGCTTCTTTCAGGTATCTTATTATCTTTTCGAGCCTGCTCAAATACATTTTTTGCCCGATTGCCGTCCTGACAAAAGGAGTCTTTCTCGGTATGACCTCCATAGAGTGGAACATCATATTCAGCACAGGGCTCCCGTAGTTTCTTGTGAATTCGTTCACAAGAATCTTCATTTCAGTGAATGTCATATGCGTCGGCCTCAGCCACCGGTAAAAAAACCATCTGTCGGGCAGAATGGGGAATCTCTTTTTTGAGATGGTTATGGGGACCTCCAATATTTTCGAGCCGCCTGCGGCGTAATAGTTGTCCCCAGAGATGAAATACGGCTGCTGGGGCGCCTTCGAATGGTCGGCCCCGCCCATGTACGACCAGTCTATTTCCGGCGTAACCGAGCTGTCGACCTTGTAGTCCAGCTTTTCCAGACATTTTATTGTGTCCAAATCGGCGCCGTATCTGGCGGCCCGATAGGATACGGGTAAAACGCCCAGTTTCTCTTTAATCAGGTCGGTCAGGTTCTTGATCTTGGCGCACTCGACTTCCACGTTGTAGGCGCAGCACGGAAATTCTCTGCTGGCCGTTCCGGCCGGCTTGTCGTATTTCTTCTTGGGCCCTATGTATTCGGAGTGCAAATGCGTCCCCATTTCTGCCCCGAGCCGGACTTCCTTCTTCAGGACTTCACAGCAATCGTTGTTTTGCAGCACCGCCGGCGAGACAAAGTACACAGGTTTAATAGCGTATCTGTCCCATATGGGCCGCAGAATCAGGCGGATGCCGGATAAGACCGATTCGAAAGTCAGCGGGTCGGAGCGATTCCAATTGGTATCACAATCGGCTTCGGTGTCTATTGTTATACAAAGTGTTTTGTCCATTCCTGCACCTTATTGTTTGGCAAAATCCCGTTCAACAGACGGCTCCACATCTTGCCGTCCGGCAGGGGTAATAATATTATTACGCGAATCCTGAACAGTAGTTCTCCGGCCGCGTCTGCGAACCTGTAGTAGTAATCGGCGGTCTATAACTTGCACCCGCCGAGGTTTCTGTTCCACCAGTAATTAAACACAAAAACAAGCCACAAGTGCCTTGCATAATCCTCCTTATTGTTTATATGAAACCCGAACAGCCGTTGAACATAACCATAGTCCAGCAGATTGTGCTCGTAATACCTGCGATTAACGATAAACTCCCGAATCAGATTGCTTTTCCTGACCCATCTGGAAATCGGCACGGTAAAGCCCTTTTTGGGCCTGTGGACTATCTCTTTTGGCAGGTAGCCGGAAGCAATTCTTTTCAGGAGCCATTTTGTCGTCAGGCAGTGGATTTTGTACTTTTCCGGCAAAGACAAGACCAGAGGGACCAGTCGATGGTCGAGGTAGGGCACTCTTACTTCGAGAGAATTGAGCATCGAGGCCATATCCACCTTCTTTAGAATGTCCTCGGCAAGATAATTGTGAACGTCATTTAACTGTATCGAAAGAAGGCTTTTTTCCGAGCCCCAGCGGATAAAATGTTCGGCGCTTACAAAATGTTCGTTCAGCAGTTTTTGCCTTTGGAACTTGTTGAAAGTGGCCATCCAGTTCAGGTGTCTCTTGTTCACATTGACGTCGAAGTTTCTTACGTATCTTCTCATCTTGAAGCCGAGACTCATTTTTTTGTCCGATACCGGCAACTGGTCGATTAACAGCTTCGACAACCTGATCGCGGACGCGGGTACGTGCTTGCTGAACATATAAGCCCTGTATGTGTCGTAGCCGCCGAAGATTTCGTCCGCCGCGTCGCCGGACAGCGATGCGGTAACAAGGCGGCGCGTTATCTTCGACAGCAGATAGGTCGGCAGCAGTGAAGAATCCCCGAAGGGTTCGTCCATTTTTCCCAGGACGAACTTTATGGTATCTTCGCTAACCTCCATATAGTCGTAATAATGCCTGGTTTTGATGTGTTCCGAGACCAGTTTCGAGTATTTCAGCTCGTCATAGGATTTGTCCTCTTTAAAGCCGATAGAAAAGGTGTCGAAGTTCTTGTGTTTCCTGCTGATGACGGCGGAAATCAGAGACGAGTCCACCCCACCGGAGAGAAAGCTGCCTATAGGCACGTCGGCGACAAGTCTCTTCTCAACTGCGTCCACAATTATGTCTTCAACGGACTGGAGCCTTTCCGTCAGGGGGACGTTTTGATTTTCGGATATTTCATGCTCGAGGTCGTAGTATTTCGTTCGCGTGAGTCTTTTATTCGTCAGGTCGAATACAATGCTCTCGGCCGGCCTCAGTTTGTAGCAGTTGTTGAATATGGTCAGGTCGTTCCCGATATACTTTTGGTAAAAGAAGAAGTTTACGGCCGGCAGGCTTACAGCCAAATCCAGGCTGTGCTGCCTTATCGCCTTAAGCTCGGAAGCAAAAATGAATTTGTCATCGGCGAAATAGTAATATAGGGGTTTTATTCCGAACCGGTCTCTTGACAGAAACAGCAGATTCTCTTTCTTGTCATAAATGCAGAAGGCCCACATCCCGTTGAATCTCTCTACACAGGATGGCCCCCATTTGTGGTAGCTGTGGAGCACGACCTCGGTGTCGGTGTCTGAGCTGAAGTGATGGCCTTCGCCCCTTAGCTCTTCCCTGAGCTGCTTGAAGCCGTATATTTCGCCGTTGTAAACGATGACCAGGTGTTCGAATTCCATAGGCATGTGGCCTTTTTCGGAGGGGTCCATAACGGCCAGACGCGTGCTGCCCAAAGACACATTATTGTCCAGATAAAATCCCTCGTCATCAGGACCCCTGTGTCGCAGCGTCCTGGTCATCTTTTCAAGGACGGATTGGTCTTTCCGGTTGAAACCGGTTATTCCACACATATATTCCTTTACGGCAGGGCGCGTTTTTCACTTTACAAAATTTTCTGGTAACACCGGATATACTGGCCTGCCACAAAGGACCAGGCGAACAAACCTGCCTGTTTTCTTGAAGCAGCAGACATTTGTTTGCAGGTTTCCCGGTCATCAGCCAGTTTCTTTATCGCCTCGGCGATTTTTTCAGCTTGTGCCTCTTCGACTACAATGCCGTTGTCCTTTATTAGTTCCTCTACTCCCTCGCAGCGTGTAGTGACAATCGGCAGGCCGGACGCCATTGCTTCGAGCATCGCGTTGCTCATGCCCTCCTGCATGGTTGCGCTTATAAAGATATTGTTTTGGCGGTACAGGTCGGGCATTTTGTCCGAGTCGATTCTGCCGGTCATCTCAATGACGCCGGTGAGGTTTCGTTCCGAAACAATTCGTCTTAGCTCCTGTTCCAGTCCGCCGCCCCCGACTATGGCCAGACGAACACTGCGGCCGGCTTTGTGCAGAATCTCAACCGCGTCGATGAGCATTTCCACTCTCTTGGTAACCGATAGCCTTCCGACCGTCAGAAGCTTCAGTACCCCGCTCTCTTTGCCGGTCTCGGCCGGATAGAAGCGCTCAAGTTCGACGCCGTTCGGTATCACATCAATTGAGACAGAAGGTAAGAATCGCAGGGCACGGTTCTTCAGCCCTTCACTGCACGCTACCAGACCGGCGGCCTTCTTCCAAATCCCCCTGAACACCCCGCCGAGAATCTTATAGTCCAGTTGCAGCCGCCCGTGTTTGCCCGGCACGTCGGAACCCCGCAGCGAAATTATGTAGGGCAGCCTGCTTGCGGTTCGGTAGCACAGCCAGCCTGTGGGAAATCCGAAGAAGGCGTGCGCCAGGTCATACTCGTTTTCCCGCAGCAGCCCGCGGTAATAAAATCGGGCTTTGGCGAGCCATTCAATTACCTCTGCCTTCCGCCAGAAGTGCAGGCTCTTCTTGTGTATGCCAACTTTGTAAACGGTGATATTATCAGAGAACTTTTCCGTAACAAAACCGGGCCTCGGCGCCGAGGTCAGGACGTCCACCTTTAAGTCGCTCATTTGTGCGTATTGTTTGAGGATGCAAAGATGGGCTTTTCCGGCGCCGCCGCCTATTGGCGGAAATTCATAATTGAGCATGAGCAAGCGTAGTCTCGGCACAGCTACCGCAGCTCCTTACTCATCGCTGAATCCTTCAACCTGAACAAAACATACCTGTCGAACATCCGGTGAACAAGCCACGGCCAGCCCTCCCACGCGACATATTGGCCCGGTTCCACAAGCTCGTAGTTGTCCATAACGAACTTCCGAAAGGGCGCCAGTGCTATATATCGGTCGGCCTCCTCGTCGCCGAAACGCTTTCGCAGGTCGGCGCTCCACCACTGGTCATACCTGGCTACGACACTGTCATTTGGGGGCAGGAACCAGGTCCTGTTCATCCCTGCGAACAATCCTTTTGGCGCTATCGGCCATAACTCGTATGGGGGGCGGTTCGTCGGTATGTGGAGCTTGCGTGAATCAACGATGAATTTTGGGGGCTCCCTCTTAAATTCGGCGAGCAGTTCCGCAACACTGTCGGCGAGCTGCTGCGGCGTCGGCCGAGGCATCATAACCGCCTTGGAAGACGAGCTGTATCTGTGGGCGCTCAGGTATATGCCGGGTTCCCAGCCCCAAACGTAAATCTTATCAGTCGGCTGAGAATGTAATCTGATGTATTCGCCCGTATTCTCCCAAGACATTTTGCCCTTTTGCCTTCGTCGCAGGGAAATGTCGTCCCACCTTTGTGCGTAGCCGTGCTTCTTCTGACCATATTTTGCGCCTGTATGCGCGCTCTTTTCTACGCCGAAAAATATATGCCAGGACATAATTGTCATTAGCACCAGACCGACAAGTCCCGTTACTATCCACCTGCCTTTGTAAACAGCGGCACTTACTTTGTCCCGGTAAAGAGCTATACCATACCCGCCCAGCATTGCGGCCGATGCGTTCAAAGGCAGGTAATACTGCTCGTATGACGCGGGACTAATCCACACGAACGCCATATCAAGAAGCCACCAAACCCCGAACAGCAGCACGAATCGGTCATAAACCTTCGGGTTTGTTTTTGCCGGCGCTGCTGCCGAGAAAATCATCCGCAGAATTCTCGCCGCAATTGCTCCTGCCGCCAGCGCGACCGGCAATATGAGCAAGCCGTAAAATCGCAATACCCTGGGCCATTGTTCTGAAAAGGGTACGAGTTTTCGGCCCGCGGAGATGTAATCCGAAGCCGGTTTTGCCTGACCTGCCGCTCCGCCTGCCGGCAGCATCTTTGCCAGGGTGGACCACACAAATGAATACGGCAAACCCACGTGTACGTTCCAGCCAAGTATCCACACGTACAGGGGGCCAATCGCCGCCACCGCGCCTGCCAGCAGCAGCAGGATATCAATCCCCGTCTGCTTCCAGGTCTTGTGTTTGAACAGGGGCTGGGCGATTACAAACAGGCCAATTCCTCCGATTACCGACGAGCCGGTTTCCTTAAACAGCGGCGCCCAGCTCACAAACGCCCCGGCCAATACCGCCCACCACCACTTGCCGTTTAGTTGCCGCAGCACAAAGCAGCTTACTCCAATCACCATGCAGGCAATCATATATTGTTCTTTTACATTTCCGAATTTGGCAATTAACGGCGCAGACAGGTACACAGAGGCGATAATAACCCCCACCGCCGCCGCCAGTAGTCCAAAGAGTTTGCGCATGGAAACAAACATAAGCACCAGTGCCGCGGCCTGAAAAATCCCCTGAATAAGCTTGGGCCCGGTCTCGCTGTAGCCGAATAGCCATACGCCAAGCACATTCATCAGCAGCGTTCCCAGCGCCGCGCTTGGCTTTTCATCGATGCCTATTCGCGCGCCATCCAGCACGCGCTTGGCAGAGTAAACGTTAAGGGCGCTGTCGTAGGGGTCGGGAAAGTTCAGCTCGAAGTACTTTCCCAATACGAAAGGAATTCCGGCCAGAACCGTTATTATGACAAGAACCGCCGCTTTTTTGAACCCGCTTGTGGCGACAGGGGCTGTCTTGTGTTTTTGTGGTCCGGCGTGCCTCCGCGGCAGCCTGCTGCCTGGACTGGCCTTGCTCATTCTTCATCTCCTCTGTCGCCGGGCGATTCGAGGATTTCCTTTATGACGTAAGTGGGGCGGTCCTGCGATTCGTGATATGTGCGGACCAGAAGCTCGGCCAGCAGACCCATCAGAATAAACTGGATGGTGGCGGTGACTAACATGGCGGTCAGGACCAGCAGCGGATTTCTGTTCATAGGCAGATGCGAGGCAGAGATGAGTTTCTGATAGAGCACAGCCAGGCCCGAAAGCACCGCTCCAAGCCCGCATATAATTCCGAGCCCTCCGAAAATATAGATTGGTTTGGTGGAGAACGAGCCGAGGAACTTTACGGTGATAAGGTCCAGTATCACTTTCAACGTTCGTCCGAGGCCGTATTTTGCCGTGCCGGAAGTTCTTGGCCTGTGATGGACCGCCATTTCGGCGATTCTGGCCCCGCTCCAGCTTGCCAGAGCGGGGATGAATCGATGCATCTCCCCATACAGTTTTGTTTCAGCCAGGACCTCTCTGCGATATGCCTTAAGCGTGCACCCAAAATCGTGTAGCTTCACGCCTGTAATCTCGGCGATGAGCCAATTTGCGATTTTAGAAGGCAAAAGCCTTGTGACGGCGTTATCGTGCCTTTTTTTTCTCCAGCCGCTGACAACGTCGAATCCTTCATTGAGTTTAGCAATCATTGCGGGGATATCCGCGGGGTCGTTTTGCAAATCGGCGTCGAGGGCAACGATGATTTCGCCTTTTGCGTGGGCGAAGCCGGCGCTTAACGCGGCGGTCTGGCCAAAGTTTTTTCGAAGCCGTATGACCCGAACTCTGGCGTCGGTCTTTTGCAGCCCGGTTAATATGGTGAAGCTGTTGTCGCTGCTGCCGTCGTCGACGAATATTATTTCATAATTGTATTTGTCGGCCAGGGCTTGAGTGATTTGCTCATAAAGCGGCTTGATGTTGTCCTGCTCATTTAACAGCGGGACCACCACCGAGACCTCAGCGCTTTGTCTATCCATAATCTGCTCCCTACAAACCAGCTCGCAGCAATATATTAATGGTTGGGCGCCCACTCTGCAAGATTTCCCGTCTTGCGGCAGAGGCCGCCAAATCGCGCCTTGCCAGAGGTACAATAGGACCCCTTAGAATATCGGCAGCGAGCACGTCTGCGGTCAGTCAAAACCTTGGAACAGCTATCTATTCTGTGCGGAAGTTCGTGTTTGACGTCTATCTGTAAAATGGCCGTCAGTTGACTCGGCAGAGGACAGGCGGCAAGTGGGTGGCCCTAATAGCTTGCAAATAAAGAGCTTACGCGTTTCAGGCAAGCATCTTGCAGCCTTGCAGCCGGATTGTCGGCGAACAAACCAATCGGTGCTTTTGGGGTGCATTAAGCTGTTTCTGGCAGTTGTATGCGGGGCAGGCAGGCGGTTTAGTCCGCCCGTTCACTGATGCCTCAATCACCGCATTTTATCAGAAAACCTCTTGCTTATTGACCGGATTTTTGTTATAAATAAGAGTTTCAACTTAATCAAAGATTCGTTCGTAGATTTGTTTGGAGATAAGATTATGGAACGCAGTTGGTTGATTCTTGCTTTTGTGCTCGTCGCTTGTGTTTTGCTTTTGCAGACCGGCTGTCAAAAGCAAACCGCGAGCGTCGAAGAGCTTGAGACTAAGCCGGCCGCGACCGCGCCGGTTGTCACGCCGCCCATCGTTGCACCACAGCCCCCGCCGCAGATACCCCCGGTAGCCAAACCTGAACCGGCTGAGCCTGGACCGAAAATTACGTTTCAAAGCGTCGTTCATGATTTTGGCGAGATTGGACCGAGGACGAAGAATACCTGTGAGTTTAAATTCACGAACGCGGGCAATGCCCTGCTCAAGATAAACGAGGTAAGCAGAACTTGCGGCTGTACGGCATCCGCGCTGGCGAAGAAGGAATACGCGGCCGCCGAAAGCGGGGCTGTAACAGTAACTTATAATGCAGGTCCGACGCCCGGTGTGACATCAAGAAATCTGTATGTAAGCAGTAATGACAAGAAAAATCCGAAGGTTGCATTGACCGTGAAGGCCAAGGTTGTGCTGAAGGTCACTCACGAGCCGGAGAAACTGAATCTTCTGCTTAAGGATGAAAATGCCGGTCTTCCGAATATTACACTTGCCAGCATCGACGGCCAGGCATTTGCGGTTAAGAGCGTGACGGTGCAGGACAATTGTATAACTGTGCCTTTTGACTCGTCAGTAAAAGCTACGAAGTTTGTTCTCACCCCCAAAGCGGATATGGAGAAGCTCAAAAGGAACCTCAGGGGGAATATCAGAATCGGCCTGACTCACCCGCAGTGTGATATGGTCAATATTCCCTTCGATGTTCTTCCGAGGTTAACGCTTACCCCGGCCTCCCTCGTAATTCGCGATGCTGAACCTCAAAGAACTATAAGAAGAGAAGTATGGGTGCTCAATAACTATGGCGAAGATTTCGAGGTCGAATCGGCGTCTTCGCAGAAAGGTGTTATAAACGTCCTGGGTAAGGAAAAGATTGACAATCGTTATAAGATTGAGCTTGAGATAACGCCGCCGGCAGATGCAAGCAGGAGGTTCTTCGCAGATACGCTTGATATAAATATAAAAGACGGTGAGAAGCTGAGCGTAAACTGTCGGGGCTTCTATTCGGTAAAGTCGAGGAAACCTTCAGGGCGATAGAACTTTAACCTTTTTGGAAACATTGTTGCGTCCGGGTTCTCTTTTTATGAGGCTCTGCGATAAGAGTTTGCAAAACCGGCCGCCTCAAGATTGGACAACGGGACGCAAATCCCGCCGGACCGAGACGTCCATCGTTAATTCAGTAATTCAGTTTGGAGATGAAGTATGAAACGCAATTGGTTGCTCATCACTCTTGTTGCTAATTGTATTGTGCTTTTGCACAATGGCTGCCAGGAGCAGGAAAGGGCGGCAGAAAAGCCGAAAACCGGATTGACGGAGAGCAAGCCGGCAATTGTTTCAAAGGCCCGTACGGTGGAAGCGACAACCGAAGCCGAGCCAAATAAGCCGGGACCGAGGATTACTTTTGAGAAGGTAACCCATGATTTCGGGGATGTCGGTCCGGGAACGCAGCACACTTGTGAGTTCGGATTTACAAACACCGGCGTCGCCTCGTTGAAAATCAGTGAAATCCAGACCTGTTGCGGCATCAAGGCCGAGTTAAAGAATGACAAGCAGGAGTACCGGCCCGGTGAAAGCGGGGCCGTGGTACTGACATATATAGTCAGGGGGGCTCCCGGCCCGGTGAAAAAACGTATCTTTGCAGCAAGCAATGACACGGTACAGCCCAGTGTTCAGCTTACCATAACCGGCACGATTGCGATCAAAGTCCGTCATGAGCCGGATAAGCTGGCCCTTTTGCTTAAGGGTGAAGACGGGGGCTGCCCGGAGATTACTCTGACCAGCGTCGATGGTGAGCCGTTTTCCATAAAGAGTTTCGAAGCGCCCGGCAATTGTATGACCGCCGCTTTTGATTCTTCAGTGAAAGATACTAAACTTGTTCTTGCGCCGAAGGTTGATATGGGGCAACTGAAAAGCAATTTGAGGGGGTATGTGAGGATTGGCCTGACACATCCAAAATGCGATACCGTCCTGGTTCCCTTTGAGGTGCTGCGGAGGTTTGATGTTACTCCCAATTCGATTTTGCTTCGAGAGGCCGAAGCTGAAAAGCCGGTCAGACGCGAGCTTTGGGTGCTTAACAATTACGGCGAGCAGTTCGAGATTGGGTCGGTCTCGTCCAAGAACGGCGCCGTCAAGGTTTTGAGTCAGCAAAAGGTTGACAATCGTTATAAGTTCGAGCTTGAGATAACCCCGCCGCCCGCGGGGGGTAAAACCTTTTTCTCCGACATATTTTCTGTCAATATCAAAGACGGCGAGGAGCTGAAAATTAACTGTCGGGGGTTCTATCCAAGAACCAGGCGTCGTTGAGTTAGCATGGGGGAACCAGGTTGTAATGCGATTACTGAGCTGCGTTTGTTTGTTTACGGCGGGGTCTTTGTGTGCATTTGCAATGTCTGCGAAACCTTCGGAAAAAGCGGTTTCAAAGGACGGCCCGCCATCCTGCAGTACCAAACAACATCAAGAGTCGGCCGATGTGCTTACCGTTTTTCTGACCGGCAACGAGCTCGGGGAGTTGAAACCGTGCGGCTGTTCGGGCGGACAGCTTGGCGGTCTTGACAGACGCGCGGCGATTTTTAACGGCGTCCCCGCCTTGAAACGAATGATTATCAGCACCGGCTCATTTGTAAAAAGCAATGGCGACCAGGACCAAATCAAGTTCGACATAATGATTCAAGCTCACGACCTGCTCGGTTATGACCTTCTGAATCTTACCGAAAGAGACATTGAAATAGCCAGGAATCTCGGCTTGCTGGCCGGTTTGCATAACGTTATAAGTTCTCATAAACCCGCCGATGTGAATATTCCGGCAAAATTCACAAAGCAACTGTCTTTGAAAAAAGCAGTTGTGGCAGTAACAGTCGCGGCTCTTGACACGGAGTCCGGCAAAATCGAGCACGTCAGGGAGCTTTTTGACTCCCCGCGCGGCGTGCAAACGGTGAACATTCTCATTGTCAACCATTGTGATGAGCGTATCGTTGGCCCTATCGCGGAAATGGCGATTGTTGATTGCCTGGTTTGCCCGGCTGAATCCGATGAGGCGATGGTCAGTGACTACCTGAACAAGAGGCCTTTGGTGGTCTCCGTGGGGCGTTTCGGCAGATATGTGGGCAGATTGCAGATAAGCGCCGCCGAGGGCGAGGATAGGCTGAAACTCAGCTTTTTACCGGTGCCCCTGACCGAAGATTTGCCGCGGGAGAAATCCCTCGTCGAGTTGTACAAGACCTATCAGCAGATTGTCAAAATGGAGAATCTGCTGGAGAAGCAGCCGCGTTTTATCCTGCCGGACGGTTTGGAATATGCCGGCTCGGAATCCTGCAAGGCCTGCCACGAGTACGCATACGAGAAATGGAGCACCAAAGCCCATGCCCGCGCATACGCTACGCTTGAGAAGGAGGGCACGCAGTACGACCCTGAGTGTATTGTCTGTCATGTCGTTGGGTATACGTATCAAAGCGGTTTTGTCTCGGAGGACAAAACGGGCCACTTGAAGAACGTCGGCTGTGAAAACTGCCACGGTCCCGGCTCAAAACACAACCAATATCCGCTGCTGGAGAAAACCACTGAGCCAAAGTCAAAGTGCACCGACTGCCACACGCCCGAACACAGCGCCAATTATGCAGGCAACGAGAAAAGTTATTTGGAAAAAATAGTGCATTGGAGGGAACCAAAAGCCGCCAGCAATGTCAAATAAGGAGGTAGATTCGGAATCCTGATATGATAAAGACGTTGCGAATAACAAGCATTATAGCGGCGATAGTGGGGGCCGGTCTTTTGATTTTTCCTGCGGTTTTTGGTTTTCGCGGCGACGAAGAGATTGAGCGGTTCTTGAGTTCTCCCGGCGCATTGGAGAGGTTTAAGCAGGCCGAGGGCGGCAGGTCCAGGGCGGGCGAGAACCAGATTTCGCCGCTGGTAAAGCAGGCAGAGGCATTTGCGCTGTATTTGAATCCGCCCAAGGTCGAGCGGGCCGAGCAGCGGGGGTCTGCGCGGCCGGCTCAAAGGCCCCGGGAAGTAATACCCGCCCCGACTATATCCACGGCCAAGTTTACGGTTGTCGCCACCAGTTTTCATGAGTCGGTTCCGGAATTGTCATTGGCATTAATTGATGAGCCAGGCAGCGGGCGGCACTGGGTGAGGCAATCCAGCGTGATAAATCATTTGACTGTCGAGCAGATAAAGGACGGCGTAGTCGTTCTTAAGGGTCCTCAGGGGCCTATCGAGATGGCCGTTGAGCCCAGACCGGTAAGAAGAAGTCTTCTGGCAGGCTCTGCCCCCCTTTCTATGGGCACGGCCGGCCAAGCGGTTCCTACATACGCCCCCGATGCGGGTTCTATCCGGGCAACTGCCGCTGCCGCCGACGGTACGCAGCCGCAAGAGGACCAAGCCGACGCGGATGCAGTGGCCCAGAAAGTCTTTGCTGAGCTTATGGCTACTGCCGCCGCCGAGTCCGGCGGGGCCGATTCGACACAGCCGGCTGAGCAGGAGCTTCAACAGACGGATAAACCTGTTCCGGACGTTGAATCGGGGCGCATAACCGGCGAAGAGGCGGATAAACTCGACCGCCTGGGCCGTGAGCTCCAGAACGTCGGGCAGGATGAGCGGCTGGCGAAAATCCGCGCAGACCGCCAATACCGGCAGGTACGCACAGACAGGACTGCTGCGGCGCAAGGGACCGGCAGTAAAGATGCTCGCGCGGAGCGAAGGGCTCGGATGGCAAAAGAACGAATGGAGAGGGCAAGAGCGTTGGCTGAACGGGCCAGGGCAAACCGGGCCAAGGCCGGCGCTGAAAAGGAAAACCAGGACAAGTAGCGAGTGAGTCAGGGATTGTCCTGATAGTCTGAGATTCCGTCCTGAGTATCAATTCAATTATCGGAATACTTCAGCCATTTTAACGGGGTTGCGGTGCACACATTCTCATTTTGGATGCCGGCTGGTTTTCGTGCCTTCACGGCTGCAAATTCCCGTTTTTTTTGCCTGAGAACGGGAACTTTTGGCCTTTTTTTGTGTCTGATTAAGTACCGGGTATCGAGGGGGTTGGATGATACCTATTGTTTTTTTGGAGAGCCAGTCAGGTAAGGTCAGTAGAAGGAAGGCTTATGCGGCGGCTTTTAGCGCAAAAAGCCGCTTTCACAGTTTAACGTTAAGATGTCCGAGAAGTGCAGAATTGCGTTAGTACGTATTCCTAATGAGTCCGGGGGGCTGTTTCGCGGGGTCCCGGATGCGTGGAAAGACGCGTTTGGGGTCGCCGCACAATTGAATAAAGGCAAGAGCAAGATTCGTCAGGAGGAGTGTTTATGACGGGCAGATTTAGTTACGCCCTGCCGCAGGTTTCCAGTTGGTGGGGTCATACCAGGAGCCGATGCTGCGCCAGGCCACGGTCTATCGTTATGGTTCTGGCGGCAACCCTTTTTTTGAGCGGCACTTATGTTTCGGCCGGCGAGATTAAGAACGACTCCGCATCGGCACGATACAGGGTTTTTGGGCTGAGGAACATATCGGCCGACAAAGGCAAAGAGTATCTGTCTGAACTCAAAATCGGCACAGTTTCTAAGCTTCCCGGCGCCAATATGCTTTTGGTGACGGCTCAGCCGGCAGATTTGGTCAAGGCAAGCGCCATCCTGGGGCTTGTTGACAGCAAGGAAGAGTTCGTCATAAAGACAGTCGCGCTGGCCTCGGATTTTCCCCCGGATGACCGGATTGCAGCCAAACTCAGCGATATGGAGGTCGGGACTTTCTTCAATCCGCCGCTGAGCAAAGTACAGCCCAAAGCGATTATAGACGTTCATAATGATGCCGTCATAGCTGTTGTTCCTGCAAAGCAGCTCGAAAGAATTATCTCTGCGGTCGAAGAATTGCAGAATAATAAAGGTAAGCAGGAGGGCACGCGACCGGCTGAACGGGGCAAGTCAGCCGCGCCTGACCGCGCAAAGAGTTCGGAGGCAAAGGCGGCGCCAAAGCCCGAGCCTGAGGTGGTTGAGCCTTCCGGTCCTGCAAAAAGTCCGAAAAAGGCGATGCCCCCGGATACAGCCCCTTCCAGTTGGTTTGGCGATAAACCCGATAAACCCGATAGGGCCGATACACGCCAGTCCGGAACTGATGACCTCTTCAACGGTCTTCTGGAGTCCCTTGCCGAGGCCGAGAAGAGAGCTGCCGAAAAGGCCCAACCGACTCAAGAGCCGGATAAGGGGCAAATTGGTGCAGCCATCGAAAAAAAGCAGGTCCCGACCGAACCTTCCGGCATTTCGGAATCCGGCCAGGTGAGGGCCGAAGGGCCGCAGGAGCTTGACGTTACCGACATTCTTGGAGGGCTTGAGGCCGGCGTCAAAGCCGGGCTTGAACCCAAGCCTGAGCCTCAGGCAGAGAAAGTCGCGGCCGTGACCAAAGAGCCGAGCGAGGCTGCTCGGGCGGTTGCGAAAACAGCTTACGAGCCGCGGTCCGTACCCGATGGCGAAGAGGTCGTTGAGGTCTTCTTGCCTGAAAAGCTTCCCATCACCGATTTTCTGGACTTCGCCGGCAGGTATCTAAAGCTGGACTTTTTGTACGACCCGACCCAGGTCAAAGGGAACGTGGCGCTGAGGATTAACGGCGAGCTTCGAGGATGCATCAAGGCAAAGGAATTGTACGCGATGACCGAATCGGTGCTGCAGTTCCACGGCTATGCGATGACGCGCAAGGGCAATCTTGTAACCGTGCGTCCGATAGTTGACACAAAACCTTCTGCCGTTTCTGAATCCCGAACGGTAGAGACCAGAGAACCGCAGAAGCTTGATGTTGCCGCCATTCTCGAAAAACCTCAGGCCCTTGTCCAGGCGGGTCCCGAACCGAAACCTGAACCTGCTGCAGAGGCCGAGAAAACTGCGGCGAGAATTAAGGAGCTAAATCAGGTTGCTGAGCCTCCAAAAGAGGAAGCAGCGGCAAAACCTAAAGAACCGAACCAGGCTGCCGAGCCTGCCAAGGAGGAGGTTGCAGCTAAGATTGAGAGGCCGAGCGAGGTTGCGACCCTCGCAAAAGAGGAGGCAGCGGCAAAACCTAAAGAACCGAACGAAGCGGCTGAGCCTGCTAAAAAGGATGTTGCGGCTAAGATTGAGGAGCCCAACCAGGTTGCGGCGGCTACAAAGGAGGAAGCGGCGGCAAAGCCTGAGGAACCGAACGAAGTAGCTGAGCCTGCTAAGAAGGATGTTGCAGCTAAGATTGACAGGCCGAGCGAGGTTGCGGCCCCCGCAAAAGAGGAGGGAGCGGCCAAGACCAAAGAGCCGAACGAAGTTGCCAGGCCGGTCTCGAAAGGCCGATATGAGCCGGAGGCCATTCCCAATGCCGAAGCCGTTCTTGACGTGGACCTGCCGGAGAAGCTTCTGCTCACTGAGTTTTTGGACTTTGTAGGTAAGTATCTGAAGCTGGACTTCTTGTACGACCCGAAGCAGTTGCCCGGCGAAGTGAATCTGAGGATTAACGGCGAGCTTCGAGGACGCGTCACGGTCAAGGAGTTGTACGCCATGATGGAATCCGTGCTGCAGTTCTACGGGTTTGCGATGACGCGCAAGGGCAATCTTGTAACCGTGCGCACGATGGCCGATGCGTCCTTTATCGACCCTCCCCTTGTGCGTGCGGACGTAGATAAGGTCGAGGCGGGCAACATTCTTATTACCCGTGTTTTTGAGCTGCAGCATGTAGACACGGCCACCGCCCAGAACCTCTTGACTAATATGAAACTGGGCGTGTCAATTACGCCCATCCCTGAGGCGGGTACGCTTATCGTGACTGGTTACGCTTACCGTATGGGGCGCATAGAGGAGCTCCTGGATTTGATCGACAAACCCGGCGAGCCCAAGCAGTTCAGATTCCGCCCGTTAAAATACACGATGGCCAAGACGCTCGCTCCCAAAGTCAAGACATTAGTCGAGCAGTTGGGTGGAATATCGATTACGGTTGCGGCGACTGTGGAGGCTCAGCCGAAGCAGCCTCCCGGCAGACCCATAAGGGGCAGGCTTGTACGGCCGCCGGTGCGACCCACCCCGACGCCTGCTCAGCCAACTCCGGCGCAGCCACAACCCACCGTGTACCTCGATTTCGATGAAAGAACAAACCGCGTCCTGATGATAGGCCTCAAAAGCGACCTTGATGTCGTCGAGGAGCTGATAAGTTCTCTCGACGTGGAGCAGCAGGACCTGCGCAGTCTGCGATTGTACGAAATCCAGCACGTTGACGCCGAAGAGGTCAGAAAAAAGCTCGAAGAGATGGGCATAATTGGCGTCAGCACGACCACTGAGACAAGGATTACCGCCGCCCAAAGAGGCCGGGGCCGAATCCAGCCCGCCCCTCAGACCGGCCAGCCTGCTGCGGCTGCAGCCGCCAGTGCCCTCGGAACGACAGAGGAGCCTCTGGCAGAAGAGCCGCAGGTTGTAATAATTGAGTCGGTTAACGCACTTCTGGTTAATGCAACGCCTGAGCAGCACATCCGCATTGCCATGATTATCGGTTACGTGGACAGCGTACCGGAGGAAAGCGTCATTCCCTACGTTGTTTACGCACTCGAAAACCAGGACCCCGCCGAGCTGGCCACCGTGCTGAATCAGCTTATTCAGGAAACCACCACAAAGCAGGAAAAGGACGCCAAAATCGTAACGACGACAACAACAAAAAGGACGGAGGAAGACATTATCATTATCCCCGACCCGAAAACGTATTCGCTCATCGTCTACGCCAGCAAGAAAAACCAGCAGTGGATCAAATCTCTTGTTGAACAGCTCGATCAATACCGCCCACAGGTCCTGCTCGACGCGACTCTGGTTGAAATCACCAAGAATGACAGGTTCCAATTGGACCTGGACTTGGTCTCCAAGTTTCCGGAAGCACTTGCAAACGCGCAAACTCCGGAAAAGGTGGCGTTTTTCGCGGGACGAATGCTGGAATTATCATCTACGAAAGGTGTGGGCGACGGCTTCTATGCGGACGAGCATGTCCAGGTTATTCTGCAAGCCATTCAGACAAAAGGATATGGTCGGATACTGGCAAGGCCAAAGCTGCTCGTTAGAGACAATGAGGAAGGGACTATTAAGGCGGAAAAGCAAACCACGATTGTCTCACCCAAGTCGCAAATCGTACCAGGCCAAGCTGTGGGCGCTGTGTCGACCACGGCTACGTCCGTCGAGCTTCAAAATTATGTTTCCGGCATTACGCTTACGATTACGCCTCATATAAGCAGAGGCGAACAGCTTCAGCTCAAAATCGCTTTGAACCGTACTGATTTTGGCAAATTCGAAAACTATACCATAACTACCGGGGACGATGGCAAGATAGAAGGTCCAAAACCACCCGACCTTCTCACCAGCGACGTTACTACAGTCGTTACTGTTCCTGATAACCACACCATAATACTTGGGGGGTTGGAGAAGCTTAACCAGTCAAAGGGTGGAACCAAGGTTCCGTTACTTGGTGATATCCCCCTCCTCGGAGGTCTGTTCAGGAGCACACTTAATGTGGAAGACCAGAGCAGGCTCTACGTCTTCGTTAAGGCCCACATCGTCAGGCCCGGCGAACCACTTGACGGGACCTCCAGGATAGAAGTAGTATCAAGAAAGAACCGGGATACCTTCGAGCAGTATGAGAAGGAAATGCAGAAGTACGAGGATTGGCCCGGCATAAGACCTAAGCCGATGGATCCCGTGCGTGTTCTGGACAATGATTAGTCTCAAGTTAGCCGTTCAATAGTAGTGCAATATGAAAGAATTATTGATACAGACTGCCAAGCGGACGGGCGTGGTTGATGTTGAGCAACTGGTGAAGTTTTTCGAGAGCAACGAAGACAAAGACCGGCTGGACGAAGCCCTGCTTCGCTGCCCGTACTTCACCGAAGAGTCGGTCCTGAAGCTCTTTGCCGCTGCTTTGGGTCAGGAGTTTCTGCCCGAGGTATCCCCGAAGGCCGTGCCCGCCGAATTCATAGAGGCGGTCCCGGCGACCTACGCTCAGCATCATTATCTTATCGGCATCAAAATCGAAGGCGATAACGGCGAACTAACGGTCGTCTTGTCCAAGCCGCTCGATACCAACGCCCTCGATAATGTCTCGAAGATGACCGGTATGCCCGTCAAGGCGGCGCTGTCGACACGCGCGGCCATTACCGCGGCGATAGACGTGGCCTACGAACAGAGGACAACGGTCATCGAGGAGGTGGTCGAAGAGATTGATTCACAGCAGAACCTCGACCAGCTCGTTGACGAGGCGTCCTCTTCGGATGACCTGCTCGACGTCGTCAATCGCCCGCCGGTTATCAGACTGGTCAATGATATTCTTTTCCGGGCCTTGCAGTTGAGGGCCAGCGATATTCATGTTCATCCTTATGAGTCGAAGATTCAGATTCGCTACCGCGTTGACGGCATCCTGTATGATGTTCTGAGTCTGAACAGGAACGTTTTGCCCTTGATTATCTCTCGTATCAAGGTGATGGCCGGTATGGACATTGCCGAGCGCCGTATGCCGCAGGACGGCCGATGCAGCGTCCGCCTCGGCCAGCGCGAAATCGACCTGCGTATCAGCACCGTCCCGACCAGCTACGGCGAGCGCAGCGTTCTGCGACTGCTGGACAAAAGCACCGGCCTTTTCAAGCTGGACGAGCTCGGCCTGTGGGCGGATGATTTGAGCAGGTTCGATTCGCTCCTGAACCGCGCGCACGGCGTTATTTTCGTCACAGGCCCCACCGGCAGCGGAAAAAGCACCACTCTTTACGCGTCTCTGAACCGGATTAACGCGGCAGAAAAGAACGTTATGAGCATAGAGGACCCCATCGAATACCAGCTCGAAGGAATAAGCCAGATGCAGGTCGCCTCCAAGAAAGGCGTAACATTTGCAAACGCCCTCCGGCACGTCCTCCGACAGGACCCGGATGTTATAATGGTTGGCGAGGTCCGGGATGTTGAAACCGCCCGTATGGTGATACAATCTTCGCTTACCGGCCATCTGGTTTTCAGCACCCTGCATACGAACGACTCGGCGGGGGCGGTGACGAGGCTTCTGGACCTGGGCGTTGAGCCTTATCTGGTTAGTTCGTCCCTGATTGCTATTATGGCCCAAAGACTGGTGCGAAGAATCTGCCCGGATTGCAGGAAGGTATACGAGCCTACGGCACGTGAGTTGAGGGAGCTCGGTGTGCTCTCGACGGAAGCCCAGACGCCCGGGGCCGGCGCAGACGCTAAGTTTTTTGTCGGCGCAGGATGCGACAAGTGCTTTCAGACCGGCTATCGAGGCCGAACGGGCATCTACGAGCTGATGCCGATTAACGAAGGAATCCAGGAGCTGATATACAAAAGAGAAAGCGCCGGTACAATTAAAAGAGCTGCTCTTGAAGCCGGCTTGCAGACGTTGCGAATGGACGGTGCACGCAAGGTCCTGGCCGGGATAACGACCATTGCAGAAGTATTGAGGGTTACGCAGGCGGACGTACTGTAAGGGGGACGATGCCTTTATGCCGAGATACCACTATGTAGCCATAGCAGCCGACGGCAGGAAAGTCAAAGGCGCAATTGCCGCGGAGAATCCCTATGCCGCCCGCAAGCAGCTCCGGGGCCGCAGTATTCACCCTACGTCAATCACGGAGGTCGGTTCCCGCAGGGAAGGCAGGCCCGCACTGCTTTCGGTCTTCGGCAAGGGCAGCAAGACGCAGACAATCGATTTCACCAAACAAATGGCCACGATGCTCAATTCGGGAATCAAGCTGACCGAGGCGCTTTCGGTGCTTGTTTTGCAGGCCTCCGATGTCCGATTAAAAAACGCCATTGCCGATATCCGCGACCGCGTTATCACGGGCGAATCTTTTACCGACGGCTTGAAAGATTACAGTGATTATTTTGACGTCATATACGTAAGTATGGTTCACGTCGGCGAGGTTACCGGCACGCTCGGAAAGAGCCTCGCGATTATCAGCGGCTTTATGGAGAAACGCCAGCGCGTAGAGTCGAAGGTGATGACCGCGATGATATATCCTGTCGTGCTTGTTTGTTTTTGCATGGCTGCAATTCTGATTTTGACAACCAAAGTCATCCCGAAGATAGGCGAACAGATCGCAAGAACGGGTCAGCAGCTGCCCTGGATTACAAGACAGTTGATGAACGTAAAGTACGTGCTGACCAGTTGGTGGCTGTTTGTGCTTATCGGCGTGATTGCCGGGATTGTCTGGGGTATGAGGCGCTTTCTAAGGACGCCGCGAGGCTCGTATTTGCGCGACAGGCTGATGCTTTCCCTGCCGCTGTTTGGCCCTCTTATAAGGCAGCGTGTCGTGGCGCGTTTTGCCTCCACCCTCTCGACGCTTCTCGGTTCCGGACTTTCAATGGCTGAGTCTCTTCGCGTCGTGGGGGAAGTTACCGGCAACAGCCTCATGAAAAAAGCCATCGAACAGGCGCGGGAAAGGATTCTTGCCGGCGCCGATATTGCGACGCCGCTGAGGGACAGCGGCGTTATCGACCCCGCCATCGCTCATATGGTCGCCGTCGGCGAAAAAAGCGGCGAGCTGGAGACAATGCTCAGGAATATCAGCGAAAACCTCGAATCTTCGACCGACGTAGTTATAGAGAGGCTCAGTGCCGCCGTCGAGCCGCTTATTATAATTGTTATGGCTGCGATAATTGGTATAATTGCCTATGCAACAATATTGCCGATTTTGGAAGTTTCAGCGGGTAAATTCTGAGCAACCGGTTTTTTTAGGAGGCCGACAAAAAATGAAAAGGAAAAAAAGAACCACAAGAAAAGGTTTTACGATGGTCGAGCTTATGGCCATGCTGATTATCATCGGGCTGCTTGCCACGCTGGTCGTTACAAAGGTGGTGGACCAGATAGACAAAGCCAGAGCTACCACCACAAAGGCCAACCTTAAGTCTCTCCATGCAAAAGTAAACGAATTCAAGATGGACACCGGCCGGTATCCGACTGAGGAAGAAGGACTTTCAGCCCTTCTTGAGCAGCCCAGCGATGTTGTCAATTATCCGGAGGGAGGCTATCTGGAAACCACGGAAGTACCCAAGGATGCCTGGGGATACGATTTCATTTACGAGCTTTATCCGGAAGGCGGCAAGGCCTTTGCAATCAGAAGTTCCGGCCCCGACGGCGAAGAGGGCACAGAAGATGACCTGCTCAGCACCGATGCGTTCTAAGGGCAAAGCCGGCCGATGGTGTTCGGCCTTTACCCTGACCGAGCTGATAATTGTGGTCGTTATAGTTTCGCTGTTTCTGCTGCTGGCGCTGCCGAATGTTTTCGCACTGCTGACAAAGAACACCTTTAAGGCGCAGATTCAGGATTTTGTTTCGACCATGCAAATGGCCGCGCGCGCCGCCGCCGAGAGCAACCGAAGATACGAGGTCGTCATTGATTTGACCGAGCAAAGCTATTTGCTTCGCGAGATTACTTCGCCCGATTTGTCCGAGGTTCTGGAAGAAGAGATTATTGTTGAAAATGACTTCGGCGATACCTGCCAGGTGTCTTACGTCTTGTTCGACGATGTGGATTTTTCTTTGGATGAAAGCGTCTCCTACACCAACGAAGGCAAGGCGATGTTTCGGGCCGGCCATGCGGGCTGGCACTATGGCGGCAAAATCGTCCTGCTCGACAGGGACGGCAAGTCATATTCGGTCATTGTTAATCGTATCAACAGAATGGTCACGTTGCAGGAAGGTGATATCGAGATTTTAAAGCCGAGGGCTTTCGATGATGTGGTGTTCTAAGAAAAATCCGTCCCCTGCCTCACGCAGGTCTGCAGGCTTCACCCTGCCGGAGGTCATGGCGGCCCTGACGATACTGGCTTTTGTCAGCGCCAGCGTGGTAGTTGTTATCAGCCGGTGCATGGCCTCGGCCGCAGACACCGCCCTGCGCATGCAGGCTCTTGAGGTCGCACGAGATAATATGGAGAAGCTTCTTGCCACTGATGCGCTCGAATCGAAGACCGAGTATGGCAGCAGCGAGAAGTACCCCGAAATACAGTGGCAGACCGTTGTTGAGCCATTTTATGAGCCGGTAACCTCACGGATGTGGGTTCAGGCGACCTGCTCAGCCGAGTATACCGATGTGGAAGATGAAACACAGAAGGTCGAGCTGACCCACTGGCTGACCAACTTGACAAAGCAGGAAGTGCAAAGATTGCTTGAAGAGGAGGCAAAAGCACAGGAGCAGTTGGCCGAGCAGGTCCTCGAAACCATCCAGGAGGCTGCCGAGTATGCCGGTGTTGACGAGCAGACCATCCAGCAATGGGTTCAAAACGGTATGCCCAGGACCAAAGAAGGCTACTACATTATGCCTTATATTGCTTTATATCAGGAGTACGACGGCAATCCGCCCCCTGAGGCCAGGACCGAGGTGGCGCAGGCTTTTGGTCCCTTAACGCTGGGCAGTCGCGGGACAGGTCCGCAGCCCGGCGGACCAGCGGGGCCTGGGGCCTCGGCAGGGCCTGAAGGTCCGGCGGGGCCAGGGGGGCCCTCTCCGACGGGCCAGGAGAACCCATGGAAGGATGTACCACAGGACATGCGCAACGACCCTTTCTGGTTCAAGATTCTTACAGAGTTGTTGGGTCCCCCACCGGAATAGCCTTAATCAGTATGCAGGGTGATATGAAAAAGACGCTTGCAACATCTCGGCTGCGAGGTTTCTCGCTGGCGGAAGTGATCGCTGCGGTGACGATAGGAGCGATGGTCCTGGTAGCGATGCTCGGCATCTATCAGCGCGCCCAAAGCAGCGCCGCCGCAATCACGCAAAAGCTTGACAGCTCTCAATTGCCCTTTGAGGTTTTGCAGCGCATCGCCGAAGACCTCGACAGGGTGATCTCCTCCAGGTCCAATATGAAATTCACCATTGAGAACAAATTTGTGAAAGGCTATCCGGCCGCCCGAATGACAATTGTGAAAACTTATACGCCGAGCAAAGGCGGCCAGGCCGAATTTGAGAAAATCATTTGGCAGAGCGCCTATGACTATGACGCCAACGGCCTTGTTCTATACCGAAGCCACAGCGGAGTGGTCTTGGAAGACAAACTGCTGGACGAAAAAAGGGCGGACCTCGAAAGGTATTATCCTTTGGTCCCCATCTGCAGCGGCGTGACCTACTTCAGGATTGAGATTCCCAAGGGCGAGGACTTCCTCGATAAATGGGATGGTTTTGTGCCCCCTTATGGCATTGTCGTGACTATTTCTTTCGCCGAGCCTTTTGAGACGGTGCAGGGCACACTCGACGTGCCCGAGGAGGACAAAATCACCCGCGTTATGGCTATAGACAGAACCAGAAAAATCAGGTTCGTAATTGTCGAAAGAAAGTTCGACGAGGAAGGATTGAGTCTGTCGGACCAGGAGGAAGACAAGCAGGCTGAGGAAGCGACTGGTGAGGAAGCGACTGCGGAGGAGGAAACAATCGCTGACGAGGGGGAAAAAGCTCCCGCGGAAGTACCGAGGGGGCCGGGCACTCAGCCGAGAGACAAGAAACCCCCAGTAAGGACGCCCGATGAGAAACCGATGTCCAGAAATCGTTAGCAACCGGCGGCGCCGTCCGGGCGTTATTCTGCTGGTGACGCTGGTGTTATTGGTGGTGCTCGCCACGCTGGGGTATACCCTGACCAGTCACGTCAGCGCGCAGCGCCGTCGTTGCCTGTATGCCGTGGACTATCAGGCCGCCCGCTACGGTTGTGATTCGGCGGTCAAATACGCCCTTGCCACATTGGAAGATATTTCGCCCCAGTTGATCAGCCGGCCCAACGAGCCGGATTTCTCCGACTTGTTTCACCTCAGCGAGCAGGAATACCAGGAGCTTTTGGATGAGGCCGCGAGGATTGCCTACGAGAAGAGCGGGGCTAATGACGTCAATGTCGCCGAAAGTAACATCAGTATGGAAGATATCTATAATATTCTTGGTATTAATTATGTCGACGATGCCAACTATGCCGGCCGTATCAATGATGTCAATTATATGGCCGATTTCAACGAGCCGGGCGACGTCTGTACGCCGGAAATACGCGGCCCGTACGGTCCGCCCTGGCCGCTTGTCTCCAGACCGGCTGAGTTCGAGATTGGTTCGGCTAAAGTCAGAATCGAAATTGAAGATGAGAATGCAAAATACCCGATAAGTTGGATGCTCCTCGATGACAAAGAAGTTGAACGTGAAGTCGCGGCAGGCTTCGAGACTTTCTGCGAGTGGATGGACGTAAACCAGGTCCAGATTGAAACGCTGAAAGAGCAGATGAAGGAAATAGGCAAGATTAAACCGTTCAAGCTCGAATTCAAGCAGGTGACTACGAGAACCCCGGTGGCCGAAACAAGAGAAAGCACAAAAAGTGCCGGCAGAAGCAGTAGCAGGAGTAGAAGGAGGCCTACAAGATATAAGACAACCACGATTTCTGTTTCGGAACAGGTTGTCCAGCAGGCCGCCGAATTCTCAAGACTCTTCCACAGCTCACTGCTTGATACCGAGCTGCTGACCAGGCCGACTATAATCACCGAAAGCAGAAAAGAATCGCCCCTGATGTATATGGGGCTTTGGGGTTCCGGAAAGGTCAATATAAATACCGCGCCCCGGCAGGTGCTCGAGGCCGCCTTCGTCTTCGGAGGCGACTCCGCTGAAATCGCGCAGGAGATTATCCGGCGAAGGCGTGAAAAGCCTTTTGCCGATATAGGCGCTTTGAAGGAAGCGTTATTCAGCTACTCGGATTCGGTCACCAAGTGCGAGAACTATATCACGACCACAAGTAATTTTTTCACAATCAGGGTGACCGCGGTAAGCGGAGTGGCACAGGCATCCGCGGTTATAGCTATAAGCAAAGAGGATGGAACGACAAAAAAAATTGCTGTAATCTCCGGCTGACAGGCCGGCTTTTAGGAGTTTGCTCGAAGTGGAAGGTCAGAACTACCTCGGAATCCATATTAGCGATAGCAGCGCCACCGTCGTTTGCACAGACTCGCAAAGCCGGGGCAAAAATGTTGTCGGCTGCTTCAGTGTCTCTGTCGAAGGCCGGCAGGAACAAAGCGACAATGCCGTCATGTCGGAGCTGGCCCGTCTTATCGCCGAAGGTTGTGCGCAGAGGAAATTTGGGTTCTCCGAGGTCGCGGTGGCTCTGGATTGTACGATGTTCATGCAGCATACCGTCCACAGCGAGTTCAAGGAGCCCAGGCAAATAGCTCAGACCGTCAGGTTCGACACTGAGGAAGCTCTTTCCACCGACGTAGCCGATGTTGCGATAGCTTTTAGAATAGCCTCAATCGACGAGACCGGCTCGAAACTCCGCGTTTTCACCGCCCGGCGGGAAAAGTTGTCGAATATCCTGCTCTCATTGCAGAGTCACAATTTCGACCCGATGACCGTGGAGCCGGACGTTGACTGTCTGTCAAGGTTTGTCTCGCGAAATGTGTCCTTGCCCGAAGATTCAAGCTCTTTGTTCGGTATGCTTTCGCGGCGCACAGGTTATCTTGTCGGCTTCAGAAATCCGCAGGAAACACCGGTGGTGCGAACGTTTCTGGTTGGCAAGGTGCAGAACAGAGCGGACCTGCTCGCACGGCAGATACCGGTAACCGCGGCGATGCTTGGAGGCGACGGGCGCGCGAGCTGTCTTAAGGTTTTCGACTCGACCGGCTCGGTAAACCATCAGCAGCTAAGCGAGAAGCTCGGCGCTGCAGTCGCCGGCCTCGACCTGACCGAATCTGTCGTAACCGATTCCGATGCCCTGGTCGATTGCGCCGACACCGTGGATTTCGCGATTGCCTGTGGAGCCGCTTTGGCCCATACCGAGAAAATCCAGGGCGCCAACTTCCGCGACGATTTTATGCCGTATCAGGGCAAAAAGATGCGGCTGCAAAAAACGGTCAAGTTCCTCAGTGTGTCGTTGAGCATTCTAATCATTGCTCTCGGAATATACGTTACATCGCAATTGCTTCAAAAAAATCAGTACCTGAATCGCTTGCGCGCCAAGTTCCAGCCTGACTACTCGGCTGTCATGTCCGGACAGAAGCTTCGGGGTTCGATGAAGGAGGCTGTAAGAAAACTTGAGAGTGTATCAAGGCGAATCAAAAGCGAGAAAGAGGGACTTATCAGCGAGGAGGACCTGTCGGCAAGATTGAGACTTGTGCTCGAGGCCTTCAACAAGTGCGCCGAACAGACAAGATTGAATATCGACAGTATCTCCATCACGTCCAAAACCGTCCGTATATCCGGCGATACGTCCAGCCGAAGGAATACGCTGACGCTGCGCAGAGCGCTGGCCGAAACTAAACTCGGAAGCCTGCACGAAAACTTTGAACGAACGAAGGGCGGGCGTGAAGGTTTCAAGATAACAATTGAACTGGGCAAATAGTGGAGTAAGAACTTGATGAAGGATGCATACAAGAATCCAATGCTGTATTACGTACTCGTTCCGGTTTTGTTAGCCCTGTGGCCGATATTGGTCTGGGCGGTGTATCTGCCAAAGGCGGAGGCCGGATTCAAGGACGATAAAGGCCAGTACGAAAAGGCCGAGAAAACGATTACCGAGATTCTGACTCTTGCGCCTGACCGCCTGGTTTCCGTCGATGCAAAGGGGGCTGCCGCGCAATTCGAGTATGCCGCTGAGGTCGACAAGGTTGCCCGTTTGTGCAACATATCGTCCGGCGTTGAACTCAGCTCGAAGCCTATCAGAGTTACCAAGGGGCAAAAAAGCCAGAACTGTCATGTCGTTCTAAAGGAAATTGAAATAGCAACATTTGCAAAATTCCTCTCCACGCTCCAGCTTCGCTGGCCAAATCTGCAGTGTGAGACTATGACGCTCACCAAGAAGAAAGGCCTGCCCGATGCGTGGAAGGTGGATCTCGACTTCAAGTATTACTATTGACAAGACCCGCAGCAGTGTTGACCTGCCGCCGATAATACCCTTGAGTATTTCCCTTTTTGTAATTTGGAAAAATTCCGGGCATCACTATATATTGTATATTACCCAAATTGCCCAGACGGACCGATGTGAGCAGTCTTTCTTGCCAACAGAGGCATTTCTGCATCGTGGTTCTTAGCACTAATAGGCCCTATTCGACCTCCAGGCGGACCTAACTTTAGTTTTTGAAGCAGCTAAGATAAAACCCGAACTTTTCTAAAGTTTTTAAGTCTTTTCTGTCGATACCAACACTGTGAAGCTGTTTCGGGCCTCAGAAGGGATTTAGGGGGCATACAATATATAGTGCCTGTGGCTTTCGGACGGGAATATGGATATTTTCGCTCGTGGCTGGTCCAACAAGGTAGTTGAGATGTCAAATCTTGATTCCGACAGCCGTCTTGAAGGTTGTAATAGAAGGGGGGAACCTATAAATCAGAACCAGGCATCAGATGAGGATTTGCTTATGGAGCAAATCCTCGAGAATATCAATACCACGCCTATAGGCCAGGTGTTAAAGAGGATTGCTTCACTGCCGGAGGTCCGTAAGGAGAAAGTCCTGGACGTTCGCCGCCGGCTTACTGAGGGCAATTACAATCTTAATGAGCGATTGGATATTGCTCTCGATAGAGTTCTTGAAGACCTTACTGCGTAAGGACGCAAAAAGACCTGTTAACCATCAGGATGGTGCGTTTTTCCCCTGCGCCGCTCGATACATATCCGGCGCCGGCAGTTTAGCTTTGGCCAAAACCGATTGCGGGCACGGTCGTTTCCCCGCGGGTTTTGCATCCGGATTGATTTTTGGGGCGCCCGTTTTGACTTTTCACAGGAAGCCCCGGAGAATGCCTTTTGGCGGACCCGAAAAACCGTCTTCGTTACGAGACTATATCAGGAACGTCATCGTCCGGCTCATCCATCTCTATCGGCTTATAACCGGGCTGTTTTGACTTTTCCAACTCGTCTTTGAAGGCCGTAATAACTTTTTCCTGAATCCTCCGCCTGCATTCTGCGTTGATTGGATGGGCGATGTCGGCATGCAGCTTCATTCTGCCTTTGAAGTCTTTCTTCGCCCGGTTCTCTGAAAGGGCTGCTCCGCAATTATTGCAGTATTTTGCCCTCAGATGGTTCTTGCCTCCGCATTTGTCGCAATGGTCGCTCATTTTCCTGGAGGGCATTGCAACAAAATAACCGCCCGTGCCTTCGATCACCTTGATGTCGCGAACCACAAACTCGTTGTCCATCGTTATTGAGCAGAAAGCCTTCAACCTGTCATCTTTGTTGTTTACTAATTTGACTCTAACCTCACTGATTTCCATATTCTTTGCCTCGCTTAAAAGTTCACCATCTATTGTTGCTCACAATAACGCTCTTGCAATCGACCTTTTCCTCAAGTTTGCGCCTGTTTTCTTCAGCGTTTTGTCTGTCGGATACGTCTGCAAGCCAAAACAAAGTTGAACCGCTACCGCTCAGGCATACCGGCCTGATACCTAACGATTCAATTCTATCCTTGAACTCACCAAGCTCTTTATAAAATCCGAAACAACTTGTTTCGAGCATATTTGCGCACATTCCACAGACTAAATCAATTCTGTTTTTTTCCATAAGATTCTTTATTTTGGCGCTGAGCCGCTCATAGATGGTCCAATCATGCTTGTAGTTAGCGTAAACCTTTTTTGTAGAAACACTTACGTCCGGCATAATCAATAGGGCGCAAAAATTAAAATTTTCACCCAATTTCTCAATTCTTTCGCCTCGGCCGGTGCAAAAGGCCAACGGCCCATTCATAAAGAACGCCGCATCGCTGCCTAACCCGGCTGCCAGTCTGCTGAGCGTCTCGCTGTCAATGGCTAATTGCAGGAATCTGTTTACCCCCATAAGGGCTGCCGCTGCATCGCTGCTCGCCGAGCCTAATCCCGAGCCGGCCGGAATGTTCTTTGTCAGAGTAATCTTTATATCGGCCCGTGACCCGCAGTGGTCCAGGAGCATTTCACAGGCTTTGTAAACAAGATTATTTTTCCCGTCGGGAGCCCAGCACGGCCCCCTGCAGGCAAGTTCAATGCCGGGCCTTCGGCCCTGCTCAATGAGAATTTCATCGAACAAATCCACCTTGGCCATTATCGTTTCCAATTCATGGAAACCATCCTCGCGTTTGCCCGCTATAAGCAGACTCAGGTTTATCTTGGCAGGGGCTCGTACCAACAATCCATCACCAACGGCACTGAACTGTTCTTTCTGAACCATCGCGACTTTTCGGCGCTACCTCTCTTGATGTATAAGCACCACTGCACGGATTTGTCCATTGACATTATAACACATTGTCCTTACCCTGATTACAAAAATTATTCTGGTGACCTAATGGATAATACTTCCGCGCAACCACCTCAACCCGCGCAGGTTGCCTGGTGGCACTGGCACAGGCGCCTGTATAATTGGGTTATTCATTTTGCCGATACGGGGCACGGCGCGACAGCTCTTTTTTGTTTGAGTTTTGCCGAATCCAGTTTTTTCCCTGTACCGCCGGACGTATTGCTTGGACCGCTCGCACTTGGGGCGCCAAGAAAATGGTTTAGGTTCGCTTTTGCCTGTTCAATAGCGTCGGTACTCGGTGGGATTCTCGGTTACTGTATCGGCGTGTTTCTCTGGCAGTCGATAGGACAGTGGGTTTTTGCTCATTTTGCCTGGGCCAAAATAACCCCTGAGAATTTCGCGAAGTTCCGGCTCTGGTACGACAAATGGGATTTTTGGGTGGTCTTCGTTTGTGGATTCACCCCTTTGCCATATAAGGTTTGTACAATCTCGGCGGGCGTGGCCAGAATCAGTTTTATTGGCTTTCTCATAGCCTCGACTGTTAGTCGGTCGGCAAGGTTTTTCATGGTGGCCGGCCTTATGGGCTGGAAAGGCGAAAAAATCAGACCCGTGATTGAGAAATACTTCAACTGGTTTTCGCTGGCTTTTGCCGCGCTCTTGATTGGCGGTTTTCTTGTGATAAAATGGATCCGTTGAATGTCGGCGGGGAGTGCTTATGGACGATAAACAAAAACAAACGCTTCTCAAGATGGCCCGCGACACGGTTGAGGCGGTTGTCACCGGAGGTTCGAGTCCAGGGCCCCAATCAGATGATCCTGAGCTGAATGCGCATTGTGGCTGCTTCGTCACATTGAAGAATCACGGCCGATTGCGGGGTTGCATCGGTCAATTTACCTCCGACCTGCCCTTGATTGGTCTGATTGTTGAAATGGCAAAGGCCTCCACCGCCGGCGACCCGCGTTTCCTCGGCGACCCGATAACCGTCAGGGAGTTAAAGCAGTTGGATATCGAGATATCTGTGCTCTCGCCGCTGAAGCGCACGAATGACCCGTTGAGTCTGCGCCTCGGAGTCGACGGCATCTACATAAAGAGGGGCTGTACGGCGGGTTGTTTTCTGCCTCAGGTTGCAACCGAGACCGGCTGGAGCAAAGAGCAATTTCTTTCTTACTGCTGCGCCCACAAGGCGGGTCTGCCTGCTGACGCCTGGAAAGACCCCGAAACCGAGGTCTATCTTTTCACTGCCGAGGTATTCGGTTCACCGTTCAAAGATATTTAAGCAGCCGGTGAACTCTTTCCTGTTTTGTCCTTAGCGCATCCGAATCACAAAGGACTCATCTTGGGCGGTATTTTCCAACATCCGCAGAAAATCTGTATTTGGGCGCGTTAAAAAACTTTTTGCAGCCTGTTTTGCTCTTCTTCAATTGGGGCATTCCCTGATAGCAAAAGTAGGTTAAATTCCTACAAAAGAAACAGGCTCAGTCCCGATTGACCGGACCTGCCTTTGGAAATAGCCTTTTAGCAGTATGGCCTTGTAACTTGCGACTGAAGCTTAAGTCACAAATATGTGATTGTGACTGATTTTAACGGATTCGTGTTGAAAGGGCGGGTATGGAGAAATTATGGAAGTGTGAGTGGCGCGGTTGTTCAAAAGAAGGCTTTTTGGGTGATTCAAAGAGAAAGGAGCACAGCAAGATGAATAAAAGGTTGCTTTTTATACTACTATTTGGGCTCGGTTTGTGTCTGTCAGGGTGCAGTTGTCACACGTGGACGAGTTTTTGGGGGGGAGACCCTGAAAAGGAATGTATGGACCATTGGCATTGGGGACAGAAAACGGCGGCTGCGCCGGCTCCGGTCAGGCCCGTGGCCGTCAATCCTTGCGCGGCGCCCACAATGTTGAAGAGCACACAGACGGCGGAAATGGGGGCAAGTGCCGTTCGTTTGGAGAAAATGGTGCCTGAAGAAGTTCGAGTTGGCGAGGCGTTTGACTATGGCATTAAAGTTACAAATTTGACCGACACGGCGCTGGCCAATGTGATGGTTAAAGATTGCGTGCCTGAGAATCTGAAAATCAGAAGCTCAATGCCGCAAATCACCGAGATGAAAGGCGGCGATGTCCACTGGGCGCTTGGCACGCTCGAGCCGCGGGGGTCCAAGATGATTACTGTCAACGCTGTCGCCGAGGGAAAAGGTTCTATCTCCAGTTGTGCCGAGGTATTCTATGAGAGTCCTATCTGTGCCAGGATTAATATTGTGGAGCCGCAGCTGCAGTTGGCCAAGTATGCTCCCGCCGATACGCTCGCGTGCGAACGGATACCTGTCAGGTATGTTCTGACCAATACGGGCACCGGTTATGCGTGCGATATTACAGTGAAGGATAAGTTACAGGAAGGACTTATGACTGCTGAGGGAAAGTCTGAGTTGATGTTCACACTCGATTCCCTCGGTCCCGGCCAATCGCGCGAGTTTGAAGCAATGCTTGACGCCCGCAAGTGCGGCAAGTATGCGAGCAAAGCAATTGCGACTTCTCGCAGCGGCGGTCAGGTGGAATCCGACTTAAGGACAACGAATGTGCGCGAACCGGTGCTGGCAATAAACCAAAGCTGTCCTGCCGACCAGTACATCGGGCGGCCGTTGACCTATGATATCACGGTTACCAACAAAGGCGATGCAGTTGCCAAAGACACCATCATACAGGCAAGTGTCCCGGAAGGCATCAAATTCCACAGCGCCACCGCCGGCGGCCAGTTTTCAAGTGCTTCGCCTGGCAAAGTTGTCTGGAATGTAGGCTCGCTTGAGCCGAGTGCATCAATGAAAGTGAGTATGACTTTCATGGGCGACCGGGCCGGCAGCATCCAAACCACAGCGATGGCGAAAGCATACTGCGCGGATGACGCTTCCACCTCATGTCGGACCATGGTTTCGGGTATCCCGGCCATATTGCTGGAGGTTATCGACGTTTCCGACCCAATTGAGGTTGGGCAAAGTGAAATGTATATTATCACTGTAACCAACCAGGGTTCCGCGCCCGACACGAACATCCGGGTGAGCTGTATGCTGGAGGAGAACATGCAGTATGTCTCTTCGAGCGGTCCGACTACTGGCTTGGTGGAGGGCAACAAGGTTACTTTTGGCGCGCTGGCTTCTCTTGCGCCAAAGGCTCAGGCAAAGTGGCAGGTAAACGTAAAGGCCCTTCGGTCCGGCGATGTTCGTTTCAAGACCGTCATTACCAGCGACCAGCTCAGCCGAACGGTCGAAGAAACCGAATCCACAAATTTCTACGAATAAGAAATAGGGGTGTGGTCATGTTATTGAGAGTCGCCGAACCCGGCTTCAGATAGCCGCCGACAGGCGGTTTTCGTCACCCTGGAGAGGACAGAGTTTAACGCAGCAGCGGCAGGGAGAATTTCAAGCTCCTCAAAGGGCCAAAATTATGCGTCTGCCCTTTATTCTTTAGTGTGACGTAACTCTCGGTCAGCTAAGGTGTTAGGTTTTAGGCAAGTAGTCAAGGGCTGTGGCGGAGGGGAGAGTTTCTTGCTTTCACCTGCCTGATTTGTTATCCTGACCTCGTATTAGAAAAATTAACACGAGGTAGGGTGTAACGCCGATTAGTCGTACATGAAAGCAAGAAGTTTTGTCGTTCTCCTGGGGGTTGCGTTGCTTTGCAGCATTTGCTCGGCCCGTATCCCGCCGGAAAAGCATCCACTGGATTTCACGATTCGAGAGTGGGTTACTGCGAACCCGCCGGACGTAAAAAATCTGGCGGGCAGAGTGTATGTTGTAGAATTCTGGGCAACATGGTGTCGTCCCTGTATTCAAAATATTCCCCACCTTATCGCACTTACGGACAAGTACCGCGACAAAGGTTTGGAATTGATTGCGCTTTCGCAGGATAAATCGGTCGAGGAGGTCCGGCGCTGCGTCCGCCAGAAAAAAATAAACTATCACGTAGCGGTCGATAGCGGCACGGCCAACTGGTACGGCATAACCAGCTACCCGACTTTGCTTGTGGTCGACCATCGGGGCAAGGTCGTATGGGAGGGTTACCCCTGGGACGGCGAGTTTGAGAAGGCAATTGACCGGGCAATCACGGCTGCACCGCCACCATTGTTGGCCGGCGTTGATTTGGGTCCTTTTGACCATCTGCGAAAGTATCTTTTCGGAGGCAGCGGGTTTGCCAGGGCCTATCTTGAAATCCAGACCTGCGCAGCCGACCGGAAAGAACAGCCCAAGTGTGCGATTGCGGAAAAGATAGTACAGACAATTGATCGCAGGATTTCCGAAAAGATCGCTCAAGCTGATAAACTGCGCAATACGGACCTCCTGGCAGCTTACAACATCTACGCGGATATTGTCAGCAGATATGACGGCATAAAGGTGGTGGAGCCGGCCAAGGCGGCCTATCTCGAGCTAAAGGAGCACAAGGGATTGAAAAACCTGCTGCTTGCGGCAACCAGAACACCAAAGACCCTTAACTAACCTGCGTCGAATCTTCGGCGTCCTGACTGTTCCGGCCGGAGGTTTCCGATAGGCAGGCATACCCTATAGACAACAATTCATTGCGCGGCAACCTTTTTTCTTGTCTTAGTATCTTCAGACAACTTGTTTGACAGAATTGTTCGTTTCTGGTCTAAATACGCCCGGTCTTTGGGCAGAGTGAACTGATGTGCCGAATAAAAAAGCTCGTGTTGGTTTCGACAGTGACTGTGGTCTCTCTCGCCGGGTGTTCGGCGAGCGGGCCGGCAAAAGTAGGCGACGATGCGCAAATAGTTGACGCCGTTGACGGTATGATTGAGCATTTGCAGCGGCAGAATCTGCCTGCTCTGAAAGCCGTCGAGACTTGGCGGAACGACTACGGGCCGGGGCTGAAGCTGACTACCGAACACTACCAGGTTTACACGACGCTGTTGGACCCGTTGATGCTTTCGCAGGTTCCGGGGTTTCTGGAGTCGGCCTATCGTGGGTACAACGACCAGATGCCCGAACGTATCGAAACACAAACGCGATTTCCGGTTTACCTTTTTGCGGACCGGCAGCAATGGGATGCTTTCACGAAGACGTTTGCCGGCCCGCAAGCCCCGACGTACAGCAGAATAAAGGCAGGTGCGTATTCTCTCAAAGGCGCCTGCGTGGCGTACAATATCGGCAGAGAGCGGACTTTTTCCGTTCTCGGACATGAGGGCTGGCATCAATTCAGCAGCAGGCATTTCAAGTTCCGGCTGCCGAGCTGGCTGGACGAGGGAATCGCAATGCTCTTTGAGGTCAGCAGATATGAGAACGGCCTGTTCTATTTTGAGCCGGGGCGAAATATATATCGACTCGGCGACCTGAAAAGGACGCTGACGGAAAAGAGAATGATACCGCTGAGAGATTTGATAGCGATGAATCCCGGGGAAGTGCTTGCCGCGAATGAGACCATGGCCGTAACGGGCTTTTACAGTCAGGCGTATGCGCTGGTGCGGTTTTTGCGAGAGGAGGGCTACGGCAAGCGGCTGGGCAATTACCGCCGTCTGCTTTTGGACGGGCTGGCAGGAGAGTGGCCGCTCACTGAGGCGGGCAGGAGGATTGCCGGCGATAGAAACATTCCGCTGACGGTCCAGTGGAACAGGGCCGTTGCGCCGAGATTGTTCGAGCATTATTTTGGCATTGACGCAGGCGAAATTGAACAAGAGTATCTGGCGTTTTGCGGCAAGATAGTTTACCACGTGCACTTTAGGTGAGCGGGCGTTTGGGATTATGGCTGAAGGGTCGGTATCTATCATTTTGGCCTCAGCTTCGCCCCGGCGGAGGCAGTTGTTGGCCGAGGCCGGGTACAAGTTCGAGGTTTTTCCGCCGAATATCGACGAAACGGGTTTGCCGGGCGAAGGACTCGGCCCGTGTGAGTATGCCGAGCGGCTGGCGGCGGCGAAGGCGCGAAATGTTGCCGAGAAGCTCCCGGACTGTTTGGTTATCGGGGCCGATACGGTGGTCGATTTTGATGGTCAGATAATCGGCAAGCCCGCTGACGCCGAGGATGCCGAGCGGATTACCAGAAAGCTGTTTAGCGCCCCTCACAGGGTAATAACAGCGGTAGCGATTGTTCGGCTGAGTGACGGCATCGAGATAGTCGAAAGCGACAGCACGACCGTTTATCCGAGGAAGATGAGCGAGGAGCAGTTGGCTGCGCACATTAAAGGCGGCGCCTGGCGGGACAAGGCGGGCGCTTACGCGATACAGGAGGGGGGCGATGAGTTTGTTGAGAGAATAGAGGGGAGTCTGACCAACGTAATGGGCCTGCCGATGGAGCTTTTGGGCAGGCTGCTGGGGCGGGTTGGTCGTTAGTAGCCGGCATTCAGTATTTAGAGGGGCAGTATAGCGGGGGGTTGAAATAGGTTCGATGGACTCACTGCAAATTGGGTTTGATCCGGCTTCGCCAGCCCGGCTTCGTATGGGACTTGGCCGTGGCAAGCAGGCTACGCCGCGATAAATTGGGTTTGTTTGGGTTTGTTTTTCGGCAGGCCGAAGTCGTAGTTCATTTTCATAAGCCTTTTTGTTAATGGAGGTTAGGCTCGTTATTGCCACGAGGAAATTGGGTTTGTTTTGCATAAAAGGGCGAATTTGTAGAGGATTCTCGACAAATGTAGAGGGCAACTTCGTGAAGCGTGAAGCGTATCTCGATACGAAAAACACGAAATACGAAGTCCGAAATTCGAAACAATATCAAAATCGAAATTACCCAAATTCAAAACTTTGCCTTTCTTGCCAAATAATGGTTTATGGGCGTGTATCTGCTGATACGAAAACGTGCGGGTCTCCGCCTACCCGCCAAGAGGCACGGCGGGCAAGTCTGCCGCCTTCGGGCGGGTTATGTTTGCCTTCTGGCAAACAAGTAGGTATTTTAACGGACTTTCAAACAAAAGTCAAGAAGAAAAACCGGCGAAAGAAGCGTTCTTTTGACCGGTTGGCGGGGTGGGACTGTTTTTTGGGGCTTCTTCGATAAGATGTTAAGGCGATTATTACAACAGATTTGTTGCCAACAAGAATGTTGGCGATAGAATGGCCCTGTCGGTCATGCGGACGGCGGCGCGTGGGGACGTGCGGGCGATAGGGTCAGATTGCACGAAAGGGCAGCGAATTCGGCTGCAAAAACGGCAATTGCGAGGCAGAAGTGTGGCGAAACGGGGTGAGCGAAGCGGTTTGAGGAAGTAGGGAACTTCTTGGGGCGTAGTATCGCAAGGGTGGCGTTGGAGGCGTATCAGGCTTACAGAGAGAAGGCATAATTGTGGGAGGATGCAACGGCAGCTCTCGGCCAGTATTGAAGGGGCTGGAATTGGCAGAGAAGAGATTATATACTGCGAGAGAATGAACAAAGGGATTTGGGCGAAGCCGAGGATCAAGGAATCGGGCGTTACATTGCCGATATATTATGAGTCGATGTAGATAAGACTTGTACCGGTGGAGACTTTGCTTTGGTCGCACAAGACAAGATAATAGCCGAAATTGAGACAAAGCTTCAAGGGTGTGGTTATACCAACAGCCTGCTGGAACGTGAGTATTTCTACGAAGACGGTATGGGAAAACACATCGTACCGGTAGCAGGATTTGCCAGTCCTGTGCATGACTCACGTACATCCTGTATTTCCGTGATCGGCTGTGAGGGTCTTGGGGATGTAACGCCTGAGTACGTGAATCAATACCGGGGGCTTGGGGCGCCGGTCGTTTTCGTATGCTGCGATGGAACAGTGCAGTGGTGGAGCGTACAGACGGGGGGGGCTGAACATGAGAGAACGATTCTAAAGAAAGAACTCGAAGGCTTCTTCGAATCACAAAAAGAAAAGTTTGCCCCTGAACGGATATGGCGTGCCAAGAACCTGGGACGGTTAGATAAGGATCAACAGTTAGGTTTTGTTGATATTGGGTTGATGCCGCTTTTGGAGCATGAGATGGGGGAGCGGCTTGGGGGGCTGATGAACGGGGTTATTAGTCTCCTCAAAGGAGGATTTAGTGAAAAGCAACTGAAAGAAGCCGATAGTCAACGCTGGATTTTTCAGGCGGGGTTCTGGGTTCTTTGTGCGAAGATTCTTAAAGACAAGGGTGTCAGGAACTTCGTTCGCTTGCGAATTGATGACATCAATGCTGTTCTTGAGGCTGTAAAGCGTCACTACGGGTCACAGGAAGAGGTGCAAATTGAGAATGTGAAGGAAAGAAAAGCACTTGAAAGAGCAGCAGACAATATCAACAAGTTTGCCAGTTTGTCCAATCTGACAACGGAAGCTTTTGGTTACATGTATGAGGACGTGCTTGTTGACAAAGATTTGAGGCGTGCTCTCGGTATTCATGCGACGCCTTCCTATCTTGTGGATTACATTGTGTGGCAACTTTGGCCGTGGGTTAAGGAGATTCCCGAAGATAAACGAGTTATCCTTGAGCCTGCGTGCGGGCATGCACCGTTTCTTACAGCAGCGATGAGGTTGCTCAGATTTCTTTACACCGGTCGTGAAGAGGACTTTCATAGATATGCCAAGAACAGCATGATTGGAATCGAACTGGATTCTTTTGCGCGGGAGATTGCAAGGCCGTCCCTGACAATGGCGGATGTTCCGAATCCCAATGGATGGAAGATTGTAGGAGGTGATGTTTATCGGGGTGATGTGTTAAGTAGAAGTGCAAGAAACGCAATGATTCTATTATGCAATCCGCCTTTCGAAGATTTCACTCCCGCGGAGCAGGAAGTTTACAGGAGAGACGGACAGCAGCTTAGATGTTTCAACAAGGCCGGTGAAATGCTGTGGAGGACGCTGCCTTATATGCCGGAAGGGTCTGTATTCGGGGTAATACTTCCACGGGGCTTTGTGAACAGGACGGACCTAGCTGAGTTGAGGGGGATGATCCTGAGCGATTTTGAGGTGCAGCAAATATGTTGTTTGCCCAAGAAGGTGTTTCGTCACGCAAAGCATGAGTCCGTCGTATTGTCAGGTCGCAAAAAGACAGGCCGGGCACAAAGAGATAGCATTGGGGAGAAGAAGGTTCTTTACAGGCAGGTTCTGAAGGAAGGGCTTGAGAGGTTTCAAGAGAAATACGAAGGTAGAGACGAGTATGTCCTTCAGTCGAAGTTTGTTGAAGGGGGTACATTTGACTTTAGGGTCAGAGAGCTTGACGATGTTTGGGATTATTGTGAAAGGAATCTCCCAAAATTAGGGTCAATAAGCGAAGGCGGACAAGGATTGACCTATAAAGGCAGGGATCTTCCGGAAGGGGCAAAGACGTTTGACAAAGAGAAGTTTACCGGAGCTGTCGAAGGGTATGCACGGTTTGATAAGGACGTTCAGTTGCACGAGTTGCCGAGGAGGTATTGGATGAGCCTTGCCCCGGAGGTCATCCGGCGGCCAATGTGGGGTAAGGAAATAGGCAGGTCTCAGATTGTAATGAACTACGCACCGGTTGACCCGGGCCCGTGGAGATTGAAAGCTCTCCTTGACAGGAAAGGCCGACCTGTTAGGGACCGGTTTCTGGTGTTTCGAGTCAAGAGCAGTGAGTGGTCTCTTAATGCTTTATGGGGGATACTGAATAGTGCATTAGCAAATGCATTCATCTATGCGCATACAACAGACAGAGATATATCAGCAGGAACTGCGAGAAAGATTCCTGTTCCGGCGTGTTCGAGACAATCTCTGGAGAAACTTGAACGGCTGGTTTCAGAGTATTTTACGTTGATGGAGAAGAGAAACTTGCAGTTTGGGATTGACGTTGGCGACGCGGCCAAGCATTTACTTCTATGGATCGATGCGGAAGTGATGCGATTGTATGATTTGCCGCCGAAGATGGAGAAGCGGATTCTGGATTTGTTCCAGGGGGTGCAGAGGAAAGGTGTTGATTTCTCATTTACGGGTTATTATCCGGAGGGTTTTGAATCTGCGATTCCTTTGCATGAGTATTTGTCGGAGGAGTATCAGCGGTCGACGGTGGCATTCGCAGACGAGTGGGTGAAAAAACACCGGTCTGCTGAAATGAATGCCATTCTGAGAAATGCTGTGGAGGCCTTCGAAGAGGACTGAGCGGATGCGGGATTTCCTCATAGACACGAACATCTGGGAATACTGGTTTAACGAGGCGAGAGAGCCGCAACATAGTAATGTTTTGAAACGTGTTTCCGAGCTGAGGAAAGAGTGTGAAAAGGCGGATGCTCCTCTTCGAGTATGGATATCATCTGTGACCTGGGGAGAGGTGGAATATGGTTACGAGGTGCAGACAGACAAAGAGGGTTCTTTGGAAGCGGCGTTCAGGGAGTTCATTCATGCCATTTCTCCGATGGAGTTTGTTATTAATAAGCATGTGACGGGGGATTATGGAAGGATACGAGCAAGGTTGTTTGAAAAATATGGGCCGAAGGACAAGAGGAAGAGGGGTCTCAGGCCTGAACAACTGATTGATCCGGTTACGTCGCTTGAACTGAAGATTCAGGAGAATGACCTTTGGATTGTTTCCCAGGCTGTAATGAAGGATTTAACTCTTGTAACGAACGACAGAAAATCCTTGCAGCCGCTTTTGGAGGTGTTAGGGAGCGAATTGCACATCGAGAACTGGGCGACGGATGTGAAGTCGGCGGCGGAGATAATGGAGGTGGGCAAGGACGTTGTGAAACGGATGGAGCAGCGGCGCAAGGAAATGAAGTCTGAGGGTGGGGCTACGGCGGGAAGGATTGATTATTTGGGTTGAGATTGCCGCGCTGCGCTCGCAACGACAGAAAAGATAGCTTGGAGCGGGAAGCGTACAAAGACCGTGTGGGCTAAAGCCCATCCTACGATAAGGGAGCGACGCTTTGCGGCGCGTTATTTTAATAGATTCCTCGGCGTTGGTCGGAATGACGGCGAGGCCCTACAGCGTGGTTTGGCCTGGGTCAGGTTGCCTTCATGGCGTCGATGAAGGCGCTGGGATTGTTGGCCCATTTCTGTGCTTCGAGCAGGTTCACCTGGTCTGCTTTTACGAGTCTGGCCAGGTGGCTTTCCATCGTTATCATCTTTTCCTCGGGCCTGTTTTTGGTCTTTGTCTGGAGCTGGGAATACATCTGCTCTATTTTGCCGGTGCGTATGAGGTTTGCGCAGGCGTAGTTGTTATTGAGTATTTCCATTGCGACGATTCTGCCGGTTTGGTCTTTTTTGGGGACGAGCTTCTGGCAGATGATATACCGCAGGCCGAGGGAGAGCTGGTTTCTCACTTCGCTTTGTCTGCCCGGCGGAAAATAGTCGAGGATGCGCGTGATGGTGCCGGTGGCGTCTCTGGTGTGGAGAGTGGAGAAGACCAGATGGCCGGTTTCGGCGGCCATAAGCGTCATCGCAATGGTTTCGGGGTCCCGCATCTCTCCGACAAATATTACGTCGGGGTCCTCTCGGAGCATCGACCTCAAGCCGTCGATGAAGGATTTTACGTCTCTTCCGACCTCCCGCTGGGAGATAACGGAGGATTTTTGCTGGAAGATGTATTCGATGGGGTCTTCGACGGTTATGATTCGGCAGGCGTTTTTCTCGCAGATTCGGTCGATGAGCGAGGCGATTGTGGTGGATTTGCCGGCACCGGTGATGCCGGTTACGAGGACAAGGCCCTGTTTGCGCCCGACGATGTCTTCCCAGGCGTCGTTGGCAAAGCCGATTGATTCGACCTTCGGGATTTCGAGGGATAATGCGCGGATGGCGGCACACACTCCGTCGTTTTCCTGAAAGACATTTATTCGAAACTGCAGCGAGCTGACTCTGTAGGAGCAGTCGACGCTGTATTGGGCGCGCAGTTTTCGCAGGTTTTCGTCGCTCAGGAGCGGATAAATAAGCTGCTTTGCCACTTCGGGTGTGACATTCAGGCCTTTTAGTTTTACGAGGTCGCCGTCGATGCGGTAGGCGGGTGCGGCGCCGATTTTGATATGCAAATCGGAGACCCGCATCGCACCCTGCTCCTCGAAGTAGGCCAGCATATCAAGGATGCTCATTTTGCCGAGATTTTCCGTGGGGTAGACTTTTGCCGTGCCTGGATAACCTTCAGCCATATCAGCCTCTGCTTGAAGTACAGGTTCGGGTTTGGCGGTTGCCTCCTGGCTCCTGTACGACAGGCAGTATACCATCGCGGCTACCGGATAGGAAAGGCTAAAATTGGTTATTCGACGCCGGCGAAGCCTGGAGACGTTAGTTCGCTTTTGTATTCTGAGGCGCTTGCTATTGACGTAATTACTGGAAAAAAAGCAAAACTTCTTCTTTTTTTGGGGCTGCTTTGAGGCCCGAAAGCAAAGGAAGGACGGAGCAGGCGGCATTGTTTATTTTTTGTCAGTGAGCCAGTCCTGGAGGTTTTTGGCCAATATCTCGACGCTTCTTTTTTGCATTATGTGCTCCATGATTGCGGGCGGGACTTTGAGATTTGCCATAGCCTTCTGCACTCTTTGCCAGAGCCTGTTGCGCCTGGCCGGTGTGTCGGCCAGATATAGCTCGGTTACCAGCTCGCTGAGTTTCTGGAGCATTATCGCGTCAAGGTTATCATAATACCTTGATACTATTTTGTCCTGGTATTCTGAACGCTCGTTCCCGGTCATATAAGATACGCGTTTTTTCGAATTTTGATTGTTACCGAAGGCGGTTTTACACCATTGTTACAGATAAATCAAGCTATCAGTGTTATTAGGGGGATTTTTACTGGCTTTGCCGAAACAAGCGGATATAATTCCTGAACCATGGAGCGGTACCCGTGGCTCGAACCGCAAGATGCGAGATTGTGTATGCGAAACAGGATAGTCGTTGGTATGGTCATTTCGGTTTTGCTGCCGGCAGGCCCCCGCTTCTGCATGTGTACGGGGTCGGCTGTGGAAAATCGAACCGACCGTCAGGAAAGGGAGTCTTTTGTCATTCAGGATTTGCATCTGGCGGGGCGTGAGGTAATAAGCCATCAATTCAGTACTGACAGAGGACCTGAACATATCCTGGTTTTCGAGGATGGATTTTCAATGTCTATCGGGGCCGACCGGTTTTCGAGCGATAAGGCCGTGCTGTGGCTTGAAATGGAGCGCGGCGAATCTGGCGGCCGTGCTGGCGCCCGTTACAAGGCCGAGGCGTATTTGGAGGGCGGTATATCGGTCGAGAAAATCCGGGGGGTTGGCGCTGTGGAAATCAGCCGGACGGTGATTAAGAAGGGTGAGTCAATGGTTGTTCGATTTGATGTGACCGGCGGGATTTTCGTAACGGCAGACAAAAGGGAGATTGCCGACCCCCGCGGGTCGGAGCTTTATAGAAAGGCACTGGCAGCGGTATCGGCGGTTAAGCCTCAGCCGGCTGCGCCTGGGTTACCCGCAGAGAGAGCCGTGGAAAAGCCGGGTGAAAAGGTTGCCGCGAAGCGGGCGGTGGAATTTAGATATCCGGTTAGTATCTCGCAGGCGGGTGATGTGCCGCTGAAAGTGGAGCGAACGCAGGCGCCGGATGGAACATACGTCGTGACGTTTATTGGAAGGCTTTACGTCTGGCAAAAACAGGATGAGAAGGGCGGCTTGCTGGAGCTGCAGGCGGATAGCGCGGTCATATTCTATTCTGAGGAGCCTTCGGGGGCGGGTGAAAAAGGGCGTGAGGGCGGCAGGGTCGAGGACTTTCTGGCCGGTGGGGCGGTCAGAGCAGTTTATATGTCCGGGGATGTCTTGATGACCGAGGGGCAGCGGACGGTTCGGGCGGACGAAATATACTACGATTTCGAGGAGAAAAAGGCCCTTGCGGTAAATGCGGTGATGAGGAATTTCGATGCGAAGCGGGGGATTCCGATTTATGTGAGGGCGGCGAAGCTGCGGCAGTTGGCGGAAAATAAATTTGCGGGGGAAAATATCACGCTGACAAGCAGCGAGTTTTACCTTCCTCAGATTTCCGTCAATGCTTCGAGCATCATTATCACCGATACCACGCCCGACGACGAACAAGAGGGAAGGGTTTCAAACAGCAGCTATGACGTCGAGATGCGTGACGTGCGCTTTAAGATGGGTGAGAAGACGTTTTTCAGCTGGCCGTTTATTCGTGCCAATCTGGAAAGACCTGACATTCCGCTCAAGAGTCTGCATGCCGGTTATGACAGCGATTGGGGGGCGCTGGTTGAGACGCGATGGTATCTGTTGCGACTGTTGGGATTAGAGGAGCCGGAAGGGACAGAGAGCACTTTCGCATTGGATTATTACGGCAAACGGGGTGTGGGCAGCGGTGTGGAGATTGCATACGCGAAAGAGAACTGTTTTGGCAGGCTCCTCGGATACATCATAAAGGATACCGGGGAGGATGACCTGGGCAGGGCCGGCAGCCGGAGGAACCTTGAGCCGCCCCGTGAGCTTCGCGGGCGGTTCCAGTGGCAGCACAGGCATTTCCTGCCTTACAACTGGCAGCTTACCGCGGAGGTGGGCTATTTGTCCGACGAGAATTTCCTGGAAGGCTTTTATCGCAGCGAGTTCAACGTAGCCAAGGAGCAGGAGACGCTGGTACATTTGAAGCGCATCGAGGACAACTGGGGCCTTTCTATTCTGGGCAAGGGGCGCATAAACGATTTTGTAAACCAGCTGGAAGAACTGCCGAGCCTTGAATATCATTTGACGGGCCAGTCGCTTTTCGACGACAAGTTTACGCTTTACAGTGACAGCGAGGTGGGGCGATTCCGTCAGCGTTTGGCATCCGGTTCTCCGACGATATCGGAGGATTTTTACTCTTTTATGTCTGAAAGGGCCGAGCTCGACATGCCGGTGCGGGTGGGCAATATGAAGGTGGTGCCGTTTGTGGCCGGGACATTGGCGTATGACGACGGCGCCGGGTTCCACACGAACCTCGACGGGCAGACAGTTCCGAGCGAGCAGAGTGTTTGGACGGGTGAGGCCGGCGCCCGCGTGTCCACTCAGTACTGGAAGGTATATCCGAACGTTAAATCGCGTATCTGGGACCTGAACCAGCTTCGACATATTGTAAGGCCGTACGCGACGGTGGTTGGTTATGCTGAAAGCGACACGGTTGCCAGGCAGCGTGATACGTTGAACGCAGGTATTTCGCAGCGTTTTCAAACCAGGAGAGGGCCTGTCGGCAATCAGCGGACGGTTGACTGGATGCGGCTGGATACGGAGATTACATGGGTGAACGATTCGGGAGACACATCCGGGGGGCCGGATAGGTTCATCTGGAACAAGCCTTTTATTCCGCTGCTGGATACTTTTAGCAGGACCGTGCCGCAACAGGACAGGCGCAGCAGCGACGTATTCGGGCCGAGGCGCAATTACTTCGGGGCCGACTACATCTGGCGCCTGAGCGATACGACCGCGATATTGAGCGACATGAATTTTGACCTTCAGAGCGGCGTGGTGCAGCAGCTTAATATCGGTTTTTCGCGTTTGGTGTGGCCCAATTTGAGTTATTACGTTGGCAGCAGATATTTGCGGCGGCTCGACAACGGTCTTGGCGAAAAAGGCTCGAACGCGTTTACGTTTGCGGCAACTTATGTGCTGGACCCGCGATATACGGTGGTATTCTCGCAGCAGTTCGATTTTGACTACGGCGCGAACATACGGAGCGATATAGCCCTCATAAGGCGGTATCACAGGGTATATTGGGGTCTTACGTACAGCGCGGACGAATCGCTGAAGAAACAGGCGGTTGTATTCAGTATATGGCCTCAGGGTGTGCCGGAGCTTGGGATTGGGCCGCGGCGGTATATGAGGCTGGGACAGTCAGCAAATTATTGATATAATAACTGGTCTGCGGCCGGTTATTTGCCGATAGAAATTCCGGACTATTGTTTGATGGTTTAAGGAGAGCGCTATGGCATTGGTCGATACGAAAAAGATGTTCACAATGGCTTACAGGAACGGTTATGCGATTGGGGCGTTCAATGTAAATAATATGGAGATTACACAGGGTATTATCGCCGCGGTGGCCGAAGAAAAGGCTCCTCTGATTCTGCAGGTATCCCGAGGGGCGCGGGATTATGCGAATATCGATTACCTGAAGGCGATAATTAACGCGGCGGTTGAGGAGAACCCGAGTATTCCTATCGCCATACATCTGGACCACGGGGATAATTTTGAGACCTGCAAACAGTTTGTTGACGACGGTTTTACCTCGGTGATGATTGATGCTTCCAAGCTGGCGTTTGACCAGAACGTCAGGGTCACGCAGCAGGTTGTCGAATATGCGCACGACCGAGGAGTGGTTGTCGAGGCGGAGCTGGGCCAGCTTGGGGGTATCGAGGAAGAGGTAGTGGGGGTGGACGCCGATGACATCAGCAAGCACCTGACGGACCCGGACCAGGCGGTGGAGTTTGTCGAGAAAACGGGTTGTGATTCGCTGGCGGTGGCCTGCGGAACAAGCCACGGCGCTTACAAGTTCAAGAGCGAACCGAAGCTTGCTTTCGACGTAATAGAAAAGATAGGCAAGAGACTGCCGGGCTTTCCGCTGGTTATGCACGGCTCGAGCAGCGTGCTGAAGGAGTTCAAGGACCTTATTAATAAGTATGGGGGGAACATGCCCGATGCGATGGGAGTGCCTGAAGAAGCTATCAGCAAAGCGGCGAAGATGGCCATCTGCAAGGTCAATATAGATACGGACCTGCGAATGGCCCTTACCGCAAAAATCAGGCAGGTTTTTGCGGAAAAACCCGGCGAGTTCGACCCCCGCAAGTATCTCGGTCCGGGGCGTGAGGCTATCAAAGAGATGGTTAAACACAAACTGCACGTGTTAGGTTGTGCCGGCAGGGCCGCCGAGTGCGCGTAAAAGGGTTTATCGCTAAATCGCGAACGGCAAATTGTTCAAATCGCGAATTAGACACACATAGCAAGAGATAGAGAATAATGGATAAAACATACGATATACGAAGGCATTTAATCGGCATAGTCTGGGTATTACTGGTTGTTTTCTGTTCGAGCGGTTACGGCCTTGCGGCCAAGCCAAAGCCTGTTGAACCTCTTGAAGCCGAATCCGCGGAACCGGACGTTGTTGAATCAGCTTGCGAGCTGATCTGCGAGGGGCAGTTTGACGGCGCCGGCAAACTCATAGAAAAGGCTCGGTCGCCGTATAATACAGCTCTTTACAGTTTGTCGAAGATTGTTCACGAGTATCAGGCCATAAGTCAGGCGAGGCAGGCGGCGCGAGAGGCTGCATACCTCAGTCAGTTGGCTGAACTGGAGAAGCTGCGAATTGCGCCGCCCCGCAACGATGCAAACGATGCGAACGCCCTGAGCGAGATGACCAAAGTACTTTCCGTCATTGCCAAGGCGAGTGAGTTTGCCAACGAGAAACAGAAAAGCGAGCTTCTGTCGGACCCGTTCGTCAAGCGGGTCTTTCAGGAAGCCAAGAGCAAGGCCGCTGAGTTCGAGTCGAAAGGGAAATGGCTTGACGCGTATGTAGTCTGCTATAGCTGGCTGCAGGCGATTGAGCCCGATAACAAGCAATACGAAGATTACGCCGAGCAGCTTGTGGAAAAGGCCAACATCGGAAGCTCTTTTCAGGATAACAGTTGTGAAAGTCGGCAGGAGCGTTATGAGAAAGTGGAGCCGGAGATGTTTATCCGGGCGATTGAGGCGCTGAATTTCAGTTACGTCAACATTATCGACTATCGCCAGATGGCCGTCAAAGCTATCCGGCGGTGTCAGTCGCTGGAAGAGGTGATTGATTCGTCGTCGGTTGTGCGTGATGCGCTTTGGGAAAAGGGCAGTCAACATGGCAGGAGGGCTGCGGCGTGGTCGGCGGCCCTGGAAATGATTTTGGATGAGATAAACAGGCCCGCCACGGGGCTGAATAAGAGCAAGTTTATAGATATTTTCCAGAAGGTTCTGGCGCTCAACGCGACAACTCTCGAATTGCCGCGCGAGCTGTTGATTTCGCACTTTGCGGAGGCGGCGTTTTCGGCCCTGGATCCTTATACAGTTATGGTCTGGCCGCGGCAGGTTCAGGATTTTGAAAAGACAATGACCAATGAGTTTACGGGCATCGGGATAGAGATCACAAAGCAGAAAGGGCTATTGACCGTAGCGAGTCTTTTGCCTGATACGCCGGCATACAACTCGGGCCTCGACGCCGGGGACGTTATCGAAAAGGTCGACGATGCTGAGACCAAGGATATGTCTCTAACCTGCGCGGTTCGCAAGATTACCGGTCCGGCAGGGACGACGGTTACGCTGATGATAAGACGTCCCGGTGAGGACAAGACAAGGGACATATCTATTACGAGGGCCAAGATAGTTGTTCCGACAATCCGGGGCTGGCGAAGAGCCGAAACAGGCAAGTGGCTGTATATGATTGATGATGAGAGCAAGACCGGTTACGTCCGTCTGACTAATTTTTCGGGAACGACCTCTTCGGATTTGGAAAAAGTTTTGAAGGAGCTTGAGGCGGAGGGGCTGAGGGGATTGATTCTGGATTTGCGGTTCAATACGGGCGGGCTTTTGGACAGTGCGGTCGCTATCGCCGACAAATTCCTGACCGAAGGCTTGATAGTCCGCACACAGCCGAGGTGGGGTACGCCCACTTACGCGCCCGCACACAAGGACAATACCCACCCCGACTATCCGCTGGTTATACTTGTAAACCGTGCTTCGGCGAGCGCTTCGGAAATTGTCGCAGGAGCGTTGCAGGACAGGGCGTACAGGCGGGCGGTTATCGTAGGTGAAAGAACGGTCGGGAAAGGGCTGGTCCAGGGTATAACGTCGTATCCCGGCGGAGGCGCGCAGTTGAAATATACGATGGCGTATTATCATTTACCCTCGGGCCAGAGGGTTGAGAGCCAGGAGGAGATGAAGAAGCAGGGCAGGAAAGATTGGGGCATTGGGCCGGATATTGAGATGGAATTGACAGGCGATGAACTCAAAGAACTGATTGATGTGCAGAGGGACAACGATGTTTTGGTTCAGGCCAACCATGACAAGGGCGCCCCGTTGAAGAGGCATACGCTGGAGGAAACCCTTAAGTCCGACCCGCAGTTGGCGGTGGGCATTCTGGTTGCAAAGAGCAAGTTGATTCGGCAGGAGGCAAGAGGCGCCAATCGCAGAGCCGCGAAGCTTTAGTTTCAACAGCTTTTAGTCCTTCAGCTTTAGAGGTAGGTGGATTTGACCAGCACAGAGGAAAAAGCCAGGTTCGAACGGCAGAGACAGGAGAAACTGGCCCGGATTAAGGAATTGGGTATTGAGCCTTACGGGGGCAGATACGACGGCGCAGAGGCGGCCGAAGCCGTAAAGAGCAGATTCAAGGAAGGCGACCAGACACAGCAGGCAAAATGCGCCGGGCGGATTGTGCTGTTAAGGGACATCGGGAAGCTGATTTTTATTACCCTTCGTGATTGGAGCGGGACCATCCAGATTGGCCTGAGCAAGAGCCTTTTGGGTGCGCGGTGGGAACTTGCCAAACTGCTCGAACTTGGCGATATAATCGGCGCCTCCGGGCAGTTGGGTAAGACCAAGACGGGCGAGATTACCATTTGGGCCGATACTGTTTCCATTCTTAGCAAGTGTCTTGAGCAGCCGCCGGAGAAGTTTCACGGCCTTGCGGATATCGACCTGCGGTATCGGCGCAGATACATTGATTTGTGGGCCAACCCCGAAGTGATGGAAAGGTTCAAGAAGCGCAGTGACATCATTGCGACGATTCGTGAGTTTCTGCGGGGCCGCGGTTTTCTCGAAGTTGAGACGCCGATGATGCAGACCATAGTCGGCGGCGCTGCCGCGAAGCCTTTTGTGACCCACCATAACAGCTTTGATTTGGACCTGTTTTTACGAATTGCGCCGGAGCTGTTTCTGAAAAGGCTGCTGGTCGGGGGGATGGAAAAGGTCTTTGAGATAAACCGGAATTTTCGCAACGAGGGACTGAGCAGGCAGCACAACCCGGAATTCACGATGCTCGAATTATACCAGGCATACGCCGATTACAATGTGATGATGGATTTGACCGAGGAGATAATCTCCGTGTGTGTTGAGAAATATTGCACCGGCAGGCAGGTTCAATTCGACGAAAAAACCGTTGATTTTGCGAATCCCTGGCGGCGCGTGCGGTATGCGGACCTGCTTAAGGAACACGGGGGCTGCGATATAGGCGATATCGGCGGTATAAGGGCAAAGGCAAGGCAGCTCGGGCTGGACGAGGCGGATATGGACGATGCGGTGGTTGTTAATAAGGTGTTCGAGGCCACTGTTGAGGGGGGTCTGGTTAACCCGACTTTTGTTATGGATTATCCGGCTGAGCTTTGTCCGCTGGCCAGGCGCAAGAAAGATGAACCCAGGTACGCGGAGCGGTTCGAGCTGTATGTTGGCGGGATGGAGCTGGCCAACGCATATACGGAGTTGAACGACCCGGCTGTACAGCAAGAGAACTTCAAGATTCAGCTTCGGGGCCAGGAAGAGTCGATAGCGACAATGGACGCAGATTATATAATGGCGTTGAAATACGGCATGCCGCCGGCTGGTGGACTGGGCATTGGTATTGACCGATTGGTAATGGTCCTGACCTCCGCAGCGAGTATCCGGGATGTGGTGCTCTTTCCACTTCTAAAGCCTGTCAGAGAATAAATCGATTGGGCCGGACATGTTGAAACTGTTTCTGTGGTTTCGATACCTGCGTAAGAAAAAAATCGTATTGTTGAGCATCACCGCGGTTGCTCTGTCCACGGCACTGCTGATAGTCGTGTCCAGCCTGTTCACCAGCTTTATCAGGGCTTTCGAGCAGGCGGCGGTGGAGGCAGTAGGCGACGTGGTGCTTACCCCACCCATCAGAGTCGGCGGATACCCCCTGTTTATCGAAAGGCTGGAGAAAATGGGTGCGGTGGAAACGGCAACGGCGACGCTGTCGGGGCAGGGGCTATTGCATTTGGGCAGGGGTAACGTGCGTGCGGTGAAGATTTGGGGCATCGAGCCTGGAGAACGGGCGAAGGTAACCGGTTTGAAAGAATCCCTGCGAAGACAAAGCCGATTACCCGGTGAGCCATCGTTCGAAGTGCCCGGCTCGCCGGAAAAGGTCGGCGGCTATGTGGGCATCGGCGTAGTCGGGGCGCCCGACGAGAAGACCGATGAGTATGACTTCGGTGCGATTGAAAACGATATGATTGGGCGGGACGTAGTTCTGGTGACAGGGACCGAGATAGAGTCAGGAGGCCCAGAGGGTGCGTCGGAGAGTTCGTCATCTGACAGTGCCGCCGGGGGCGGCAAAAAGTTCAGGCGGAAAAACATACCATTTGCGATTTCAGACATTGTTTTCACGGGGGTTTATCCCCTTGACAAAGATTATGTGTATCTGCCGATAGCGGAACTGCAAAAAAGGTTATACCCCGACGAGGCCCGGCCGGTCGCCGACCAAATTCAAATAAAACTGGCTGCCGGTGTTCGGACGGATGCGGCGCTTGCCGAGATTCGAGGTGTGTGGGCGGATTTTGCCGAGAAACAGCTTGGTTGGGGCTCCCACCTGATAGCGTACACCGATATCGAGACGGCCAGGGAAATGCAGGAACGGTATGTGGCCGAGCTTCTGAAACAAATGTGGGTGCTGTTATTCATATTCGGTGTGGTAAGTTTCGGCGTGGTCCTTCTGGTTTTTTGCATATTTTACATGATTGTGGGACTCAAGCGCAAGGATATTGCGATAGTAAAAAGTTGTGGGGCGACAAGCAGTACGGTGGCGTTGATTTTCGTGGGTTTCGGCGCCTGTGTGGGGATAATCGGCTCGGCGGCCGGCACGGTTGTCGCATATATTGTCACAAAAAATATAAATGCGATTGAGCAGTGGATCAGGATAATCTTCGGGTTGAAACTCTGGAAGAGCAGCGTGTATATGTTCAGTAAGATACCCAATGCGGTTAATTGGGACTCGGCTTTGCTTATTGTGTTGTCGGCGGTCATAGCCGTAACCGTCGGGGCGCTGATACCGGCGCTTATTGCCGCCGGGAGCACGCCGGTCAATATTCTAAGGTACGAATGAGCGGCGATAGATGTATAAGGTTATTCTGTCATTTCGTTACCTGTTCAAAAGGCGCATAAGTTATCTGGCGTTCTTGTCGGTGGCGCTTTGCGTCTTTATTGTTGTTGTGGTGATGACCGTGATGAGGGGGCTGGTGACTGATTTCAGGCAGAAGAACCACAGCTTCGTGGGGGACTGTGTGGTCGGAACCGAATCACTGGTGGGCTTCGCCTACTATGAGGATTTTATGAGGCTTCTGGACGCGGAAGGATTTGTTGAGGGCGTCTCACCTGTCATCAAGAGCTACGCACTGGTAACTTTTGGCGACTCAGAGCGAAGTGCCGGTGTTGAAATTATGGGCATTGAACCGGCCAAGCACAACAGGGCTACCGGTTTTGGCAGCACGCTGTATTACCACAAAGGAAATCCTGCAAAGGCATTTGAGCCGGGTCGTGATGCGAATCTGCCGGGTTTTGTGGCGGGGATTGACGTGTGGCTGCAGCGTGATGCTGACGGCCGATATACCCATGAAGCGGCTCCAGCCCAGACAGCTCGTACCGTCAGTTGCTTTCCACTTACGGCCAAGGGCGCGTTGGCCAAGGCCGGAGCGGGGGTCGTCAATACGAAAACTTTCTACTATAGCGACACTTCCCAGAGCGGTCTGGCACGGGTGGACAGTTCAACGCTTTACCTGCCTTTTGACCAGGCACAACTGCTTTGCGGGATGGCCGGACCTGACAAAAGGGCCTCCTGGCTCTGCGTAAAATTCAAGCCGAATATCAAGCTTGAGGCCGGATGTGAAAAAGTCGCATCGCTGTGGAGAAAGTTCGCGGAAGAAAGACGCGGCCGGGAGCTGTCAAATCTGCTGGAAACGGTGACCGTGCAAAGCTGGAAAGACAACAGGCGCGAATTTATTGCGGCAATGGAAAAGGAACAAACAATGATGATAGTGTTGTTTGCTCTTGTGGGGGTCACCACGGTTTTCATTATTTTCGTTGTCTTTTATATGATTGTAAGTCACAAGAGCAAGGACATCGGCATATTGAAAAGCGTGGGCGTTTCGAACGCCGGTGTAATCGGACTGTATTTGGGATTTTCGTTCCTGGTCGGTATTCTCGGCTCTTTTGTCGGGGTTCTGGGGGGATGGGTGTTCTTGCTTAAGATAAATGGCATAGAAGACTGGCTTTTTGAGCATTTTGAGTTTCAGTTGTGGGACAGGACGATTTATGCCATAGGGGATATTCCCAACCAAATGGATTTGGGGGTTTTGGGGATAATTGTCGTTTCGGCGGTAATTGCGTGCCTGGCCGGCGCGTTTGTTCCGAGCCGGCAGGCGGCAAGATTAAGGCCGGTGGAGGCCTTGCAGGTGAGCCAGTTATGAGCAAGAACGATTATATATTGAAGGCTGAAGGGGTCTATAAATCTTACAGGCTGGGCGCTGCAGAGGTCAAGGTGCTCAAAGGCGTGGATCTGGCCGTAAAGCACGGCGAATTCCTGGCAATCGTCGGGGCGTCCGGCAGCGGAAAAAGTACGCTTTTGCACATTTTGGGTGCGTTGGATGGACCGGACAAAGGCATTGTAAGGGTTGAGGGACGGGATTTGAGCAGGCTTCGTGCAAGGCAGTTGAATGAATTTCGCAACAAAAAGGTTGGGTTTGTATTTCAGTTTTATCATTTATTGGACGAATTAAATGTACTGGAAAATGTTTTTCTGCCGGCGATGGCCTCGCGGAGTATATTGGGCTGGCTTATGAGCCGGCGGCGGGCAAAAAAGCGGGCCGAGGAATTGCTGGTAAGACTTGGTTTGGGGGAAAGGGCCCGGCATAAACCGTATCAGTTGTCCGGTGGGGAGAGGCAGAGGGTGGCTATCGGGAGGGCTTTGATGAATGAGCCGAAGCTGCTTTTGGTGGATGAGCCGACAGGAAATCTTGACTCGGCGACGGGAGATGGTATCTTAAGCATCTTTGAAGAATTGAATAGAGCCGGTCAAACGGTTGTGATGGTTACCCATGACCAGAGAATCGCTCAAAGGGCCGGGCGGATAATAACCCTGGCCGACGGTAAAATAGCGCATTAGGACATAAGTACATAATCACATAATCATTCAACCCGAGTGGTGGCTGGAGATTGTATGGCACTAAAGATATGGCTTGATGACAAGCTTGTGGATGAGGCGGATGCGCATATATCGGTTTTTGACCACGGCCTGCTTTACGGCGACGGGGTTTTTGAGGGCATTCGTGTTTACAACGGCAGAGTATTCGAGTTGAAGGCCCACATTGAGCGGCTTTTCAATTCGGCCAAGGTAATCAGGCTTGATATGCCTATGAGCCGGAGCGCACTTGTCAAAGCGGTGGAAAAGACGGTGGAAGCAAACGGGGTGGTCGACGGGTATATTCGGCTGGTGGTAACCCGCGGCGTGGGAACGTTGGGACTGAATCCGTTTGTGTGCGAGGAATCGAGACTGTTCATCATTGCGGATAATATTCAGCTTTATCCGGAGGAGCTTTACGAAAAGGGGATGAAGGTAATCAGCGCGACGACGGTTCGAAACCATCCTCTGTCGATACCGCCGCAGGTCAAGAGCCTGAACTATCTGAATAACATTCTGGCCAAGATCGAGGCGCTGGACAGCAATGTGCCCGAGGCGATTATGTATAACCACGAAGGTTACGTTGCCGAAGCCACCGGCGACAACGTTTTTATCGTGCGGGGGGGTGTGATTTATACGCCGCCGGTTGAGGCCGGCGCTCTGGAAGGGATAACGCGAGGGATTGTTATCAGGCTGGCGGGGGAGGAAAACCTTGAGGTGGTTGAGAAGAATTTGACAAGATTTGATTTGTATATCTGCGATGAGTTTTTCCTGACCGGCACGGCCGCCGAGGTCATCGGCATTGTAGACATTGACGGCAGGGTTATCGGTGACGGTCAGCCCGGCCCGGTCACGAAACTTCTTAGGAAGAAGTTCTACAAGTACGCTCACGGAAAGGAGATTTAGCGGAAAGCGCATAGATGCCGTGGAGGCGCTGAAGCCTTATTCCCGAAAGAGAGCAGCAATGGAATAAAAGGAAGCGAGGCACTATACGCTGAACGCTGTTGCTTTATGCGGTTACGGGCGAGTGACATATCCGGAAACTCTACGCTAAACAAGGTTCCTCCTTTCAGGCTTATCGATGACGAACTGGGCCGAGTGAGAGAACTGATTAACGGGCAGTTGGGCGGCGGCGACAAAACAGACGTCAGTCGGTTGCTCGGAGACTTTAACAGCTCCAGCGGCAAGATGCTTCGGCCCGGCCTGGTTTTGCTTGCCGGCGCCGCTTGTGGTAAGATCACCGATAAGCACATCGGTGTTGCGGCGATTGCCGAGGTAATCCACAATGCAACGCTGCTGCACGATGACGTCATAGACGACGGGCAGAAACGGAGAGGCCGGCCCACGGTGAATAGCTTGTGGGGCAACGAGCGCGCCGTTCTTCTGGGGGACTTCCTGCTCAGCAGAGTTTTTCAGATGTGTGCCGATTTGGAGCCGGAAATTATCAGGGCAATTGCGGCCGCGACTGTTCGAATTTGCGAAGGCGAATTGAGGCAGACAATTCAGGGACGGAACCGGCAGTTGAGCGAGTCGGAGTATATTGACATAATCACCGACAAGAGTGCGGCTCTTTTTAGCTGTTGTTGTTATCTTGGCGGTCTCTTGGCCGGCGCCGGGGAAAAACGCGCCCGATGCCTCGCCGATTTTGGGCTGAATCTGGGCATTGCATTTCAAATCACCGATGATTTGCTCGACATAATCGGCGATGAAGGCAAAACGGGTAAAACGCTTGGAAGCGACGTCGATAAAAACAAGTTGACGCTGGCACTGATACATCTTCTGCGAGTGATGGAGGCAAATGACAAGAGCGTCCTTAAGGTTAAGTTGGATGCCGCCGGGGAAAGTAAGGAGGCTCTGGCGGAGATGCTGAGGGGCTATGGCAGTTTGGAATATGCGCACAGCCGGGCGGAGGAATTTGTTATAAAAGCGATTGCGGGACTGGCGGAGCTGGAAGAAAGCGATGCCAAAGACGCTTTGATTGAGACAGCCGGATATATTGGGCGGCGCGGCCGTTAGATACTTGCAGTCTGCGGGTTGTTGCGCAGCGGGTCAAATAAGAAGGCCGGTTTCCAGGAAACCGGCCTTTTATGCTCACGGGGAAATTGTCCCGCTGTTTTAGAATTTGTACTTAAAGCCCAGGGTTAGCCATGTTTCATCCTTGTCATCGTTAACAGAGCTATCCATTGTTACCTGATAAAAAAGCCCCGGGGTGAAAACAAAGTTCTTGCTGAGCTCGAAGTCTGTTGAAACGCCCAAGACAGCGTTTGACCAATCATGGTCTGCCGGTCCTCGAGCACCGCCACCATCAGGGGCGACACCGTCGTTGTAGACCAGCTCCGAATGCAAATTCAGGACCTGTTCCGGCGTTTCGGGCAAGAAGCCGGGGACTGTTAACGGATAGTCAAGCATGAAGATATGTGCCCAGCCCGATGCGGTTCCGCCTGAGGGAGATCTGCTTCCCACTATCGTACCACTGTTTGACGGCCAGAGTTTAACCAGACAGTAGGTGGGAACCAGACCTTTTACAGGTAAAATATTCGGCCATGAGAAGACCATATGAAATTCCTGAAGGTCGATACTGCTCCTGGTGTGACTGCTGTTATCCGGATAGTTATAGTACCTGTAACCAATCATATAGTTGGTGGCATAGGTTTCATCTTTACATACAGCATTCCGGTAAAAAATAGTGTAGTCCCAGCGTTCACTGTTTTCGAATCCGGACGAGTTGGCCCTGTGCATCGCAATGTCGACGCCGAAGCCTGTCCCGTAGAGGTCCAGATTAAGGCTCGGTTGAATTGCGCTCTTGTCTGCGTAAACGTCGAAGCCGCGCCAGATGTACTTACTCTGCCATGTCAAGTCAATGTAGCCATGCAGTTCCCCTTCCTGGGCCTGAGCGAAACCCACAGCACTCAGCAAGACCACGGTTGTAAATAGAATTCCCTTTTTCATACTCATCTCCTTAAACAACGTTTACCTTATTTTTCCTAACGCTTTTATCTGGAATAAGTTAGCAGTATCCTGCCAACGGTCTTAGAAGTTTATCGGTATATACCTGTAAGTCAAATAAAATTTTTTGTTTTTTCTTTCGGCCGTCCGAGGAAAATCAGAGGCGAGCCTGTTTTTATCGGGCCTTTACGCAATAACCATTCTCTAAACTATAAGCCTCGCGCCCGGCGCAGATTACCATTTCCCGGTTTTCCTCGCTTCCGCTTTGGGCAGATTCTTTAACGGCACGGTATACTTTTCCAGGTCTGCGTCGGGAAGTTCGTAATCGGTAAGCTTTCCCGAGAGGTAGGCGTCGTAGCCCGTAAGGTCCATAAGGCCGTGCCCGCTATAGTTAAGCAGTATCACCTTCTCTTTGCCTTCTTCTGTGGCTTTTATCGCTTCATCAATGACGGCAGCGACTGCGTGGCTGGTCTCAGGAGCACAAATAGCTCCTTCGGTCTGGGCCCAGAGCATTGCAGATTCATAACATTTTAACTGGTGATATGCCTTTGGTTCGAGAAGACCTTCGACAATAGCCTGGCAAACCAGAGGCGCCATACCATGATATCGCAAGCCGCCGGCATGGATTGGAGGCGGAATAAAGGCGTGGCCAAGCGTGTACATTGCCAGCAGGGGCGTTGTGCAGGCGGTATCTCCGAAGTCGTAGGCGAAGGGCGCCCGTGTCATGGTGGGACAGGCCGTCGGTTCGATAGGCATGATTTTTATGTCGGCGCCGTTGACTTTGTCGGCCACGAAGGGGAAGGACAGGCCGGCAAAATTGCTTCCGCCTCCCGCGCAGCCAATGACGATATCAGGCAGCTTCTCGCCTGCAAGCTGCAACTGCTTCTTGGCCTCAAGCCCGATTATGGTCTGATGAAGCAGCACGTGATTCAACACGCTTCCCAATGAGTAACGTGTTTTGCCCGACGGGTCTGTTACCGCTGCCTCGATAGCCTCGCTGATGGCGATTCCGAGGCTGCCTGGCGTATCGGGCATTTCCTGCAGTATTTTACGGCCCGCGTTGGTTTCATTGCTTGGGCTTGCGACGCAATTGGCGCCCCAAACCTGCATCATAATCTTGCGAAACGGTTTCTGGTCGAAACTGATTCTGACCATGAAAACTTTACATTCGAGGCCCAGCAGCTTACAGCCGAAAGCCAGGGCGCTGCCCCACTGGCCGGCGCCGGTCTCAGTTGTCAGTCTTTTAATCCCGAACTGCTTGTTATACCAGGCCTGAGCGACAGAAGTATTGGGCTTGTGGCTTCCCGGAGGGCTCAAACTTTCATCTTTGTAGTAGATGCGGGCCGGCGTTTTCAGATGCTTCTCAAGATAAACCGCTCTTTTCAAAGGCGTGGGCCTCCACCGGTATAAAATCCCCAGGACCTCCTCCGGGATGTTAATCCAGCGGTCCTGGCTGACTTCCTGCTCTATCAGATTCATCGGGAATACCGGCGCGAGCATATCGGGCGAGATAGGTTTTCCATCGGGTCCGAGCGGCGGAAGCAGCGGCGTGGGCAAATCGGCTGCCAGGTTGTACCACTGTCGCGGCATGTCACTTTCTTTTAGCTGTACCTTTATTTCCATAATTCTTCTCCAACTTAATCAAGTTTTCTAAAGTTAAACTGGCGTATGAAAATGCAACTTGTAAAGCGTCCGAGCCTGCGTGTCAAGCAAAATGACTCGAAATATTTTCATAAACGGCCTTTCTTATGGTTCGCAAGCCTCACTTGGGGCATTGGTATTGGCGCACGAGGGTTCAAGAATAAGGTTTGGGCCGGATTGGTTGTAGCATATAATATGCCTTATGCACAGGAATACGGGTGATACGACGCTGTTTGGCGGGTCTGAGAAAGCCAATATTGCCTCGGCGGCACCGCTGGCGGTTCGGATGAGGCCTGGAAAGCTCGAAGAGTTCGTCGGCCAAAGGCATTTTATCGGGCCTGACAAGCTGCTTACAAGGATGCTTGAGGCCGACAAGCTGAGCAGTCTCATATTCTACGGCCCGCCCGGAGTTGGCAAGACATCGCTGGCAACAGTGATTGCCAACCACACAAAGGCCCAATTCCACTATTTGAGGGCCCCTGCTGCCACCGTCAAGGACATACGCGAGGTAATCGCCGCTGCCAGAGACAGGCTGGCTGTCAGCCGGCAAAGAACCGTGCTTTTTATCGATGAAATCCACCGTTTCAGCCGGGCACAGCAGGATGTTCTGCTGGATGATGTTGAGGAGGGCGTCCTGATTCTTATAGGCGCGACCACGGAAAATCCGTTTTTTTCGGTTAATTCGCCGCTGATTTCCCGCAGCACGGTTTTCTATTTTGAGCCGCTCAGTGAAGACGACATTCTGCAGTTGCTCAGGGCGGCTGTTCGTGATTCCGAACGCGGGCTGGGTCAATTTGACATAAAGGCGGACGAAAATGCGCTGAAATTCCTGGCTGTGATGTGCGAGGGGGATGCCCGAAGGGCCCTTACGGCACTCGAGGTGGGGGTACTATCGCAGGCGGCGCGTGAGGGTGGAAAAGAAATAAAATTTAATTTGGCAGTTGCCAAAGAGTCGATACAACAAAAAGCGATAGAATATGACGGTACGGGCGATACGCACTACGACCTTGCGAGTGCTTTACAGAAGAGTATGCGCGGCTCCGACCCGGATGCTACGGTGTACTGGCTTGCCCGGATGATAGCGGGCGGCGAGGATGTTCGCTTTATTGCCAGGCGAATCGCAGTTTGCGCGGCGGAGGATGTGGGAAACGCCGACCCGATGGCGACGGTGTTGGCGGCTGCTGCCGTACAGATATCGGAGTTCGTGGGCTTGCCGGAAGCGCAGCTCGCCCTGGCGCAGGCGGCACTGTATGTGGCTTGTGCGCCAAAATCGAATGCTGCCGCTTCGGCTATATGGAAGGCGATGGCCGACGTGAAAGAAAAGCCCACGATAGCTGTGCCGAAGCATCTGAAAGACAGCCATTATCCCGGTGCAAAAAAAGCCGGTTTTGGTGAGGATTACGTTTATCCGCACAATTTTAAGGGCGGGTTCGTGGCCCAGGAGTACCTTCCCGCGGCTATGAGGAAGAAATATTACACGCCCAGGGAAATTGGGCATGAAAAACGGATTAGTCGCTATTTACAAAAGTTGCAAGCCTTGATACAAGATAGCAAACTGGATAATATGGGGAAGAGGGGTGGTTAGATGGATAAGATGCAATTGCGCCGGAAACTGCAGAATTGCCTGCTTGAAATGAGCAAAGAGCAGAGGAGTGAAAAAAGCAGAAGCGCCTGCCGGAATCTGGTCTCAACGCCCCAGTTTCAAAATGCATCGGCGATAATGCTGTACTTATCCCTTCCGCACGAGGTGGATACTTCTGAGGCTATACTCTGCGCCTGGCAGCTTGGCAAGACGGTGGCGGTGCCGAAGGTTTCCTGGCAGCAAAGGCGGATGATACCGGTGCAGATAACCTCTCTGGAGACAGGTGTTTCGACCAGCCCTTCAGGATTGCGGAATCCTGTAACCGGACTGCCGATGCCGATAGAGGAGCTTGATTTGGTGGTTACCCCCGGGTTGGGATTCGATGAAAAAGGTAACAGACTTGGTCGTGGCGGGTCGTACTACGACAGGTTTTTTAGTAACGCCGAACTTAAGGCCTTAAGGTGCGGATTTGCTTTCGCCGAGCAGCGGATTGACTCGGTGCCGGTTACAGAGCATGATGAGCCGGTTGATTTTTTGGTGACCGATAAGGAAGTAATATACTTTAGTCCCGATATAGGCCGCCGGGAGCAAGGAGAGTAAGATGGCTCGTTATCCTTCCAGCCTGTACAGTAAGCGAAGAAACCAGACCAGAAAAAGTATATATATCATTTCCGCGGTACTGATTGCCGCTGCAGTGATTGCCTTTATTTATGGCAGCCATCCTTTCGGCAGGAACAAAGACCAGCCTGTCGATAATGAAACCGAAACGAACATAACTGATGTACAAGAGGAAAAAGGCGGGTCGCCGGCGGTAGAGGAGGAATCAAAGCTGAAACCGGAACCTGAGCCGGCGCCGAAACCGGAAGCCAAGCCAGAGGCTAAGCCGGAGTTGAAGCCGGAGGCCAAACCGGAGGTTCCGACCGGATCGGATTCATCCACAATAACGCCGGCGTCAAATGCCCAGATGAACGCCCAGGCGGCAAAGCTTATTGATGAGGCGCTGGCGCTGCTTAATGCGAATCCTCCGGGGATTATAAAATCGCGTAACTTACTGAACGACGTACTGCCTATGCCTATGAGCGGTCAGCAGCGCGAATTTGTGAAAAAGCAGCTTTCCTGGCTTGCGGACAAGTGGTTATTCAGCAGAAGTGTTTTTCCGGAGGACATGCTTTGCGGCACTTATAAGGTCCAGCCGGGCGACCAGCTCAGGGCAGTCGGTGTGCAGTCTAAGGTGCCTTACGAAATACTGATGCGGATAAATAACATTGCCCGCCCGGAGGCTCTGCAAGCGGGCGAAGCGATAAAGGTCATCAACGGGCCGTTCAACGTCAGGGTATATCGGTCAACTTTCACGATGGATTTGTATCTTCAGGACGCCTTCGTGAGGAGTTATACCGTGGGTCTTGGCAAGCCCGGTATGGAAACGCCGACAGGGCTTTGGCTGGTCAAACCCGGCGGCAAACTGATAAAACCCCCCTGGACAGACCCAATTACGGGCAAAACCTATCATCCCGATGCCCCTGATTATCCTTTGGGTTCGAGATGGATAGGGCTGGAGGGTATCGAGGGAGAGGCTAAGGGCAGGACGGGTTTTGCCATCCACGGCACCAAGAAGCCCGAAGAAATCGGCACGGCGGGTTCGCAGGGATGTATTCGTATGTACAACGGGGAGGTGGAGCTGATGTATGATTTGCTGATGCCGGGCTTTTCGCACGTTCAGGTTGTGGAATAGGAAGTTTTCGCGGCCCATCTCGAAATGCGGGCCCGGGTAATAACGGAGTATTTCTTGGCCGTGCGCACCACTCAAAGGATGGTTTATGCAAAAACCGGATTTGCCGGGCATCGCAAATCGCGGCTCGACACCAGGTTGGGGGCGGGTATGGCTTCGGTTGCGGTGCATCTTATAGTGCTGACGCTTTTTGGGATTGCCGGCTTTTCTCAGTACAGTACCGAAGGGTCGCGGCGGCCCACCCCAACAGCCGCAATAAGCCGGATAAGGGAACTTGTACAGGCCGCCCCGGTAATTCCCAAGCCGAAGGTAAAAAGAGCTTCCGTACAGCATTTTGCCGGGAGCAGTGAAAGTGTGTTGGCGGCAGGTCGGCTCTTTGGCGCGGTCAGGCCTGTCTCGCACAATATCCAAAGTTTGGCAGGGTCTTTACCATCTCGGAGCACCCTTATGTTGCCGGGGGGGCGAGCGTCTCCACACAAGGTCGAATTCTTCGGCAGTTCCACTGAGCACCGCAAGGTCTGCTATGTGGTGGATTGTTCGGGAAGTATGCGGGGGATGTTCAGTAAGCTTCGACAAAGGCTCAAAGCCTCAATCGGGGACATGCTGCCGGACCAGTATTTTTACATCATCTTTTTTGGTGATGGCAGGCTGTTCGAATTCGGCGGGGGTCGGCTGGTACGAGCGACGCAGGAAGGCAGGTCAGCGGCATACGATTTTATTGATTCGGTCCGGCCGGCAGGACAAACCAACGCCGTTGCGGCCCTCGAAAGGGCGCTGCAAATTCGTGACGGGCAGGGGGACAGTCCCTCGGTTATTTACTTTCTCACCGATGGCTTTGAGCTGGCAGCCGAGGACCAACAGAGGTTTTCGCAGACAATTGCAGCGTTACAGAGGCAATTTGCACCTGCGACGATAATCAATACGATAGGGTTCTGGCCTCAAAGCCGGGACCGTAACATGCTGGAGACGATAGCGAGCCAGACCGGCGGGGAATTTGTTTTTGTTGCGGACGATGAGATTGACAGGCCCGGGTTATTGGGTGCTTTGGAGGAGGGGAGTTTTCAATGAAAGAGCGGCGGTTGTTAATGCAGAGGGGTTTTTTGCTGAAAACGCTCGCCCCGGTGATTGCACTGGCGGCAGTGTTAGCCATTGTGGTTACGACGATGCGCGGCGACTTTGGAGCCGCGGCGGGGCGTGGCGTGCAGTCGCAAACATTCCTCGAACAATTTGTTGTTGCCGGCGGTCCTATTGTCTGGTTTGTGCTTTTGCCTATGTCGCTTGTAACAGTTTATTTGGCTGCTGAATATGCTTTTACCATCCGCCGCAAGAGCCTTGTTCCGGATGGGGTGGGCCGGAGGATTGTCGAGATAGTACAAGACCACGGCCCCGGACAATTGGAGGCCCGACTCGGCGACAGTGATGATTTTGTCAGCAGCGCGGTTGTCCGCGCGGTTACACAGGGCAGGGAGGATTGGTTTCGGGTTCGGAACCTTCTGTTCGAGTCTCTGGAGGAGCAGGCATTGGGGCTTATGCGCAAAATCGAGTGGGTCAACCTGATTGGCAATGTTTCGCCGATGGTAGGGCTGTTCGGGACGGTCTTCGGGATGATAAAGCTGTTCAACGCCATTGTATCGGCCGGCGGGCAGCCTCAGCCGGCACAACTGGCTGACGGCATTTCAGTTGCGCTGGTGACAACGTTTTGGGGATTGGTGATAGCGATACCGGCGCTGGCGGTACACGGTGTGTTCCGGAACCGAATCGAGGCGCTGGTAAGCGCCGCGACCGCCGAAGCGGAAAATATCCTGCCGGAGATAATGGTCGGTTTGAAAAGAACTGGAACTTCAGCGCCGGCAGCACAGAAGCAGCCGGTTGCCAGACCGGGGATTCGCGAACTTGCCGGCAAGTCGCCGGCTTCGCTGCGGCAGGCGTCTCCGCAATCCCGATAACAGGATAAGAATAAGATGGCTATGTTTTTGAAATCGGCCGGTCGCCGGTCCTTCGGATTTCCGCTTTACAGCACGTCACAAGGCGGGGGCCTTAACATGACGCCGGTCATAGATATTGTATTTTTGCTTATTATATTTTTTCTGGTGGTTTGCCGGTTTATCGAAGCTGAGAATTTTCCGGTTTGCGTTCCCGACAACTGCGGATTTGCCCGCCGGGACGCCGAACCCGGTGCGCAAATGACCACGGTAACCGTTACGAAGGCGGGCGGAGAAAGCGTAACCTTTGCTGTTGGTTCGCAGAAAATTTCGACGTCGCGCAGCGCAGATAATGTGGTTGAAGAACTTAGTCGATTGATAGATGCGCGATTGCGTGATTTGCCTGCCGAGCGCAGGGTCGTTACCTTGCGCGTGGACAGGGATGTCTGCTTTGCCGAAGCTCAATATGCGCTGGCCGGCGTTGCCGCCAGCAGCGCAACCGACATTCAATTGGCGACGCTCAGGGACAAAAGGACCACTCTGCCTTGACTTTGCGGATGGATTCCCAGCGGACGAAAAACGGGCCTTATCCTATGCCGATTCTTTCTTGGCCTTTTGCTTTGCCGTAAACAGGTCTGCTTTGCCTTCGACGATGTCGCGGGTAATTAGATATTTTGCGCCGTTTGTCTCTTCGGGCAGGCGGTACATCAGGTCAAGCATCAGCTCCTCGGTGATTGCCCGCAGCGCTCTTGCTCCTGTGTCACGCTTGAGAGCCTTTTGCGCCAGGGCGCACAAGGCGCCGTCCGTAAATTCAAGCTCGGCGTTTTCCATCTCAAAGAATTTCTGATACTGCCTGATGAGCGCGTTTTTGGGCTTGGTTAAAATGTCGATAAGGGCGCTTTCGTCAAGCCCCGACAGCGTTGCAATTAACGGCACCCTTCCGACAAATTCGGGAATCATCCCGAACTCGATAATATCTTCCGGTATGACCTGGGTTATTATCTCGCTGTATTCAGCTTTTGTATCGGCGCGTCCGGCCAATTCCGAACCAAAGCCTATCATTTTCCTGCCGATGCGCTTCTTGATAATGTTGTCCAGACCCACAAAAGTCCCTCCGCAAATGAAAAGTATTTGCGTGGTGTCCATCTGTATGTAAGACTGTTCGGGATGTTTTCTTCCGCCCTGCGGCGGGATGTTGGCGGTGGTTCCCTCGAGCATTTTCAGCAAGGCCTGCTGGACCCCTTCGCCGGAGACGTCGCGGGTAATGGAGATATTCTGATATGTTTTTCCGATTTTATCGATTTCGTCTATGTATACTATGCCTCTTTGCGCAGCCTCAAGGTCGTAGTCGGCGTTTTGGAGCAGTCGCAGCAGGAAGTTTTCCACATCTTCACCCACGTACCCGGCCTCGGTAACGGTGGTTGCATCGCATATCGCGAAAGGCACCTTCAGGTATCTGGCCAGCGTTCGGGCCAGCAGCGTTTTGCCCGAGCCGGTCGGGCCAATCAGCAGGACATTCGATTTGTCTATTTCGATGTCGGCGCTCTCGCTGTCGGTGTGCAGCAGCCTTTTATAGTGGTTGTATACCGCCACCGAAAGATATTTCTTGGCCGGCTCCTGGCCGATTACGTACTGGTCGAGATATTCCTTTATTTCTTTGGGCCTGGGCATCTCCTTCAGGCTGAACGTGGACCTGCTGACCCGCTTGCGGTTATGCTGGATGATGTCGTGGCATAAATCGACGCATTCCGGACAGATGAAGACCCTGCTGGGGCCCTCTATAAAGGTGTCGGCCTGGTTTGACGACCGCCCGCAAAAACTGCAGATTGCCCTGTTTCGTCTGTTGTCTGATTGCTTGGCCATTGTTATCTTCCCAAATCTTGTGTCAGGCCCGGTTTCTTCACCGTCTTACATATTCTACTTCGGCAAAGAGGCTGAGGCAAGTTAATTATTGCTCAACCTTAGGGGTTTTACCATAAGCTTTTGCGCAGTAAATCCTTGTGAAGCCAGAAACAGGTATTTGCTGCTTGGGTCAGCCCGGTCAACAATAGTACGCAAGAAAGTCGGGATTATCCGGTAACGGCTGGCTCAAATATACTAAGCAATCGCAAATACCTGGATGCTCTTCCACAATCCAGCCCAAACAGATGATTACCAACACACTCAACAAAACCAGTCGACAAATCGCGGCCCAGCGAAATGTTCGTATCTTTTCAAGATTAACCTGACTCTTGAGAAAGCGAATTCCCTCCTCGCATTCCCATCTGCGTATGTACAGACGCAGTATGCGCTTTGCGTCCTTAGGATGCTCCACAGGCAAATTCGTCAGCAGCATCATTGGCTTATCCACTCCGGCGAGTCGAGAAACAACCAGTGCCCAATCCTCATCTTGACCAGGCAGACGAACGTTCACCCAACCTATTTTCGTAATACGAAGCGAGGGTTTGCCGTAACGTTTAACGAGTTTGTCGAAGCGATGGACAGTCGGAGTTTGCTCGGCAAGCAGACCGGCCCGAATAGGTATCCGCTGTCCAGAACTATCGCAAACCCGCATCAAATGACGGCTTCCTACAAGTCTCGTTATAAAACGATACTTTTTGTCCAGCCAATCTTCAAACATTACCCATCCACCGAATCCACGATCTGCGACCAGTACGCCACGGTTATTTGTGAGCTTAAAGATTTTATCAACAGCAGCCAGCACAACATGATTTTGTCCAGAACTGTAAGGTTCCTCATGGCTGAAAGGTTCCAGCAGTACAAGGACCGGGTTCTTGCGACTCACAGAAGCACATAATTCGACCAGCCAGTAACCGTTCACCAATTCACCGGTGCTTCCGCCGAGGGAATCATCCCCCAAAATGCTTTTCAAAAAAACCCTAAGTTTGAGTTTTTTCCTCAAACCTGTAACCGGTCAGTTATGGGTGGGTCGCTCGGTTTGTCGTTCTGAACCCTAACGGGTTCAAAGAGTCTGTTTCTCAGTACAAGAACGCGGTTTTGCTTTCTACCCGATAGCTATTGAGTGCAATGTTCAAGTGGGCGGATTCTTTTGAAAATATTTCTTCGCTGTGTTTTGAAACAGTTTTTTCTCAGGTTTTCCTGGTCTCAGGGTCTTATTCCGCGTTGCGCTTCTTCTGAGAATCATGAGCAAGGCAAAACCGCGGTGTTTTGAGCAGTGTGGCGGCAAGAGCTGCACGAAACGACCCAAATCCTTGCAAATTTGAGAGGGATTTGCTAACGTATGACAGTCGGAAGGCTTAGCGATGTTATTGAGACATGCATATTGGAAGTCCCAGTATAAAATTGTTCCGAATGGTATTTCTCGAACTATTGGCCTAAGTTGTGCTTTGTTAGCTTACGGTGGAGGGACAACCATGGCAAGCTTACCTTCAGGGTCCAACTCCACTTCCTTCAAAGGAGCCTTGCTTTCAAACTTAAGGTCGTTCGTCTTGAGTGCGGCTCACTCTTGACGGCGAAGTGAAACATTTGGTATGGAGAAGCACAGGATGAATAGAAGACAATTCCTTGCGGCCATGGGCCTGGCGGGGTCGGCTGTGACTCTGCCGGGGTGCCTGTCCGCGCTGGTACAGCAGGGCAAGTCGTCGCCGAATATTATCTTTATCATGGCCGATGACCTTGGCTATCACGACCTGGGCTGCTACGGCTCTGGCGAGATACCGACGCCCAATTGCAATCGTCTGGCTAATGAGGGAATGAAGTTCACGGATGCTCACAGTCCTTCGGCGGTGTGTACACCTACGCGGTACGGAGTTCTCACGGGACGATATTGTTGGCGAACGTGGCTGAAGGATTGGGTCATAAATGACCGGATGCCGCTGGTGATAGAACAAGGGCGGCTCACCGTGCCGGCAATGTTGAAACGCCGCGGCTATACGACCGGGTGTATTGGCAAATGGCACCTCGGATGGGGCAGACGTAATGATGCTTACCAGAAAGGAATCCTGCAGCCCGGCCCGCTGGAAGTCGGCTTTGATTCCTTCTTCGGGGTGCCGTTCAGTCATAACTCGCCTCCGGCATCCGAGGTCTTTGTAAGAGGTCGCAGTATCGTTGGAATGAAGGACGGCGAAAGTATAATGGATAAGGCGGTGCTCAATCGCTGTCGCCGCAGGCTTGCGGACACTGCGATAGAGCTCTCCGCAGAAGCCGTTCGATTCATTGAAAACAACAAGGACAGGCCTTTCTTTCTGTATTACCCCACGACGAACGTTCACTTACCCATTACGCCGAACAAGAGATTTCGCGGCAAGAGCGGCCTGGGGGAGTACGGCGATTTCGTGGTCGAGTTTGATTGGGCTGTCGGCGAAGTGCTGAATGCTCTGGACCGCCTGAATCTTGCGAACAATACGCTCATTATTGTGACCAGCGACAATGGGTCCAGGCACAACGGTTCCAATCTGCCCTGGCGGGGGGCGAAGGCCCAGATTTACGAAGGGGGACATCGTGTGCCTTTTGTCGCGCGCTGGCCGGGCAAAATCAGAGGTGCCTCCACGTGCGATGAGACTATTTGCCTGACCGACCTGATGGCAACCTGTGCGGAACTGATGGTCCTGGCGTTGCCGCACAATGCCGGAGAAGACAGCGAGAGCTTCCTGCCCGCATTGTACGGGAAAAAGCTGCCTCGCCGACGTGAGGCTATAGTCCATCACTCCGTGTGCGGCATGTTCGCAATCCGACAGGGAAAATGGAAACTCATTGAAGGGCTTGGCCACGGTGGTGACTTCAATTTCGGCGTCAAGCTTTACGACTGTCCCGGGCTGCCCCGGATTGATGAAAAGACCGGCAAAATCCATGATTTGAGCTTCGAACCAAAACCGTTCCCACAACCCGCCCCCGGCCAGCCGCCTGGACAGCTCTATGACCTCGATGCCGACCCGGGCGAGACGAAGAACGTATGGCAGCAGCACCCTGAGGTCGTCAGGCGCATGCAGAAGCTGCTGGACCAATATCGCACATCCGGACGCAGCCGCGCATAGAGTGTGTTGGCGGCGGGGCTTCAGAAGAGATGAGCATAGCTACGCTGTTTGGCTTCTCTGCGGAATATTGAACGCGGTGTCGACTCCTATCCGCGGACGCTGCTGAAAACTACGTTACGGTCCTGATAATGGAGAGCTTCTGATTTAAGGAATTTCTCATAGATATTCGTAAGTGCTTTCTATATTTGGGTGGATGTGTTTGATAAGAGAAGGCCTCGAGAAATGGCCATATCTTCTTCCCTCTTAACAGTCTCATTTTGCGCGAGGTTCTATAAGCGCTTGGGCCTTCAGCCGCACCGGCCCCAACAGCCCCGAATCCATCAAAGGCCAGCCGGAGGCATCAAACTTCTGATAGTTGATGTTAACGAAGTTGATTTCGTAAAACTTCTTCCAGTTTACTTTGCGCCGGTCCAGGTCCGCTATCCGATTGGCAGAAAGGTTCGTTACCTCCACCTCAAGCTCATTTTCCCCCTCACGAAGGAATTCGCCCACCGGCATCTCAAAAGGGATACTCCACAATGTCCCCGCGTACCGCCCGTTGACTCTGACGCGTGCGCTTTCGCAGACACGGCCCAGGTCAAGAACCCAATCATCCGCCCGCACCGCCGGTTTCTCGAAAGTAATCCTGTAAAGTCCTGTCCCCGCAAACCGCTTCGCCTCTTCGTCGCCAAGCTCGGTCCACGAAGCCAATCTGTCGGTCCTGAAGCTGCCCGGCAGCTCCGGGCCCCCATCAATAAAACTAACCTCCCACGTCCCCTTTATCTCATAATCCTCGCCGGTCGCCTTCAAATAGCGCCTCTCAGGCCCACCAACTTTCTTCGACGAAAACGTCCGCAGAATGCACGACTGCCCCGGCTCCAATTGCAGATAAACCTGTGCCTTCCCGTCTTCGCCCTTTCGCACTGCCGCCAACCCCCGCCGTCCCGTCAGCCCATCAAATATCACCACCGACTCTGCCTCCACCTCCAAGCGTACCCAATCATCCAGATTCCGGCTCCCCAGATTCGCCAGAAAATAATGGTGACCCTCCGAATGCCTCCGACGAATAAACTCTATCCCATTATCAACCACGGACTCACGGACTACCCCGGCCCGGCCCAGTGCCGCTTCGAGATCACGGCTTATCAGAAACCGCCCCGTGCCGTATCCAACCTCTTGTACGGTTGAATATGTAGAGCTAAACTTCACCAAAAGCGGCTGCGCAATCTTATTAAACTGTTCTCGCCGACTCTCAAGCTCGCCCAGCCCCGGAACGTCCCTCGGAACATCACCGTAAAACAAAACCGTTGCCCCTTTCTCTGCAAGCTCAATCAGTTGCTTCAGCGTCCGCACGGGCATAAACCGGCACTTCGGCACAACAACCGTACGATATTCCGCATCCCCCACCCGGACTTTACCCGACGATACCTTCGCATCGCCCAACTGCCGGTCCGAAACATAATCAAAAGCATATCCCCGGTCCCACAGGGTTTTGGCGGTCTTGTGAAACTCGCCGCCGCCAAGCCAGCCGCCTATGCCGTGAACCGATAGCCCCATCAACATCCCGCCTTTATTGTGCCAAATATCATACACCGGCCAGTAGAGCAGAATATCGTTATCCGGCTTGCCCGACTGCAGCACCGACTGGCACCTTGTGATGTACCCATTAAGTTCAGGAAAATCCCGCCAGAAACTGTTCGACGGGGCAAAATTCACCGACGCATAAAAAAGCCACCCTGGCCACGCCTCGTCGAAAGGAGAATACGCCATCCCATGATAGAACACATGATTGATACCCGAGATAAAAAGCTGGTCGACCTCAGGCTTGGCCTGCGAAAGAGAAACCTTGAAATGCTCGCCCAGCCAGGTACACGTTTCCGACGACGCGAGCTTGCTGCCAGCCACGTGAGCCGCCGACGAAGCGAACTTCAGCATCAGAGCATCATTGAGCGCAGCGTGAAAGTTAAAATCCGGGTCCATGCGCAGCCCCGGTATCTTGAAACCGCTCGGCCCGAAAATTTCCGTCTCCGGAATATCCGCCGCCGCATACGTATCGAGCAGGTTGCTCGGGCTGCCGTGGGCCTGGTTCCGGGTCAGACTTGCCTTGCCATGGGCCCACTTCACCCACGGCATAATGTAGCTTTCAAGATGCAAGTCAGCTATCGTCTGGCGGTAATCACACTTCACCCGCGCCACCACATCCTCCGGCCCCTCTCCAAACAGTGCCGGCAAAGCCGTGCGCAAATCATAGCCCCGCCGCTTCTCGAACTGCTCAAATAAATCGTCGGTCCAGGTGGCCCTGCCGTATTCATACGAATCGTGATAATGCGCCCGCGGCATTGCCCCCTTGTAATCCGAAAAAGCCTTATCGAACCGACTCAGGTACGTCAGTAATGACCGGCGCGAAAACGGGTCTATTATGTATCCCGCCCCGCCCGGAGCCGCCCGCTCCACTTTCTTTCCGCCCAATCCCTGAAATACCGCGTACAGTCTCCATCTCCCCGCCGGCGCCGTCCAGTCAAGCTTGCCGTCGCCGTCCACCTTCGCCGTCAGGTCCGCTATTTCGGCTTTGTCGGAAAAACCCATCAGCGCCTGCAGAACTGCCGGCCTCTTTCTCTTCTCATCCTCGACCTTTACCGGCTCGCTGACAATGTCACCGCCGTTGACATCGTAGGTTTTCAAGATCACCGCCGCTGTCGCGTCTTCGGCGCTCACGTCCGGCCCGCCGAAAGGCCACCCCGTCCCCGTCGACATGTCAACTCCCATACCCAGCCGCTTCGCCTCCGCCGTCGTATGGGCCAGCATCTCCATCCATCTCGGCGACAGATACTCAATAAACCGCTCCTCGGCCCCTTTGACGCCGTAAATCGGTATAATATGCACGCCTCCTAACCCGGCCTTATGGTAAGCCTCCAGGTGCTCGGTCAGCCCCTTCTTGTCAACCGCGCTGCCCGGCCACCACCAGTACGTCCACGGTTTACTCTCCTTCGTCGCTTCCGGCCAGGTCGGCTCCGATGTCCCCTGCCCATAAGCGCTCACCAAAAACACAAACATAAAAATCAGTACGGACAGCCTGACCAAGACCTTCATATCTTCCTTCCCGCGTCCCTGTGTCAATTCTCCACCCTTTCAATTGTTCGGCATGAACACGTGTTTCAGATACACTGGCAAAAAACGCTCGCGAATTTGCCGGGTCGGTCCCCCGACCCGGCACTGGCGCCCATCGTCTAAATGTCTTCTACGCACGCCCCCTATAACGGCACCGAAATCTTCTCTTTGCGCTTATTCAGCGCCCGGAACCGACGCGGCGGCATCCCCACAAGCTCCTTAAACGTCCGCGTAAAATAACTCTGATTGTTGTACCCTATCTGAAAGCAAATCTCCGTGCAGCTCTGGTTAGTAGCCAGCAGCAGTTGTTTCGCCCGCTCTATCCGCACGCTCGTCAGGTACTCTATGACGGTTATCCCCATATGGTCTTTGAATACGTGCGCCAGCCGGGAACTGCTCAGGTGCGAAACCTTTGCAACCTCGTCCAGCGTTATCAGCTTATCGTAGTTGGCGTCGATATAGTTTATCACCGGCGTTATCTGCGTCACCTTCCTGGCGTCCTGCGAAGTATAAACCAGTTCGATAAACTCGTTCAGCGCCGTGCTGATCCACGCGCACAAATCCTCCTGGTTGCCGATCTGCATCACCTTATTTACATAACCCAGATTCTTCTCAAGCATAACATCCACGGCCACCCCCCCCTCCACCGCCGACCGGCTCAGAATGGTCAACAGCTCCAGCAGCCTCACCTTAAGGACCCCCAAATCCCCGGGATTGTGAAACAGTATCGTGCCCAGTATCGAGTTCAGTATCTCTTTGGCCCCCGTCCTGTCCCCGATTTTCACCTTGCCCATCAGCTCACGTTCACTCTCCAGCGGATAATGCCACGGAGTACCCAGTTTCTTTCTCTCCTGGATAAACTCTCCTATTTGCGCTTGCTGCTCCGACCGCTGCCGCCGCCACCGTATCACCCGCGAATCGAACCCCCCTACCTCGTAGAGCAAATCAAACAAAAACTCCGACGCCCGGTGGATTTTCCGCCCCTGTATGACCGGCAGCTTCCGCATCGCCGGCGCCAGTTTCTTCCTTTCTATGCCCAGCCCTTTCAATCGCTTTTCGACATCCCTGACCAGTGTCGGCGTCACCGGCTCCCAAAGGCACCTGCCGAAAAACATCCCTCCCAGCGCTGTATCCTTGTCCAAAACCGGCACGCAAACCATAACTATCCCCGCGTGGCACAGCGAAATATATGACTGTCCCGTATCGGCCGCGATCTCAAGGCTGCGCTTGCGCTCCTTATTGCACCTTCTAAGCCCCTCGGGCGTGCTCCTGACCAGGTCACAGAACTTCCGCTGACAATCGGCGCTGCACATCCGGCCTATTTCTCTGCCGCTGACGCTCGTCGTTTCGAGGCAGAGCTGGAAATGTTGACGAAAAACGCTTTCAATTTTCTCGAACTTTTCTTTCGTGAGAAACTTTACCAATTGTGCTTGTGTCGGCATCGGCACTTTCCCGCAATACATAATACGCGTGAAGCAATGCAAAACGGCAAGATAATGCTATTATAGCAGACAGCAAAATAATGACAAAACAAATTTACCCCGCCCCGGCCAATAAATCTTGCCCCGAATAATCAATCGCAAGGCCGCCCGACCGAAGCATCCAAAATCGGCCCAAAGCGCGGCTACCTGCCGCCAAAAACCCGAAGTTTTCAAAAAATTTTTACTCCTTGTCAGATAACAACTTAGCGCCACGCGCCCCGGCCGGCACGCCCGATTTTTCGCATCAAATGCGCAAGTTGCTCAAATTATGGAGGGAGGCAAAAAAGTTAATAGCGTCGACCTGTGAATACTGACCACCCGCGACTAACACTCACGGCGGAGGCAATCATCAGGGTTTCTTTTGACATTCCAGACTGGCTCGAGGGCCCCTTGGTCCCGCTCGCCCTTTTATATCGCCGGATACGCTACGGCTATCCCTTTCGCCGGATACCACTGGCGCAGGGCAAGTACGCCATAGTGGACCCCGACGATTACGAGCGATTAAGCAGGCACAAATGGCAGCTCCAGAGAACAAGACATATGTTATACGCAACCCGCAGAGCCAAGGGCCGGGAAGGTACCAGGGGACAAATAGTATGGATGCACAGATATATATTCCCCTCACCGGAAGGTATGTGCGTTGACCATATCAACAATAAAGCCCTGGATAACAGAAAGGCAAACCTCCGACTCGCAACTCCGGCCCAGAACGCAAGAAACAGAAGAAAAATGGCCGCTAAAACCTCTTCAAGGTACAAAGGGGTCTCTTACCACGCAGGCCAGAGAAAATGGTGCGCAGCCATTCGCGTCAATGGCCAATACAAATATTTCGGCCTCTTTCACGATGAGGTTGCTGCGGCTAAAGGCTATGACAAGGCAGCAAAGAAATATCACAAAGAATTCGCCGTGTTGAACTTCCCACCCTGATTACCTCCATCCTCCGCACGAAAAAGCTCCAGTTTTTTTGTTATCTGGCCGAAAAATATGATATACTGGCACATGAATCTTCTGGTTTAGGTTTGGCTTTATGTCGAGACAATTATTTACAGTCGGGTACGAGGGGAAGGATATTAACACCTTCCTAAACAATTTGCGAAGCAATGCCATAGACTGCGTCCTTGACATAAGACAACAGGCCTTGTCAAGAAAACCGGGCTTTTCCAAAACACAGCTCGCGCGAAGACTCAACCGTGTAAGAATTCAGTACGTTCATCTGCCTGATCTCGGAACTCCGAAACCGCTCAGAGAATATCTCAAATCAACCGGCAATTACTCAATCTTCTTCCAAAAGATGGACAACCACCTCGCCAATAAGAAAGACGCGCTGGAGACAGCCTGCAGCTATGTCACAAATCACACATGTTGTCTTATGTGCTTCGAGCGTCTCCCCGCTGCCTGTCACCGTAAGCTGGTCGCCCGAAGAATCAAGGTCCGGGATGGTAACGGCCTGCAAATAAAACATCTTTAGTCTGGCTCACGCATCAACATGCCCACACCCGAAACAAAAACAGTGCTCATTACCGTCAAAGCTCCTCCTAATCCCTCGGAACAACACCAGGAAATAAACTGCTGTGCCGGAATCGACCTAAGCACCGGAACATGGATAAGATTGTACCCAATCCCATTCAGGCTTCTCGATGATGACAAAAAGTTTCCCAAATACAGTATCATCTCTGTAAATTGCCAAAGGCCCCTGAGAGATAAGCGCATTGAAAGTTATAAAGTCGATCAGGACAGCATAAAAATACTAAGGCATGTCGGCACTCAAAACAAATGGGCTGAAAGGAAAAAGATTGTTTTGCCGGCTTTATCGCCATCGTTTTGTACCATACTTGACGAAGTGGCCGGTAATAAATCGCTGGGAATCTTCAAGCCCACTGATATAGAGTTCGAGATTAAAAAAGCGGTCCCAAAAGACGAAAAGAAACGCCGGGCTGCTTACGACCAATATCGTCTTTTCGACAAGGGATTAAAGCCAGTTGAACAGATACCTCTGAGTTTCTGCTATAGGTTCAAGTGCCACAACTCCCCCAAGTGTCCCCGGCATAAACTAATGATACATGATTGGGAACTCACCGAAACATACAGGCGTTGGCGTCACAAGTACACTGCTCAAGCTCTTCTCTTCAAAATAAGGGAGAAATGGTTTGATGACCTCTGCGGGTCCACCAAGGACGCCTACTTTTACGTTGGCAATATGTGGCAGCGTCCTAAACAGTTCATGGTCTTAGGCGTATTCTATCCCCCGAAGTCTCCACCGTCTCTATTCAAAGACGAAATTTGAAATTATCCCAAAACCCGTAATCCCCACCAGCCAATTTCGTCGGTCGTCGCCGGTATCTCGTATCTCGCCTTGATTCCGCAACAAATGCGGAATGACCAAGAGGCCGTTCGCTGAAGTTTTCCGCTCAAGGGTGCGATTCTCAGGCTAAAACTCAAAATCATAAATCGGCCGGCGGCCGCACGAGTGCTGCCCCCCGCATCACTCGCCCACAATCTTGAGCCCGATTCACCCAATAGTCAACAAAAATTTTCTATCCCCTATCTGCCCAAGCCTGTCCTGAAAAAAACCACCGCCTCCACCCACTTTGCTTACGGCCCACGGGTCACGGGCCCCGGCTTTAAGCCGCGGACACTTTCCACGTCTTCCCTCCCTACTATCAGCCGCCGCCCCATCAAATGTTGACAAGAATTTTAGAAAATTTCTCGAATTCCCGCAAAAATGCCCGTCAACCCCTCAAATCCGCGAAATCTGCGATAAAAATTTTCTTGCAAAATCTCCCATCGCCCGTTAGAATTAGTTGTATGATGGCTAACCATCCAACACGTTTCTATTTTGCCGGCCTTTTCGGCCTGAGCGGACTGCTCCTGCGCCGCAAGGCGCAGTAAACCCCTACCAATAAAAAGCTTTCTAAATCTTTGTTTTTTTCGTAAAATCCCGGCAATTTAACCCTGCTCGGCGCTTACCTGGCCCGAACAGGAGTAGAAATTTGGAGAAAAAACCGATGTCAGAAGAAAAAATCTTAATTTTCGACACCACCCTGCGGGACGGCGAGCAATCGCCCGGCGCTTCGCTTTCCATTACGGAAAAGCTCGAAATCGCCCAGCAATTAGCCGTTTTGGGCGTGGACATTATCGAAGCGGGCTTTCCGATTTCCTCCCCGGCCCAGTTCGAGGCCACTCAGCGTATCGCCGAGATGGTAAGCGGCCCGGTCATAGCGGCCCTTGCCCGCTCGCATCCGGACGACATTGAGGCGGCAGGCAAAGCCCTTACGCCGGCTCAAAAGAAGCGCATCCACACGTTCATAGCGACCTCGCCGATTCACATGAAACACAAGCTCAAAAAAAGCAGCGATGAAGTGCTCAAGATGGCGGTCGAGGCGGTCAGGCAGGCCAGGAGCTTCACCGATGACGTGGAATTTTCGCCCGAGGACGCCTGTCGAAGCGAAATGCCGTTCCTGATTGAAATTTTAGCCGCTGTTATCGAAGCCGGCGCAACAACATTGAACATCCCCGACACGGTTGGGTACATCCTGCCGTACGAGTACGGCCGAATCATCGCGCAGCTTAAATCCGATGTCCCCGGCATAGACAAATGCATAATAAGCACGCACTGCCACAATGACCTCGGCATGGCGGTGGCGAATTCCCTGGCCGGCGTGCGAAACGGCGCCAGACAGGTCGAGTGCACCGTTAACGGCCTCGGCGAGCGCGCGGGAAACGCCGCACTCGAAGAAATCGTTATGGCCATTCAGACCAGAGCGGACTTCTTCGGAACTGCAAAAACCGGCATTAACACCAAAGAAATACACCGCACGAGCCAGCTGGTGTCGCGACTGACGGGGTTTGTCATTCAGCCGAACAAGGCCATCGTCGGCGCCAATGCCTTCGCGCACGAGGCGGGCGTTCACGTTGACGGCGTACTGAAAGAGCGCACCACCTACGAGATAATGACGCCCGAGAGCATCGGCCTGGGCGGCTCGCGAATGGTCCTCGGAAGACACACGGGCAGGCACGGCTTTTCCGACAGATGCAGGCAGCTCGGCTTCAAATTGACGGAGGCCGAGCTGGAGCAGGCATACCAAAGATTCCTAGAGATCGCAGACAAGAAGAAGGAAATCTTCGAAGAAGACTTAGTGGTGATAATCAACGACGAAATCCGCGTCGTGGAGAAAGTTTACGAGCTGCTGTATCTGCACGTCGCATGCGGGACCGGCACACTGCCGACGGCGAGCGTGAAGATAAAGGTCAAGGATGAAGTAAAGCAGGCGGCGGCCTGCGGCGACGGGCCGGTGGACGCGGCTTACGAAGCGATAAGGGAAGCGACCGGGTTATCGCCGAAACTGGAAAACTACTCAATCAGAGCCGTCACCGGCGGCAAGGAGGCCCTTGGGGAAGCGACGGTAAGCATCACCGAAAACGGCCGGAGCTATATCGGGCGGGGCATCTCCACCGACATTATCGAGGCCAGTGCCCGGGCCTATCTTGACGCTATCAACCGGATGGTCTCGACGAAGGACAAAGGTGTGCCGCCCGAAGTAAAAGCGGAACTCTGAGTCGATTGAGGAGACTTGTTAGAGCTATGGGTATGACCCTCCGCTGCCCTGCGGGCTATGGAGGGCGGGCAATATAGTGTGAGGATAAACTTTATGGGTGTGACGATAACTGAAAAGATTTTGGCGAAGGCGGCGGGCAAGAATAAGGTTAGGCCGGGGGAGCTTGTCGACGCGAAGATTGACGTGGTTATGTGCGTTGATGTTACTACGCCGCCGGCGATATCGATGCTGGTTGAAAAGGGCATTGACAGGGTGTTCGACCGCGAGAAGATTGTTGTCACGCCGGACCATTTTCAGCCGGCCAAGGACATCAAGAGCGCCGAGCTTCACAAGCGCCTCGATGAGTGGGCGCGGCGGCATAACATAAAATACTACTACAGGCTTGGAAGGGCTGGCGTATGTCATGCGCTGCTGCCCGAACAGGGTCATATTCGCCCCGGGGAAGTTATCATCGGGCCCGACTCACACACGTGCACTTACGGAGCATTCGCAGCGTTCGGTACCGGCGTCGGCTCGACAGACCTGGCGGCCGCGATCGCCACCGGCGAGCTATGGTTCAAGGTACCGGCATCGATGAAGTTCGTTCTCAACGGCTCGCTCGGTCCGGGCGTGTACAGCAAGGATGTAATCCTTGCGGTGATAGCACGCATCGGAGTGGACGGTGCGTTGTACAAGGCAATGGAGTTTGTCGGCCCGGCACTGGCCGAGATGTCGATGGAAGCAAGAATGACCATCACGAATATGGCCATCGAAGCCGGCGCAAAAAACGGCATCATCGGCTTCGATGATGTGACAAAACAGTATCTGGATGAGCACCTCAAGGACAAGAAGTATTACACTGTTTTTGAGTCCGATGAGGATGCCGAGTACCTTAGCGTGGAAGAATTCGACTGTGCGAAAATCGAGCCGATGGTTGCCTTGCCGCATCTGCCGAGCGGGGGTGTCCCCATCGGCGAATGTGCCGGCAAGGCTATGGACCAGGCATATATCGGGAGCTGTACTAACGGGCGCATTGAGGATTTGCGAATCGCGGCGGAAATACTGAAAGGAAAACAGGTCGCTATCCGGACAATCATTGTGCCAGCGACGCCGACCATCTGGAAGCAGGCCAAGGACGAAGGTCTGTTCGATATATTTTATGACGCCGGCTGCGTAATCGCTGCGCCAACTTGCGGGGCATGCTTAGGCGGATTTATGGGCGTGCTGGCGGCCGGTGAGAAGTGCGTGAGCACAACCAACAGGAACTTTGTCGGGCGGATGGGACACCCCGAAAGCGAAGTCTACCTGGCCAGCCCGGCGACGGCAGCAGCCAGCGCCATAGAAGGAAAATTAGCAGATTGCAGGGAGTATATGTAATCGCAGATTACGCAGATTAAACGGATATTTTTAAGGAAGTAATGCATTGGTTTTCGTAGAAAATAGCTATTCAGCCAGTGGATTGACCGGAGAGATTATAGGGGCGGCGATGGAGGTGCATAACCAACTTGGCCCCGGGTTTCTTGAGAGTGTATATGAAGGGGCTCTGACAGTTGAATTAGAACTTAGAGGTATTAAGTTTCAAAAACAAACAGAGCTGCCTGTTTTCTATAAAGCCAGAAATGTAAAGCAGTTTGTATGTGATTTCATTGTTGAAGATAAAATTATTGTAGAATTAAAGGCTATTAAGCAAATCGGAGAGATAGAAAAGCTGCAGGTAATAAATTACCTCAAGGCAAGCGGTTATGAAATTGGGCTTTTATTCAATTTTGGGAATAAATCCTTGGAATGGAAGAGGCTGATAAACACAAGAGCAATTCAAGAGAATTTGAACGCAAATGACAATACAAATACATGACATAAATCAGTGAATCAGTGTAATCGGCGATTAAATAAAAAAGGGAAAAATAGATGTCTAAGGCGCATGTTTACAAGAGAGACCATATAAATACGGATGAGATTATACCGGCGAGGTATTTGAATACCGATGACGAAGCCGAATTGGCCAGTCATTGTCTGGAAGATTTGGACAAGGACTTTGTCAGGAAGGTGCAGGCGGGGGACATTATTGTTGCGGGTGAGGATTTCGGCTGCGGCTCGTCCCGCGAACATGCTGTATGGGCCATCCGCGGGGCAAAAGTGCAGACGGTTATAGCGAAATCATTTGCGCGAATCTTCTATCGAAACGCCATCAACGGCGGCTTTTATCTGATTGAGTCGGCCGATGCGCTGGATAAAATCGGTGATGGCGACGAGGTGGAAGTCAATTACAAGAATGGATTGATTAAGAATAAAACAGCTGGTGTTGAGATTGAATTTGTCCCGCTGCCGAACTTTGCGCTTGAGATAATCAATAATGGCGGATTGTTGGAACATATTAAGAGGAAAATGTAGGATGGACCAATCTGTTGGATGGATACTCAAAAAAGAAAACATATGAAATTATTTACGCGGATCACGGCTATATTGTCTCTTGTTATTTTAGTGGGCTTTACCGGTATTGGAATATACGTTTGGATGCAAGGTGACAATGGTGAGGCATCAGAAGTGCTTGCGTGGTCGGGTGGATTTATTATCTTTGCCGGTATCCTTTGTTTCATAGGTACGTGGATACTCTATGGCTCTATTCGCTGGATACAGATTCCTGCCTGGCGGTGGATGGCCGGTGGATTCAAAGGTACTCCCGAAACTCCTTTGACGCGTTTCGTTATGACAAGAGAGCAGATCGCTGAAGCGAAGAAGGAAATGAGCAGATTGCAGCGTATCTGGATGTGGGTCGGCAACGTTTGTGCGTCATTGGGTGTGATTTTTTTGTTGGTTGCAGTCACGTGGCGCCTCGTATTGGATGTAACAGGTGAGCGGACTACCGGCAGTACTGCCAATATGATATTTGTGGTTGGTGTTCTGACATTTTTTTTGGGTGTGTTAATCGTCAGGATGAGTATGAAAAGAGGTGCTAAGAATCGATACAGTGAGGACTTGAACAAGGATTTTGGGAAAGGTTGAATTGCTCGGCGCGATCGAGGTTATCAACTGCGGCGGGCTGCTGGAGCATATTAAGAGGGGTCAGGCCAGGGGGATATCAAAAATCAAAGATTAGAAAGCAAAATTACAGAGCAAAAGTCAAAAAGTATTAAGCTTTGACTGTTGGGGGACTGCACTTCTGTCAGCGTTTTCTATTGTGTTTGGGGAGGGTAGCGGGCATAATAGGACGCGAGATAAGAGATATGAAAAATGAACGGAAGCAACGATCCAATTGTTGGGTTAGAAGTTCGCCGAATGGATGGCAGATAAAGCGGCCAGACGGCCGGCCGACGAGTGTTGTATATTATTGTGTTAGGCGCAGAAGGAAGGCGCTAATGGCGGATTCATACAGAAAAGAGAAGCTGTATGACCTGGGCAGGAGAGCGATTGGAAAACTGGCCAAGCGGGAAATCCCTGGTTACGTTTGCCCAATATGCTTGCGCGTCTTCGAGTGTCTGGACGAACTCACTGAGGAGCATGTTCCTCCCGCGTCTGTCGGCGGCAAAGTGCTGTGTCTCACGTGCCGAGAATGCAACTGCGGGGCCGGCCATAGTGTTGATGCGCAGGTCCACCGGGAGAAACTCTCTCGCTGCTTCCTCGGTGCTGATGGTGGGACTAAGAGCCTATCCTAATAACCCTTGAATGGCCGATATAATCAAAGGCGATGATGCCTTTGAAAGGATTCAGGGATGAAAAAACGGAAAGCAAAGAATAGATACAGGATTTCAGACGAATTATGG
>Ga0307377_10000151_pt1 | contig 95694 bp, 140 predicted proteins | sample TR3MG_FD_202535 | JGI IMG/M metagenome (GOLD analysis project Ga0307377, IMG submission 202535) | Soil microbial communities from Risofladan, Vaasa, Finland - TR-3 | ecosystem: Environmental > Terrestrial > Soil > Coastal area > Acid sulfate soil | place: Finland: Risofladan, Vaasa | collected...
GTGGATGGTATATATGTATAGCTATGTGTGTTAGCTACGGGGATATGGTGGGTTGTGAGTGAGCTTGGGTTGTAGGTTTGTCATATGGGTGGTAGGTTGGGGGGTTATAATTTTAGTGGGGGGAAATTGTGGTATGGTTTGGTGTTAAGATAGCTGATGAAGGGTTGATTGGGACACCCACGAGCAGGCACACTCATAGATTACGATGGTGGTGTTGTTGGTGATTGACAGATTTCATAATCTGTGCTACACTATCTGTATGCTTAAGATCTACAGGTGTAAACGATGTGGTCATGAGTGGGCTGGGAGGAGAACTGGTAAGAGCGGCAAGCCGATGACCTGCCCTAAGTGCCGGAGTGCTTACTGGGACAGAGACAGAGTGAGGGGGAAGCGGGATGGCTAGCCATAAGAAGGGGTCCAGGTATCGCAAGCACTACGCCGAGCTGCGCAGACGGCACTTTGTCTATGAGGAGGCGGCACAGTTTGCTGTAGTGCGGACACTGAAATATGACGAGTTCCGTAGAATGACCGCCAGTAGGCAACTTCTATGGAACAGGTTTGTTCGTCATAATCCTAGGTTAAGGAGAGGAACTGCGGAGTTCCATCAGCGATGGAGGGAGCATGTCAAGGACTGGTATGTGAGCCATCGGCTGGACACCTACAACGTCCATATGAAGCGGGTAGTGAGTCCGTGGACTTGGTTTGATGAGGTGTCCTATAAGCTACCAGAGGAGATGAGGTACACTAAGTCGCATAGACGTCAGAATGTACGCGGTATCGGCGATAAGGAGACGCCATCGGTAAGAGCACATAAGCAACGCTGGATACATCAACTCAAAGCGACGCTGGATAAGCACCCCGACCGTGCCCGTGAGTTAGTCCCGCGGATAATGAGGCTGGGGGGCAAAGTCTCTACCCAGTGGCGGAGAAAGGCTGGTATAGAGTGATTATTGGAGAAAGGAGTTTACAATGACAACAAAGATAAGGGCTATGAAGGATAAAAAGTATTGCGTGGGGTGTGACGAGAACTTCTATAATGGCAACAACACACTGGGGATCAAAGAGTGCTGGCACTACAAGGATGCTAAGGTTGGCACAATGTTCTGCATAGGGATAAACACCCCGCAGGACAAGAAGGAGAACTTCTGGAGGGTAAAGACCTTGAATTGCCATAGGGAGACAGGGCATGTTGCCTTTTATGGTGCGTTGCCGAAGCACTTGACGTAAAGGGGTAATGTGGAAGGCATGAGGATAACAGCATACGAGCTAACCGACCTTGGTGAAGGCTACCTGTCTATTCAGGCCACCAACGGCAAGTCCGTGGTGTCCGATGATCTTGGCGAGCTGCTCAACTTCCTACGCTATAACAGCAAAGACACCATTCGGGTGTTCCTTGACCTTGACGAGGCTGTAGCACCGCTTCTCCGCAAGTTGTCCAAAGGGGACTTGGAACAGGTAGCCGAGCATAACCCAGCCCTCAACATTAAGGGCAACCACTTCTACTACTACCACGATAGGGTGCTTCAAGTAGGCTGGACCCGCTACTTCGGGCTAAAGACATTCTACGGCTACCCTGAATATGCCCCTGACGCCTCTCTCAATGAGGTTCAACGGATGGCTGACGAGGTTATGGCTACGCTGGACGAGTTGGGCATAGGCGACACTAACCTACTGACCTCGGCTGTAGCCTGTTTTGAGGCGTCCAAGTTAGGGAGAGAGACCTACGCCAATATACCTAAAGGCTGGGAGATACCCGAAGATTGCTACGAGATACTGGACTACGCTGACAAAGCCGACCATAAGGACTGGGTGGAAGCCCGCCAAGTAGGACACTGGGAGAAGGGGCTATATGACTGGGATAAATCGTCCTGCTATATGTCCATAGCGTCCGACCTTATTGACCTGCGTGATTGTGAGATATGGAAGTCCGATACCCTCGGTAAACGGGAGCGAGAGGCAATCTACGGCTTTGTTCGGGGGACATTCTACATTGACCCTGACGGAGACCACGCCCATTGCTCGCCTGTAGTGGCTGTTGTAGTCAACGACCTACAGGGAAATCCAGTGGGTAGGCTACCCGAGGACACTTACAGTTTAGCCGAGATTGAGGTAGTGGAGCGATACGGCATAGGCAAGTTTGACTTCATAGACGGCTGGTTCGTTGAGTTGAAAGACGGAGTTGTCCCGCGATACCCCTTCGGTGATATTATGGAGCATCTGTATGAGAGCCGCCTGATATCGCCATTAGCCTCATCCATCGCCAAAGGCATTGGCAACCAAATCGTAGGAAAGTTGATACAGAAGCGGGACAGCGATAAGAGCATAAGAAACGAGGTTTACCATTCTGTGATAACCTGCGAAGCCCGTTGCGAGATAACGAGGTTTTTGGTGGAGAAGGGTATCGGAGCGGACGAGGTTATAGCCATTCAAACTGATGGTGTCCGTATTACCAAGCTCCTACCCTTACCCTCTACCAACGGGCTGGGAGCGTGGCGTTGTAATGGAGACTACCCGACTATCGTAGTGTCCCCGCGAAAGGTGTATTGCCAGGATAAGAAGCCTTATCGGGTATCGTATTCCGATATCGTGGCGATGACCAACGACCACCCTCAATCGGAGCGGTATGCCAAGAAGGTAGACCGACACATCACCCTTGCCCAAGCGAAGTCTATGGGGGACATTTACAGGGTAGGAGAGTATGCGGTTGTCCCCGCCAGGTTTGATTTGATGGGACTGGTAAAGGAGCAGTGCCGGGTGTTTCCGAAATTGCCTAAGACGGGTAGGCAACTGTTGAGTGGAAGGTATGTGTCTGGGCCTGTAGTGTTTGATTAAGGGGGATATGTTCGGCGAAGGTGGTGGAGATATGTTCGATAGGAGGGTGGGAACGTGTTTAGTGTCTGGACGCCTTGATAGGTTTCCAGTCGCAACGGGGTAATCGTGGTAGAATTGGAGCTAAAAGGAGGGATTCATAATGACTTCATCGGTTGATGACTACGGGAGGAGAGAGATGAAGGAGAGGGAGCGTGAGACGCTGCGGCGGTTTGCCTCGGGTGACCCTGATGCGGGGTTTTGGATTTCTTGGTTGGAAACGCAGGGGTTCTGTGAGTACAAGCTGTGCTTGCTCCACCGAGGCGATATGGAACCCGATACAGAGGCCGTTAGCGAGGGTCTTCCTGATCATAGGGGTATAAAGGAGGCGCATGACGCTTTAGCACTCGGTGAGGTGCCTGTGGAGGACGCTGTCACCCGTGCTATCGGGCTGGGGGAGGTTGCGTCATATTCCGAGTCCTATGTTGCTGGGTATGGTTTGGTGGGGCAAGTGGACGGGTTGGTTCTAGGTCATGATGGTTCGGGTCGGGATACTGCTTGGCTTGTGGACCACAAACCTCGCCCTAGGACTGTAGGAATGGAACCCTTCTATGGTCAGCAACGGCAGGTTTTGGGGTATGCGGTTGCCTGGTCGGCGATGTATCCCATCTATCTTGTGAGCGGGTCTATTGTGGCTGTGATTCGGGATAGAGGCACTCTTCCGAAGCATGATTTGTGCAAGGGTTGGTTGTGGGAGAAAGCCCTGACCGTGGACGATGTCCGCAGGATTCTTGAAGTTGTTGATTGGGTGAGAGATATGTTGCGAAGTCCTGGGTACGAATTAGCCAGAGATACCTCAAAGGCAGGAAAGTGTAAGGGTTGTGGCTATGGTCATTGTGTTGGATCAGGGGTCTGCGATAGAGATAAGAGTTTGGAGTGAGTGCGTTTTAGTACGATGGAAATGTGAAATAGTGGCTATGATAAAAGACCGCCCCGGGGGTTTAACCCGAGGCGGCGGGGTTTAAGTCCCCCGCTGACGCGGAGGCCGTTGTTTCAATCCTTTCCCTTGTTGTTTTTCTTCGGCTCCTCGTTCCAGTACGGCGACTTACACTTGGGGCAGACCTTAACGTCTTTGACTCTCGGTGTCCACTCCCATTGGCAACGCTTACATTTCAGTGTTGGTGGTATTTGTACTTCGGTCATGGTGTAATCTCCTTTTTCTCAGCCACGACTTCGGCTACGTCGTTGAGGGGTGCTGTCTTGGCGAGGACGTCAGTGGCCAACCCTATCATGTCCCTGATGGTGTTCTCGGCGTGGGTGAGCCTGTCCATGCTATACGCACCTTTTCCTTTCGAGATCTCCACCAATGCTTCACGTAGGGTCTGTGCGGTCAGGTAGGCGTTGGTGTAGGCCGCTACTGTCTTGGCCTTTTCACACCACATTGCAGGCTGGTGATGTGCTGAACACCACCATATCCAGTACCCCTTCACTATTTGTATCAGGTTCTCGCTTGGGGCATCGCACTCAACCGTGTAGTCTCTCTCCGCAAGTGCGCTATTGGTCTGCGTTGGGTCCTGGATGATTCCAGGTGCTTTCTTCCAGTCTTCTGTTTCCCATGGTTTTTTCATTTCACTCTCCTTCAGTTCAACTCCGCTTTGGCAGCTACAATCTCCCAGGCTATGGCTTTTGATATCAGGGCAAATGTTTTGCAGACGGAGCCCTTAAGACAGCGCCTATCCCGACAGTCCTGGCAGAGTTGCTCTTGGGCTTGTCTTCGTGCTTCTGGCATGGCTCTTTCTAGGGCTATCTCCTCGACCTGTTCGGTTCTCAGTGTTTGTGTTTTCATGCCTTGGGTACCTCCTTCGGATCATACTTCTTCCAGGGGAACCTTTTCATCAGGTGTGTGGTCGCTGTCAGTCTCCCCCCGCATGTTGGACACCGCGCATCCTTGAGTTTTCGCTTACCGGTCTTCCAGTACCACACTACCTTACACCGGGAACACTTTCCTTTGGTGATTCCTTGATCACAGCTATATCCCATTTTGCTCCTCCTTTTCCTAACTTACTTATCATAGTATATTAGTATAGCACCCCCCTAAAATCTTGTCAAGTCCCACGCAATCGTGGTGAAAAATCCCCCTGGAGAAAATTTTAGTCTGCCCCGGGGGCTATTGACAAACGGCTCTTGATATGATATGATATAAGCTACTATAACTCTCGCAATTGGAAGCACCCTGGTTGAGTGCTCCTCCGCTGGGGTGCTTCCGACAAAGTTTTAATAAAGGCTACTCGTAAGCAAAAAAGCTAAAAACAGCGAATGAGAGAAAGAAGATTTGCGGGCAAGGTGTCGGGAGAACAGGGCTGTGGTCTTTTAATTTTTTTCAGCCACTATCTCCTCCCGTCCGATGTGCTTGGCCCTGTGCGGAATTCGGGTCACACCTTGCCCTATATACTGAAACGCGCATGGGGCGACTAAGATGGTAGCTAGAAAAAGATGGCGTGACAGGCACCTAAACTGGTCTTTCATATTAGGGTCTTGGTTGGTGAGCTTTGCGGCTTGTCTCTCTATTGCCTTCCTGTTGAATATGGCTGTCCTAGATACCCCTGCCAGTAACTTAGATACTGCTACGGTGAACCTAGAAGAGTGGTCATCTTACGTTGCCTCTGGTTACTTTGAGGGAAGTGATGCTCAGTACGAGGAGTACCTGATGGATTATGATGCATACAGTTATGCCTTTGACCAGTATGCTCAAGCCTCAAGTACGTGGGACGGTATCTACTACCCTACAGCTGGGATAGTTAGTGTTGGCATATTCCTCTTCGTGGGTGTTTGGTATCTCAGGAAGAAAGGGCGAAGCCTATGGAACTTGTTCTGGTTCCTCTTAGGTTTTATCGGTGTCCTGATATTGTTGTTACTGGAGAATAGGAGAGAAGAGAAATCGGAGGCACCTCTGGCTTTGGGACAAGCTAATGGCGAGTAGTGCACGATATCTTTGCCCCGAGTGTGGCAATCCTGTCGTCAAGGCAGGCAGAGTCACCATTAACCGATCCGGTCGCATGAAGCAACAATGGCAGTGTACAGTCTGTCGTAGACGTACGCTGAATCCCTTGAGGAAGAGGAGTAACCCTGATGATTTTAGGTCTACGTCGTCAGCTGTACCGGCGTGATTTAACCGCGAACTAAGTGTCGGCATACAAGAATCCCGAACGCAGAAGGATGGCTCACAGGTGTTCTGTACGCACTTACCGGCATGGTAACTGGAGACAGACTTATATTGACTGTATGGGAGTATGCGTAGCCAAGGTTAATGGCGGGGAAGTTTGTGGCGAGACCTACGGTCTAGAGTTACATGAGAGCTTTGGTGAAAACGGAAAGCGCAACGATCCCAAGTTCCAAATCCGTATGCTACTGTGCGTGTTCCATCATGCCTTGGTGGACGACCATTACCACCAATCCTCTTTTATTAACACTCAGCCGAATACTAGCTATTTGGCGGAGGACGTTTGCCTGGAGATTCGCGAGTGTGGCGGTTATGGCAAGTGGCTGGAGAAGTACAAGCTGGACGATTCCCGTTTTGGTTGTCTTGTTGGCAGTGGACCTTATGTCGAGGATTGCGGAGATGGTTAAGAGACGACTGCTGAATGGGTGTGCTAGGTCTCCTTTTATAGTCGAGGCGTTTGAGTGTAGGGGTTGGGAAGCTTGGACGTGCGACCTATTGCCTGCCGAGGGGTCTCAGAAGCATATACGGGATGATGTGCGAAATCACTTGAATGATGGTTGGGACATGGGGATTTTTCACCCCGTCTGCACTCGGTTGGCTCTGTCAGGTGTTCGTTGGATATATGAGAGATCAGGTAGGCTGGAGCAGGTTAGGGTTGATGCTAAGCTGTTCAACGATTGCCTTAATGCCCCCATCCCTCTTATCGTCGTTGAGAATCCTATTCAGCATCACTTTGCCCGGGAGTATATTCGTCCTTATGACCAGATTATCCAGCCTTGGCAGTTCGGGGATATGGAGAGCAAGGCCATCTGTTTATGGCTGAAGGGACTGCCCAAGCTTGTTCCCCTTATCATACGCAAGCCTGAAGGAGTCAGGCAGAGTGTGTGGCGTTGCGCCCCGTCTGAGCACAGGGCTACCGACAGGGCGCGAAATTTCAGGGGTGTCTCGGAAGCTATGGCGGAGCAGTGGGGGTAGACCGGGGGGCTTGACAAGTTATCTTATTTTTGGTAGTATATACTGATTGTATTGTCTCTTATAACTAAAATATATACAAGGGCATTGTAGTATGGCGAAGCGTGTTAGGAAAACAGTCTCTAGGGACGGTATCTTACACAGCTATAGGCGGGTAGTGAAGAGCGGTCACAGCTTAACCGTAAGTCTGCCTGTGGAATGGGCGAAGGAGCACGGCATAGAGCAGGGTGATGTTCTCGCTTTAACTGCTAACTCTATCCTTACAATGTCCCCGAAGCCTGAGAAGAAAGAGAGTAAAGAGGGGTCACGGTGACAGAGGGCAGAACCGTCCGTCTGCACACCAGCAGCATGGTAGACTCCATGTCCGACTGGCCTTTAGGCAAAGTAGTGGAGGTTCTGCGCAGGAGGGAGAAGGAAGCAGGCGGAGCGCCCCAATCTATTCGTCTCTGTTGTCGGTCTACTGTGCGGTCCTTGAGGAACGTTATGAAGCTCCTGTCTGCCGAGTACGGCGTGTCCCGGAGCCGTATGTGCTCTTGGTTGTCGTATCACGGTAGGGCTATAGCCTCCGATGACCAGACGATAGCCAGCATGGTCAAGGTGATGTCTGTGATACGCAGTACCAGCATACCGAAGGATGATACCGACACACTAGACATGATGAACAGCCGGACACCCTACTCTCCCCGCGTGATAGCCGAGGGGGAGTTGTCTCACCTTATTCTCTACGATAGCTCGGTGGCTTCATCCTTCGAGGAGGTGGCGGAGGCTTGCGGCGTGTACATATACCAGGCGACCCAGATACATATTGTCAAATCCATATTGACGGGGGAGGCTGAAAAATTGGGGGATTTGGGCGTACGCTTAATTGAAGAAGTGTCCCGTTGGGATAAGTGGATGAGGTTTCGATCTGTCACCTTGGAGGGTCTGGTCAATGGGTGTTCCGGGGAGAGTTGACATACATGTATACGCTGTATGCGTGTATACAAGCGTTCGTAATTGTGGAAGTAGAACTAGTTAAAGGGGTATGTATACAAGTATACGCGTATCATATATATAATATATAATATACCTTATACCTTATACTTAAATAGATGACAACTGGAGCATCACCGTCGGATCTTCTTGAGGCCGGTAAATTCTCGGGCTGGTACCCGGGGCAACGCGACCTTCTTTTGGAGGGGTTGGAATTTTATTATTCTCAGTCCCAGTACCTCGGCGTGTCCCTGCCAACCGGTGGCGGCAAGTCCTTGGTAGCCTTACTATTAGCTAAAATGACTGGCGCCCGAACCGTCATCCTCACCGCAACGAAAGGATTGATGCGACAATATATGGCAGACAGCGCCGTGCTCGGAGCGGTTGAGGCTAAGGGCCGCAACAACTTCCCCTGTCTTTTGGAACCCAACACCACAGCCGAAGACGGCGTCTGCAACCTCGGCCTGGTCTGCGACCTCCGCGACGAGTGTCCTTACCGCATCCAACTGGATCGTGCCCGTCAGTCCAACCTCGTAATCACCAACTACGCCTACTGGCTGGCTCAGACCAACTACGCCGACGGCCTTGGTCCGGTATCGCTACTCGTTTGTGACGAAGCCCATCTTGCCTTTGGAGCTATGGAAGGATTTCTCACCGTATATATAGCCCGACAGGATATACAGCCCCTCGGCGTTATGTTCCCCTCACCTGGTCCCAGTCAATGGCAAGGGTGGCGTCTATGGGCGGAGTCGGCCAAAGAGTCCGCCGAAGGGGAGGCTTCCAAGTTGAGTGCCGAGGTTAGGTCGATTCGCAGGGAACGTGGTGTCTTACCTTCTGCCTTAGTTCGTGCTGCCCGTCGTGCTAACGGATTGCTTTCCAAACTCAACCTGCTCACCAACCTCGACGACCAGTGGATTGTGCAATGGACCTTGAACGGTTGTCGTTTCGTCCCCAAGTGGGTCTCCCATCACGCCGACGATTTATTCCATCCCGCCGAAGTCCCTAAAATCGTCCTCATGTCGGCGATCCTGTCCCACCGAACTTTAGACTATCTCGGCGTACCCGAGGAGGGACGCTACTGGATAGAGGCGGAAAGTGCGTTTCCACCTGAGAATACTCCCATTGTCCATGTTGACACCGCCCGTATTAACTACCGCACCAGCGACGCAGAGACCAGGGTGTGGGTATCACGCATCGACCAGATTATACAACGCCGCCTTGACCGCAAAGGTCTCATCTTCACCGTCAGTTATGAGCGTGCCAAGCTACTCATGTCACGGTCGCGTTTCAAGGATATCATGATTACTCACAGTACCCGCGACGTGGTGGACGCTGTGAATATGTTCAAGGACTCTTCACCACCGATTGTGCTGGTGTCTCCGTCTGTTACGACTGGGTATGATTTTCCGATGCCCGAGCTGCCACAGTATATCGTGATTGGGAAGATTCCCTACGGAGACACGAGTGACCCAGTCATGAGAGCCCGTCAGGAGGACGATAAGGAGTGGTCGAGCTACATGGCTATGGAGACGTTGGTGCAATCGTGTGGCCGCGCAAGTAGATGTTTGTCCTGGGACACTCAGATACTGACCTTCGACGGGTGGAAGGGGCCAGAAGAGATGCGACAGGGCGACATGGTGTATTCATTATTGCCCCATAACTTCAAGGCTGGGAGTACACGTGCTGGTGGTCTTTCCTTGAGTCGTGTTGAGGGTGTCCACGTGTGGGACACTGACCATAGCATGATCAGCGTGACCGGCAAATCGCTTGACGTGCTAGTCAGTGGGGACCATGAGTTGGTCATTCATCCGTATAACGCGGGGAGGAGTCTGAGATATAGATACCGCAACTGGGATGTGGAACAGCTCAAAGTTCGTAATTTGGGCATCAAGCTGTCGGGATTGAGCAAGTGTCGAGCTAGTAGCTTGCCTGTCAGATTTAAGGTTCTGGTCTCTGGCCATTGTCAGCGTGAGCGTCTAGGCTCTCTCGCATGCAAGATGGACGTGAGGGACAGATGGTACTTCCTTATGGGACTGATAATTAGCGATGGCTGCATTGCTGGGAACAAGAACAGGATAATGATAATGCAGAGTACATCCAAACCCGACGTTTGCAAGCAGATAGTTGAGACGTTGGATTATCTAGGTATATCAGCGTCAATGTCCGTCAGGGATTACAACGGAACCACCATGTCTTGTAATGGCGGCAAGCAATACACACGCAATGGGGACATCATTCGGTGGGATATATGTGGGTACGCCGCAGACAGGATTCGTAGGCTGTTCTTAGGTGTACCCCAAGTGCGTCAGCCTACCACGAGGCACTTTACGCCTTTCTGGACCAGAGGGGCGGAGAAGACTATACCGCTATGGGTCTTACAACAGTGTCGTAAGCGTGAGTTGCGAGCTCTATTGCGAGGTCTTATGGCAGGGGATGGCACGTGGAAGACGGAAGCCTCGGGAGCCTACTATACATCGGATAGGGAACTAGCCGACAGGGTGCAGTATCTGCTTGTGTTGGCCGATTACAGGAGCAGCATAAATGAAAGACGAGGTCAGTATGAGGTTCAGTTCACAGACAAGCAGTTTGTTGATATTCCTAAAGCTAATGTTAAGGTTGTCCCGTATCAGGGTAAGACGTGGTGTGTATCTACTGACTTGGGTACTATCGTTGTGCGCCGTAATGGTTGCACAGCCATTGTGGGAAACTCAGCACAGGACAAAAGCGAGGTATTGGTGGTCGACAATTCGATCCTCTGGTTTATGAAGCGCTATGGCACATTCGCCCCCGCCTGGTTTCGTGCCCGATATAGGGGAAGTTTGGCCACTGTGCCTGACCCGTTAGTTTGAAAAGGAGATTGTCTAATGACGAGATTGAAGAAGCTTCTCAGTGGCTGGGGACACCCTCATAAGGGTAGATCCCAGCATTACTTTGTACCTGACAGGGGTACCTTGCTTCGGGGGCCTGATGGGACTGTTGTGAGCCTATGTGGCATTTGGAAGGTAGACCCAAATCTGTGGTGGCTTCCGATGGAGTTACACTCGCAGCCTCTATCCTCGGTCTGTGGCGAGTACCTGCAGTATCCATTGTGCAAAAAATGTGCCGTCAAGGCTGGGCTGACCCGTTAGTTTGAGAGGAAATTTGACAAATACTTCAAGATATGATATACTTGTTTATCGTGTGTGAGTTGGGAAACAGGTCGATTTTGGAAAAATCTTATAAAAAAGGAGGGCTTGGAATGTGTACCACGTGAGTCTCGACCTGACTGCTGACGAGGTAGCCGATCTCAAGATGACAGCCTTGAAGAAGAGAACAACTGTCAAGGGCTTCGTTACCGATCTTGTGAAAGGTTCCCTGAACCAGCAGTTTGGTGAACCCGTAGCGGACAACGGGCGTCGAGGAGAAAAGTCCGCAAAAACAAAATAAACTTAAGGAGGAAAACAAAAAACAATGGTTGAAAAAAGAGCATCACTGAGAGCATCTGACTTTGTCGATGCACTACCCATGCCGATAGACGGCAACTATGCTTGGAAGGAGAGCCGTTTCACCTTCTTCGACTACGTGAAGAAGTCTGGTGAGAAGGTGGCTACCACCACTGCTGCCCGCATTATCTTCGCGAGCGAAGGCGGCGAGGAGTACACGCAGAACTACAGCGTCGGTGACCCGTCTCGCGTAACGCCGTCGGTGGACGGCAAGTCGCTTGTCCTTGTAGGCGACGGCTCCGCCCTGAACAAGTCGTCCAACTTCTTTGTCCTGATGAAGGCTCTGGAAGACGCTGGCTTGCCCGATGACTTCCTTGGCGACGACATCTCTGTTCTGGACGGGATGATCACTCACAACATCGGCGTTCCTGAGCCGAAGCGTGCTGGTCTTGGTATCGCCGCTGCCCGGGAGGCTTCTGGTCGTGGCCCTCGCATCTTGGCTGTCCCTGACGAGATTATCAAGATGCCAGGCAAGGGCGGCAAGGCGGCTGGCAGAAAGGCCGAGGCTTCCGATGAGGAGCTGGTCTCCGAGGCTATGGGGGTACTATCCGGACTGTTGGGGGACAATCCTGATGGCGTGGAGCGTAAGGCTATTGCCTCTGCTGCCATCAAACAGAAGAAAGCCAAGGTTGCGACCCTGGCCTTCAAGCTCACCGCCGAGCAGCTTGCCGAGTACGGCTACGTGGTAGACGACTCCGGTAAGATTACTGCTGCGGAGTAGCACCTGCCTCTTAACCGGTTCATTCTGCCCTTCAGCGTGGGTTGGAGGGCAGAGACGAGGTGGCTAAGAAATGAGCTATCAGATTAGGATTAAGAGTCCCGCTTGGGAGGTTGAAAGGATTACCGAGAGTGGTGCTGTCCTTTTCTCGGCACGGAATACAGGACTGGCAGACTTTGTTGCGGTGCCTATTCACTTGGTGGCTGAGATTGTACTCAAGCAGGGCTTGCTGGTGGAGCGTGACTCGGAGGGTCGTTTCGTGCAGGTTCTGTTGAAAGTGAAACCTGATATTCCGCTCCACGGTTAGGGGAGATTAGCGATGAGTAAGAACATATATCTGATTGCTTGGAAACTACTACTGGTGCGTCTAGAGCAGAAAACGGGATGGGGTAAGGAGGAGATAAAGAAGCTGATGCTCAAGTGTCTGCTTGACGCAGGTGAGGAGGTGGCATAAGAAATGAAGGACAAGAAGATGTACCGGTGCCCGGAGTGTGGAGCACCTTTGCACCAAATCGGTACCCCTAAAAAACAGCGGTGTACCAACCCAAGCTGCAAGGTCGTTATAGTATGCAACCCAGAGCCTGTGAAGGGACCGCTGATAAAATGACTACTGACCTTTTTCACTATTCTACCTCCTTTCTTCCTTTTGTGGGCGGGGGAGCAAGTCAAGTCTCCCCTGCCTGCACCGGGTAGTAGTGAAAAGTACAACTTGACTTAAGGTTGTCGATAGGGCCAAAATATTAGTGGCTCAATATATAATAAGGAGGAACATTTATGAAAAAGCTGTTTAGTGGAAGGATTGGGAGGATACCGATGGCGGTATTGGCAATTTCGCTACTCGCCGTCATAGCTGCAGGCGGGGTGGTCGCCGCCACAACTGGCTACGTCCTGTGGGAGGGGGTGGCTGATATCACGGTCGACGAGGCAATCCTTATCCGATATGCCTCGGAATCAGAGTACATCACAGAGCCTGAAGTCTATCCCCATATGCTAGTGCTAGGTGCCGATGACCCACTAGGAGCCTCTATTGGGATGTACCCTGGTATGTGCGGGAGTACCTATTTCAAGATTACTAGCGCCACATCTGCCGACTTGTTGATTAAGGTTGTTAGCTCTGTGACTGGCGACGCACCTGTTACGGTGACCTACGACGTTGCCGACCTCGATACTGTTGGTGCAGTGGTTAACAGTGCCACCCCATTGTATATCGTCCGTACTATCTGTGTCGACGGTGCCGCTGATCCTGATGACTACACTGTGGTGGCTACAGGGTTTACACGGGAATCACCGCCACCACTGGCACCCTAGTGTCGTGAGAGGGATATCCGTCACCCTTGGCAATACGGGGATTTAACGCTTATACGGGAGAAGGATTATAGGAGGTTATGACAAATGAGCGAGCGAGGTGAGCAGAAACACGTGATGCCGAACCCCTTTTGGCATAAGGTAAATCTCGTGTGCTTCTGGGTCTCGATTGGGCTCTTGATCTTTGGTGTGGTTGGTCTCTTTGTAATTCACTATCCGTATTATGGCTCAGCCAAGCCCGGGTTGCTTGTTTGGGCCGGTGCTATAGGAGCATTTATAGCAGGGGATCGACTCCTAAAGTACGGTGAGGACAAGAGAAAGGTAGAGGAAGAGCGAACAGAGGACAAAACAAAGGAGACAAAACAATGACCGAGCAAGAACAACAAAAGCAGTTTCGTTACACCCCAGATTGGGTAAGTTGGACGGTTATCGTCCTGCTTGCCCTGGCGGCTATTGTCGCAAATACGACGATTATACTGTCCGCTTTCGGTGTTATTGTACTCATGCTGTTGCTGTCTGGGTGCGGATATCTAATCTGCAGATATAGGGGAACTGATGAGTGATAACATGGAAGAAGAACGACAAAGGAAGGAGTAGATTGCTATGAGGAAATTAGCGGTTTTAATTGCGGTTGTGCTGCTCGCCACGCTGGTCACCCCGGTGGGTGTTCTGGCCGACTTGCCGAGCGACGCCATAACCGTGTCTGTTAGTGGCAACGGCACGTGGTCGGACGGGATCCTGTCCGTGTCTCTGTTTCCCGGCGAGGCAAAATGTTTTGAGGTCAGCACTCACAACAACTTGGATGTTGGGCTTGACGTTGAGGCCGAGGTCGTACCGGACTGCGTCTCAGGTGCCGACATCACGGCTTGCTTCTGCCCTAACGAGGCTGTGCTGGCCTCAAACGCCACCTGTGTATTTGACCTGACTATCACGGCAAGTGGTGCTGCTCCACCGGGCGTGTTCTCCGTCAATATGACGATATCAGCGAGTGAGATAGAGCCTGAGCCGCCGGAGACCGGGATTCCGCACCATGTGACATTGGTCTCCGCCCAATCAGGACTGGTAGTTGGCGATTCGTACGACCTGACTGCCACTGTGTACGATTCCGTGAACACGCCCTTGCCTGATATCTCGGTTACCTGGTCCGTGTTGAGCGGAACTGCTACACTTTCCTCGCTCGGCTTTACCACCGACATAAGTGGTCAGGCTCACGCTACGGCGACCTGCATCAACGCTGGTACGTCCGAGGTACGTTGTAAAGTAGGGAACATGGACGTGTCTGGCGTTCTTGGACTTACCTGGGTTGAAGACGACGATGACAATGGTGGTGATACCACTGCCCCCAATATCCGCCAGCCTATTGGTGCCATCGCTTTCGGTGAGATACTTGTTGATAGCACTCTAGACAAAACTATTGCCATTTACAATGACGGCGATGCTCCCCTAGTAGTCAGTAGCGTAGTGCGTGGCTTCGGCAGTGCGGACTTTACCTGTGTCGGTCCCACGGCACCATTCACCATCGGCTCTGCGAGTTCGGCTATAATCACGGTGCGGTTTGCCCCTACAGCCGTCGGTGAGGTGAGCGCCACGTTTACCGTCACCAGCAACGATTCCGACACGCCCAGTGTATCTTTCACCGTTTCCGGTACTGGGAAATCCCGTGGTCAACCCGCCTGGAAGGTATTCCTTATCGGGATACTCATCATCGGTGGTGGTTTTGGTGGATACATTTTCTACAAGCGCTGGAGAGCAAAACGAGAGGGAGTGGACATACTAGCCAGAGCTGGGGGAGACCTTGGCCTTGAGGGCGGTGGCGACGCGTTGGATTTGGATTGACGGAGGGAATATGAACGAATGTGAAGGAGTAGGGAAAGGGATAGAAGAAGCCATAGATTATTACGACCACCGATTTGCTGAATTAGTAGAGGACAAACAGCGGGAACTCGGTAATCCTAAGTTCATGGAAACAACAGACTTACATGCTAAGGCGATGAATGAAGTTGTTGGTCAAATCCTGTCTCTTAAAGTAGGGAGCAAGACACTAAAGGAATGGATTGAGCTTTACGAAAAAGGGAAACTCCGCATGGATGAGGAGGCCGAGAATATTCTTAAATGTATTAAGGATGCCAAGCGAGTCCATCCCGATTGGGGGATAAATGACATTATTGAATTGCTTGAGTTTAGGAATGAAACAAGACAAGCAGTAAGGTCCAGTAGTAAGTCCAGCTTGGAGAATGGGAGATAGAGTGGAACTGACACCAGAACAAACAAAGGAATTCTGGGAGAAGCTTGGATTTCAATTTGTTCCTAGAAAAGAAAGCCCTCGCTTTGGAGGGGAACAAGATTACTGGGCAGTTTATGACCACTGGATATATCCTGATGGTAGTAGGCATAAGGAACTGCCGAAGCTAACAGGCATAGAGGCTCTTGGCAATCTCTTTAAGTGGGCTGTGCCAGAGGCCGTTGAGTTAATTGGTAATACAAGCCAACGAACTAATGAAGAGGCTATGACACTACTTTTTGGCTTGTGGTTAAAGGAATTTTGGACTCCGAGACCTGCGCCAATATCTATTCAAGATGCTCTCTTTTGGGCAATCGATAAAACAAGAAAGGGAGAGGGTTAGCCGACAATGGAGATACTCTACCAGAAATCCATCAACTTGGAGTGCGTAGCCGACCTGTGCGAGATTGGCATTCAACGCGATCCGCCCCAGCCGCGTAGCACAGCCTTATGGCATGTATCCAGTCTATTGAAAGCGGGAAAGTCCATCATCAAGGGTAAAGTGGAGTATTCCGACAGTGGACCCGCGTCCATGCCCAGCATCGCGGCACTTGGTCGCATCTGGGAAACCGCTATGGACAACTATATGACCGACTATGCGAAGCGGGAGCTGGGAGGATATTTCCAGCCCGATGTCATACTCGACGAGGACGACATTTGCGGGTCTCTGGACGGGTTATTGCTGGCCAAAGATGGTGCGGTGTACGAGTGTAAGTTGCGGTTCACGCTAAACCAGGAGATACCGCTTGACCACCTGCGCCAAATCCGCGCCTATTGCCACTTGGCTGGACTTGAGACCGTATGCTATGTGTCTGGTCACTTATCCTCTGCTCCACCGATGATACAGGCCACAATGCGGTGGCTTCGTCTTACCAAGGCGAGCATCGAGGAGAACTGGCAGGGGATTGTGAACACAAAGAAATATCTAGAAAGTCAGGGGATAAGCCCTACAGGGGAGAGCGATGACGAGTAGCGACCACAACTTCATGCCAGCGGTTAAATGTCCCCATTGTGGGAAAACCAACCACCCTGAGATTTCAGGCTGGGGAGGAAGGTTCAACACGAGAACCAAGGTGTGCCGACATTGCAGTCTAGAGTACACCTTGGTGGTGTACGCTGAAGCCACGCTAGAGGAAGATGTAAGCATGGAGGTGCGGCAATATCGAGACAAGATAGCGTACTACCGTAGACGAACCTACGAACTCCTGAACAGGCTGGTCAATAAGACAACCGAGTATGCCGAGGAATTTATCAGGATACAGTCTTCCGTGGGAGGGAGACAGAATTAGACAAGGAGGAACAATATGCCGCTGGTGTTGAACAAAAGGACAGATGCTATACCGCCCGACGCGGTCTACGTGGGCAGACCAAGCAAGTGGGGAAATCCTTGGCGGGTAGGAGAACAACATCCCGAAGATAAGCATTCCCTTACACGAGAAGAGGTTGTGAGATTCTATAGAAATGCGCTACTGATGATGCTCACAGCAAAGGACGAGAATGGAAAGGTTATTCTTGACCTGAACGAACTTAGAGGAAAGGATTTGGTTTGCTGGTGTGCCCCATTACCCTGCCACGCCGACGTGCTACTGGAGTTAGCCAACAAATGAACCAAGTAAGCGAAGCGGAAGCTTTGGAGGACTGGCACCTGACCCATACCGCAGAAATTGAAGAGCAAAGGAGGAACAATATGCCGAAAGTCAATGAGCAAATAGTAAAAGAGCTGGAGACTATGGGGTTCAGCGATGACGTGCAGGAGCGCCCCTACCGCCTAGTTGCGTCGGTGAACGGTCTACCCAAGACGGGAAAGACGCACTTCGCACTCACTGCACCGGACCCGATATTCTTTGTCAACATCGATATCGGGACGGAGGGTGTCGTGGACAAGTTTCAAGCCGAGGGCAAGAGGATATATCTGTACGATGTCCGCGTACCTAGAACCGCGTCCAAGGAAATCTATGTCCCCATGTGGGAGAACCTTAAGAAGATCTATGAGAAGGTGTTCAAGGTCGGTGCCGGAACCGTTATTACAGACACAGATTCTGAGGCCTACGAACTAGCCCGTTTGGCCAAGTTCGGGAAGCTAACCCAGGTGATGCCTCAACACTACACCGAGGTTAACAACGAATACCGAGAGATTCTCAGGTTGGCCTACGACTCTCCGATGAATGCCGTATTCATTCACAAGATGAAGCCCAAGTATATCCAGAACGCGCGGACCAGCGAATATGAACCCTCGGGGATGAGCGACATGGAGTACAATGTACAGGTCAACATCACCATGCACCGTGAGGACACCGACGAGGGTACCGAATTCTCGGCTTTCATCAAGGACTGTCGTCATAACCCCAACGTGAATGGCGAGTGGCTAAAGGGCGAAATGTGTGATTTCAATTTTTTGTTGAGTCTCATACACGGTGACTAGGGCGGCAGGTATGCGTATAGTTTAGGCGGCTTTCAGAGAAGCTGTAGGCAAATATAAGAAAGGAGGACTTTCTTATGAAGAACTTTTTGAGGAAGAGGTGGCATGGGATACCGATAGGTATAATCGCCGTACTCGCCCTGGTAGGAGTTGTAGCTGCTAGCTACACTTTCCTCAGCTGTATAAACAACAGGGCTAACAGTGCGCTGACAGTCACTACAGGATTCGTCGGGGACACATATTGGTTTACGTTTACCGGCTTCCCTGATGGTACCGTCCCTGCCTCAGATGGTGACGATAGTAATCCAGAATGGTCTGGGACGACCTCGCTAAAGATAAAGGGAGATGCCCCAGTAGGAGACTACAGCGTAACGCTAAATTTTAACAGGAGCTAAGAGAAAGTGCCTACAACTTCTCTGGAAGCCGTCTAAGCTATACACAGTGGTAGTTAGTAATCAGAGTGTAAGGAGTTGATTGATATGAGTACGGAAAAAACACCCGACCCATCCAGTTCTCTCGGGTCCAGTGAAAAGCTGGCGGACAATGCTGCTCGCGACGTTGCTTTGTATTTCGCAAAATCTCTGGGTGTCCTGCTCCTGTCTATTCTCTGGTTGGCGTCCACCGCTTTGGCCTGGATATTCTCTGGTCTGAGCATCATCGCTGGCAAGCTGACAGAGTGGCTCTTCGCTGGAGCCAAGCACATCAGGGTCGCCATCGGGAAGGTAAAATGGCATGAGGAGATGGAGGATAAAGACATCTCAAAAAAGTCGAGCTAGCGATGGAAGAGGTAGTATAATGTACCCCCGACCCTTTTCACACCCCGAAAATCGCTTCTCAGAGGGGGATTTTTGGGCGATGGTTGATGTCATGTGTCTTCTGTTGTCTTGTTGTAGGTTGAATTGCCGTGCTTTGCATTGAATTGAGCTAAGCTTATGATTATACCGCATCTTCTCTGTACCGACGAGCCAAATGACACCGACCTTGTGTATGCTCTCGGCTCTGTTGCTGTTGCCCTGCCCCTGTTCACTGACTGCTGTTTCACGTCTGTGGAGAGTTTGGTGGTGGCCTGCGAACGTAAGAAGGTAGGCGATATGGCAAGTTGCGTCCAGACTGGGCGTTTCCTCAGCCAGATGGCTACTTGCAGGGAGAACAACGCCGATGTCCTAGTGTTGATTCTGGAGGGTCGCTACCGACGCAACCCCGATGATGGGGTACTGGAAATACCGATCTGGAAAGTGAATCCTCGCACGGGCAAGAGAGCTGAGTTCTGGGAGCCGGTTGCTCCTTTGACACAATTCAGCAGATTTGACCAATATCTTACCGAGTTGCAGCGAGACGCTGGCATCATCTTTAAGCACACCGAGAACGTTAAGGGGACTGCCGATGTTATCCGTACACTCTATGATAACTACCAGACCCGCTCCGACCGACACCAATCGCTCAACCAGTTCTACGTGGCTCCCCCGCCGCGGATCCCCCTAACCAAGCCCAATTTGCTGAGGCGTGTGGCCAAAGAGCTGGAAGGTGTAGGCTGGACCAAATCTGGGGATGTTGCCGGTGTCTTCGTATCCGTCCGAGAGATGGTGAATGCTGATGCCAAAGAGTGGGTCACGATTCCCGGTATCGGTAAGAAGACCGCCGAGGCTGTAGTGAAAGCCTTACGCGGCGAGTAGCCCTCCACATTTTCTCAAAAATTTTCTCCCCCGATTTTTCACGCCACGATTGGGTGGGACTTGACAAAATTGAGGGGGGTGTGGTAAAGTGTGGTTGTAGGTTCAAGAAAAGAGAAAAAGGAGGAGCAAAGAAATGAGTAAATGGGAGAGAAAGACTGAACGTCGAACGCTTACTTGGTTAATTGTGGCTCTTTCCTGTGCTAGTTGGGGGGTGTCTTACCTCGCTTTTGGCTATCCTGGACTGACGAACTTGGTTGCATTTATCGTTATCGGTGTAGTGTTCCAAATAACGGTAATCGCATTGTTGGTCAGCAGATACAAACATATTGAAAGGGAACGGTACTATGAGTCGATGGTCGGCAAGGAGGAGCCAAAATGAAGGAGCTAACAGGGAAACTGAAGAGCCTAATCAGAAGAGCCATCATCAGTTTCGCCCTCGCCTTGGGTCTCATAATCGGCGCGGGTTATGTGGTAGGAGTGTGGCACGACACGATGTTGCTGTGTGCTGGCGTGCTACTTGGCGTCCTCGCCGTCTACATGACCTTGATAGAGATACGAGTGAAGGGCGAGAGGGTTGCTAGAGAAGTTAAGGAGGAGCAATGAACAAACAGGAGATACTGAAAACTTTAGACCTACCCTTCCCCTGTGATTTTCCCAAACTACATGCGATATGCAGTCGCGACCCCGATATGCTGGCAACGGTGCTGAGTCTGGCTATCGGCAAGAGTGAAAAGAAGAGCAGGAGTGAGGCCCACAATGCGTATAATCGTCTGCTTCGAGGGGATGACGAGACTGTTGTTGGCAATCTCCCGGTAGAAAATTTTTCAGAGTCTGGTCTTCCCACGAGTGGGAAAGTTCCAAGGTCGCTTGACAATGTTGTGGGATATGTGTTATTATAGGGTAAATGAGGAAAAAGGAGGAGCAAGAGAGGTCAAGATGAGTAAGAACTGGAACGGTGCAAAGTGGATAAGACGGGAGAGGCGTCTTGCTATCTACATGCGTGATGGCCTTGCCTGTGTGTGGTGCGGCTCTAGCCTTGAGGATGATGGGGTCACTCTATCTCTTGACCACATAGTTCCCGTGTCCCAGGGTGGCAAGAACGTATCCAGAAACCTAGTAACCAGTTGCCGAAAATGTAACTCGGTTCGCGGCGACCGCTCCCTTCACGACTTTGCCTCTGCGGTGGCCTATTACCTTAATCGTGGCGTCGTAGCACAGAGTATCGTTGCCCATGTCCTGGACTGTGCCAGTCGCCCTGTAGACTTGAGAGTAGCACAGCGTATCATGAGTAAGCGAGCCAACTGGCAAAGAGCGTTGGAAGACGCCAATGAAATAAGAAAGGAGGAGCAAAAATGAAGACGGCATTATTTCGGGTCGTATTTGGCTTGTGCTTTGCGGGAGGTGCGTCCTACGGGATACACACAGTGGTGCAGGGTACACCCTACTGGTGGATGTTGCCCTTGTTCATTGTGTTTGTGTCGCTAGGGGCGTACGTTTCATATCGAAGTAGCAACAAGGGAAAGGAGGAACAAAAATGAAGATGGCTCTATTAGCAACTATCGTCTCCGCAGTGGGCATCCTGTACGGACTTATCGTACTCGCTGCCAAGACCCCGTACTGGTGGGGATCTGTTATCCTCGGTATAGCCCTTTTCTTTGGGTTATACGTGGGTGTCCGCCTGCAGGAGAAGGCCAAACAGGATGAGTCGAAGAAGGATGAGTAGCCCGTTAAAGGGCGAGAGTCCTCTGGCTATGAGACCGGGTATACGAACCCGGTCCCCGGAGGCCGCAAGGGGGTAAAGAAAGATGAGTCTAGGTAAGTGTTCGATAAGGGGATGCGGTAGGGAAGCAGGGGTACTGTACCCTCTACTCGCTGGAAGTCCTGCCTTCTGTAGAGAGCATCACAACTCAAGGGATGCGGGGCGGTTCGGTTGCGATTTGGGTGACAATTTCGACCCTCCAATGGAGGATATGGACTCAGAGAGGGAGTATGGGTTTGAGGAGCCACTGCTCACCAGGAGAGGGTTCATCTGGGTTGATATAGATGGGGACGAGCATAGGCTGTCGGATATTGACGATCGTTACTTGGGCAACATTATCGGCTACCTGAAGCGTAAGACATTGGAAGGGCTGGAGGGTGCCGAGAGGACTATCAAGTTTCTGGAGAGAGAATCCAGGCGGAGGCTGGATAGGAAAGGAGGGGCATAACGATATGGCACTTACAGAAGCAGATAGACAGAAGATGGACAACTTGGCGGCGGATTTCCAAAACGCACTGGTGGACCGGGAGATTGACGACAATCTCCTACGGGAACTAGCCAACTGTTGGCGGGATCACATCGGCGCTGGGCATAAGCGTCTCGGGCGTGTCCTGCTGGAGTATGCAGATAGCAACAACAAAGGGAGTGGAAAGTCGTGAGAACACCTTTAGCGCGCAAGAGGATGATAGCAGACAAGATGTTGGCATATTTCAAGGGACATAGCGTGGCAACCTGTCGGCAAACATACCCCATGCTCTGTCGCGTGTCGGAAGCCATAGGTGAAGAACTTCCTGATGTCTGGAAGGCGTACAACTTGCTACGGGAGGTGGCAAGGTTGGAGCTGAACTCGCCCAACGGCAAGAAGGGGTTTCGCGTGCTGGACTATACGTCCATTTCACTTCACGTTCCAGATAGACCTAACCTGCCTATCTGCGAGGCGTGCCGATGTCCTGTGCTGAAGTTGTTGCGGAGAACGTTCCCGACTATAGAGATAAAGGAGACCACATGAGTGACGGACTTTTAACCGTAAAAGAAGTAGCAATCCTGCTACGTGTGTCGGACGAATCAGTCTACAGGCTCTGTCGCAGTAAGCGTTTACGGGCGACACGTGTCGGGGGGCTCTGGCGTATTCCCCGAGAGTCTGTTGCTGGGATACTAGGCGGGAACCAAGAGCTGGAGGTGCATGAGAACGTGTTTGATGCCGAGCAGGAGGCGACCAGCGTGACGGAAAAGAGTACAGTAACTGATAGGCGCAGAATCTCGGGACCTGCGGTTGGCCTAATTAATATAGCTCGTACTGAGGCCGCATTATCGCTTAGGGCTGATGGCTTAACCTACCAGGCCATCGCAAAACGACTCGGAGTGACTAGGCAGCGTGTACACCAGCTACTGACCAAGCGTGTACGCCCTTCCAAGGCACGCACGAAGCTTGAGGCGGGAAGGAGCTGGGACGGTATGACAGTACGAAACTTAATTTACGCTTTGTCTTGGTACGATTTCGGTGCGCCTGTACTGGTGGAGGCTTGCGGCGGAGGCTATGAGTCTGGAGTCTTCGTAGGGACAATGAGTGTGTCCAAATGTAGCGAGGACACTCTCCTCTACGGGGATTATGAGCCTTGTGCCGAGGACGCTGGGTGTATTAAGGCTGTAGTGGTCGGTGGTAAGCAGAGAGTCAAGGCCTAAGCGGTGAGTACTGATTGGAACAACGACAAGATAGTGTATAATTAAGAGGGAGGTATTAGCATGATAAATGTTGCAGTATGGCAACTGGTACTCTACATCTTAGCCGGTGTTGCCTTGGGAGCGGTTGTTGCAGTATTATCCTTCACACGGGGGAAGCAGGCTACCGGATTGCTACCAACTCCCCAAACAGGCGGTGTAGTCAGCGACAAGGGTCCCGACCCAACAGCGGCTTTAGTTGCGGCGGCAACCAGGCGTGATAAGGTGGCATCGTTTCTCAAGAACCGTGTAGCTAATAAGAGAAACATAACGGTAGACGAGGCGGCGAAATGCCTCGACGTGTCCCCGCGCAGGATCAGGCGATTGCTGGACGATAACGTCTTAATGGGGATACCTACTCCTGGTGGTGGTCGGCTTGTGTCGGCCGTTTCCGTCCTTGATGTGATAGACCGTCGGGAGGTCGCTTTGGCGGCGAAGACGTCGTCGACGAGGATTAGTCAAGAAGAGACCGTGCGACCTTTGGCGGAGCCACTTGAGCGTAGGGAGCCGATTGGACAATTTGCTAAGGAGCTCACCGATGATAAGGAGTCTACCAAGGGTGGGGAACTCGCCGAGGAGCCTACCGAGACAACGAAACTCAAGCCTGGTCCCAATCAATCCTACTGGTACTACGTGGCTGGTCACGATAAGCCACTGGTCAGCATAAGGGAGGCATTGCGGGTTCTGGGTCTGGATTATAAGTACACCGGCTGGGGCGATATACCGGCCTATATAAGAAACAAGATGCGACGCGAGAAAATCGAGAAAGTGTTATAGCGTCGGAAGGAGGAGCACAATGAGCGATAAGCGCAACAGGGAACACTTCAAAGCTGGCATCAATTTGCCCTTGGAGGAGAGGGGCGGTGAGGGCGAATTGCCCGACGAGGATGATCCGTCCTCTTCCGTTGATTGGGTTGCTGTGCATGAACTATCTGTCCTGTGTCCGATGATTTTCTGTCGCCCGAGCGACGGAGATTTAGACCGCATCTATGTGCAGTGCCACAATGGTTGTCCTTTGCAGGGAAGGGTAGTCTCATAATGCCAATCGGAACGGGAAGATACCGATCCTACTACGGGCCACCACCAGCCTTGCCCGACCTTGAGACTTTACCATTCCCCGGCGCCTTAGTCCGACAGTGTAAGGACTGCAACTTGGGCGAGAAGTGTAGAGCTCCCGTTCCCGGGGAGAATATCGACCCTAGTGTTGACATAATGTTGGTCGGTCAGAATCCTGGTAAAGCCGAGGATCAACGAGGCCACCCCTTCATCGGGGCAGCGGGAGAATATCTCGATTCCCTCTTGTTTCAGGCTCGTGTTCCCCGCGACAGCGTGGCAATCACCAATCTCGTAAAGTGCTTAACCCCAAGCAATCGCCAGCCATCACCCGCCGAAATACGAGCGTGTTCCAAGTGGCTGGACTTGGAAGTGGATGCCGTTGACCCTTACATTATAGTGGCAATGGGAAAACCTGCCACTGAACACTTCCTAGGGCCCGACTGCGGTTCTATGGAGCTGCTCAACGGAAAGCCCATCTGGCTGAATGGCCGTATCATCCTACCCATGTACCACCCTGCTGCTGCTTTACACGATACCTCCAAACTGCGACAATGCAGCGAGGCGTTTCAAACTCTACAGGGACTGGTCGGCGGTTCCACTTGGCGGGCTTACCATGTCAGGGACGAGTACCCCGATCCGGAATACCGTGTTGCCGATACCCCTCAACTGCTAAAGCGAATGAGGGATGAAGCCCGTGATAGCAGAGAGTTCGGACTGGACACCGAGCAGTGCCGAGGTAAACCTTGGAGCTATCAGGTGAGCACTTATCCCGGCACCGGATGGTTTGTTCCGATACCTGAAAACCATAACGGTCGCATTGACTTTACAGACTGGCCTGCGACGGCGATCGTTCATAACTACCTATATGACATACAGTTTATCAAGCTACGGGACGATGGATTTTCAGACTCAATGACTTTAGCTTATCTGGTGGGCGAAGTACAGGGTTTGAAGGAACTGGGGCGGCGACTATGCGGAGTCCCGATGCAGTCCTATCGTGAGATAGTCCGCCCCGGCCAGCAAAAGCTATCAATGGAGTATCTATTCAAAGCCCTCAAACAGGAGTGGCCAGACCCGCCACTGATAGAGGAAACTAAATGGGACAACAAGAAAGGTGAGATTATCACTCGGCAGAGGAAACCATGGCCCATATCACGGAAGATGAACAAAATGCTCAACGACATGGAGAGCAACTACGACCTTGATCTATGGGCTCGCTGGCATAGCATCCCCGCCGAGGAGAGGGCTGTGGTGGAATCCGTGCTGGGAGCCATGCCTGAGTCTTCGCTAGCGGACATTCCTAGAGACCAAGCTATAGAATACTCAATTCGCGACTCGGATGTCACGCTTCGTGTCCACCACAAACTCATGAAGATTATTGACAAGCTTGGTATCAACTTCGTCCAGTACATCGACCTCGGTATCTTGCCGATGGTGAATGCTATGATGGCTAACGGCATGGCTGTAGACCTCGACCACTACCGCCGACTGTCCGAGGACTACGATCACCGTATGCGCTTAAGAGCCGCGGAGTTGGCCGCAATGGTAGGGCATTCGTTCAACCCCGCCAGTTCGCAGCAAGTGGCGACGGTAGTTTATGAAGAGTTAGGTTTCAAGCCTACCAAGTTCACGACCACTGGGCTAATCTCCACCGACGATGCCGAATTGAAGAAGACTGGACACCTCGTGGCTGAGGGTGTAATACGGTATCGTGGAATTCAGAAGCTCAAGTCAACATATGCTGACAATATGATTTATTCCGCTCGCCCGAACCAGGATGGCGTACCTCGTATCCATACGGTGTTGAAGACGACCAGGGTAGAGACCGGGAGATTGAGTTCGGCTAAGGCGGAGGACGGGACTGGTGCTAATTTGCAAAATATACCTACCCGGAGCAAGGAAGCTAAAGCGATTAAGAACGGGTTTATTGCCCCCGGTGGCAAGCTGCTGCTTGAGGGAGATCTGAAACAAATTGAGCTAAGAACACAGGCACATTTGGCTAACTGCAAGGGGTTGATAGAGCTATTCTTGTCTGGTAGAGACCCGCACACTACCACAGCGTCTAGGCTGTTCAATGTCTCCTACGAAGAGGCTGGTAAGGACAAATATCGTTACCCGTGTAAAAGAGCTGGTTTTGGAATTATCTACATGATTGGTGCTTATGGTCTATCTACCCAAATCAACGAATATATCGCCGACCTCAAAATGGAGGGCGAACCTGTGGACATTGAGCCTTGGGACGAGGAGCGATGTGGCCAGTTCATCGAGGAATACTATAAGCTGTACCCGGAGATCAGGATGTATCAACGAACGCAACTGGCACAGGCTCGTCGGCATGGGTATGTGCAGGACATGTTCGGGAGGATACGCTACATTCCCGAGGTGAGCTGCCCGATAAGGTCTGTTCAGGAAGCAGGAGCGAGGATGGCGGCAAATTTTGCGGTTACAGCATGCTTGCCTACGGATACTAGGGTCACGACCAGGGGTGGTTGGTTGCCTATCGGGGAGTTTAAGAGCGGTACAGAGGTGTGGACGGGTGAGAAGTGGGCGAAGGCGACAAGGCTGTCTATGGGTGTCCACCCTAGAGTTAGGCTGCACTTGAGCGATGGTCGTGCGTTTGACTGCGACACTAATCACAAGTTGCTAGTGCAAACAGGGCCTTGGCCTGTCTGGAAGAACGTACTTGAGATGAGAGATGATGAACCCCTATCGCAGGACTTCTCCACGGACTGGGGTCAGGCTATTGGCGATCCAGAGGACTGGTTTTGGGCTGGCAGATTCGTAGGCGACGGCTGGCTGTCTGGTCACGGCAGCCGCTATCAGTGTTGCTGGAGTATTGCATTCGGGTACAAGGAGGCGGAAGACGGGCTACGATTCTGTGAGTGGCTGGATTCTAAAAGGATTGGTGGACGGAATAGGGCTAGACCACAAGGCTATCACTGGTACTACTACGGTGAAAAAGGCAATTTCAATATCGGGGGTGGCACCAAGGCTGGTCAGGATCTGTGGCTGTCTTTGGGCATGGAACGGAGGCGGGCTAAGGAAAAGCGTATTCCCTTCCTTGTGTTCACACTAAATCGTGAGCGACGACGAGCCTTTCTAGACGGCTACACTAGTGCCGACGGGGTTACGGACAATCATAGATGGCAGATAACGAGTGCCTCACGTGAGCTGCTAGAAGATACAGTTAGATTGGCTGAGAGCCTCGGGCTTTGCGCTTGGATCGGTGAGGGAAAGACGAGAACCTACTGGCATGGCAAGCCGTCCACACTTTGGCCTTGTTACATTCTAAAGAACCATCGCCCTCTCACCATACTCCGAAGCGAAGTGCTGTCCCCAGAGGAAATGTACACGCTTTCTGTGGACGATGATCGCCACGCCTTTGCTTCCGAGGGTCTCATCTCCAAGAATTCGGCACAGGGTATAATTAAGGCAGCAATGGTCGAGATATGGCAGGGATTGCCGAACACCCCCTGGCGAGATGTTAAGACGCTACTCCAGATACACGACAGTCTCCTGTTTGAGGTTTCAGATGACACGGAGTATCTTGGCGGGTTCCTGCTCTGGGTCAAGCACATCATGACAGGTGTTGCTCACTTGTCTGTCCCGATTGAGGTAGACTTCAAAGTAGGTAGACGGTGGGGAGAGATGAGAAAGATTGCCCTGCAAGGCGTTGACAAGTCTATGTCGTCTATGCTAACATAGAAAGGAGAGACGGACATGGCAGTTAAGAGAGTAAATATGGACATTGACGCTGGTCTTTGGAAGCTGGTGAAGAAGGCTGCTATTGACCAAGACATTGAGTTACGCGAGTGGGTGACTCAAGCTCTTGAGGAGAAGTTAAATGTCACCGATGTCAGAGAGGAAGAAACGGTACCAGAGGGAGTATCGAGCTAGAGATAGAGAGAGACTGAAAGAGAAGCAGCACACCTATTACTTGGACAATAAGGAGCAATTCCGCAGGCGTGCTAGGGAGTATTATCAGCGTCACAAAGATAAGATTAAGGCTGATGCAGTCCGTACAGGCAAAGTGCTTAGGCGGAAGCAGAGAATGGCTGTACTGTGGTACTATAGCGGTGGGGCTATGACATGTGTTCGGTGTGGCTTCCCCGATATACGGGCACTGGTTCTTGACCACATTAACGGCGGGGGTACCGAGCACAGGAGGACTATGAAAGCAGGGACCAATGTCTGGCTTTGGCTGGCTAGGCACGGGTTCCCTCCCGGATACCAGATTCTTTGTGCCAACTGCAATGCCATCAAAGCACGGGAGGAGAACGAGTACGGTAGCAATAGCTTTATTGGCGATGACTGGCGGAGTCGGTTTGATTGGAAGAGGCAACTGGAGGAGCTTGGGTTGCACAAGCGTGGTAGAGCTTGGTCATTGCCGACAGGGATGCTGAATAGCGAGGCGGAAAGTGGGTAGTGCAGAGAGGGTCAGTGGCCTAGCATTTGAGAAGATTAGTGCACAGGTGAGGATACTGGGCAGCGAGAGCGGTAACACGGTCGCTGTAGTCAGTTACACGAGAGGAGATAGCGACGCACAACTGGAGTTCATTGAAGGAGGCGACGAGCCACGTCAGGTCAAGGATGCCGCTTGGTTCCTGAAGGTGAGGCGGGAACTGCAATCCCGTTGGGGGAACCTTATGGGGTGGAGGGAGCCGTGATGCACGTTGGTGTTGGAGACAAGTTGTCAATGAACCTGTCGAGAGTCGGGATACCCGGATACGTGAAGTGCGTTGTGTATCAGTCTGCGATTCTAAGTGGGAGGGACGGCTTTATCATCAGGATCCAAGAGGGAAAATTTGAAGGTGGTTACTTCTGGTTGCCTGAGGAGGATCTATTGCTGTCCCTACGTGGGGCGGGAGGACACCTCAGCTTCATACCAGTTGTTATCCCCACGCGGAGATCTCGTGGATTCTTTGAGACACAGTGCCTCCTCTACGGTGGCATGACCACCATGTTAGTTTTTGACGAAGGTAAAAGCGACTTCACTACCGCTCTCTCAGTAGGCTTTGATGGGTGTCTGTGAAAAAGGTTATGACTGGCGTGGCTAAACTTGCAGTGCCGATTGAGGTAGATTTTAAGATAGGGAAAGCGTGGGGCGAGATGGAGAAATTTCCTGTGGGGGCTTGACAAATAATGTGCTGTGCTGTATAATGGGAGAAAGATGAAAGAAGGGGAGTGTAAAGCAATGAGCGTATTTGTGCAACTTGGAAAACAGGCGATCTACCTTGCCGACTTCGTGAAAGACAATATCCTGCCAAGTGATTCTGTCAACTTGGTCGTGACATCGCCACCCTATAATGTTGACATTCAATACAACTCACATAACGATGCCACTGGATATGACCAGTATCTGCGGTTCACGAGGAATTGGTTGGAGAGGGTTTACACAATTCTGCGGGATGATGGAAGGTTATGCCTGAATATCCCGCTGGACAAGAACCGTGGGGGGCAGCAGAGCGTCTTTGCCGACATTATTACTATTGCTAAATCTGTGGGCTTTGGCTACTATTCGTCCATTGTGTGGAACGAGCAGAACATATCGCGGAGGACGGCTTGGGGGTCTTGGCTTAGTGCCTCTGCCCCTTGCGTGATAGCGCCCGTGGAAATGGTTGCCGTTCTATACAAAAGACAATGGAAACGGCTACATCGCGGGGTGTCTGACATTGCTAGAGATGAGTTTATATCTTGGACGAATGGGGTGTGGAGCTTTGGCGGCGAGTCAAAGAAAAGGATTGGTCACCCTGCTCCCTTCCCCGTTGAACTCCCCCTGCGCTGTATAAAGTTGTTCAGCTATGTGGACGACCTTGTCGTTGACCCTTTCGTAGGTAGTGGCTCCACCTTAGTGGCTTGCCATCGCACTAATCGCAATGGCATCGGAGTCGACATAGACACCACATATTGTGAATTGGCAAAAGACCGATTGGTCAAGGAGGTAGCCAATGCCGTCAGATAGGGATGCACAGGCGCTGAGAACCACGGAAGGCCGCACCTTTGAGGTGATAGTTGCTAGGGTACTGAACGAGCTACTTGCGGACGATGACATCTGTGTGGTTCGAGCAAAAGGCTCATCCCTAAAGGAGTTATCGGTCAGCGATGCTGACCTATATAGCATAATGGACTTTACCCGTATCCCGATGAAGAGGATATGCGACCAGTCCCAACTGCCTGATTATCCAGACCTAGACTTGTTTGCTCTTTGCCGGAGCTACGGACGTGCTGGTTTCTCCTACCGACTATTGGCAATTATCAACTGCAAAGTTTCCTTCCACGCTAGACATACTGAGACGGCCTTCTGGGGGCTTCTCACGCGACTCACATCTAATATACCCTTTGTGGTAGTCACAGAGGATCGGGACATATACAAGCCCAAGTCCAGCGAACTAGGTCGGTCGTGTAGTGAATCTACAGCAACTAGACGCATATTGGAAAGCTTTTCGGATAGAGTGTATCTTGTTAGCAAGTTCAGGGGTGAGGATGACCCAGCGTTGTCAGCTTGTATTGTCACAGCTAAGCGTGGTGCTTCTGTTTATCCTGTATTCGATAATCCTAAGATACCGAACCATACGCAGTATTGTCGCAGTGTTCGTCCCATTGATGACTTACCTGCGGACTTGCGAAGATGGCGTGTCGATATTGTTGGAGGCAGCAGCGATGTCTAGCATGGGTAGCGAGGGTATTACTATCGTCCTCTGCCCCGAATGTGGCTCTAAAATGCACAGGATGGGCAAGACCTGGTCGGGCAGGAAGCAGGTTCAGCGCTACCGATGCCCGAAGTGCGGTAGGACTTACGCTCCTGTTGACAGGCAAAAGGAAGGCTGATGTTTGTTTGTGATATATGTAAATCTAAAGGGATAACGAGGGACCTATCCACTCAAAGGGAGCTGGAGGTTCACAAGAAGTATTTTCATGGGATATCGCATGACGGACAGAATATGCCTAGTAGGCGAGGACAGGCTAACGGGTCCTGTCCGGAATGTGGGGGGACGCTCTTCCATGAGGAAGGATGCGTCAAGTGTCTCTGCGGGTACACGAAATGCTAGAAGGGGGAATCAATGAGCAAAAAAGAAATAGAAGAAGCGATTGAAAAATTGAAAGAAGATACGCAGCATCCAACATCACAATATATGCCTGAATTGCTGAGGGCTGAGCAATTAGGCATTGAGGCATTGGAACAGATAATTCAATGTCGTAAAGTGCCTTTCCTGCAAACCTGTATGAATAAATTACCCAGCGAAACGATAGAACAGGAGTAAATTGGGATTTGTAGAAGAATGGCAACGAGCCGAAATGGAAGATAGAGCTTGCGGAGGAGTTGATTCTATTCCAAAAGATGAGTATTGGGATTATGTTTGTGCGTGTGGTTATGCCCTAAATGATGATTTTGAATATGGTAGGAAAATGAAAATAGATAAAGCGATAGAAAAGGGTTTGTTGGGCAGATTACCCAGCGAAACGGAGGAATAAATGAATATTTACTTAAAAGCATGGAAGTTATTATTGGAGCGATTAGAACAAAAAACAGGTTGGGGTAAAGAAGAACTCAAAAAGCTAATGCTGAAATGCTTGCTGGATGCAGGCGAGGAGGAACAAAATGCCAATAGACAATAGAATCAATAACATGATTGCCGAGTTATACGAGACCCGGCAGAAGAAAGCGGAACTGGGCGAGCTGGAGAAGGCGATACTGGAGGCGTTAAAGCCCTTGGTGGACCCGAAATTTGACAAGCTTCCCGACGCACCTATCGTGGTAGGCGATATCCAGTTCAGCCGAAGTTCTGGGGTGAGCAGAACCATCAAGGGCGACCTGCTACTGGAGCGTGGTGTAGCGCCCGATGTGATTGCTTATGCCACGAAGACCACCAAGTACTTTCGCTACTTGACCGGTAAACCAAAGGCAAATAAAGCGTCATGATCAAGCGACCTGAATAGGATTCTTGCGATGGAAGTTAGAGAAGACAGAAAGAGAGGCGAACTTGTGGATACACTAGGTTCTAGAGAACTTGAGACTCTCCGACTGATGTCCTCAGGGTACGTGTATCGCGAGGTCGCGGAGGTTATGGGCATAAGCCCACAGACGGTGAAGAACTGCCTAGCCGTAGTTAGGGGAAAGCTTAACGCGCGTACCACTGCTCATGCGGTCGCAATCGCCAAGGATCGTGGTCTAATCTGAAAAGAGAATGTACCTTAAAGAGCTGATACTTTGCATAGAAGGAGCTGATAATGAAACAGGTTAATAGTTGGTCAGAGGTTACAGATAAGGAGATTGAGGTCATCTGGGGAAGGATCTCCCAACTGAAAGCTGAGATAACTCCCGTTGACTGCGACGGTGACCCAGTAATTGAGATAATCATGATTGACCGTCGCAAGTACGAACCCATGCACTATTTCCCTGTGCCATACAGGGAACAAGGCGAAGCAGAGTACGAAGATGAACTGCTTACCAACCTAGACATAGCTCTGGAAGCCTTAAGAAGGTTCCGAAAAATCAAGAAAATCTGTTCCGTCTAGATTATCCAAGGGGGGCTTGACAAATTTTTCCTACTAATGTATAATACCTCTTGTATGGGTGGACGTACAGCACGACCAACAAGGTTTTCATACGAGCTAGATGCTGGTGCTTTCGATCAACGCTTCAGCTGCAGACTTGAGTTCTCAATAATAAAAGTTATGGGGCTGACAAGCTCGGGTTGGGGCTAACGCAGGTACCGGGTCTAGCTTTTCATTTTTGTGAAGGAGGTAAGGAAATGGAAATCGGAGACACGAAACTTATAGACGGCAAGAGATACCACCTGCTTAAGCAAGGCATCACCAAAGCCGAAGCCATTAGATCGGCTAACTGGCAACGGCGTGGCGGAGATTCTGCTCGTATCGAGAAGGTCGCACGGGGCAACTACCGTGTTTGGGTGGGAGGTAAATAGAATGGCTAATTACGCATGGGAAAACAAAGGGCTGGACGAGCACTCTGCCAAAGAGCTGTTCCTCTGGATAGAAAATGATGGAGACCTCTACAGACGGCAGTATACACCGATAATCAAGAACCTCGTTGCCAAGAAAGCAAGGGGTGTTTACGACTCCACGAAGGCGGCAAAGTTGTTCGGTTATCTGGCTGAGTCGGGTGCTAAGTCCTACAACAAACAGGTAGGTGATGGTGTGGAGAGAATACCTTCATACTTCCCCAAGAAGGTGCGAGATGCTGTGGCAGAGGAATTGCGGGATAGGTTTGAGGATGAGTATGAACTTGGCAACTATGACCATTACACTCCGAAGAAGTATCAGAAGAAGGCGGCTAAGAAGAAAACAGCGAGAAAGAAATCGTCCCCCCGACTGAGTGTCAGGGGATTGAGATAAGGAGGATAGAGATATGGCAACAGGAATAAAATGTCCCAACAGAAAGTGTGGCTCAACGCGAATTTGGCGAAAAGGCATGACTCCCACTCGTCAGGGTGAAAAGCAGCGCTATGTATGCTTCAAGTGCGGTAGAACGTTCTACCTGCCCGGCGCCAAGCCCGTGAAGCCGAGGAAGAGATGATAGGAGAGGAGGATAGAAGAGAGATAGAATGACCGCCATTTTAGTCCGTAGGTCGAGAGTAGGCTCTGTGCCACGAAAGAAGTATCTAATCGGTGGCCAAGGCAGCCTTCATGCTTATGCTGACACCTTGGCCGAGGCGAAGCAGGCTGGTAAGACCATCGCCGACAGGGAATACCTGCGTGGTAAATGGAACATAGCTTTTATCACGATCCCGATACTGGAAGCCGACAACGCGATCGGGTCGAGCGTATATCGCCACACCGGCTGGAGAATGTATGTCCCGGTGAGAGGAACCGGGATACACTATAAAGATATCGTAGCGAGAATTAGGAAGCGACACAATGTTGCTCCTATGGTTTGGACAAAGAGTTGATTGATAGCAACAAGGAGGTAGCAACATGAGTAATGGGATGATCACAAACACTTTACCAACAATCGTCGGGATGGGAGTTGTCTCCCGCACCGCAGAGGTGGCACTAACCCCTCGCGGAAGGCGTGCTGTGGCGAAACGCAGGGCGAAGGGCAGACTACCCAAGATATACAGGGGTCCCCGCGGTGGAAGGTACATTATCAAGAGAGGTCGGAGGATTTATATTTAGGAGGTAGAGCATGAAAAGTGTAAAGAAAACACGCAAGTTTGGCAAGTTTGGTGGGAAAACCTACAGGCTACATGAATGGTACACCAGTAAGTTTGTGGCTAGTGTTGCCGCGAAGAACCTGAAGGCACAAGGCTACAACGTGAGGATTACCCTCAGACCTAAGAGCAAGGCTGGTGGGTACCCGCTCATGAACCTGTGGTATGTCTGGAAAAGGAAGAAATAGAACCCTACTAGGATGGCTCTTGACAAAACACAACCATTATGTTATTCTTAAAGTTGATTGCCTCTGAGGCTTTGGCCGTACGAGCGTGGATGCACCGACTCAGGTTGGTGCATTCGCATTTTGTGGCGGGGACTTGACAACTCCTCTTTTTTATGTTATTTTATAAATAGGTAGGTAGCATGAAATGACACCGAAACTGAGATGCCCCGAGTGTCGCTCCGTCCGATTGACCAGGGACGGCACTCAAGTATCGCACCGCAGGAGAGTACAGCGCTACTTGTGCCAGAACTGCCTGCGCCGAACCATATACCCTCACAAAGACGGTAGGGGGCCATCATAATGTCTGTAGCCAGTTCACGCAGACGTGGTCGCAGGGAATCATACATTCCCACTAGGACACAACAGGGGGCGGAAGCACCTCCCGAAGAGCAAGCGCCCGGGACTACTGCCGCTACCGTTGCTACCGTTGAAACTGTAGCGACTATTCCCAGTGTCGTAGCACCAGCCCCCACTACCATATCACAACGAAGGCGGGCTGGTATCACGACCCCAGCGCGGAGAGCTACTGCCCTTGTGCAAGAGGCGACTGTGGTTGCCGCCCCTCCAGTGTCTGCTGGTGTTGAAACCGTAGATATCACCAAGATGCCTGCCTCCGAGGTGGCGACCCTTTTGTGGCCTGCCCGTGAAACAGGTCGTGGCCGTGGCGATAGAGGTGGCGGACTAAGCGGAGACACCCTGGCGAAAGCCCATTACCTCAAGGGATTGGGGTTTTCCTCTGCCGATTTGGTACTACTCCTCCGCGAGAGCGGGGTGCGTACCAGTGAGGGCGAGCTGGGCTACATCTTAGCCAGCATTGCGGGCAAAACCGCCCCTGAAGGTGTTGACGCAGCGTGGTACAACCAGCAAATAGCCGAGATGGACGCGGAGTTGGCTGAGGCCAAGGAGCAAGTTCAAAAGAATATAGCAAAACTCAAAGCGAGTGGGAAAGACTACGAGAGATCAGACATCATACGCATATACAAGAACGCTTATCCCAAGTGGAGCGACCAGTATCAGAGAAAGGCGAAGGAGCTTCCACGGAAACTAGCCCATGAAGCGAAGACAGCTGCCTATAAAGCCAGACAGGCGATGCTTGAAACCGTGGAAGTCAGCGATATATCCATACCCGCTACGGAGCAGGAGTTAGCACGAGCCGAAACCGAGAAGGCTTCGGGTCGGAGTTGCCCCGCTACCATAGAGACTTTCAAAGTTAAACTTAAGGATGGCTCTTACGTCTTGGTCCAAGCCATTGATAACCCCACCGCCGATGTTAACGGCGAGGATATTGCCCAGCAAAAGGCGGAGGCTGCGGGATATAGCGTTGCCCATGCTACCAAGGTGATAGGCGATGAAACCGTGACTTATAAGAAGATGCCTACAATCGCCATCAATCAGTGGGAACTGGACACCCAGCGCGGTATCAAGACACTTAACGCCGCCGACCAAGCTCAGGCTGAACGATTGGCGGAAATGTACGGGTTGACCGTTAAGGGTATCAAGCAGACCGGGACGGAGCAACTCACCACAGCCCAAGCTCTTGAACGAATCAGAAACGCTTATGCTAATAGTCCGTTGTTCGGCGCTGAGGCTGTTATGAACTACGCAGCGAATCCGAAGATAGCACAACTACTGTTTGGTGAGGACTACCAACCGCCTGTTGCCGGCAGTGTTCCTATTCGGCTGAGCAACGGTATTGTCGCATTCCTGTCCCCAGAGGATGTTGCGGCTCTGCAAAACTTACCGACCTACAGTTCAGCTAAAGGCACTCAGGGGAACATGCTGGCCGCGACATACGAGGGTTTGGTGGCTGCGTTGGGTGTTTTAGTTGATTATACTCGTAGCTTTGTTACTGTACCCGTCACCGACCTACTTGGGAGTTTATTTGCTGGTCTTTCACAGCCGGTAGCGGGAGCGGAACCTGAAACGGTAGATGCTCCCTTCATCGGACTCACTGACGAGGAACGGAAGGCCGTGGACGACGCAACCGCCGCTGGTTGTGCTGAAGGCTACTGCACTGGTGATATTGAGGCACATTTCACCCCTCGAATGTATCAGGTTAAGAACAAAGATGGGTCGATTGTGATAGTGCAGGCTTTGAGCGACGAGTCAGCAAAGGATAAGGCGATAGCCGCTGGTTATGATGCAAAAGTAAGCGTGGGTCGTATCTTTGGCGACGTCAACACGTGGCAGTACCAGGACTATGTAGATGTTCCGAGTCTCGTGGCAGACAAGGGAGAGGGAGGGGCCATTGAGCTATTGTCCAACACCGGCACTCCTAACGCCGAGGAGGTAGTGCAGTCATGCTGTCAGCCTCCACCTGTCGAGGAAACGGAACCTGAGAAACCAAGTAAGTTACAGGGAGTTTTGCAGTGGTTAGGCTCCCCGTCCAAACCATTCATGCCTGAGTGCGAAGTAGGTCAACCTTACATGACCCCTTGGGCTACGCGCGAGACCCAGAAAATGATAACCACACCAGAGGAAGCGGCACAGTTGCGAGCACTTTGGATGAACATCGCTCCCACCAATCTGGATGTTATAGGTTACGGGACGGCTTTAGCCACTCTTGGTATCAGCTCGCTGGCTCCCAATCTCGCTGCTCGTGTTCTCGGCAGAGTAGGTACGGTTTTAGGGAAAACATGGAAATGGGGGATGACACCTGTGCAGGTTTCTGGTAAGCTGGGAAGATTTGCTAGGCCCACTGCGAAGTTCCTGAGTGGGATGAAGCGTGCCCTTGTCTCTGCTACGCCGCCTGCTACTACCACAACACTGACCGCAGTGGGTTACGGGATACACCACGACCCAGAGACCATCGACACAAAAGTAAATAGGCAAATACAGGCGACCCGAGACATGGGGCAATACGATCAACTCCAGCAAGACTTCGTGGACTCTGGGGGCAACGCCGAGAACTTTGACGAAGCCCTAGCAGCCAGCTTCAGAGACTACTACGCGGGGAGTATGGAGTACTCGTCCGACCCCTTCATCCGTGCATTAGGTATCGGTGCTAACTGGTTAGGTGGTCCTCTGAAATCAATGCAGAATTGGCCAGCCATCATAAGGATACCTGCGTCGGGCGTTTACCAGATAGTGGCTCCTGCTACCGTCGCCCATGAACTATACCCTGAAGTCGGCAAGAAGGCACTGGCGACCTTGGTTCCGTACTATGGTGCGATAACCGCGGCTGGAGTACTGATGTGGGATCAGCTATCTCCTCTGGAAAAGACTGCTGTTGTTGGGTTCACGCTTCTACCCGGACTGGAACCCGTGCTGACACCGAAGATGGCGAACTTTGTTAGAACCGTGGCCAAAAAGACTGGAAGACCGATCCCGCCTTATAGCTCCGCCACCATCTTGGAGAACATGAAGCCTTGGTACGCTGTAGAATTGCCCGAAGGCGTTGTTGCTGTAGGACTGAAGATAGGGAAGTATCCCATCATCGGATTTTCAGGTAACGGCCTCACGATCGGCACGCTCGGGGTCACGTTACCGAAGGGGAAGCTGGCAGGGGCCAAACCTCTCACTACGACGGAACTCAAGATGCTGTCAAAGTTCCTGAAGCCTAAGGACAGGGCTTTACTGAAGACACTAATCAAGGAAGCCGAGTCTCTTACCGCCCTAAAATCCAAGATAAAAGGTGATTTCAAGTATATGGGCACCGAAAATGTCAGTCCGCTGGGGGAGGAAGCCCTATTTGCCGTGCTTGCCCGCGAGGGTGGTGGTAGAGTGACTAGGCTCTACGGCACCGCCAGTATGCGACCGCAGCTGGCCAAGTTGCTAAGAGAGGGCGGAAAGCTGTCCAAGAAAGATATAAGGGTGATGAAGGCGATGAAGGCCAGGGACTTCGATGTTGACACATTTCTTAGCAACGCCCAAGCTGAAGCACTGGCCGCAAAGATTGCCAAGATGTGGAAGACCACCGAGAGGGGCAAAACGGTAAAGGTGGCTGTCAGCGGCAACACCGGCCTAAAGACTGCTGTCACTATCAACGGCGAAGCGGCACTGGATTTACATCCCTACGGCTTCTCCTACTGGCCTAAAACTGAGGGCAACATGGGTCTCGGTGTATCGTATCCTGAGCCCGATGTTTTATCGGCCGTTAGGGTGGGTAAGCCGCTACGGAACGCAGGTCTGTTTTCCGACCTGAAGATTGGGGATAGACCAGTCGGGTACGTCTATGTAATGTCCTTGGCTGAATCCGGTAAGCGCAAAGCCCTTGAGTTGTGGGAGTTCAACCTTAACACGGGCAAGCTTGTCATGCGGACGGCCAGATTGAAGGACATAGCTGATGGTTACAGGGCAATGTACCAGTTGCGTGGGAAAGCAGCGGCCGAGCAGTACCTACTGACAAGGGTAAATAAGGCACAAGAACTGCGAGATGCCGGGCTAATACCCACCAAGGACTGGGTCAAGTTCAAGCAGGACATGGTTGATCTCGGCAAGACTGTCGAGAAGAGCATAAACAAAGGAGAATGGGGAACAACAATATACATGGTAGAGCCAAGCTCAGGCGTGGCCCCGTTGCCGTCGCTCACTATCCCCTCCATGAGCCTGACAGGAGCAATCGTGTGGCCGTCAACGGTTAGAGTGTCACTGGTTGACGCTATATCTGAGTCTCTGAAGATATCACCGAGCGCAAGCCAGTACCTAGCTAGCACTCTGCTGGCATCTCCAGAACTGGCCAAGTCTGTGTCGAAGGTATCCCCTGATGGAGTATCGCCCTCCGAGGTTCAGTCCCTATCGTCAACTATATCATCTGTTTTGAAAGTATCGCCCAGCCAAGCTAGGGCGGTCGCTGACAGCTTAAGTGTGTCGCTGTCTAGGGCTGCCAGTCGGGCTAGTATCGTATCGCCTAGCAGAAAGGCATCACCCACTCTATCGGTGCCACCTTCAGTGTCGCCTAGTACATCACCCAGTGCATCGCCCAGCATATCACCTTCAGTCTCGGGAGTGTCACCATCGCCTAGCAAGAGCAAGTCGCCAAGCCCATCGATATCACCGAGTCCTTCGCCTAGTCCCTCGCTCAGCCCTAGCCTGTCTCCCAGTCCTAGCCCTTCACCAAGCCCATCACCGTCGCCGAGTCCGAGTCCTAGTCCTTCGCCCAGTCCAAGTCCAAGCCCTCCAACGATACCGCCTAGTGCGAGACCAACTCCTCCCCCACTTCTGCTTCCAAGCAAGAGGGGTGTTTCTGGAGGACGCGTACCAGCAGGGTCTATAGCGTGGGCGCAAGGGTCGCTCCGTAGAGGGAGTAAGTTAGTTCCTCAATGGTATTACATACCACCGCCATACAACCAGTCGGACGCTATCCATCTGCAGGGGCCGCCTACGGGGGCAAAGCATACTCACAGTGTCGTACCTCGCGAGACAGTACAGATAATCGGTAAGGCAAAGGCTGTAGTGCCTCGTCTGGTGACCAAGGACATGGGCTGGGTCGACCTAAGAATTATTGATGGGTCAAGGATAGAGTTTGCATCGGGTGGGCTGAAGACGGATGTTGGCACACGGGATCCGTCAACTACTCTCGGTATGTCTATGAAGCCCGGTGGTGGGGTAGTCGCACCAAAGAGCCGTGTGGTTGCTGCTTCTCCTGCTGGTAGCGCTATACCGCAAGGCTCATTGACGTGGGCTGAGGGAACGACAGGCAAGGGCATATCTCGTGTACAAAGGGTACGTTGGTATTATCTACCTTCGCCCTATACGGGAGAGCCGATACCGTTATCGGGTCCGCCGCATGGAGCAAAGAACATCGACAGTGTTGACCCTTACGAGACGCTGCAGGTTCTCGGTCGGTCAAGGAAAGGTCTACGGGATGCGGATGTAAACCTCGACTGGGCAACCGTCAAGATACGCAAAGGTGGTGTCGAGGTTGACTACAAAGGAACGCCCACCGAGAGCACTCCGAGCGGAACTACATCACGACCGGGCATCCCTGAACCGAAGCCGTCCGAGTCCGAAGTAGCCGCCCAGCTTGAGGCTATTGAGCAAGAGGTTGTCGAACCCGGGGCTACTGAGGCTGATGGATTGTCGCTGGAGATGGAGGAAGAACCCCTCGTGGAGCCGTTGCCACCACCAGAACCAAAGACGAGGGTGGGATTGCCGAAAACCAAGCCCAGGCGCAAAGCTCTATCGGAGTGGGATCGCATAACCACGCTGCGAGGTTTCAATATGTACACAGGGGAGGGATTATAATGTGGGTATCAATCATACGAGTAGGAGGTGACCAATGAATCCAATCGTCGGTCTAGTATTCACCGTGATATGCGCGATAGTTGCGATTGTCAGCACATATCGTTTAATACGCCGTAAAACACAAAAAGCACGTTTGCGGGAACAAGAAGAAACAGACCAAGGGACAAGGGAGGCATAATGGACCCAGAAGAAGAGACCACGCAGGAAGAAGCAGGTACCGAGGAGCAAGAGCAGGGCGACCTAGAGAATGCAGAAACCCCCGAGATGGGGAGACCGTCCTTCGCGGATGTCGCGGCTATGAAAGCCGCCGCAGCGGGTGAGAGAATAGGCGGAGCCGCCCGCGGTCTATTCGGCGGTATAGGTTCCAAGTTGGAAGAGCCAGCTCCCCCCGGAGATGATCTATCTGATTTATTTGAGGGCCCCGACATGGAGCGGGACAACGATGTCTATGTCAAAGACCTGGTAACAGTGGAGGAGGAAGATGTTATGGGCGACGGCGACCCTGAAATGCGCGACCTTCTGGAAGTGGACGATGCGGATTTTATGGGTGAAGAGAACACGGAAGGCTACGAGCCGAGAGCCTCAGTACCCAGCCGAACTGTACGACGCTCCTCACGACCGACCCCCCCGCCCAGTGGGATAGCAGGTGTACAGTAATAGGAGGAGCCGTATATGCTGAACGCTAAATCAATTCGCAAAGTGCTGTGTGTCCTCCTTTTGGCGGTATTTGCACTGTCGTTGGTCGCCACGTCTCCCGTACTCGCTTATCTCTACCGAGCCACATTCACCGTCTCCAATAATGGTAGCACGGACTATACGGCATTACCCGTTACGTGTTCCCCTGTGGATGTAGACTTTCTGATAGCTAACGGCTTCATTACAACGGCCACGGCGTTAGATACCAGGGTAGAGACACTCGGAGGGACAGACCAGATACACATGATGGCTGAAGATAGAATCATGGCATTTTGTCCATCATTGGAGAGCGACAGCCAGCTTAACTGGTACTTGTCCACGGGGAACACAGCGCTGGCTGACTTTCCTGTGATTGTCGGCGATGACGGATATATTACGGTGACCGACCACGCTGACTTGGAGTTAGGTAATAACTTCAGCATTGAGTTTGAGGGGTGGGTGGACGCTTCGGTGAGCAACACTTACGTCAACCAGACGGACTCATTCCAGTTGACAGACGACGGTGTCGGTTCTGTAGTGGCGACGCTCAACTACACTCAATACTACTACAATGAAGGTGTTTTAGAGGATGATTGGACAATAGGCTATGTATCAGGTGCTGGGTCCCAGAGTAAGATGGCTGACCATCTATACCTCGTTACTGGCGTGGTGAATGGCGATGAAAGGACATATGTTACTGATGCGGTTGTCAACCTTACAGATGTCAATACCCTCTACATAGATTGGGAGAGCCTCACGATGGGGCGGAACTATCTTGTAGTTTCGACGAATAAGATGGCTGATTATAACACTTTTAATTATCGATTGAGCCACACCGACGCGATATTTGGTAGGACAGTGGAGAGTCTGGATGTTTCTGCGGCGAGTGGGAACTACTACATTAGAGTCCATACTCGTTATAGCCTAGCTACGGCACAAAAAGGGGAGTTGAGTGTCTATAGGGTTTACACCGATAGTGGACTTCTCTTTGAGATTTCTGCTACTGGTGTGTCAGCCGATGAGCATATAGTCACGGCTTGGGGAAATACTACCCACTTCGGGCTTGATGTAGACGGCGTGACTGAAGATTCCGTAGTCTTAGGCGAGGTGAACATTCCTGATTGTGCAACCGACTGGGCAATCTCCTCTATTCCCTACTTCAACTACTACAAGCACTCAGTCAATGGCACTCTTATCGCTTGGTATCAACCTATCTCCTACATCGTTGGTACGACACTACCCAACCGACTACTACCCGGTTCCCACGACGGAACTATCACTTGGGGGACTAACCCCACTGGGGTAAACGTCACCTTGGGCAGCCTTACCGCCCCGGAATCGACTGTAACCACCGAAGAGGAAGAAGGAGGGTACCAAGGAGCTATGCACAATGTCGGGGTTACCGACTGGTTCCTAGAACCAGACGTCGGCACTAAGTTAGCAGCCCACCCATTGCGACCGCTGGTCACCATATGGTCGGACAACTCGACGGTGACCGAGGTACAGGCTTGGAGGTTCTTGGGACTCGCACTCCTGCTGCTGATAACCGTGGTTGCAGCCGTAATAGTGCGTGGGCATCTGCTCATAGCGGGGCTGGCGTGTGGCGGTACCATCGCACTACTCGTACAGCAGACCGTCTGGCCCGGCTGGACGCTGGTGTTTATAATACCGACCATAATAGCCGGGGTGATGGCGGAAAGGACACCATCGATAGGGTAGTGAAATCATGAAACAGAAACTGATAAAGTGGATCACGCCAGTTTTGCTCGCGGTTCTCCTGCTTATGACCGTTGTGTCGCCTGTGCTGGCTATAGACGACCCTGACGATTTGCAAGCGCTCGCAGTCTACGTCTATGAGGACTGCCTAGAGGAGGGAGACGTTGGAGTGCTTGTCTACTACCTTATCGATTACGGCTTCCTGCCGAGCGAGACCGCTACGGAAGCCTACCTATTCATATTCATGGACACAGATGGTGTCACCCAGCTCAAGGCTGTCGCCCCATACACGTTCGTCGATAGTGGCTACGGGTACGGGATGGCATGGATATACTTCACAGCTGCCGAGACGGTAGTTGCTAACCTGACCAGTGCCGATGCCGCTCTGTACAGTATTCGCCTCTCAGGTAACCCGACCGTTGAATCCGGCTGGGCTGGAGACCCACCCTCCGTGTCGGTAGGCATAGACTACTGGCAGACGACAGGCGCCACCAGTACGCTGGTGGGAATTCGCGTACTATACTACGCTGACCTGCTGGAACTTCTCTGGGTATTTGACCTAGTGCAGACCACTGCGGAAGGCAACAAGCTGACCGCTCTAGGTGAAGAGTACTTCGTCAACGTGATACTCGGACTAAGAACCATAGCCCCATCGATATTCGTCTACTCGTCGTACGACCCACTGTATCCCGATGTGGACTACTCCCGAGAGTTCGGCGCCATCGTGACCAGTGGTACAGGCAACGTGACAGGATCGCCGGTAACGCTCACGGAGGGTACGAACATAGTGGGGGCAAACAGCACGGGGACAATCATAGCCACGTTGACGAGCGGTACAGTCGGAACTGCCACCAATGGCACGGGGAATATTACCGGGTCGCCGGTAAGCCTCGTCGCAGGAACTAACACGCTGACCGTGACCGCTGCGGGGAACATAACATTCAATGTCGTACTCAACACCACGCAGACCATGATAACGGACACTATAATAGGCACCGGGTGGGATTTAACTGACCTAGCAAATTTGGTCGGCATGTCCAGAATGTGGCTGTCCATGGTAGTGTGGTCCGTAGTCACTCTGCTGGTGTGTGCTGCCGTCTACAAGAAGGCCAGCGAGAGGAACGCACAGAGCGCGGGCAAGGTGACTTTTCTCATGTTCAACTGTATGTTCTTAGGGGGAGCCGTTATAGGAATGGTGTCGTTGTTAGCACCGATACTGATATTCCTCGGTTGCGACGCCTTCATAGGGTACCTGATATTCTTTAAGCCGTCAACTGTGTAAAATGGATATAATGACAATAATAAGGATAGAGTGGCCTACGGATACCTACAGGGTGCTATGTGCTAACTGCAACTGTAGCTGTAAAACAAACCGCTGGACCCAGGAGGTAGAGGCGTAGGGAAGGGTTTTATGTTCATGCTTCTCATGTGGCTGTGCATCAGCATAGCAGGCGGAGTAGCCGCGGGACAAATGGATTTTGCCACTACGACTCTGACAGTGGCTATTGACGAGACCGACAATGTCCTTACCGTGTACAGCACAGCTGGCCTCCCTGAGACTGGAGTCGTAGTACTGGAGGACGAGCACGTAGGCTACTCTCACAAAACCAGCACCACCATTTACGGTAGCGCCACAGCACCACTCGTGAGAGGAGCTGAGGGCACCGAGGCTGTAAGCCACGCCGCCGGCACTTTCGTGTCCACGGTACCGGGAGCCATGATGGGTATGTCGATGGCTTATAACGTGGTCGCCCTGACAGACATAGCTGGACCCCGTGCTGTTGTAGTAGCCCCTCTGGCACTGTTCCGACTGCTTGGGTCGTTTTTCAACCCTCATCTGGAGTTTCTAGGGACTAACCTCGCTATAATCACGTACCTCTGGATGATTCTGGCCATCGGTATGGTCGTGGCGCTGGCAGTGAACCTGTTCGGGAGATAAAGACGGCAAGAAGATATAGTGCCAAAACACCCCTAAACCACAAGATATAGTGCCGTTTTGTTCGTGTGGCTGGTGGGGGACTTGACAAGCATGACGAAGTATGATACAATTCCTTTTTTAGATGGGCTGTCTTGCCCAAAAAGGAAGGTGAGAGCAAAGTGAGCGTCAGAGGTCTTGTTACCGTGGTGAGTAATGATCGCCACGTAACTCAGCTCATATCGGTGAAACCCTACTCCCTTCGCAACGGGATAAGAGGGCAATACCGAGGGAAGTCGTAATTGACCCCGTAGAGACTGAAGACGAACTGTAAAGCTAGCATGCCGAACATTGGGGATATAACAGTAGCGCCAAAGATAGGCTACAAGGGACGAGCAAAGTTTGTTTGGGTAGCTTGCCCTGACTGTGGTGTTGAGCGGTGGAGACCGCTACACAACGAGACAACACGCTGTTGGAAATGTTCAGCTAATCACAGAGAGCGGCAGCGTAAACCACTCACGTTCTCCGGTCAAGGGAAGCCAGAGACTGGGGACACAGCACGTGCCTGCACGGTCGGAATGTCCGGTAGATCCATTCATATCTATGCTGTCTGCCCTGAATGTGGGGCAACACGCTGGACGAGGATGCGGTACAAGGACGCACCCTGCCCTTCATGTGCAGCCAAAATCCACAACTCCAAGTCGGGGCCAGAACACCCACGATGGAAGGACGGCATCAAGAGAACACGCGGCTACACTTACGTCCTTATACCAAAGGACGACCCACTAGCTGTAATGGCCACGCGTGGGTATAAGAATAACGCCGTCATTGCCGAGCATAGGTTGGTTGTTGCTCGCTCGCTTGGAAGACCCCTCACAAAGTACGAGGTAGTGCATCACATCAACGGTGTAAAAAATGATAACCGCCTCGAGAACCTCCAGCTTCTAAACGAACATGAACACCACTCGGCCTTGGTGCTACAAGCACTGCAGGAACAGTTGATAAGCCATGAGGATAGGCTACAGCACTTGGAAAAAGAGAACCTTCTTCTCAAGGCGGCTTTACAGGAAGTCCGAGATAGCATTCCCGAATCAATCCCGAATCTACGATGCTATAACACGCTGAGCAATCGGCTCATTGAGCAGATTGAAGGTATAGTCCAATCCGCCAGTAATGGTGTGTAGCAAATGAATCGGAGTAGTTGCGTTTGTTGTCATAGACAGCCTAATCAGCAACATTATAACTGGCACGGATACGGGTTCCGTAATCCTCCAGAACTTGTTGCGCGTGATCGTGGCTGCGGCTATACTTATCGGAGTCGTGATGTCTATCGGCCGGAAAGGGGCTTAGCCCCAGTCCCGTTGAAGGGGGATCATGACATCGTCTAGTGTAGCTAGCGATGACGAAAAACGAGGAGGGGCACCATCTCCGAAAGGGGGGTGCCCCTGCCTCCTAATAAAAGAGGAGAGCAATAAAAGAGCAAAGCACAGAGGAGAGATGTAAAAGATGCCTGGACTAACTGACTTCTTCTCATCTCCCCTGCACATTATCCTGATTGTGGTAATCGTTATCGGCTACTTCTTAATCATGAGCCGAAGGGGTAAAAAGTAGAGAGGGCAAAAGGTAGAAAAGGCAAAAGGTAAGGCAGAATGACCACAGGAAGTGGAAACGGAAGAGATCGCCGGAACTGGTACTACTGGATAGTTACCAGAGATCCGGACACGAATAAACCGTACTTGCTGCCTGGTGGCAAGACCGAACAGGAAGCCCGGCAGAAAGGGCTGGAACAGCTGGGCGGGCTCGACTTCGAGCTCCGCAGGTTTCCTACCATGAACATGGCTACGGCATCGGCCATGCTGAAGGGACGCCGCCTGGAGAAGACACAATCATTACACAAGGCAACCGAACGGCTGGGACATAACAGGTCTCTGAGAAGATCGCTGAGAAAGCGTGAGCATCGCACGCAGCCCAGATTCGGAGACGGAGGGTTCTAGGAGAGTAGTATGTACTACAAAGGAGGATAAGACATGGCTATCGAAACACAACTCACAGCTCTACTGATTGCCTTCGTGGCAACAGCACTAGGATTCCCAATCCACACTATGGTCAGGAGAGGATTAAGACAGCACCGATGGAAGATGGCACTCAAGGAGTCGCTCGCCAGTCTTGTGAGTACTGGCCTACTTGTTTGGTGTTTTTCCCTACTCACCGCCATAGTGTTCGCATCTGTTGCACTAGCGACGTACCTTCCCACTATATTGACAGACAATCACCCTCAGATACTTGACTGGCTAAATGCTTTATTGTCCATCGCAACACTCGGCACGATGGTAGCTATCATTGTAAAGCTGCCGCTGAGCTGGAAACCTAAGTACTCGCCCGACGAACAGGCTATACTGGACACCGAGAGGCGAGACTTTGACACGAAACACCCGCGAATAGCAGGAACCTTGAGCAAGATGCAAGCATGGGCGAACAAGATATAAGCGAAGGAGGCTTCTAATGACAGGAGCAGACATACAAGCAACCTATTTCTCACCGTTCCACTTTATACTGTACTTGGTCATAATCTTCGTTGCCATGATAATTTACTATCAATGGCAATGGTCCAAGCGTTGCGCCACCAGCGTAAGAGTGCTGGTCGTGCAACCGGACGGAGACACGAAGACAGAGTACGCACCCAAATCGGGCAATTACGTGGCGCTTAGAGTGCCGGAGAGCAACACCGTTCGTCTCTGGCCAATCAACAAGCTGTCATCGGTAGAGATGCTCTACCCAGGTGATGGTTTCATTCCTACATTCCTGCAGAAAAAAATCAAGACGGTGATAGTGGACTCGGAGGATTGGGAGCCCATGCTAAACAGAGGATCATACGCCCACAGGGTGGCAAGCCCGGATGTTGTCGCAACCATTAGAGATTTAGCCGACGACTATCCTGACGCGAAGAGCGACCTGATGGAACTGGCCGATGGTCTGTCTACGGCACCGACCAGGGACATGGTCGCATCGCCAGCCGTCTTGGGCAACATAATGAAAGAGAAAGTAAGTGAGCTGGCTGTGACAATCAGCCGCGAGACATTCGACAAAATGGAAGGGTTCACCAGAAAGCTTGACAGGCTACCTAACCCGCTTATACTATATGTGGGACTGGGAATCATCGTAGTACTGGTGGCCATAGCGCTTGTTAACCTGATACCAGCAATGTCGGCGGTATCAGAGCTACAAGCGTCACTTGCGGCTATTAAGGCTGCGTTGGGGGTGCCGTGATGAGAATGCCATGATGGAGGCAATGTAATGGGTACAGAGATAACCAAGCGGACACTAGGGGGTGGCGGCAAGGGTCGCGCGTCGCGACGGAACCTTGACCTGAAGAATGTTGACCTGCACAGACCCGGCATAGAGTCTAGACGGGTGGCGATAGCGGAGGAGGAACTTCGGAGGCTGAGAGAGAAAGGGGCTGTATCTGCCGGGGCCGTGGATAAGGTCATTGACTTGGCATTCAACCCGTCGCGGGACAAGTTGCGGGAAGTCACGATAATCGACCGTATGCAGGGCAGAATGTTCCCGCTTATAGATACCATGAACGGTCTGTTTCTGGACTGCGTGAAGATAGCCGCCTATAGAGAATCACCTGAAACCTACGAGGGGATATTTGAGGAAACGCACCCGCCGATAGTGTTCGATGTCATGGGCGAATACCTGGTGAGGGCAGCCCAGTGGCAGAAGTCGGTAGCGGGCAAGAACCTTGAGAGGGCAACGGATATAGCCCTAGCTGAAACGGAAAAAAGCACGGAGGAAGAAGATCAATACTCAAGTGGTAGAGGATACGAGGATTAGGGAGCAACCGACCCAGTCGACCGAGGATCTGTTTGACACCACGCCCGGTTATGACGAAGAGGTCGGTGTAAAGCTACCCAGCACTCTGTCACCCGAGGACGCGTACCGGGCCAGGCAGCTCTACAACCTGTTCAATGGGCTGTGGGGTGTAGCCATTACGGTCGGAGAGCCGGGAAGTGGCAAGGACACTTTTGGTAATTACATAACAAACCGCATGGGGACCTACTTCCCGTGGAAACGCCTCCTGCGTGACGAGCGACCGAGAGAACTGTTCGGTCTCTACGCTGGCTTATTCAATGAGGAAGTGTTGCACGAGGACTTGGCTAAGATGCGGGAGGTTGCCATCGGTCTCAGGGCCACGGAACACGACAAGGCTCTAGAGAAAGCCGCTGATACATGGGTCACCAAGAAAGGGGTTGTGCTGCTCAAGAACAGCATACTGTACCTCACCGAACTTTGGAGATACTGCTACAGCCGTGAACCCCACAACCCCATGAACAAGACTATGGGTGGAATATTCAAGGAGAAAAGACACATAGACTCTCTGACTATAGGCACAACACAGCTAGTATCGGAGCTTGACAAGAAAACCTGCCTGCCTTGGGTAGACTGGCGGATTACCTGCGTTAGGTCGAGAATCAACAAGACACGGTTCACATACTTCATCGAAAAGGTCAGGTATGACAAGAGGGTGGACATCTTGGTGGCAATAAGCAAGCCATTCTCCATCTCGATAGACGCTGGCAAGCCAAGAAGTTATCTGGGAGACGGCAAGATTATCATTAGGCCTGACTGTTTGAGCGACGAGGGTGAACTGCTCTACGCTCCCGAGACCGAGGAAGAGAGAATAGTGCTGGACGTGCTGATGGCAGGAGTGGACGTATACGAGGACATCGTCAACCTACTGGAGAAGGATGGAGATATGTCCGAGTGGGAGACACTGGCGACATTGAAAGACTTGAAGTTCAAGAAAAACAAGAGGGTGATAGATTACCCCTGCGATTTCGGGTTGTTCAACAGCAAGTCGGCGCCGAATATTAAGTCGTCACTGAAAATAGGAGATAATTGACAAGGAGGAACCAATTATGGGATTTTTCGACAGGATGTTCAGAGGCAAGGGGAGAGCGCAGATACCGTCCGATGCTGCTATAATCATCACCGAATCGGGTAAGGATGCCCTACAGGAGTATGGAGGAGATGTCAAAGGACGGGTACTGCTGGCTCTGGAGACGAGAGGGTCCAGCGACGTGATGAAGATAAGCGAGGCATCGGGACTGACCAGAGGTCAGATAGAGCGAACCATACCAGGGTTGCTCAGGAGCGGGTACGTGAGATTTGTTACGTCGGGAGCAGGAGACGACCTATGAGAAAGATGAGAAAGATTGAGACTTTACTGCTAATCGGTTTGGTACTTGCAATCGGGATCATGCTTCTTATCGCCGACGGAGGGATAAAGCAGACCGACATGGTCAAGTCTCCACTATCTATTAAGTGGTACCCTATCTCGGGATCCTTTACCCCTGAGGATTGCACACTGGAGTCTGGCTGGGGGAAGTTTGACCCGGATTGGTTAAATAGGTAAGATAGCAATAGGTAGGGATGATATGAGAATATGAGAAAGCGTATATGGTCACTCATACTGGTAGTAGCGTTGCTTGCTACCGCAGTGCTTACGGGGGTTGGTTGTGACGACCCTACCGACCCGTATCCCGATAGGCTTTATATGACCGCCTTGAACGTCACCAGTTTGTCCGTTTTTAACGGCACGGACTGGGTTGTGATCACGGGGTCAGGCGGTGGCGGTGGCGGTGCTACCGTGCTTGGCGATTTGACCGATGTCTTTGATACAGCCGCTGTGGAAGGCGATATGCTCTACTACGACCAGGTTAGCGGAACGTGGTTGGTGGGAACACGGGCTGGTCTGGCGGGGCTTTTTGCCGGTGTAACGATACTTGGCGACCTTGCTGATGTTAGCGTAATAGGTCCAGCCGACGACACTTTTCTATACTATGACCTCGGCACAGGGCTTTGGAAGTTCCGTATCCTTGCCGATGCTGATATACCCGCAGCCATAGCCAGAGATGCCGAGGTGGCTGCTGCGGTTGCCGCTGAAGCTGCTGCCCGGGCCGCTGCCGACACTGCCCACAATGCGTCCACCACAGGCGTTCACGGTGTCACCGGGACGGTTCTCGGGACTGAAGACGTGGACGATGTTGCTGTGGATGGGGCTACTACTGACCCGATAAGTTCTAACTGGGCTTACGACCACAACGCATCCACCACGGGTGTTCATGGTGCTGGGGCTAATACCTTATTGCATACTGGTAGCACAGGACAAATTACCTATGATTTGTGTGAGGCGTTCATACTTCCCTACATTCTTTATCGCAATCTAACTCGGTTCATGCACGTTCAGTTTGACTCCTATGACATGATAGCTGCGCACACTGCTGGCACAGGCTATACTGTTCAAAGTTTCTTCAATCCTCGTGTTCGCTCTGGGGCTACTTCAGGGGGCGAATCCGCCTTATATCAAAATGCAGCATGGCTATACATTGACAGGGATACAGTCTTTGCCCAGTCAGCTTACTACATTAGTGCCCTTAGAGATGGGACTGGCTTTCTGGGTCTTGCTCTTGTTGATAATACCGTAATAGCTGTAGATGAGATTACTAAGCACGCTGGCTTTGTTTTCTATGTGAGTGGCGCTACGCAAACAGTTTACGCTCAGAGTGGTGACGGAGTTGGCGTTGAGAAAACAGACCTCAGCGTAGACCCTACAGCCTTTGCTACATGGAGCATACAAGGTGATTTCGCAGAAGGCAAGATTTATTTCTACCGAAACTGGAGCCTTGTTGCTACGCATAATACGAGAATACCTGCGGGAGCTCTTTGCTGGAAAATAAGTGTGAAGAGTGCCGAGAATATGGATAATGCGATTGACGCACGCGACTTTGTGTATGGTCAAGTTTCATAAGGAGGTATGAAATGTTAACAATACTCTATGCAATCTCAAAGGAGGGCAAACAAATAAGGAGGGCAAACAAATAAGGAGGGCAAACAAATGATGAAAGGAATAGTCGCTCTAATAATGGTAACTCTGGTGCTAATAGGAGTAGGCTGTACTGCTCTGGCGGGACCACAAGCTGAGATAAGTCCAGTATTTGAAGGGTTAGGATTAGTACAAACTACTGGGGATCCAGTATCTACAGTTACCGTAAAATGGTGGGGACAGTGTGCATTGACCACGAAGCAGTTAAATGACCTAGGGATTGACTTTAACAGCATCACTGTTGGAGGAATAGACACAGGGGAAACGGAGGAATTTGAGTACCCAGATGGCACGGTAGAGATACAATCCATCACTGCACAGGGCGTGGCTATTGAGTTCGGTAGTATGCCTCCCATGTCAACAATCGCTCAAATAGATGCTATGCTTCTCGGTTGTGTTCGGGAAGGGGAAGCCTACATTGGACTAATAACTGCCGATGACTTGCCCAAATCTATGCATGTTGCTGCTCTTAAGAGTGTGGCCATAATAGATGGAAGTCCAAGAGCAACTGTATATAGGATTTTCATGGGCGTGAAGTATGAGATTCCCGACTGTCGCGTATCTCAATCAGCTTATGATGCCTACACGTCAGAGAAGTTAAAGGTCTACAATCCTTCATACGACTGGCAGGCACCTGAAAATAAGGACTGTTTTGTTTTGGTGTACTTCATCAGCGAGACACCTTATTCTAATGAAGTGCAGATACCTGTGATTGTGGACAAAGTAATAAAGTAAAAGGGAGGTATAGCAAATGTCGCTAATAGTATTCGCAATCCTGGCAGTCCTCGCTTTAGGACTGACCATAACAATGTTCATTGCAAAGCAGAGCCTGCTCGGGTTCCCCTCGGGGATATTCTGGGCTATCTCGGGGGCGTATGCCTACCAGCAATACACTACGGTGTGGGACTTGTGGTATCTCGTCTTCTTCGCCTCAATGGGTATGCTCATCTTCACCATCTTCGCTGCTTTCGCCCTGCGGAAAAAGGATCTTGCTGGACCCGATGCCGATGAGGGAGCGTTCTATGACGAGGAAGGAAGACGCCACCCGCCAAGGCAGACCATTGAAGTCCCCCGCTGGCAAGGTTCGTGGGGCGACATTGACAGGCTACCTATGGACGCTACCGAGGACAGGGATTATGAAAGCTCGTACTCGGAGGCTGTCCACAGTGGAATTACCACCGAAGCAGAGGCGAGGAGGGAGCGAGCGAGAAAGCGGAAAGCTAAAATCGCCTGGGGAGATTTCAAGTAGACGATAAAGCGTCTTGACAAAACTGTGGTGTTTATGGTAAAATATGAACACATTGGCAACTTGGCACTAGAGAGGGACTTGGCACTAGAGAGGAAAATGTAGCAATGCCGACAGCGGGTGTAATCCTACTCATATACTTTTTGGGTGGTCTGTTTATCCTGATTGTTTTCGACCTCATAACCAAACGGATACGATTAAATCTATCATCGGTTGGGTTGCAAGCACAACTCAGGATGGCAGAAGCCAATCACCCCATAGGCAGGAAGTCTGGGCTGGTGCTGATGCTCGCACTGACATGGTTGGCTTGGCCAGCCGTGTTGATTGGAGCATTAACGCAAGCGAAGGAGGATCAAGCTCCTAGGATACAGAACCGCACCGATGTGATAGGTGCAGGAGCAAGAGCACGATGGTCGTACTTGGTCAAGAAGATATGGTATGGGGAATGCCCCGACTGCCACATTATACTTACGCCACTGGACGCGTGGGGACAATATTCCGAGTGCCCCCAATGCAAGACCACATTCCATGGTTTCCGTATGAAGGCCAAGAAGGAGGAACACAATGGGGAGACAAGACAGGGAACGGATAGCGAGGATAGAGGCGGGGAAGGAGAAATCAATATCACAGCAGGCGAGAGAGGGAGTAGCCAAGCTGGCGAACAACCCAATCGGGCGCCAGATACTGAGGAGAGCAAGCCATAAAGGTGTTGTTGAGGAGCTGTCCAAGGGAGATGTCACCGACCAAGTACATAGGCTGGATAGCATGGCTGGCACAGGGGAATTGCCCGAGGGCAAGCTCGCCAAGGCGATAAAAGACAAAGCCCCCAAGGAGATGGATAAAGCCATCAGGAAGTTCAAAAAGCAGGGTAAGGAAATAACCGTGGAGAGCCTGTGTGCTGATATAAAATCGACGCCGGGGTTCCTTGATATGTGCAATAATGTAGGGATAACGCTAGAATGGTTCGAGGATTTAGCGAGAGAGCGAATGAAAGCACACGGGATAGAGGTGTGAGAAAGTTAGAATAGGATGATAGGAATGACTACAGTGTACCCCTACCAAGTAATCAAGACAGACAAAGAGGTCAACCTCAGAGTGGTAGACGACCCTGAAAACACCTTCATCAAGTGCCCCTTCTGCAAGTTCTATCACACTGAAACCAAGAGCTGTAGCCGAGGCCACAATGTTGCTAGTGCTTGGTGCCAGATATGTGATGAATGGAGGTACGTGGCTTAATATGAAAACAATATACAAAAGCAACATACTGCTCGTGCGTGATTTGGAAGACACTATACGGGCGACCAGGAAGTACACCAAAGGAGCCTTCTCCAAGACGGTCAGCCACCCAATTCAAGGAGAGCAGTTCCCCAGCAAGGTGCTGACCGAATATTACGAGGTGTACCCGGACATGGAGATAGGCTGGGATATGCGGGCCGGTGACGCATGGGCGTGGATCTGGGGAGATGTCGTCCATATTGACATAACATTCCTGTACGACTACAGAGACAACAAAGCCAAGGTGACAATACACGGCGGGAAAGACGCCATGGAGAAGTTGAAAGATGGCATACCCGGGTTCAAGGCGATACTCGCTATGATAGATAAAGCCAACAGCGTGGGAGTAGCCAACAGGAAAACCACCGATAATAGACAGGCGGCTGATAACACTAGCCTTCAGATAACCACCAAGCAAATATGATCAGGCCACGGCACCATGCGTGGCTCTAAGGAGGATATAGACGGTGAAAGCTTCAAGGCAGCGGAACAGTGCGCCTGATTAGAAGCATGAAGGAACGGCTCTGGGTCATCTTGATCGGAGTCGGTTTAGCCCTATCCCCCATCCATAACCTCTGGCTCACAGAGTTGGCTACTAATTCACAAGGGGAGACATTGTTCTTCCTGCCCGCCTTCGGGTACCTGCTCCTCATCATGGGAGTAGGACTATGCTTGCTCTACAACTGGGAGAAGGTAAGAGCAAACGGTCTCGGGGACAAGCGGATATGGATACCGCTGCTGGTGATTGTCGGAGCAATAGGGCTGTCGGGAATCGCCATTGATGGTAGCATACAGGACAAAATAGCCCCGCTGGGTATGGGCGCTGTATTGTTCGCTTTGTACTTGGCGGCGAGGATACTGGGCAAGGAACTATTCTACCCGCTGGCGATAGGTGCCGCTATCGGCTCACTGGGGATTATCGCCCACCAGACTATCTACCCCGGTGCTGTCACCGGCGGGTTTGTCTTTGAACAAAACTGCGACATAGCTACAGGTTATATCCTACTCGGCGCTGCTTTATTTATCCACCGCTGGAGATGGGTACTGGCCAGCCTTGCCATTGTCGCCCTGCTGGCGTCTGGCACCCCCGAGGCGGTATTTGCTTTAGGTGTAGTCGGGCTGTTTGGGCTGATTCGCAGAGACTGGTCAAAGAGGATAATACCCATGGTGGCGGTGCTGGGACTACTATTGACCGTGGGATTGGCTACTGGACAACTACAAGGTGCTTATTCTTATGTTAGGGATAGCATTACACGGACACCTACGGCATATTACACCAGCCCTGAAGGCGAGGAAAGGCTCGTGTCCCCACTGGATGTGCGCTGGCTAGTGATACGAGACGCTATGACAGATATACAGCCGCTGGGAGACGGATACGGCGTCACGAATTTCCGCCCAACTACCGTGCACAATGTTCCGTTGATCCTCATACAACAGATGGGATGGCCGGGAGTGCTGGCGGCGGTTGCGTGGCTATGGGTGACAATTTGGTGCTTGAGAAGAACGCGATGGAAATACGCGTGGGTATCAGTTATCGCACTATCAATTTTTGATCATTTTTTGTGGACTCAGCTCGCCCCGGTGTTCTGGTTACTTGTTGGAGTTAGCACTATTGGAAGCGCCTTGGAAAAGGAAGGGGAGAACGATTTGGTATTCAGGAGGGCAACTTGAAAGCAGACAACCGGACAAGGATCATGATATTCTCGGGGTTCTACCTGCCTCACGCTGGTGGGGCTATATATGACACTCACGTACTGGCCCGTGGGCTGGTCGACGCAGGGTATGACATTGAGGTCGTGACCTGCAACACCGAACACTCGCCCTGGACAGAAACCGTAGACGGGGTTCGCATTACTAGATTACCTTGCTGGAACTTGCTCAGCGGACAATTCCCTATACCGAAGCCCTCAATGGTGCTGATTAAGCTGTTCACCGAAAAAGTGGACTTGGTCAGCACGCAGACGAGGTTTTTTGCTACGTCCTTTGTCGGGCTACTGGTAGCCAAATGGCAAGGTGTGCCACTGGTGCATACCGAACGTGGATCCATGCACAGCGTCGTTCAGAGTAAGCTGGTAGACAGGATCAGCCAGTTCTACGACCACACGATTGGGTCGCTTATCGTGAAGAATAGCGACGTCTGCGTCGGGCTGTCTGCTGAAGTCTGCGCCTTCCTGGAACACCTCGGTGGGACCATTCCCGTGAGAATACCGCTAGGAGTTCATCCCGCGTTTACGGATAAATCCAGAGATGACACACGAGCCAGTGGCAAAACGATAGTATATGTTGGTCGTCTAATCTATGCTAAAGGAGTTCAGGATTTGCTAGCGGCCTTCGAGCTGGTCAAAAGCCAGACACCTGATGCCTCACTCATCATCGTGGGTGATGGAGACTACAGGTCGGAGCTGGAGGAGATGGCAGGCTCGAGAGTCACGTTCTTGGGAGAACTGCCACAGGAGCAGGTAGCAGACGTACTCGCTACAGCAGACATATTCGTCCATCCGTCCTACTCGGAGGGCCAGCCATCAGCGGTAGCTGAAGCCTCTGCGATGGGGTTGCCTGCGGTAGCCAGCGATGTCGGTGGGACGAGGGAACTGGTAGAGGATAACATTACGGGATACCTAGTAGATTCAAGAGACCCACGAGTACTAACTGACAAGATACTGACCCTGCTCACCGACACTGACAAAGCTCGCCGTATGGGTCAAGCTGGGCGAGAGAAGATGCTAAGAGATTATCACTGGACGGCAATGGTGGACTCCTACAATAAACTATTCAGAGGTGTGCTAGTACGTTGGACAAGAGGATAGCGATAATTAGCGCTGCTGCCTTCGTCGGCATAGGGATAACCCTGCTGGTAAAGGTTAACCAGCCACTGTACGGAGCATCTGCCCTACTCGTCTGCTTAGCCTGCGTAGTGTACCTATTTCTGCGAGAACGGACGATGCTACAAACGAGCATCATAGATGTACCCAAGTTGTACGATATTGGTTGGCTAGTGGCGTGGGGAACAGCCGTAGCGGTATACGCTCTACGGCCTGAGCCTTATGAGCGACCACTGGCGTTCTTCATATTCATCGCTCTGTCCTGTGGGTTCATCGCAACGAAGATTGTGCGATGCCGATTGTCAGGCAAGGATATCGCCATTACGCTGGCACAGACGATAGCGATAGGCTTGAGCCTTGTGTGGACAGTGACCTTGATGTACCCCTCACTGGTAGGGCTAGACCCGTGGACACATAGGTCAATAGTTCTGACTGGCATCGATGCTGGCTGGTCTACCTTCCCCACATGGCATAGGGCATGGTACAGCTTCGTAGCAATGGTGATGGAGACAACAGGGCTGGAATATCGTCTTGCCACCATGGCTATGTCCTTTGCCCAAGTGGCCACAGGAGTATCTCTACTGTTCCTGATTGGTCGACGAGTTGCGGGAACACGAGTTGGGTTGCTTGCAGCACTGGTCGTGGCCTTCTCCAGTTGGCATATATTCTTCGGCTACTGGATTATACCAAACGGGATGGGCTTGACGCTGCTGCTGCTAGCTGTATACTTAGCTATTAGATACAACGATAATCAACGCTGGTGGGAGTTCTGCACGTTTATAGGGACACTCGCACTGCTGTTATTCACCTATCCTCTGGCGGTGGTCTGGCTGATGGCTCTGTTGTGTATCTGGTTGATACTGACACTGGTCAAAGACCATCATTTACCCAAGTGTCGCATTGCCCTACCCTTAGTCGGTGTAGTAGCAACATTTGGTGCGCTATGGAAAATAGGCTTCCTCCACCAGCTATACGACATTGTAATTGTGTACGGGCTCAGCCCCACACGCATAGGCACAACCCCGTTGCCCGGAATAGCACCGCCACCAGTACCCGGAACCTTCTTCGTTGACACGATAGCCCGACCTTCTTGGGAGTTCGCGTTCAACTCGTCGGGTATGGTGATTGGTTTTGTTATAGCTATCGCTGGTTGCCTGTGGCTATTGCATAAACACTACCGCAGCACCGCATCTATGTTCATTGTGCTATCGCTCGGTTTTTTCCTTGTAGTCGGAATAGTCCCGGCACTGCTCGGAGTGTCCGTGATAGAGCATAGGTGGTGGTATGCGGCTCAAGCATTCGGGGCAATACCTACGGCTGTGGCAATAATAGCCCTTCACAGAGCATGGAAGGGAGTTGTTGTCGCCGTAGTTGCGACCGCTCTCAGTTTCCTGATGATGATAGGTTTGCCCTGCAACATGGACAACTACACATTCTCCAAGAACCAGCTGGCGAGATACGCTCTGACCCAAGGAGAACTGGATGCCGCTGAATGGGCAATCGGTGAATATGATGGGGACATAGGTGTAGATACTTACTACACGTTCGCTGCCAACATGCTACCGGAAAGCGATGGTAGGCTTGTGGGCATCAACACCGAGATATTGTCCAACGACTATGAATCACTGAACTGTAGCGTCGTGCTGATGCGGGACGCCGTTGCCTACGAGCCATTCGCCATTGGAGATGGACACGTGTACAAACTGCTGTACGATCCGAACGAGACGTTGATGAAGTCGGGGTATGAGCTGGTGTATAATACTGATGGGGTGAGTGGGTATGCTAGAAGGGAGGTGGAGGGTGAATAAGATAAAAGTAGACCTATTCACAGCCCGAGCTGGAGGACCTTACCAGTGGGGGCGAGACCTACTGATGGAACTACCACGCTGGGGAATAGAAGCAAACCACATTGCGTCGTACAACGGGTATGTAGCTTCCCTGATGAGAACAGACGCCGACCTCATACACACGACTGTTCCCATTCCTTTCAAGCTGTGGCATAAACCTACCCTGCTGACAGTACAGGGAGATTATACCGAGGAACACAACTTTCTTCAGAGATACTACCCCATGATGGTCGCTAACGCCGACGCTATCACGACTTCCAGCCAGCATGTCAAGGACAAGATACCGTTGCCCGCAACCGCGACAGTGATCCCCAACCCCATATTCCCCGACAGGTTCAAGGCGACAGAGCACGGTACACGCAAGAAGCTGAACTTGGTGACTGTGATGAACCTCTACTTTAAGGACAAGGTACAAGGACTGGTGGACCTATTCAGCGCACTTGAGAAGAGCGGGTTGACCGACTTCAGGTGCATTGTGGTAGGAGACGGGCCCTACAAGCAGGCCATAGAGGCACACGCGCTGAGGACAGGGCTGGATATCATCTTCTGCGGATGGCTGGAGGATGTAGGACTGGTTCTATCGAATAGCGACATATTCGTCTATTATACCCATCAGGACAGCTTCCCGAACACGATAACCGAGGCTATGGCCAGCAAGCTACCTGTGATAATCAACAACTTCGGGAGCATTGGAGAGATAGTGGAACACGGACACGACGGGCTGGTAGCTGATAACCCTGAGCAGTTCGCCGAGGCGTTAAGGTCGCTATTTGCCAGTGTCGAGTACAGGCGGGAGCTTGGTGAAAACGCACGTGCCTCGGTGGTGAGAAAATTCAACTGGCGAGTAGTCATAAGCCGTTTCTTGCAGATATATGGTAGATTGCTTGGTAAGGAGGAGATATGGTTGAAAAGGCAAGGATGAAGCTACTGGATTTATTCTGTGGGGCTGGTGGAGCAAGCTGGGGATATGCCTGTGCTGGCTTTGATGTGGTAGGGGTAGACATAAAGCCTCAACCAAACTACCCCTTCGAGTTTCACCAAGCGAACGCTCTCACCTTTCCACTTGAGGGGTTTGACGCTTATCATGCTAGTCCACCGTGCCAGCTATGGGCACAAGGCTATAATCAATACAGGGACACGTACCCTGATCTCATTCAACCAATAAGGGAACGGCTTGGGAAGACAGAGAGACCTTACATCATTGAAAATGTTCTTCGCTCCCCTCTGCGACCAGACTTGACAATTTGCGGTTGCCAGTTAGGGTTAAAACACATAAGACGTAGACGGGTCTTTGAGATGAACTTCCCACCTCCCGATAGCCTACCTACGAAGCACGACCACTCACACTTATCCATATCCGTTACTGGAACTGGTACACCAACTGGAACATGGAAAGCGTGGGGCAGAGCGTTGAAGCTAGATGAATTCAGGAGTGCTATGGGCATTGACTGGATGGCGAGGAGAGAATTATCAGAGGCAATTCCACCAGCTTACACAGAGTACATCGGCAAATATCTTATAGAATATCTCAAACAAGGAGATGAAAAATGGCAAAAAGCGACGTAAGGGTAGCAGTCATAGGCTGTGGACGCTGGGGTAGGAACCTGGTACGCAACTTCAACGAGTTGGGAGTTCTGTCCTCTGTCTGCGATGCCGACGAGAGGCTACTGAGTACACTACTAGATGGCACTAGGATGGTAAACAACACAGGCATAGTCAATGACTACCGAACGCTATTGAACCACCCAACCATAAACGGGGTAGCGATAGCAACACCATCAGGGACGCACTACCAGATTGCCAAGGAATTCCTGCTCGCTGGCAAAGACGTGCTGGTGGAAAAGCCCATGGCATTGTCGGTAGACGAGGGAACGGAACTGGTTGCCCTGGCAGAGGAAAGAAAGCGAGTACTCCTCGTCGGTCATCTGCTGGAATACCACCCCGCTGTAATGGCTCTGCATAAGATAGTAGAAGCTGGTACGCTGGGTCGGATACACTGCATAACCTCCACTAGATTGGACTTCGGGTATGTCCAGCAGGGAAGCGACGTGCTATGGACATTTGCCCCGCACGACCTCGACACTATCTTGCTACTGGTGAAACGGGCACCCATCAGCGTGGCCACTACCGGCGGAGACTATGTGGAAAGCGGAGCAATAGACGTATCCATGAACACTCTGGACTTCGGCGATGGGCTGAAGGCTCTCCTGTTCTTTAGCTGGCTACACCCTTACAAGGAACGGAAATTGGTGGTGATAGGAAATAAAGGGATGGCAGTGTTTGATGATGTAGGAAAAGATAAGCTGACGCTGTACCCAAATGTTGTGGCATGGCACCAGGGGAAACCGATAACTAAAATGGAGAACGGGACGGTCGTAGCGACAGACAACATCGAACCATTGCGTATTGAGTGTTTAGACTTCATCACGTGCATCGCCACCAGAAGCAGACCAAGGGTATCCACAGCACGGGCTCTGCAGGTGATGAGATTGTTGGTAGCCTGTCAAGAGTCGGCACGAAGCGGAGGTATTCCCGTGATGATGGAGCCGACAGCACCAAGTAGCTACTTTGCCCACCCGACAGCGACCGTTGACGCTGGAGCACTTGTGGGAAAGGGTACGAAGATATGGCACTACTGCCACGTATCAGCGGGCGCTATTATAGGGGAACGGTGCGTGCTAGGGCAGAATGCATACGTGGCGCCTGGAGTGAGAATCGGGAACGGGGTGAAGATACAGAACAATGTCTCGGTTTATGAAGGCGTGACCCTAGAGGACGATGTATTCTGCGGACCGTCCTGTGTCTTCACCAACGACAAATATCCGAGTGCTACAAGTGACAACAGGAGCAACTGGAGGAAGACGCTGGTGAGAAAAGGGGCAGTGATAGGAGCTAATGCGACGATAATATGCGGGGTCACGATAGGACGGGACGCTCTAGTCGGTGCAGGGGCGGTGGTGACTAAGGATGTACCTGATAGTGCAGTGGTGTATGGGAACCCCGCAAAAGCGAAAAAACAATAGAATGAGGAAGGAGGAGAAAACATGAGACTGATTTATGGCATATCCCGATGGACTAGCGCAAGCTCTGATAAGAAGACCCACATCCCCAATAGTAAGGGGCTACCAATCTGTATCAAGTCCACCAAGCCTTATCGCCAGCATATCTACGAGACTTGCGAAGGCTCAAAGCCCACTTGTAAGAAGTGCCTCAAGTTAATGAGGAAGAAGTGAAACAGAAAGGAGACATGAAATGCCAAAAGGTAAGGTAGCAATAGTCACAGGAAGTAGCGGGTTCATAGGCAGCCAGCTACTGGAGGAACTGACTCGGCAGGGAGTGATAGCCGTCGGGATGGACAAAGACCTCGGGCATGATATCAGGGACAGGGACGAGTTGAGTGGAATGGTTCGGGGGGCAGACTACGTGTTCCACCTCGCCGTTCTTCCGTTCAACCTCTGCACTGAAAATCCACGCCTATGCGTCCAAACAAACGTGATAGGGACACTCAACGTAGTGGAAGCTGCTGCCGAAGCCAAAGTTGAGAAGCTAATCTACAGCTCGGCATCGGCGGTGTACGGAAACATTGATGCTGTTCAGGCTGTAGATGAGAGCCAGCCCTGCAACCCTAACTCTATGTACGGGGTGAGCAAGTTGATGGGAGAACTAATTGTCAAGAACTCGGGCGTACCGTACATAATACTACGATACATGAACGTGTACGGAGAAGGGCAGAAAAATGGTCTGATACCAGCCCTGTTGAGGTGTGTGAAGGATAATGTGCCACCGACCATAGACGGAGACGGTAGCCAGGCTTTCGACTTCGTACACGTACGGGATATTGTCAGAGCTAACATCTTGGCGGCAACCAGTGATACGTGTAACGAGACATTCAACATAGGAGGTGAGGATGAACTAACTGTATCCCAAGTGGTGGGAATAGTGTTAGATGCTGCAGGCTCCAACCTGACACCTGTAAGCAGACTACCCAACGCACTCACCCGCAACGTACGAAGGGTCGGCAGCAGTGATAAAGCGAGAAAGTTACTGGGGTACCACCCCAGCGCAGACTTTAATAGCAAAATAAAGGAGATGGTAAATGAGTACATCAGCAAAAATGAACATACCAATCACTAAGCTATACTTGGGAGAGGAGGAGGCGGAGGCGGTCAGAGAGGTCTTGAAGTCAGGGTGGCTGGTGCAGGGGGATAAGGTGGAAGAGTTTGAGAACATGGTCAAGGCTAAGGTCGGGACTAAATATGCTATAGCCTGTGGCAACTGCACCGAAGCCCTGCATATGGCGGCACGGGCACTGGGTATGGGAAGCGGAGGCAAGGTGGCCGTGCCAGCATACACATTCGTGTCCACCCCCAACACTGCAGAATACGTGGGTGGGCGAGTCGTGTTCGTGGACATTGACCTAGAGACATTCAACATTGACGCTGATGCCTTATGCCGACACCATCGAGGGTCAGATTACGTTAGCGCAGCAATCCCCGTGCATCTGTTCGGGCTATGTGCGAACATGACCAAGATAATGGAGTGGGCAAAAACGGAAAAGATCAACATCATTGAGGATGCTGCCTGCTCATTGGGAGCCAGTTGCCCTGAAGGAATGGCTGGGAGCATTGGCGACCTAGGTTGCTTCAGTTTCCACCCGCGTAAGAGTGTGACCACTGGGGAAGGCGGAATGATGACCACTAACAGGGACGATTTGGCTCGTAAGGTCCACGCTCTACGGGATTTCGGCTTTGAGATTACCGACATAGAACGCCACAGGAGCGGACAAACGGCGCTACCGCAAGTGGAGATGCTGGGGTATAATTTCCGCCTGACCAACGTGCAGGGCGCGATAGGTGTTGAGCAGATGAAGAAGTATGAGTATATTGTCGGCGAGCGGGCGAAAAAGGCCGAGATATACAACCGAGAGCTGGCTGGGCTGGACTGGCTAAGGACGCCCGTAGTGCCAAGAGGGTACGCGCACACGTACCAGTCGTACTGTCTACTGGTCGGAGGAAGCAACTACCAAAATAGGTCGGGAAGTGCAAAGGACTACGCACAGACCTACATAGACCGCTGGAGCGGTCCCAAGAGCAGACTTGTGGCTCTGTTCAAGGACAAAGGCATTGCTATCCGCGGAGGAACACACGCCTGCCACATGCTACCCTATTACGCCCAGAAGTATGGCTTGAAGCCGCTGGACTTCCCTAACACGGCGATAGCCGACGCTTTGCTAGTAACCATTCCATTGTTTGCCTCAATAACGGACGACGAGCAACAGTACATAATTGACGCTATCAAGGAGGTCAGGGTATGAAGTCGTCGCTGGTTCCGCATCTTATCTGCCCTCAGTGCAGATCTCCCATACGCACAGAGGATAACGTGACAAGTTATACTGCTCGATTGGGAGTGGATCACGGGACATTGTCCTGCTTCAACGGGCATGAATATAAGATAGTCAGAGGGGTACCCGTCCTTATTCCACCCGGCATGTTCAAGGGTCAGATACAGGTGGCCAATACCTTCGACCAGAAATGGGACATGGTACCCAACTACGGGCACGATACAGCAACGAGAGACTTCCAACGGGAATGGTATCTGCAGAGGTTCGGGTGGGAGACTATTGACGAGCTTAAACAGTTTCTGGGGACAAAAATGAGAATACTGGACGCAGGCTGCGGACTAGGGAGAGACGTCAGGATGTATGCACTAGCCACAGTCGGTACAGTATTCGGAGTAGACATCAGCGACAGCGTTTTCACGGTGCAGGAAAAGCTGGGTACTCTCGGCAATGTGCATATAATCAAGGCGGACATGACCAAGCTGCCGTTTCCTGATGACTACTTCGACTTCGTAGCTTGTGATCAAGCTCTGCACCACACACCGAACACCCGAATCGGTTTCATGGAACTGGTACGGCATGTGAAGCCAAGGGGCCACCTCGCCGTGTATGTGTACAAACAGAAGAGCAAAGCAAGAGAGATAGCGGACGACCTGATACGGAAGTACACAACGGAGATGAGCCACGAGGACTGCGTAGTTTTCTCCACAGCCTGTGCAATGTTCGGGCAGATGGTGTCGAAGTTAAACCTGAAAATGCAGCGGGACATCTATTGGAACATATTCAAGTGCTTCTGGAACGAAGACTACGACCTCGCCACCAATATCGCAATAAACTATGACTGGTACCGACCTAAGTATGCTTGGAGGCACACACCGAAGGAGGTAAAGGGCTGGTGTGAAGAAGCCAACCTGACCATCGAACACTTCAATGTTTGCGATAGCGGAATAAGTATAAGGGGGTATAAACCAGAATGAACTGGGTTGACAGGATATTCGACTGGATTATAACACCCGTACACTTCGAGGTGAGTCCCTTTACGATACTGGGCATCGTGTTTTGCGTGGTCGTGCTTGTGATATTCATTAAGCGTGTAATCTGGATGGAGGCAATCTAATGGACTTTGTTTCATACGTACTGTTCTATCTAGGGATGGCAACTTTTATTGGAGGAGGAATAGCGACATTCTTTGTGGAGAATCACCGACCAATGTTGTGGGCCGTGGCGGTGGTTTGGGCCATCTTTGCTTGTTGGAACATGTATCGCTATTTGTGGGGTGACCATGAGTATCGAGCTGTGGATGGCAAGGCCGAGATAAGGCATGGGCACTTGGGACATTGGGAACCCTTGGAGCAACACTTAAGAGATAAGCATGGCATTGAAGTTTAGGCCGAATTCAATCAAAGCGTAAGGGGGTATAAAGCACAATGATAGAGAACACGAAAAGGCAAAGCTTGCGGGAACAGCTACTGAACGGGGACAAAATGATTGGTGTTTGGGGTCTGGGGTTCATCGGGTACTCATCCATGGCACATTTCGCGTTGGCTGGCGTACGGTGCAAAGGAACAGACGTAGACGAATACAAAGTCGACTGCGTAAACCAAGGCGACATACCCATACCAAACCTGGAGTACTGGCTAGGGTTCAACCCCAGAGGGCTGAGTACATCGGGAATGATGCGGGCTACCACTGACTGGACCGAACTTCTTGACCGGGATATCGCCGTCCATCTAGTGTGTATTCCAACCGAGAAAGGGGACAAACCGCATCTGGACATTCTGCAGGACGTTATAAGCAAACTATCACAGTATAAGCCGAGCAAGTTCGCCCCATTGATAATAATAGAGTCTACCTTGACACCTAACACAACGAACAACATGGTGATACCGCTACTGGAGAAGGAAGGATTGCTAGTGGGCCAAGATATACTGGTCGGTGTAGCACCGAGAAGAGACTGGTTCGTGAGCCCGGAAAAAAGCCTAAAGACCTTACCGCGTGTAATCGGAGGAACAACGCCCGAGACCACGGAACTGATGAAAGAGGCACTGGGCATTGTCTGTGATACAGTGCTACCGGCAAAAGACCACCGCCATGCCGAATTGATAAAGGGCATCGAGAACGCCTACCGGCACGTGGAGATAACGCTGGCTAACCAACTATCTGCCGCCTACCCAGACATAGATATGCGTGATGTGCTGAGACTGGTAGGGACGAAATGGAACATAGGTCATTACGTGCCATCCTTCGGCACTGGTGGATACTGTATACCGCTATCCAGTCAATACATTCTGGCTGGAACAGAAACTCCGTCTTCACTGAGCATACTACAAGCGGCCGTGGACACGGACAGAGGGATACCCGCTAAAGTAGCTGATGCGGTGGTAACGGGTGGTGCGACACGCGTGGGGATACTGGGACTAGCCTACAAGGGAGACTTAAAAGTGCATACTCTCAGCCCGACTCTGCGGATAGTGGACCAGCTGAAACGACACTCGGATATAGTTGTCAAAGTGAACGATCCATACTACAACGCGGAGGAGATAGACCGAATATGTGAAGTCGGAACGTTTGATTTCCCGCAAGGGATGACCGAGTTCGATACAATCTTAATCGTTGCCGACCACAGGCTCTATACCTCGGTGAACCGCTCGAAGATACTGAGTTGTCTGACTAACTGCAAGAGGATACTGGATAATACGGGAATCTGGCAAGAGATAGACTTTGCTGGCCACGGTATAGAGTACAGGCTGGCAGGAAGAGAGAACTGGTTATGAAAGCACTGTGGGAACGAGAAACACACAACCCGCACAGGGCTTGGGCAACACTGCTTGGGATTGCATCCCTATACTACATACGCCGGAGAAGGATGAACAAGAAATGGAATAGGGATCTACCCTTCGAGGAACTGGTGTCTGACCGATGGAAGAGAGCACGATATCTCAACTTCGGCGAAGGGACGAGCATCTACCACAACTCGTATGTCTACGGAGATGTAAAGGTAGGCAGGAACACCTGGATAGGACCATTCACGCTACTCGATGGCGGTGGAGGATTGACGATAGGAGACTTCTGTAGCATCTCGGCAGGGGTACAGATATACACTCACGACTCAGTGAAGTGGGCGGTAAGTGGAGGAAAAATACCTTATGAAAAAGCACCTGTCAAGATACACGATTGTTGCCATATTGGAGCGAACAGCGTAATCGCTAAGGGAGTAGAGATAGGCCCACACTCGGTGGTCAGTGCTGGAAGCTTCGTGAGGAAGACCGTACCACCATACACCATTGTGTCAGGAGTCCCAGCGAAGGTGATTGGTTCAGTCCACGAGGACAGCAAGGAACTGCATATCCCAAGGATGGATGAAGAATGGTGGTACCAGCTGATGTGTGCTCTGACTAACCCCAAAGCAATAAGAGTGTCCCTGTCGCAGAAAGGAGAACAGCGTACACGGTTCGTGCTACCAGCACCAGCATACACCAAGGACTTCGACGACCTTGTACTGGATGATGCGGATGGCAACTGCTACATATCAGGCGGCCTAACCCACGGGACGGTCCTGTCGCTACCAGCGGGACGCTACTACCACTATGGCAATAGTGGAATTATGTACGCCACTGCAGAAGACGTCGCACAGGTAGAAGATGCCAAAGAGAGATACTACAGGAGACTGAGGTATGTGCTAGAGACCGAGCCAGACGTAGAATTGCGACAACACGGCAACGGTGTAGGGTTAACCGATGTCAAGACAGGCAAGAACGGTAGTGTGCTGTCCTTTTCTGCCAGTGGAGGAGGATTCGTGGTAGCCAACATCTACCTGGACGGTAGAACAGTGAACGGCATGGGGTTAGGCACCTACCGACCGGATAGGAGGAAATTCAGTGCAGCATCCAACATGCACCCACCCCCGGCGAGCATGGTTCCGATACCCAGAGGGTATAAGGTTCAGCTGAACGTGGTACACGCTGGCGACGAAGGATTCAGCTATTACAGGGTACATCACGTTCCCGATTGGTGGTGAGTATGGAAAATAGAAGATGTAGAATTTGTGGGTCCATAGAGCTAGAACCCATCACCACGCTACCGAACTACCCGATGGTAGCGGGTCCCGTGACGAAGGTTCCCAAGACAGCGCCGACTTGCGACTTGGAGGTGGGACTCTGCCATCACTGCGGGACATGCGTACTGCTCAATGAAGACATAGACAGTTTGGTGTATAACGATGACTACACCAGCTCAAACATAGCCTACGGCCAAGTCAAAGGCATGGACGAGAAAACCGACCGATTCGTGGAGTTTGTTGGCAGAGCACGGAAGCCAATGCACAGCAAGGTACTGGAAATCGGTTGCTATGAGGGTACATTCATGGGGCTTCTTGAGGAGCGATACAGGTTCAACATGACCGGCTGTGAACCCTGCGTTGCTATAGCAGAGGAAGCTAGAAGGAAGGGCTACGATGTTGTTCCTCGCGCGTTCAACCCAACCGACTACAGCGGACTTGACATGATTGTGGCAAGGAACATACTGGAACATATACCAGCGCCAAGGCAGTTCGTAAGGGATATTGCGTCAACTCTCAAGCAGGACGGGTCTCTCGTCGTAGAAGTACCCGCGGGGGAACACTTTATCAGCAACGGCATACTGGGTACGATTGTTCCCGAGCACCCCTGCTACTTCGGAGAGAGGAGTCTGGAGAGGCTGCTGGAAGGCTATTTCGCTGTGGTAATGGTAGAAGAACATGGGGCAACAATCCGTGCACTAGCGTCCTTCCCGCAGGACAGCAACGACAGCAAAGACACAACAGTATATGCAACAAGACTAAAGGGAGGAGGGCAGATGAGACAGGCAAGATATGACGCTGTGTGGAGAACCATACGCAAAGAGCGTGTGGACGTATTCGGCGCTAACACCTGTGCCTTGGAGCTGATTGCGACTGGGGCAATAAGAGTAGCGCGAATAGGTCGAGTCTATGATGATGACCCACGCAAGTGGGACAGGTACCTAGTTAACACCAACCTTGCCGTGTTCCCCCGCAACGTTCTCAAGAGAAGACTATTTCGACCACCGCGGAAGGTACTGGTCTGCTCTTACACCCATCGGCGATCCATTGCCGACTATATAACCAAGCAAAACAACATCGCTGTAATGCTATACGGAGACGATGAGTGAAAATGATAACAGTCCTAATTACCGGTGTCGGTGGCGGTGGAGTCGGTGAACAGGTGATGAAGTCCCTACGGCTTTGTGGCGACCACTACAGGATAATTGGTACAGATATGACTAAGTTTAGCATCGGATTATACAAGGCAGACACCATGTATCTGCTACCACCAGCCAAAGATGAACACTATGTAGACAAGCTGCTAGAGGTTTGCGGTAAAGAGAAAGCACAGGTGCTCGTACCCGGCTCGGAACCTGAACTGCGAACTATCTCGGAACAGAGACAAAGGTTTAGCGAACAAGGAATTCTATTGCTCATAAATTCACAGGAAGTCATAGACAGGTGTATGAACAAGTGGAAAACTCACCAGTGGCTCGTGGAGAACGGGTTCAAGTCGCCCGACTCATGCCTACCAGACGAAACCGGCACTCTCGGCATAGAGCTACCTGCAATCGTGAAACCCGCTATCGGTGGCGGTGGCTCGTTCAATTGTTACATGGCGCAGGACGGAAATGAACTGCTATTCTTCCTTGACTACATTAGAAAGCAGGGGATAGTACCTATGGTGCAGAGGTATACGGGAGCAGCGGACAGTGAGTACACTGTAGGCGTCCTAACCGATATGGTTAGCAAGGAACTGCTTGGCTCAATAGCACTGCGCAGAGAGATCACGAGCGGCCTGTCCAACAGGATGAGAATTCCCACCCACGACGGCAAGGCCACGCTGGTTGTGTCATCGGGGATATCGCAGGGCGAATTCAGGGACTACCCGCAGGTCAGGCAAGAGTGTGAACGAATTGCTTTGGCTCTTGGCTCTCGGGGTCCACTGAACATACAATGCAGAGTATACGAGGGAGAAGTATACGTGTTCGAGATAAACCCGAGGCTGTCGGGGACAACCTATCTGAGAGCCTTGGCTGGAAGGAACGACCCTGATATACTCATAAGAAGGCATTTACTCGGAGACAACGCCCCCTTGACGAAATACACGGAAGGTTTAGCACTGAGAGGGCTGACCGAGAAGGTCATACAATGAATTCCAAACAAATTACACACTGGGGGCTGTCCTCACTGTCTGCTGGAGTGAAAGCAGAGAAGAGCTTGGGGTTGCCTGTCCACCTGACCATAGAGCCGACCAACATCTGCAATCTACACTGCCCTGTGTGCGAAACAGGAGCCGGGATACTAGGCAGACCCAAGGGGTATATGTCGCTGGATGTATTTAAGGAGATACTGGACTCGGTGGGTGAACAAGTCAACACGATGCTGTTCTACGGCATGGGGGAATCGTTCCTGAACAAGGATGCCTATGACATGATAAAATATGCCACGGGAAAGGGGATATACGTGTCCGCCTGCACTAACGGAGAAATCTTAGACATGAGCGGACTGGTAAGGAGCAACCTGTCAGAACTCAGCTTCCAGATAGGTGGACTGACACAAGAGACCCACGAGCAGTACAGGGTCGGTGGGAACTTGAGCAAGTCTATGAGCAACTTGGCCAAGGCAGTGGAACTGAAGTCTAAAGGGCTGATAAGCACAAAGATACAGGTGGGGTTCATCGTGATGAAGCACAACGAACACGAAGTTGAGCAGGTAAGAAGGGAACTGAAGAAAGGAATGGGAGCAGACGAGGTGATAATCATCTCCCCTTGTGTGCGGACAATGGAGCAGGGGAAGAAGTTCATGCCCACAGAGGACAAGTACTGGTACTACGACCGGGAAGCCTTCTCGCGAGGAGTTCTCGTCCCGCGCAAGATACCGCATAATCGGTGCTGGTGGATATACTACAGCACTGTAGTTTGGTGGGACGGCGGTGTCGTGCCATGTTGTAGAGACGCGAAGGGTGAACACGTTATGGGAAACGTCCTTAAGCAACCGTTTGCGGATATATGGAACAGCTGGAAGTACGAAGATTTCAGGTGGAAGGTGGCAACCGCACAATCGGAGCTCGACTTATGCCGCCTATGTTCGGGATATGGAATACCAAGGCTATACTAGGAGGTGAACAACGAACAACAGAATAACAGGAACCGACTTTATCAGTGCCAGGCAAAGGGTCAACGAGTTATTCGGCTCGTTTGACTATGACTCGTGGGTGATGGGTGTCATCAAGCCCAAGCAGGGCAATACGGCTTTAGACTTGGGCTGTGGTACAGGTAAGCATATCCGCTTAATAGCTCGACTCGTAAACACTGGAACGGTAGTAGGTATGGACAAGTCGCCAGAAAGCCTTGCAGTTGCACATGGATTATGCGAAAGGGACAGACTACACGATATTGAGCTAATAGAGTGCGACCTTGATAAAGCATCCCACCGATTGGGCGACCGAAAGTTCAACATTATCCTCTCCTCATACTCAATATACTACTCCAAGGATCAGGTAATCCTCATGAGTACGCTGGCACGGCACCTGAGACCACACGGACGCCTATTCGTCACAGGAAACGATAAAGGAAACAACCGCGAACTGGTGAACTTCATCAATAACCTGTCACCACCGATAGTTGTCCCTGACTACAAGCCGTTCACGGCTCAGCATGAGATTGAGTTCGTCGGGCTGGCGTATCAAGACTACACTGTCTACCACGAGGCTAACACGATAACGTTCCCCTCACACATGGCAGTAACCGAATACTGGAGAGCGTCCAGCCTATACAGACCAGAGATAGAGGGAACCTTCGAGGACAATATGGCTAAACACTTTGAGAACAACAAGGTATTCACTCTGACCAAGACGATACTAGGGGTTCTGTTCTATGGACATTGAGTTCAATCTGAACGGCTACCGAAAGCTGATAAGACACCTGATGAACCATTACGCGTTCGTAGGCTTCAAACGCCACGTTGCAGGGGAGCCTGAACCGTTTATCGTTCTTCGCCACGATGTTGACTACAGCCTGGAGAAAGCGTTGACGATAGCACAGATAGAGGCCAAGGAACTGGACATACGATCCACTTACTTTGTGCTACATAGCTCTCCACACTACACCATCCTAGACCCAGAAGCCATAAGAATAGTTCGCGAAATACACGGGCTCGGACACACGATCGGTTTCCATTACGACTGCAACCTGTTCAATTCTGCCGAAGATCCTGCACTCTTGCTAGAGCAGATGATAAAGGTTGTCGAGAACCTGTGCCAAGCTAACGTGACCTGTATATCCTGCCACAATCCTGATGTAACTGCAAAGGACTTGTTCATCAACACACCCCGATACTTGAACGCTTACTCTCCCAAGCTCAAAGATAACATATTGTATGTTAGCGACAGCCTCGGCACTTGGCAAGGAGATGCCCTTGAGAAACTTTGGAGCTTATCCATGCCCAAGGTACAACTACTACTACACCCATGTTTCTGGGCCAATGAGAAGAAATTTGACCGTGAGGGATTCCTACGGGACATGCGAACTAAGAAGATTGCCGACGTGAAGCGTTACGTTGACTGGCAAAGGGATAGCTGGAACCTGTACCTACAGAGGAGAATATCATGCCAAAGCTGATGTGTATCGTCCCCGACAACTACGAAGCTCTAGACCGCAAAGGAGTGTCCAGCCATATCCTGCAACGAGATCTCAACGGGTACTGGGACAGAGTGATAACCGTTCACCCGTTCTGTAAAAGGGAGAGAGTGATCCAGCTATCGGATCGGCATGTTGTGATGGAGTACGAACGCAACGACATCATCGAGACAGTCGCCAAATTGAACCTTCTCGCTAAAAAAGAGAACGTGACAGCGGTCAAGGCGCATGATCCTTACTTCACGGGACCTCTGGCACTAATCCTGTCCCGCATCCGTGCAATTCCCTACGTTGTAATGATTTGCTCCAGCTACGAACTCGTGCGAAAGGAGTACAGCAGAGCGCAACTGAGGTTTGACTGGTTGGACGGGGTAGTGGGGAGAATTACAATGTCTAGAGCAAATGCCGTGTTCGGAGGGTCGGAGGATGCTCGGCTCTGGGCTATTCAGAACGGAGCAAAACAGACCGCGCTGGTGAGAACAGGCGGCATAGCTGATATCCATTTCACGACACCAGAAGGCAGACCGAGATGGCAAGGTGCGACCAAGGACGAGATTGTACTATTCGTTGGAAGACTGGACGCTATAAAGTTCCCTGAAGACGCTATTTTAGCATACAAACGCATACGACAGTTCCACCCTGACAGTACAATGGTCATCGTTGGGGATGGACCGCTGAAAGAGCAACTGGTGAGCAAGTACGGTCAGCCTGAAAATCGCATAATGTTCACAGGATTTGTAGACCCAGCGTCCCTCGCCAGTCTAATGGCCACTGCCAATGTCGCCCTCGTGCCTTTAGGAGGGAGTGCATTAGTGGAACTCGCCCTAGCGGAAGTGCCGATTGTTGCCTACGATGTCGACTGGCACAAAGAGCTGATACACGATGGCGCCGGCGTTCTAGTTCCACTCCGAGACTGGGTGTCAATGGCAGACGAGGCAAGCAACATACTAGCAGACAAAGACAGGGCAACGACAATGGGCAGGACAGCAAGACAGGTGGCACTGGCGCAGCACAGCTTAGAAGCAGTACAAGAGCAGGAACGACAATGCTTCAACGAAGTGCTACTGAGAAGAGGAGAAAAGTGAGCGTTTCAAGGGCAAGGCATCTAGCAGACTACTACAAGCGCAAATGCGCCGAGGAGAGAAGGAAGGGAAGAATTCACCTCGTTCGCGTAATCGTACACCACCTTGCGTTAGCACTACCCCGCTGGCTGGCAAGAGTTAAAGTTGAAAAACTCTATGATAAATATCTGACTGATCAAGCGACCGCCGACAGCTTCAGGAGGGAATATCTCCCAGAGCAATTACAGTATGAGAGCGGACTCACCTTGGACTTTGGTTGCGGCAGAGGTAGGCATGTTGCTATGCTTTCTCAGTGCGGGTTCAGGATAGTCGGCATGGATCCCGAGAGACACGACTACTGGCTGAAGATACCAAACGCACAGTTCCTGCAGGGCGGCGACAGAGAATTGCCGATGCTCAAGAACGAGAGCTTCGATTTGTGCATCTCCTTCCTAGTCTTAACCTACATCCCAGACGACAAAGGAACCGTGAGAGAACTAGCCAGAGTGGTAAAGAAGAGAGGATGGCTGGTACTACAAATAGTCAACCAGAACAATCTGAGAACGTTCGTCAGACATGACACCCTTGACCCGCAGAGGAATACGCTTCACCAGTACACGATCAAGGAGGCAGTCTCAATGCTAGAAGAGGCAGGATTCAGGGTGGAAAGAGCTTGGACAGCACAATTCTACTCCCCGTTTCTCACCACCCTCTTCGTCTACCTTCTCAGTGTCATTCTGCCCCATCAAGTGGCAGAATTCATGTCCCAGCGCACTCCCCCTAAGTACAGAGGAGTGATAAACCTGAGAGCACAGAGGATACGATGAAAGTTAAGAGTAATGTGGCTATCATCTACAGCGAAGAGAGCCGACAAGCCTTCATCGCCGAGGCTAAAATGCAAGGGCTAATCTACCAGTTTCAGGGTTCACGTGGCACCCTGCACTGGCTACTCGGAGACGCTGCTTACCTCGCGGTCAACGGCGCAGCCAACCTGTTGCGAAGGCTCGGGGTGAAATTCAATATCCTGAAGGAGGAAGAGTGCTCAGAGAAGTGCCTCGGGGAATACCACACCGTCCTCGTTCCCAATGCGTGTAGCCTATCGAGGCAAGCGGCATCTGCCCTAAAGAGCTGGTTAGAGAAGGACGTAACGCTCGTGATCTCCGGTCGCACAAACCTACCCGACTGCATGCTGAGCAAGAAAACCATACGCCTCACTGTGCCAGTGTTCGAGTACGTTGCGGGGATATTGCAGGGAAGTACCTGCATGGAGACAGCACGAAAGCTTCTCGGGAACAAAGTCAATTTCCACGTGGATAGGCTAGCCTGGCACATCAAGGATGCCCTGATTAGACATGGGGACGAGAGGCTGTGGCAGACTAGATTAAAGCTGTGGGGCAGACATGACAACGCCCTCGTACTGAGACACGACACCGATGCTCCTGCCGACCCTTCCTACTTGGACTACGAGATAGCCAATAAAATTCCAGCCACCTACTCTATACTGCCGGATAAGAACATGGAATTCTATCTGTCTCGGATCAATGGTCACGATTTCCTTGAAAGTGCACACCATTTCACCACAGCCACAACGCGACCGTGGCCCGGACAGGTAAAGCCAGACAAGAAAGCAATCACCGGCAAAGGGCTGGCGAAGCAGGTAGAAGAAGCTGCGAAGAAGCTCGGTACCTCAATCAGCACTATACACAGGCACTGGGGCTACTTCTACTACCCTGAAACCATAGAAGCAATGGACTACCTCTACGAAACCCACCCCGAGATAATCGGAATGGGGACAATGTTCAGGTTCACCAGCCTGATGTACTCCGCAGGTGAACTCCGCACCGTAGAACATCATGATATAAGCATACCCTTCTGGTTCCCATTCAAGATGATGGTCTCCACCGTGGAACAACATAGACCGCTGAGAGGATGGGACATCACCCACCGCATAGAGCCACCTCCCTCCTTCATTGATACCGTGCTCAAGGAAGCATCAACGCTACCCGGCGGCGTCTACATGTTCGGTTTTCACCCTGCCCACGCTAAGAGAGACAGCTTCATTCCTGGAGGGAACTACCCGTGGTTCCTGTATAGCTTGAGTAGGGCTAAAGAGAAAGGATGGTGGATTACCAACTACAGAGAACTGCTGGAGAAGCTGAATGACTGGGAGGATATCAGCTTCAGGGTGAACCGAGATGGTTCCGTTACTCTGGGCAATGACACTGATAGAGAGATTACCAACATTGTCGTAAGCTTCGGCGAGGAAGATATCACCGCTCCAACACTGAAAGCCCACTCGGTGGTACAAGTCAAATCGAAGCATACGAAAGGAGGGCAAAATGGGCATTCCACAAGCTAAAGCTAAAGGGCTACTGCTTTGGTGGGGCAGGTTTCGATACGTATATGGTCACGCCTCAACCTATATCGCAATGGTACAGATGGCTCTGATCGCCGCAATGGCCTACAACACCACGGTGCAGCCGTGGGTAACTCAGTACCTAGGGCGGAGTATAACCTTCTGGCAGTACTGCGTGGTACTGACAGTCATACTGGGTGCCGGCATGGTGCTAGAGTTCACGCTCGGTGTTCCATCGTTCCTCACCACAGCTAATGAGCAATGGTACAAGCACGGCAATCCTGTTAAGACAAACCTTGACGCTGTGAGGGCGAAGCAAACAGAGATAGAGAGAAAAATTGACAAGGTTATGAAACACTTGGGGATAGATGAAACAGGGGAGAAGACAGGAGGGAAAACAGAATAATGCAACTGGCTGGAACACTGGCATTAACCGGACTGGTAGCACTTGCTATTCGGCTGGCGTTGATATGGAGGAACCGTAAGCACGGATGTGATGCCTACTATTTCCTGCTGTCCAGCGAAGTGTTCAAGAGAGAGAAGAAAATACCGATAGTGCTACCTCCCGTATATCAGTTAGAGAAACAAGAGCAATGGTATCCTCCAGGGTTCAGTGTACTCTTGTCAATGTTTCCGCGGGAAACACTGGACGAACACTACTGGCTGATTTCCCCGGTGCTGGATAGTCTATTGGCTATGCTGACCGCCGTCGTCGGGTACATGGCCACGGGAATGTGGCCCGTGGCACTGGTGGCGGGGCTATGCTACGCCCTGAGTGCCGCCTCTATGGTCGACTGCACCAGCCTTAACTCACGTATACTGGGGTCATTACTGCTAGCACTGACCTTGCTCAGTATGTCCATGTTCCTGCTCGGCAATACATGGCTCCTGTTGCCAGCCGCACTGTTCGGTGCTATCACTCTGCTCACCCACAAGTCCAGCTCACAACTACTGTACTTTCTGGTCGTGGTGCTGGCTATAGCGACAAGGTCCATAATACCCATCGTTGCTCTACTGGCGATAGGCGTCGTAGCAATGGTAATGTCCCACGGGTTTATGGTGAAGGTGTGGAAGGGGCAGTACGATATCCTTGCCTTCTGGAACAGGAATTGGCGTAAGCTGGGAGTACACCCGATATATAATTCCCCAGTGTACCGCAAAGCCCCACTTCGCAAGGAGAAGGTACACCTGCGAGGGTGGAAAGGGGCGTGGAAGACAGTTTCGCTCATGGGACTCAATGCGTTCATCCTGCCTGTGTTGTGGACAGTGCCTCACTACATGAGCCTCAGCGCATGGGACAGGCTGATGTTCTGGTGGGTAGTAGGGACATATTTAATGGGGATTCTCACACAGGCGGTGCCAGCACTGAGGTTTGCCGGCGAAGGATATCGATACATCAAGCTGGCAGCGTTGCCGGTTGGTTATCTATGCGCCATGCCGCTACTGTATCAATGGCAACCGATGTGGGTGTACTACTGTCTACTGGTGGTTGCTGCCGTTGTTGGGGTGGTGCTGATACGGCAACTGTCAGGGTGGGCGACCAAAGACGAGGCACACAGTATGCCCGCTGTGAGTTCAGGGCTAAGGCTGGTGATAGATTATTTGAGAGCGGACAAGACGGTGAAGAACGTACTCTGTATACCGGACGGCGTCGCCGATGCTCTGGGATACTACACCAAGAAACCTATACTGAGAGGGACGCACAATGTATACTTCAAACAGGTAGACCCATTCTTCCCGGTACACAGGCTACCGCTGGAGTATCTGGTGAAAGGGTACAATGTATCGCACCTAGTGGTGGCGGTGAAGTATACAGATGAAAAGTTGCTAGAACTGGGTGAATATGAAAAGATGGTGCAGTCGGAAGACTATAATCTGTACAGGACAAGGAGGCAATAAATGGGAAACGAGAAGGTACTAATCACAGGAGGCTTAGGGTTCATCGGGAAGCATCTATGTAGAAGGTTGGTGGAGATGGGGAAGGATGTCACGGTCCTAGATATCTCTGTTCCGTGGAACCTACACACCAACGGATACAAGGTAGTCGAGGGAGATATCCGCGATAGCAGTCTAGTAGGAGTGTTGATGAAGGGGGTAGACACCGTCTACCACCTAGCTGGCAGGACAGAATTCGCTGACTGCCGCGATGACCCGAAGAGAGCGCTTAGTGTGAACACATACGGTACTATGGCCGTGTTGAAAGGGGTTATGAAGCACGACGTGGGGAATCTCGTCTTCTTCTCATCCGCCAGCGTCTACTCAGGGAACAAGGAACCAGTGAAACACGAAAGGATGAGGCTAAGGCCACAATCAATATACGCGATAACCAAGCTGATGGGGGAGAAACTGTGCGAGGAAGCTGGCGTAAAACACGGGCTGTCCTGCACCATCCTGAGACCATTCAACGTGTACGGGAAAAGAGGGAGAGGTGTGATTAACGTATTTACCCGGGCAATAGGGAAGGACGGGAACATCATAATCCACGGAGACGGCAGCCAGGTAAGGGACTACATCCACGTGGACGATGTAGTGAGAGCGGCCGTAGCAATCGGGGAAGGACGGCTGTCGGGAGTGTATAATGTTGGGACAGGCGGAAGGTGTAGCCTACTGGAGCTTAAAGAGATGATGGAGAGGATTAGTGGGGTAGCATTCAAGGTGGAGTGGCGACCGAGGGAGCCGTGGGATCTACAGGAACTTATTGCCGATACCGATAAGATTAGGGAGATACTGCCGACGACGATACCGCTGGAGGAAGGGCTTACGGATTTACTGGAGAGGAAGGGATAATCATGAAACGAGAAGATATAGTTGAGACGATCACTACCGTTGGTCTACTGGTTCTGCCTGCCGACTTACTATACCTGTTCTACGATGGAGCGTGGACAGACCCAAATAAGATAATTCTTACTGCAGAATTGATACTGCTTTATGCCTTCCCAGCCTTCGCTATTTGGAGATTCGCAAGATACCTAAGAAGAAAGCCCTAGGTACTCAAAGATTTTCACCCCAGGAACTGCCTGGTCGGCTATACCCACCTCGGACGAGGACGAGTACACGAGTTCGTAGTCGGTCATCGCTTCTAGAGGAACAGGGCTATTGAAAGGGTTGGAACTTGCTATCCGATAGTTTCCCGATCCCTGCTTGGCGAGATATGCTTCGGCTTCCTCGTAGGTGTCGAACGGCCAAACCCCAGTTATCAACCTGTACTGGAGACCGCTACCACTATCTGTTCTATCCTCGTAGAGGACTACTAAAGACTCAGCGGGAATCACACTCTGACCATTGAAGTTGTAGAGCCTGACGGCGGTAGACCTGTAGTACGCCGAGTAGTACAGGATTACCGGGTCCAGCTGACCCGACTGCGTTTGAGACGGAATGTAGCACACTTCGTTGAAATCGCTCATATTCCCGTCAGCCCACTCAACCATAGCGTAAAACTTACCGGTAACCATGTCAGAGTCAATCATTATGTACTTCGACATCCGCTGGTCGGCGACCTCATTGGCGTGGGTCTCGTTCTGGGCGGTGAAGAACTCTCCAGCCTCCACAGCACCGGCCTGACCGGGGTTGGCGTTGGGTACACGGTGACCGATCTGTGTTATGAAGTAGCCATAGTCCCACCATGACAGCACACCGTAGATGGTGTCGGGGTATTCAAAGTCGTGGTAGTCCCCTGATGAAGGGTACGGATACAGCTGATAGTAATAGTCTGGGTTGCCGAATGGTTCGGGGGTATTGTCCCTGAGCCAGAGACAGGACTCATACCAGCCCTTGGCCATGCCCTCATAGACAATGGAATGGCTGCCGGCTAAGGATGTCGTGCGACCGATGTTAGGGAAGAAGACCAGGAAGAATATAGCGATGCCGATGATAATGACCCTTGCCAGGGCAGGTCGGGACAGGGTGGATGTTGTATGTTTAGTTCGGCTCTTGCCTTTCTTTCGCTTCCTGAAGGCTTTCATCACACCAGTTGACTGGGCGGAAGTAGCCAGCAGTTTACGCAGACCGACCAAGTCTAAAGCTTTCCACGAAAGGTAGCCGGTGAGCAGTGCGATGTTTACAGCAAGGTAATAGCCGAAGCGCCGCTGCCCGAGGGTGGCGACGAGAATTACCAAGCTCCAAATCAGGAACAAAGTCTTGGTGGCACTTCTCTCGCGGATGGTAATGTATATCAGGACGGCAAAAGAGACCAGTGCGATGTAGAACGAGGTGGTGAAGCTGTTCCAGACCACACTCATGGTGAAAGTGCCTCGTGGAAAGAGCAGAGGTGCCGCCTCCATGACGGTGCGCATCGCGCTGGACGGAGCCATGAAGCTAAAGCTACTGGATAGAGAATGAAACAGGGCGGGATCAACAAGGCGTACCACCCCGAGACCAAGCACAGCGAGCAAGAGCAAAGCTAGAGGGTAGTAGATGGGTCTCCAGTTCTTTAAGCCCAGGAACCGGGAAATGAGACCTAACACCACAGGGATTGCGGCAGCAGCAGTTAGAGCCAAGAGGGTAAAGGTATCGATTCTCCCGTGCAAACCGAGCATGTAGAAGAGCAGAGTGCCGAGGAAAAGGGGGACAGCCACCACGCATAGGTAATCGGTCGGCTTTCGGCGCAGGTGGTCGACGATGAACTGGATTACCAGATAGGCGAACAGGATAAAGGCGAACATCAGACCGCCACCCCAGGTGAGAAGGTAGATACCAAGGAAAAGACCAGCGAGTAGGGCGTAGACAAGGGGTTTGGCGATTACTTTCCAGTCCCGGGTTAAAATGTGATGGAAAGTGATTTCCCGATCACGGGCTCTCTTGATGGCCATTATAACAAAGAGGGCAGCCGTGGTAGTGAACAAGACTTCGGCTATATGGTGATCGGTAAAGCCGAGGAGAGAACGGTGGAGAAACTCGCTGGGTAGGATTACGAGCAGAGCGGCGGCGATGATGCCCGCCCAGCGGCTAAATAGTTCCTTTCCGATGAGATATACAGGGATGATGGTCAGGGTACCGAGAATGGGGGGTAGATAGGCTGCTACGGAAGCGATGGTGTGTGAGGTAGGGCTACCACCACCGACGATCAGGGATACACCGGACGCGAGCCAGACGAAAAACGGACGGCCTAACCCGCCACCGCCGGGGAATAACATATAAGGGTCGAAGAAGTTATAGTGGGGAAAGTTATGGACCATGTTCTCGATATAGCGGAGGTAGAAATAAGCGTCGGTTTCGCGGAACCAGACGGCATCGCCGACGAAGACGGAGTCGTAGCCGAGGTGGATACGGAGGTAGAGGGAAAGGCCGCAGAGGGTGGCCAGGATTGCAACTACTATGATGGTGGGAGAGGGTTTATTCTTCATCTGCGCATAAATCAAGTTGACCACACGCGGCCAGTATGCTTTCACCATCAGTCTCATAATACTCTGCCTTAACACCTTGCTCCCTGAACTCCTCAAGACACAGCATAGCTCTCACTGAAGACTCAAACATGCCGATTGAATGGAACTTGTTGAGTTTAATCGGTATATCCCCAAGTTCATGAGACAACAGGACAATAGAACTCACATCCTCACGACCATCGTTGAAGCCTTTTATAAGTGGAACATTAAGCTCTTTTGCGCCGCTGTAGCCCATAGCTGCAACCTTAAGACACTCCAACGAATCAACACTGGGCTGCATCGCTTTCCGTTCCTCCTCAAAAGGGGAAATGAGAGTAAACTGAACCTTCACATAACTCGGCAGTTCCGCAACCCGACTTATATTTCTCCCACTTACAGAGACAGCAAATCGGGCAAAAACAGGGAACCGTTTGATGGCTCTCACAACATTATCAACATTATCTAAAGGTTCACCCGAACCCATAAAGGATATAAGCAAAGGCTCGTGTAGGAGGCGCTCGGATGTCTGAATCTGCCTTGCCATCTCAATCATCTCGTTACATGACAGATTACGCACAAAAGGTTTTGTAGTGCCAGTTGAGCAGAATAGGCAACCGCCCAAGCACCCAACTTGCGTTGACAGGCAGATAATATGCTTCTCTGGACGATTGACATATGAGGCATTCACCTGTTCACCATCATGAGACCGAAACTCATAACGCTTTGCAATACCTGAGGCTCTTACATTTTCTACCTTCATAGCGGTTCTACCCTTTCCAGTGACTCTGTCAACGGTCTCACCTTACGCTCTCTATCCCAATAAGGACTTTTGCATCTACCGCAACGCTTGGGGTTCTCGGATTTAGACGACCAGTCGCTGTCGCAGCGTTTGCAGTGGTGGATGTAGAGTTTAACTCCGTTGGTCATTATTGGCTCCTTTCCCTAACTCCATTCTTAAAATATCAAACTGGCTCACTCATCACTTGGTAAAACGCCAATACTTTCAGGGATATAAGTTTCACTGGGTAATGGCAATACTACATACTTCCAAGCCTCCCTAGCCTGTTTTAATGTGTTAAATCTCACCATCCCGCGCAAAACTTTCTGCCGTTCCAATGCCTCAACGCCTAGCTGGTGAGCTTGTGTTTTTTCAGAATAATAATTTTCGCCCTTGTGGTAACTATCTCTCATGGTCTTGTTCCATTCAATAGCTTCTCCTATATTCACTTCTCTACCTCCTTTAGAAAGGCTTGTAAATAGCGTTCAATAATTTGCAGCAGGGTTTCATCCTCTACATCATCAATGAGTTTTACTTGATATTTCTTATTAAACTCCCTAGATGGTATAGTTTCCCAATCCCTCACTATTTCCACCACCTTCTTTATCCCTGCCTTTTCAGCAATAGGCCAGGTGATTTCGGCTTGGTGTTCTTTAACCTTATCTAATTCATCAATCCCCAAAAGAACAGACTTTGTTCCGAGTTCTATTACAGGTCTGAGCAAAAGTATATTTATCTGCTCATCACTCATCACAGTCTCTTCATACATTTCATTCCTTCTTCACTTTACGCCAACCTTCTTTGAGCATATCTTGTTGGGCTTGCTTATAGCCTATATACCCCTCGCTTAAAGGTATAAGTTTTGTCTCGAAATAAGGATTTTCAGGCAACTTCTGGTCATCTGCCTCTACCCTAACCTTCTTATTCTTCAGTAGATTGTCTATTTGGGCTTGCTTAATCTCATCTAATTCCTCAAGCCCCAAAAGAACAGACTTCACCCCAAATTCTATTACGGGTCTATCTAAGAGCAAATTTATTTCCTCATCACTCAACAACGCTTCCTGTTTTATCTTTTCATTCATGGTTTAACTCCTATGTTCCTCTAGGAATTGCCTTTGCAATATGTCATTACTCACCCATTTCTTAGCAACGACTTCATCACCTTTTGTCCATGTATCCCAAAATTCAAGTCCCACCATCTCCATGAAATCTTGGATAAGTTCCACCGCATGGCTTAGTTGCTCGTAACTTAATGGTTGCCCTTTACTCATTGTTCCTCCCTTTAGTGTTTCATAATCCCTGCACGTAAGACACGGATTATCATCATCGCTACCTTCATGTTCTGGATGTACACAGTAATATTCCCCCATGTCCTTTTCATAAGCACACCAACAACAATCTTTGTTCATATAGAGCGACATTTCATTTCACCCCCTTCTCTATCAAGTCCTTTATAGTTACCCCTTTCCTTACTTCTATGGAGAGGATTTGGTCAACTCCATCATCTATTATACACCAACGGTGTTGTTTTGTCAATAGGGCCAGTGAACACAGGAAACAAAACATAGCTAAAATGAACCTGAGAGGCTAAAAATTAGGGGGGATAAACGGACTGGGGACGGTAAAAGATACCTGCGGAAGGGAATAGGGGCTTTCTTGAGGCTCTCAGCGCGGTCTGAGGGCAAAATAGGAAACCACGGAGACCCCGGATAAGAACTTCATTTCTTGGCCGACGGTTTAACTTCATCCCTGTTGAAGTCGGTGAAAGCACCGTCAATATAGACCCGAGCGTTCGTCCTCCACGCGTAGACAACCTTCCCTACCTTACCGAGCAAGTGCGGAGCCTCCTTCGGAGCCTTGACGACCTCGACCTGTTGACCTACCTCAAAGTGCTGGCTCATCAAATCCTAACTCCTCTCATAGACATGTCAACGGGCGAGTCATCAATATACCGCTCCTTAGCAACAGGCTGCCTCCGCCTCGCCTTCTTGTGAACCTGTATCCTCTGCAGAGTATCTTTGTCCTTGGCTCTACGGAACTTAGTGTCCGGATCAGCGATCAGCCTTTTCGCCTCGTTCTCCAACCAGTCCAGACTGGCGTAGTTTATACCCGCTATCCGCCGAAAAGACACCGTTCTATCCTTCAGCGATACGTCCGCAACAACGTGTCCGGTGACATTGGACTTGACGCGGAAAGTGCTGGGATGAATAGCTGGGTCAACACGGAAGAAGTCGCCACCATAGTGCTTGTCCAACCTCTCCTCCAGCTTGCCCGCCAACTCTCTCGGGTTGGCTGGGGAGAAAATGTCCCAGTCTCCAGTCTCTTTGTCCAGCCAGGCAGGAAGGTAGGCGTTGACGGCTTTCGCCCCATAGACGATCATCTGCGGGTTGCGGCTATCACGCAGGAACGAAAGGATCGCCCGCTCGGTAGCCTTCGGCTCTTTCCGGTAGTAGCCTTCCAGCTCATTGTGTGAAAATTCACCTACTTTGACAGCCACAGTTATTTCCTTCCGGCCTTTCGTTTCGCGGTCCTCTTGACAATACGCCTCTTCGGCTTTTGCGTAGCACTCGTAGCCCTCTTCGCCACCCGCCTCGTCCGCTTTGGCTCCTCTCTCAGGCCCCGGACAAAGGACGCGCTCACCTTGTAAGCGTCGCCGGCAAACAGCCCAAAGCGCTCGCCAACGGTGTAGTGTCCAGCCCTATGACGCAACTGTTTAGCCTGCTCCTCCGCCAACTGCTGGTCAATCTCCGCCTGATACATCGCGGCCTCAAGGTCAGCCATCTCCTTGGCCTTGTCCGCCTTAGCCTTGGCAGCCTCTATACGGGTCTTGGCTTGGCGCCTCTTGAGTTCGGCCCTGGCCTCAATCTCTTTCTTCCGCTCCTGGTAAATGCCGCGGAGTTCACCCCTACCTAGAGTGGCGTATGCTTTCAACTGATCAACTAAGCCCATGATACATCACCCACCCTTTTCGGACAGACAGCCCGGGAAAACAGCTGAATCTTTTCAACAAGGAAAATGAAAAGGATATAAGATATAAGATATAAGGTATATACTACTTTAGTACATACACGTGTAGCGTTGTAGCGTTCCAAAGCTAATTTTGTTTGTAGCGGAGTAGCGTTGTAGCGGAGTAGCGGAGTAGCGTTGCCGCCAAAATCATCCATCATTGCCCAGGTCAACCTCCATGTGTCTCCTTATTCTTTTCAGCCTCACCAGTCTATCTTTGGCACGCTGCATAAACTCTCCAAACAGAGGGATGAACTTTTCAGCACTCCAAGAACTGTACAACCCCAAGCTGTTAGAAGTCAAGGCCTTGGCCATCCCCAGCTGGTAGAATATCGAGGCCGAAGCACCCAACGCCGTAGCACACTCCTGTATAGGACTCCACGCTGCTCGGGGGACGACAATATTGAGTGGGCGCCCCCCGTACCCTACCTCTTTCACCCGCAAGGGTTCGTCTAACTGGGCGACAAGGTCGGTGAGGGCTGTCTTCTCGGTCAGGTCCATAAGCAAAGAGTAATACTCTTTGACGAGACCTAACATCGTTTCATCAGTAGAGCAGAACGATGCCCAGTACCAACTGAGATCTCTAACCATCGCGAACAAAGTCGTCCCTCCACGATTGACAGCAAACGACTTCAACCAACCATATAGACCGTCAATACAGAACCGGATAGAGGTCTCCCTAAAATCTTGGGGCTTCAGCTTCTCCGACTTAGCAGCACCAGCCTTGAGAGCGTCTTCCAGGCATAGCTCACAGAGGGGCACGTCCCGAAAGGATGACGTGGAGAGCTTAACAGATTTATCCGCCACTAGACCACTCCCAAGAACCACAGGTTTCACACCGATAGCCAGCCCTCGCCTTTACTTTGATAGAGTCGTGATAGTTGTATTGACTCACTGACACACTCCGCAGACGCTAGTTGCTAGACCCATCTCCATTTAGCGGCCTGACGAATAACCTCCCACACTCCTCGCAGTGCCACCTACGCATCCTACCCTTCTTTCTGGTCATGTACGAACCCATACGCTGAGTGTGAAACGACCCACATTCGGGGCACTTCTTTTTTGGGAACTTGCTCTTTGTTGGCATTGTATTACGATGATAACATACCAATAGACATTTGTCAAGCCCCCCAAGTCAACCCTAGTCCCTAATCGTGAGCAGTCGGGGGAACAAAATCAACCCTCCCATGCGATCTGCCACCTTAGATCCCGCCCTTGTTGGCCCAAGTCTGGAACTGAGACATGTTGAAAACATATGCTAAGTTACCACTGCCCGCTTGATCCCTGATCCACTGCTCAGCTCCCTTCTTGTAGCCGCCCCCATCAAGTAGCAGTATCGTGTGATAAGGGTATCTACGCTGAATGTTCAACACCAAATAGGGATACTTCTCATCAACCGACCCACCCACCTGCTGCCACTTCACTTCAATTATAAGACAACCAGGGCATTTTTGAGGATGATAAACAGCAAAGTCAGCAGATATCGGAGTATTGTAGATGCTAGTGCCAGCGGGAAACTGCTTAGTGTAAACAGGCCGCCCCTCACCAATGACCGACTTGAATACCTTTCGGCTGACAAATATATACCCACCAGATAAGAGACAATGCTCTACGTACTTCTCAAGCGCATTGCCCGTGAGATTAGCTCTAGCTCCACCACTAATAGCCATCTACCGATACCCCGTTATCAACAATTCACTAATCGAACCACGACCGCCAGACTTGCAGTTGACAAAGCGAGGAGCTCGAACTACTCTGACATCAAAGCACGGATCACTATACAGGTCACGAGTAAAAGGAGTATCCGAATTGGATACCATAACAAAGATACCCCTGTCGTGCAGACTGACAACGAAATCTCTAAGCCTGACCTGATCCGCTTCGGTGAAACCGCCTTGAGTGTACTTAGTGAAGGAGGACATAGGACGCACTGGATGATAAGGAGGATCACAATAAACGAAGTCACCCGCACGAGGACTTATATGCTCAAAGTCGCAGCACTCGATACTGACCGACTGCAACACCTCATGGACGGCCATGATGTTAGACCTATCGCAAATGTTCGGGTTAGAGTATTTACCGACAGGGACATTGAACTCACCTCTCTTGTTCACACGATACAACCCATTGTAGCAAGTCTTGTTCAAATAAATAAATCTAGCCGCCACAGCCACATCGTCGCCCCCCAATTTCGCCAGCCCTCTAACTTGATAATAATGCTCCTTGCTGTGGCAATAGGCGTGTTCCCCCAGCGCTCCAATCAACGCAATAGGATCACGCTTGACCACGTTGTAAGTTGTGACTAGCTCCGCATTGGAATCTGACAGCACCGCCCGACCGATCCTGTCCCCTATGGACAGGAATAAGGCGGCACCCCCGACAAACGGCTCGTAGTAATCACCGAAATGGCAAGGCAGTCGGTCAACCAGTTCCCTCAACAGGCTACGCTTGCCACCAGCCCACTTCACGAAAGGACTCGGTGCTGACGTTCTCAAGCAAACAGACATAACTAACCTCCTAGCTCCACAGGCTCCGACTCAAACACACCCAGCAAATCCCGTGCGTTCTTCGGCATCTTCGGGAAACTCCTAGTCTGCCTCAAAAACAAATGCCTGACATTGATTGGGTCTTTGTGGTCCTTGCCCAACAGGTAAGACGTTGGCCTCTGCTCACACTCTGAGAGCAAATCCTCGTAGCTAGTACGCTTAAACCTACGTTCGGGTGAAACGATGGCTCCGGGGGACAGCACGAAAGCCGACTCTTGACCGGCGCAACGCCACTGACCCATAGGAGCAGTGCCGGGAACATCCAAATCGCACCCAGTCAGCCTGAAGCCGTCAACACCAACGTGAACCAGTTCTTTCCTCTTGACGCCCAGCCGAACCAGCTCCTCGAACACCATCAGGCGAACAGGGTTGGTAATCATAGCGTGGTAGATTGGGTTATAGTGTTTACCATACTCCACAATACAGCCGTTGTTATCCTTGCGGGACTCAAGCAACTGGCCGATTATCCCGTTCATAACCCGTTTTAGAAGGTGAGAGCGTAAAGTCGACTCGCCACGCATACCGAATAATTGCTCCATGACATCGGCGAAAGGACGGTAAGGAGCGTCCCAATATAAGAGCCAACCACCCTTGAAGTGGAACTCGCCCATCCCGTACTCGTACAGCAACCGGACATCATCCAGAGTGCATTCGTAGTTGTGTGCGGTGCCGACGAAATTGATCAAAGCGCCATCACCGCGGTCGACAAGGAAGGGGGAATAGTAAGCGTACGGGTGATCAGGGTACACGGTAAAGTCCCCCACCAAAAATCCAGCGTCAGCGAGGACATCCACACCATCCGCTTTCGTGAGGGTACAGTCTCTCAAGTCAGGGAGCTGGGAGGCAGCCCACGGGTATGCTGAAGAGAGATCGTACTTCCAGAGACACGGAAAATGCCCTATCTTGTAGTTGCTGATCCACTCTCGCGGGGTACAGGCCAACGCAATCTCCTGAGCGTCCAGCCATTCATCAGGAAGGTCGAAGATAGAGGGGAATGCTCCGTCTAAAATTTTCAACAGTTCATGATTGCGAAAACAAGCCATAGGACTAGATAGACTTGGAGGATCGCCCACCCCCACCTCGGATAAGGTTTGCTGCAACTGGTCGACCCTTTCTTGCAACTCGGTAATCGTGTCCGGCTCACGCTCACCAAGAAAGTACTGAGATAGATCGTAAAATGAAGCCTCTGAACCATTTTTGTCAACGCTAAGCACTTTATCAAAAACATAGAACAGCTTGTAGTTCCCGAACCTAGTTCGGTGGGGAGGGTGTGAAAGTCCAGCAACCACTTCCTCGGGAAGATGGCTCAGGACGGCAGTAGCAAATTCGCGCAAATCCCACACGACTTTAGTGCCAGAGGGAGTGAGCGTGGAAGTGGAGAAGATGAGCCAGTTGAGCAGTTCCTCAGCCACGACATTGACACAGGAGGACACCGGACTGATAAACATGTTGAGGCTAGGAACACACATATGTGCTGTGATCCTGGTCATCTTGTCAGCCTCTTCTCTAACAATCTAGCCAACCTATTACGTTCTATAACAAGTTGGCTCCTACGCGAACCGCGAGCGCGTTTGATAGCAGCCTCCTTCTCCTTAACCCACTGAGCAAGCTGCCCCACCTTGGTACCGCCTTGACGCTCTGCTTTTTGGATAAATATTAGACCTCTCTCCAGATGGGTCTTGCCGAAAATGCGACGCAACTGCCAGGGTGAGACATCCTTCTTGGGAGGGGCTATCCGTTCACACGCCCTGTAATAAGCCCAAGGATTCGGAAAACCTCGCGGCATAGGCTGCTGGGCGCCTCTGGCCCCTTCTTGAACTCTCCACCCACGGGCGCTGTAAAGTCTGCTGAGATTATTACGCCACTTGGCGGGTAAATCCTCTCGACGCCAGACACCACGGGAGATTTTAGTAGCCGCTACCTTGTCAAATCTAGCTCGGCGAATTTCCCTTTCCCAAATAGCTACCTTCAGAGCAGGTGTCTCTTTTCTAAGGGTGGAGAATTCCCTAGCCTCTAAAGGCGTAAAATGCCTAGACACTAGGTAATCGTAGCGTCTCCGCTTTTTGGCTCTAGCCACCAGTACCCTCCTTCAAGGGAGTAGGGGACGGGTGCACGGTAAATTTTCCGCAGCTGTTGCACCTGTACCTCTGAATTCTTCGCCCTCTAGGCTTGAGACGCCATTGCTTACCATGCTTGATAAGGTTCGGGGATCCACAGCAAGGGCAATATAACATAACTAACTAACATTTTACCACGGGGCAGGGATTTTGTCAATACCCCCGAAAAAACCCCTGAAAAAATCTTGGGGGGGCTTGACAAAATAGAAAGGGGGTGATATAATGTGGACAATACCAAGTAGGAGAGATTGGAATAACAGAGAAGGAGGAATAAAGAAATGGCAACACCGTATTGTCCGCACTGCAGAACCGCGAAACCCATGATGAAAGCTGGCCACCAGCTGATGGTCGGTGGGAGACCATCGAAGCAGAGGTACCAGTGTCGCAACAGGGGATGCTACAGGATGACCACTAAGCCCCTGTGGAGGAAACCGAGACCGAAGAAGGAGAAGTCCTAAAAGGTCGAGCAAAGGAAGGAGGTAGATAACAACATGGCAACAAGAAAACAGAAAGCAGCGTCAAGAAGAAATATCAAGAAAGCGCAGAAGGCCAGGTGGAGCCACAAACCTTATAAGACGGGCAGGAGAGTGAGCGCCGGTAGGGTGTCTGTTCCGTTGGACAAGGTCAGGACACTGATATAAGTATAAGGAGGCTAGATGATATATGATAAGCAATTCTTCAAGGGTTTCAGGTACCTAAGAGCCTGTAAATTGATGAGGATTCCCCCTTATGCTAACCCCAATTATGAGAAAGAACTTAAAGCTGTAGGGATGTGGAGAGGAAGAAAGAAAAGGAAATAGGAGGAAATAAACAATGCAGGCATATTGTATGAAATGCAGAGCTAAACGGGAAATGAAGAACCCGAAACCAATCACCATGAGGAACGGTCGACCCGCCACGACAGGGACATGCCCGGTGTGCGGGACTAAGATGTTCAGGATAGGGAGAGCATAGAGAAGGAGGAAGAGAGCATAGTGTGAGGGATCAAGCAAAATCTAAAAGAAGGGGGTGACAAGCAATGGTAATGTTCAAAAAGCCAGTAAAGGTGAGCGGAGCCCTAATCACAAGGTACCTGAGGAAGCTCAGAGGACCAGAGGGATGCAACTTCCATCGCACTCCGAAGACCAAAGAGATGCGCTGGAGGTGCAAGGGTGGGATGGATAAGTCCCTGTCCACAAAGGTTCTCCGCGGGATGGGGGTGAGCTCTACGGATATAGCCCGCATACATGCGGTGGCCACCAAAGCTGGCGGACACTGCGACTGCGAGATACTGTTCAACGCTACCAAAGCACTGAAGGCAAAGAAGTGGTAGCCAAAAAATCTAAAAGAAGGAGGTAGCACTACAATGGCAAAGGCAAAGAAAGCAAAGAAGACCAGGTGCCTGAAGTGGAGCAAGACCGGGAAGCACAAGTGCCTCAAACGAGCGAAGAGGTAGTCTGCTAACGACCAACGAAATAAGAAGGAGGTAATACCATATGGCTTACACGAAAGCGAAGAGAAAGGCCGCGGCGAAAAAGGCTCTTCGGACGAAGAGGAAAAGGTATGGTAAGAACCTGCGCCGAGGATAGAGCCGTCGAGGATAGAGCGCCGACGAAATAAAAAGGAGGTAAACAGCATGGCCAGAGGGAAAAAGCGCAAGAACACGAGGAAGAGAAAGAGTACCATGTGCCAGGGCAAGGTCAAGGCTCCCCTGAACAAGATCCCTACCCTGATATAGGGCCGAGGCAAAAAGAAAGGGGGTAATAATGCCCAACAGAGACAGAACGGGACCAAGGGGCAAGGGACCCAGAACTGGTAGGGGTTTGGGTGGATGCCCGAAACCGAAAAAGAAGCCAAGAAGGAGGTGAATAAATGGCGAAAAGGACATCGCTCAGAACCGACACGAAGGTCAAAGCTGGACACTTCATCAGCCTCTCAGCGACAAGAGCGACAAACTTCGCTGACAAAGCCAACAAGGCCGGCTACGACGTAGCAGTGCGTCCATGCTTCGCTAAGGCTGGCTGGGAAGTTGATGTCAGTGACTGGAAACGAAGGAGGTAGACTATGACTGTGTACTATGCACACTCCACCCATCCGCGAATGATAGACGGCAAGCTGTTCATGGCTCACACTTTCTCATCAAGTAAAGAGCAGGCTAAAAAAACAGCTCGCAGACTACGGAAGAACGGGTACATGGCTAGGATTCTGAGGACAGGGAAAGTGTGGTCAGTGTACTACCGACTGTCATGGATAAAGAAATGAGACAAACATTCTCGGCATCCCTCTTCTCCAAGACCCCCACCAGCAACCCACGATATCGTCCTGGGGACATTGTAAAGACGCTCAAGAATGCCAAGGGGGTACTATCGAGATACGGCGAGCAAATCCCGCTGGATATTCCCGCGGGAATGCAGGGGACAATATCGGAGATAGCCTCGTTCAGACCGAGAGAGGAATATCCCCCAAGGTGGATCTACAGGGTAAGGTTCCCAGGGACAGGGGAGACGAGGTACTGGATGAAAGGGAGTATGTTGAGATTGGTGGAGAGGAACCCGAAGATAGCAAATGCCAAGAAGAAAGCAAAAGGAGGCAAGAAATGAGCAAAAGATACGGTTGGTATGGCATGAACAGCATGTACTATGTCTACGACCACTTGAACCACAACATACCGATGGGTCACTCTAGAGGGTACAACACCAAACGAGCCGCTATAGCGGAAGCTGAAAAGCTGAACCAACAACTGAATGCAAAACTATCACCGCTAACCATGAAGTTCGACGGGAAAACCTACAACCTAGCCGTCACCAGAGTGCGTAAAGCAACAGCACAGAAGGAGGCGAAGAAGCTGCGAAGGACTTGGGGGTCGCTGGCTAGGGTGGTGAGAGAACCCGACGGGAAGTACAGCGTGTATTCGTATCACACTAGGTAGAGCATGGATAGATGCCAACAGGGTACCGAAGGGGCGACATAGGAACCTACTCCGGGGAGAAACCGGAGGAGGCCGGCGTTGCATGGAAAGCCCTCAACTTCGAGTACAAGGAGTTGGGCAACGAGCACACCCGAACCGATGTAGCTAAGTTCTTGGGTATCAAGCCGATGTCATGGGACAAGGTACTAGCTGAATTCCGCAAGAGATACGGAGATACTAAAGGGATATGGCTATGCCGCACCAGGGAAGCCTCTAAACACTACAGCGACTTCGGACCACCAGAGAGGGTGTATTACGATGAGAAAGATGTGGTGATAGACCTCAGGGACGGTGATATATACGTACTGGACAGGAGGACACCCGCGGATCTGTCGCTACTGGATACGGGATATCGAGACGAGAGCGGGGAGTGGAAATACTACACGCCAGAAGAGTCAAAGAAGAGGATGAAGCAGTACCGGAAACAGGTCAGAGGAAAGAGGACTACAGCACTGAGAGGAGTAAGATGAGCTTTTACGTTAAGGACGCATTTTACCGACTAACCCTGAGAACTGGAAAAGGGAAGAGCCGAGGCCACTGGGTTCGCCTGATAAAGAAAGGCGAGAAAATGAGCCTCTACAGACAGGTGAACAGGGAGGGGCAGGACTCATCCTACTACCGGAAGGACGGGGTCTTGGTAGACAAGCAGTGGCTAGTAGATAACAAGCTAATCCTGAAGGAGGAGAGAGCTGTGGAAGACAGGAAGTACGGTACACTGAAGGTGGTTAGAAAAAGATGACCACACTAGAAGCGAAGATGAGACAAGAACTCAAAGAGGCCGAGACCAAGGCCTGGAAGTCCCTGGCTGGGTACAAGTTCTACATGTTCGGCTATTGGGCCGCAAGGTGGGTACAAATCAACAAGGACTGGGGAACCAAGAAGCCCAACCCATTCAAGGGGCTCGTGGACATAGCGAAAAGGAGGACACGATAATGAGCAAAGCAACAGTATTTGCCGTGCACAAGAGCGAGACTGCGGACGGGAAGTACCACGAGGTACTCTGGGCTGGAGACGGCAACCTCAACGCCGCAGTCAAGAGGGGAAATGTGAAAAGGTTCAGGCTGTGGAGACCGGCCAAATCGTTCGCGGTTAAGAAGGCCAAGAAGATGGGTGCAACACTGTCGGTAAGCTAGACAAGGAGGTAAGTAAATGCTACACAAGACAACAGTAACGGATCCGCTAACAGGAGCAGAGTTCAACGACTATGAAGTGCTGAACCCCAAACTGCACGGGCTGGAGACCGAGGACGTCAAGTTCGACTATACCACTCAGGTGTGCACTCAGCACGCCAAGCAGTACAAGATGGCGGACGGCTTAGAGGAAGGGATGGGGACAGGGACGTGCGGTGCGGTCGGGTGCGAAAAGCCGGCAGTCCATAACTACAGTTTCATGGTGGAAGGACCACCGACGGTGGAGTCGCCGTTCTTCTATACCCCATGGAGAAAGCACAAGAGGAAGGCGGTGCCGACGGTAAAGCCTACCATACCGGAGCCAGAGCCGACCCAACTGAAAGGGATAAAATAGAACGAGCGTTTCAAGGAGGTAATGATAAATGGAACACATCCGTAAGTTCGGGGGGCACAGGTACCACCTCCGCAGTGTCTATTACGGGGTCCGACAACAGAAGCAGCTGAAGAGAGACATAGACTGGACCAAACAGCACAGTATCCAGTACAGGACAACCACCATCAGTACAAAGGAGCCGACTGGGGGGAGAATCAAAGGCAAGGCGTTGTGGTTTAGACGATGATCCTAGAATTCAAGCAGACAACCACATCACCCGACGTCAGCACCGTCTTCCTCAACAACGATACCGAGGTAGGACACATCACCACGGGAGCCAGTTGCAGAATCGTGGAGCGTTGCCAGTATGACAACACGGCACCGGTATGGGACGCAGGGAGACACCAGTTCCCCACGCTTAAGGAAGCCAAGAGACACCTGGCGCGGAAGATCAAGGATGTATATCCGGGCCTGTCTTAACCACCTCATCATCTACCACCCATCAGCTATCACATTTATGCCATTTCCCCCCACTAAAATTATAACCCCCCAACCTACCACCCATATGACAAACCTACAACCCAAGCTCACTCACAACCCACCATATCCCCGTAGCTAACACACATAGCTATACATATATACCATCCAC
>Ga0307377_10000152_pt1 | contig 95602 bp, 77 predicted proteins | sample TR3MG_FD_202535 | JGI IMG/M metagenome (GOLD analysis project Ga0307377, IMG submission 202535) | Soil microbial communities from Risofladan, Vaasa, Finland - TR-3 | ecosystem: Environmental > Terrestrial > Soil > Coastal area > Acid sulfate soil | place: Finland: Risofladan, Vaasa | collected...
CCGACCTCTTGCGAACCTGGCTAACCTGATGGGAGCCACTAGCCACAGCGGTTGATCCCCGCTGTGGCGGCAAGCCCGATGAACGAATGAGGGCAAGAGGTGCGGTTTATATCATGGCCCGGATGAGCACCTAAAATCCAACAAGGCCGATTATGGAAATGCAGTCTGTTCTTGTCTCGACTACTCGCGAATTAATGCAGTGATTTATTATTTGAGGAATGTGCGCTCTGCTTGCGCAGAGGTTTTTATGACGGAGGAAAAAATGTGAAACTAAAAAATTTATCTTGACGGGGAAGTCCTTATGGTAGGGTTAGGCTGTTCCAATGTTGTCATCTGCTTCTGGTAGTGCACTTGCAACACCATTCTCAAAAGACTTATCGAAATGGTTCAGAAAAGTCTCTATCAGATGGCCATGGTAATACGCATAAGCCAGCGCGCTAACATTTTTATCCTTGGGTTTTATGATATTAAAGGTGAGTTGACTAGTTTCTATTTTTGGACGAAGCCAAGCTTTCTTGCTCCATTCGGTTGCTTTGTGAGTGTAGTATTTGCCGTCATCACTTTTTTCCCATGTTGTTATTTTTCCTTTTGCCTCAGTCTGTGAGATTCGTGCATCGAAAGCTTTGAGAAGAGATGCAGCACTTGAAGTTGTGAAATGTATAGCCATTCTTATTCCCCTTTTCTATCTGTGTTACGAGTAAGTTCTCAGCCACGAAGCCTAACGTTAAGTTGAGGGGCTCGCCCGCTTCTGGGCGAGTCCCGCTCGAACGACGGGTTGGGCCTCACGTTGCGATGACACAACTGATTGCCCGAAAAAACTACTGTGACCGTCGTCCACTAAGTGAACCAAATTTTTGGCAATAGCCGTACTCAAAAAATCTTTCAAGCCATCTTGAGCGAAACTTTGGTCATTCCAAGCGATACGATCAGACCAAAATTCTGAGCCTTCATACAACTCATAGGCAATAAAACCATCTCTATTTTTGAGCCAAGCAACCATCTGCTCAGTGAGATCAAGAAATGATTCACGTGAAGTATCAGGTTTAAGTTTAAATTTTACAATTTGAACAAACATGGTTTTATATACGCCCAACGTAAAATTAAGGGGCGCGCGTTAGCGCGTCCCTCTTGAATGCCGGGTTAGCGGTTTCATTTTCATAGCCAGCAAACCGGAAATTTCTGAAACCAGATTTTCGTATGTCTTCAAAGACAATAACATTCTCGCCTTTTCGAAATGGTACTTCAAAGGGCGCTATAACTATAGCTCGCTCGTCACTCAATTGAATATAAAATATTCTCTTTCGCACCCCACCGGAACCGCGGAAAACTCCATAATCTTCACGTTCGAGAACACCTAAACGTTTTTTTGATGTAACTATAGGTGATGTTCCTGCAAACAGAATCGCAAATACAATCGATAAGAGCAGAAAAACAAATATCAAACCCTTCCAGTTTTCGTGAAAAAATTCTTTTAGGAGATAGAGTCTTAATAAATTATTTCCTGGCTTCATTGCATTACGACCGCTAACGTAAAATTAAGGGGCGCGCTTTAGCGCGTCCCTCTTGAATGAAAGGTTAGAACTTTCAAAATGGACAATGTGTCGTAAAATTAGATGCGAGTTGAAGCGAGAAACCGACAACCAACAAGCAAAGGCCAATAAACATAAGCTTGTATTTTCGACTCTCCCAATTTGAGAATATATTAGTTTCTCTAACAGGTTCACTTGACTCGTCAAATGTCACATCATCTCGATATTTCTTACCTTTAAAAGGGGACCAAATTTCATAGGCTATAAATATAGCACCGAGCATGTCAAAAATTAAACCAAGAGAATTTAGACAATTGTTCATTTTATTCAGCCCCGTTCGGTAACAGCAGGTTTAGTTCTAACGAGTAGTTGAGGGGCTGGCGCTTCTTGCCAGTCCGCTCGAACGTAGGGTTCGACCCCAACTTTAATCGGAGAATGAATGTGGTAATTATGTTCGAAGTCGCAAGGCCATTTAGGCTGCATTATAAGGTTGAACGAGCTGGGCCTCTAACGCGCATTATATGGGCATATTTTAGTTTTGTTTACCTCAACGCTGGGTATAACGACATAGCGCGTGCTATTCGGGAGGATGAGCGTAACAAGATTAAGCAGGGGTCGAACGTAAAAGTGAGGGGCTGCGCGCTTTTGCGCAGTCCCTCTCGACTGCCGGGTTAGCCATTTTTTGTATGCTCGCACAACGCCGAAGCAATGGAACCCCACTGCTCCTGCAATAGAGATAAAGCCTTCGCAGAGTTTTCGAGACGATCTCGGTCAATGGTGAAATTCTCAATGTGATGTCCATCTTTGGTGCCGTCAATTTTGCCGATTTCAATTTTGCTGTGATCGTAAGAGTTGAGCACTCCATGAACACATACGTCTCGAATCTGAACCGTACTCTTTGTCATATTCGCCAAGAGTTCGAGTTTTTTCTGATCGGCAATTTCTGGCGGCATATTGCACTTGATGAACTCCAGCTTGGAGCCAAGCCTTGTTGGTTTTTTATTTTGTTTTTTTGAAGTAGTCAGTTTCCCATGGAGGAAATGAACGCATTGATCAATGTGGCGCTCAACCGGAGACCAGTACATCGTCAACATCCCGATAACGGCGAGCCAAGACGATAGTAGCTGATGGTCAGTAGTTGGGCTGGGTTGCATATTCATGGCCTGTTTTCAGAGGATCGCGAGGGCAATGGCTAACGTGAAGTGTACCCCAGATATGTCGGACAATCTGGAGTTGAATGTCGGATAATCTTGGTGCGTAATTTCAATCCGTTGATTTTAATGGGAGCGAGATTCATGAACACACCACCCGTGCCAGAAAAAACGACATATTCCAATCCCCCAAAATTACTTGACCAAGTTGTCGCCAAAATACGGTTCAAACATTACAGCCGTAGCAGAAGAATCCATTATTTTGATATTGGACTGCCATATAGCGGACATTCGCGACTCGCTATTTATGGCCGTTAGCTGTCTGTTCCAAAAAAATAGCAGTCACAAAAAAGGCACCTCGCGGTGCCTTGTTCATTTCTCTCTTGCTTATTGACTGGTCGCCATGCCGATGATCGTCGCACCCAGTTCTTTTTTCAGTACAGCGTCTGCTTCGTCAAGGGCGCGCCTGATGGCTGTGCCCTTGTCTGTTGCAGAGCTCTTGATCGGCCAGCGTTGCGTGCCGCGCACGCGCCCGGTAGCCGCTTCTGTTAAAGTGATTTCCAGGTTGCCGCGTTGCCAGTACCATCCCTCCTTGAGGCCCAGATCAGTCAGAGCAAGGCTGGCTGTAAGCAGAAAGTCAGGGTTCTCTCCGGTATCGATCATAAAGCCGGCTTTGGATAACGCGCCGGCTACCACTTGTTCCAGACCGGGGGTAGAACCTTCCACCACCTTGGGCGCGACCCGCACGCGTTTTAGCAGATCGTCCAAGTCGGCTTTGAGTCTGCCGCTGTTGTAATTGGAATCAAGCCCGCGGCCAGAGGCGCTGACGACCTGCAGCGTTTTTTGCAGCCCTTCACGCTCTAGCTGGGTATCTATCGCTTTGCTGGCAGCAGCAATTTTCACAAACAAATCAGTGCTGTTTTTTGACTGGTCAATACTGGCCTGTACTGCATCATCCAGTTGATCCATCTGCTGCCTCAAAGCCGCAGCAGCTTGCTGGCGCTGCAAAACGGCCAGCACATGGTAGTCTTTTCTGACTGGGTCCTGCCAGATTTCAGCAACCTGTATGCCCCTGATGATCTGATCGCTGGTGGTGCTGATGCGGCGAGTAGATTCCGCTGAAAATTGCTCGCTATCGGGTGCTTTAGAATTCTTTTTATAACTCTGCACATCCTCGCTATTCACCGCGATCGACACCTGGAAAATCTCCGACAAATCAGCAAGGGCGCGTTTTTTGGCATCTTCCACACTGGAAGCCGAACCCCGACCGAATAGATATTCTGATTTAGCGTACTTGGCACTGTCGCCGGCAACCCAGTCCGGCTGAGTCGATTTTGTAGCACAGCCGCCAAGCAGCAGGGCCACGGATGCAAACACAATACTTAAAATTAATTTCATTTTCATCTCCTGCTTGTTGAAATCTCATTGGATACCCAATGCTTGGTCAGAAAAGTCTTGTGTGCTTTTCTAATCTCAATCCCGGGATAGTCCTGGGTGGAAACCACTTGCTGGTTCGTCCCCAGCAATTCCACCTTGACGCTATAGCTGCCCGAAGGTAAAGCCAGGCGCGCAAGTTGAATATTGGAGGGCAAGGTCAGCCAGCTTCGGGTATCGGCACGCTCGGTGGCTACCCCAGCCACCTGAACTGCCAGCGCGCCCAACATTCCGACCATGGCATTATCATTGTTCTTATTCTTCAGCGCCGCATCCCTCGCCTTCTTGCTGGCCGCTGCCTTGATGACCACCCTTGCCACAGAACGCGCAATGATCGCCGGCATTTGTGAATCCAGATTCTTTTTGGCGATGGAATCGATGTCTTCCATCACTTCGGTAGAAACCTGTTTGTCGTTTACAGTAATACGGGCAGACACAACATTATTGTTGCGCGATTCATAGGCCGGCAATGCAATCCTCACCATCGAAGCGGAAGTAGCATCAAACGAGTTGATTGCCTTCTCGCGCTTGATTGGCGCAAGCCCGTTGTTCAGAACAAATACCAGTTCGCCCTGATCAGAAATACCCCCTTTGCTATTCAGCAGGTCAATGCCAAACTCATTCTTGTACTGTTTCAGCTCGTCATTCAGACCCAGCTTCTTTGACAGGCGCATCAGATCGGTTTTGAGCATGCTCGGCATGGGCACTGCATAATTAGTCTGGTATTTTTTATAGACGTTATACGCGCTGCGGTAGGAGATCATGGCATCGCTCCATTCCCCCCCGTCCTCGTAGATCAGGCCCGTCAGATACAGTGTAAATGCATCCTCGGTCTGTTTGCTCTCAGGCACTTTTTCTGCGAATTCACGCAGCTTGGCATCCACCTGCAAGGCTTCAATTCTTGCCGCATCGGGCTGCCCCAGCTCCAGATAGTTGAGTGCCATATAGAGATGCAGCAACACCCGCTCATAGTTGTCGCCCGAGTAGCTGACTGTGGAATCGTTGACCATCACGGACAGCACGTTTTCAGAGATGCTTGCGGCGTAGAGCCTGTCCATCTCCGTCTTGGCCGCTTCCAGGACCTCATTCGAACCGGCAAAATCGCGCTTCATGCGCAGTACCATCCCCTTGTTAAGCAGGTACAACACGCGGTCATTTTTGGAATCTGATGCTTTTTCAATATTCACTAACGCCGCATCGTATTGCCGCGCTGCAAGATCTTTCTCGATAACCCCAAAGGAACCGCTGTAAGTGGCACATCCTCCCAAGCCATACATTACCGCCAATACCGCCAGCCACGAGCGGCAAGATTTAAGCGATGCACCACGCCGAAAATTTATATTGTCGCTGCAAAATAGCAATGCCTGAATCATTATTTTTCCCCTTGAATAACCACAAAGCCGCAGGGCATGAGTGTACTTGGCACCCACAAAAAAACACGGCTAAACTGCATGCCGTGTTTTAATTGACTCCCCAGCTCCTGATCCCGCGTTTAGAACCGCAGGTTGCTGCGAGCAACGAATTTCTTGATCTTCTTTTCGCCGTTCCACACTATTTCATTGTCTACCAGGCTTATCAGTGTCAGGTTGACCTGATAGTAGCGTAACTGGTCTTTGCCGCTGGCATCAATGATGGTATTGATCGTGCCCTTCAACATGAAATCTGCCCCCTTCTCCTTGCCCATTGCCTTGCGGGTTGCTTCGCTGGCATGTATATCCTGATCAGCCCGCTCGTCGCGTATTTCCCCGCGTTCTGCGGACGATGCGACGAATTTTATCTTGCCGGAATTGATCATGTTGCGCTGCAACTCCTGAACAAAGGTGCTGACGTTAATGTGCTCGTGGCTCAGATTACGCATCTCGCCCACGATCACTGCCGGTTTACGCTTTTGATCACCCTTGAATTCACCTATCCAGTCACGGTTCAGCACATCCTGCATCATCTCCGATGCAACCATCTGTGAGTCCGTGTCATTCCAGGCACCGCTAAGGTCCTTAACCTCTGCAGCATCCATACGCGTCACCGCGGTGGAACATCCCCCCAGGGAAAATGCCAGAATCATTAACAGGGCTGTTTTATTATTCATCAGTGATGTCAAACGCATTATTTCTTCTCCTTAGTAAATCTGTCAAAAATGTTGTCAGCTTTTGTTTCTATATAACGTTTCAAGTCGCTATTCATGTCGCTTACCCCGGCCATCGTGCTCTTTACATACTTCATATCCAGCTCTGCAATGGACCAGATCATATTGGATTGCGGATCACGCCAGCTTCCGATGATTCTGGCACCGGCCATATTTGCCTTGCTGGTATTTTTAATCTGGCGTGATATGGATTCTTCATTTATACCCGAATTTTTATCCGCAGTTTCGCCAGCTTTGACGTAAGCCATATAATCATTTGAAACCACGTCAAGATAGGATGACAATACCCGCGCAACCTCGGCTCTGGCTCTATCATCGGCGACCGCTTTTTGCAGTGCCATGTCGCCCATCGGAGAGGCTGAACCTACACCATGGAAGAAGCGTCCTTCTTTGGTGTCAAGAATACCGGCACCCTTGTTTACCCAATCCGGGGCTCCCTGGATACCCAGGTTGCTTTCAACAACACTGCCTTCAACCCGAAGAGCTTTGCTGCCACAGCCTGAAATCACAGCCACCACTACAGCCATGTAAAACAATTTTGTCATCGCGTTAATATTCTTCATTGCTCTCTCCAATCAAGATATGCCTGTCTTAAATCGTTATATTGTCCGTTATATCTTCAGGAAATGGAGTCAGCATCGAGCGAATCATATGTGAAATTCCATGCAGCCACAATAGCATCTCCTGCAAACTTATACGGTCCCACAAAAAATACAGTCATGAAAATTATTCAATGAATTCATATTATTACACCTGCTCATTCGGCACCTGCCGAGTTAAAAAATGCGGCCCTGAAAATATCCCTTGCTGAGCGAAATATCATTTGTTTATAAGCACCTGAATCCAAATTCTGCCTATCTTACCTTGCGCACGGTGTGGTTGGCGGAATCAGTCACATAAAGACAGTTGCCATCGGACGTAATACCGACCGGGTCCTTAAAACGCGCCTCTGACCCTATGCCATCGGCCGAACCTGGCAGATCCGCTTTGCCGGCAATAGTCGTGACGATCCCGCTGGCGATCACAATTTTACGCACGGTCCTGTTAAAAGTGTCCGCCACATAAAGATTGCGCCCATCGGAAGTAATGCCCGTTGGATAATTAAAAGGGATGGCACCACCCGATCCAACCGCGGCCGCTGGGGTCATAGCTTTTCCTCCGGCCAGTGTCGTGACGCCGGCGCTGGCAATGGCAATTTTTCGCACCCGATGATTGCCGAAATCAACCACATACAGATTACGCCCGTCAGTGGTAATGCCCTTGGGGTAGGAAAACCGTGCCTTCATCCCCGCACCATCTGAGAATCCGGGCGAACCGGACAAACCGGCGAGGGTGGTGACGATACCGCTCTCTAGCTCGATTTTGCGCACCGAGTGGTTGTGCGTATCCGCCACATAGAGGTTGGCACCATCGGTTGTAATTCCTTCAGGTATAAAGAATCTGGCCTGATTGGCTGCGCCATCGCTATACCCAACCTCGCCCGCAGCGCCGGCAAGGGTGGTGACTGCGGCGCTTTCAATATCAATCTTGCGTATGCAATGGTTATTGGAGTCGGTTACATAAAGATTGATGCCATCGGTGGTGATGCCGTAGGGACGATTAAAACGCGCAGCAGTGCCTGTTCCATCGCTGCTGCCTTTCATGCCGGCCATGCCTGCAATTGTCGTAACCACACCGCTCACGGCATCTACTTTTCGTATGGTGTGATTATTCCAATCGGCAACATAAAGGAAATATCCGTCAGTGGTGATGCCCTTGGGCGCATCAAAGGAGGCGCGTGTTGCGCTGCCATCTGCCGCGCCAGACACGCCGGCCTTGCCCGCCAAAGTGCTGACCGCATTTTTTAGATTCAGGAATACGCCCTGCCGTGCGCCACCCTGCTGTGTACTCATGGATACTCTTGGCGCGACAGAAACTTGTTGGGCAGGTGCGCTCTGAACAGGACTTTTGCTTTGAGGTTGGGCAGGTGCGCTCTGAACAGCACTTTTGCTTTGAGGTTGGTCAACTGCAACCAATACGACTGATGACTTGGAGACAATTTCATCGGGCATGGCTGTCACTGGTAGCCTGGGCACTGCTCCGCCTGTGCAGCCAGCCAACAGCAAGGCGGACATTAAAACTATAACTGACAACCCGTGCAAATTCAGTTTCGCTGGCTGCAGGATGGGGCGCTCCCTTTGTAAAATAATCATCATATAGATTTGGTCAGGCGCGATTTTTGCGCCGCAACCCAACTAAAATCCATCCCTTGATATTGAATAAGGATTGCCGGTTTGCGCGATAAGAACGCTCATCCAGGCTACATTCCAGCGCGCTGCCTTCTCGCCTCATACAGGAAAACGCCGGTACTCACCGATACGTTCAGGCTTTCGACGCTGCCAAGCATCGGAATGCGCACCAGCTGGTCGCAGGTCTCTTTGGTCAGTCTGCGCAAGCCCTCGCCTTCCGCGCCCAGCACGATAGCCAGCCCACCCGTATGCTTGAAAGAGTGCAGGTCGGATTCTGCTTCACCATCCGCCCCCACCACCCAGATGTCGCGTTCCTGCAGTTCGCGCAGGGTGCGCGAAATATTGGTCACGGTAATATAGGGAACTGTTTCGGCTGCGCCGCAGGCAACCTTCTCCACTGTGCTGGTGATGCCGACAGCGCGGTCTTTGGGCGCAATCACCGCGTGTACGCCGAAGGCATCGGCACTGCGCAGACAGGCGCCCAGATTGTGCGGGTCCTGCACGCCGTCCAGCACCAGTATCAGTGCAGGCTCGGTCAGGGTATCCAGCACATCGTCCAGATGCTGCACCCGCTGCGCCGCATCGACGCGCGCCGCAACGCCCTGATGCCGTGCGTTGCCGGCCATGCCGTCGAGCCGCTTGCTGTCCACCGGCACCACGCGCACACCCTGGGTTTCCGCCAGTTTCAGCAGGTCGCGCGCGCGCGGGTCTTTGCGTTGCGAATCGACATAGATTTCAGAAACGCTGTCCGCGTTTTGGCGGATGCGTGCGATCACGGCATGAAAGCCGTGAATGATTCTGGTTTCAGCCATGGTGCTTGTGCGCCTTTTTGGATTTTTTCGGCGCAGCACCGCCCCATGCACCGGCCCTGTTGCCGTCTATTTCAGCGGATTCCCCGGCAGCTTTACCGGTGGATTCGCCCGCCACGCTTTCCAGCACGAAATCGATCTTGGTGCTTTCCATATCCACGCGCACTACCTGCACACGTACGCGGTCGCCGAGGCGATAGCTCTTGCCGGAATGTTCGCCCAGCATCTGGTGCTTTGTCGCGTCAAAGTGGAAATAATCCGAGCCGAGTTCGGAGACATGTACCAGTCCTTCGACAAACAGTTCATCCAGCGTGATAAACAGGCCAAAGCCGGTAACGGAGGAGATCGTTCCGTCATACACATTGCCGAGATGGTCGCGCATGTAGAAACACTTGAGCCAGGCTTCAACGTCGCGCGTGGCATCGTCGGCACGGCGTTCGTTCTGCGAACAATGCACGCCCAGCGCTTCCCATTTTTCAGCTGGCTTATATTGCGTGCCTTTCAGCACGGCCTTGATCGCGCGGTGCACCAGCAGATCGGGATAACGGCGAATCGGCGAAGTAAAGTGCGCGTAGGCCTCATAGCCCAGGCCGAAGTGCCCGGCGTTTTCCGGCGCATAGCGCGCCTGGCGCAAGGAGCGCAGCATCACCGTTTGCAGCAATGCCGCATCGGGACGGCCTTTGATCTTCTTCAGCAGCTTGGCGTAGTCGCCTGCTTCAGGCTCTTCGCCGCCGCCCAGATCGAGGCCAAATTCCTTGAAGAACTCCCGCACCGCTTCAAGTTTTTCCGGTGTCGGGCCTTCATGCACACGGTATAGAACCGGATGCTCATTGGCTTGCAGGAAACCCGCCGCACACACGTTGGCAGCCAGCATGCATTCTTCGATCAGCTTGTGCGCGTCGTTGCGGGTGATAGGGATAATCTTTTCGATCTTGCCCTGGTCGTTGAAAATCATCTGTGTTTCGATGGTCTCGAAGTCGATCGCGCCGCGTTTCTCGCGTGCCTTGAGCAGGGTCTGGAACAGGATGTAGAGGTGATTGATATGCGGCAGCACAGCAGTGTATTGCTGCGCAATTTCTCCCTGCGGATTGGCCAGCATGTCTGCCACCTGGTTGTAAGTAAGGCGCGCTTGCGACAGCATTACCGAGGGATAGAAGCGATATTTTTCGATATCGCCATCGGCAGTGACATGCATGTCGCACACCATGCACAGGCGGTCAACCTGGGGATTGATCGAACACAGACCGTTGGATAGTTCTTCCGGCAGCATCGGAATCACGCGCCGCGGGAAATAGACCGAGGTGCTGCGATTCAGCGCTTCCTGATCCAGCGGATCACCGGGCTGCACATAGGCACTGACGTCGGCAATCGCCACCACCAGGCGGTAACCCGCACCGGCAGGCTCGCAATACACGGCATCGTCAAAGTCACGCGCTGTTTCGCCATCGATGGTCACCAGCGGCAGGTGGCGCACATCCTCGCGCCCGGCATAGCTTTCAGGCAATACCAGTTCAGAAAACTGCTCTGCCTGATGTTTTGCGTCATGCGGAAACTCATTGGGCAGGTCATGCTTGCGCAATGCAATCTCGATTTCCATGCCGGCGTCGCCATAGTTGCCCAGCACTTCGACGATGCGGCCGATAGGCTGCGCATGCTTGCTTGGCTGCTGCATAATCTCAAGTATCACCACCTGCCCGACCACCGCAACGCCCTGTTCGCCGGGTGCAACCAGTATGTCCTGGCTGATGCGACGGTTTTCCGCCACCACAAACAGGATGCCGTGATCGTCATACAGGCGTCCGACCACACGCGTATTGGCGTGCACCAGCACCTCAACGACGCTGGCTTCGCGCCGCCCCCTTCTGTCGACGCCGCCGATGCGGGCCATCACGACGTCGCCGTGCAGCACTTTGTGCATTTCCTTGGCGCTCAGCACCAGGTCATCGCTGCCGTCTTCGGGAATCAGGAATCCGAAGCCATCGGGGTGCCCCTGCACCTTGCCCTTGACCAGATCGAGCTTTTCCATGACGCAGATGGCGCGCTTGCGGTTGCGCATAATCTGGCCGTCGCGCTCCATTGCACGGATGCGCCGGATGAACAGTTCTTCTTCATGTTCCTCTATTTGCAACATGCTGATGAGATCTTCCTGCTCTATGGGCACGCCATGTTCTGCCAGAATTTGCAGAATATATTCACGGCTGGGCAGTGGATGTTCGTACTGTTCGCGCTCGCGTTCCAGGAATGGATCGAGTGAACGGATGTTATTTTTATTATTTATCATTGACAGCTTATCCTATAGCAATTAAAGTACGCGCCCTCAAGCAATCTTAGCCCAGATGGCGGAATTGGTAGACGCGCACGGTTCAGGTCCGTGTGCCGCAAGGTGTGGAGGTTCGAGTCCTCTTCTGGGCACCAAGTTGCACCCTATTACGTTTAATAAAATCGCCACCTAGATATCTTAGGTGGCTTTTTTTATTACTCATTTCACACTCTTCAGCACTCGTAACAATACGGCTTTGCGCATTATTGTATAACTCATTACGCACAAATTTTCTCAAAAAATCACTCACAAACAGATATTTCTACCATCAAGCAGCTTAACTGTGAGTGAAGTGCATACATTTTCAAGTCGGGCATTCGTAAAACACAAAAATTTGATGTTATAGCCTGTGAAGTCGCATGGGCTACACAGATTGAGGGCGACATCATAGCAGGAAAGGGCTGCTGCGTACCAGACAACGCAATCGTCGATCTGCTGGCACGCCACACTGCAAAGATTCTTTCATTGCGCGCGACGGATCCTGCAGGACGATGCGCAGCTATGCATTCCTGAAGCCGTTTCTCAACTGCCATACCCGTTATTCGCTCACTACTTATTGAAGAGCAGCCGATGGCTAAGGCTGCTCACTGGGACTACAGGGTTTACAGCCCGGATCTACATAGACGCCTTCATGTATAAGGGGAGATTTACCCATGGAATAGCTGCCACGAAGCAGTAATCTACCAGAATTAGAAGCGCGTCTGGCAAGGAGAGCAGCATGGATAATGAGAGGTTTGACGAGGACGGCTTTCTGACCGATCCCGGGAATTGGAACGAGGAACTGGCGCGGAGCCTCGCGATGGAAGAAGGGATCGACGAACTGAGCGAGGAACACTGGGTGGTCATCCGCTTTCTGCGCGACAAATACCTCAATGGCGGCCTGCCTGCGGTCAGCCATGTCTGCCATGTCAACCATTTCGAAAACTATTGTATTCCCGACCTGTTCCTGAGCGTGAAGGCAGCCTGGCGCATCGCCGGCTTGCCCAACCCCGGCGAAGAAGCCAAGGCGTACATGTAACCGCGACAGCCAGATCCGCTTCATGGATCTGGCACGCGTAAATCGGAAACATCGCCGATGTATATTGCCGGCAACCCTGCAATTTCTGCGTCCCGCAGTCAATAATCCGGCCGCGTAAGGACGCAAACAAGAGGCCATCACGGTAAGCGGTAATGCAAGTCGGCGCTGGCTTGACTACACTTTCCTTGTAACCAAACTCGCGCAGTGAAATGAAAGGAGCCAAGCCGTGAATTTTCAGTCCTTATCCTGCAGCATAGTGTTGACCCTGTCTGCCGCATTATTCTCAAGCTGTGTTGCAGCGGAAGAACCCTATGCCAGAATCACCTTCCCGCCTGATGGGGCAAAACTGGACGCCATGTCCCAGAACCATATCGATTACGAGGTTAATCCCGGTCCGCGCGGCAGTCACATCCATCTTTATGTGGACAACGAGGAAGCCGCGATCCTGCGGAAACTTTCCGGGAGCCACGCGCTTGAACCCTTGCCGCCTGGTGCACACTCGCTCTGTATCAAGGTGGTGAACAAGGCACATGTGCCGATCGGTGTGGAGCAATGCATAAAAGTAAATATTGAATAAACTCATGTATATTCAAAATATTAGCTACGCCCTGACGCAAGTCGTGCACAATTTCGGCGCCAGCGCCGTCTTGGGCGGGGCCGTTGCTGCTCTGTGGCTGGCGCCGCGCCCCGAGCTTGAGCGCGCCTTGGGATGGCTGGTGTTATCGGGATGGGCGGCCCAAATTGCGAGCGGCGCTGCTTTCGGCGTGATCAGTTTCTACTACTACGAGCAGTTTCCGGACATTAGCTTTGCGGGTACGGTTGCGCTGGTAATCAAGTTAGCATGTGCCGCATCCGGCTTTTCGCTGGCGGCCTTCTATCTCCTTTATGCCCGGGGCAAGCCCCAAGCCTGGCGCCGCTGCATCTGGATGATTATGACCGTCCTGGGCGGCACAGCATTGACCGCCGCTGCCTTTTTACGCTGGTATTCCTGAAGAAGCACATGATCAAAGTCAAAGAAGCGGCGCCCTGCCCTCTTTGCGGTCCTTTAGCTGGACACTAAGGCATCGCATTGGCATGCTCGCTATGAGATTCGGTTTGCGGGAGCATGTTCCTGACCTCTTCCAGAAGTTCATCCGCTGTCGCAAATCCGTCGATCCTGATCCAGGCTTGATCCGGTGCGGCGTGCAAGAAAGTCACCGGGGTGTGATTCATCTTGTCACCGCGGTATGCGTCGAAAGCCCGCTGCGTCACGACACTCGCCGACTTGGTGCCGGTATAGTGCTGCCACTCAGGACCTGCATCGTATTTTTTTGCATATGCAGCGAGCCGCGCCGGCGTATCTTCCTCGGGATCGATCGAAATTGACACCAGATGCACCCGGTCCCGCTCGGTGCCGAGTTTGAACTGCAATTGTGAGATCGTCTGGCTCACCAAGGGGCAAATCGCAGTACATGTGGTGTAGATGAAATTCAATATCACAGGACGCCCATCGTTCAATTCATCCGGCAGCGATACCGACTTGCCATCATCCCTCACCAGTGTGACCTGTGGAACGATATATTCTGCCATGCGCCGAGTTGTCTCAGGCATTTGCATCATGTGATGATGCGCGTGGGGGTCGAGAGTATCTGCGGCCAATGTGACGGAAACGGGCGAAGCTATCATGCCTGCTGCGGACAGTACCAAGGTAGCCGCCAGTGATTTGGTAAACATTTTCATTTGAACCTCCTGATAAATTTCAGTTGAACGATGCTGCGCATTTCACCCCTGCTGGAAATCCGAGTATCAGGGTACGTTCCAATCGTTGTCTGCGATCAGATGCGTACCCTGTGGCTCGGAAAAATGGACGATATATCCCCCTTTGGATGCAAAGCGTTGCCCGGGCGCAAGCGTCAAGTGTGGGTAGTAGCCGGTAATGATGCGGCGATCGATCATGTCCTCAATGCGCTCGACAAGATAGTCGGGAACGAAAGTGTCCACCATGTGTTTCAGCGTTTCTGCAAGCAACCCGCATGCAAGATAGGTATCCGCCTGCACCTGCTCGGCAACGACGGGAATATGCCGAATCCTGAACCAGCCGAAGGCATAATCGACATTTACGCGGCGCTCTTCAGGCAATGCAAAGCTATAGGCGAGATGCGTACGTCCGCGCCAGCTCGATGGCAGCGGCGAACGTTCAAGCCCGCCCATCAGACCGGACATGTACACGATGTGCGGCGAGACTGGCGCCTTTCCAAGAGCGGCGATATCTGCCGGGCGCAGCCATAGCACCAGCGCATCGGCCGTTGCGGCCTGGTGCAGAGCATGGGCAAGGCCACTGCCAGGTTTACCCGCCGCAAGGATGTGGCGGCGAACCCTGATACCGTGGCCAACAAGAGCCGCTGCGAGCGCTTGGGCGCCGGCCTCCCCGCTGTCGCCGGCGCGATAAATCTGCTGCACGACCTTTGTCACCTTGCCGCTGCCCGGTTTGAGGATACTGTTCGCGATCAGCCCTGCTTCCAGTTCCACGCCTCTGGATAAATAGAGGGAATAGAAGTCGCTGTCGGCACCGGCTGGCGGTGCCTCGACGTTCGGAAACAAACACGGTACGGCCCTCTCTTCGCAGAACGCATGGACTGGTGCCCAGTTCTTGCCGCCCATCCCCGACACTACCGCCAGGACCGGCTCCTGGGCGAAATGACGATCGAGTTGAGCCTGCCAGGTCGCCGGCTCTCCTGTCAGTTGCCAGATATGCAGCTGCCAGAGGCGATTTACCATGTACATCATCTTGCGCGATGAGCGCAGGCGCGGCGTTGGGCCGATCGGGAACGAATTTTTGTCAGTGAAGTATTGCTGGAGAACGTCGAGCATGCCGCGGGCCTTAACAGGATCAGCATCCGGCGTAATGATGGTGGCGAAGTGCAGCACCGTATCCGTCACCCCGTGGAGCTTGCGCTGGTCGAGCCGCTTTAGATAGCCGATCAGTGACGCCATGTCGACATCGCTCAGAGCATAGTGCGGCATTAAATAAGTAAGCGGCTTGCCTTCGGAATTATGACCATCTCGAATTGCGCTGGCGAGGGTCGCATCAGTATATGGGTCGCGTTCTGCACGCATCGTCTCGACATAAGGCAGATAGTCATCCTCGGTATTGGCAGCACGCGGATGGAAAAGATAGCGGCCGGTGATCGGCGGGATGGAGATGTACCCTTCCTTGGAACCCAGACCGCTGTGCCGGTGACAATTAACGCAAGCAGCATCCTTGCCTGAGACGCGCGCACCGGCCGCGCGAACCGCCTCAAGCGACTCGCCGGTCCCGAGGACTCCCTGCAGATAGATGGCCTCGCCCACATCTGCGCTCGCGTTACCACTCGCGTGGTCTATATACATAGCCAGCACGAGTAACAGCATGATTGCGGCGACGCCTCTAACGAATGTGGCTGCATGAAAGAATCCAGGAATGAAGCACATTCCCATGCATGACGGAGCGCGCACTAATCGCCCCCAGCCGAGCCGGGCACGGATCGGGTATTCAATTTCGGAAATCCCGTGTGCTGTGACAGCATTGATCGAGGTGTCTCCCCCCTGGCTGAAACTGCATCACGCAGCCCTGGCACACTGGGTTTGGCAAACGACTGGTCTTCCAAAGGCGGATTGAGCAAGACCCTGTCGATCACCATTTTGTCCGTTAACCGGGCGCTGCTTTGGGCCATGCCCGAACCGCTTTCGATCGTGAGCGGGATCTGCAATCCATCAATTGTCTGGTAGTTGCGGTAAAACACAGTAACCGTGCCCGCCCGTCCCAAGGCATTGCGTGACTGGTGATCGTATTTGGTATCAAGAAAGGTCTGTGCGTCTATCCATACATGTTGGCTAATGCCGGAAGGCAGCTTGACGTCCAGACGATAGGTCTTTCGTCCCTCGATTTCGTCGACGCCGTCGAGGGTGACGACGATGCCCTTGGCTTGGTAATCGATTAAAGGACCATCAATGCCCTGGCCATTCTGCGCGAAGATTAGCTCTTCGCTCGTGTATGGCTGCAGCTCGGGCCTGCCGTTGCTCGCCGGGCGCAGCTTCCAGCCATGAGTGCCATCGTAAATGCGTACAGCCGTCTGGTTTTGCACCTTGATCTCGAAGCGGGTCTTGTGGGGACGTTTCTGCTCAAGAACATAGCTCAGGTTGGCAGCGCCTGCGCGCTCGATGTGCCCAATCCAGACCATGCTCTGGATTTTCCGCCACGCCTCCAGCCCACCTTTTGCAGCAACGTTTTTCTCGATGATCCGGGCCGCGTTCAGTTCCGGCTCGGCGACATATTCATTGGCAAACACGGCCGTCGAGATACAGGCAATGCTCATCCACACAGGGATACTTCTCATGGTGTCACTCCGCCGGCCGGTTGAATGAACTGGACATTGCCAGCTGCGGTTTCGCGAATAACTTGTCCTCTATCGGCTGATTGATCGCCACTTGCTCGATGTACAACTTGTGCGACTTTTGGCCACCTTCGTCGATGGTTTCAAGCACATGTGGCATGGTCAGCCCGTTCACGGTCTGGTAGTCGCGATAGTAAATAGCAACGTTGCGGAGTTTACCGTCCATTTTTCTGGGATCGCCATCGATTTTCCTTTCCAGGAAACTGACCGCATCGACCCACACATGCCGTTCCTCGCCGTTTTTCAAGGTCAGCCTGAGTTTGTAGGCCATGTTTCCTTCTACCGATTCCATCCCCACCAACGCGACCTTGCTTCCCTTCTTGTCGTAGTCAACCAGAGGGCCATCCAGTTCCGCCCAGGTCTCAGCCGCCTTTGCTTCAGCAGGCGTAAACGGCTCGACTTCATTGCGGCCAAGGAAGGGTCGCACCTTCCAGCCATGTTCACCGTCATAGACCTGCAGGGCTGTTTGATCCCGGAAGCGTATCTCCAGCCGGCTCATACGCGGCCGCTCCATTTTCATCACAAACGGCAAATCGGTATTCTTCTTGCCTCCCCCTTCCACGCGACCCGAGAGGGTCAATGTCTTGACCGCCCGCCAAGCCTTGAGTCCGCCGCGCACCGCCACGTTCTTGTTAATGACTTGTGCTGCAGTCAGCTTTTGTTTCGCCGCCGCGGTCTTGTTTTCGGTCACGGCCTGCTTTTCAGCTTTTGCGACGTCAGGTGTAACGGCAGCCACAGCCACGACTGAAACCAGGCTACATACCAAGAAGAAAAATCGTTTCATGTTTATATCCTCCGTTTGTGACACCACAGATTGTGCTCTCGCCCCATTATTCAACCACCAGCCCTTCGGCATGAAATAGGCCGATGACCACATTGACGTTGTCGCCAGGTTTGACCATGTTTCCCTTATTGGAAAATACCATCCAGTACTCCTTGCCAGCTTCCGCAGTGCCGGTCTGGCGCAACTGGCCGACCTTGTCCATCACAGGAATGTGCAGCAGCGCGCGGCTCCGCTGGCCATACAGCAACGGCGTTGCACGCTTGTCGCCGAGCGCTTTGGCACGCACGGGGTCGATGACGCGATAACTGAAGCGGATCAGATTGCCCGATGCCATCTGGCGCACCAGCATGTTGTCGACGCCCCAGATAGCCTGGTAGTACTCCTTTGCGCTACCCGGCACGCCCGGGCGATATGGGGAGGCCTTGTGCTTTACGGGGGGGGCAGGAGCCTGAGCCGTAACATGCTGTCCCTGTTCCTGAAATGACTGGGCCGAGGTCGGCATAACAAACAAACTGCCCGTGAGTATCCCCACGAGCAACATGCTGCCTGATTCTGAACCGTTAAACATTGTCTTCACGTGTTGCATAACCATGCAATTCTCCAAGTTAGCCAGGGGTAGACCAGGTTTCGGGGCGGCCGGGTGGTCGCCCGCAAATTTGCCCTAGTCGGTCCTGATTACAGTTTCCTGTGTGGTCGTTTCTGCGCCGGTATCTGTCAGCGTCAAACGTGCGGTCGACACTCCCTTATCCGATGGCGTGTATTGCACTCCAATCGTGCACTTCCCTCCGCCGGACGCTACTACCAGCGATGCCGCGCAGGGAGTTCCCGTGCCTGGCGCGACGATTGCAAAAGTGCCAGTCCCTGTAAGCCTGTTGATCGAAGGTGCAGCAGTGATCGTGAGGGGACCGCCGCCGCGATTAGTCACCGTGACCACACTGGTTTTCGCAGTCATGCTCCCATCATTGTCCCGCTCGGAACGGTCCTTGCCATGATGCTCTTCCTTGGCACGACGATCCTCGCCGGATTGCCTGTGCTCTTTTTCTGCAACCCCCGGTTTATTCTTGCCACGTTTATCACGATCTTTCTCCGCAGCCACTGCGCTGCTGCAAGTAGTGGTTGCAAAGGCTGAAAGCAGCGCCAGGATCAGTAATCTGTTGGAAAATTTCGACATAATTTCCTCCTTAAGTTCTAGTTAGCAGGTGCCTGCACAATGGTCAGCACGGGCGATTGCACGGAGAAGACCACAACCGCCTGGCCAAGCTCAACCGCACCGATATCGATTCCGGAACCTTGCGGCCTTGCGGTGCCGAAGAAGTCATGGTTCGGTGCACCGATTGAACCTGCCGTGTTGATCGCTGGCGAGCCAGTGGTGATCGAGTAATTCCCCAGTGGCGCTTGCGCTACTCCGGTTCCGGGAGCTATAGCCGCATTGGCCAATGCCAGCGGACCGTAGCCCAGGTTGATCCAGTTGTTGCCCTCATCAACCGTTGCAGCCACCGTCAACTGGTTCAGCGCAAACACCACGGGCAGCCCGGTAAATTCCGAGTGTCCGGCTGGCGCGTTGTAGCCCTTGCAGCGTGGCTGGTCTATCGCGGCTACCCCTGTACAGTTTTCCGGTGGTATGCGTGCGCCGTTGCAGTATTGGCTCACCACCAGCGGGTCATCCCCCAGGTTGTTGTTGCCGGTGTAGCCCCCGCTCGACAGAATCGAGTAACTCGGTGCAAGCCTGATATCTGTACCGCCAGTGCCAAGCTGGTTGCCGCCGGTCGGTCCCGTATCGCCACGCACGCCAATGTCCCAGTAGTTGACCGGGCCGCCGCTGCCAGGGGCACCGACATCGGTTCCCTGTGTCGCGCACGCACCAGTCAAGGCCTGATTCAAGGCGGGCACCAGGGTAACCACGGCCTGCTGCGCCTGTTGCCCAGTGCCCAGCGCGCCCACCTCTACATGGAATGCGCGGTTGTGCCACAGCACGTTGTTCCCAAGTTGCGGAAGAGATACCTGCCGGCACTCGCCATTGGCCAGTGTGCTATATCCATAGCCCGAGGGACAGACCACGCTCGCCGGCAAAGCGGCGGTCATGTTCGGCGTGTTCTGCATCGTCACGAAACCGGCGGCCTGATTGGTCGATGTCTTGACCGGATTGTTAAGGCAGCTCGGATCCTGCGGCTGGGTTGGATCGCTGTTAGGGAAGCAACCGGGTGGCGGAACGGATGCCAGTGGTGCGCCCAGGGTGTTGAAGAGCACGCCAGCCGAGGCCGTGGTGTCGTTGTTGATGACTGTGTTGTTGATGAACTTCACCTTGAACGCGTCCTGCATCGACACGCCACCACCATCCCAGCCGGCCACGTTGTTGGCAATGATATTGTTGCTCACAGTGACGTCGTTCCAGCCCGGGCTACGCTGGGCTTGCGGCCCGCTTGTAACCCGGTTCGGACGGTCGGGGAAGGCAATGACTTCCTGTCCATTGACCATTTGCAGACGCAGGCCGCCACCGGTGCCACTTTCGGCGCTGTTACCGATGATCAGGTTGGCGTCGATCAGCAGGTTGCGACCGGTGCCTTCTGGCAGCCCCGGTGCGCAATCCAGGTCTTGCAGCGCGCCGCACTCAAGCCCGGCGTTGGGGCCGGATCTGATAATGCGATCCGGTGACGCCCCCATGACCCCGATACCACCGCCGTTGGTCGGTATCGTTGGGCTCTGAGTCTGGTTGAACAGGATCCAGTTATGCGCCATGGTGCCGTCATTGCTGAATCCGGAGTGAGCAACGCCACCGGAGTCGCCTGTGCTCAGGTTGCCGCAGACCCAGTTGTTATTGAACATGTAGCCGTCGGCACCAGGGCTGAAGGTGACACCACCGGCCGCGGAGGGCGTGCCCGAATACAGGGCGTCGCCGATCGATGCATTGGCGGTGACCGCGTTGTGATGCACGTGCACGTTGCGGTTGAAGCCATAGCCGAGCTGCGTGCCAATCGGCGTGTTGCCCGGGTAGTCGAATGGAATCCCATCGAAATTAGGATCGTTAGGGGAAAGCACTATAAATGGATCGGGGAACTCCCCGGTACCAATGGTGATGCCGCCCGTCAGCGTGCCGTGGTTGCCATGGACCCTGAGGTTGGAGACCTCCAGGTTATGGTTCCAGGCATGGGCGAAGACCGCACCCCCGCCCTGCGAGCTGTTGATGATACTGACACCGTCAATGCGCGATGGATTGCACAGGAAGTTGGTGCTGGAGTATTCGCGCCAGAACGGTGTGCTGCTATTCGGAGCACGGCAGTCCGCATTGGCATTCAGGTAGCGATAGTTGGCCGGGAACCCGCCTGCAGTCGCAGCACCAAATTGATCGGCTACTGAAGTACCAGCCGGCATCCACACGCCTTTGCCGAGAACGGTGACGCCCGCGCCTTCATAGGCGCCCATCAGCGTGGGTTCTTGCAGCATTTGCGCCAGGTTGCCGTTGCCCAAGACGTCCCAGCCGAGGATGGCCTCAAAGTCAATGCGGTCGACATGCTGGCGCATCGCATCGGGACAGCTGTAGCCCGTTCCTGTCGGATCGTAGGCATTGCTGCTAGTGATTGGCTGGCCGTTCAGCGACAGGCCGAACAGGCAATTCAGCTGCCGCCGCCAGGCATCCATTTTGCCCGCGGGATGCGCATCCGCGTTGATGGTGACGGACTCCGCGCCCACGCCCTGTAGCCGGACCGGCTTCCACATCAGCAGGTTCTCCTTGTAGGTACCGGGGCCGACGATGATCAGGTCGCCAGGAGCGGCATTGTCGATCGCGGTCTGCAGCGGGTTAGGCTGGATATGCCCGAATGTTGAAATGCTTGGGCTCTGCGCCGTCACGTAGGCTGGCGCTTTGCCGCCTATCGTCACAGTGACCGTGTCAATGGACTGCCTGCCGTTGGCGGCGGTAATGACCAGTTGTGCGCACCTCGTGGTGGCCGGTGCAGCGCGTTGCTGGATGGGGCAGGTCGAAGCCGACGCAGGGATATCGGGCACCATGCCCGTGATCGAGAGATCGCTCCAGCTCACTCCGGTCAGCGGATGCGATACGCCATCGCTACCGACGAGCGCTGCTGTCCCGCTCGTGCTGCCAAAGCCATAGTGACGCGTGACGAACTTCTGGTTGAAAGGTGCAGTCGTCGCCATCGGCCCTGAATAGGCGTGGTTGAGCACCTGCCTGTCGCCCAGGGCACTGATGGTAATGGACTGGCCGGGTGCACTCACCCAGGGTCCGGCACCGCCGTTGCTTGCCTGGCCGAGCACCGACTTGATCGCTGGTGTCGTATCCATGTATTCGCAATCCGGCAGGTTGTATGCAGCCGCAGAGGCCATAGTCGGGATCACCGGCGTATCCAGGTAAGATGTCTGGCCGGGCATGAACGACCACTCGTAGCAGAAGTTGCTATATGCAGGGTTGTACATGGGATCGGTGATCATCTGCCCCGGATTGGCGGGGTCGGCTATCGGACCTGGATCATTCATGCAGGCGATCATCATCTGCGGGACGTAACCGCTGGGGCTGGGCGGATTGACCGTATAGCTCGAGAAGGTCATGCCGTTGAAATAGCCCCACTGGTCGGCGTAGACGCGCGATATTTCCTTGCCGGAAAAGTCACGCAGCGCAACCGGCACGTTGGGCACCGCAAACTTCTCGCCGAATTGCGGCGAGAACGGGTCAAACTCGGACGCGAAATCGTTGGTAATCGTCCCCGCAAAGGCGCTGGCAATGTGTGTCGAGTTGAAGATGTAGAACTTCGCCAACACGCTCATCTCGTCATTGAGCGTAACTTCCTTGCGGTCGCACAGGGGCCGCGATGCGCCCGCAAACGGTGCAGCTTGCCCAGCGGCCGGGAACAGGCTGATGTAGTCGGGCACAATGCGCATGGCGCCGGCACAGGGCCAGAATACCTCGACCGAGCCGGTATCGCCTTCACGCCGAGGTACCGCACCGTTGTTTGTGGTCGACTGGATCGGGTTGCCCGCGTTGTAGTAGGCGTTCATTGCCGCCTGGTCGGGCATGATAAAGATGTTGCCCAGGCCGGCGAATTGCTGCGTGACCGGCGCAATGAATGCATCACCGAGAAGAATGTTCTTGTCTTCCTCTTTCACCAGCTCGTAGCCATCAGGCACGATCACTTCGACGACGTACTTGCCGGCAGGCAGCATCGGTGCGTTGTAGTCAAAGTCGGTCGCAGGCGCAGCCGTGTTGGCGACACAGCCGGTGCAGTTGGTTGCAGTCGGCTTGCCGGTCACCGGATCTCTGGCAGTCACACTCGGGAATTTGTACATTCCGTTGTAAGGCGCCGGCTGAACCTGGTTCAGCATCGACCAGCCGTCATAGCACTTGTAGCGGCCCTCATAGGGCAACGGCGTAGCCGGATTCAGCGCCTGGGTACCGCCCAGCATCGTGAAGTAGAACGGACTCGAAGTTTCCTGACCAGGGCAGTTCATGTTGGGCTTGCCATCGCTGCGGAAGCCCTGCGCAAAGTCATCCCAGCTGGTGGTCATAGTGGTATCCACAAGCTTGAGGGTCTTGGTGCCATCAGGCCCGGTGTCTTCCTTGTACAGATTCACCTTGACGTTGGCCACGCCGGGCTCCCAGCTCAGTTGCAGCAGCAGGGCTGGATCGTCGAACGGACGCGTTGTGGTATAGATCACATGGCCCTTGATACCGCCGTTTTCGCCAGGCGCAAACGGCTTCATTGCAAATTCGATGAAACTGTTCTGGCCCAGCAATCCTTGCCAACCCTGAGTGGTTGCCCATGGCGGATCGACGCGGCCGCTCGACCCGGCATTGCCGCTCGACGGATCGAAGGAACCTGTGCCGGTGCAGTCGGCATCCGCGCAGTAGCGCGCCCCAGGAACCCGCAGATCCGCAGGCAGGTGGGCGGTCGGTGATTCTATGGTGTTCGCCAGGTGGTTCGCGATGGTCGAGCTGCCGCCGCCGGTGGTGCCGTCTACCGGGCCGCCGGTGTCATATACGACGTGCACGCCTGACAGCTTGTAGCGCGCGCTATCGGTATCGACCACCAGCCAGTTCAAGGACGGGAAGACTTCGTTGAAGCCGACATAGCCGGCCATGTCAGTATTGTTGAAGCCGTTGTAGCTGCCATCACGGTAGCGTATGTTGTACGGCACCAGCGGCAGTCCGGGTTCGCTTTCCTGTGACACGCCATCCCCGTTCTGGTCGAGGAATACCCGGCCGTAGAGATTGGTGCGCCATTGCGTCACCGGAACCTCAAGCGGGGTGGCGGCACTGCTGCCGGGGCCAGTGGCCACAGCCTTGATCGGCGTGGACAGGCCGTCGACGAGCAGGTCGTTCCACTGGTCGAAGACAGTGACTCTCAGATTGCCCAAGGGAATACCTGTGAACGCAAAGGTGCCGTCAGGATTGCATTTGGTGAAGGCAAAATCGTCACTGTCCGGCGCGCCCAGGCTCACGTAGCACTGCGCGAAGGCGTAGGCGTCATAGCTGCCGCTGCTGTAGACCCGCTGATCGGGCGTGCGGCTCATGCGTGTGTTGGTCACCATGCCGTAGAAGTTGCCGCTGCAGTTGCCCGCTGTTGCGCAGATGGCATTCTTGCGGTCATTGATGATTTTCGGGTTGGCGAAACCCATGGCGACGTGGTAGCCGCCGGGCCCGAATTCCTGAAAGTAGGCAGGCTCGCCGGCCTTGATGAACGCCTCGATGGCCTTGGTGCCGTCTAGCGTGTTCGTCTGCAACCACTCTTCGCCGCGCGCAATGCGGTCAGCACCCGGCGACCCCATCACTTCGTACAGACCGGGATACATGTTGGCGATGATGGCGTGTCCGGCAAGAGGAGACAGGGTCTTTCCGTCAGACTCATATTTCGGGCAGGTCGAAATCACGCCCACCAGTCCGTCATTCTTGTGCGAAATCGGGCAAGCATCGAGACCTGTGGCCGGGTCGATCGTGCCCGCCAGCGAATTGGACACCGGCATGCCGAACATGTCGTAGGTAATTTGCCCGGATGAATCGCCCATCATGCCGGCCTGGTCAAGCAGCACGAGGTTGAAGCCGCCCAGGCCGGGCTCGTTGGGCGCCAGTACATCGATACCCCCGCCGGTATCGACCTCACCGTTGAGCGGCGAGTCGTCCTCGAACACGAACACCGCGATCTTCGCGGTTTCCAGTGGCGTTTTTTGCACGTTTACATCGACGGCTGTCTGTCCTGCAGCGATCTGCGCACCGCTCATGGTGTGGCCGTTGCTTCCGTCAACGACCGGATTGGCAGCGTCGCCCGGCAGGATGGAGATGTAGTAGCGTTTCAGCGGGTCGAGGTGAACCTGGCTCGGGTTCACTTCGGCCTGCTGACTAACACCTGTTCTGCATGCACCGTTGCCAATGTCGCACACGGCAGGCACGCCCAGGAGAGTCTGTCCCGATTCGCACGAGACGGTGCCAACGCAGCCCTGCGCCACCACCGGCATAGTGCTGGTGTGGAAATTAACGGCCAGGTTACGAACGGCAGCGGTGCTGCTAGTGGTTTCGATTTTAGGGTCGATCAAGACGCTGCGGTCTTCCTGGATGATCCAGCGGTAGTCTGCGGGAAGCGCTTCACCGGTCTTGCCGTCCCTGAGAGTAACGGCAAGGTTGCTTGCGGCGCCAAAATTCACTGTTGCCGTAGCCGCACCACTAACCGTGTTTTGCGAGTTCGCCGCAGTATAGGTGAATGCGCACGATGCGCCAGAAGCCGTAACAGTGAACGACCCGTCGGGGTTAAGTATAACGCTGGAGCAGGTGCCGGCGCTTGAGAGAACCGCCTTCAATGGGAACCCAGAAGGATCCGTATCGTTCCCCAGCACGCCAGGCGGGCTGATCTGCAGGCGCGAGGCGATGTTGCTGGTGTAGCTGTCTGCGCTGGCAACGGGCGCTCCGCCCATGCACGAGCCCGTGCATTGAGCCAAATTGACCGTGGCAGTGAGTCCCGAAGAACAGGTCGTCCCGCTGACGGTGCCGTTGGCGCAGTAGCTGAAGGAGTCTGAAGTCACTCCTGCGCCTGGCGTATAGGTGAAGGTGCCGTCAGCATTGAGACTGACTGTGCTGCCAACGCCAGTCGGGGCGGTCAGCAACTGCACGCCGTACACACCGGTATCGTTGGCGATCAATCCCTTGGCCGCCTCGGCGACGGCAAGGGCGTTGCCCGCGACGAGAGAGTAGGAATCGGCACGCGCTACGGCCGCCGCCGGCGCAGGCGCAGCACCGCCGGCGACGTTAACATAGGTCTGCATGCCGCCGTCGCGCTGATTAGCCGTCGACAGGCTTAGCTGCCGGTCGAACACCGCGTAGGTGGCCGCATCATAGGTTCCGGCTGTGGTCTGCTTCGGCTGGATCGTCACGTCGTAGGTCTTGCCGGCGGCGAGGAACAGCGAACTCTGCACCTTGGGAACGCCGGGCAGCTTGTTGCCATCTTCGGCCAGCAGCGTCATGTTCGCGCCGACGACCGAGGGTATATGCATGCGCAGGCCAGCGTTGACAAAGCGCAACAGCACACGTCCGGTTGTGGCTGGCACGGGATCGCCAGCGATAGCGGGCGACAGGACGGACAGCGATGAATTGGCCGGATTAGAGCGATCAAAGGAAACACCGTTGATTAAGAAGTAGCGCGGGGTGTAGTTGACTGCGGGCGGGTAGCAGGTATGCACCGCCGGATTGCCACACTGACCGGTTTGCCCATTCCACACCAGCGCATCGCTGAAGCCCGCAGTGCGCACTGCGGTGTCAACCGCTGTGTTCTGCAGCGGATCAATTTCGCTCAATAGCAGCGCGGCGTCTTTATCGAAAGTCTGTCCCGGATAGTTGGCATCGGTCACCACCAGCACGCCGTACAGGCCCATCGGCCCCTGGATCGACGGCTGCGTGCCGGACTGAATCAGGTAGGTACCGGGGCGAAGGTTGACTGCCGTCCAGGTCAGGTTGGCGCTGCTCCCGGCAGCGACCTCGGTCGCAAAGGAACGCACGCGATCTGCCTGGGTGGGCGGCGTAAACACGGGGTCGCCCGGATTGGTGGTGCCCAATGTTCCTGGCCATGTCGTCCCCTGCGGCACATGCGCCGGACTCGGCATCCGGGCCGGCGCTGCGCCAAGGCCGCCACCGAGCTGTCCGACAATCACCAGCGAAGTCGGCACAGAGTTGGTTCCGGTGCCCGCCGTAAAGCTCAGGTTATTGTTCAGCGTGATGGTCAACGCCTCGCCGCTCGGTACCGTGATCAGCGGCGGTTGCCACACACCACCCGCTTGCGCCACACCGTTGGCGGCCGTACAAGAAACCCCGGCTGAAACGGCGCCGCAGCTGTAGCCCCACATCGGCACCGTTTGCCCGTCCGGCAAAGTGGTGGTCGTCGGCGCCGCGGTCAGAGTGACAGCGCTGTCCGCGAGCGAAACGCCGCTCGCCAGCAGGAGAATAGAGGCGGTAAGTCCAGCCTTAATCAGGTTCATCTTAATCGTATTTGCTCTCATAGTTTTCTCCTGGTTCTCTAGTTCGCTTCGATGATGCTGAAGACCCATGGGTCCACGAGCATCATCATCATCATTCCGCCGGGAAAGGCGTTGTTGGTCGTGATCTCGCGCTCGTTATGCGAGTGCCACATGTATGCAAAGCCGGCTTCGTCTGTCGGGCTGTTGCCTACCGTTCCGGACGGCGGAATTGGTGTGCTGCCGACCGCACGTGCCGTTGCTTCCGGACCGAGATAGGGACTGCCGCCATACCAAGCGCCATTGGCCAGGATGTTGGGGTCAGGCAGGGTGACGGGACCGCCGCTGCCGACTTGGCCGAAGGGTTTGGATTCCAGCGCCTTTTCATGGTCGGCGCACCATTCGTAGTAGTTGGGTGCAGTGGGCAGCGCGCCACTGCCGGTGGTGTAGTAGCCATTCGCATCCGGGCTGCACGGCTCGGTGTGACCTGCCGTGTGCGCGTAGACATCCCAGTTCAGGCCCTTGCCGGTCCATTGAAAGATTCCGTCAAGCGTCTGGCCCGGCGTGGTGGTGGTGGTGAACAGCAAGGGACCCGCGAGCTTGTTCGTTGCGGCGGTCAACAGCAGATTGCCGTCACGCGCCAGCACGCGCACGTGATTACCGTGCTCGTGGAACGGGTGCTGCCAGCGGCCGGTGCCGATGACTCGCAGCAGCACGAGTTCGCCGGGGTGCATGTGCGGATTGCCGTTGTAAGGCTGGTGCGGGAATTGCACTGCATAGTTAGGTTCCATCAGGTCAGGCATCGAGCGGCCGTTGACCATGAAGTACGCCGGCACATATGGCTCGGTGGCGACAACCATGCAGCCGGTTGGCAGCGTGCACTTCGTTGCCTTCTGCTCGTCGGCAAAAACCTGCTGTTGGGCCTGGCTGTGGATCATGGGGTCGATTTCGGAAAACTGGAACAGGTACTCGCGGTCATAGCAGGCTGCCGGGTGGTTGTACGCGGCCGCGGCGAGACGGAAGTCCGGCTGCCCGCTTGGCAATGTCGCAGCCGACCCGGTAGTGTGCGTGTGGCAGGTGTCGGGCAGATTGGCTTGCGTCGCGTAGCCAGTCGGTACGCTGCCACCGAGCGCCGGCAAGACGATAATGGCGCCGTAAAGGCCCATCTCAATCTGCAGATCACCCTGCGTGCCGCTGTAGTAAGTGTGCGTGCCGGGCGTGTCGGCCACGAAGGAGTAGGTCACAGTCCCGAGATTCGCCGCCTCTCGCGTGAGGAGACCGGCGGCTCCACCGCTGGCTGTCACGCTAAAGCCCGGGAACAGAATCGAGGTGTTGCCCGCAGCTGCCGGCAGGTTGTTATGCAAAGTGACTGTCACGCTATCACCCTGATTCACGATCAGGGTGGGTCCGGGGAGCTGCATCACCCCGGCCGTGCAACTGGCGCCCGTGATCGTCGCCGGCGCGTATCCACCCGGTGCAGTATTACAGCCATAGCCCCAGGAATAGATGCTCGATCCGTCGGGCTGGCTGATGTAACCCGGTGCGGCGGTCAGATCGAAACTCGGCCCGGTGATGCCGGGGGCGGCCGCCTGAGCGCTTGAGACGAGCAGTGAAGCAATAGCCGCCGCAGCCAGCAAGACAAGCTTTGCGATCCGGTTTTTGTTGGTCCGGTTGTTGTTGATCCGGGTCATGTGTGTAATGTGACGCATAGCTATTCTCCTATGTGCTGTTGCCGCAGGCCTTGGTCAAAGTATGTGTATTTCGGTCATCATCCCGCCAAAATTTTCGGCGTCGTTCGACAGGTGGTCGAGCTGTGGCGTGTAGAGGTAGAAAACCGAACCGGACGGATATTTCGTGGTGTCCGTGGCATCCAGGATCACGTCGAGCGACTCGCCGCCACCGAGGGTGATCGAGTTCGTGTCGTAGGCCATGTTGTTGCCGTCCTGATCGCGCAACAACCTGGCGTTGATGCCGATCACGCGCATCGGAATGCCGAGCGAGGCCAACGTATGGAACTCTGAAACGTTAAGGTCCGAGATGCGCAGCAGCGCCCTGCCCCCTGCCGGAATGTTGATCAGTGCCCGCAGCGGCTGAGAAAAACGTGACACGCCGTCCGCCGCCTGCGTACTCAACGGTTGCGGATTGATCGTATCCGGGTAGCTCCTCCCGTTCAGCAGGAAGTACTTGTCCTTCAGGTCGACGAAGGTTTCAGGATTAAAGGTCATGCCGACAAAGTGGAAGTTCGGATCAAAGCCGTGCATCTGGAGCGGATACTCGACGTCGTAGGCAGTCGATCCGTCACCGTCGTTGTAGGCATACATCTTGTTGGCTGCACGTGTGACGGCATTGCTGGGTGGCAGCGGCGCCGCACAAAGAATGTCACCGCACTTGGTGCGCGGATCAGCCTGCTGCGCAACCAGTCCGTTGTACAGAGAGCTTCCCACAGGCACCCGATTTTGCCGCGGCCGCACGTAGATCTGCCCCACCATGCCCATCTGCAGATGCTCGGGCGGGGTGATGTGACAGTGCCAGAAATAGGTTCCCGCGTCGGGCGCGAGGTAGTAGTAGGTGAAGCTGCCGCCAATGTTAATGGCGGCCGAGGCATCCGGCACACCGTCGAAAAACGCGGAGGCATTGGCATAGCCGTGGAAGTGCACCGTGTGCTGCTCGAACAGATCCGGCCGCATTATCTGGCCAACATTGGTCAGCGTGAGGAAAAGCTCATCATCTTCGTCCATCGCCATGGTCGGCCCCGGAATGCTGCCATTCAGGACTCCGACGTCCATGATCGGTCGCGGATCGACATGCCCCGTCAGCTGACCGGACGGCACGGATAATGGATCGGGTACCAGGCCAACTGCGCCGTTGAAGGAAGTAGTAGCCGGATCGCCAATCACAGACGAGTCGCCGACACTGTTAAACAGTATCGCCGGTTTCGTGCCAGGGAGGCCATTGCGAATATCGGCGAGACCAGAGAGAGGCCCGAATGCAAACAGATAGGTCTGCGTGCCATCGGCCATCGTCGCAAAACCATCTCCGCCCGAGAGTTGCTGACATTTGATAAACCCGGGATGGGCTGGATCTGCAACCAGGTTACCCAGGGAATCGAGGACTTGGGCAGTGGGGTGCAGGCTCGTTGTGTTGGGGCATTGAACCCTGAAAGACGAGCCGACGGCAGGCACCGCCGAAATAATAAGCAGAAACGCGGCTAATCCGCGGCAGTAACACAATACCCTATACATGATGGCCTCCATTCTGGTTTGCCGGTGCAAGTGGAACCGGTAATCAAAAAGCTTCAATACATGACAAAATCACCAGTCCCCGATACAGAACCAGGCACTTGAGTGAAACCCAACGTTGGAACTATTGTTAAGGAAAAGTCAGATTCCCGCAGCGCGGTCAATCCTGTATTTACCCAGGGACTGCACATCAATTCTGAGTGGGGTCAATACTGTAGATAAATTCTCATCAGGTCGGTGTTAACGAACTGAAGTCTTCAACCTGACACCGTGACGGACCACGCCTTGAGATCCCGGGTTAACAAACGGAAAAATAATTACTTCAGATAACCAGGCTCACCATTTTTGGCGGGGGCTAATTGCATGACAGCAGATGGGGGACAGGTCGATAAGCCAGCACGTATATACGACTATGCCAGAGGTTCAAGTGTCTCGCATTCGCCCCTTGTTTATAACTGCAGAAATCACTGGAAGGACGCTACGATAAACATGCACCAAGCCTCTTTAAAAACTGTAGTTTTCAGTTTCAAAGGTCGACTTTGTACTGCCGATAGAAGTCCAGAACCTTGGGCACATAATCCCTGGTCTCGGGTATCGGCGGGATGCGATTGCCACTCCTGACAACAGCATTCTCGCCGGCGTTATAGGCAGCAAGGGCGAGGCTCACATCGCCATTAAACAGTTTCAGCAAATAGCTCAGATACTGTGCGCCGCCATTAATATTTTGCTCTGGATTAAAGGAATCGGCCACGCCATAGCGCCTAGCCGTCATTGGCATGAGCTGCATCAGTCCGGTCGCGCCCGCCCTTGAAACGGCTTTTGGATTGTAGCGCGACTCCACCGAGATCACGGCGTGAAGCAGGGCGCCTTCCAGACCATAGGTGCGTGCAGCAATCGCCACGATGTGGTTGTACTGTGCTTTGTTGGCGAGGATTGGAAGTGTTGGTTTCTGCACAGCAATTGGTGGCGCCGCACGCGCATTGTCTACCGGATCGGCGATCAGCACCTCATATCCGTCATCCGAAGGCACGTTGCTAAGGCTCACCGAGCCATCCTCGGCGGTATGGACGTAAACACTGGCTGCTGTAATCCGAATTAGACCGTACCCAAGCAGAAATAATACTAGCGTGTATTTAATAGTTTTCATCTCACTCTCCCTGTAGTAACTTACTCTGAATAAACCTAACGCAAGCCGGCAATGAGTCGCAATACACTGAACACTGCATACATGGATAGGGCTTTCGTGGTGTTGCTAATGCTGGTCTGCCAGTAGGCTTTAAGCCGCGCTTCATCCTTTGTTAAGAGCACTATCTGGACAGTAATCCCTTCTCAATTGCGTAGGCAGTCAGCATCGATGCATTGTGCATATCGAGTTTCTTCATCAGATTGGAACGGTGCTTTTCCACTGTCTTGACACTCAGGCAGTAATATTCGGCAATGTATTTGTTCGGGTGCCCTTCGGCCACCAGCTTCAACACTTCCCGCTCCCGGTGCGTCAGCGTGTCCCACATGCTTGTTTCGGTCGTACCATTTCGGGTGCCGAGATAGCCATTTATTACTTTTTCCGAGATGTCAGGGCTAAGATAGGATTTGCCGTTCAGCACGCTGCGAATCGCCACGCGCAATTCTTCGTGAGTCGCATCCTTGAGAATATAACCGTCAGCGCCCGCACGCAGGCTTTCGTGGATGTATTCCTCGGTCTTATGGATGGTCAGAACCAGCACCCGCGTTTCCGGGTAACGTCGCTTGATGTCCAATATGGCTTCAATGCCGTTCATCCCGGGCATGTTCAGATCCATCAACACCAGGTGGGGCGATAGCACCCCCACTGCCTGGATCGCATCGCGACCATTGATCGCCTCACCGACAATCTCGATATCCGAATCCTTCGACAGCAATGCACGCAACCCAGCCCTCAGCAGCGTGTGGTCTTCTACAATCAGCAGGCGATACTTATTATTCACCTTACACCCCCTATGAATATTCCTTGATTACGCGTTATCCGTCACGGTTTCCTGGACGGCCTTGAGCTATAACGCATAGGCGTGCTCATGAACACCCAGTCGCTGTATTTTTTCCTGTCCTCGAAACTGGCATCGGCAAGACTGAAGTTGTGTTTCTTTACCGGTTCCTCTTCCGACAGACTATAGATCCCGAATATTTCCCCGCTCTGTCCCTTAAGCAGTCCCCATTTCGAACTGCCGCTAATCGGATCGTCATAAATCTTCCTCAAATAACGCTGTGTGTCCGGATAGCGAGGATCTTTTAGCAAGTCTTCAAGACTCATTGGAAATCGTAATGAACCAGGCTGCGCATGTCTGGCATATTGATTGATCGCGCGGCGAAACTGGTCACCAACAAACAGCAATTCCTGTTCCTTTGCACGCTGCATTTCCATGTGCCACACCTGCACTGTTGATACAAGCACAACACCCATGATCGCAATGATGAGCAATAGCGCGAGATAGCCAAACCCTGCAGCGGCAGATGGAACTGGCGGGTAGTTGTTGGTGCGCCCTGCATTCTTGTTCATGTCGAATTCACCAGGTCTTGTATTCCGAACCATCTCGCGCTACTCCCTCTGCACCGCTTTTAACGTCATACACACCACCCTTTTCCGGGACATCGGGAGGCACGATAATCCATGTCGTATTACTGCTTGTAATGGGGTCGAGGGGGAGGTTGCGCAAGTACTTCTTGCTGACCAACATCTCGAGCGCATCGGGATATTTACCGTTGTCGCCGTAATATTTGTCCAATGCCTGCCGCGTCAGGGAAAGGTTCTCGCGCAGCACGGTCTCTCTGGAGGTCTCGATGCTGTGAAAGTAACGAGGTGCGGCCAGACTCAACAGCAGCACGATGATCGCCATCACCACCAACAGCTCGATCAGGGTAAAGCCCGGTACTTTTCTATGTCGGAACGTGGTCACAATTACCCTCACCATTTTCTGTAGTTAATGCCATTTAGGCCGACATCGGTCGACAATGAATAAACGTCGAAGATATCTTCGCCCTCCTGCGGCTCATCAGCGCTACTGGCATAGCTTCTTTTGCCCCAGGTTTCCGCATCGTCTTCGGCCGGTTCGTTGAACATCGGGTCGCGTGGTATGCGCCGCATAAAATAAATCTTCCCTTTTTTGTCAGGATCAGTCTCATCGGGGACCCCTTCCACCAGCGCCTTGAGCGAAGGCGGATAGCCCGATTGCAGCAAAGAGCTTTTCACGCGACCTTCGACAACTGCCTGTTTGTAGGCATCCAGCGCGCTGCGAATCTGCCGCAAGGCCAGACGAAGATTCTGCTCTTTTTCGCGCTTTACGATTAACTCCGTCATTGGCAAAGCAAGGCTTGCCAGCAAACCGACGATCGCCACTGTCACCACCAGCTCAATCAGCGTGAATCCGCAATGAATGCGCCTGATCATTGCGTCACCGTTACGGAATAAGGCGCGGGGGCAGTCAGTGCCAGCGCGCCACCGCCGGTTGCGGCCGCATTGAAATTTCTGACCAATATTTGCGACGATGACGCCGCACCGGTCACTTCGAATACGACCGTGACGATGCTGCCTCCCCCGCTTGCTTCGCCCTTGCCCGTTCCGGACAATCCAACCTGTATCGTGCCATTCTTCTGGTTAATCAATTTAACGAAGTTGGTCTGATCATCGTTCTGTCTCATCGCATTTTCTTCTATTACCTCAACTGCTTTCAGCACGGATGGGTCATAGGCCACCTGGAAGCCCAGGCTCTTTGCCCCGAGTGGTGCAGAGTTATTGAGCGTCAGGCTGATCCTGTCACCAACCCGCGCCTGGTCGGGACCGGACCAGGACAGTACCGCCGTCGATAATTTCGCCTCGACCACAGGCTTGTAAGCCGCGCTGGGCGGCGCATTGCCTGGTGCCGGCTGGACACTCGTTGCCGGCGATGCTGGCGGGGCACTGCCAAATCCGACGCTGCCCAGCGATTTCATGACGAAAGAATTGCTGCGCAAGTTCGATTCCGTGCCAGACCAATATTCCACTTCGCGCGCGTCCGGATAGAAATTTTTTCCGACGATACGGGGCGTGATAGAAAGAACGATTTCTGTCTTACCGGTCTCATCCTTATGACTGGAAAACAGACGCCCGAGAACCGGCATTTGGCCAAGACCAGGCACCTTGTCTGCGGTTTTTCGATCCTGATCATTGATCAGGCCGGCTAGAATCTGTGTTTCTCCATCCTTGAGACGCAGAACGGTCGAGGCATTGCGCGTTCCTATCTGGTATGCCTGCGTCCCTGATGACGGAATGTTGATCTGCTTGACGATGGAGCTCACATCGAGATTAATCTTGATCGAAACATCGTTGTCGAGGTGTATCTCCGGTTCGACCTCGAGCTTCATGCCCACATCCAGATACTGGACGCTGCCGGTAACGACTGGTGACCCGGTCGCAAGCGGTGTTACAGCGTTGGTGATGACCGGCACACGGTCACCGATCATGATCTTGGCCTTTTCGTGGTTGCGTACTCGTATGCGCGGACTGGCGAGCAGATTGGTGTTGCCGTCCTGCAGCATCAAGTTCAGCGTTGCACTCAACGAGCTCGCCACCAAATCATTGCTGCTCAGCTCCCGCAGCTGTCCCAGGGTGTTGGCAGTACCCGGCGTACTCAGTGCGAAGCTGCTTGGCCACTTGATCCCCAGTTCGCTTAAGCGCGAAGTGCTCACTTCCAGAACTTCCACTTCCAGCATGACTTCGGGGTCGGGTACATCCTGATCTGCTATCATTTTCTCTGCCAGACGGATGGCTTCCGGTGTATCACGCATGACGATAGAGTTGGTTTTTTCATTCACCAGAATATCCTTGGTCTTGAGCAGCGTCTTAAGCAGCGTCAGCATCTGCTTGGGGTCGGCATTAGTGAGATGAAAGCTCCTGATCTTCAGATCCTGGTAATCCTTGAGTTTGGCCGGCGTATTTGGATAGACAAACACCGTGTTGTCGCTGATGATTTTTTTCTCCAGTTGGCTCTGTAGCAGGATAAGATCAATCGCATCCTCAACCGAAACATCCCTGACGAATATCGAAGTCTTGAGGTCAGCCCTCACATCTTTGTCGAGAAGCACATTAATGCCGCTGGTACGCGACAGCGCCTCGAATACCATTTTCAGATTGGCGTCACGAAATTGCAGGGTTACCGGTTTCCTGAATTGCGCCTGCAGTGTAGGCTCGGTCAACAGCGCTTTCGCTGCCTGCTCCTCGATCTGGCGCTGCAACAAAATCGCGTGGGCGCTTCTCGGGTTCTCCAGCAGGACCGGCTTGAGAGCTGCACGAGCTTCGTCCATATCACCCTTTTTCAGGATAGCGGCCGCCTCGGCAATAATCCTGGCGTGACGCCGGTCCATATCCAGCAATGCCATACCAGCCTTGACCACGCTGCTGTCGGGATCGATGCGCAAAGCATGATCATAAATTTTCTGTGCCTCGTCGAAATGTTCAAGGGTGCGTTCATTGTTCGCGTTCACCAGCATGTTTCTGATGACCTGTTCGCGATTGCGCGCCAGTGCAGTGCGATAGGACAGATTTTTGGGGTCAGCCTTGCTGGCTTCCGCCAGTTTTACCAGCCCCTCTTCGCTGCGCCCTTCCTCCAGCAGAGTCATTCCCTCTTCATGTAAGCGCTGCCCGGCACAACCCGCAAGTATGGCCACTGCAAGCAGAAATAACGTGGCGTTGCGCTTGAATTGCATGTTCAATCTGTGCATGTCCCATTCTCCCTGGCTGCGGCATTCATAATGAACTGCCGGTATTTATTGACTGCTTGATATTGAGCGGCAGGTAAGTCACTTCCACTACGCCGTCCCCCACGCTATCGATGCGGTAGGTGTTTTCAATCACGTCTCCCACAGAAACGGTATAGACATGGTCCCCCTTGACCAGCATGATGACCTTCCCCTGCACCTCCTCGTAAAGCCCGAGATAGGTAAACGGTACGGGGGGCGCTGTTGGTGGCGGTGGCGGCAGCGGCTTAACAGGAGGTGGCGGTGGCGGCGGTACATACCACGATGTCGCACCAAATGCGTTGCCGACTCTCTCCTTTCCTTTCTTCTTGTTCGCGCGCTGATCCAGCCGTTCGAGCTCAACGCGAGTTTCGTCCGGCGCACGCGGAGCGGCGCTTTTGTGACGCGAGGAAGGAGCCTTGTCCGGTTTTTCCGAATGTATCTGCGGCATTTTTTCCTCCCCCCAACAGCTGCCGGGAATCACTGTCAGGACTATTGCCAGCAGTGATAAACCTGTGAACACCCGGTTGCCCAATGGCAGCAACCCGCACATTCTCATGATGCCTGTTCCAGATAGAGCACCAGCTTGATCTTGGCTTCCACGTCCGGATCGGCAACTTTCTGGCGCTCGAATTGCACGTTTTCCAGCGCGACGACCGGAAGCGCATCCGGCAAATCGGTCAGAAACTGGCGAATCTTCGGATACGGCCCCTTTACCGGGAAAGTCATTTGATAGCGCACCAGTTTTCCCACCCTGTCGCGCGTCGCCTTGTATTCACCATCATTCAGGCTGAGTCCGCGGTTGGTCGCCAGCGCCAACAGTTTCCCCAGCCACTGCGATGAATTCCCCTCTGTCGGAAATTTTTCATAAAAAACAGTAAGTTGATCTTCCGCGCTGAGCGTCGAGCCGTTCAGCGACTTGCTGTCCAACGCGAGTTGTTCATTCAGCGCAACCGCGCCTTGGCGTGCTCTATCCAGCCGCGCCTGTTCTGGGCGAATGGCCGAAAAAAAGAATGCCGCGCTAACTGCAAATATGCCGACAGCCAGCATCCCGGGCCAGCCCATGCGTCGAAGCCAGCGCCTCAATACCAAGCGCACGCGGTTCCACAATGACAGCACGGAGGAAGCCCCTGAGCGGGGTGAGACTGGCTGGCGGCGCAGGCTGCCAAGCAAGTTCTTCACAGCCTGCCCCTTGGCGTGCCAGACAACACCCAGCGAACCGGGAAGACTCAGCCAGTATTGCGATGTTCTGCGCAGCCGGTGCCACAAAAGCAACGCAGGCGAAGTGCCGGCGTCCTGCGAGGCTGACCGCCGCAGACTGACAGGCTGTGGCTTCATGACTTGACCCTCCAGATGGCCAGCAACACAAAGCGCACCGGCTTTTCAGGGTCCTGCTGTTGAATATGGTGGCTTTGCAGATAGACAGTTCCGAACAGGCCGCGATTTTCAAGCTGGCTGATGTAATCAAGCATCGCCGCAATATTTTTCGCCTCGCCGCTGATTTTGACCAGTTTTTTTTCGGAGTCCGGCTCCAGCGACAGCAAGGCCACGCCTTTACCGCCAGTCGACTCTATCGTCTGTAACAAACCATACCAAGGCAGACTGAGCTGGCGCAGCACCTCGTTGGCACGCTTCACCTCCAGTGCCAGGTTGACTGCCGTATGCTCACCCGACCGGTTTCTTGGCGACTGCCGCTGCGCGGCACGTTCGATCAGCTCTGTTTTTGACTCCCAGAGATCGGCTTCAGCGCTTAAGGCATGGTATTGGATACCGCTCACAACCAGTATCGCCAGGGCCAGTGCGAGCAGGGGCAAGCCCCCCCAGGGGAAAGGCTTGGCGCTGCGCTGATAATCAAGGCGAAGTTTTGACATCATCTTCATCCGCTTAAGGCCATGGCAAAGCGCCCCTCGTATTCCGGCGCAAGGGCAGGACGCACCAGCGGCTGCATATGGCTGATTTGCCAACGTCCGTTTTCTGGCAACGCAGCCGTTCCAAGTTCTGGAGCCCACAGGAATACCGTGGGGGTGTCGGCATTTGCTTCAGCCAGGTATGCTTCTCGTTCCAGTAGCAGCAGCAGTGCGTTGCGCCAGTCGCTGCCAATTCTCATGGTCCGCACCTTGAGCCAGCACCCGTGCTGCAGCAAGGCGAGACATAAACAACCCGGTTCAACCAGCGCAAGCCATGCGCTGCTGTTTTTCAAAGCCGAATAGCGATTGTTGTATGCGGCCATCAACCGTGGCTGGATCGAGTTGAGCACCACGCCGTTGCGTTCGAATACATCGCGCAATGCCGCCAGCAAACGCTTGTCCACGGCGCTGGCAAGTTGCGGCAGGCCAGTGCGCCCCGGACTCAGGCGCACTTCCCACTGCTCCACATCTGTACCGTATAGCTGCCTGAAACAGTGTCGCGCGTACGCCTGTTCTTCCGCCGCATTGCTCAACGTGTCACTCCATGGCACCAGGGTATAGCGCATAAAATGGTTGGACAGAATCACCTGCGCGGCTGTCTTGCGTGCAAGCGATCGCGGCACCTCTGTCTCAAGTGTCTTGATCGCTGCTTCCCATGATGCCTCGCCGCCTGCTGATGGAGCGCAATCAATGACAGTTTTCATGTCGACACGAGGTGTCAGACCGCGTTTGGTCAGCGCCCACCCGAGGCGTAACAGCACCAGCTGCTCAGGCGCCAGAACAACGCGCAACTCATCACGCCACAAAGGTGACACGGTTGATCTCCTGTAATGTTGTTTCGCCCCGGCTCACCATCTCGACCGCGATTTCGCGCAGAAAGCGCGTTCCATTTTGCCGCGCTGCCTCGCGGATGAGGCGGACCGGCTCACGCGCAATGATGAGCTCGCGAATCTGGTCAGTGAGCACAAGAATCTCGCCGATTGCACGCCGCCCCTTGAAGCCGGTGCCTCGGCATTGTCCGCAGCCAAGGCCGGCACGAAAGTGCATTGCCGCCGCTTCATGCTGCTTGATGCCTGAATCGGCGAGCAACTGCTGGTCGGGCACCTGTTCCATAGCGCAGTGAGTGCAGTTCACTCGCACCAGCCGCTGCGCCATGATGCCGTTCAGGGCGGAAACGAAGCTGTATGGATCAACACCCATGTGCATGAAGCGGCCGAGCACGTCAAACACGTTATTCGCGTGCACCGTGGTGAACACCAGGTGGCCTGTCAGCGCAGACTGCACAGCGATCTGCGCTGTTTCCGGATCGCGGATTTCGCCGACCATGATCTTGTCCGGATCGTGGCGCAGGATGGAACGCAGGCCGCGCGCGAAGGTCAGTCCTTTTTTCTCGTTCACCGGAATTTGAAGCACACCCGGCAGTTGATACTCGACCGGGTCCTCGATGGTGATGATCTTGTCCTGGCCGTTGTTGATTTCAGAGATCGCCGCATACAATGTCGTGGTCTTGCCGCTGCCGGTTGGGCCTGTCACAAGCAACATGCCGTAGGGCGCGCCGGAAAGCCGGTGCAGCACGCCAATGGATGCATCGTCAAAACCGAGATAGGCTAGGCGCAGTCCTTTGATCTGGTCTGTCAGGGTTTGTTTGTCGAGTATGCGCAGCACCGCGTCTTCGCCGAAGATGCTGGGCATGATGGAGACGCGAAAATCCACTTCGTGCCCGCGCAATCTGACCCTGAAACGCCCATCCTGCGGCACGCGCCGCTCGGCGATGTCGAGTTCCGACATCACCTTGATTCGCGAAATCACCTGTTCCGCCAACGCCAGCCCGGCTACCGAGCCGATGGAGGTGAGCACGCCGTCGACGCGGTACTTGATGGTCAGACCCGCTGGGCCGGTTTCGAGGTGGATATCACTGGCGGCAATTTTCAGCGCGTCATACACCGTCGAATTCACCAGTTTGACCACTGGGCTGGTGTCTTCACTGATGGTCTTGAATGAGAGTTCATCGCCCTCGGCTCCGGCTGAGGCAGCCATCTCATTCACCGGCAGCAGGCTGTCCATGGCGTGCAATGTCTCTTCATGGCGCGCCAGGTAAGCCGCTATATCCGCGCGGTGGGCGAGTCCCCAGTCAAAGGGAAAAGCAATGCGCTGCTCCACCCACCCCTGCAGTGACACGTCGAAAGGATCGCTCATCACTAGGATCAGGCGGCCCCCATCTTCACGCAGCACAATGCATTCGCGTTCAACCGCCTCGGCAAAAGGCAGCACGTCGAAGGCAGAGGCAAGGCGATGCAAATCGTCCATCTCCAGCAGCGCATAGTGCAGTGTGCTGGCCAGGGCTTGCGTGAAGGATCTCGCATCCAGGCCCGACTGCTCTTCCAGCACTTCGATCATGCGGCGCTGCAGTGGCAGCGCTGCCGCCCGCGCCGCGCGCACCTGCTGCGGGGTAAAAATTATGGCTTCCGGCGATGTAAATGCTTCGGCGAGATTCATTGGATGCTCCCGGCGAGTTCAAAGATCGGCAAATACATGAGCACCACGATGCCGCCGATCAGCAGCCCGATAAAGACCATCAGCAGGGGTTCGAACAGCTTGGTGAAATGCTCCACCCAGCGTGCCGTTTCTTCCTCGTAGAAACCTGCAATGCGCTCCATCATCTCGCCCATCTTCCCGGTGCGCTCACCCACGCGCAGCATGCGCAGCGCAACTGGCGTGGTCAGCCCATTGCGTTCCATCGACTGCGAAATGCACTGGCCTTCGCGGATGCATTCTGCAGCCAGCGCCAATTGATTGTGCAGCGACAGTTGCAGCAAATCCGAAACCATCTTCAGCGCGGTTGTCACCGGCATGCCGCCGCGCAGCAACATACCCAGTGAGCGGTAAAACCGCGCCAGTTGATAGAGATGCAGGCGCGCACCGATGGCGGGAAGGCGCCATAAGGCAAGCGTCAGCCATTGTTTGAAAAATGGCCGGGTGAAAAGATAAAGCAGCGACACGATCAGCAGCAGCACTCCAACAAACAGACTCCCACCGTGGTCGCTGATGAACTGCCCCCAGCCCATCAACAGTCGCGACATTAAGGGCAAATCTCCGCCAATATCAGCATAAATATGGCTGAAGCGCGGCACAACATAGAGCATCAGAAAAACCATCACCAGCCCGCCGACACCGGCCAGTAACAATGGGTAGATCGATGCGCTGACCACTTGTTGCCGGACACCGTCCATCTGTGTTTGGTAGGTGACATATCGCGCCAGCGCTTCAGCCAGTGCGCCGGTTTTCTCGCTGGCGCGCACTGCTGCCACGTACAGCGGTGGGAAATCTGCGTCTGACTGCCGCAAAGCGTGGGACAGTGGATGACCTTCGTAGAGACTGGCAACGATTTGCTTCAGCGTCTTTTGTAGTTCCGGCCGCTGTTCCTTTTCAGCCAGCGTTTCCAGCGCTTCAACCAGGGCCAGACCGGCGTCCAGCAGCGCCAGCAATTCCTGGCTGAACAGCACCAGAGGAAACTTGGTTTTGCGCGGCTTACGCCAGACATGCCAGGACCGCTTGGCGTTGATCGCGATAACCGTATAACCCAGTGCGATAGCTTGCGCCGAGGCATCACCTGCATCAACGGCATCCACCGCGATAGCGGTCAACGCTTCGCTGCCGCGCAATGCTTTTATTTCGTAACGCATTTGTCTCTCCCTATGCGATCGCGATCCACCCTATTCGTTCGCGCGCATCACCAGTTCGTAATGTCAGCAGCCTCACCATCGCCGCCCAGTTGTCCATCCTTGCCATATGACAGGAGGTCATATTCGCTGTGCTCGCCAGGTATTTTGTAGACGTAAGGGTTGCCCCACGGATCAAGCGGAACCCCTTTTTTCAAATAGGGTCCGTCCCATCTGACTTCGCTTGCCGGGCGCGTAATCAGCACCGCCAGCCCGTCCTCCATTGACGGATAATGTCCGGTATCCAAACGGAACTGATCCAGCGACTTGTCCAGCGCATCGATTTGCGCACGTGCCACCTTGATTTGCGACTTGCCGATCTGGGAGAAATATTTTGGCCCCACGTATCCGGCAAGCAGTCCGATGATCACCATAACCACAAGCAGTTCCAGCAGCGTGAATCCCAGCACTGCAGTTGCCGCGCGGGGTAGTTTGGTATGACGTGATATAAAAAAATGAAATTCAGGCATCGTTAATTTTATTCCGCGATTAATTTTCATATTGCGAATACCTTATCCTGACGGGAGTCGGCTTTCTCTGGGTCGATGACTGTATTCATTTGTACCAGCCACACCGTATTTCCATCTGCGGTAATACATGCAGACTGTTCCAGGATAATTTACCGTTACCCACATGGATTTCTACATCCTGGACTCTTCCTCAATTACGCCTTACAGTATTTAGAGCTACGCCCTTGCATGTGCAGGCAATCACCAGCCGTTCAAGCCCTGAACCTGCATCCGTATGTTATGTAGGAAGTAAAACCGGGAACATCGGTCATCGGCAATGCATTGAAAAACGATAGGCAGGCGTGAAAGGGGGCTATCCGCACGACCACGAGACATATATGCGCGTACCTTGGCCGATTGCGGAATCAATCCGGTAAGTTCCACCCGAAAAATGTGCGCGCTCTTTCATGCTCAAAAGTCCGAGACCTTTGCCGAGAGAGCAGTAGCCGTCCCGATTTGCAGGATCGAATCCCTGTCCGTTATCCTCGATAGCTAGATGCAGCGAATCTCCTGCCTTAATGAGGCTGACCCTGATGTGATCGGCTTTGGAGTGCTTGATGATATTGCTGGTGGCTTCCTGCAGGATGCGGAAGATTGTAATTTTGATCGAATCGGGAATACTGCTTTCCTGAATCGTGAGATGCTTCTCGACCTTTATGCTGCGGCAGTTACGCTCAAGCTCACGAAAGAACCATGTCAGGGTTGCCAGGATGCCGAGATCGTCAAGCGTCGAGGGACGCAGATCCATGGCAATGCGGCGCAGTTCTCTGAACGCATCCTGAACCATTATTTTTTGCTGCTGTAGTGATTCATCCGCTTCAACGAGCGCATTCGTTTTCAGCAAAGAGGAGCATTCATCCAGCCCCAGCCTGATCATCGTCAATAGCTGACCCAAGCCGTCATGCAAGTCCGTAGCGATGCGCTGCCGCTCATTCTCCTGAGTCATCAAAATTTGTGCTGACAGGCGTCTCGCTTCATTCTGGGACGCACAAAGTGCTTCTCTCATCGCAGCGCTTACACCCGCTTGCTCGGGTTGCTCGGATTTCTCGGCGCACAATCCCTGACTGTCGCCTTTTATCGACATCGCACTGGATGCATGCTGATGATAATGTAGGTGGTCAAAACCCGACTCTGCATGCATTGCATTTCCCCCTTTATAGATTGCCCAAGATCAAGAAATACATGAATTTTACGGATGCACTGACTGATAAAGCAGACTACTCAGATGTGCTTAGTAATTATGCGCATAATAGTAGTAGGACAACTTTGAGAAATGAATAGGTAGATTGCTTATACAGAACTACGAAAAATCCTTAAAACCAGCCTGAGGCTGAAGCTATTTTGAATTTCAGGAAATATTGGGATAGGTGGGTCATGCGTACGGCATGAATGCACGGCTGCTAAAGCACGATGCAATTCTGCAGCAGCATGCCATTTTGCCATCACGAGAACACGCGCCCGTTGGAGCCCAGATAATTTGTAAAACTGGGTATCTTGATATGCTTCCGCATACCAGAGGACACCGAAAGTCGGTAGCGGAATTAGTACCGTAAGTAGTCCGGATGCGGGGGGAATGAATTGGAAAAAGGCAGATGCGAAGATGCTTCAATCTGCCCAGCCAATTGCAGCTTAAATGACAAAAAAAGACCGTGTTACAGCGAGAAAAGTTACAACAAATTCACGACTCATCCGGAAAACTCAAGTACGCAATGCATGCAAGACGATACGCATTTATTTTTCCGTTTGAAAAACTTAGCTTAACCCTCGAACGGGTGACGCAGCACGATCGTTTCATCACGATCCGGTCCTGTAGACACCATATCCACCGGAACTTCGCAAATCTCGCCCATGCGCTTCAGATAGTTACGCGCCTCAAGCGGCAGGTCTTCATAGCGCTTCACGCCCACTGTGCTGCCGCTCCAGCCTGGCATGTCTTCATACACCGGCTCGCAGCCGTCCAGTGCATCGGCGCCTACCGGAAGAATGTCGATAAATTTACCGTCAACTTTGTAACCCACGCACAGGCGCAGCGTCTGTACCCCATCCAGCACGTCCAGTTTGGTCACGCATAAACCGGATACGCCGTTGATCTGGATCGAACGCTTGAGTGCGGCCGCATCGAACCAGCCGCATCGACGCGCACGGCCTGTGGTGGAGCCGAACTCATGTCCTTTTTCGGCCATGTGTTTACCGGCTGGATCCTGCTTGGTTACAGCATCATACAATTCGGTCGGGAACGGGCCCGAGCCTACACGGGTAGTGTAGGCCTTGGTGATGCCCAATACATAGTGCAAGGTCTGCGGGCCTACACCTGCTCCGGCACATGCAGCACCTGCGATGCAGTTGCTGGAGGTTACAAACGGATAGGTACCGTGGTCGATATCCAGCAATGCGCCCTGAGCGCCTTCAAACAGCAGGTTCTGCCCGGCCTTGTTCGCTTCATACAGCGCGCGCGGCACGTCCATCACCAAGGGCTTCACACGCTCGGCCAACGCCAAGGCATCATCCAGCGTTTTCTGGAAATCCACCGTCGCGGCATTGAAATAATTTTTCAGCACAAAGTTGTGATAATCGAGTATCTCGCCCAGCTTGGCGGCCAGACGCTTGCGGTGGAACAAATCCTGCAAACGCACGCCGCGACGCGCAACCTTGTCTTCATAAGCTGGTCCGATACCGCGGCCGGTAGTGCCAATTTTGGCTGCGCCTTTGGCGATTTCGCGCGCCTGATCCAGCGCCACGTGATACGGCAGGATAAGCGGACACGCCTCGGAGATTCGCAGGCGGTTATAAACGTCAATGCCGGCCGCCTCAAGATTGTCCATCTCCTTGAGTAACGCTTCAGGTGACACAACCACGCCGTTACCGATATAACACATCACGTGATCGCGCAATATGCCGGAGGGAATCAGGTGCAACACCGTCTTTTTGCCGTTGACCACCAGGGTATGGCCGGCATTGTGGCCGCCCTGAAAGCGCACCACGCCATGCGAATGGTCAGTGAGCCAATCCACGATCTTGCCCTTGCCCTCATCACCCCATTGCGTACCGATTACTACGACGTTCTTTGCCATTGTAAATTCCTGATTTTTTTAACTTTTCAAATCAACCACGACCCACGCAGAATTACGCAAGATCAGTTCGCGGTCACAATTTAACTCACTGCGTAAAGCTGCATCCCCAAGTAAATCCACCACCACCGAATGTCCCTGACTGCGCAGTAGCGCAATGCTTGCATTCAGCGCTGCATCATTGCGGTGCGGGGCCAGAATACCTTTGGGCTGCGCCACAGCTGGCAGCAAACCAAGCAACTGACGCAAGTCCATGCTGAAGCCTGTGGCGGGTCGGGCACGACCAAAGCTCTTGCCCAGATCATCGTAACGTCCGCCCAGCGCAATCGCATCGTGACTACCGGAGTGATAAGCGGCAAATACCATGCCGCTGTGATAGTGATAGCCGCGCAACTCAGCCAGATCAATACCGACACTATGTGCCAGCGGTTGCAGCTGTGTTGCGGCCTGCTCCAATTCATTCAAGGCGGCACGCACTTCAGTGCAATCCGGCAATATTTTTCGCGCGCGCTGCAATACCTCGGTCGCACCGCCATAGAGATGCGTCAACGCCAACAGTGAAGTTTGCACATCATCAGTCAAGCCCGACACCAAGCCCTGCAACGCGGGTAAATCCTTGAGTTGCAGCGCGGAAAACAGCGCGGCTTCCAGTTCTGAACCGATTGCCCCACGCTTAACCAGTGCGCGAAATACTCCAACATGACCCAAGTCAAGGTGTACACCATCGATCCCCATCAATGCCAAGGCCTGCAGCATTAAGCGCTGTACTTCGAGGTCGCTCTCCAATCCACTGTGGCCATACAGCTCGGCACCAATCTGCAATGGTTCCCGGGTGCGCATCAAACCAGCCGGCTGGGTGTGCAAAACGCTGCCGGCATAACACAGGCGCGTAACACCCTGGCAATTGAGGAGATGCGCATCAATGCGCGCGACCTGCGGCGTGATGTCAGCGCGCAGTGCCATCGTGCGCCCGCTTAACTGGTCGACCAGTTTAAAGGTGCGCACATCCATATCCCGACTGTCATTTATCAACAACGATTCTGAATATTCAAGCATCGGTGGTACAACCAACTGATAGCCCGATAGCCGCAGCAACTCAATCATCTTGCTGCGCATGGCTTCAATCCGCCACGCCTCGTCCGGCAGCATGTCCTGTATATATTCCGGCAACAACCAATTCTGCATTATCTAATCCAATAAATCAGCAGCAAGCCGCCCAGCATCAAAGTCAGCCCGATAAAACGAGTTTGACCATCATGAAACTGAGCCAGCTTGCTTAACCCTGCCCGCCACGAAGCAGGAAACAGGAACGGCATCAGACCTTCAATTACCAGCATTAAGCCCAAAGCTGTCAGTAAATATTCAAGCATTGAAATTACTTGGCTGCCTTGCTGGAACTCTTCAGGTACTTGAAGAACGAAGAACTGGGGTCAATTACCATGACGTCACTCTTGTTCTTGAAACTTTGCTTGTAGGCTTCCATGCTGCGATAAAAGGCATAAAACTCCGCATTGCGCCCGAACGCCGAAGCGTAAAGTGCAGAAGCCTTGGCATCGCCATCACCTTTGATCTTTTGCGCATCGCGGTATGCATTGGCAAGTATGACCTCGCGCTGCCTGTCTGCGTCAGCGCGAATTTTTTCGCTTTCGGCATTTCCCGTCGCACGCAACTCGTTTGCCACGCGCTTGCGCTCGGCATCCATGCGGCGATATACCGAATCGCTGATTTCCATCGGATAATCAACACGCTTGAGGCGCACATCCATAACCTGTACACCAATCTTGCGCGCATCAGCATCGGCCTTCTCTCGCAGCACTTCCATGATCTTGTCGCGCTCGCCAGACACTACATCGCTGACACTACGCTTGCCGAATTCCTCGCGCATAATCGAATTCACCGTCTGCATCAAACGTGTCTGCGCAACCTGCTCGTCACCGCGCACGCTGATGTAGTACTGCTTCACGTTGTCTATACGCCATTTAACGAAGGAATCCACCATCACGTTTTTCTTCTCGGCCGTAATGAAACGCTCCGGCTCCACACTATCCATGGTCAGGATGCGCGAATCAAAAAAGCGTACGTTCTGTACCAGCGGCATCTTGAAATACAGACCGGGTTCGGTCTTTTCCCCCACCAGTTCACCCAGCTGCAAAACAATCGCGGTCTGGCGCTGGTCCACCACGAATATGCTCAAGTTGGCCAAAACAAGCACAAGAATTGTGCCTACCAAAAAATTTACCATATTGATTTTCATTGACGTGCCTCCCTGTCACGGCTGCGCAAGGAATCACGCACGCCGCGCGGCAAACCTGCCGCTTCTGTTGCTGGTGCCGCAGGAGCCGCTGCTGGCTCTGCGCTTCCTGCCGACAATGCGTCGGGCACTGGTTGGCCTGTGCTCTGTATCAGCTTGTCCAGGGGCAGATACAACAGACTGTTACCAGCTTTCTGATCCACCATGACCTTACTGCTGCTGGTCAATACCTGTTGCATCATGTCGATATACATACGTTCACGGGTTACCGTTGGCGCCTTTTCGTATTCAACCAGCACCTGCTTGAAACGACTGGCATCACCCTCGGCATTGGCTATCACGCGCTGGCGGTAACCTTCCGACTCCTCCTGCAGACGCGCTGCCGCACCCTTGGCTCTTGGCACCACATCATTCGCATATGCCTGGCCTTCATTCTTCTGGCGTTCTCTGTCCTGTCCGGCCTTCACTGCATCGTCAAACGCCGCCTGTACCTGCTCGGGTGGCTGTGCATTCTGCATGGTGACCTTGCTTACCAGTATGCCGGTCCTGTAGCGATCCAGAATATCCTGGATCAGCTTGGTGGTTGCTGCCGCCACCTGCTCGCGCCCTTCATACAGCACAAAGTCCATCTTGTTTTTACCGACGATTTCGCGAATTGCGGTTTCAGCTGCCTGGCGCACGTTTTCGTCCGGCTTGCGGTTGTTAAACAGATAATCTTTGGGATCTTTCAGAAAGTACTGAACGGCGAATTGAATGTCGATGATATTTTCATCCGCAGTCAGCATCAGCGATTCTTTCAGCATCTTGTTCTTGACGTTTTCACGGTAGCCGATTTCAACCGTTTTTACCTGGCTCACGCTCACCACCTCAACCGATTCAATCGGAAATGGCATATGCCAGCGCGGGCCAGGCTGAGTAGTATCAACATACTTGCCGAAACGCAGCACAACGCCACGCGAACTCGCGTCTACAATATAGAAGCCGCTGGCAATCCACAACAAGGCAACGATCAGCAGAATCAGACCGATGCCAACGCCGAAGCTTTGCGGCGCACCTGTGCCGCCGGCTTTATTTCCCGCCCCCTTGCCACCAAACAACTCGCTAATTTTCTTATTGAAGTTGCGCATCAGCTCGTCCAGATCAGGTGGACCACCGCTGTTTTTATTGCCCCATTGCGGATCATTTAATCCCATAGCAAATCTACCTTTTAATGTATCAGTCTAATGTATCAGTCGTTAAGCGGGTGCCACTGCCGAACTTGAACTTCCTGCTTTTTGGCATCGCGTACTTCAGCCAGCGCCCCGCGCAAATCATCCAGACCGGCGCCGGTTTTTGCACTCAGATTTATCGAAACTATTTTACCATATTCATCGCGCTTCACGCCCGCTGGCAAATCCTGCAGATCTATCTTGTTGTATACCAATATCTGCGGGATATTCTGCGCACCGATCTCGTGCAAAACCTTGTTTACCTCGGCAACCTGGTCATGCCGCTCGGGGCTGTTGGCATCAACCACATGCAGCAACAAATCCGCCATGGCAGTTTCTTCGAGGGTACTGCGAAACGCTGCCACCAAACCATGCGGCAAATGACGGATAAAGCCCACTGTATCGGACAATACTACCTGACCCTCGCCTTCGATAAAGACCCGCCTCGCTGTGGTATCCAGGGTGGCGAATAACTGATCTGCTGCATACACATTGGCATGGGTCAGCTTGTTAAACAGGGTGGATTTACCCGCATTGGTATAGCCTACGATGGACACCGACAAGACATCCGATCGATCGCGGGATTTGCGCAACACTTGGCGGTGTCGTCGAAGTTTTTCAAGACGCTCGTTCAACAAAACCACTCGCTTATCCAGCTTGCGCCTGTCCAGCTCCAGCTGTGTTTCGCCCGGACCGCGCGCGCCAACCGCAAATTTCTGCTGGCCCATGTCCTGATTCATACCGGCCAGACGCGAGGAAAGGTACTTGAGCTGCGCCAACTCTACCTGCACCTTGCCTTCGTGACTTTGCGCCCGCAATGCAAAAATATCCAGAATCAGCATGGTACGATCGATCACGCGGGCATTCAGCACTGCAGCCAGATTGCGCATCTGCGCCGGCGAAAGGTCGTGATTGAATATCACCAGCGGCACCTCCAGTTCCTCGACGATGGCGGCTATCTCGTCAACCTTGCCGCTGCCGGCAAACAGCTTGGGGTCGGGACGCTGCCGTTTGCCTGCCACCAAAGCGAGGCTCGTCACGCCGGCGCTCTCCACCAGAAGACGAAATTCTTCCAGGCTTTCTGCATAATCCGGCGAACCAAAATCAAGACTAACCAATACCGCCGTATTAGCAGCAGTTGTAGACTGATGCATTATTCAGTGTCGTACGGGATGGTGACAGCGCGTGCGGGGACGATGGTAGAGATGGCGTGCTTGTATACCATCTGGATCAGCGTGGCATTTTTCAGCAGCACCACATACTGGTCAAATGATTCGACCTGGCCTTGCAGCTTGATGCCGTTCACCAGGTAGATTGCCACCTGCACATGTTCCTTACGCAGTGCGTTCAGGAACGGGTCTTGTAATTGTTGCCCTTTTGCGCTCATTTTTATTTTTCTCTTGTTTTTATCGGGGTGATAACTCTACTGGATTTCCGGCTTTCTGACCAGTTACTTAACGACTTCGTTTATTATCACTTTGGTTCGCGCCGCGCACGGTTACGCACACGGTCAGCCACCTTGATAGCCTCACGCCTTTCACTCTCCGTTATCTTTTTGGGCGTCTTGTCCGCGAAAGGGTTGGCACCGGCCCTAAACTCGACCCTGAGCGGCGTGCCCTGCAGCTTGAACGCGTCGCAGAAGGTTTTTTCGAGATAACGCCTGTAGCTTTCCGGCACTTTATCCAGTGCACTGCCGTGGATAATAATCAGGGGTGGGTTACTTCCGCCCTGGTGTGCATAGCGCATCTTTGGACGGAAGACGCCGCCGCGCGGCGGCTGCTGCTTGTCTACCGCGTCCATCAATACCCGGGTAAGCAAAGGTGTGGGCAGTTTCGCCATTGCCGCGGCGTACGCTTCATCCACGGATTTGAACAGGGACTGCACACCATCGCCTTTCAGCGCTGAAATAAAATGGTGCTTGGCGAAGCTCAGGAAGTGCAACTTGCGATCAATGTCGCGTTTCGCGGTATCGCGCTGATACGCGTCCAGGCCGTCCCATTTATTCACCGCCAGCACCAGCGCACGCCCGGCTTGCAGCACAAAGTCTGCCAAATGCGCGTCCTGCTCTGTAATCTGGTCGCGAGCATCCACTACCAGTATCACCACGTTGGCGTCCTCTATTGCCTGCATCGTTTTGACAACCGAAAACTTTTCGACCGCTTCATCAATCTTGCCGCGACGTCGCACGCCAGCGGTATCGATAATGGTGTACTGCTTGCCGCTTCGTTCAAAATCGATGTAGATGCTGTCGCGCGTCGTGCCCGGCTGATCGAAAGCAATGACCCGCTCTTCTCCAAGAATGGCGTTGACCAGAGTAGATTTTCCGACGTTGGGACGACCGACTATTGCCAGCTTGGGGTGATCAGACTGCTCTTCCGCAGCCTGTTCCTGCTGGGGCAGCTCTTCAAACACCATAGCGATAACTTCAGTGACATTATCGCCATGCGCAGACGAAATCGGTATGGGTTCGCCGAGACCCAGTTCAAAGAATTCGTTGGTCACACGGGCGCGCTGCATGCCTTCGGCCTTGTTCACCAATAGCTGTACCGGGCGGCCAGTTTTGCGCAGCAGGTTCGCAATGATTTTGTCCTGCGGGGTCAGGCCTTGGCGGCCATCCACCAGAAACAGCACCATATCCGCTTCATCTATGGCCTGCAGGGTCTGCTTGGCCATTTCGTGCATGATGCCGTCCTTGGCGACGGGTTCCAGTCCGCCCGTATCAACCACCAGATAAGGCCGTTCGCCAACACGACCGCGACCATAATGGCGGTCACGCGTTAAACCCGGGAGATCCGCAACCAGCGCATCACGGCTGCGGGTAAGGCGATTGAACAGCGTCGATTTGCCCACATTCGGACGACCAACTAAAACCAGTGTGGGCAACATATTGAGATTCTCGTTTAATTTATTTCAACGGAGTAAACGCCGCCGTCACGCGTTTGTAACAGTAAACCTTTGCCCAGCAACACCGGCGCAAATAAAATCGGGCTGCCGTCAGTCTTGATCCGTGCAAGCAGGCTACCGTCTTCGCGGCTCAATACATGCAGGTAACCCTTAAAGTCCCCAACCACCACATACTTATCCATCACCCAGGGAGCAGAAACCTGGCGCATGAACAACTGGTCATTCTTCCACACTGTGCTGCCACTGGCTTTATCCAATGCCAACACAGTGGCCTGGTCATCGCTCACATAGAGATAGTTCTGCACCAGGGTGAGCCCCTTATCGCTAGACAAGTCACGGCTCCACAACATCGCACCCTGTTTAATATCAAAACAGGCTGTGCGTCCCTGAAAGGCAACTGCACAGATTTTCTCACTGTCGACTGCGGGCAGGCTGGTGATATCGCTGATGCGTTCCAGTTCGGTATTGCCGCGAGGCTGTGAAACAGCTGACTCCCAAACGACAGCGCCATTGGCCAGACTGATTGCCGCCAGCCTGCCCGCTGCAAAACCGGCATAGACCACGCCGCGCTGAATGACCACGCCGGCGTGGCTACGCACGATCAGCGTGGGCGTGGAGCGCTCATACAGCCACTGACGCTTGCCGTCCTCAACGCTTAATGCGGCGATGCGGCCATCGCTGCTGCGAACAACCACCATGCCATCGGCAATTTGCGGAGCACTCAATACTTCGCTCGACACCCTTGTTATCCAGCGCAACTTTCCGTCTTCATCGAAAGCAGCCACCTCGCTTTTCAAGCCGCCGACTACCACCAGACCATCACCCGCACCCACCGCTCCTGAAATTTTGAAGCCGGTGTCGATCTTCCAGACTTTCTTGCCGCTGATTGGATTCAGGCGAAACAGCTCGCCATCTGCATTGGCAACATATACTGCGTTACGCGTGACAACGGGCTGCAAGCCTGCGTTTCCGACCTCGCCCACGTTGCGCTTCCAGCGCACCTCCATGCTTGCGCCTGGTTTGAAGTCGCGAAGCTCCGCGGGTTCCTTACCCGTTAGCTTGCCGCCAAAGCAGCCTGCCAGCAAAACCAGAATCGGCAGTACAAGCGCACTGCGATTCAGTTTCACTTCACCCCACCCTGGCTGTCCGTGCCGAGACCGTCCAATTTGAGTTGGATCAAATTACGGTATGCACTCTTGCCGTCCATCTTCTCTAACGCCATCTTATAGGCTGCACGCGCCTCTGCTGTCTTGCCCTGCGCGGCCAGCACATCACCCTTAAGATCGGCATACAGGCCGACAAAAGCTTCTGGATGTGTTGCATCCAGAAGCTTCATAGCTTCGTCATATTTTTTCTCATCCAGCAGAATGCTGGACAATTTCAGGCGGGCGGTATCCTGCAATCCACCTTCACTGGCGTGTGATATCACCCACTCAAGCTGCGATTTGGCGAGTGCAAAATCTTTTGCCTGCATATTGGCTTGCACTGCCAGCAATTGCGCGCGCGGCGCATAAGCCGTGCCGCTGTATTTTGCAACCAGTGCCGCAACGGAATCATTAATGCGCTTAGGGTCGTTGCTGGCAACCTGCTTGAGTACTTCGGCATACAGTGTGGACGCTTCAGCAGCCTGTTTACCCTGATAGCTTTTCCAGTAGGTTAGCGCGGCATAAGCGACCAGAACAACCGCGAGTGTCGCGAGCAGCCACTTGCGATTATCTTTCCACCACGTCTTCAGTGCGTCCAGTTGTTCCTGCTCGTGCAAATCAATCATCGACATTTTATTATCCTTTTTTTATCACTTTATTAATCTTATGCTTAATCACTTGCGGCAATTCAGCTTGCTGCACCCTCACCTGTTCGCCGCCATCGCGCAATGGCTTCAGCGTGGCTTGGCCGGCTTGCGCCTCGTCATCACCAATGATGAGCGCAAAGTGCGCGCCGCTGCCATCCGCCTTTTTCATCTGCGACTTGAAACTCCCGCCACCGCAATGCAAGGCCACGCGCAAACCCGCATCACGCAATTGCTCGGCCAGCACGCTGGCCATCGCATCAGCCAATTCCCCCTGATGCACCAAATAGACATCCAGCGGTGCAACCGGATTAACAATGCCGTCTTCCTGCAACAGCGACAACAAACGTTCCACACCCATCGCGAAACCGCAGGCTGCAGCCGGCTTGCCGCCGATCTGTTCAATCAGGCCATCGTAACGGCCTCCCGCGCAGATAGTGCCCTGCGCACCGAGGCGCGTGGTGACCCACTCAAATACGGTGCGGTTGTAATAGTCGAGTCCGCGCACCAAACGCGGATTGATTTCGTAAGCCACGCCATGCTGCTTGAGGATGCTTTGCACCGCTTCAAAATGCAGAATGGCGTCTTCATGCAGCTCGTCAATCAGCCTGGGGGCACCCGCAATCAGGTCGTGCATCGCCGGATTTTTGCTGTCCAGTATGCGCAGCGGATTGGCATGCAGGCGTCGCTTGGCATCCTCATCCAGCAGCTCGGCGTATTGCGCAAAATAGGCGATCAATTTCTCGCGATGCTGTTTGCGCGCTGCTGCATCGCCCAAGGTGTTGATTTGCAGTGTCACGTCGCTAATGCCGAGCTTTCGCCACAAACGCGCGCACATCAGGATTTGCTCGGCATCCATATCCGCGTCTGCATAACCCAAGGCTTCCACGCCAATTTGATGAAACTGCCGGTAACGTCCCTTTTGCGGGCGCTCATGGCGGAACATCGGGCCGCTGTAATACAAACGCTGCGGCGCATTGTACAACAGGTTGTGCTGCAGCACCGCGCGCACGCAGGATGCAGTACCCTCGGGGCGTAGCGTCAACTGGTCGCCATTGAGACTGTCTTCAAAACTGTACATCTCTTTTTCAACGATGTCGGTTACTTCGCCAATCGCGCGCTTGAACAGGGCCGTTGGCTCCACCAACGGCATGCGGATATTTCGATAGCCGTAAGAATCCAGCCAGTCGCGCACAGTATCTTCGAACCATAGCCAAAGTTGCGCCTCGTCCGGCAGGATGTCATTCATGCCGCGTACGGCTTGCAGTGGGGGGTTACTCATAGATCATAAACTCGGTGATATTGGTAGAGGGGAAGACATCGCTCGCCACTACTTTTTTAGATATTTTCTGGCAACGTAGTCATCCACTATTTTCTTGAAATCATTGGCGATATTTTCGCCGCGCAGCGTAACAACCTTCTCTCCGTCCACATACACCGGTGCTGCAGGAGTCTCTCCCGTACCCGGCAAGCTGATGCCGATATTCGCCATCTTGCTTTCACCGGGACCGTTCACGATGCAGCCCATCACGGCCACATTCATTTCTTCCACGCCTATATACTTCTCCCGCCATACCGTCATCTCCGAGCGCAGGTAAGACTGTATGCTTTGCGCCAACTCCTGAAACACGGTGCTGGTCGTGCGCCCGCAGCCGGGACAGGCAGTCACCATCGGCGTGAACGCGCGCAAGCCCATGGTCTGCAAAATCTCCTGCGCCACCACAACTTCCTGCGTGCGATCGCCACCCGGCTCCGGCGTCAGCGAGATGCGTATCGTGTCGCCTATTCCCTCCTGCAACAGCACACTCAGTGCTGCGGTAGACGCAACAATACCTTTCGAACCCATGCCCGCTTCAGTCAAGCCCAGATGCAGCGGGAAGTCGCAACGCTGCGCCAAATCGCGGTACACCATAATCAGATCCTGCACCCCGCTCACCTTGCATGACAACACGATGCGGTCATGCGGCATGCCCAACGCTTCTGCACGTTTCGCGCTTTCCAGTGCCGACACAATCAGTGCTTCGCGCGTCACTTCGGCGGCAGTCTTCGGCTGTGGCAACTTGGCGTTTTCATCCATCATGCGCACGATCAGCTCCGAATCCAGGCTGCCCCAGTTCACTCCGATACGCACAGGTTTGTCATAGCGGCAGGCAACCTCTATCATCATGCCAAACTGATCTTCCCCCTTGCGGTTGCGTCCCACATTGCCGGGATTGATGCGATACTTTGCCAGCGCCTGCGCGCAGTCGGGAAATTCACTCAGCAGGCGATGGCCGTTATAGTGAAAATCCCCCACCAGCGGCACATCACAGCCCATGCCATCAAGCAGCTCGCGTATGCGCGGCACCTGCGCTGCCGCTTCTGGCGTATTGACAGTGATGCGCACCAGCTCAGAACCAGCCTTGGCCAACTCATATACCTGGCGTGCGGTGCCCTGCGCATCAGCAGTATCAGTGTTGGTCATGGACTGCACCACCACCGGTGCATTGCCACCGACAGCAACCTTGCCCACCATGACACGCTGCGCAATACGGCGCGCTAATATGGAATGCGTCATAATTTAATTCAGTGTGATACGCGCCACACCAGAGGAATTAGGGCGGCCAGGCTTAATCTGTTTTCCGTTATCAAAAACACGTACAGCCTGTGAGTTTCCAATAGTCAATAACATCGGCGCTTTGCCCCTTACACGCACTAAACTACCCGCCGTATACACCTTGGATATCAGCACCTTGTCAGTTCCGTCCTTCACCTCTACCCAGGCATCTTCATCGAATTCCAGGCGCAAGGCATGCTCAGTCGCATTTGGACCAGCGCTAACCGCAGGCTGATCAGCAGAAGCTGCTCCAGGCGCAGTACGATCAGTTGCCTGAGGCACTGGCTGCCAAGCTTGCTTCACCGGAGCAGTCGCAACGGGTTTCGGTGGCGCTGGAGCAACTGGCGCGGGCACTACGGGGGCTGGCGTGGGGGCCGCTGCCGGAGCGGTGCGCGTAGCCTGCTGAGGTACAGGCTGCAATGTTTGCTTCACCGCATCAGCAGTAACAGATTTGGGCGGAACAGGCTTCTGTGTTGCAGGTGGCTGCACAGCGCGAACAGTTTTCGATGGAACAGGTGCAGCAGGGTGTACCTGTTCGGGCAACTGAACGCCTGTGTCTTCGCTCGGCAACTCTAGCGGCTGCACAATGGTTTTGGCCGCCGGTTCGACAACTTGTGGTGTGTCATGTAAACGCTCAAATATTGCCAGCAATAACGCGATACCAAGCGCTGCGGCAAGCCAGACAATATTGTGGCGGCGGGCACTGAATGGCGTGGGCAAAGGTATTTCAACCGACTTCACTTCCTGGGTGGACGCAGCTTGCATATGCGAAGATGGCAGACTGGATAATAAGCGGCTCGAATCAAGCTCCAGCAAGCGCGCATAGCTGCGGACAAATCCACGCACAAAGGCCGCCTCAGGCAACTGAACATAATCATCAGCTTCCAGCGCCTCAACTTGGCGCGGTGCAAATTTGATGCGGTTCGCCACATCGTTCACACTCAGCCCCAGTTGCTCACGCGCTTCGCGCAGTGTTTTACCCACGCTTAGCGAGGGTTCTTTATTAGCGTCTATATCGGTAATTTGATTGTCTTGATGTGTATTCATTATTGGCCACTTAACATTAATTGAGTTTCCCGTGACTCAGGGAAACGCTTACGCAATTGCAACTTATAACTTGCCTCCGCATTCTTGTCTCCAAGTTTGCGTTCAACACGAGCTGCCAGCAACAGGTCTGCGGCAGACAATTCAACTCCATTGCGAGACAGGCGCAAATAGTACGATTTTGCGCCTGCATAGTCTGCTTTGGAGAAACTCAACTCAGCCATTCCCAACAAGGCTTCTGTCATCTTGGGCTGCAAGGACAAGGCGTTTTTCAAAAATGTCTCTGCCTCATTTATCCTGCCGAATTTTTTTGAACACAGACCCGCATTCAGGTACGCCTTCTCCGGGGTCGCATATAGCGGATTTTTCACCGCTTCCATGAATTGTGCCATAGACTCTTTTTCACGGCCCCGCTGGCACAAAAACCAGCCATAATTGTTGCGCGTTCCAGAATCATTGCCGTCAAGATCCAGGCTGCGCGCAAAATCTTCTTCGGCCTTTGTGTCTTCAAGCAAGGCCATATACACCAAGCCGCGCACACCGTAAGCAGGCGCATATTTGCTGTCCATGCTCAACGCAAACTTCAATTCGTCCAGTGCCACACCATATTGGTGCTGCCCATAATATACAGCCGCCAATTCTGTATGTATCCTGGCGCTGGCTTGTTTGTCGACAGTGCTTTGCTGTTGCGCATCGCCGCCCGATGAAGCGCAGCCAGCCGACAACAATGCCAGCAATACCAATGCAATAAACTTCATAAACCTGCCCCTGCGGAATTGCGTGTTCTTTTGGTCTTGTCCAGAACCTGGCCAGCCAGTTGTCCGCAGGCGCCAGCGATGTCATCGCCGCGCGTCTTGCGCGTGGTGGTAACAATATCCGCCTGCATCAACACGTCGCGGAAGCGGCGTATCGCTTCCGCGCCTGAGCGCTGATACGGTGCCTGCGGAATCGGGTTAAACGGAATCAGGTTAAATTTGCACGGCACATCCCGCACCAGCGCCACCAGTTCACGCGCCTGATTTTCGCTGTCATTCACCCCCGCCAGCATCACATATTCGAAGGTAATAAAATCGCGTGGCGCGCGTTCCAGATAGCGGTTGCATGCTGCCAGCAATTCTCGCAGCGGATACTTCTGGTTAACCGGCACCAGCACATCGCGCAGCGCATCATTCGGCGCATGCAGTGACACTGCCAGCGCAACCGGGCACTCCTCGCGCAGCCGGTCCATCGCGGGCACGATGCCGGAAGTGGACACCGTCACACGGCGGCGCGACAGGCCATAGGCGTTGTCATCCAGCATCAGGCGCAAGGCGCTGACCGTGTTGTTGAAATTGAGCAGCGGCTCGCCCATGCCCATAAACACCACATTGCTGATCGGCCAGTTGCCATTGGCATCCTTGCCGATCTCGCGATTGGCCCACCACAACTGGCCGACAATTTCAGCCACACTCAAGTTGCGGTTAAAACCCTGCTTGCCGGTGGAACAGAATGAGCAGTCCAGCGCGCAGCCGGCCTGGGTGGAAACACACAGCGTACCGCGCTCGGCTTCAGGGATATACACGGTCTCGATCGCATTACCGGTGCCAACGTTCAGCAACCACTTGCGCGTACCATCGGTAGAAAGTTCCTCGCGCTGCACAACGGGTGCGGTCACGCACGCCTGCTGCTGCAACTTTTCGCGCAAGGAAGCGGCGATGTCAGTCATCGCCGCGAAATCGGGCTCCCCCATTTTGTGTATCCAGCGCAGCACCTGACGGGCGCGGAAAGGCTTTTCGCCTTGTTCCGCGAACCAGTCGGTCAGTTGCTGCGCATCAAAATTGAGGAGGTTTTCTGCCATGCTCTTGTGATGATTAACGTGCGTAAACGTTCATTGCAGGGAAGAAATAACCGATTTCAACGGCAGCTGTTTCTGCCGCATCGGAACCGTGTACTGCATTGGCATCGATACTGTCGGCGAAGTCGGCGCGGATCGTGCCCTTGTCAGCTTTCTTCGGATCGGTTGCGCCCATCAGTTCGCGATTTTTCAGGATGGCGTTCTCGCCCTGCAACACCTGGATCATCACCGGACCGGAGATCATGAAGTCCACCAGATCCTTGAAGAAAGGACGTGCGCGGTGCACGGCGTAAAAGCCCTCTGCTTCCAGACGTGACAATTGCACCATGCGCGAAGCAATCACTTTCAGGCCTGCGCCTTCAAAGCGGGTGTAAATCTGGCCAATGACATTTTTGGCAACTGCATCAGGTTTGATAATCGACAAGGTACGTTCAACAGCCATGTGCTTCTCCAGACAAAATTAAGGTTAATAGAAAATCAGTCTGACATTTTAACATCAAAGTGCGGTTGATCCCAGTATTACGGAATACCGTACATCAGATGCGGCAGCCACAGCGCAATTTGCGGCACATAGGTCACCAGCAGCAGGATTGCTGTTACCACCAGTATCCACGGTGCGGCGGCCAGCGTGACCTCGGTCAGGCCCATGCGCGCCAGGCCGCTGGCCACATACAGATTCAGCCCGACGGGCGGCGTGATCATGCCCAGCTCCATGTTGATGGTCATCACGATGCCGAGGTGGATGGGATCTATGCCCAGCTTGATCGCCACCGGTAGGAAGATAGGCGCCAGGATAAGGATAATCGAGCTTGGCTCCATGAAATCCCCGGCAAAAAACAGCAACACGTTGACAAAAAGCAGGAACATCCATGGAGCCAGCCCCTGATCAACGATCCATTGCGCCATCTGCTGCGGGATATTTTCGCTGGTCAGCAAAAACGAAAACAGGATCGCGTTTGTAATAATGTACAGCAGCATCGCGCTCATATTGGCAGATTCACGCAGCACACGCGGCACGTCGCGCAGCTTCAGATCGCCGTAGATGAACACCGCGATCACAAAGGCATACACCGCGCTCACTGCAGCCGCCTCGGTGGGGGTAAAAATCCCGCCATAGATGCCGCCTATCACGATGACGACAATCAACAAACCCCAGATTGAATCGCGGAACGCCTGCCAGATCTCGCGCAGGCTGGCCTGTGGCAGGGTCGGGTAGTTATGCTTTTTTGCAACCAGCCAGGTCACCAGCATCAGCGTAACCGCCATCAGCACTCCCGGCACGATACCGGCAATAAACAGCTGGCCTACGCTGGTATTGGTGCTCACCGCATAAATAATCATCACGATAGAGGGCGGTATCAGAATACCCAGCCCGCCCGAGGTGGCGATCACGCCCACCCCAAAGGCCTTAGGGTAGCCCTGCTTCACCATCGCCGGAATCATGATGGAACCGATCGCAACGACTGTCGCCGGGCTGGAGCCCGACAAGGCTGCAAAAAAAGCGCATGACAGCACCGCTGACAGCGCAAGACCACCGCGCATCGCACCGACCAGCGTGGTGGCAAAATTCACGATGCGCGCAGCCACCCCACCCGAGGTCAGAAAAGCACCAGCCAGGATGAAAAATGGAATCGCCATAATCGCAAACTGATCCAGCCCGGTAAACAGTCGCTGCGAGATGATTTCCACCGGGATGGTGGAGAAGGCATATAAAAAAGCCAGCACCGACATGCCCAGTGCAATCGAAATAGGCATGCCGGTCAGCAGCAGTGCCACCAGCAACACAAAGATGATGAGCGCGTTCATGCCGCCACCTCTATATCGCCGCCGTATGTATGAACGGGCAACTCACCGCTCTTCAGGTAATGCCACAGAACCTGCAGGAAGCGGTAACACATCAGCGACGAACCCAGCGGAATGGCGAGGTAAATAATCCACATCGGCATTTCCAGGTCGGGAGAAATCTGTCCGGTAACATAAATAAAATGCACGAATTTTCCACCAAGCAATGCAATGGTTGCGGTAAAAAATGCTCCGCTGACCAGGCTCAGGATAACAAAAAATCGCTGCCTGGCCGGCGTCAGACTGCGTACCAGCACATCCACGCCGACGTGGATGCCGGTGCGCACACCATAGGCCGCGCCAAACTTGGCCATCCAGATAAACAGGTAGATACACAATTCCTGCGTCCAGCTGGTGCTGAGATGGCGGGTGTATTGCCATAACCAGGGGATGCCGGAGGTATAGCGATGCACGACCGCAAAAAAAATCACCAGCGTAGCCAGGCCCATGAAAGAGGCGATCAGCCATTCTTCCAGCCTGTCGAGTATGCGATTAATCATTATTTAAATCCGGGATTAGACCTAAAACCACAAAAAAAACCCCGGCATAACCGGGGCTCTCAGCGTCATTCCTTATCTCTTTGTCGCTAATTTTTTTGCTGCAGGCGCTGCCTCCTTCGCTACCTGCGCGGCGATGTCGTAAACCTCCTGAAGATTTTCCTTGCCTACCACGCCTTCAAATTCCTTATGCACGGGCAACAGTGCTTTCATCCACTCCGCACGTTCAGCATCGGTCAGGGTGTAGATCTCGGTTGTCTTAGCCGCGCGTATCTTGGCCAGGGATTCGTCATTTTCCTGCTGGGCAATGCTGCGTTCATACACCGTCGCCTCTTTCATCGCCTGCGCGATCAAGTTGCGCTGGTCTGCTGTCAGCCCGTCCCAGAATTTTTTGTTGGTGATGACCGCGTAGCCAAGATAGCCATGATCGGACATGGTCATATGCTTCTGCACCTCGTGCATTTTCTGCGTATATACATTGGACAGAGGATTCTCCGTTCCATCCACCACGCCCTGCTGCAACGCGGTATACACCTCGCTGAATGCCATCACCTGCGGCATCGCACCCAGCGCCTTCATTTGCGCATCCAGCACTTTGGAAGACTGTATGCGCATCTTCAGACCATTGAAATCGGCCACTCTGTGCATAGGCTTGTTGGCGCTCATCTGCTTGAAGCCGTTGTCCCAGTATGCCAGACCAACAATCCCCTTTGTCTCCAGCTTGTTGAACAGGCGCTTGCCGACGACACCATCCATGGTGCGATACAGCGTTTCCTTGTTGGGGAACATAAACGGCAGATCGAACAACTCAAACTCGCGCGCACCCAGCGGGCCAAACTTGGCCATCGATGGCGCAAGCATCTGCACTGCACCTAGCTGCAGCGCTTCCAGCTCCTCACGGTCTTTGTACAACTGGCTGTTGGGATATATCTCGACTTTCATCGCGCCTTTGCTGCGCTCTTCCACCAGCTGCTTGAATTTTTCTGCAGCCTTACCCTTGGGCGTATCAGGAGCAACCACATGGCTGAATTTGATCACAACCGGCTCAGCCAGAGACATCGCCGAAATGGATAACAGCAGAATACCCAGCAAGACATTTATCTTTTTCATGATTCACCCTCCCTTGGTTATAAGACTCGTTGTATTGTTATATAAGAAACACTGTTTTTATGCAACGCCGGCATTAATAAACACTTAATTAACGCACACCTTACACTCTCTCCAATCACAATTCAAACACACAACTTGCAGGGCAGTCATGCCTGGCTGCTTTGCAGCTTAGACCAATATTGCCAGCGCACCAGTACCCCAGGCTCATTCGCTTGCGCGGCATAAGCGGCAGACATTGCCACACCGGGTACCCGCACCAGCTCATCACCACAATGCAGCAATGGTAATAGTTCCCGCTGCCAGGGCGGCACCCCCTGCTGTTGCAGCAAATTGCGCAGACTCTGGCGCGGACGCGCGGCATCCAGCTTGATATTTTCACTACCGTGGCGCGGGCGTATCGTCACCACACCTTGCTGCAGCCTGGCCAGGCTCAGCCCCCGGCCGGCGACATGCTCGAAATGCAGTACACCATGCGATGCTGGCAGGACCATTTCAGCTTCCCCCTGCCATACGATAGAAAAATTGGCGACTGGAAGCGTCACAGGCAAGGCATAAGCGCGTTCCTGGTAACAGCGCAGCTGCCAGCCCTGCCAGGTGATGCGTATCTGCGCACCCTCGCCAGCCACGCACAGCTGGCGCAGCATTTCGGCCAAACGGCTAGAGTCGGGAATGGGCGCGCCACGCGTCGCCAGAAAATAGCGCAGCAGATTTTTGCCGCGCGCGCTGCCTAACTGGCGCAGCGCCGCAACGCTCAGGCGCTCGCCCTCTATCGCTTCGCGGGCATCCTGTGCCGCCAGTTCGTCCAGCAGCTCGGCCGCCTCGGCAAAATGGCTGGCGCTGCGCGCCAGTGTGGCGCGATAAGCGGGAAAGCGCTGTTGCAGCACCGGCAATACTCTATGCCGCAGAAAATTGCGCGGGTAGCTCACATCCTCGTTGCTGTCGTCTTCCACCCAGCGCAGGCCATGCTCGCCGGCATACGCCTCCAGCACGCTGCGCTCCACATCAAGCAGGGGGCGCAACAAGGCTGGCGCATTTTTACGCGGTTGGTGCATCTGCATGGCGCTGGCACCGCGCACCCCCGCGCCGCGCAGCAACTGCAGCAGCAGGGTTTCGGCCTGGTCGTCGCGGTGGTGCGCCAGCGCGATGAAATCCACTTTCTGCCGCGCCAGCGCTGCATGGCGCAATTGCCGCGCAGCCGCCTCTATGCCCATGGCGCGCAGGGGATTGATGTCCACACGCTCTACCAGCAGGGGAACTGAATATGTCGCGCACAGCCCGGAGCAGAATGCAGCCCAGCTGTCGGCATGGGTGCTGATGCCGTGATGCACATGCAGTGCGCTTAGCTTCCAGGAAAATCGCGGAGAAAGTTGCGCGAGCAGATGCAGCAGCACGACCGAATCGACGCCGCCACTTAAGCCTAGCAACAGGGAACTTCCGCGTGGAACTATTGAGGTGAGCGTGTCAGCGACACGCTCGGAAAGATTAAAGCTCGACTTCCTTGAATTTGCCATAACTCATCAAGCGGGCAAAACGGGCTTGCAGCATCTGCTCCATGGTCTGGCTCTGCACCTGCTTAAGCGAATCCTGCAAGGCCTTTTTCAGGGTATCCATCATTGCAGGATAGTCGCGATGCGCACCGCCCAGCGGCTCGCTGATTATCTTGTCCACCAGCCCCAGCGCTTTCAGGCGTGTGGCGGTGATGCCCAGCGTTTCCGCGGCGTCCGGTGCCTTGTCCGCACTCTTCCACAGAATGGAAGCGCAGCCTTCGGGGGAAATAACCGAGTAAGTCGCGTACTGCAGCATCAGCATGGTGTCGCCCACCGCAATCGCCAGCGCGCCGCCGGAGCCGCCTTCGCCGATGATGGTGCAGATCAGCGGCACGCGCAGCTCAGCCATCACATACAGGTTTTTGCCGATGGCTTCGGACTGGCCGCGCTCCTCCGCGCCCACGCCGGGATAAGCACCCGGTGTGTCGATGAAAGTCATGATAGGGATGCCGAATTTTTCTGCCAGGCGCATCAGGCGCATCGCCTTGCGGTAGCCCTCGGGACGTGGCATGCCGAAATTTCGGTACTGGCGTTCTTTGGTGTCGCGGCCCTTCTGGTGGCCGATCACCATTACGCTCTGGCCGTTGAAACGCGCCAATCCGCCAACAATCGCAGCATCGTCGGCATACGAACGGTCGCCGTGCAACTCCTCGAAGTCTGTGAATAAATGTTCAATATAATCAAGAGTATATGGGCGCTGCGGGTGACGTGAAACCTGGGAGATTTGCCATGGCGTAAGCTTGGCGTAGATATCCTTGGTGAGCGTCTGGCTCTTTTTTTGCAGCTGATTGATCTCTGTTGAAATATCTACGGCTGAGTCATCCTGCACAAAGCGCAGCTCTTCTATCTTGTTTTCCAGGTCGGAAACTGTTTGCTCAAAATCTAAAAAGGTAACTTTCATAGGCCACGCTATCTATTGGGACAAACGCTATGATACAGGATAGCGGGAATTTGATTAAGGGGTATCTTGCTTGCATCTAATGCGTCACCAGCGCGTAATGCAACAGTGGCTTGGGCAAACGCCACAGCTTCCATCGCGCAGCGCGTGTCAGCACATAGCGGCGCGATGCACCTTCGCTCAACACATCCAGCGTAATCTGTTCAACCAGTCCTGCCGACAAGGCTGCCAGCAGTGGCACCGCATACTCGTTTTCAAACTGCTGCAACCTGCTGCGCCACTTGCCTATATCGGCATTTTGCAGCGCAGCGCGCAAGCCTTCCCAAACCAGCAGGCAGTCGCCGCTCCCCACGCCGCGCAGCATCTGCGCCACAGATTGCACAACAGGAATGCCCGCAGCCTGGGCAAAGGCAGTTGCAAGCTCACTGTCACCGGCCACGCAGGCAAAAGCCCGGCCTAAATCTTTTGCAGCTTTACCGCCTCCCCACAACCACACGCCGCTGACGGGCAGCTCTCCGCGCTGCTCGCGCGCCTGATTCACCGCATGCTCATAGAACAACATCTGGATTTCATTGAACACACTGTGCCAGCGCAAGGCATCCCCGCCGCTGGGCAAATGCGCATGAATATCAGCCCCCACCACCTGTGGCAAAGGATGGGTCTGCAGCGCGGGTACCTGCTCCAGCTGCAGATACCAGCGTTGCGGATGGGGAGCGACAAAGTGCAAACCGTCTGCTGCAAAATGCGCATTCAGGCTCGCGCACAATTGCGCGGCCTCCTCCGCAGTCAGCGCAATATCTGCCTGCAGGATCGTCTGGTCGCGCTGCATGCTGATGCCTACCGGATCGGCGCGCAACCAGTAAGATTCTCCCGGCTGCACGCCATCCGCAAGCAGGGTCAGCGGCGCAATCGCCATATCATCCACGCCGAAATGCTCGCACAACCACCTCTCCAGCGTATCGGTGTGGCGCGCTTCTACCCTCGCGCGGGCCAGCACTTTTTCCAGCGCAGGCAAACGCAGATCACCGCTGGCATAGGCAGCCAGTTGCTGCGGCAAAAAAAGATCGGGGATGACGACGTGTATTTTCTTCATGCTTATAAAACCAGCTTGGCCAGCTGCTGCGCTATCGTCGCCTGGTCAAGACTGGCATAGCTTTCGCGGTTGAAGGTAATCATGCCGCCCGCCAGCTCATGCCAGGTGAAACCGCTGGTCCAGTCTGGCTGTGCGTAACAGCCTTGTTTTTTGCGCGGAAAAACATACAGCCGGTCCTTGCTGTAGAGCAGATTGTACGGCGTGTTTTTCTGATGCAATTCGCTCAAATACGCCCAGGCCGCAGCAGGTGTATTAAATGCCGCGCACTGCGCGGGGTAAGGTGTGGCACCGCCGTTGTGCTGCCACTCTGCAGCCATCACCGGCAGGCCTGCAGGTTTAACAAACATCTGAAAATGCAGGTGGTTGACCGAGGCAAAGGCACCCAGCGAATTGTAGCCAAAGCCGACGCCGTCCAGCGCGCGCGCGAGATCAAGCGTGGCCTGCCACAGGTAAAAATGATGCGCCTCGCTGAGAAACTGCGGCAGGCAGCTCTCACGCTCAGGCACCAGCAAGCCGTGGAAATCGACGAAAGGATATTTGTTGTAGTACAGCGCAGCATGGCGGCCGCTCAATTTGCCATTCCAGAATGCTTCCTTCTGCATAAATGGCTTGTTGAAATGAAAGCCTGCTTCGTCAAACGGCACATGCAGCGTCTGCGGCACCTGCGTGGTGATGCGCCTGGGACGGAACGAACGCAACTGATTAAACTGCACCTCCCACGGCCCGGCATGGCGAATTTCGGTGGCCTGCAGTCGCGCAAAGCCCACCGCATGCAGCTTGAGAAACACCAGCAAATCTTCTTCAACAACTTGAATCGGTTTGCCGTTAGACAAGGCATCCACATATTCCGTGCTCAATGACTGATACAGCGCCGCCAGCCCTTCAGCCGTGGCAGCTTCCACGCGCCGGTCAAAACTGGCATTGGCACACACCAGAATGAACGGCCCCAGTCCGCCCTTTTGCAGCAGGCCGGATAGGCCCGAGGAAAAGGCATGCTGGAATGATTCCAGGGTGGCAAACGGATGATCAGTCATAAGCAGTGCGATGATTCATATAAAGATGCGCGATTATAACGGTAAGCAGCAATGCTGATGCGACAGCCAACATAAGTTGCCTCCCGCAGCCCCGCCTCTTATGGCAAACTAGCGCCCCGTTTAATTTAAGTTGAGTCCATCTTGTCTCCCTACGAACTCTTTATCGGCCTGCGTTACACCCGCGCAAAAAAACGCAACCATTTCATCTCGTTCATCTCGATGATTTCCATGCTCGGCATTGCGCTGGGCGTGGCGGCGCTGATCATCGTGCTGTCGGTGATGAACGGTTTCCAGAAGGAAATTCGCGCGCGCATACTGGGCGTAACGCCCCATCTGCAGGTTGCCAGCGATAGCGGCTCCATTGCCGACTGGCAACCGATAGAAAAAATTGTCGCCACCCATCCCGGGGTCCTTGCCGCAGCGCCCTTTATCAGCGGGCAGGGCATGTTGTCGCAGAACGAAAACGTGCAGGGCGTGATGGTGCGCGGCATCTTGCCCGAGGCGGAAGACCGCCTCACCCAGTTGAGCGACAAAATGAAGATGGGCAAGCTGGCCAACCTGCGCGCGGGCGAGTTTGGCATCGTGCTGGGCATTGATCTTGCGCGCTCGCTCGGCGCACGGGTGGGCGAAAGCATACTGCTGATCACGCCGCAGGGCCAGATCACTCCCGCCGGCATGGTGCCGCGTTTGAAACAGTTTCATGTCGTGGGTATTTTCGAAATCGGCATGTCCCCTTACGACAATGCGCTTGCGCTGATCCACATGAGCGATGCGCAAAAGCTGTATCGCATGGGCGAGACGGTCAGCGGCATCAGTGCGCGCCTGAACGATCTCGACCAGGCACGCAGCGTGGCCGCCGAGCTGGATACCAATCTGCCGCACAATCTTTTCACCAGCGACTGGACGCGGCAGAACGCCAACTACTTTAGCGCAGTGCAGATGGAAAAGAAGATGATGTTCATCATCCTGTCGCTGATTGTCGCGGTGGCCGCCTTCAATATCGTCTCCACGCTGGTGATGGCGGTGACCGACAAGCAGGCCGATATCGCGATCCTGCGCACGTTGGGCGCCTCGCCTGTCAGCATCATGAAAATCTTCATGGTGCAGGGGGTGGTGATCGGCCTCACCGGGCTGTTGATCGGCGTAGTGGGCGGGATATTGATCGCCGTCAACATCGGCACAATTGTTCCTTTCATCGAGCACCTGTTCGGCGTGCAATTCCTCGCCAAGGATGTGTACTTCATCAGCGAGCTGCCGTCCGACCTGCAACGCGCAGACGTCATCGTAGTGTCGGTATTTTCTTTTGTGATCAGCATCGTCGCCACGCTCTACCCGAGCTGGCGCGCCGCGCAAACTCAACCTGCGGAGGCTTTGCGCTATGAGTGAGGCTATTAACAACATGAACAATTCACCGGTTATCTCCTGCCGCAACCTGAGCAAGACCTTTAGCCAGGGCAAGCTCAACGTACCGGTATTGAACAACATCAACCTAGATGTCGCCAAAGGCGAGCGCATCGCCATCGTCGGCGCCTCAGGCTCCGGCAAAAGCACGCTGCTGCATCTGCTCGGCGGACTGGACCAGGCCACCAGCGGCAGCGTGGCGATTCTCGGCCAGGACGTGCAGGCGATGAATGAAGCGCAACGCGGCAATCTGCGCAACCGCTCGCTAGGCTTCGTCTATCAGTTCCACCACCTGCTGCCCGAATTCACCGCGCTGGAAAACGTCGCCATGCCATTGCTGATACGCGGCATGAAAATGCAGCAGGCCGCCCCCATCGCTGCCGAGATGCTCAAGCATGTCGGCCTCGAAAAACGCCTGCCGCACAACCCCGCCGAGCTGTCCGGCGGCGAGCGCCAGCGCGTTGCCGTCGCCCGCGCCCTGGTCACCGAGCCCGCCTGCGTGCTGGCCGACGAACCCACCGGCAACCTGGATCGTGCCAGCGCAAAAGCCTTGTTTGATCTGATGCAGGAACTGAACGAGCGGCTGAACACCAGCTTTATCGTGGTGACGCACGATCTTGAGCTGGCGGGCAAAATGCAGCGACAATTGAGATTGGTGGATGGGGGCCTGCAATCAGCATCATTGTAGATATTGGCGCTGGCCGCTGACCAGCCAGAACCTGCCGTTCGCGAGTGTCCGCTGTGGCGCAGCATTAAAAAAATAATCCAGTGAGCTGGCATCGAAACTTGCTCCCATGACTTCAGACTTTTTCTACATAAGGAGACAAGTTAATGGGACATGCCAGGAGGTTAAACTGAAATGAAATCTGCAGCAGAACATCTGCCATTAGCGCCTGCAATTGCCAGTACATCTGACATCGCCTTCGCGTCTATTCCCGCTACGCTTGCGGCGCTGAATGTGAGTACGGAAAGAGGTCTTGCGCACGCCGAGGTAGAAGCACGCCGCCGCGTGCACGGCTACAATGAAGTGACCGAAAAACAATCTCATCCCCTCCTGAAATTTCTCGGCAAATTCTGGGGTATGTCGGCGTGGATGCTCGAAATGATTATGGTGTTGTCTGCCTTCCTCGGAAAATACTCTGACCTCGCCGTAGTGAGCGCGCTGCTGATTGTCAACGCCGTATTGAGTTTTATGCAGGAACGCCGCGCCTCCGGCGTCATCGAAGCTTTGCGGCAACGTCTGCAGGTCAACGCGCGCGTTCTGCGCGAGTCAACCTGGCGGCTAATTGCCGCGCGTGAGCTGGTTCCCGGCGACGTCATCCGCGTTCGATCCGGCGACATCATACCGGCTGATGTGAAACTCGTTACCGGCGCGCTGAGCATAGATCAATCCGCCCTTACCGGCGAATCAAAAGACGCCGCCAAGAACCCGGGCGATACACTCTCGGCGGGGTCGGTCGTGCGACGAGGTGAAGGCAACGGCGTGGTAATTCTGACCGGAGCAAAAACCTTCTTTGGGCGCACTACTGAATTGGTGCAGCAAGCCCGTCCTAAACTTCATATCGAAGCAGTGGTGGCAAAAGTAGTGCGCTGGTTGTTCGTCATCGTAGGCTCTCTGCTCGGGCTGGTAATCATCATGTCACTGATCAGGCAGGTACCGCTGCTTGAAATGATTCCGTTAATGCTCGTATTGTTGATGAGTGCGGTGCCGGTCGCACTCCCTGTAATGTTCACCGTGAGCATGGCTGTAGGCGCGAAGGAACTGGCGAAGCGCGGCGTGCTGGTTACGCGCCTCAGTGCCACAGAAGATGCAGCAACGATGGACGTGTTATGCGTTGACAAGACTGGCACGATTACGCTGAACCAGCTATCCGTCATCGGTGTGATTCAGCTGGGGCAGGCGACAGAACTCGATATTCTGTTTGCCGCCGCACTCGCGTCGCAAGAGGCGAATCAGGATCCGATAGACCTGGCCTTTCTTGCCGCGGCAAAAGAGCGGAATGTCTTTGCCGGATCAGCCGCAATCACGCAAATTTCATTTACGCCGTTTGATGCAACGAACCGTCGGACTGAAGCTGTCGTTGCGCAGGGCGGACAGCGGCTGCGGGTGATCAAAGGCGCAGTGCGCACCGTTGCCGCAGCCTGCGGATTGCAGTCCCATGAGATAGCGGTGCTGGAAACAATGGTCAGCGAGTCGGCATTGAAGGGCTACCGCACACTGGCAGTGGCGCAAGGTTCTGAAACAGGCACACCGGTATTGCTGGGATTGGTGACCCTGTTTGACCCGCCCCGCCCGGATGCAAGGCAACTCATCGCCGCACTTAACCAGCTTGGCGTTGCGGTGAAGATGCTCACCGGCGATGCACTGGCAATCGCAAGAGAAATTGCCCAAGGCGTGGGATTGTCCAACATCCAGCGCGTGTCGGATCTGAAGGCGGCCAGCGCCCAGCCCGGCAACGACGCGGTTGATTTGCTGGCCGGCGCCGATGGCTTCGCCGAAGTGTATCCGGAGGACAAATTTATCGTGGTGCAGCACCTGCAGGCCGCCGGACATGTGACCGGCATGACGGGTGATGGCGTCAACGATGCACCCGCACTACGTCAGGCCGAAGTGGGTATTGCCGTCAGCACCGCGACCGACGTGGCCAAAGGGGCCGCGAGCGTTGTGCTGACCGAGCCGGGGCTGACCAACATCGTGGCACTGGTGGAGCAGGGACGGATCATCTACCAACGCATTCTGACGTGGATCATCAACAAGATCAGCCGCACGATCCTGAAGGCAGCCTTCGTATCCATCGCATTTGTGATGACCGGAAAATTTGTTGTTTCCGCCTTTGCGATGCTGCTGCTGGTGTTCATGACGGACTTCGCCAAGATCGCTCTTGCCACCGACCATGTTCAACCCTCCAATAAACCGGAGACATGGAACATCGGCGGCTTCATCATGGTGTCCGTGGTACTCGGCATCGTGATGGTCGTCGAGGCACTCCTTCTGCTGTGGGCAGGCTGGTCGCGTTTTGGTTTGGCGAGCAACGATAATGCCCTCTACACTGTCAGCTTTCTCACATTGCTCTACATGGCGGTTTTTTCCATCGTATCCGCGCGAGAACGGCGCAGTTTCTGGAACACGATGCCAAGCAAAACACTCATCGCGGCACTCTCGGCAGATATATTGATAGGCACTGTGCTGACCTATGCTGGCCTGCCGGGCCTTATGCCATTGCCTTGGTGGCAGCCGTTGGCCATTTTTGTTTACACAATGGTGGCGTGTCTGGTTGTGAACGATTTAATTAAAGTTGCAATGATCAGATGGCGTGTACCCGCTGCGATAGCCTGATAGCTAGCAGCAGTGCTTGGCAGGCAACAAACTTGTCTTAATATTGCCCCAACCAATTAGCAGGATCACATTCAACAATGAACACAAGCACCCCCGACTTGCCCACGGAATTTGCCATCAAAACACAGGCTCTGACACGCCAATTTGGCAGTTTGACGGCGGTAGACTGCATTGAACTGCGCATACCACATGGGGATATTTTCGGCTTGCTTGGTGCAAATGGTGCGGGAAAGAGCACTGTGATCAAGATGCTGACGACCTTGCTGTCTCCAACATCCGGCTCGGCTGAAGTTGGCGGATACGACATTATCAAGTCACCGGGCGATGTCAGGCGCAACATCGGTTATGTGTCGCAACTGCTGTCGGCAGACGGTGCGCTTACCGGATACGAAAATCTGCAGCTGTCTGCCCGGCTTTACGGGATAGACAGAGCTGCAAGAAGCACTCGCATCCGTGATGCGCTGGACTTTATGGGATTATCCGATTCGGCAGGCAAGTTGGTAAAAACTTATTCAGGCGGCATGATCCGCAGGCTCGAGCTCGCGCAAGCCATGTTGCATCATCCCGCGATTCTGTTCCTGGACGAGCCCACGATCGGGCTCGACCCGGTTGCACGCCATACGGTGTGGGATCGCTTGCTTGAGCTCAGGCGTGACTTTGGAATCACGGTGTTGATCACCACGCACGATATGGAGGAGGCCGAAACACTTTGTGACGAACTGGCGATTCTGCATGCGGGACGAATTAGCGTTGTCGGCAAGCCAGCCGCGTTGCGTGCCGGGCTCGGCGACGGCGCAACGCTTGACGATGTGTTCGCACATTACGCGGGCGGATCGATTCATGAAAGCGGCTCTTTCAGCGATATCGCGCAAACACGCCGAACGGCACATCGCCTGGGCTAAGTAAAAATATATGAAACGATTTATTCTTGAGAGTACCGCGATTGTAGCGGTTGAGCTGATCAAGCTGGTGCGGGATCCGACGGAAGTCATTTCCCGCGCAGTACAGCCCGTGTTATGGCTGGTGGTGTTCGGTCAGGTGCTTGCCCAGGCACGCGGTATCCATACCGGGCAACTGAATTATCTTGACTTCATCACGCCGGGCATACTGGCGCAGAGCGTGCTTTTCAGTGCAATTTTCTATGGCATAGCCATTATCTGGGAGCGCGATCTGGGCGTGGTACACAAGCTACTGGTGAGCCCGGCATTACGTAGCTCGCTCGTTTTCGGCAAAGCCTTTGCCGCCGGTTTTCGCGGCGTTTTGCAGGCCATTGTCATTTACATTGTGGCACTGGCCTTGCATGTATCCATCAGGCTTGATCCGTTGGCAATTGTGGCAGTGCTGGCAAGTGTGATGCTGGGGTCGGCCATCTTCTCCACATTTTCGCTGATCATCGCCTGCATTGTTAAAACGCGCGAGCGTTTCATGGGTATAGGCCAACTTTTGACCATGCCCATGTTTTTTGCGAGCAATGCGATCTATCCTCTGGACCTTATGCCCGGCTGGTTACGCGTTATCGCGCAGATCAATCCGCTGACCTATCTGATCGACGCATTGCGTGGACTGATGATCAAAGGCGGAGAAGTCGTGCATGGTTACCTGGTGGATTTTTCGGTCATGCTCGCGGTGTTCTCATTACTGTTATTTGTTGCTGTGAGGTTGTATCCGAAATTGGCAGAATAATTAGATAACAGTAACAGTGTCAGGGACCCTGTTACTGAGTTGAAGTCATCGGAGGTAGCTTTACATTTCTGCCGTTTGAATGCCTGCTTCAGGGCAGCGTGAATTCAAGATCGAAATCGCATAAAGGCATAAAGTATTCATAGACCAATCTAGTTTTTCCAGTGTTGAAGTTGCCGTTTAAAGTCATGCATCGCATCCTGCAACACCCTCATCTGCTGCGGCAGATCATGCGTCATCCGTCCCCTGACCAGCGCAAGCGCATCCTCATGCCCTGACAACGCCTGTGTTGCAGCCAACCCATCAAGCAAGCGATTGGCCACCGCGTCATCGTTGATCTGCCCCAGCACTTCCTGCACCGCGCTCAGCGCGGCCAAGTACTGCTCTAACTTATGTTTGCCATATAGCGAGGCAAAAAACTCTGCGCAGTATTTGAGCTTCTTCGCCTGTATGCGCAAAACATGCAACTTTGCTGCATCGAATGGTTCCAGATGCGCTGCCGCCTGTTCGAACTGCCCGGACAGCTCCGACAAATACGCAGCGGCAAAATCGCGCGCCTGCAATCCTGTCTCGGCAAATTTTTGCCAGTACTCCCCGTGCATCCAGATGGCAAAACGCAGCAGCAGGCGCTGCAGCTCTCGCGCCTGCGCATCGTTGCGCAATGCGCCGCAACAGCCATCACGCTGCTTCCTGCTCGCGGCCAGCAGCGCCACCAAGCCGGCATCCTGCGGCATGCGCGCGCACATGGGCTGGACTGTATTTGCGATGAACACATCCCAGTCGCGTACCCTGCCCAAAATGATGCAGAGCGCGGCGATGTCTTGTCTGAAAGCGGCCAGCTGTTCGTCGGCGCAAACGCTTTCGGCCATCTGCAGCAGCACGCTTAATCGGCACAGGGCGACACGCAGTTGATGCAGATATTCAACGTTATCGACTGTGAGCTGTTGAACCAGTCCTTCGGCAGGCTCAAGAGCAACGGGTATCTTTTGATTCAGCTCTAAGCCGCGCACGTTGCCCTGCACCTGCTGCAACACCGACCAGATCAGTGTTTGCATGGCCTTGCCCAGCTCATCATGTTTGTCCAGCTTCACCGGCAAGGCTTTCACCGGCTGTTCGGCAACGCCTCCCATTAGCCGAAAACCCTGTTCGGCTTTGCTGATCGATTCAAGCGCGAACGGCACGATGTCGAGTATGGACAGCGCAAGCTCGAACAACTGTTGCGGTTCGCCGGATTTCAGCTCCAACTCCAGCTCGCAGATCGGCGTGCGCAAGTGCTCGGTGCTCACTTCGCCATGATCCATGCACAGTTCGATCTGTGCATCCTGCCACGACAGCATACGGCTGTTGCGCGAGAAATCGGTGACAAATACCGGCTGCAATTTCTTGCGTAATTTCTTGGGCAGAAGCTCGTCCCATTCCGCAACCTGCGGCAGGGAAAAATCCAGTGCCGGGCCGCGCACCGGCATTTCCCATTCGTTGCGCCGGTGCAGGCCGCCCTGCACTCCACCGCCGCCCTTCAGCGTCTGCAGCCATTTCTTGCCGCTGCGGCGCAGGCGCAGGGCCATGCCGGACTGCTGCAATTCAAGCTTGGGGGTGTCGTAATAGATATTGTAGAGACGGCGCGTAGTCGGGGGCGTGAGCTGGTGCGCCTTGAGCAGCGGATGCCGCTTGAGTCTGGCAAGCTGCTCTGGGGCGATGCGCAGTTTGAGTTCGGTTTCTATGGCCATGTGTGTACTAAGCGAGTGATCATTCCTGCATTCCTGACAAAGGTTTAAGTTACGTTTGATCCTGCAAGACTGTTCAGAGAAAACTTGCCGACTCAAACATAGGCTGCGTCATACGTACCCTGCCAATTCGATCACAGCATATCGTATCCGGGATTTTACTTTAAGATTTTGCTTAACATGAATCACGCAGCGCCCAATAATTGGTAAAATCCCGCACTGCCTGATCTTCTACCGGAGTCATATCATATGAAAAGCAATTCGCCCGCCACCATTTCCCGCCATGACTACAACGCGCCCGCCTACTGGGTAAACACCGTTGAGATGGGCTTTGACCTTGATCCGGCGGCAACACGGGTCGCCACGCGCATCACGATGCAGCGCAATGCCGACTCTGCCAACAAGGATGTGGAGTTGCTGGGCGAAGGTGTCAAACTGGTGGCGTTGCGCATGAACGGCAAGACGCTGAGCAAAGGCGCCAACGGCTACACCATTGAGGCAGGCAAACTGCGCATTGCCAATGCGCCGGATGAGATTACGCTGGAGATCGAGACGCTGATCAATCCGGAAAAAAACACCACCATGATGGGCTTGTATATATCCAACGGGAATTTCTTCACCCAGTGCGAGGCGGAAGGTTTCCGCAAGATCACTTACTTTCCCGATCGACCGGATGTGATGGCGAAGTACACGGTGATGCTGCGCGGCGACAAGAAAAAATATCCGGTGCTGCTGTCCAACGGCAATCTGGTGGAACAGGGCGATCTGCCCAAAGGCCGCCACTATGCGAAGTGGGAAGACCCGTTCAAGAAGCCGTCCTATCTGTTTGCGCTGGTGGCGGGCAAGCTGGTGTGCCAGGAAGAGAAAATCAAACTTGCTTCCGGACGCAAGGCACTGCTGCAGGTTTGGGTGGAACCGGGCAATCTGGACAAGACCCAGCATGCGATGGAGTCGCTCAAGCATTCCATACGCTGGGACCAGCAGCGCTTCGGCCTGGAACTGGACCTCGACCGCTTCATGATCGTGGCGGTGAGCGACTTCAACATGGGCGCGATGGAAAACAAGGGCCTCAACATCTTCAACACCAAATATGTGCTGGCCAACCCCAGCATCGCTACCGATGCCGATTACGCCAATATCGAGGCGGTGGTGGGCCACGAGTATTTCCACAACTGGACCGGCAACCGCGTGACCTGCCGCGACTGGTTCCAGCTGTCGCTGAAGGAAGGCCTCACCGTGTTCCGCGACCAGGAGTTTTCCGCCGATATGGTCGGCACACCAAGCGGACGCGCAGTGAAACGCATCGACGATGTGCGCGTGCTGCGCCAGCACCAGTTCTCCGAAGATGCGGGGCCGATGGCGCACCCGGTGCGCCCAGACTACTATGTCGAGATCAGCAATTTCTATACCGTGACCATTTATGAAAAAGGCGCCGAGGTGGTGCGCATGTACCAGACCCTGCTGGGTCGCGACGGCTTCCGCAAGGGTATGGACTTGTACTTTGCGCGCCACGACGGCCACGCGGTGACCTGCGACGATTTCCGCGCCGCGATGGCCGACAGCAGCGGCCGCGACCTGAGCCAGTTCGAGCGCTGGTACAGCCAGTCCGGCACACCGCAGGTAAAGGTGCTTGGCAAATACGATGCAGAAAAACAGACCTATGAACTGACCCTGTCGCAAATCTGCAAGCCGAGCGCCGGGCAGGAATGCAAGCTGCCGTTCCACATTCCGGTGGCCGTGGGCCTGCTCGATGCGCAAGGTGATGATATGCCCCTGCACCTGCAAGGCGCGGCCTTTGCCACCACCGTTCCCACCACCTGCGTGCTGGAGCTGACCAAAGAACAACAGACCTTCGTCTTCACCGGTGTCACCAGAAAGCCTGTGCCTTCGCTGCTGCGCAATTTCTCCGCGCCGGTGGAGCTGGAATACGGCTATACCGATGCCGAACTGGGCCACCTGATGGCGCATGACAGCGATGCGTTCAACCGCTGGGAAGCCGGACAGCGTCTGGCGATTAACAGATTATTGAATATAATCAATGCGTTGCAAAACAACAGGCAACCTGCACTGGATGAGCTGTTCATCGAGGCGATGCGCAGCACGCTAAATGACCAGACGCTGGACCCGGCTTTCCGCGAAGTGGTGCTGACCCTGCCTTCCGAACTGATGCTGGCCGAGCAGTGCGAGGTGATCGACCCGCAGGCGATCCACACGGCGCGCAAATTTATGCGCAAGACTTTGTCAGAAGCACTCAAGGCGGACCTTATCGCCGCCTATGAAGCCAACCAGACGCCGGGAAAATACAGCGCCGATGCAAAATCTGCCGGCAGGCGCGGCCTGAAAAACCTGTGCCTGAGTTATCTGCTGGGCTGGGAAGATGAAAGCACCTTGCTGCTGGCGCACGCCCAAATCGACGCTGCCGACAACATGACCGACCGCCTGGCCGCGCTGATGGGGCTGGTCAACAGCAGCAGCCCGAGTGCTGGGCAGCCGTTAAAACGCTTCTATCAGGATTTCAGGAACGAGGCACTGGTCATCGACAAATGGTTCAGCCTGCAGGCCGTGGCCGATGCCACCGATGTGAAAGCAGTGCGCAAGCTGATGACGCACCCGGCGTTTACGCTGAAGAACCCCAACCGTGCACGCAGTCTCATTTTCAGTTTCTGCAACGGCAACCCGGCGCAGTTTCACGCCGCGGATGGCAGCGGTTATGCCTTCTGGGCGGAGCAGGTGATCACGCTCAACAAGCTGAACCCGCAGGTCGCCGCGCGCCTGGTGCGCACGCTGGACCACTGGAAGAAATATCAGCCTGCACTGAAAAAACAGATGCAGACGGCGTTACAGAAGGTGGCTGCGACTAAAGGTTTGTCGAAGGATGTGCACGAGCTGGTGGCCAAGGCACTGGCGTAAGCACAGAGGAACTATCCCTGGAGCAACGATCCCTTGTGCCACACCTGTTGGCGTATGCGGACAGGCGGCATCAAAACAGGTAATCGTCGACAGCGGACAATGCAGCCGTTGTGGTCGAGCTTGCATCAGCCGGCACAATAAATTTGGCCACGAGCATATTCAGGTTATTGACTGCATCCCTGACTTTTTCAATATCCTGCGATACGTTTGCTGAACTATACGCAGTCTGTTCGGCCACATAGCTGATATTGAGGATCGTGTCGTTTATTTTTGTGGCTATTTGACTCTGCGCTTCCACCGAGCCGGCAATTTTTTCATTGACCTCATGTATTGTGGAGATCGACTGGAGAATAATTCCCAGGGACACGTTGGTTCGGTTGATTTGCTCCACACTTTCATCAGCCTGCCTGCTTCCTTTTACCATGACCTGAGTCGCATCTTTAACACCGGACTGCAGCGCTTCGATTTTCTTCTGGATATCCTGTGTCGCTTCATGCGTGCGCTGGGCCAGCTTGCGAACCTCGTCGGCTACAACCGCAAATCCCCTGCCCTGTTCGCCCGCGCGAGCCGCCTCGATCGCGGCATTCAGCGCCAGCAAATTGGTCTGTTTGGCAATCTGGGCGATGATCTGCGTTACGCCGCTGATGTCATTGCTGTCGCTTTCCAGTGTCTGAATCACCCCGGTTGCAGTCTTCACTTCTGCGGCCAGCGTATGGATCGTACTGATAGCCTGTGTCACCACCTGTTTTGCGCTGTTTGCCTGTTCTTTGATGGTCACCGCCACAGCGACAGCATTTTGCGAACCCGCAACCGATTCGAGCAGCGATCCTGCTATCTGCTTTACCGACTCGCTGGCATGTGTTGTTTCATCCTTCTGCGCCTTGACGCCTTCACTGGTCATGGTGGAGACCATGGCGACCTGCTTTGCTGTGTCGGCAAGGTGAATAGCCGCAGACTTTACATTGCCGATTAATTTTCCCAGTTCAGCGTTAACCAGTACGGCAGATTTTGCGATCGAGCCAATTTCATCATCGCCACAGACTTTGATCTGTCCGGTAAAGTCGCCCTTGCTCAGCCTCTTGAGATCTTCTTCCAACTGTTGCGCAGGACGGATTATGAAACGAATCACCCAGCCAATCATGAAATACAGGAACACTTGCACAACGATCTGCACGGCCCAAAACAAATAGTTTGCCTTGCGTATCACTGCATAATCACCACTCATATCGAGCGTGATACTGACCGCACCGCTCACCGATCCCTCAGGCACAGCATGGCACGACAGACAATTGGTACCACGAAAATTGGCTTGTGCAATCAAGGGCACAACTACGCGCAAAGCGCGGCCAGAATTTTCTTTCAGAAAAGTGCTCTGCAATTGCCCATTGTTTAATGCATGACGATCCATCTCATCGGTCGCCTGCTCGGAGGGCATTCCCGCGCCATATTGACTGCTTACCGACTTGTCGCGAATCACGCGCAATTCCTGGATATGTTCGGACTTGCTCATTTTCTGCACGAATAACGCGCGCTGATCCGCATTAGTGATGATGCCATTGAGCATCAGCATATTCAGCCCATTCAGCACGCCGTCTGCCGAGACGACTGCTCTATTCCTGGCATCATCGATCACATATGCTTCGAACCTTTCCAGTGCCACACGCTGCACAATCAGCAACACCACCAGCAAAATAGGCTGTATGGAAATCTGCAATTTATTGGTTAGGGAAAGCCTGCTCCACCACTTTTTCATACGCTAAATTATCCTGATAAATTCATTAACAATTCTGCCTGCAGCAGTCACTTTAATGAATATTCCGGATATCCATTTGAAGAATAAGGTCATGATAACCGGTCAATTCGCAGGGTGTCATTTTCCAAACTCAGTCTGGCGTCATCAATTGCGTTGTCGCTTGTTTATTCAAGCAGCGGACACATCTAGTTTCATCAACTAGCGAAAGAAAACGATATGCCCGTGCATAACGCCGATATCAGCGCCATCTTTGAGGAAATTGCCGACTTGCTGGAGATAGAAGGGGCGAATCCATTCCGCATCCGCGCCTATCGCAACGCCGCGCGCACCCTGAGCGAGTTGCCGCAGGAGCTGCATCTGCTGCTCGAAAAAAACGAAGAGCTGCCACGCATACCCGGTATCGGCGCCGATCTCGCCGGCAAGATCAGGGAAATCGCCAGCACTGGCAGCTGCAGCATGCTTGAGCGTTTGCGCCGGGAGCTGCCAGCGGCCATTACCGAACTGCTGAAAATTCCCGGCCTCGGGCCGAAGCGGGTGAAGACGCTGTACCATGACCTCGACGTGCAGACCCTGGAACAATTGCAGCGCGCCGCAAAGGATGGCCGCATCCGCGCGCTGCATGGCTTCGGCGAAAAAATCGAGCAGAAGATATTGCAGGCGGTGGAAGCCCATGCCAGCGAAAGGCAGCGCTTCAAGCTGGCACTGGCAGCACAATATGCCGAGGCGCTGCGCAGCTTTCTGCAGGCCACTCCCGGCGTGCAGCAGGTGACGTTGGCTGGCAGCTTCAGGCGCATGCGCGAGACGGTGGGCGATCTGGACATTCTGGTGACGGCCATGCCGGAGAGCAACGTGATGCAGCGCTTCACCGGCTATGATGAAGTGGCCGAAGTGTATGCCGCAGGTAAAACCCGTGCCAGCATCCTGCTCAAATGCGGCATGCAGGTCGACCTGCGCGTGGTGCCGCAACAGAGCTATGGCGCGGCCTTGCATTACTTCACCGGTGCCAAGCCGCACAACATCGCCATCCGCCGCATCGCGCAGCAGCTTGGCCTGAAGGTCAACGAGTACGGCGTGTTCCGCGGCGACGAGCGTATTGCCGGCGAGACGGAAGAATCCGTATTCCGCGCGGTAGGTCTGCCCTACATCCCGCCCGAACTGCGCGAAGATCGCGGCGAAATCGAGGCGGCGCGCAGCGGTAATCTGCCGAAACTGGTGGAGCTCGCAGATCTTAGAGGCGACCTGCATGTGCACTCAAAAGCCAGCGACGGCCATGACACGCTGCAGGGCATGGCCCTTGCGGCCAAAAAACTGGGCCTGCAGTATCTGGCCGTCACCGAGCACTCGCGCCACCTCACCGTAGCGCACGGCCTGGACGCCGAACATCTGCTGAAACAATGCGACGAGATCGACCGCCTCAACGATCAGCTTGACGGCATCACCCTGCTCAAGGGCATCGAGGTGGATATCCTGGAAGATGGCAGCCTCGACCTGCCAGACGATGTGCTGGCCAAGCTGGATCTGGTGGTGGGCGCTGTGCACAGCCGCTTCGAGCTGTCGCGCGCCAAACAGACCGAACGCATACTGCGCGCGATGGATCATCCGTACTTCACGTTGCTGGCGCACCCCAGCGGACGCCTGATCGATGCGCGCGCGCCCTATGATGTGGACATGCAGCGCATCATCCGCCATGCCAGGCAGCGCGGCTGCTTTCTGGAGTTGAACGCCCATCCGGAGCGGCTGGATTTATTGGATAGCCAGTGCCAGAGCGCCAAGGCAGAAGGCGTGCTGATCAGCATCAACTCGGATGCGCACAGCAGCTTCGATTTCAGCAATCTGCGCTATGGCGTCGGCCAGGCGCGGCGCGGCTGGCTGGAAAAGGCCGATGTGCTCAACACCCGTCCCCTTGACGCTTTGCGCAAGCTGCTGATGCGCACCATGTAATCATGTTGACGCTGGCCTTAACCGGTGATGTGATGCTGGGACGCCTGGTCAACGACAGGCTCAAGACCATGCCGCCGGAGGAAGTGTGGGGCGATGTGCTGCCGCATCTGCGGCAGGCCGACCTGCGCATCGTCAACCTGGAGTGCGCGCTCAGCGTGCATCTGAAGCCGTGGGCGCGCAGCTGGAAAATGTTCCATTTCCGCGCCGATCCCAAAGCCGTGCGCGTGCTGCTGGCGGCACACATCGATGCCTGCACCCTCGCCAACAACCACATACTGGATTTTGAGGAGCGCGGCCTGCGCGACACCTTGCGCGTTCTGAGCAAGAGCGGCATCCGGCATGCAGGTGCAGGTGATAACGCGAATGCAGCAGCCACCCCTGCCCTGCTCGATGTTGCAGGCGATTCACCGTGCCGCGTGGCGCTGCTGTCTTTTACCGACAACGAGCCGGACTTCGCCGCCGGCGCTGATCACCCCGGCACCAACTTCCTGCCCGTTTCACTCAGCGAAGAAACATTCACGCGCATCGCCAGCAGCATCGCGCAGGCGCGTGCGCAGGGCGCCGAGCTGGTCATATTTTCCAACCATTGGGGGGCCAATTTCGTCGAGCGCCCCTCAGCCGAATTTCGCAGCTTTGCCAGACGCGTGATCGAACTCGGCGCCGATATCTACCACGGCCACAGCGCCCATATCTGCCAGGGCATCGAAATTTACCAGGGCAAGCCCATCCTCTACGACACCGGCAACTTCATCGACGACTACGCCGTAGAGCCGCGACTGCGCAATGACCGCTCCTGCCTGTTCAAGCTGATGTTCGAGCACCGCAAGTTGTGCCGCATCGAGCTGCTGCCGGTTTCCTTAAGTCTGGCGCGCGTTGCATTGGCGCAAAGCGAGGAATTCGCCGCGATCTGTGCGCGCATGGCTATGCTGTGCGATGAACTGGGTACGCAGTTAAAGCGCGAAAGCGACCGTTTGCTGTGGTCTGCTGAACCTCCATATACAAGGACAGATACACAATAACAAATAATATTAAATATAATCATTGCGTTACACATTTCTCCGCTTATCCTAAAGCGCCCGGGCTGTGATCGCGCGAACAGCAGCACACGACATTGATTCCACCCGGGTCGTCCCCATCTTTTTTGTCAGGGCTTGAGCAGCAACACGGCATGCTTTTGCTTAAAACAGACTGCCCGAATTGGAATTGCGCCGACCTCAGAAAAGCTGCCATGAAACGATCGTTACTCACTGCTCTGTTTTACGCTTTGAGCCCGGCTCTGCTGGCAATGACTCAGGCAGTTTCTGCATCTGACGGGCAACCGGCATTTACTTACGACATCATACTGCGAGTGCCGGACGCTCAGCGCAAGCTGCTGGAAAATCAGCTCGATCTCTATCGCTGGCGCGGCAGCGAACGTATGAACGAAAGTCAGCTGCAGCGGCTCGTCAGCCTGGCGCCGGCGCAGATACGCGAGCTCCTGGCCACAGAGGGCTTTTATTCACCCGCCCTGAAAGCGGAAGCTCAATATCTGGACGGAAAATGGGTCGTGCATATTGAGGTCGATCCCGGCAGCCCCGTCCGTGTCAGCAGCGTTGAACTTCAAGTCAGCGGCCCTTTCAACGACGGCTCGATCGAGAACCAGGCGCGTCTGGAAAAAATCAGGGCGGACTGGCGCTTGCCCCCCAATGCCGTATTCCGCCACGCCGACTGGGAATCCGCCAAACGTAATGCCCTCAAATCGCTGTTGCTCGAAGGCTACCCGACAGCTTCGATTGCCGACAGCCATGCACAGGTCAATCCGGAATCCATGTCTGTCGATTTGCGGGTCATGCTGGACAGCGGGCCCCTGTTTACCTTTGGCGCCCTGGAAATTGGCGGGCTGTCGCGCTATCCCGCCAGTCTCGTCGAGCGCATGAATCCCATCCAGCCTGGCGAAAAATACTCCCAGAGCAAACTGCTGGAATTTCAATCCCGCCTGCAGAACGGCCCCTATTTTGCCAATGTTGACGTGAGCGTGCCGCTGGACCCCATGCAGCCAATCGGGGTGCCAGTCAGGGCTGAGCTGACCGAGAATCAGTCGCGGAAACTGGGCTTCGGCATCGGCATGAGCACCGACACGGGTGCAAGGGGGCTGGTGGATTATCGCGATATAAACTTCCTTGAGCGCGCCTGGTCGCTGGGCAGCACCCTCAAGCTGGAACAGAAACGGCAATCTTTGGCGACCGAGCTGCTGCTCCCTTATAGCGAGCAAAGCTTTCGCAACAGCTTCAATAATCTGCTCGAACACGCAGACATTGAGGGCCAGGAAACACAAAAGATCGTCCTGGGTGCAAAACGGACTTACATCCGCAGCAACACCGAAACCTCCTTTGGCTTGAGCTATTTTCTCGAACAGCAATATATCGCCGGGGCGGCGAGTGCGAGAAATACGACGCTGAGTCCATCCCTTTCATGGACATTGCGCAATGTCGATAATTTGCTTTATCCAACCCGCGGCTATATTGTAAATCTGCAGGCTCACACGGCGACGCGCCACATTCTGTCAGACCAGGATTTTGTTCGCGGTTACAGCCGGATAATTTTTTTCCATCCGCTGGGAAAAAGCAGTCAACTGAACCTGCGAGGAGAAGTGGGCGGGGTAGTGGCCACTAGCCGCAAGGGGATTCCGAGCGACTTCCTGTTTCGCACGGGGGGGGACCAAACCATACGCGGCTACGCCTTTCAAAGCCTGGGCGTAAGCGAGGGCAGCGCAATTGTGGGGGGCCGCTATGTGGCAGTCGCCAGTACCGAATATGTGTACTGGATAACGCCAAAGTGGGGGGCTGGATTATTCATCGATGGCGGCAATGCGGCCGATGACTGGGATAAGCTTACGCCAGTCTACGGCTATGGATTGGGAGCGCGCTGGAAAAGTCCCGTGGGCCCTCTCAATCTCGACCTTGCCTACGGCGAGAAAGTGCGGCAAACGCGCCTCCATTTTTCTCTGAGCTTCACCTTCTAATGTCACCTCACTTGCTCAAAAATCCGGGCCGCTACACTGTGCGCTTTCTGCTCGGCGTTACTGTCGTTGCTGGCGTACTAGTCTGGCTGGCAGGCACGGAAGCCGCACTGCAATGGGGCGCGCGACAGGCAGAGGGGCTGAGCAACGGCAGACTCTCGCTGCATGCTGTACATGGCTCGCTTTATGGTCCGCTGCGCATCGAGTCACTCAGTTTCCAAAGCGGCGGGATGCGCGTTGAAGCGAAAGAGCTCATGCTGGACTGGTCGCCGCGCTCGCTGCTCAATCTGCACATACGGATCACGCGACTGAATTTGCAGGAACTGAAAATTATGCAGACAAAGCCCTCTGTGGAACCAGCCCGCTTGCCCGATACCTTGCACTTTCCCCTGTCATTCAGCGCCCCCGACATCGGGATTGACAAGGTCATATTCAGAATTGCGGGCACGGCGCAGGTACTGGAGAATATCCGGCTCAGCGCGGGCAAAGTGGTTGCAGACTACAGGCTGACTCTGCACCGCATCGATAGTGCATGGGGCAAGGCCGATGCCACCGTGGTGCTGGGAGACACACAGCCCTACACTGTCTCGGCACATGCCACCCTGCAGCAGGAAGGGGACCTGGCCTATCGCGCCGAGGCCGATGTCTCGGGCACGCTGGCGCAACTACTGCTCAGGGCAAATGCCCGAGCGCAGGAAGGGCATGCAGAGATCAACGCCACGCTCACCCCTTTCGGAAAAATTTTTTTTACCGCGGCGCGCATCACAGCTGGCGGCATCAATCCTGCACGCCTGCGCAAAGGCTTGCCACAGGCCAACTTTGGCGCTGATATCAGCCTGTTTCATGTGGGAGAAAAAGACATTGAGGGTCATGTCATGCTCAAAAATGGCATACCGGGAAACTGGGATTATTCACGCATTCCACTGCGCACATTGTCGATGCAACTTTCCGGAGCGCAGGATAATCTTGATCTGCGCACAATCCGGCTCGACCTGGGCAAGGCCGGGGATTTCGATGGCGATGGAAATCTCGCCAACAACCGTCTGCAGCTCCAGTTAAATACCAGGAACTTCGATCCGCAGAGTGTACACAGCAAGTTACGGCGCATGCGCCTGGCTGGAAAAATCGGCCTTCAGGCCGAAGCAGGCAGGCAGCAACTGTCGGCTGATTTGCGCGAGCAGAATTTCCGGCTGCAACTCGATGCGCAACATCAGCACGCAGTGCTTGAACTGCGCTCAGCCAAAGTGGAATCCGCTGCCGGTAGCCTTGCACTACATGGCGCGCTGGCGCTGGATGATCTCAGGAAATTTCAGCTGTCAGGCGCACTGCAAAAATTCAATCCGGCCGATTTCGGACACTATCCGGCAGGCAGTATCAATGCATCTTTCTCCGCTTCCGGACAGCTGGCAAGATCACCCCAGGCGACGCTGGATTTTGCAGTCACTGATAGTCGGCTCCGCCAGCAGCCGCTTTCTGCTCGTGGCAAGCTGAACCTGTCTGCCATACGCATCTGGAACAGCGATATCACGCTGCAGCTGGCGCAGAACCGCGCAGAGCTCAAGGGGGGATTGGGCAGTCCTGACGATACCCTCGCCTTTAGCATTGACGCTGGCAATCTCGACGCCTTCGATCCCGGACTTGGCGGACGAGTACGCACCCAGGCAACTCTGCACGGTAAATTTTCTGCACTCTCGGGACAATTCGATACGCAAATCAACGACCTGTCCTGGGGGAAAGATTACCGAATCGCCATGCTGCAAGCCAGCGCCCGGCTGGACAAGGGAGAGAACGGCGCACTAGCGCTGGCTGCAAGCTTGCAGGGACTGGCCACGCCGCTGGTGCAGCTTGACCGGGCCAGCCTGGACGCGCAGGGTACACGCATCCGGCACACGCTCAAATTCATGGCAGAAAATCCAGACTTCGATCTGGAGAGCCAATTGGCCGGTGGCTGGCACGACGAGTCCGGCTGGGTCGGACAGGTGATGGATCTGCACAACCTCGGGCGCCATGCTTTTGCGCTCAGGTCTCCGGCAAAGCTGGAAATTGGCAGGCGAAAATTTTTGCTGAACAATGCCGACTTGCATGTGGAAGATGCAGATGTTGTGCTGCATGAACTCGCCTACCGGGACGGACAGGTCTCAAGCAGCGGCACTTTTAAAGGTCTGCCACTTGCCTATGTGCAACATATATCTGCACGGACTGCCGACCTGAAAACCGATCTCAGGCTAAATGGCGAGTGGCAGTTTGCGGTGCGGGACAGAATAGATGGACATATTGCCGTATGGCGTCAGGGGGGCGATGTGTTTCTCCCCTCTTCACCGCAGACCGCGTGGGGCCTGAACAGGCTGAGCCTGAATATCAATGCCGCAAACAATCGCCTGCATGGCAACCTTGAAGCCACCGGCGACCTGTTGGGCAGCCTCAAGGTTGATGCTCTGGGCATATTTTCGCGCCGCGATGGCGTCTGGGGAATCGCAGGTGATGCTCCCATCCGTGCGAACGCAAATCTCTCTGTCGACTCTATCGCCTGGATCGCACCGCTGTTGAACCGTACTGGCTCGCTCGCCCTGGATGGCGCTCTCAAGGCTGAGGTTCATGCCGATGGCACGCTCGCGCAACCACAGCTGGCAGGTAGCATTCGCGGTGAGCGTTTCAGTGTGGCGTGGCAGAATCAGGGGCTGCGTTTTACCGATGGCCGTTTTCACGTGGAGTTGCGGGATCATGAATTGCTGCTCAATCAATTATCCATACGCGGCGGCGATGGAAATCTCAGCGGCCAGGGCCGTTTAGCGCTTGAAGGCGAAGCTGCAGTCATGCAGCTATCGCTGACAGCAGACAAACTTGAAGTGCTTTCGCGACCTGACCGCCACCTGATACTGAGTGGCTCAGGGAACGCATCGGCAGCAGGGAAAAAACTGCAGATCGGGGCCACACTTAAGGCGGACAGCGGCTTGATCGAGCTGCCCAAGGATAGCGAAGTGACAGCCAGTGATGATGTCATCGTAGTCGGGCAGCCGCCCGGCTCACAAAAGAAAGACCTGCCCTATGCGCTCAGCCTGGATCTCGATCTGGATCTGGGTGAACAGTTTTTCGTCAAAGGCAAGGGGCTGGACGCGCAACTGGGTGGCACGCTAAAGCTAAGCAGCAATGGTACTGCACTGCCCTCTTCCCGCGGGAACATCCACGTCATCAAGGGGATATATACCGCTTACGGGCAACGCCTTGAAGTCGAGCGCGGGATACTCAACTTCCAGGGCCCGCTCAATAACCCCGGGCTTAACATCATTGCGATGCGCAAAAACCAGCCCGTTGAAGCGGGTGTATCCGTTACCGGCACCGCACAGTCGCCACGTGTGAAACTGGTGTCCAATCCCAGCGTTCCGGATAGCGAAAAGCTCTCGTGGCTGGTGCTTGGATATGGACTTGAAGATTCCAGCGGCAAGGACTTGAATGCGCTGAATGCAGCGGCCGGGGTTTTGCTGGCAACTGGCGAATCCATCACGTTGCAGCAGAAGATAGCGCACGCATATGGCCTGGAAGAAGTCAGCCTGCGTGGCTCAGGCCAGCTGCAGGGGAGCGTGCTTTCTCTGGGGAAACGTCTGTCTACGCGCGCCTACTTGAATTATGAGCAGGGGCTCACCAACGCAAGCAGCCTGGTGAAGATCAACTACATACTGAACAAACGCCTTTCTGTGCAGGCGCAAGCTGGCACCACACCGGCGGTAGACCTTTTCTATACATTCAGGTTTGACTGAGAGGCGGAACACGGACACCGGCAAAGGCGCGTTAATGCCAATGCTTCATTTCTGATGCCGGTCAGGCTCAAGAGCCAGACATGAGTCGGTTCAATGCAGAAAGCACGGCCTTGAGTGATGCGCTCACTGTGTCGTGATCGAACGCAACACCTGACACACGCTGGCCGTTGATGTTGAGCTGCACATAGGCTACCGCCTCTGCATTGGTACCAGAGCCTATTGCATGCTCGTTGTAATCCACCACGCTGATTTGCTGCCCGCCGCGTTTGATCCAGCCATCGATAAAGGCTGAAAGCGCCCCTTCGCCATTGCCATGCAAGGAGTACTCGTTGCCGTTCTCAGCGATTTGCGCCTGTATCAGATCCTGACTGTCAGCCCGTTCAAGAAGGTAACCATTGAGCGACAAAGGCTCGCGGTCTGCTACAAAGTGCTGCATAAACAGGGCATGGATAGTCGAGCTTTCTATCTCACCGCTGCGCTGCTCACTTGCCTGTTGCACCAGCTGGGCCAGCTCAACTTGCATCCAGCGTGGCAAGCTCAGGCCGTAATCTCGCTCCAGAACAAAGGCGACGCCGCCTTTGCCCGACTGGCTGTTGACGCGAATCACGGCCTGATAATCGCGACCGATATCCTTGGGATCAATCGGGAGATAAGCCACCTGCCAGTGTTCATCCGGCTGCTGTTTATGCAGGCACTTGCGGATTGCGTCCTGATGGCTGCCAGAGAAGGCGGTGTACACCAGTTCACCCACCCAGGGGTGACGCGGATGCAGGGGAATGCTGGTGCATTCGCCCACTACCTGGATGATCTCGTCGGGATTTGAAATATCCAGCTCGGGGTCTACGCCCTGGCTATACAGATTCATCGCCATGGTGACGATGTCCATATTGCCGGTGCGTTCGCCATTGCCCAGCAAGGTTCCCTCCACACGGTCAGCTCCCGCCAATACCGCCAACTCCGCCGATGCCACCGCACAGCCCCGGTCGTTGTGGGTGTGCACGGACAGGATGATCGCGTCGCGGCGGCTGATATGCGTGGCGAAATATTCCACCTGGTCGGCGAACACATTTGGTGTGGCGCTTTCCACGGTGGATGGCAAATTGATGATGACTGGCGTGGCCACGGTCGGCTGCAATATATCCATCACCGCTTCGCAAATTTCTACCGCATAGTCCATCTCTGTATTGGTAAAGCTCTCGGGCGAATATTCAAACAACCATTCTGTTTCCGGATATTTTGCAGCTTCGCGCTTTACCCACTCTGCACCTTTGCGGGCGATGGCGGTTATGCCTTCCCTATCCATACCAAATACGCGCTCGCGCTGCACCGTTGAGGTGGAATTATAAAAGTGCACCGTCGCCCGCTTGACTCCTTTTAGCGCCTCATAGGTACGCACAATCAGGTCTTCTCGCGCCTGTACCAGCACCTGCACATTCACGTCATCGGGGATCTGGTTTTCTTCAATCAGCCAGCGCACGAAGTCGTAGTCAGGCTTGCTGGCCGACGGGAAGCCCACCTCGATTTCCTTGAAGCCGAGCTTCACCAGCAAGGCCCACAGACGCCGCTTCTGCCCCACGTTCATCGGTTCCAGCAATGCCTGGTTGCCGTCGCGCAGGTCTACGCTTGCCCAGCGCGGCGCCTTGGTGATGATGCGGTTGGGCCACTGGCGGTTGCGCATGGCAGTCGCTGCAGTGGCTCTGTATTTGCTGTGGTCAAATGCTTTCATGATGTGCTCCGTATATGTCTATGCCTGGCCGCATATAGGCTGGCCTTTTTGCACTCCGAATAATATGGCAAATCACCCAAAATTACATTGCGTATGCAGCCTTTAAATCGCACTTAATAGCAATTAAATTGCTATTAATATAATATATTCGCAATTAAATAGAAAACTCACACCTTTAAAGGCCGATATATGGAACTGGACCGCTATGATCACCATATTCTTGAGTTACTGCAGGAAGACGGGCGTATCAGCAATCAGGATCTGGCAGAACGCATAGGCCTGTCGCCCTCGCCCTGTCTACGCCGCGTGCGCACTCTGGAAGAGTCGGGCATCATCGCTGGCTATCATGCGCAACTGGATGCCAGGAAGCTGGGGCTTACCCTGATGGCCTTGATCCACATTTCGATGGATAGACATACGCCGGCGCGCTTTGCCAATTTTGAAAAGAAAATCAGCGAAATTCCCAGTGTGCTTGAATGCCTGCTGATTACCGGACAAGATGCCGACTACCAGCTCAAGGTGGTGGTGCACGACATGGATGCCTATCAGGAACTGCTGCTCAACAAGATAACCCGCATTGAAGGCGTTACCGGCGTGCATTCCAGCTTTGTGTTGCGGCGGGTGGTTGACAAGATTTCCCTGCCTATTGCGCCCTGAAAACCCGCCCCAATATTCAGCATGGCAATAATCTCTGATGTAGAATTCAATCGCACACATACCTTAATGACTTAACGTTACCTACTTATAAGGAGCAACCATGCGCATTCTGCTGACACTTACCCTTATGCTCGCCACCCTGAGCCTTTCAGGTTGTGGCTATAACACCATACAAGCCACAGAGGAGGGCGTGACAGCCTCATGGAGTGAAGTGATCAACCAGTATCAGCGCCGCGCTGATCTGGTGCCTAATCTGGTCAACGTAGTCAAGGGTTATGCATCCCACGAAAAGGAGGTGCTGGAGGCCGTCACCGTGGCGCGTTCACGCGTGGGCTCAATTCAGGCCACGCCTGAATTGATCAACGATGAGCAGGCCTTTGCAAAATTCCAGGCGGCCCAGGGTGAATTGACCTCAGCGCTGTCGCGTTTGCTGGTCGTCTCGGAAAACTATCCGCAATTGAAAGCTGATGCGTCGTTCAGGGACTTACAGGCCCAGATTGAAGGAACGGAAAACAGAGTCACCGTCGCGCGTAACCGCTACATAGCTGCAGTCAAGGAATACAACGTAACCGTGCGCACCTTCCCGAACAACCTGACGGCCATGATTTTCGGTTATAAAACCAAACCGAGCTTCACCGTTGAAAATGAAAAAGCGATCTCGACCGCACCTAAAGTTGATTTCGGAAAATAATCCATGCGACGCTGTCTGACTTTCTTGCTGCTGTGCCTGCTGCCTTTTGCAGTTTTTGCAGAGGAAGTTGCGATACCTGCGCTTACGGCGCATGTAACCGATCTCACCGGCACCCTCACTAAAGAGCAACAAGCCACGCTGGAAGCCAGGTTGCAGGCGTTGGAATCACAAAAGGGTAGCCAGATCGCGGTGCTGCTGGTACCCACGACTCAGCCAGAAACCATAGAAGAATTTTCGATTCGTGTCGCAGACCAGTGGAAACTCGGCCGCAAGAAAATTGACGACGGCGTGTTGCTGCTGATCGCCAAAGCAGACCGCAAGTTGCGCATCGAAGTTGGCTACGGACTGGAAGGAGCGCTGCCCGATGCCATTGCCAAGCGCATTATTTCAGAGGATATCACCCCGCACTTGAAGCAGAATGACTTCTACGGCGGCATCGTCGCAGGCATTACGCGCATTGATGCCATCATTCAGGGTGAGGCGCTACCTGCCCCCCGGCAAACCGGCAATGACAACACACCAATAGAAAACTATCTCCCCTTCCTGATCTTTGGAGCGCTGATCAGCGGTGCGATTCTTCGCCGCATACTGGGTACATTTCCCGGTGCAGTAGTGAATGGCGGTTTAATCGGAATAGCCACTATGGTACTGGGCGGTGGCCTGATTTTCGCAATTATTTTTGGCATCGTTGCATTTTTCTTTGCGCTGATAAAAGGCGGTCGAAGCGGCGGATTTGGCAGTGGCGGCTTCGGTGGAGGTGGAGGTTTTTCCAGTGGCGGTGGCGGATTTTCTGGCGGCGGGGGCGGTTTTGGCGGCGGCGGCGCATCGGGGGATTGGTAGATGAAAAAGCTAACACGTTTTATCAAACATCTTACAGCAGCCCGCTGGCAGGTAAGACGTCGTCTGCCCAGGCACAGCATGAATGCAATAGAGGCGGCGATACACGCATCCGAAAAATTGCACATGGGCGAGTTACGCTTCGCCGTAGAGGCAGGTCTTGACTGGCCTGACTTGTTTGCAGGCATCACCTCACGTGAGCGGGCACTGGAGGTATTCTCACATCTGCGCGTATGGGATACCGAACACAATTCCGGCGTGCTCATTTACTTGCTGCTGTCCGACCGCAAGGTCGAGATAGTAGCTGACCGCGGCATCCATTCACGAGTTGGCAATTCTGCATGGATAAGCATTTGTCAGGACATGGAAAGCAAGTTCCGCACCGGTAATTTTGAGGGTGGCGTGCAACTGGGTATTTCAGAGGTTACCGCATTGCTACAACAACATTTTCCAGCCCGGGACCAGAACCCGAACGACCTGCCCGATCACCCGATAGTTATATAACTCCGTCGAAGCATCATCATACTGGCAGTATAATTCATAAATATATTAACGTGTCTAAAGGCAATTATGTGTGGCATCTGCGGTGAATTACGTTTTGACGGCTCCTCTCCCGACCTCGCTGTCATCAAGCGCATGTCGCAAAAAATCGCCCGCCGCGGGCCAGACCATGAGGCCACATTCGGCGATGGTCCTGTGGCCTTTGGTCACCGTCGCCTTGCCATCATCGACCTGACATCCAGCGCCGACCAGCCCATGGTCGACAAAGATCTGCGCATTTCCCTCGTTTTTAACGGCACAATTTATAATTACAGAGAGCTGCGAGCCGAGTTGACCGAAATGGGATATACCTTCTTTTCAGAAGGCGATACTGAGGTCATCATCAAGGCCTACCACGCTTGGGGAGAGAAATGCGTAGAGCGCTTCTTCGGCATGTTTGCCTTTGCGCTGTGGGACATGCGCCATGCGACACTTTTTTTGGCGCGTGACCGTTTCGGCATCAAACCGCTGTATTACTCGTTGGACGGCGCTCATCTGCGCTTTGCTTCAAATGTGCAAGCGCTGCTCGCGGCGGGTGGGGTAGACACCAGCATCGATGCGGTTGCCCTGCACCATCATTTTACCCTGCATGCGGTCGTTCCCGCGCCGCGCACCATTCTTAACGGCGTTAAAAAGCTGGTACCTGCGACAACAATGACCGTGACAGCCGCAGGAAAAATAACCCTGCACACTTACTGGAGCCTGGACGCCACCCGACCAAGCCAGACGCTATCTGAGCAGGATTGGCTAAAGGCTACACGCATAGTGCTTACACGCGCCATCGAGCGTCATAGACTCGCATCTGATGTCCCCGTGGGCGTATTACTTTCGGGAGGCCTTGATTCAAGCCTGCTGGTCGGTCTTCTCGCAGATCATGTGGAGAACCTGCTCACCTTTTCGGTGGGTTTCGAAGATATCGGTGATGGTGCAGAAAAAGGCGATGAATTCGAGTATTCCGACCAAGTGGCAGAACTTTTCAAGACCCGGCACCACAAATTCCTCATCCCAAATTCCGAGGTTCTGAAAAGACTACCTGAAGCAGTAAGCAATATGGCAGAACCCATGGTAAGCCAGGATGCAGTGGCCTTCTATTTATTAGGCGAACGCGTTTCAGAAGAGGTAAAAGTTGTGCTATCAGGGCAAGGTGCGGATGAAGTATTCGGCGGCTACTTCTGGTATCCCGTGATGGAACAATCGAAAGGCAGCAACCTTGAGCGATTCAGTTCTAACTATTTTGATCGTGACCACTCAGAATACCTTGAAATGGTTTGTCCAGCCTATCATGTGCCTGACGTTACCTCTGTAATGGTGGCTGCGGGTCTCAACCAAGAAAAAGCGGACACATTTTTGGATCAGGTGCTGCGATTCGACACAACCACATTAATTGTGGATGATCCTGTTAAGCGGGTGGACAATATGACGATGGCTTGGGGGCTTGAAGCGCGCGTGCCATTTCTGGATCATGAGTTGGTTGAGCTCGCAGCCAAAATGCCACCAGAGCTCAAGCTAAAAGAAGGAGGAAAGTTTCCTTTGAAAGCCCTCGCCAGAGGTCTGATTCCAGATTCCGTTATCGACAGGCCCAAGGGATACTTTCCAGTGCCAGCACTTAAATATGTGCGCGGCGACTTTCTGCAATTTATGCGAAAAATCTTACTCTCGGAAGCCTGCATCAAACGGGGACTATACCAACGCACTTATGTGGACAAGTTGCTGGCAAATCCAGAAATCCACCTCACAAGAATTCAGGGCAGCAAGTTATGGCATTTAGCCCTGCTGGAATACTGGCTACAACTGAATGTTGACTCAGCCGCCGCCAATAAAGGGAAGTGATTACTTAGCTTCATCAATCATCTTGGTGATTGACGCTTCTACTTCTTTGGCAACCGCAGTCAACGCGGTATCTTTAGACAGCATAGCGAGCATTTGCGCTGGTTCAATCATACCTATTTTGGTTTTGCCCTTCTCGGTATATACGGAGATACGACAAGGCAATGCCATATTCAATTTCAAATCAATAGCCAATACCTTGGAAGCCTGGCCCGGATTGCATACTTCAAAAACTTTGCACTGTTCAGCAAATTCAAAACCTTTGCCACGCAATGTTGCACCAATATCGTGCACATGTAATACACCAAATTTGTGATTCTTAACCGCTGCATCCAGATCAGTTACAGCCTGGTCAAAGGATTTATTGCTGTCAACAATGTAGTACATAATTTACTCCAAATATTCTAATTAAGATTTGCACACATATGCAAAAAGATTAATAAGGATAAGCTAATATAAAGGTGACTGCAAGCGAATGCCAATTAATTTGCTTTCAGCTTTCCCATCGTATTTGCTGAGATGACCTTACTTGGGCTGCGTCCGCCCCTTCGGGGCTTAACATTCCAGAGGCGAATGTTAGCCTTCACCGCCACCTGCCCCTTCGTGGCAGGTGGTCACTTCGTTCAAGTAGGTCATTATTGTTGGACTGCACAAAAGCAAAAACCCCCGCCTTTTGGGGCGGGGGTTTTTGCTTTGTAAGGAGTCTGACGATGACCTACTTT
>Ga0307377_10000155_pt1 | contig 95139 bp, 85 predicted proteins | sample TR3MG_FD_202535 | JGI IMG/M metagenome (GOLD analysis project Ga0307377, IMG submission 202535) | Soil microbial communities from Risofladan, Vaasa, Finland - TR-3 | ecosystem: Environmental > Terrestrial > Soil > Coastal area > Acid sulfate soil | place: Finland: Risofladan, Vaasa | collected...
TGCCGGATGTCGTCCAGCGACAGGTCGTAGCCAGTCAGATGCAGCAGGCTGTAGAGAAGCGCGGATCCGTGTCCGGGCGACAAGACGAAGCGGTCACGATCAACCCAGTGCGGGTTGGCCGGATGATGCTTGAGCTGGCGCATCCACAACGCGTAAGCCATCGCCGCCGCACCGAGCGGCATGCCGGGATGGCCGCTGTTGGCGCGCTGAATCATGTCCAGTGACAGAAAGCGCACGGTGTTGATGCAAAGCTGATCGAGTGGGTCTGACATGGTCACCCCTTGACATATGTGCAAATAGTGCGACGCGCGTCAATGCTCTGTCAGCGCGTGGTCGACGATGGCCTGCGCCTCGCCCAACAGGCTGCGCAGGTGGTCTTCGCCGCGAAAGCTCTCCGCGTAAATTTTGTAAATGTCTTCGGTGCCGGACGGCCGCGCAGCGAACCAGCCGCTGGCGCTGACCACCTTGATGCCGCCGATCGGCGCGTCGTTGCCCGACGCGCGGTCGAGTACGCGGTCGATCTTCTCGCCGCCCAGCTGCGTGATCTGCACTTGTTGTGGCGAGAGTTTTGACAGCATCACTTTTTGCGCCGGCGTGGCGGGCGCCTCGACCCGGTCGTAGGCAGGTTCGCCGAACTCGCGCGCAAGATCAAAGCAAAGCCGGAATGATGCCGTCTTTGTCCGTCGTCCAGACGCTGCCGTCATGACGCAGGAAGGATGCGCCCGCACTCTCTTCCCCGCCAAAGCCAAGCGAGCCGTCGTGCAAGCCTTCGACAAACCATTTAAAACCAACCGGCACCTCGTAGAGCGTGCGATTGAGCCTCGCGGCGACGCGATCAATCATCTGGCTGCTGACCACCGTCTTGCCCACCGCCGCATCCTTGCTCCATTTTGGCCGATGCTGGAACAGGTAGGAAATAATGGTTGGGCGGCAGCAAACCCGCATTACGGGTGACAATGCCGTGCCGGTCATGGTCGGTATCGCAGGCGAAAGCGATGTCGAAGCGGTCCTTGAGTTCGATCAAGCCCTGCATCGCGTAGATTGATGACGGGTCCATGCGGATCTGGCCGTCCCAGTCGACTGTCATGAAGCGGAAGGTCGGATCGACGGCTTCGTTCACCACAGTGAGGTTCAAACCATAGCGTTCGGCAATCGGCCCCCAATAGTGAACGCCGGCGCCGCCCAGCGGATCTACGCCCATACTGATGTTCGCGCCGCGAATCGCATCCATGTCGAGCACATTGCCGAGATCGCTCACGTAAGTGTTGAGGTAGTCGTGCCGGTGCGTCTTGGCGGCACGCAGCGCCTGTTCGAAAGGCATTCTTTTCACGCCCTTCAGGCCGTCTTTCAGAAACTCGTTGGCCTTGGCTTCGATCCCGCCCGTGACGCCGGTATCCGCAGGCCCGCCATTGGGCGGGTTGTACTTGAAGCCGCCGCTGTCGGGCGGATTGTGGGAAGGCGTGATGACAATGCCGTCCGCCAGCCCGGCAACACGGCCGTGGTTGTATGTGAGTATGGCGTGTGAAATCACCGGCGTGGGTGTGTATTCGTCCTTATCCGCAAGCATGACGTCCACACCGTTGGCCGCCAGCACTTCGAGCGCACTGGTAAAGGCGGGCTCGGACAGCGCGTGCGTGTCGATGCCCAGAAACAGCGGACCATCTATACCCTGCTGTGTGCGGTACTGGCAAATGGCCTGGCTGATGGCAAGGACATGTCCTTCGCTGAAACTGTTTTCGAACGCGGAACCGCGATGCCCTGAGGTGCCGAACTTAACCCGCTGCTCCGGCACGGAAACATCTGGCACGTCAGTGTAATAGGCCGTAACAAGTTTAGACACGTCGACCAGCATCGCTGGCGGGGCCGGCTTGCCTGCCAGGGGGCTGACTTTTACCGGCACATCTTTTGCGTTACTCATTCGGCACCTGAAATGCTTGCGAGCGGCGTTTGCGATCGACTTGGTAGCGCATATTCATGAACGTTCGTTCTTGAGCCGGCGGTAGTGCCGGATGAGCGCGTTGGTCGAGCTGTCATGTTTGAGCGGCGGTTCGTCCACGCCTTCAAGCTCAGGAGCCACGCGTTGCGCCAGTTCTTTGCCCAGCTCAACGCCCCATTGATCGAATGAATCGATGTTCCAGATCGTTCCTTGAGTGAAGACGCTGTGTTCGTAAAGTGCGATCAACTGCCCCAGCGTCTCCGGCGTCAGACGTTCGGCGAGTATGGTGTTGGTCGGGCGATTTCCTTCAAAGACGCGGTGCGGCGCCAGCCACCCTGGCGTGTTCTCGGCCTTGACCTCCTCCTCCGTCTTGCCGAACGCCAGCGCTTCGGTCTGCGCAAACAGATTCGCCATCAGCAGATCATGCTGATTGGCGATTGGATTCAACGCCTGGCAAAAGCCGATGAAGTCACAGGGGATCAGTCGGGTTCCCTGGTGGATAAGCTGATAGAACGAGTGCTGGCCGTTGGTGCCGGGTTCGCCCCAGTAGATGGGCCCGGTTTGCCAGGCGACGCACGTACCATCGAGCGTCACGTGTTTGCCGTTGCTCTCCATTGTCAGTTGCTGCAGGTAAGCGGGAAAGCGTTTGAGATAACGCTCGTAAGGCAGTACCGCGACCGTCTGCGCATCGAAGAAGTTGTTGTTCCATACCGTCAGCATTCCCATGAGCACGGGCAAATTCTGCGCGAATGGCGCGTTGCGGAAGTGCTGATCCATCGCGTGAAAGCCGGCGAGCATCGCACAGAAGTTCTCCGGTCCGATGGCAATCATGGTCGACAGCCCTATTGCCGAGTCCATGGAGTAGCGCCCGCCGACCCAGTCCCAGAAGCCGAACATATTCGCGGTATCGATGCCGAATCGGGAGACGCCTTCGGCGTTGGCAGATACGGCGACGAAGTGCCTGCGCACGGCCCGGTCGTCACCGAGTTTGCGCAAGTTCCAGGCGCGGGCGGCGTGGGCGTTGGTCAGGGTCTCGAGCGTCGTGAACGTCTTTGAGCAGATGATAAACAGGGTTTCTTCCGGGTCGAGATCGCGCGTGGCTTCCTCAAAGTCGGTGCCGTCCACGTTCGAAACGAAGCGGAATATCATGTCGCGTTGGCTGTAATAACGCAGCGCTTCGTAAGCCATCACCGGGCCGAGGTCGGAACCGCCGATGCCGATGTTGATGATATTGCGGATGCGCTTGCCGGTGTACCCCTGCCACTCGCCGCTGCGGACCTGGAGCGAAAATGCAGCCATCCGTTCGAGAACGGCATGCACCTCGGGCACGACGTCGACACCATCGACGACAACCCGCGCGGTCTCAGGCGCGCGCAGGGCGGTATGCAGCACGGCGCGTTTTTCCGTTACATTGATCCGTTCACCACGAAACATCGCGGCGATACGCTCACGCAAACCGCATTCCTCGGCCAGTTGCACAAGCAGTCGTATCGTTTCATCGGTGATGTGCTGCTTGGAGTAGTCGAGATAAATACCTGCGGCTTCGGCGGTCAGGCGTTCGCCGCGGCGAGGATCTTCGGCGAAGAGCTGCCGCAGATGCAGATGACGCATCGTTGCGTAATGGTCTTCGAGCGCCTTCCACGCCGGGCGCTCTGTCAGGCGTTGCGCCGGCGCGGCCGAACCGGTGGTCAGCGTCGCACTGCTCATGTCTGCCCGGCCTTCGTCAGCACGTCGATTTTTGAGGCGATGCGGTCCATCAGATCGCGCCATGACTTGGCGAAGGCTGCGGTGCCCTCGCGCTGGAGGTCGGCGGCAAGCGCCGCATTGTCGACCCCGGCCCGCACAAACTCGGCGAGCAGCGCTTCGGCATCGCCGCCATCAAGCGGCAAGGCGGCCTTCACTTTGCCGTGCTCGGCGAAAGCGAGCAGCGTTTTCTCGGGGATGGTGTTGATGGTATCCGGCGCCGCCAGCGCCTCGAGGTACAGGGTGTCCGAGGCGGCAGGATCCTTAGTGCCGGTGCTGGCCCACAGCAGGCGTTGCGGCCGCGCGCCGGCGTCGGCCAGTTTTTGCCAACGGGCAGAGGCCAGCAGCTCGCGGTAGGCCATGTAGGTGCGCATGGCGATGGCGATACCGAGGCGGTTGCGAAGGTCCTGCGGAACCTTGTCCTTGATGGCGACATCCCAGCGGCTGACGAAAAGCGACGCCACGCAACTGACCGCCGGATCGAGTCCGGCGGCGATGCGCCGTTCAATACCGCGCATGTATGCTTCGGCGGCGGCGATATAGTGCTCGCGCGAAAACAGCAGCGTGACATTTACCGGCACGCCGGCGAAGATCGTCTCCTCGATGGCGGGTAAACCGGCGCGGGTACCCGGGATCTTGATGAAGAGATTGGGGCGTTGCGCACGCCCATGCAGTTGCGCCGCCGCCTTAATACTGCCTGCCGTGTCGTCCGCCAGCAAGGGCGATACCTCCAGCGACACCCAGCCGTCAACGCCGCCGGTCCCTGCATGGACCGGAGCAAAGAGATCGGCGGCCTGGGTCAGGTCCTCCAAAGCCAGTTCGAAAAAGAGTGCTTCGCCCGACTTGCCGGCCAGCGCCTTTTGGCGAATGGCATCATCGTAGAAATCAGCCTCTTTGATGGCGTGCTCAAAGATCGTGGGATTGGAGGTCAGCCCTGTCACGGAAAGTTCATTGATATAGCGGCCCAGTGTGCCGCTCGTCAGCAACCCGCGCGTAATGTTGTCGAGCCAGAGACTTTGACCGAGATCGTGCAGTTGTTGTGTGGCTTTCATGACGCCTCCTGTTGCGTGCGGCTGACTTTGGGGGTGCCGGGCAAGGTGAGAAAATCGACATTGGTCAACTCGCCGATACGCTCAATCGTTATATCAGCCGCTGGATAGGCGGCGATCTTCCCGGGGTCGAGCGCATAGTGTCCCTGGCGCGGGAAGACGGTTGTCAGACGCTCTCCCCAGATTTTTTTCATCGCCGCCAGAATGCGCAGCTTGTCGTCCACCATGACGTAATGGCGAGCCGGATAACGCTGCTCGATCTCATCGAGCATTTGCTCCTTGTGCAGATAAATCAGCACCCTGCCCTCAACTGCATCCCACAATCCAGATCGCTGCACCTTGCGCGGCTGGAACACCACGTCGCCATCCGTCAGAATCACCGTCGGCCCCCTACGGCGGAGATGCGCAATGACGTCGAGCGCGCCGGGATACAAGCGCTCGGCAAACGGATAGTCCACCAAAAATGAAGACATCATCAGCAGGCGCGGATCATTCATGGCGCCGACACGGTAGCGCTGCAAGGCGCCCAGATAATCCGCATAGCCGAGTTCAACGCGCAGCGCCTCGAAGATTTTCCAATACCGATCGCGGCTCTCAGCGCCAAACGACTGAGCAAGATGCTCGCTCAGGTCGGCGATGATGCGATCGTTGTCGAGCAGCGTGTTGTCCACATCCAGCAGGAATATCATCGGGACCGGCGCCGTCATACGGACCCTTCCAGGATGGGATTGTTCCAGCCACCGTCCGCCGCGATGAGCGCGTCCGCTGCTTTAGGTCCCCAACTGCCGGGTTTGTACCGCGTCGCCTGGTGATGCTTCGTCAGCACAGGATCGACCACTGCCCAGGCGGCCTCGACGTTATTCTCACGGGCGAACAGCGCGCCTTCGCCGGCCATGGCATTGCCCAAGAGCCGCTCGTAGGGCGATTCCTCTTCCAGCTGCTCGTCCAGCAGGAAGAGCTCGTGCTGGACGCCGGTGAACTCCTTGCCTGCACGCTTGACGCGCGCGGCCAGGGCGACGGCGGAGTTGGGAGAGAGCCGGAAGCGCAGATAATTAGCCCGCCCTTCCACCGGCGCCGAGTCGTCGAAGAGTCTCTGCGGCGGCGGTTTCAACTCGACCAGGACCTCGGCCGCCGTAGTGGCCAGATTTTTGCCCGCGCGCAGATACCAAGGCACTCCTTGCCAGCGCCACGAGTCTATGAATAGCCGCATGGCGCAGAATGTCTCGACATCGGAATTCTTCGCCACACCCGGCTCCTTGCGGTAGCCGGCGTACTGGCCGCGCACCAGGTCGTCGGGCTGCAGGGGGCGCATGGCCCGGAACACCTTGTATTTTTCGGCGTGCACGGCGCCGTAGTCCTGATAGCCCGGCGGCTCCATGGCCAGCAACGCGAGGATCTGGAACAGATGGTTCTGCACGACGTCGCGCAGAGCGCCGGCGCTTTCGTAAAACGCGCCGCGACCCTCCACGCCGAAATCCTCGGCTAGGGTGATTTGCACGCTGGCCACGTGGTCGCGGTTCCAGATCGGCTCGAGGAACGAATTGGCGAAGCGGAAGTAGAGGATGTTCATGATCGCCTCCTTCCCAAGATAGTGATCGATGCGAAAGACCGCGTCTTCCGAAAACACCGACCGCAGGATGCGGTTGAGCTCGCGCGCGGAGGCCAGGTCGCGTCCGAACGGCTTTTCGACAATGACGCGCGCCTGCTCGGTCAGGCCCGCGGCGTCGAGCCCCTGGACGACCGTCTCGAACAAAGAAGGCGGGATGGCGAGATAGTGCGCCGGACGACGGGCCTCGCCGAGCGCCTTTTTGAGCGCCTCGAACGTACTCGGGTCATTGTAGTCGCCACTTACGTAGCCGAGCAGGGAGAGCAGATGATCGAGGGCCGGCTTGTCGTCGATCTTGCCGGACTCCCTGATGGCGTCCCTGGCGCGCTTGCGCAACTCTGTCACGCTGAGCTTGGAAGTGGCGACCCCGACCACCGGTACTTTGAGAACACCGCGCTTGGCCATCGCGTAGAGCGCCGGAAAGATCTTCTTGCGGGCGAGGTCGCCGGTAATGCCGAACAGCACCAGTGCGTCGGATTGCCTTGCGGCATCGTCTGTGTGATCCATCTCAGCGTCCCTCTTTCTTCTCATCATGCCCGCCAAACTGCTTGCGCATCGCCGACAGAATCCGGTTGGCATAGTCGGCATTGCCGCGCGAGGAAAAGCGCTCGAACAGCGCCGCGTTGATGACCGGTGTCGGTACGCCTTCCTCAATGGCCGCCAGTGCCGTCCAGCGCCCCTCACCCGAATCCGACACGCGACCCGAGAATTCGCTGAGATCCGCATCCTCAACCAGCGCCGCTGCGGTCAGATCGAGCAGCCATGACGCCACCACACTGCCGCGCCGCCAGACTTCGGCGATCTCGGGCAAGTCCAGCTCATACTGGTAAAACTCCGGGTTGCGCATCGGTGTGGTCTCGGCATCGCTATCGTGCGTGCGCTTGCCGGCGTTGGCATGGTGCAGAATACTCAGGCCCTCGGCATACGCCGCCATCAGCCCATATTCGATACCGTTGTGGACCATCTTGACGAAGTGTCCGGCGCCGTGTGGCCCGCAGTGCAGGTAGCCCTGATCTGCGGTGGCGGCGGGTTTGTGCCGGCCCGGGGTCGGGGGGGCCGTGCCTGCGCCGGGGGCGAGCGTGGTGAAAATCGGATCAAGGTGCTGAACGATGTCTTTCTCACCCCCCATCATCAGGCAATAGCCGCGCTCCAGGCCCGCGACGCCGCCGCTGGTGCCCACATCCACATAATGCAACCCATGTGGTTGCAATTCAGCGGCACGCCGAACATCGTCACGGTAATAGGAGTTGCCGCCATCAATGACCATGTCGCCGGCTTCAAGCAGGGGTACCAGCTGCGCCAGCACCTCATCTACCACCGTCGCCGGCACCATCAGCCAGATCGCGCGCGGCTGGGTCATGTGGGCGACAAAATCCCCCAGCGAAACCGTGCCGACGGCACCTTCGCCGCGGAGTGCGTCGACGGCTTCTGCGCTACGGTTGTACACCACACATTTGTGCCCTCCCCGCATCAGGCGCCGCACCATATTGCTGCCCATACGTCCCAGGCCTATCATGCCGATCTGCATCTTGTACCTCCTGCTTTGTAGGGGGTGATCCTGACGCCGCGAATCGCTCATCGTGAAAGACTCAGCTCGCTTTAACGCACAAGAAACTGGAACTTATTCTTAATCTTTGCCCACTCATCGGCAGCGGGAAGAGCGGCCTTCGTATCAATGATCGGCTTCCAGCCTCGTGCCAATTCGAGATTGAGCGCAATGAAATGCAGCTGGTCTTGCGGAACGTCACACTGCGCGAAAATCGCGTCAACCGGACATTCGGCAACGGCGCATTCAAGTCTGAAGTGCAACAGTCTGGTTGCTTGCCCGGAATTTCTCAAGGCATGGTGAAAACAGGATTCGCACCCGTCCAGCTTAGACGCTGGCGCCAGGCTTCCGGATCGTCATTGCCGCAGTGCATCAGCAGCACGGTCTTGCCATCCATGATCGCCTGATGAAGGATCTTCAGTTTGTCATCGGGAATACCAAGACGATGCAGGGCAATGGTCAGGTGCGTTGCAGCGGCGCCAGCGGTCATCAGACCGGCACCCACTGCCGCACCCGCGATGGCATCGATCAGGGGTCCGGCGATAAGCACAGGCCCGATGCCGGGCAGCATAAGCAGGCCGACAGCGCCGACCAGCAGTCCGCCCAGCGATCCCCATAGCGCGCCCTTGGCGCCCCAGACCTTGAACCGTTCTTTTTCATTGGTATAGGCGATGCCGAGAAAGTCATCGCCCTCGCCGCCTGCCTTGTGCAGGAGGGAGACCTGATCCATCGGAAAATCATGTTTGATCATCTCCTCGACCTGCGCCTGTGCGTGGTCTGGGTTGTCAAACACGGCACCTACTAAATGATCGGTATGCGTGTTCATGCTTATCTCTCCTTGCCGAAATCAGAATAAATTCGCTTCTCGATGAGGCGCAAATCGTCATCGAATGTATACAGATGGGGGGCGCCGGTCGCCATCTCATAATCGATAATCTGCTGCGGTGTCATCTGCTCGATGTGCATGATGATGGATCGCAAGGAATTCCCGTGGGCGGAAACCAGCACGCTCTCACCGTTCTGAAGATGCGGGACAATGCGCTCCCTGTAATAAGGAAGCGTTCTTGCAGCGGTCATTTGCAGGCTCTCGCCATTGGGCGGGGGAATGTCGTAACTGCGGCGCCACAAATGCACCTGCTCTGCACCGTAGTGCTGGCGGGCCCAGTCCTTGTTCAGGCCTTGTAGGTCGCCGTAATACCGTTCATTGAGTTTGTCTGACACGAATATTTTCAACTCGTTCACATCGCCTTCGGCCGGGGTGAAATGTTCGTACCATTCGCTGTTTTGCTCATGCACGCGCGCGTACTGCGCGCAGTGACGATTCCGCCTGAGTATCTCGTATAGGCTGTCCTGTGCCCGCAGCAGGGTGGAAGTAAAAGCCACATCAAAGGCCTCATCGATCAACCATGCCGCCGCCTGTTGCGCTTCAATCACGCCCTGCGGGCTAAGGGAAACATCCACCCAGCCGGTAAAGCGGTTTTGCAGGTTCCAGACCGACTGACCGTGTCTGACCAGGAACAACCGGCTCACGTCGCTTGCTTCCACGGTTTACGCACACAGGTGACCGTGCCTGCAAAAGTGTGCGCTGCCCCGAGGTGCGGTTCGATGCGTAAAAAGGGATGGGCTTTATCAACCCATCCTCTACACGCAGCCACACCAATCTTGAGGCGGCTCATGATGACTTGCCCTTGCGTAATGCCCAGCCGATCATAACCAGCGCCCATCCATCGAAAAACAGGCTGATCCCGACATACAGGCCCACCAGCCACAGGGAACTGGATGGCCACCCGATCAGAAACAGCAAGGCCATCAGGAACGAGAGGACGCCATTGAAGGTCATCCAGCCCCAGCCTTTGGCAGGGTGGAGCGTCTGGGCGAGCGCGAAGCTGCCATAGGCATCCAGCAACAGATAAATGGCCAGCAACAAGCCCACAGCCGCCACGCCGGATGCGGGATAGACGAGCATCAGACCGCCGGTAATGAACAGCAGGGCCGGTTTGATCCAGTCGATGACGTGCGTCGGATTGTGTTTGTAGGTGTGAACACCCCATATGGCGCCGCCGGCCAGCAACAGCCAAGCGACAAAGATCGCGGTGCCCAGGGACATCAATCCGGGCAGGACAATACCCGCCATGCCCAGCACGATCAGCAGGATCCCCGTGATCAGGGTATAGGGCCCGAATTTATCGAGGATTTTTTGATTCATGGGCAGGGTGTTCATTTTTTTCCTTTATTCGGTTTTGGAAGGGGCGCAACGGTGTTCCACCGACATGACGTTTCCATGGCTTGTAACGATTCTGACCTGCTGGTTCATGATGCGTTTCCGCGCTAACCGGTTTTACGATTTGGGCTTAATGGACAGACGTTTTTCCACCTCCAGTACATGTCGGGTGGTGGCGAGGACCGAGTCCGGATTGAGGCTCATTGCATCGATTCCGATCTCCACCAGGTACTCGGCCATCTCGGGATAGTCCGATGGCGCCTGGCCACAGATGCTGGAGTGGCGCCCGTTGCGTTTTGCGCCCTCCACGGCCAGCCGGATCATCTCTTTGACGCCGGCGTCGCGCTCATCGAAATCGAAGGCGACGATTTCCGAATCGCGGTCCACGCCCAGGGTCAACTGGGTCAGGTCGTTGGAGCCGATGGAGAAGCCGTCGAACAACTTGGCGAAGGCGTCGATCAGGATGACGTTGTTGGGGATCTCGCACATAACGTAGACCTCCAGTCCATTTTCTCCGCGCTTGAGTCCATGGCTGGCCATCGCCGCCAACACCTTTTCGCCTTCCTCCACCCGACGGCAAAAAGGGATCATCAATATCACATTGGTCAGTCCCATCTCGTCGCGCACCCGTTTCATCGCCGCGCACTCCAGCGCAAAGCCTTCGGCATAGGCTGGGTGGGCATAGCGTGATGCGCCGCGAAAACCTATCATCGGGTTGTCTTCATCCGGCTCAAAAAACGTACCGCCCAGCAGGGTCGCGTATTCATTGCTCTTGAAGTCGCTCATACGCACCACGCAGGGTTTCGGATAGACCGCAGCGGCAATCGTGGCGACGCCTTCGGCCAGGGTCTTGACGAAGAAATCCGCCGGATCATCGTAGGCAACACTGAGTGCGGCGATTTTTCCGCGCGTGGCTGCGTCGACTTTTTCCGGATGTATGAGCGCCATCGGGTGCACCTTGATGTATTCGTTGATAATGAATTCCATGCGTGCCAGTCCAATTCCATCCACCGGCAGCGAGGCGAAACTGAAGGCCTGATCCGGATTACCCAGATTCATCATGATCCTGGTTTTGGGGTGTCCCAACTGGCTCAGATCGGTTTGCTGAATATCGAAGTCCAGCACGCCCTCATAGACATTTCCGGTTTCGCCTTCGGCGCAGCTGATGGTGATCGGCGTATCGGTTTTGATGACTTCTGCTGCGTTCCCGGTTCCCACGATGGCGGGAATGCCCAGTTCGCGTGACACGATGGCGGCATGGCAGGTACGGCCCCCCCGGCTCGTCACAATCGCGGCGGCGGTTTTCATGACCGGTTCCCAGTCCGGTGTCGTGGTATCGGCGACCAGCACCTCTCCCGGCTGGAAATCGCTGAGATGTCTGGCATCGTTGATGACCCGCGCCTTGCCGGCGCCAATCTTGGTGCCCACCGCCTTGCCTCTGAGCAGGACAGACGATCTTTGCTTGAGATGGTAAATCTCCAGCACGCTGCCTTTCTTCTGCGACGCTACCGTTTCCGGTCGTGCCTGCACCATATACAACTGCCCATCGATCCCGTCTTTGGCCCACTCCATGTCCATGGGCTTGTAATAATCGGCTTGCTTGGAATAGTGGTTTTCAACCTTGATGGCATAGTCGGCCAGCACCATGACATCTGCGTCGGAGATGCAAAACCGGTTTCTTTCCTCGGCGGGCGTGTCGATATTCTCGGTGTATTCCACCGCGATATTGCCGATGTTGAGCGTGTCGGTAAAAATCATCTTCTTTTCTTTGCTGCCGAGGCTGCGTTTCAGCACGGCCCGATACCCTTCAACGAAGCTGGGTTTGTGCACATAGAAGCTATCGGGATCGATCGTGCCCTGCACGACGTTTTCGCCCAGCCCCAAGGCGGCATTGATGAAGACGACGTCCCTGAAGCCTGTTTCCGTGTCCAGCGAAAACATCACGCCACTGGCCCCGATGTCGCTGCGCACCATTTTCATGACCACGACGGAGATATGCACCTTGTAGTAATCGAAGCCATTGTCGAATTTGTAGTGGATGGAACGGTCGGTAAAGTTGGACGCCAGACAGCGTTTGTAGGCATCGAGCAGGGCGTCACCGCTGGCGATGTTGAGATAGGTGTCGTTCTGGCCGGCAAAAGAGGCCTCCGGGGAGTCCTCGGCGGTCGCTGACGAACGCACCGCCAGTGAAATGCTTTCGCCGTATTCCTGTTTGAGCTGGGCATAGCTTTGCAATATCGCCGTCTTCAGGTCTTCCGGCAGTTCACAGCCGTATACGACCGCCCTCGCCTTCTCACCTCGCGCCTGCAAATCCTTGATGTTGTCGGGGTCGAGTCCGTCAAGTACCGCATGCAGGCGCTGCCAGGCCTTGTTGTGTTCCAGCACATAACGATATGCCTCAGCGGTAACGGCAAAGCCGTTAGGGACGCGTACACCCTCAGCCGTCAGGTTCTGGTACATCTCCCCCAGCGAGGCGTTCTTGCCGCCGACCAGCGGCACATCGTCGATGTCAAGCTCGTTGAACCAGCGGATGTGTGTGATCTTGTTCATGTTTTTCTCCTTATGTAATAGGGGTATCCGTGATCAACTCAGCTTGCTGTGCATTTCATTCAGCATCTCCATCTGGATCTGCTGGATTTCCATGAAACGGCGCATTTCCTGATGCAGCAGCTGATCGAGCTTTTCACTGATGATGCGGACTTCCATCTCGGATTTGAGATTGACCTGATAGTCGTTTTCCGCCCGAATGCGATCTCGGTCTTCCTGCCGGTTCTGGCTCATGAGGATGATCGGGGCCTGGATTGCGGCCAGCAGCGATAACAGCAGGTTGAGAAAGATGAAGGGATAGGGATCAAGCGGCCTGAGAAACACGAGCACCGTATTGGTGAGGATCCAGACAGCAAAAAAGACAAAGAACCAGATGATGAATTTCCAGCTGCCGCCAAAGGCAGCCACCTTGTCGGCGATGCGATCACCGAAGGTCAGGGTTTTTTCGTATTCCTCGTTGAGGTTTTCGGAGAGCAAAGCATTGTCCTGCAGGCTCTTGACGACTTCCTGCTCCAGCTCATCGAGCTCGCCCAGGTCCTTCTCCATCAACTGCTGGACATACGCGGTACGGTATTGGTTGAGGCAGGTGTAACAGATGTAACCGTCATTTTTCCAATCCGGATGCTCCTTTGAAATCAGGTCCAATACGCCGCCACGCACCATTCTGGCAGGCAGGAGCTGGCTCAATACCTTGTTCTGTTGACAGACCTGGCAGGTGCCGAGGCTGTGTGGGTCTTTTTTCGTCGTATTCATTTATTGATCGCTGGCTGCATCGAGAAGGCTGCCCTGTGGGTCATCGAGTAACTGGGACAAGCTTGCGAGAAAGCGCGCCGCATCGGCGCCAAATATCACCCGATGGTCGCAGCTCAGGGTGAATTCAGCCTTGCCGTCTTGTTCCGCGCCCAGCGAGAGAATCGCGGCAGCTCCCGGCGGCACGAGGGCGTCAAAATGGCTGACCTGTTCAAAGACGCCCAGGTTGGAGAGATAGAAGGTGGCGCCCTGATAGTCATCCGGAGCCAGGCGATTTCGTTTGATCTTGTCACGCAGGATGCGCCAGTCCTCGGCCAGTTCATCGAGGGGGCGCCGGGCGGCGTCGCGCAGTACCGGCGTAAGTAACCCACCCGGGACATCCACGGCAATGCCGATGTCCACCTGTTCACGCACGGCCAGCGCGCTCGTGGTATAGACGGCATTGAAATGCGGGTGCTTCTGCACGCACAGGGCGCAGGCCCTGGCCAGCAGCAGCGTGAGCGATTGCTGTTGCGCATGCGCCAGCGCCTTGAGCGGCGCCAGCGGCAAACGGGCACTGACGCGGAAAGTGGGGGTGCCGAGGGTGGCGATCATATTGTTCGCCACCGCCTTGTGCATCGAGGTCAAGGCCTCAAGGCGGTAGACCGGACCAGCATCCAGATTGGGAATCGGTCCCGCCAGCGCCGCAGCGAGCACCTGAGGTGCATGGATCACCCCATCGCTGGAAGCGCTGATCTGATGCAGCTCAATGCCCAGTTCGCGTGCCAGGCCGCGCGCGTAGGGCGAGGCCTTGATGCCCTGCTGGCCGATGGGCGCTGGTGCTGGTGCTGGTGCTGGTGCTGGTGCTGGTGCTGGTGCTGGTGCTGGTGCTGGTGCTGGTGCTGGTGCTGGTGCTGGTGCTGGTGCTGGTGCTGCTGCTGGTGCTGCTGCTGGCGCAGGCGCAGGCGCAGGCGCAGCTGCTGCTGTGTCTGGCGCCGGAACAGAAGGAACCACGGGCGCGGCCGGCTTTTCCTCCGTCACGGGTTGATCCGCTGGCGAGGTTGGGCTGCGCGCTTTGTTTTCTACGCCCTCTTCTTCGCTCTCTTTTTCTTTTGGCGCAATGGGCGTCTTTTCACTGCTCGTTTTTTCGGGGACGCCGGCCTGATCCTCGTCCGCTTGCTGCGGGGAATCACTGATATAGCCGATCACGGTGCCGACCGGTATATCAGCGTCCACCTGTGCCAGAGGGCCGAGCAGGTAGCCGCTGTGGAACGCCTCCAGATCCATGATGGCCTTGTCCGTTTCGACTTCGGCCAGCACGTCGCCCTTTTCGACCGGATCGCCCGGTTGTTTCAGCCACTGAACCAGGCGACCGGTTTCCATGGTGTCCGACAAGGTGGGCAGCGTAATGGGTTCTCGCATGGTTTCCGCTCCGTTCAGATTCAGTGGGCGCACAGCTTTTGCGCGGCGGCGACAATATCCACCGTGCGCGGGATGCTGGCCGCTTCCAGCGCGGCATTAAAAGGCGTGGGCAGTTCCAGCGCCGCCACCCGTTGTGGCGCGGCATCCAGGTTGTAGAAACAGCGCTCGGTCAGGCCGGCGGCAACCTCGGCGCCCGCGCCGGCAAAGCGTGAGTCCTCCTCGACCACCAGCAGGCGATGGGTTTTTTCCAGCGAAGCACCGCAGGTGTCCCAATCGATGGGGCGCAGGCTGCGCAGGTCGATCACCTCTGCCGCGATGCCCTTTTCGGCAAGCTGCTCCGCAGCGCGCAATGACAGATCCAGCATGTGCGAGTAGGTCACGATGGTGAGGTCATTGCCTTGACGGCGTACCTGGGCGCGGTGCATGGGGGGCGCTTCGAGGCTTGTGTCCAGCGTCCCCTTGCCGAAGTAGAGCAGTTCGTGCTCCAGCACGATGATGGGTTCGTCGCTGCGGATTGCCTGGCGCACCTGCCAATAGGCATCCTGCGGCGTGGCAGGCACGGCGATGCGCAGGCCGGGCACGTTCATCAGGGTCTGCTCCAGACGCTGGGAGTGCTGGGCGGCCAGCTGTTTGGCCACTCCGCCGGGCATGCGCACCACCAGCGGCATGGGAAACTGTCCGCCGGACATGAAGGGGATCTTGGCGGCCATGTTGATAATCGCATCCAGTGCCAGTAAGGCGAAGTTGATGGTCATGAGTTCCACCATCGGGCGCAGGCCCACCATCGCCGCACCAACAGCCAAGCCGGTAAAGCTGCCCTCGGAGATGGGCGTGTCGCGCACTCGCCATTCACCATACTTGGCGTACAGGCCTGCCGTCACACGGTAGCTGCCGCCAAAAAGACCCACATCCTCGCCCAGCGTGATGACCGATTCATCGGCGGCCAGCTCGGCATCCAGGGCGCGATTCAGCGCCTGCCAGTAATAAACCTGTTCGGCCATCAGACCAGCACCTCTTCATGACGGTTGCAGTTCAGTGCCGCCTCGGCGTCGGCCAGCGTGGGCTGGGGACTCTCGCTGGCGAAACGTACGGCCGCTTCCACCACCTCGGCGACTTCAATCCTGATGGCATCAAGTTGCCCGGGGCTGAGATGGCTGCTGCTGTCGACATGGCCCATCAGGCGCTCAATGTTGTCGGGACCTGCGGCGGCGATCTGTGCGGCGCTGGGATACGCTTCGACGGTCTCGGCAATCGCTACTTTGACCGGGTCCTCGTTTTCAAAGGCTTGCAGTTCCACCTTCGGACGATAGCTGCCGGGATCGGCCATGGAATGGCCACGGAAACGATAGGTCTCGAATTCGAGGAACTGCGGGCCATTGCCGGCGCGGATCTGTGCCAGTGCCTCCTGCGTGGCGCGATGCACCGCCAGCACATCCATGCCGTCGATTTTTCTCGCCGGGATACGATAGCCGCCAGCGCGCTTGTAGACTTCTGCCACCGCCGAGTGGCGATGGATTTCGGTCCCGATCTGGTAGTGGTTGTTCTCGCACACGAACAGCACGGGCAACCTCCACAGCGCGGCCATGTTCAGGCTTTCGTGGAAGGTGCCCTGATTGACCGCACCATCGCCGAAGAAACAGATCACCGCCTCCGGCAGTTCACGCATGGCGATGGCATAGGCAATCCCCGTCGCCACCGGAAAGGTCTCGCCCACGATGGCATAGCCCCCCATGAAGCGGCGCTCGCGATCAAACAGGTGCATGGAGCCGCCCATGCCGCCGCTGCATCCGGTCTTTTTGCCGAACAACTCGGCCATCACCACGTTCGCCGGGATGCCCCGCACCAGGGCATGCACGTGCTCGCGATAGGTGGTGACAATGTAGTCGGCCGGCTCCGCCGCGTGCAACACGCCCACCGCCACTGCCTCTTCACCGGGGTAGAGATGCAGAAACCCGGCGATGTTACCCTGGGTGTATTCCTGCGCGGCACGCTCCTCGAAGGCGCGCGCCAGCAATATGTCACGCAACATTTTCTTCAACAGGTCCGATTCCATTTAGCGCTTCCTCAATGTCTGTTCCAGCGGTAACCGGGGGGATGGCGACGCCAGTAAAGCAGCAGGATGTAACCAAACAGCATGCCGCCAAGATGCGCGAAATGGGCCACGCCCGCCATAGTGCCGGTGACGCCGGCCCATAACTCGATGGCACCGTAGATCAGGACAAACCATTTCGCTTGCAGCACCACCGGTGGAAAGATCAACATCAGCCTTTCAGTGGGGAAGGTCAGACCGAAGGCCAGCAACAGACCGAACACCCCGCCCGAGGCGCCAAGGGTTGGATAAATTCCACCCTCGCCTGTGCCCAGGGTGGCGACGAACAACTGCACCAGCCCGGCACCGATGACACAGACAAAATAATAGAGTGTGAAAGCCTCCGAACCCCACACGTTCTCCATGCGCGATCCAAACAGCCACAAGGCATACATATTCAGCAACAGATGCATGATGCCGCCGTGCAGGAATGAATAGGTCACCAATTGCCATAACTGGAAATGAGGCGCGGCCAGCCCAAACGCAGCCGTACCTGACAACCCTAAAGGCCAGAGCGCCAGCGCGTCGATTAACGGGGCGCCGGAATATAGCTCCAGTAAAAACAGGGCGCCATTCATGACCAGCAGCGCCTGAACCATGGGTGGAATCGCGGAATAAGGTCTAACTCTCGCCACCTGTCACAGTTTCTTTTGACGCTGTAGCGGGAAGAAACTCGTCCACCGCCTCTACCAGCGGGGTCATGTACATCAGGGCCGGCCCACCATGCATCACCACCGCCATGAAGCCGGCTTCGATTACCTCGTCGCGGCTGGCCCCGGCCTCGATGGCATGCTGAACGTGTATGGCGATGCACCATTCGCACTGCGCCGCCACCGCCAAGCCCACGTTGATCAATTCTTTTTCACGTACCGTCAATGCCTTGCCGCCCTCCGCCTTGCTCATGAAGCTGAGAAAGGCGTTGGTTTCAGCGGGATAATCCGTCCGCAGTTTCCCGATCAAACTTGATATTTCGTTGAGTTTTTCGCGTGTATTACCCATGGCATCGCTCCCTGGGTTCATGATTCATCTCCTGCGATAGGTGTAGCAATAACCGATACGCCATCACCGTCCCAATGCTGGTGCAACAACACGGCAATGGCGGCGGAGATCAGACGGGCGGTGGGTGGATCGGAGCGGGAGGTGAGCATCAGCGGTACCTTGGCGCCGATTACGATGCCTGCCAGGGTTGCCCCGGCGAGGTATTCAAGATCCTTGGCGAGAATGTTGCCGGCATCCAGATCCGGCGCCAGCAGAATATCTGCATCTCCCGCCACCGTACTGTTGATCTCTTTGATTTTGGCCGCGTCGCGCGAAATCGCGTTGTCGAAGGCCAGCGGGCCGTCCACCTCGGCGTCGGTGATCTGGCCGCGCTGGGCCATCTTGCTGAGGCAGGCGGCGTCCAGCGTGGAAGGGATACTGGGTTTAACCAGTTCTATCGCCGACAGCGCTGCTGCTTTCGGCCTGTCCACACCCAGGATGCGCGCCAGATCGATGGCGTTTTGCAGGATCGCCGCCTTGGTGGCGAGATCCGGCGCGATATTGATGGCTGCATCGGTGATGAACAGCAGTTTGTGGTAACTGGGCAGATCAGCAATGAAGACATGGCTGACGCGCCGCGCCGTGCGCAACTCGCGCAACACCGGGTGCATCAGCTCGTCGGTGTGTATCCAGCCTTTGACCAGGGCTGCCGCCTTGCCTTCCAGCACCCGCCGCACACCCGCCTCGGCTGCTTCCGAAGCCGGCGCGATATCGAGGATGGAAAAACGGTCGATGGGGCAACTCAGTTGCCGGCACACGGTTTCGATCTGCGCCCGCGGCCCCAGCAGCACCGGCTCGATCAAACCGTAATCGCTGGCCTCCACCACCCCGGCCAGCACATGGGCCTCTTGCGCATCCACCACCGCCACCGGCAAGGGAGGATGGCTGCGCGCCTGGTCAAGAATCGCGGCGAGGCGGGGCGACAATCGTGCTATCTCATTCATTGTGATTCATTGCCTCGGCCGCCAGCGCGGTACGCGCGGCCATTACAAAAGATTCAGTCAGGGTAGGATGGGGATGAATCGCCCCGGCAATGGCCTCCAGCGGCAACCCGGCCCGAACCAGCAGCGCCGCCTCGCCCATCAGGTCCGCTGCCCCTTCCACCAGCGCGTGGACACCGATCACCCGCCGGCTGCTTTTATCGTAGATAATTTTCAGCAAGCCGTTGTCATGACCGCCGATCTGGGCGCGGGCATCCTGGGCGAAATCGTAACGGGCCACCCGCACCTCAATCCCGGCCTTGACAGCCTGGGCTTCGGTCAGGCCCGCCATACCCAGTTCCGGGGTGCTGAAGATGGTCGCCGTGTTGTGTTCGGATTTTGGAAATGGGCCGGGCAGGCCAAGCAGGTGCCGCGCCAATGCCAGACTCTGAGCGGTGGCCCAGTGGGCAAACATGGGCTGGCCGATCACATCGCCGACGGCGTAGATGCCAGGTTCGGCAGTCTGCAGCGTTTCGTCCACTTCGATGCCGTGAGGTCCGGCCTTCACTGCGGTGTGCTCCAGCCCCAGGCCTTCCACCCGCGGGTGGCGACCCGCAGCGGCCAGCACCGCTGTAGTAAAGATCTGATCAGAGCCCGCCTCGGTATCGTATTCCACAAACACGCCCTGACCGCTGTGACTAATACTCTTGACCTGACATTTGACGTGCAGATTGATTCCCTGTTTGATCAGATGCTGTTCCAGAGCCAGCGCCATTTCTTCATCCACGCCACCGAGAATATGCGGTCCCCGCTCCATCAGCGTGACCTGGGCGCCCAGGGCGTGAAATATCTGCGCCAGTTCGACGCCAATGGGCCCACCACCGATCACGACCAGTTGGTCTGGCACGCAGTCGATATCGAGAATGCTGTCGCTGCTGTAGACCTGGCGCAAATCGACACCCCGCACCGGCAACGCATTCGGTGCGGAACCGGTAGCCAGGATGCATTGTTCGAATGTGATCTCGACACCATCATCCCCAAATGGCTCGACGAATGCCGCGCGGGCACCACGCAACTGCGCCCGGCCAAAGAGTAGATGGAAGATGCTGAACTGCTCTGCCTTGTGGATCGCCGCATCACTGCGGCGCTGCAATATGGCCCGCTTACGCGCCTGCACCTGCCGCCAGTTGAGGTGCACCAGTTCGTGGGGAAGCTGGATGCCAAACGCCTCCGCATGGGAAATGTCGCGCAGGCGCTGGGCTGTCTCACGAAAAATCTTGGAAGGGATGCAGCCCTCGAACAGGCAGGTTCCTCCCAAGCCCGCACCCGCTTCCACCAGCAAGACCTTTTTGCCCGCCTGGGCCAGCGCCATCGCAGCCGGGGTGCCGCCTGGGCCGCCGCCAATCACCAGTACATCGTAGTGCTTATCCATGACCTATCCATTTTGATTGCATTGAGAATGATCTTCACTGTTTCATCACGAACTCCGCAAGGTTCCAGTCAACTCGCAAGAATCCGCGATCGTGTAATGGATGGTGTCGAACTTGCGGTTGTTTATGATATGAAGGCTAGCACTTGGTGCTGTGTAGTGTTTATCGGTGCGAGAGCAGGCCGCGTCAGACAACGAAACGGGAGTGACTAAAACAATGCTATTTGGAATCATTTTTATGTGGCTGATCACTGCCATGGGACTGTGGGTGGTGACCTTGGTCGTCCCCGGGGTGCGGGCGCGCTCGACAGGCGGGCTGTTATGGGCAGCCTTTGTGCTGGGCCTGGTCAATGCCTTCATCCGTCCGCTGCTATGGCTGCTGACCCTGCCCATCACCGTACTCACCTTTGGGCTGTTTGCGCTGGTCGTCAACGCCTTCACTCTGTGGCTCAGCGCGGCAATGGTCAAGGATTTTGAAATCGACGGCTTCGGCAGTGCCTTGCTGGGGGCGCTGGTGATGGCCGTGCTGGGTGCGATTGGCTTCGCCTTGATGGTCTGGCTCATGATGGGAGAGGTGCAGTGGATGTTCCATCAAAGTGGGCCGGGGATTTATATTTGATCGAAGCCAATACTGCTAGCGGACGCAGACCGCCGGTTTGCAGGGTCCTGACGATAGAACAACACCAGCTGGTCATAGACCGCCGAGGATTGGTGGTGCAGCGTTTGCGGATCGGTGAAGAAATATTCACTCGCCACTGCAAAAAATTCTGCCGGAGCGGTCGCGCCATAAGAATTGATGCCAGGGCGATGATGATGCGCCAGCTGTTGCTGCAAGTGATCAAACGCATTGCTAAAAGCCGCCGTCCATTGCTGCCGCACCATGTCAGCGTGCAGAGGAGGCATGCCGTTAGCGCTGCCGTTAAGCATGTCCAGCTTGTGGGCGAATTCATGCACCACCACATTGTGGCCGGGATGGGACGCCGCCAGGTCGGCGGCGATATCATCCCAGGAAAGAATCACCGGCCCCTTTAACCAGGATTCGCCGCTCAAGGCGTGCTCCTCGTGCGAGACCAGTCCGGTTGCATCGGTACGGTCCCTGTCCACCCGGAAAGCGCCGGGATAGATCACCACCTCAACCCAGCCGTCGTAATAACCCAGCCCGAGTTTCAAAATCGGCAGGCATGCTTGGGCGGCAACAGCCGCCGCCATCTCGATGGACACGGCCAGGCCCTGAACCCCGCTGAGGTCCTTGCGGTGCAGGAACAAGGTAGCCAGCTCCCGCAAATGGGCTCGCTCCACGGCGCTCAGGCCTCTGAAGATATCGGCCTCGTGCATCAAGCCTTCCCACGCCTCATGAGGAATGGGGTGATGACTGAGCGTATAACGAACACGCTGATGTTCGAGCCACTTCATGCTATACGGATGTTGTCCACACCCAACAAAAAACCACCTCGTTCGCTGCGGTCATTTTGTCGCCTTCCCCAGTATCGGGTCGTGCCGATTTCCGCCTGCGGCGATGAGTGCATCAGCCTGTTTCGGCCCCAACCGCCAGGCTTGCAGGCGCGAGTCTGGTGGTGCGTATCAAGGACAGGATCGACCACCGCCCAGGCGGCCTCAACCGCGTCCTCACGGGGAAGGAGGGCGCCGAAGCAGGCCGTGCCTGATCGGCCAAGCGCAGAAGCACCGAGTCCTCTGACAACCGTGGCGAACAGCGCAAGCGGGATGGCGTGGCAGGGCGCCGGGCCGTTTGGCTTGCGCATTGCGCTGGGCGTGTCCTTGCTGGCTACGCGCCTCACTTCTTCGGCGTGCCCTTCCAGTGGAAATACAGGTCCTTGCCTTCCTTGCCGCGCAAGGTAACTTCCTGCGACTCGGTCAGGCCCTTGAACCGGGCGCTCACCTTGTACTTGCCGTTGGGCAGCATCACATAGAGCATCGGGCCGGCCTTGGACAACTCGAATACCGGATTGCCGCGCGCATCGGCGATGACAACCGGAACGTCGACGATGAACTCGCCATCCTTGTACACGGAGAACGTGAGGCGTAACGGGAACTCTTTGGCAATGCGCCGCATGGCATCGGCTTCGTCCTTGCCGATACCGCCGTTGAGGTAAGTCGTTGCGCTGATGGTCTCGACAACGATGATTTCCTGCGCGCTGGCCGCAAGCGGCAGTGAGGCAAGCAAGCTGGAACCGGCCAGCACGGCAGTTAGAAGGGTACGGCTCTTTATGATGAAGGTCCTTTGGAAAAGTGGAGAAATGATTCAGTTGCGATCGATTGCGGCATTGATGACGCGGCCACCCGGGAGTTGACACTCTCCCTGGCCGCCGCCCGACATGCCGCCCGCCGGGTCGACGAGATGGAAGCGACAGCACATGCGTTGACCGCCACTGGTTTCAAGATTGGCTACGACCTTAGCGCTATCGCGGATTGTTTTTATCAATTGCAAAAGCGGTAAGCAAATCAGGCGCTCACGTTCCCCCGTTTACCGGGGCCGCCTTCTTGCCGCTGCCAATCTTCTGGCCCAATGCATTGATGGCATTGCCCAGCGACTCGAAGCCTTTGGCGACTTCATCGCGCGACCAGGCCGCACCGGAGACGATCTTATCGCCCAGTGCCCGTGTGCCGGCAACAGCTGCGGAAGCACCTGCCTTCGCTTCCTGTCCGGCCCAAGCCGCAGCGCTTTCCAGCCCGTGGGCTGCTGCCTTGAGTTCGTAACCGGCCTTGTTGTACTCCTTGCGCGCCCACGATTCAGTCGCCTTGGTGCGATGCGCCAGGGCGAGCGCGTGGTTGGCATTGGCGAACGCCTTGTCCATGATCTTCTCGCCCTTGATCGCGCCCTTCTCGACGGAAGCAGCGAGCTTGTCGAGTTCCACCACGGAGCTGTCGAGCGCCTGCTTGGCGTCACCGGTTGCGCGGCCGGCTTCCAGACGCAGGTAGCCAGTCGCTTTGCGGATCTCGGTGGCCACCGCTTTGTAGTCTTTCTTCGCGTAGGCTTCGACGGCGCTGCCGAAATGCCGTTGCGGCTCTTCGGTCACCGGGTACCAGGTGGTCACGTCCGTCACCAGCCAACGCTGCTCCATGTCGGCGCGGGTGGCCTTATCGATGGCTTTGTCCAGATCCGCCTTGGTCTTGATTTTGCCGTTCTCGATGCCGGCGGCGGCGGCACTGACCTTGCTGGCCACCGCATCCATGCGCTTGAAGGTGTTATGCGCAAGCTCCATTTCGGACTTGGTGCGGGCCTTTTCGGCCTTGGCGGCTTGGGCGGCCTGCGCCTTCAGCTCGGCGGCCACGGCGCGCATCTCTGCTGCCGCTTTCTTATTGTCCTTGGCATCGAAAGCTTTGCGTGCTGCATCCAGATGAAGGCTGATCGAATCCGCGACCGGGGTGAAGGTCGTTTCGTCATAGATAATCCAGTCGGTGGGGGACTTGATCGCAACCGGTGCCTTCGCCTCAGCAGGTGCTGCTTGCGCAGTGGGCATTTTCGGGGTTTGTGCGAACGCCACGCTGGAGAGTTGCGCGCTGGCGACCAGGACGGCTACGGTCAGGTGCCTGGGGGTGAGTTTCATTTCCGTTCCTTTTAGTGATGTGAGGCCGATTGACGAAGGAAGAAGTAACTGCGCATATGCTCATATGCGCAGAAACAAACCTGTCTACAGGCTGGTGCGTGGGAATTGCAGAACGCCAAACCGCCAACCAGAAAAGTCTCCCTTTTACTGTAGGTTATTTGTAGCCGCAAACGTGCCTATATCAATTCTTGGTTCGACTGACTACAAGGGAAACGATTGATTCAGCTCAGGCATGATCACCTCGGTGTCATGCAACTGCGGGGCAAAGGACTGCATGACCTCTTCTTCGCCATGGACCAGGAAGGTGCGTGCCGGGTTACCCACCTGCCGGTGCCAGGCCAGCAACTCGTCGCGGTCGGCATGGGCTGAGAAACCGCCAATGGTGTAGATGCGGGCACGTACCTGGATTTCCTCACCGAAGAGTTTCACCATTTTTGCGCCATCGATAATGATTCGCGCCAGGGTGCCCTTGGCAGCAAAGCCGACAAACACCACGCTGCAGTTTTCTTTCCACAGGTTGTGCTTGAGATGATGGCGCACGCGACCGCCCGTGCACATGCCGGAGCCGGCAATGATCACTGCGCCGCCACTCACTTTATTCAGCGCCATGGAGTCGGCGGTCTGCCGCGTAAAGTGCAGACCCGGCAGGTTGAAGGGATCCGTTCCGCTGCGAAACACCTTGCTGGTCGCTTCGTCATAGCATTCCGGGTGATGCCGGAATATTTCGGTGGCGGAGATGGCCATCGGTGAATCCAGAAATACCTGCATGGAGGCAGGCAATTTGCCGGCATCCACCCCTTCGCGCAGGTAGTAGAGAATCTCCTGTGAGCGTTCCAGCGCAAAGCTGGGGATGATGACATTGCCGCCGCGGCGGAAGGTGTCGGTAACGGCCGCGTACAACTCTTCGATCGAGGGTTGCAGCTGTTTGTGCGCCCGGTCGCCGTAGGTGGTCTCGATTACCACGACATCGGCATCAGGCGGCGGGGTCGGGTCACGCAAGATGGCCCGTCCGCTGTAGCCAAGATCGCCGGAGAACAATACCCGCCGCTGTTGGACACCTTCTTCCAGTTCCAGCAGGATGCAGGCGGAACCAAGGATGTGCCCGGCGTCCAGAAACGTGGCCTGAATGCTGCCGTCCAGCGTCAGCGCCTTGCCGTATTCTGCTTTGCGGCCGAAATAATCCAGGCTGTTGAGGGCATCCAGCGTGGTGTAAAGCGGCGATATCTCTTCTGCCTTGTGGGTGTTCTTGTAGCCGTGGCGCGCCATCTTGCGGGATTGCCACTCCGTCTCCTCCTCTTGCAGATGGGCGGCATCCAGCATGACCAGTTTAGCCAGCTCGCGGCTGGCGGCGGTGGTAATGATCTCGCCCTGGAAGCCTTGCTTCACCAACAAGGGAATGCGGCCACAATGATCGAGGTGGGCATGGGTGAGCAGCAGATAATCCACCGCCGCGGGATCGAAGCCAAAAGGTTCGTGATTTTCCTCCGCCAGTTCGCGCCCGCCTTGATACAGTCCGCAGTCGATCAGTATTTGCTTGCCGCCGCAGCTCACCCTATGGCAGGAACCGGTGACGTTGTGATCGGCGCCGTGGAAGGCAATTTTCATGGTCTATTTCTTGTTGTCGTTCAGCAGGGGTTTACCGCTGGCCCGGTGCCAGTTCTGGATACCCTGCCAGATTTCCGCCGCAGTCTCGGCGTACCAGAACAGCTCCCGGTCCTCGGCGTCGATGACGCCCTCGGTTACCAGGAAATCCATATTCACAGCCTGTCGCCACCAGGCCTCGCCCACCAGCACCACCGGAAGCGGCGCAATGCTGCGGGTCTGGATCAGGGTGAGGGTTTCAAACAGTTCGTCCAGGGTGCCATAGCCGCCGGGGAAAGCGACCAGCGCTTTGGCGCGCTTGAGAAAGTGCAGTTTGCGCATGGCGAAATAATGGAAGCTGAAACAGAGCTCAGGGGTGACGTAGGGGTTGGGATACTGTTCCTGGGGCAGGGTGATGTTGAGGCCGATTGATTTGGCGCCCACATCGAACGCCCCCCGGTTGGCGGCCTCCATGACGCCGGGGCCGCCCCCCGTGACCAGGGTTACGCTGCAATCCTCCGGACCTTTGCCTGACGCTGCCACTAGGCGGCCGAATGCCCTTGCTTCTTCGTAATACCGGCTCTTTTCCTGGATGGACCGCGCCACGTTCAGGCGCCGCTGCAGTTCCGCATCCGCAGGGTCGCCGGCCAGCGCATGCTGTATGGCCTCTACCTTGCGTCGCGCAGCCCCCGGTTCCTGCAGACGGGTGCTGCCGAACACCACGATGGTATGTCCTACCCCATGTTGGCCCAACAGCAGTTCGGGTTTCAGGTAATCAATCTGGAGCCGTACCCCGCGCGTTTCGTCCTGGTTCAGAAACGCCACATCCTGATCCGCCTGGCGATAGCCCGGGCTGGCCATGATGGCTTGCACTCGCGCCATGGCCTGGGGGTCATCCTCGAGCGCCTTGGGTGTCTGCCAGGGCAACGGTTCCCGCCGTATGCGGGGATGGGCCGGGGCTGGCATTAGCGGTGATGAGAAGCCGTTTTTTGACATGCTCACCCCGTTACCTTTAGTTTGTTATGGGCATCCGCACCTATGCATGACTAGCGTTCAATGCGCTCAAGCAGTTTCTCCAACTGCTGGGCAAGCGCATCCCACACACCCATAGGACCAGCGTCCTCAATCATTTTTTCCTGCATGTCGGCAGTAGACCCCTGTTTCAGCGTGTCAATGTGCTTGGCGAGCTGATCGCGTTCATTTTTCAGGGTCGTTATCTGTGCGTGGATTTCAGCGTGCTCCGGACGGTTCGTAACGCCTTTGCTGGATCGTTCCAAAAGCTCATCGATATGCTTCAGATGTGATGCGTAGAAATCGATTTTCTGTTCGATACGCTGGTTTTGGGTCATGGGTCGACTCCTGTAGCTGATTTCATTATTTAGAATAGCCTACGAAATCTCACATTGATTTGTCCAGCGTCAATCAGCATTTCCATACAGGGTGCGCACTCAAGCCAGCACAGGAAACATTCCCTTGATGCCGGTGGCGATGAACTCAACTGCAATCGCTGTCAGGATCAATCCCATGATGCGGGTAAAAATATTGATCCCCGTGGCGCCGATGTGACCGGCTATCCACGGCGACAATCGCAACACGCCCCACACCACCAGACTCAACACGACGATGCCCAGCGCGATGACCAGGTAGTGGACGACGCCGCTTGACTTGTGCGCCGCCAGAATCACGGTGCTGATGGCGCCCGGGCCGGCCAGAAGCGGCATAGCAAGCGGGACGATGGCGACCGACTCCTTGTCGATCGACTCGCATGCCTCTTCATCGGTCTGCCGGATCAGGCTGGTTTTGGCATGCAGCATGGCGATCGCCATCAGCAACACCAGGATGCCGCCGCCGATCCTGAACGAATCGATGGTGATGCCAAAAAACTGCAGTAGCAACTCGCCGAAGAACAGTGCAACCAGCAGGATGATGGTGACGCCGACGGCCACCAGGTTGATCGTCTTGCGGCGTTGGCGGGCACTCTCGTCGACGGTCATGCTGATGAATAGCGGGATGGCCCCGAACGGGTTGACGATCGCCAGCAGGCCGACAAACATTTTGAGGTATTCCGCATAATGCAGCATGGCGTGTGTTCTCTGACGTGCGATAAGAAATGTGATGGGCCAAGCCGGAGCGAGACGGACTCAATGCGCCAAAAGAATGGTGCTGGATCGGGTCTCCAGACGGTAAGTGCGTGTGTTTTCCAACAGGGTGGTCCCGCTCACTTCGAACAGGTCCTGCGGGGATTCGCGCGCGGTATCGACGGCCAGACGCCATCCCTTCTTCGCTGCGAGTTGGGGCAAAACAAAATCAACTGCCTCGGCACCCGCATTGAACATCATGAAAAGCGCGCGTTGACTGTCTTCCTGGATCAGGCAGCCGAACTGCTTCGCTTCCGGGTTGGCCCAGTCGGGCAAACCACCTTGCGGGCCAAACCACTGGACCTCGGCGTCCGTGTAGAAGTGCTCCGCACTCAGCACAGGATGGGCACGGCGAAAGGCGATCATGCCGCGCGTGAAGCAGAAGATGTCCTGGTGTTGTGCCAGACTACGCCAGTCAAGCCAGCTCGTTTCGTTGTCCTGGCACCAGGCGTTGTTGTTGCCGCCCTGAGTGCGGCGCAATTCGTCCCCGCCGAGCAGCATCGGCACCCCGCGCGAGATCAGCAGCGTCAGCAGGAAGTTCTTGATCTGGCGTTTGCGCAGGGCCTCGATTCCGGCATCCGCCGTCACGCCTTCGACGCCGTGGTTGTCGCTGTAGTTGGCGTCGGTCCCGTCATGGTTGCTTTCACCGTTGGCTTCATTGTGCTTGGTGCCATAGCTCACCAGGTCGTTGAGCGTGAAGCCATCGTGGCAAGTGATGAAATTGATGCTGGCCTCGGGGCCTTTGCCCGACGCGGTGTAGATGTCGGCACTGCCGCAGATTCGGCTGGCAAACACCCCGAGCATGCCCGCGTCGCCGCGCCAGAAACGCCGGACATCGTCCCGGTAGCGGCCGTTCCACTCCGCCCAGCGCTGCTCGGAGAAACTCCCCACCTCATAGGCGCCGGCGGCGTCCCACGCCTCGGCGATGATTTTTACGTCTCTTAGAATCGGGTCCTCGGCGATCTGTTCGAGCAGCGGGGCATTGGTCAGCAGCTTGCCGCTGCTGTCGCGTCCGAGCACGGACGCCAGATCAAAGCGGAAGCCATCCACATGCATCTCCACCACCCAATAACGCAACGCAGCCAGGACGTGATCCCGCACCACAGGGTGATTGGCGTTGATAGTGTTGCCGGTGCCCGTGTAGTCCTTGTAGTGGCGTTTGTCGTCCGCCAGTGTGTAGAAGATCGCGTTATCCATGCCGCGAAAGCACAGCGTCGGGCCCAGCTCGTTTCCCTCTGCGGTGTGGTTGAACACCACATCCAGGATCACTTCGATCTCGGCATGATGGAGTGCCCGCACCATTTCCTTGAACTCCAGCTTCTGCTGGCCGAGTCCGCCCGCACTGCTGTAGGAGGCTTTCGGCGCAAAGAAGGCCACGGGATCGTAGCCCCAGAAATTGGTGCGTGGCTCGCCGGTTTGCGGGTTGATGCCCGGCGCCTGGTATGCGTTGAACTCGTGTACCGGCATCAATTCCACCGCCGTCACGCCCAGTTCGTTCAAGTAGGGAATCTTTTCAATCAGGCCGCGGTAGGTGCCGGGATGCGCCACGCCAGCGTTGGGATGAACGGTAAAACCACGCACATGCGTTTCATAAATCACCGTCTTCGACCATGGATGCCGGAGCGGGCGGTCGTCATGCCAGTTGAAATGCTCATGGGTGCACACGCATTTCGGCATGGCACCGGCATCATCGACTTTTGAACAAACCAGGTCTGGCTCCGGCGCCGCTGGATCGTATCCCCGCACCGCGCCAAAATCCCAGGCAGGCAACGGCGAGATCGCTGTCGCAAAGGGGTCAAGGAGCAGCTTGCTGAAATTGAAACGATGGCCATCCCGGGGCTGGTACGGGCCGTCGACACGATAGGCATACAGCTGGCCCGTTTGTATCCCCTGGACCCAGACGTGCCACACGTCGCCCGTGCGGTTGCTCGCCGGATCCAGATCGATGGACCGGGCTGGCGCAGCGTCGCCCGCCTGTTCGAACAGTTCCAGCCGGACGCGGCTGGCGTGGCGACTGAACAGGGCGAAGTTGATGCCGCCTTCGGCTTCATGGGTACCCAGTGGCAAAGGTGCGCCTCGCCGAACTTCGGCGCGTTCGCAAACCTTGGTCATATACGCATGCAGTGGACGTTCAGGAGTCTTCATGCTATTGCTGCCTTGTTGCCATCATTCCTGTGTCAGGATTCAACTAGATTACGATCCGCGGCGCGCGCGCCGAGGTAGCCTTTGACCACTGCGATCACCAATGGCACGGTGCCCAATACGATGAACACCAAGTCGCCTGGCATACGCAGCCATTCGATCAGGCGCGATCGATCACTCCCGATATAGTCAAGGCTGCGAGCGTGCCAGTACCCATTCTGCATCACGTCCCAGACTTGCAGCACGCCGCCGGGGAACAGGCTCATCGTCACCATCATCGCCAATCCGATGTTGGTGCCCCAGAAGGCGACCTTGATGTATTTCTCGATGCCAGCCCAGTGCGCATCATCGTTGGTCTGGCGCAACACGAACACCATCAGCGCGATCGCCAGCATGCCGAAGACGCCCATCAGCGCAGCGTGGCCATGATTCGGCGTCAGCAGGGTACCAACTTCGTAATAGCTCACGATCGGCAGGTTGATCAGAAAACCGAACATGCCGGCACCCAGGAAGTTCCAGAAGCCCACGGCGATCAGGAAATAGAAGGTCCATTTGTGTGGTATCGCGATCTTTTTTTCACAGACGTCGCATTCGCCGCGGGTGGTTCGAACGAAATCCCAGGCATCCAGCGTGAGCAAGGTCAGCGGGACGACTTCGAGCGCAGAAAACAGCGCCGATAGCGCCATGTTGACGTTGGTTTGGCCGGTGAAATACCAATGGTGACCGGTGCCAATCAACCCGCCGAGGAAATACAGGATGGCGTCGAGATAGATCACGCGCAGCGCGACATTGCGGCGCGTCAGACCAAGTTGATAGAACGTCAGTGCCACCACCGTCGTGGCGAAGAATTCAAAGAAGCCTTCTACCCACAGGTGGATGATCCAGAAGCGCCACGTATCGACCACCGTGAAGTTGGTCCTGGCGCCAAAAAACAGGGTGGGCACATAGAAAACCGGAATTGCCAGCGCTGCCACCAGGAACATCTTGACGACCGGCTTCGCCGCCGGGTCCGCCAGCGTGTTCGGCCGTACCAATGTCCATAGCAGCGCAAACCACATCAACAAACCCGCCACGAGCAGGTATTGCCACAGCCGACCGAGTTCCAGGTACTCCCACCCCTGGTTGCCCAGCCAGAACCACCACTGACCGAGCTGTTGCGAGATGCCCAGCCACTCACCAATCAAGCTGCCGCCGATCACGACCGCGAACGCGGCGAACAGTACGTGTACCCACCCTGCGAACCCGCGTGGTTCGTCGACCCGCAGCGAGCGGCCAAGGAACAGTGCCGCGGCGACGTAGGCGGTGGCGATCCAGAAGATCGCGAGTTGCAAATGCCAGGTGCGCAGCAGATTGCCGGGAAAAATACGCTCCAGCTGGAAGCCGTAAAAACTGCCGGGATCGGCGCGGTAATGCGCCACTGCGCCGCCCACCAAGGACTGCGCCAGCAACAGCAGCGCTACGACCACGAAGAATTTCACCAGCGCGTTCTGTCCCAGGCTGGATCGCCCCGGCAGCAGGTGCGGGTGCACGTGATGGCCGCGCGTAATCCAACCCAGGTAATCGAATTTCCCGAATGCCAGCAGTACGGTCGCAGTACCGGCCAGCAACACCAGCAGGCTCAGCGCGCTCCACAGCAGGGCGCTGGACGTGGGCAGGTTGCCCACGCTCGGATCGTACGGGAAATTGTTGGTATAGGAATAGTCTTCGCCCGGACGAACGGCCACCGACGCCCAGGCCGCCCAGGTGACGAAGGCGGTGAACTGGCGCAGCTCGGTCGGGTCGGTGATGAGGTCGGCCTTCAGACCCGCATTGCGCGACGGATCCCGGAAGTACTCGGTCCAGTAGCCGATCTGCTGGCGATAGGCCGCAGTTTGCGGCACGGTCAATCGCAGCGTTTGGGTGGCGCTGTCATACCGATTGGTTTTGAGTTCGACCGCTGTTTCTGCTCGGACTGCAGCCTGCTGCGACGGTGTCAACGCGGCCAGGGGCTGTTGATAGTGTTGTTGTGCGATTGCCTCGGCGGTGTCCATCCCGATGCGGTGCAGCGCCTCGGCCGAATAATCCGGGCCAAGATAGGCGCCATGGCCCCAGATGCTGCCGTTGTCCATCAAACCGTATTTGAGAAAAACCGTCTGGCCGTCGCGGACGTCGTCGCCGCTGAATACTGTGTCACCTTGTGCGTCCACCATCAGCGCCGGGATCGGCGGGGCATTGCGGTAGGAGAGCATCGTGATCGTGATCAGGCCGGCAAAACCTAATACCATCACAATCAGTACAGCGCGTATCCACCAGGGCGAAAGCGAGTCATCGTCTTCGGCGGCCAATGCTTGCGTCTCAACACTCATGGATGCACTTCCTCAATCGATTGTTTCGCGAGCCATGCGGCAATGTGATTCGGTCGGTCACACAGGCATCGTCCGCAATCGAATCAGCGCTGCCACAGGATGTGGGACGCTTCCAGGGGAACCGCTACGCCGTCGCGGTGCGGGATCACGCGCGCCGTATAGTCGGTTGCCGGGCGGATTGAAGGCACCTCAGCGCGATAGACGTAGCCGTTTTTTGCGCCCACCAGTTGCCGCACGCGCTGCATCTCCACCCGCACCGGTAGCGCACCGTCAACACCATTGGCATATAGCTCGACCCGCACGGCCTCCGGGTCAAGGTCATCGAGATACACCTGCGCTTCGAAACCGTGCTGCTCGGCCCTGGTTTCAAGCTTCACTTCGCCGAAGCGGAGCGCGGCCCATTTTTGCGCCAGCGCATGCCGCCAATCAACCAGTTCCACGCCAATGGCGCCCTGGTTGGCCGCCCGCTCCCGGTAGGCTGCGGCGGCCGGGAGGTAGTGTTGTTCGGTGTATTCGCAAACCGCGCGGTTGGTGGAAAAACGCGGCGTCAATTGCGCCATGCTTTCCCGCATCCGCGCCACCCAGGCAGTGGGAATCCCTTGCGCGTCGCGGGTATAGAACTCGGGGATCACCTCGCGTTCGAGCAGGTCATAGAGGGCTTCCGCTTCGATGGCGTCCCAGGCGGGATCGCTATCGTGTTCCTGACCATCTCCCAACGCCCATCCGACTTCAGGCGTGTAGGCTTCGGCCCACCATCCGTCCAGCTCGGACAGATTGATGCCGCCATTGACCAGCACCTTCATGCCGCTGGTTCCGCACGCTTCCCAGGGACGACGCGGCGTGTTGAGCCAGACATCCACGCCCTGCACCAAATGCTCGGTCAGATGCATGTCGTAGTCGCTGAGGAAGATCACATGCGGACGTACCTCGGGCCGCCGGATGAAATGCGTCCATTGCTGGATGAGCGCTTGTCCCGCCCGGTCGGCGGGATGCGCCTTGCCGGCCATGATGATCTGTACCGGGCGTTGCGGATTCGTCAGCAGGCGCAGCAATCGCTCAGGGTCATGCAGCAGCAGGTTCGGTCGTTTGTAGCTTGCAAAACGACGTGCAAAGCCCAGCGTCAGGGTGTTGCAGTCAAACAGATGTCTCGCCGCTTCAACCGCCTCGGGCGTGGCACCGGATGCGGCCAGTTGCCGGGACAAGCGTTCGCGGGCGTAATCAACGAGCGTCCCGCTGGCGGCGGTCCGAAACTGCCAGAGCCGGGCGTCGGAGACACGGCGTATGTCCTGCTCCAGTGTGTCCACCATTCCCAGCCAGCGGTTCTTGCCGCAGGCCTCCGTCCAAAGCGCATCGGCCGGGGCCGAGTCCCAGGTCGGCATGTGAACGCCGTTGGTCACGTGTCCGACCGGGACTTCTTCGGTCGGCCAGTGAGGGAAGAGCGGCTCGAACAGGTGCCGGCTCACCCTGCCATGCAGACTGCTTACGCCATTCACCGCGCCGCTGCTGCGGATCGCCAGATGGGCCATGTTGAAAGCTTCCGTTGCGTCGTTCGGATTCTGGCGACCCAGCGCCAGCAAATCGTGACGGCTTATACCGAGACGCTGCTCGGCATACCCCCCGAGGTATTGCTCGATCAAAGCCGGCGCGAAACGATCAAAGCCGGCCGCCACCGCCGTGTGCGTGGTGAAGAGGTTGCCCGCACGGGTGACGGCCAGCGCGGCTTCGAAGCTCAGCCCGTTTTCCTCCATGAAGCTGCGCGCGCGTTCCAGCACGGCAAAGGCCGCATGCCCTTCATTCAGGTGGCAGACTTCCGGTGCAATGCCGAGTGCGGCGAGCAGCCGCCAGCCGCCGATGCCGAGCAGCAGTTCCTGTTTGAGGCGCAACTCCGGCCCGCCGCCATACAGCTCGCTGGTAATGCCGCGATGCGCCGGGTAATTCGCAGCGTCATTGCTGTCCAGCAGGTACAGCTTCACGCGCCCCACCTGCACCTGCCAGGCACGGAGCCAGACCGAGTAACCGGGCAAGGCAATTTCCAGGCGCAACCACTCGCCATTCGGTTTGCGCAGCGGCGTGATCGGTAACTGGCCAGGGTCGTTGTATGGGTAAAGGGCCTGTTGCGCGCCATCCTTGTCGATCACCTGGCGAAAATAGCCTTGCTGGTAGAGCAGCCCCACACCGATCACCGGGACGCCCAGGTCGCCGGCGGCCTTGAGTTGATCGCCCGCCACGTTGCCCAGTCCGCCCGAATAAATGGGTAAGGCCTCGCTCAACATGTATTCCATGCTGAAATAGGCAACACAGTTGAGGGGAGATTGCGGGTGGGCTTGCTGGAACCACGCAGGTGCCTCCGCCGCGTCACGCCGGGCTTGCACCAGATCGTCAAGGTGTGTGCGGAAAGCGGGCTCGGCCAATACCTGCTGGAGTTTCTCCCGCGACACCGTCTGCAACACGACCCAGGGATTCTGGGTCAGCGCCCACAACACCGGATCCAGCTGTCGCCACACCTGGTCGGTGGCGTGATCCCACGACGAGCGCATGTCCAGGGCCAGTTCGGCCAGCGAATCGAATCCCTCGACGTCCGTGGGCAAGAGGAGCTCCTTCGGGTGGCCGATTGATGGGGGTTCACTCATGTTTGATCCTTCATTTATCCTGGACGCCATGCCCGGCATCGCGGGGAGACGTCGATATCCGCATTTCCCCTCTGATGCTACTGCGATAAGTTTAGGAAATTTTGGGGGAGTTTTCACACATTCTCGCCGAGTAAGAGACGGCCATACAGCAGAGCTTGCACTTCCGCTCTCAGTACTTTCCGGACAAGTTGGTTCTGTCAGATTGAACGCATGGAGATGGCCGGACTGCGACGATTTCAGAAATCTCGCTTCCCCCCAATGGTCAACACCAGTGAATGTCTTTGCAGTGGTCAGCGCTTTCCGGCACAGGCACTCAACGCGACCGGAATACGCAATCAAAGCAGTGCCTGTGTCGTGATGACCTTCATGGACGGTGGCAGCAGTGTCGGCGTGTGCGACTCGCCGGCCACCCAGGCATCAATCATGTCAGCCCATTCTTGCAACATGTGCCGACGTAGCTCGGCATATTCGGCCTTGTTGTATACGCCGCGTGATGAGCGACCGTCTCCTTGCAGGACGAGTATCTCGGTCGGCGACAGCGCCCGATCCCTCGGCACGAAAGTGGCGATCGACGATGGCCCCACGTCGTCAGCGGGGTTGGCCACCTTCTCGCCATGCAGGATGGCGAAGCCGTAGATTTGTTTGATGGATTTGTTTGATGATGTCGCGGACGTGGATCGCCGTTTCTCGCGCTGCTTTTCCTGCGCCGGGGACTGGCCTTCCGAAACAGCCCGCTTCGCGTCGATGCACTTCTCGCGTGCCCGAGCCAGCGATAGACCATCCGGCCCGTAGCGCCCAATCGTCAGCGTCTCGCGTCTGCCGTTTATCCGATAGTTATAGGCTTGAGGTTCTTCAGAGCGGTGTCGGTCAGCATCGGTGTTTCCCCCTGATAACGGAGGTTTTACCGTCAACAGCTAAAAAGTAACAATGTGCTATGTAACCCGCATGAATACTAGCTTTTAACTACTTTTTTTACCGTCACCACCAAAATCAGTCAGACGGTAAATATTTTCGGTTGGCAGGCCTGGATTTCCTTACCGTCAGAATTACCGACAAAAAGTTTTGCTTGTCATCGATAGATGCCAATAGTTATAAGCATATAAACTTATACAAATCAACAAATTAAGTAACTTTTTCGATGGTCCGCGAAAGCTGCCGAAAGGCCTAAAATCATTCCCATTCTATCGTCGCTGGCGGCTTGCCGCTGATGTCATAGACGACGCGGTTGATGCCTCGCACTTCGTTGATGATGCGGTTGGAGACCTTGCCGAGCAGGGTGTAAGGGAGTTCAGCCCAGTGGGCGGTCATGAAGTCGCTGGTGACGACGGCACGCAGCGCCACCACGTAGTCGTAGGTGCGGCCGTCGCCCATGACGCCGACGGATTTCACCGGTAGGAAGACGGCGAAGGCCTGGCTGGTTTTGTCGTACCAGGAGACCTCTCCGTCGCCATGGGCGCGCAGTTCTTCGATAAAAATGGCGTCGGCTCGTCTGAGCAGTTCGGCATATTCACGCTTCACTTCGCCGAGAATGCGCACGCCGAGACCGGGGCCGGGGAAGGGGTGGCGGTAGACCATGTCATGCGGCAGACCCAGCGCGACCCCCAGTTCGCGCACTTCGTCCTTGAACAGTTCGCGCAGCGGTTCCAGCAGCTTCAGGTGCAGGGTGTCTGGCAGGCCACCGACGTTGTGGTGACTCTTGATGGTGTGCGCTTTCTTGGTTTTGGCGCTGGCCGATTCGATGACGTCGGGATAGATGGTGCCCTGTGCCAGCCATTTGGCCTTGGGCAGTTTTTCGGCCTCTTCCTGGAACACGTGGACGAATTCGCGGCCGATGATCTTGCGCTTCTGCTCGGGGTCGGTGACGCCGGCGAGTGCGTCCATGAAGCGGTCGCGCGCGTCGACGTGGATGACCTTGACGCCGAGGTTGTCGGCGAAGGTCTGCATCACCTGCTCGGCCTCGTTCAGCCGCAGCAGGCCGTTGTCGACGAAGACGCAGGTGAGCTGGGTGCCGATGGCGCGGTGCAGCAGCGCCGCGACCACCGAGGAGTCGACGCCGCCGGACAGCCCCAGGATGACTTCGTCGCCGCCGACTTCGCTGCGCACGCGGCCGATGGCTTCATCGACGTAATCGGGCATGTTCCAGTCGCCCGCGCAACCGCACAGGTCGCGCACGAAGCGATTGAGAATATTTTTGCCCTGCAGAGTGTGGGTGACTTCGGGGTGGAACTGCACGCCGTAAAAGCGGCGGTCCTCGTCGGCCATCGCGGCGATCGGGGTGGCGGCGTTGCTCGCCATCACCCTGAAGCCGGGCGGCAGTGCGGTGACCTTGTCGCCGTGGCTCATCCACACGTCGAGCAGCCCGTGGCCTTCGTCGTTGACGCGGTCCTGGATGTCTCGCAGCAATGCAGTGTGGCCGCGCGCACGGATTTCGGCATAGCCGAACTCGCGCTTGGCAGCAGACTCGACCTGGCCGCCCAGCTGCGCCGCCATGGTTTGCATGCCATAGCAAATCCCCAGCACGGGCACATTCAGTTCAAACACGATCTGCGGCACCCGCGGCGTTTCCTCCTCGTACACCGAACTGGGACCGCCGGAGAGAATAACGCCGGCGGGGTCAAAGTCGCGGATGAACGCTTCGGCCACGTCGTGGGAATGCAGTTCGCAATACACTCCGGCTTCGCGCACACGGCGTGCAATGAGCTGGGTGTACTGGGAGCCGAAATCGAGGATGAGGATTTTCTGGTGCATGGCTGGCCGGGTTCGCCCGGTGAGGATTAATCGATGAGGCGGTATTCGACCGATGACACCACGCGTACTTTCTTGATATAGGGCGTGCTGGCGTCGCGGTCTTCGATGGAGAACTGGCCCTGATTGGCTCGCCGGATCTTGCCCAGCCGGCTATCCGAATCCTTGGCGAATTTCTCGGCCGAGATACGCGCGTTCTTGGTCGCTTCCTCGATCATGGCCGGTTTCAGCGCATTGAGACCGGTGAACAGGAACTGTGTACGGTTTTCATAATTGTCGGACGACAGGGCGATGCCCTGCTTGCCGAGTTCGCCCAAGTGCGCCATTGCCTCACGCACACGGTCGATCTGCCGGGTATAGACGGTGAGCGTCGATTTGCCGCTATACCGCAGGCGTTCTGCCAGCTCGGCGTTGCCGTAGTCCTGAGCCTGACGATCGGTGATCGACGGTGCGGAAATCGAAACTTCGTCAGGCGTAAAACCGCTGGCCTGAAGGAAAGCAGCAATTTTCGCGTTCTTTTCCTGCAGGGTCTGATACAGCCTGGGTAAATCGTTGTCTGCTTCGCTGAATGCGACCGGCCAAATGGCGATATCCGCCGGGACTTCGCGTTCGGCAAGCCCCTTGACCTCGACGCCACGATCGGCCTGCTTGAATTGCAGCAAAGCCTGCCCCAACACCCAGGCAGCCACGATCATGCCAACGGAAAGCAGCAGCGCCTCAATTATCCGGCGTGAATTCATGTCAATCGACGCGGTAGTTCGGCGCTTCCTTGATGATCTGCACGTCATGCACGTGCGATTCACGCACGCCGGCCGAGGTGATTTCGACGAACTCTGCCTTGGCATGCATGTCGGGAATGGTGGCAACGCCAAGATAGCCCATGCTGGAACGCAGGCCACCCATCAGCTGGTGGATCACCGCCAGCACGCTGCCCTTGTAGGGAACACGGCCTTCGACGCCTTCGGGAACCAGTTTCTCGGCGCTTTTTTCGTTGTCCTGGAAGTAGCGGTCTGAGGACCCCTGCTGCATGGCGCCCAGCGAGCCCATGCCGCGATAGGATTTGTAGGAGCGGCCCTGGAACAATTCGATTTCGCCCGGCGCTTCCTCGGTGCCGGCCAGCAGGCCGCCGAGCATGACACAGCTGGCGCCGGCGGCCAGCGCCTTGGCGACGTCGCCGGAATAGCGGATGCCGCCGTCGGCGATGACGCCTACGCCGCTGCCTTTGAGGGCATCGGCCACGTTCGCCACCGCAGAGATCTGCGGCATACCGACACCCGCGACCATGCGCGTGGTACAGATGGAACCCGGGCCGATGCCGACCTTGACCGCGTCGGCGCCATGCTCGGCCAGCGCAGCCGCCGCCGATGCGGTGGCAATGTTGCCGCCGATGACCTGCACATTGGGGTAGTTCTGCTTGACCCAGCGCACCCGGTCGAGCACGCCCTGGGAGTGGCCGTGCGCGGTATCCACCGTAATGATGTCAACGCCGGCGGCCACCAGCGCGGCCACCCGTTCTTCGGTGCCCTCGCCGGTGCCGACCGCAGCGCCCACGCGCAGGCGGCCCATCGCGTCCTTGCACGCCAGCGGATGCTCGCTCGACTTCTGGATGTCCTTGACGGTGATCAGCCCGCACAGCTCGAAGGCGTCGTTTACCACCAGGACGCGTTCCAGCCGATGCTTGTGCAGCAGCGCCATCGCCTCATCGCGGTTGGCGCCCTCCTTCACCGTCACCAGCCGCTCTTTCGGCGTCATGATGTTGGCGATCGGCTGGTCGAGGCGGGTTTCAAAGCGAAGGTCGCGGTTGGTGACGATGCCGACCACCCGGCCGCCATCGATCACCGGCAGGCCGGAAATGCGCTTCGCGCGCGTGATCTCGAGCACCTGGCGCACGGTCATCTGCGGGGTGACGGTAATGGGGTCTTTAACGACGCCGGATTCGAACCGCTTGACTGCGGCAACCTGCGCTGCCTGCATCTCGGTGCTCATGTTCTTGTGGATGATGCCGAGGCCACCTTCCTGCGCCAGCGCAATCGCCAGCCGCGATTCAGTCACCGTATCCATCGCGGCGGACAAGAGGGGCAAATTCAGGGCAATCGTGCGGGTCAGCTGCGTGGACAGGCTGACTTCGCGTGGGAGGACGGAAGAGTGGGCGGGAATAAGCAGAACGTCATCGAACGTCAGCGCTTTTTGCAGAACACGCATGGGCTTTACCTTAACGCAAAGCGGAATTATACGCGCCCGCCCCCGCCCCGCACAAACCGGTAGCGCCCCAAATTCCGCGATTGAAATCCCCGCATTCCGATTTTGCGGATTTTTGAGTCATTCTGCGATGCAAACCGGGACGTCTGCGCAAAGCAGTTCCCATTAAGCAGTGGAATCGCGTCAATGTCCAGCGGATGCGCGGTCGTACCGGTCTGGCGGATATGGGTGGCGACGATGCGCCGGTTGATGCGATCAAGGCCGCTCAGCCCCGCGCCCGCACCGGTGCGGCGCAGCCCAGTCGCCGACGGCATCCGCCGCCGGTGAGCATGAGCACCAGCGGGTTGACGCAGGCCGATGCCGCATAGCCGCGCCCACTGCCGGGCTTTGGCAGAGGTGAGCGTCTCGATAACGGCACTCTATCGAAGATCAAGGCGCGCCGCGGTGCTTACGGGTTCTGGGTGAATTCAATCGCGGAACTTGGGATGGAAGATGACTGGCGTGCGCCCCCCGAAGCACTGCCTACCAGTAGGGCTTCAATTTCAGGAACGCGCACATAGGCCCTGCGCTTTCGCCGTCCGCCGCCTCCACCTGTTTTGCGGCGAGCCAGCCGAGAATGAAGTCCTGCATCGGCCCGGCACCCGCCTGCCCTGAGAGACTCCGATCCACTACCCGTTGAAGAACGTATGGAGCCGTATGTGCCGCCGCCAGCAGCCCCCACGCCACCCGTGCATCGTTTCTACGCCCCAGACTATCCTGCGCGTCGCGCAGCACAGCCAGATAGCGCGCCTGCCGGCGCCCACCAAACAGGGTCTGGAAAAACTCGGTCGCGTAGCGTTGGCGCTTGACGGCAATGCGCAGGGCATGGCGCTGCGCCGCCTGCAACCGCCCAAAATCGCGCGCACCACGGACGATGGGGCGATGGCCTTTCTGCAGCGCCCGGCCCGCCCATTTTTTCAACGGCGACAGCTGGATGAAGCGCTGCGCTTCCGGAGCGGCACGCCAGCCGCGCAGCAGCAACCAGCGTTGCAGCGCCAGCAGCCACACGCCCGGGCGCGCCTGGATCAGCGCTGCCCGCATGGCCGCGCGCACTTCGGCCCGCTGCGCCTGCAACGCCTGCATGCCGTGCTGCCAGGCATCGGCATCGGGGTAATGCGGCGCAATCGCGGGCAGGGTTTCGTCGCACAGCACGTCCCAGTCGCGCGCCGCGCCGAGCGCGGCCGCCAGCGCGCGCAGGCCGTCCATCGATTCATCCGGCAGCACGCACACCCGGCGATATTGGCGCAGCGCCGCACGCAGGCGCCGCAGCGCTATTCTCGCCTGGTGCACATATTCGATGTCGTCGGAGGCCAGCACCCCCGGTAGATTGGCCTGGAACTGCGCCAGGCAGGCCTGAACAATCGCGGCAAAACCGTCTTCCACGCTCATCGCGCGATCCAGCGCCAGCGGCACGGACTTGACCGGTTCCGCGCCCTCGCCATGCGCCAGGCGCACGCCCCGCTCGGCCTTGCTGACATCGAACGGCAGGCAATCGAGCCGCCCGGCCCACACCAGCGCCAGAGCAAACAGCGCATCCGGCTGGCCGGCCTTCAGTTCGAGCTCGATCTCGCAGATCGGCTGACTGCGCTCGCCGGCACGCACCTCACCCACATCCAGCGCCACCTCGATCTGCGCGCCGCCACGGCCCTTGATAAGCCAGGCGGTACGGTAAAAACGCGTTTCGAACGCCGGCGCCAGCTGCGCGCGTAGCGCCTCGGGCACCCACGCCTGCGCTTCGGGCGGAAAACGCGTCCAGTCCGGGCTGCCGCGGGTGACCGCCATTTCATATTCGGCGCGGTGTGATAGCCCGCCGTGCCGCTCGCCCTCGGTTTTCAGCGTTTGCAGCCAGCGCCGGCCGATCCGCCGCACTCTCAGCGCCACACCCTGCGCGCTCAAGGCAAAATTCGGGGTATCGAAATAGCGGGTGACCAGCAGCTGCCGCACGGGCGTGCTGCGGCGCCGCGCCATCAGCTTGAGGAAGGCTTCGGCCTGCCGCGGGGGCAACGCAAGCTTGAGTTCGATTTCGACTGGATCGGAAGTTGTCATATTTCTGTCGTGCCAGGATAAGCGCGGGCGTTTATCATTGAAGCACACCACGAAAAAACAATCATGAACCTGCCAAGCCCCGACACCCTCATCAACCGCGAACTCGGCATCCTCGAGTTTCAGCGCCGCGTACTGGCGCAGGCTGACGATCCCGATGTGCCGCTGCTGGAACGACTGAAGTTTCTCTGCATCTTTTCCAGCAACCTGGACGAGTTCTTCGAGGTGCGGGTGGCCGGGCTGAAGGAACAGCTCCGCGCCAACACCTCCCAGCTATCCCCCGATGGCATGACGCCAGGCCAGCAATACCGCGCGGTATCGGAAACCGCCCATGCGCTGGTGGCCAGGCAATACGAACTTTTCAACAAGGACATCATCCCCGAACTGGCCACCGAGGGGATTCACTTTTTCCGGCGCACCCAGTGGAACGAAGTCCAGGCGGCGTGGATCCGCGACTATTTCTTCCGCGAGCTGATACCGGTGCTGACGCCAATTGGGCTCGACCCCTCGCACCCCTTCCCGCGCGTGCTCAACAAAAGCCTCAATTTCGCGGTCGAGCTGTCCGGACGCGACGCCTTCGGCCGCAATTCCGGCGCCGCCGTAGTGCAGGCGCCGCGCTCCTTGCCGCGGGTGATCCGCATGCCGGAAGATGTCGCCGGCTGCGAATATGGCTTCGTCTTCCTGTCGTCGATCCTGCATGCCCACGTCGGCGAGCTGTTTGCCGGGATGACGGTGGAAGGCTGCTACCAGTTCCGCGTCACCCGCAATTCCGACCTGTTCGTCGACGACGAGGAAACCAAGAACCTGCGCCAGGCCCTGCAGGGCGAACTGCCGCAGCGGCACTACGGTGCGGCGGTGCGGCTGGAAGTGGCCGACAACTGCTCGGCTTCGATGGCGGCCTTCCTGCTGGAACAGTTCGAGCTCGACGCCGATGCCCTCTACCAGGAGCGCGGCCCGGTGAACCTGGTGCGCCTGATGCAGGTGCCCGACTGGGTCGATCGCCCCGACCTCAAATTCCCCCCTTTCGTCCCTGCCCTGCCCGCCCGCCTGTCCAAGCATGAGGACATCTTTGCACAGATCCGCAAGGGCGACATTTTGCTGCACCATCCGTTCGAATCCTTCCAGCCGGTGACCGACTTCATCGAACAGGCCGCCGCCGACCCCAACGTGGTCGCCATGCGGCAGACGGTCTACCGCACCGGAACCGACTCCAAGCTGATGCAGGCGCTGATCCGCGCCGCGCAGTCGGGCAAGGAAGTCACCATGGTGGTCGAGCTGATGGCACGCTTCGACGAGGAGGCCAACATCAACTGGGCCGCCAAACTGGAGGAGGTCGGTGCGCACGTGATCTACGGCGTGGTCGGCCACAAGACCCATGCCAAACTGGCGCTGGTGATCCGCCGCGAGGAAGGTGGGCTGCGTCGCTACGCGCACCTGGGCACCGGCAACTATCACGCCCGCACCGCACGCCTGTACACCGACTTCGGCCTGCTGACCGCCGACGAGACCATCACCGCCGACGTCGGCAGCCTGTTCAACCAGATCACCGGGCTGGGCAAGGTGGGTAAGCTCAAACGCCTGTGGCAGTCGCCATTCACCCTGCACAGCGAAGTCGTCGCCGCGATCAATCGCGAGGCCGAACACGCGGCAGCCGGCAAACCCGCCGCCATCGTCGCCAAGATGAACGCGCTGCTGGAGCCACAGGTCATCGCCGCACTCTATGCCGCCTCGCAGGCCGGGGTGAAGATCGACCTCATCATCCGCGGCGTATGTGCGCTGCGCCCGGGCATTGCCGGGCTGTCCGAACACATCCGGGTGCGCTCGATCGTCGGCCGATTTCTCGAACACTCGCGTATCTTCTATTTCAAGAACAGCGGCGACGAGCAGGTGTATCTCTCCTCCGCCGACTGGATGGACCGCAACTTCTTCCGCCGCATCGAAACCGGCTTTCCCATCCTCAACCCCAAGCTGAAAAAACGCGTCATCGCCGAAGGCCTCAAGCCCTACCTGCGCGACAACGTGCAGGCCTGGGAGATGCAGCCCGACGGCAGCTACCGCCGTCGCAAGTCCCATCGCGCCAAACCGTACAGCGCTCAGGACGTGCTGCTGGCGCTGATTTCGCGCTGATCCTGTCGCCACCCCGGCCCGCGGGGTGAGCCGTCAACAAAGCTTCATCAGAATGCCACGTCGCTGTCACATGGCGGTGGCCTGATGGCGGCATGTTGAATCGCGTCACGAACCTGCTCCGCGCGCGTCCGGGTAGCCAGCCCTGGCAGCCGCCCGACCCCACCCTCCTGCCCTCCCGGCAGACTGGGCACCCGACCTCCGACTCTCCTTCAACTGACGCTCGCTCGCCCCGCCACTACCGCACCCTGTGGATATCCGATATCCACTTGGGTACAGCCGGCTGCCAGGCCCGTTATCTGCTCGATTTTCTAAAGCACAACGAATCCGACATGCTGTATCTGGTTGGCGACATCATCGATGGCTGGCAATTGCGCCGCGGCTGGTATTGGCCGCGCTCGCACAACGATGTGGTGCAAAAGCTGTTGCGCAAGGCGCGCAAGGGCACGCGGGTGATCTACGTGCCCGGCAACCACGATTCGATGGCGCGCCAGTTCATGGGGCTGGCCTTTGGCGACATCGAGGTGGCGGACGAGGTGATCCACGTCACCGCCGACGGCAGACGCTTCCTGGTCACCCACGGCGACCTCTTCGACGGCGTGATGCAGCACGCGCGCTGGCTGGCCTATCTGGGCGACACGGGCTACACCCTGATTCTGGCGCTGAACCGCTGGTTCAACGGCATGCGTACGCGCATGGGCTACCCCTACTGGTCGCTGTCGCAATACATCAAGCACAAGGTCAAGAATGCGGTCGGTTTCATCACCGCTTTCGAGAAAGTGATGACGGATGAAGCGCGACGACGCGATTGCGACGGCGTCATCTGCGGCCACATCCACAAGGCAGAAATTCGTACCCTCGACGGTCTCCTGTACTGCAACGATGGCGACTGGGTAGAAAGCCTGACCGCGCTCGCCGAAACCGCCGACGGCACGCTCGAAATCATCCACTGGCCCCACTGTCTGGACAAATCCAGCGCCCCCCGCAAGGCAACCGTAATGGAGACACCATGAAAGTCATGATCGTGACCGATGCCTGGTCACCGCAAGTCAACGGCGTGGTACGCACGCTCACCACCACCCGCCGCGAAATGGAAGCCATGGGCCATCAGGTGGATATCCTCTCCCCACTTGAATTCCGCACCCTGCCCTGCCCGACCTATCCGGACATCCGCCTGTCCGTGCTGGCGGGCAGCGTGGCCCGGCAGCGAATACGGAAGTACGCGCCGCACGCACTGCACATCGCCACCGAGGGACCGCTCGGCCTCGCCGCGCGCCGCTATGCCCTGGACAACAAGCTGCCTTTCACCACCGCCTATCACACTCGCTTTCCCGAATACGTCAAAGCCCGCACCGGCATCCCTATCGCCTGGACCTACCGCTTTTTGCGCTGGTTTCACGGCCCCGCCCGCGCGGTGATGGCGCCCACCCCCGCAGTCAAATCCGACCTCGAAGCATTCGGCTTCAACAATGTCGTGCTGTGGTCGCGTGGAGTCGACCTCGACGTATTCAAGATGCAGGACTCGCATCGCCTGAACAGCGAACATCCGATCTTCCTGTATGTCGGCCGGGTCGCGGTCGAGAAGAACGTCGAGGCCTTTCTGAAGCTGGACCTGCCCGGCTCCAAATGGGTGGTGGGCGACGGCCCGGCCCTGGCCGGCTTGCGCGCCCAGTATCCCGATGCACATTACCTCGGCGTGATGAAGCAGCCGGAACTGGCCGAAGTCTATGCCGCCGCCGACGTCTTCGTGTTTCCCAGCAAGACCGACACCTTCGGTCTGGTGCTGCTGGAAGCCATGGCCTGCGGCCTGCCCGTCGCCGCCTACCCGGCCACCGGCCCCATCGACGTCCTCGGCGACTCACCCGCCGGCGTGATGCACGAAGACCTGCGCCAGGCCTGCATGGCCGCGCTCGACATCGACCGCCGCACCGCGCGCGCCCATGCGGAAAAATTCTCCTGGCGCGCGGCAACCGAACAATTCGTTGGCCATTTGCATCCCGCCACGCACAGATCAAGCCGCTAGCGGACGCGCCAGGAGCGGCGTCCACGCCGCGATTTTCGTGCCCATGCAACCACCCCAGCATCGGGCCGTGAACGGCCCTTCCACAAAAGCTTGCAAGCAGAAACAACTGCACCGGGGCACCGCACATCCCCACAGGCACCCGATGCAGCCTAACGCGGCTTCACCCGCGTGCCGTCGCTGATTTTGTCGTCCGGGTGGCTGACCACGCGGGTGCCGGCATCCAGCCCGGACAGCACCTGCGTCGCAAGCCCTGCGCGCTGGCCGGTTTCGAGCGGGGCGAGGCGGGCGCGGCCGCCTTCCACCACGAACACGGCCCAGCCCTCGCCATGGCGGAACAGTGCGCTGGTCGGCAATTGCAGCACATCCTTCCCTTCCCACAACACGAAGCGCGCATCCACCCGGTAGCCGTCTCCGAGGCGCTGCCACGCTTCGCGCGGCGAGCTGAAATCGACGATGACCCGCACCCGTTGTTCCTCGACGCCGAGTGCCGACACCTTGGTGAAGCCGCTCGGTTCCACCACGCGTACCGTGCCCTGTACCGGCCGCCCACCGCCCCAGCGGTCGAGTATGACTTTGGAGCCGGGTGCGATTTTCACCGCGTAGGTGGACAGCACTTCGACTTCGACCTCCAGGCTTTTGGGGTCACCGATTTCGAGCAATAGCTGACCGGCGCTGACCGGCCCCTCGCTTTCGTGCAGCAGTTTGAGTACGCGTGATGTCACGGGCGCACGCACCAGAAACTGTTCAGCGGCCCCCCCGGCTTGCAGCCGTGCTGCGCTGGCAATCGCGGCGCGCGCCATGTCCAGTTCAAAACGCGCCACCTTGACTGCATTTTCCGAAGCCTGCTGCGCGGCCTGGGCGCGTGTCTCCGCGCTACGCGCCGTATCCAGCGCCTGAGCAGACAAAAAATTGGACTGCCGCAAGGATTCCGCACGACTGCGTTCCTGTTGCGCCAGCTCGGCAGCCGCCGTGGCGGCACGCGCGTTTTGCTGCGCAACGGCCAGCGCCGCCTCGGCTGCACTCGCCTGCGCCTGCGCCTGGGCGCGCGTACGCGGATCGAGCGCCACCGAGCGGGCAGGCTCGATCGCCGCGAGCACCTGCCCAGCCGCAACGGCATCGCCTGCCTTGAGATCGATGCGGCGCACATAGCCGGACACGGGTGCCGCCACCTGGTAACGCTCGCTCACCTGGGTCTTGCCTTCTTCTTCCACGGTTACCGTCAGCGGCGCGCGCACCACCGTGGCGATATCAACCGGCACCGCACGCGGCATGAAGCCCAGCACGAGGCCCGCTGCAATCAGCGTCACGACAATCCCCATCCCGATTTTTGCGCGTAACTGCATGCCGCTTGTTGTCCTATTCGCGTGTTTTCAAAACCGCCACCAGATCCAGCCGGCCCAGGTGCCGCCACAACAGCAGACCGGAGAGTACTGCGGAGGCGACGACGAGCGCCGCGCCAGTAGTGTAGTTGAGTGGCGTCAGCATCATCGGCAGCCGGTAAAGTTCACTGTCGTAAGCGAGCACCAGAATACCGACCAGCCCCGCGCCCACCAGAAAGCCGATCGGAATGGCAACAAGCGTCAGCAACGCCAGTTCTCCCAGCAAAATATAAGCGATCTCGCCCTGGGTGAACCCCAGCACTCGCAGGCTGGACAGTTCGTGTCCGCGCTCCGACAGCGTAATGCGTGCACTGTTGTAGACCACGCCGAATCCAATCGCGCCGGCCAGCAGCGTGGCCACCATGTTGTAGAACAGGATGAACTCGCCCATGGTGGCGTAGAAGCTCTTGATCGCCATGGCATTGGCCACCATGCCCAGCACACGCGGGCGATCGTGCAGCCGGGCATAGAGTGCCGTTTCCGCACCCCGCTCCACCGCCAGATAGGCGCCCGTCACCGCATGTCCCTCGCGCATCATGGTGTTGAGGGAATCCTGCTGCATGTAGGCCGACACCCCCATATATTGCTGGGTAATACCGAGCACCGGCACCTGCCGCACCGGACGGCTGCCTTCCAGCACTTCGACCGTCAGCATGTCGCCCGGCGTCACGTGGAGAATGTGGGTGGCCAGATAGTCGGTCAGCACCACACCGCCCGGCGGCACTGCAACCGGATGCAGGCTGCGGTCGAGCGCGCGATGCAACCTGCCTTGCGGCTGAATACCGAACAGCGCGCCGCGATAATGATATTGCTCGAAGCGCAGGATTACCGGCACATCGCGAAAGCCCTCCACGTAATCGACGCCCGGCAACGCAGCGAGTTCGTAGAGCGCCCGGCCCGAGGTCGGTTCGATGAAAGTGAGCGTCAGATCCTCGCGCGCAGCCTGGCGAAATTGCACATCCACCATGAAGTCGATTGCACCCTTCTGATAGTTGCCCACCATCATCAGGCCGCAGGCGCAGGCGATGCCCAGTACCGTCAGCAGCGACTTCAGCGGCTGCCGCTCGATGTGGCGCAGGATCATCCGCGTCGGTGCGGAGAGCCAGCGCTGCAGTCCGATGCGCTCGATCAATGTGGTGCGGTAAATCACCGGCATCTCCGGGCGCATGCCCTCGGCCGGCGGCAATCGTGCCGCGCGTATCACCGAAAATAGCGTGCCGCTGACTGCCGCCACGCTCGCCACCGCAAACGCAATCAGCACGATTTCGGGGCTGACGCGGTAGTCAAGGTAAGGAAACCGAAACGTCGTTTCCGTATACACGTTCGACAGTCCATGGCCAAACCAGGCGCCCAGTGCAAGCCCGGCACCCACCCCCAGAACCGTCATCAGCAATACCAGCTTGACGTAGTGTGCGCCGATCGCCAGCGTGGAATAGCCAAAGGCCTTGAGAATGGCGATCTGGTCACGCTGCAGCGCAATCAGCCGGCTCAGCACCACATTAAGCAGGAACGCAGCGACGCCGAGGAAGATGGCCGGAAAAACGGTGGCCATGGTCTTCAGGCCTTTCAGCTCCTCGCTGAGAAAACGGTTGGAGAACTGATCGCGCCACCCATAAGCGCCGGTGCCGCCGTAATCGGCCAGTATCGCATCGACACCGTCGATCACGTCCTGTTCATGGGCGTCGCGCGCCAGCATCAGACTGACCTGATTGAACGCACCTTCCATGTCGTAGGCCGCAGCCAGCGCATGGCGCCCCATCCACAGCACGCCATAGCGCTTGAAATCGGGGAACATGGAACCGGGGGCGATCTGATAGATGTACTCCGGCGACACTGCGACGCCCACCACGGTCAGCTGCTTGTACTTGCCATTGATGATGGCGGCGAGCGTGTCGCCCGGTTGAAAGTGATGGGCATCGGCAAAGGTGTCGGATAGCACCACCTCATCCGTACTCCAGGGCTGCACCGTGCGCCCGCGTTTGAGGTGCAGCCGGTTGAGTTGCGCCTCGCCGACATCCGGCAGCGACAGCAACAGGCCGGTGACAGGATCGCTGAATCCTTGCACCTCCAGCTTCACCCCCGCCCGCACCCGCGTCTCCATCCGTTCCACCCCGGGCAGTGCGGCGATGCGTTCGGCCACCGGTTCAGGTGCACGCTTCAGGCTGGCGAACACCTCGGCAAAACGATATTCACTGTAAAAACGGTCGCGCGTGGTGACCAGAGAATCGTAGGTGGAAAGCGACATCACCATGGTGGCGACGCCGCCCATGATCACCGCGGCGATCGCCAACACCTGGCCGCGCAGGTGCCAGAGGTCACGCAGGAGCTTGCGGTCGAGGGCTTTCATGGCGACATGCCGCCTACCAGCTGAGCTCGCTCGTCCGCTTCTTCACGGCGTTGGCGCGGATCTCGGCGATGCGGCCGTCGGACAGCCGGATCACGCGGTCGGCCATGTCGGCGATGCCGGCATTGTGGGTGATCAGCACGGTCAGGGTGCCGAGTTCGCGGTTCACCTTTTCCAGCACCTCCAGCACCACCACGCCGGTGGCCGAATCGAGCGCGCCGGTGGGCTCGTCGCACAGCAGTACCGCCGGGTTCTTGGCGACGGCGCGGGCGATCGCCACCCGCTGCTGCTCGCCGCCGGAAAGCTGCGCCGGGAAATGGTCGAGCCGGCTGCCCAGACCGACCAGGGCCAGCGCATCTTCGGGCCGCATCGGCGACCTGGAAATCTCGGTCACCGCGGCAACGTTCTCGCGCGCGGTCAGGCTGGGGATCAGATTGTAGAACTGGAACACGAAGCCGACGTGCTCACGGCGGAAGCGGGTGAGCTCGGTCTCGGAGGCGCCGGTCAGCATGTGGTCGAGATAGCGCACCTCACCGCCGCTGGGCGCGTCGAGCCCACCGAGGATGTTCAGCAGCGTCGACTTGCCGCTGCCCGAGGGGCCAAGCAGCACCACCAGTTCGCCGCGGTTGAGGGTGAGGTCGATACCGCGCAACGCATGCACCTCGACCTCGCCCATGCGGTAGATTTTGGTGAGGCCGCGGGCGACGAATATGGCGTTGGCTTGATCGGGAAGCATGCGGTTCATCATGCCATGGACGTTGACTCTCTGCACCGTCATTACAAGCAAAGCGAAGCACGCCAGTGTGAGTGCCGCGTGCACTTGCTCCGCTCTTCAGCCTTGCGGTACGACGAAGGCTCTGACTCCTGATACGCGTCACCGTGCGCACAGGTCTCCCCGCTTAGCTCACGCACACTTCCCGACGTTCCGCCTCCAACCACGTGGGTGACCCGGATATCGCTTTGCACGCCAATATCGGCGTATCCGATGCGTTTCAGGCTTCGCCATCTCCCGGCCGGCTCGCCGTCATTCCCCGCCGAATCGAGTTCGTCTCCTGCAGACCGCCAGTTCGCTTCCGGTTGCTCTCCACCCCACCTCACGATGACGCAGTTACCTTCAGCTACGGAGTCTTGGCTTACTTCGATACGGACTCGCACTGTGCTGTGTGAGCGCCTTCACGGGCGCCTGCGGGATGCAGGGACTTCATCGGAGGGGGCACGACATAACTTCAACAGCCAACAGTGACATAGCCTTACTTTATAAGTTATAAGGCCTTGCCGTTGCGGATCACGCCGACGGCGATGCCTTCGATGGCCAGCTCCTGACGCGTGAGGTCGACGACGATGGGCTCGAAGTCGGGGTTTTCCGGCAGGAGCTGCACGGTGTGGCCACGCTGCTGGAAGCGCTTCACCGTGACCTCGTCGCCGATCCGCGCCACCACCACCTGCCCGGCCTTGGCCTCGGCGCTGCGATGCACCGCGAGCAGGTCGCCGTCGAGGATGCCCGCATCCTTCATGCTCATGCCGCGCACCGTGAGCAGATAGTCCGCGCGCGGCGAAAACATCGCGGGGTCGAACTGGTAGTGCCGCTCGATGTTCTCCTGCGCCAGGATCGGACTGCCTGCCGCCACCCGGCCTACGAGCGGCACACCGCCACCGCCCTTCAGCCGGATACCGCGCGACGCCCCCGGCACCAGATCCAGCACGCCCTTTTTCGCCAGCACCTTGAGATGCTGCTCGGCCGCGTTCGGCGAACTGAAGCCGAAGTGCTGCGCGATCTCCGCCCGTGTGGGCGGCAGGCCGGTGGTCTCGATCCACTCCCGGATCAGGCTGAAGATTTCTTCCTGGCGACGCGTCAGGTCTCGCATGGGGCTTCCTCCAAGTACTGTATGCATGTACAGTATAAATACTGAATTCGAAAAACGCCAATGCGCGACGTGCATGCCCAGCCAAACGGCCATGCCCATCGCAACGGCAACCAGGAGTAAACCATGATGAAACTCGGAAAAATCAGCCCCTTGGCCTTCAGCCGCATGAAGCAGCGCGGGATTTCCATTGCCGCCCTGCACCAGTTGATTACCCATGGCCAGGTCGAAAAGCAGTTCGACGGCGCGCGGGTGGTGTATCTCGACAGCCCAGCCCCGAGCCCGACTTGGGGTAGCAGCCCGCAGCCCCGGCTCTATGCGGTGATGGATGCGGCAGGCGACGTGCTCACGGTGGAAAAGCGGGTGCGGCTGAGAGGGTAAGCGCCGCAAGCGTCACCGCCCGCCCCTTCGTGATGCGGCGCGGGTCCATCCGGGTTTGCATCATGGGCGGGTACTATTGGCGCTTTGTTTTGCATCCGTGCGCCGCACGCGCAGTCACCGTTTCGATGAACATCCCGGCAAGCAAGCCCCCCAGCAGGTTTCCGCCCGCCCCCGACGCCGAACCTGAGCCCGACGCCCACGTTTCGAAGGAATCGGCCAGCCCCCACCTGCGGGCGTGCATCGCGCGTTATCAGGCCCGAATTCCCGGGCTGGCCGACGTGGCCGCGCAGCTGCAGCGTGCGGCCAGCCTCGATGCCCTCATCGCGCTTTACGAAGCCTGCTACCCCCTGCTGGAACAGGCGATGTGGTCCGGCGAGGCGGACTTCCATCCGCTGCTGGCGAGCTACCAGTCGCTGTTCCGCGAGCAGGAAGCGCTGATCCGCCAGCGCGGCAAGAATGCTCAAGTCGGCGATGAACGCCATCACTTCATCCTCGCCATCCCCGTGGCGGACCGGCCGCCCCATCTGCGCGCCTGCCTGGAAAGCCTCTACCAGGTGTGCACGCTGTTCGACTACGGCGGCCACGCCTCCGGCGTGTGGGAGAAGATCCGGGTCATCGTCAGCGAGGACAGCCGCGACGAAGCCAATGTCCGCCGCCACCAGGAACTCGTGGACGAATACCGCAAGAAAGGCCTGCAGGTCGTCTACTTCGGGCTGGCCGAGCAATACGAGTTGCTGCACGCGCTGCCCCCGCAGCAGCGCGAACGCCTGGGCCATCTGCTCACCACCCAGCCGCGCGACGCCTTCTATCTCAAAGGCCAGGCCGCCAACCGCAACCTCAGCTACCTGAAATTCCTGCAGCTGACCGAAGACCGCGAGCGCACCCTGTACTACCCGATCGACAGCGACCAGAGCCTGTGCGTGAACCGGCAGACCGCGGCCGGCGAAGAGGCGGTTTACGCGCTGAACTACTTCCACGCCATCGACCGGATTTTCCGCAGCACCGACACCCTCATGCTCACCGGCAAGATGGTGGGCGACCCGCCCGTGTCGCCTGCGGTGATGGCGGCGAATTTTCTCGACGACGTGACCGCCTTCTTCACCCAACTCGCCGGCCTGCGCAGCGAAGCGGCCTGCCAGTTCCACGGCGCGGGGCCGGTTGCGGGCGACGCTGCGTATCACGACATGGCCAGGCTGTTCGGCTTCGACCACCAGCCGACGACCTATCCCTACCCCTGCCGGCTGCCAGGCGCGCACGACCACGGCGCGTGCCTGGCCGACTTTTCCCAGCGGCTCAACGCCTTCTTCTTCGGCGAGCACCTCACGCGCAAAACCTGGTTTGCCTACGGCAGCGGGTTTACCCAGCTCACCCCGGCGCGGACGATCTACCCCGGCAACTACATCGTCAACTACGCCGGGCTCAAGTACCTCATCCCCTTCGGTCACCTGCGACTGCGCATGTCCGGCCCCACCGCCGGGCGGCTCATCGCCGCCGAGATCGGGCATCGCTTCGCCTCGTTCAACATGCCCAACCTGCACCGGCGTACCACCGAAGCGGGCCTCGCCGACGACTTCCGCCCTGGCGTGGAAGTGGGCGAAGCAAGCGTCGATTTATCCAACGAATTCGAGCGCCAGTTCTTCGGCGACCTGATGCTGTTTTCCACCGAGGAACTGGTGAAGCACGCCGACGTGAACCAGCCCTTCGCGCGCGACGTGGTCAAGGCAGTGATCGCGCAGAAGGAAGCCGAACTGCTGGCGCTGTACCAGCAAAAGCACGACGCCATCGTCGAGAAAAACCGGCAACTCCACGCGCTCGTGTTCGACGCCGGCCATTGGTGGCTGCGCACGCCCGAGCTGACAGACGCCCTGCGCCACGTCGGTGCCTTCATCGACAACATCGACCGCAACTTCGGCGCACACGCCGCCGCCTGGCGCCAGATCCAGTCCGCCGCGCATCGCGCCGAGCGCAAGCGGCAGATCGTCGAAGCCTTGATAAACTACCGCGCGGAGCGGGATGCGTGGGACAGCCTGTTCTAGGAAACGCGGAACCATTCACGCTTCGTCATTGCGCGGAGCGAAGCGATCCAGGACGCCAGAGGTATCGCCGCACGCTGGATCGCCACGGCCCTGCGGGCTTTATGCCCTTCAGGGTGCTCGCGATGACGGGCGAAAATCAACGTACCAAGGCCGAATCCGCCGCCCTGGAAATGATCTCCTCGCGGCACGCCCGATACGCCGCCTCTGCCGCCTTAAGCGCCTCTTCCGGCACCACCACCTCCGAATAATCGCTCCGCGCCCGGTCGATCCGCCCGCTTCGAACCCGCTCCGACGTATCCCCCCGGCGCGCCTTCCCCGTGTGGCTGAACACCTCGTATCGCTCGCTCAACGGCGAATCCAGTTCCAGCCATGCCGTCAGCCTGGGCAGCAACCTCTCCGGCGCACGCACAAGCAGATCTGCATCGAAGTAGGTGTAGGGCCAATTGGTCGTCCGGCAAAAATCGGCCAGCGCCCGCACCCGCTCGACGTAGTAGTTCGCCGCTTCCACCGGCGAGGCATACAGATCCGGATCCGGCTTCTGCCGAAACAGATGCACGATGCTCCTGATCGTGTGCGCCGGTTCCGCCAGCGCAACCAGAATCTTGATGTCCGCCCGCCCCAGCCGCTCGGGCTTCAGCGCATAGTCGTTGTGCAGCAGCTTGTCGAAAAGGGAGCGGCTCCCTGGCTTCAGCACCTCGTCGTGCCGGAACGCCTCCAACTGCCGGTCCAGCGCAGCGGCATCTTCGTAGCCGAGGTGCATTTCGTAGTAGCCGTTGATCTGCGGATGCGAGCCGAGGATATGCCCCGCCAGGCTGGTGTAGGCGCGCATGTGGCTCAGCAGGAAGATTCGGGCGAAGGCGTCAGGAGATGCGCTCATTGCCTCAATCCGTTGTGGTTTCATAGTTTCGGTCGTTATGAACAGTACCGAAGCTATGGCACAGCGTGTATTCAGTCATGGTCGCTTTCAGCCGTGCGCGCGGCGCCGGCCCACCCACCCCATCGCGGCAGCGATCAGCACGATCGCGAGGAATAGCGCGTAGGGCGCGTACTGGTTGACGGCTGACGCCCAGACATTGAGCTCGTTCAGCAGCAGCGCCCAGATGCCAATCGCGATGTAGGTCGACACCAGCACCACGGCCAGATTCACCCACGGGCGCAAGCCGATCAGAAATCCAATGATCGCCCCCACCACCGGGCCGGTCATCCAGAACGGCGCAAACACGAAAACGAACAGGCCGGCGATGCCGAACTTGCGCACCACGCCCCCACCGGACTCCGCCGCGCGGTGGATGCGCATGATGAACGGCTCCAGGGTGCGCAGCTTGATCAGGTGCCGCGTGCTCTGCACGAACAGCGGGTAGATCACCAGCACCTGGATGGTCTCGATCAGGATGTTGAGGGGCACCACCTGGGCATGGCCCAAACCACTCGCATACCCAAAGGACAACCCGGCTCCACGGCCGACCACCAGGTTCAGCCCCGTCATGATCGCGTAGGGAAGAATGCGGTCCGGATACAGGTGCCACCCGATCCCGAACGCCAGCAGCATCAGGCCGGTGAGCGCCAGGCCGACGCCCAGCATCCGGCCTTCGGTGCTGGCGAAAAGTGTTTGATTCATTCTGGCCCCGGTTTAACAGCTAAAACAGATTGCCCGCGATGGCGGTGTTCACTGCATGGTTTCCTTATTCTTGACGCATGTTGCCATTGCACGCATGCGGCGGATCAGTTCAGGCAGGCGCGCCTGGCTGGCTGCATCGCCAGGAAGATGTCCGGCCAGTGCCATCAAAAAGTTGCGGTCTTCGAGCAAGGCATGGATCTCGGCGGCGATATAGCGCCGCAACTCATCCTCCGCCTGATCGATTTCCTGCATCAACTCCGGGCGTCCATCGACCACCGTAATAATATCTTCGAGGTCATGGCTGGCGAGATAATCGTTGTTGCCCCGGCCATGAAAAGCCTCGAACTTGGTTGCCACAAACACCGGGGCCGTAATCAGCCGGATATCCATGCCATTCGGCAATTTGATCTGCACAGCGGTTTCAACGGCCAGGGGATACCAGCGATTATGGAACCCGAGTATGCCGGGCTGGCTCGGCATCAGGTCGAGCGCCACCCCCTTGAATACCCAGCGACAGATCGGTGCCTCGGGTGAGAGATCGTGCTTGAAGCCACGCGATTCGACCGCCTTTTCCATCGCGTGGTAATCGGCGATGGAAAGAGCATGCACCACCACATCCACATCCTGCGTAGCCCGGATCGCCTGGGCACGCGGCGTAGTCAGGAGCAAACCCGTCGCGCATCCGCCCACGAAAACCAGCGAATCGCATAAGTCCCCAGTGATTTCGCGATCAGCGTCAAAATCGGCAGATTCGGATCATCTCTTCGAATAACGCTTTCGCTCACTGCAAACGTTCCTCAAGGTATTTACGGGCCAGTTCACGCTCCCGTGCTTGCCCGGCGCGCAACGCATCGAACAAGGCCAGCAACTCGTAGAGCACAGGGTCTTCCCGCGCCGCTAGCGGCAGGTTCTCGTACAAAGGCAGCAAACCCGGCCCCCTCGCGATGCCCTCGGGGTGCGGCCACACTGGAGGCGGCTCATTCGAGGCCGCCATCACCTCCTTGAGCGGAGAAACACCATAGGCCGTTGGGAACCCGATGGTCATTTCGCCCCGCACGGCCGGATAGGCATACGGCGCCCCGTACATCACGAATCCGCGCAGCGCCGCCAACACCGGCCCGGGCTGGCCATCGACCACCACCACCAGGCGTGCCGCCGTCAAACGCTGGACAGCGGCATGGGCTTCGAAACGGGACAGACGCATGGCATCGGCCAGGGCGGCATAAGGCAGCCACCGGCCCTTCAAGGCGACCAGCTTCAAGGCGATCGCCAAGTCCTGCGGTTTAAGTACCCACTGGCGGCTGCTAGCCCGCTTCATGGCGACGGATTGTTCGGATGACATGGCTCTACTCGTATGCGGTATGCATATAGCATACAACAAAAACGGCCTCCAAAAAATACGACAAATATATGCCGTATGCATATTGCAAATAGATATAAGTCGTCACCAGCACTACGACCAGATTCACCTAGGGGACGCAAGCCGATCAGAAATCCGATGATCGCCCACCACCGGCCCAGGCGCTATCCGATCCCGAACACCAGCGTCAGGCCGGCGTGCTCTCAAGAACCAGCAACTCCTTGGTCGCCCGAGTCATCGCCACGTAAAGCAAACGCGCCTCTTCTTCGGTCGCGATCTCTTCACCACTCGGGATGCTCGCGCCGGGGATCGCCACCAGCGGAAATTCCAGCCCCTTGCTGCTGTGGTAAGTGATCAGCTTCACTGTGTCCTGCTTGTCGCCGAATTCAATTTTCTTGTGACCGGTGATCGGGATGCCCGCTGCGGCGAAGGCATCGTTAATCACCTTGCCCACGGGATTCCAGTTGCGATAGAGAATGGCCATGTCCTTCCACGGCGTGCCATCCCGGTGGGCCGCCGTGAACTGCTCGATGATGTATTTCGCCTCGTCCCTTAACGTGGGCAGCTTGATCAGCATCGGCTTGGGGCCACGTTGGCCTGCGGATACCGGCAGCAGGCGGGGCACGCCGTCTTCGCCAGCCTCTGACGGCATGAGCAGTTCTTTGGCAAAGTGTGCTGCAAATTCCAGAATTTCCTGCGTGTTGCGGTAGTTGACCTTCAGAACCGTCGTCCGTCCCTGCGCCTGCACGCCCACGCTCTTGAAGCTGAAGTTGGGTTTGTCACCGCTATGGTAAATCGACTGGGCATCGTCATACAGCACCAACAATGCATTGGTAAGTGGGTCCACCATCTGCACCACCAGCTTGAACCATTCCGGTTTGAAGTCATGGCCTTCGTCGATCATCACCGCCGCGTACTGCCCGGCCGGGATCATCTGCTTATCCACGCCCCGGATGACCTTGTCCACCATATCATCCCAATAGCCTTCCCGTTTGGCAGTCCCTTCCGGCAGTCCCACGTTATAGGCCCTCAACTGGCGATGACACCATGCATGAAAATTCTGCACGATGACCTTGTCGGCCACGCCTTTTTCCTGCATCCAATGTTCCAGCCGCTTCGCCAGTGCCTTGTTGTAACAAAGGATCAGGATGGGTTTGGTACACACCCTGGCCAGATATTCGGCCCGGTAGCCAAGGATCAGCGTCTTGCCCGAACCCGCCACACCATGAATCACGCGGTGGCCTTCGCCCAGGCTGCGGGCAAGCTGCTCCTGCTGCAAATCCATCACCCGCAAAATATCGGGTAGCGCCGCAGATTCCGCTTCCACCTCGTCGAACAAACCGCCCTGTTTGGCCGGCAGGCGGATTTCGGGAAACATGTGCCAGCGCACCCGGTCGATTTGCGGCAGGCCAAGCTTGCCAAAGCCGCCCACCGTAAACATATCCCACAGCCGTTTCTGGAAAGCTTCCATTTCCACCGAGTCGACCATCTCGTCCTGACAGATCACCCGATGGGATTCCAATACTTCGCCCAGGTCCGTGCTTTCAAACTGCTTGCGGCTGATGTTCGCAAGCACAATCCCGTAGGCCCAGGGAAACTGCAGTTTGCCCTGCATGCGGCCACTGCTAAAAACCAGCTGCGGGTCTTTTTCCAGCACACCAACCACGGCATAGGCATATTGGCGAGCCTGCTCCAGCGGGTTGGCCGCATGCACCAAGCCCCGGTTTGTCAGCAAGGTAACGTCCGACCTGGTAATCGACTGGATCGTATCCAGCTTCCAGTCCTTCACCTCCAGAATCAGCAAGCCCCGTTTGGGATGCAGCACAACAAAATCCGGATGCCGCATCGATTGCCCGATCGGCACGTCGTACCAGCACAGATAGTCGTCTTCGAGTTTAGATTCCAGGCGCTGGGCGAAGCGCCGTTCACCCGAGGTCATGCGGGAAGCGCAGGCGGAATAACTCGGAATTAAAGTGGCCATTCGGTTGCGCCCAGTTCAACTAGGTGTCGGCTGTTTCTTCAGACCCTATATCGGTTGATATCGCCAGAAACTGTTGGAGCGCCTGGTCATGTCCGACATAGTTGCGGCCAACCGTATTGAAGCCGCCAAATACGTTCAAGTTCTTTTGCGTAAGTAGCGTAACTGGCCGGCACATCAGGCACACTTTGATTTCCGACTTCGAGGGTCACATAGGCAACACGCCACCGTGTCAGGTCGTCGAGCGAAGAGTTTTTGATGCTTAGGCAACCAGTGCCCTTCCCACCGTTGAAGTGCTGGTGGATTCGTTCACGGAGGCCGCATTTATTTCCAGCCACGCCGTTGTATACGAGAGAAAACCCATCTTGTTGAATCGCACAAACATGGGCAAGTCCCTGATGGAGCGTTGCCAGCATTGATATATCTATTGCGCCCACGTCACCGCATGATTGGCCGCCTTCCAGCTCGTTTTGAGGGTAGTTGGTATAAATCCAATACAGACCAGATGACTTAGTTGGTGGTGGTTGATCTATTTGCAGATCGCCATTGGGTTTCTGTGACACTGAAAGAAGCCGTGTAATTCTTATGGCTTCAACTTGCGGGAGAAGTAAACGGGCCATGGCTTTCCTATCCTAACTAGAAGCTAAACATCCAGCCCCGCGCCATGGGTGCGCAGCCATTCCTTACGCTCGCCATAAGCCGGCATCACTTTGTCCACCTCATTCCAGAACGCATCGGTGTGATCAAGATGATGAAAGTGACAAAGCTCATGCACGACGATGTAATCGATGATGGTTTGCGGCGCCATCATGCATTTCCAGTGAAAAGCCAGATTGCCGTTCGGCGAGCATGAAGCCCAGCGGTTGCCGAGTTCGCGGACGGCCACATCGCGCGGCGCGACGCCGACCTTGGGCGCGTAATAGTCGACGCGCTGACGGATACGCTCACTGCCGTGCGCGATGTAGTAATCGCGAAAAGCAGTCTTGGCAGCTGCGATCTCTCCTCGATCCACCAAGTCGCGTCGCAAGCAAAAACGACCATTCTTGAGCAGCAGGGCTTCATCCTGGTCGGCCACCAGCAGCAAGCGGTAAGACCGCCCCAAATACAGAAAGCCCTCGCCGTTGCGATACTCGCGTAACACCCGGGTGGCATTCAGGTCGCGCCATTCGGCGAGGTTCTTGTATATCCAATAGCGCTTGGCCTCAATCATGTCCTCGATTCGCTCGTCCGGAATCGATTTGGGCGCGCGAACAAGCACGCGGCCATCGCGCTCGATGACGATATCCGCCGTAGAGCGCTGGCTGCGCAAAACCTCGTAGGCAATATCCTTGATTCGAGAGCTGCTCATTTGGTCAGCTCTTCGTGGCGTTTCTCGGCCAGCTTCACAATCTCAACGGCGATTCGCTCGTGCTTGTCGGTGAGCTGCGGGATGTTGGTGAGCAGGATTTCCGTGTCGATGTCACCCCGCAGTCTCTTCACCTCAATAGGCTTTCTCCAGAAGTCGATGATATCGATGGTGCCTTGCATGGTTTCCACGATGCGTGCCATGAGCCTCTTCAACGACGCCACCGAATCGCCGGGCACGTTGCCGCCGTCGAAAGCGAGCTGCACCACGTAATCGTAAAAAGTCGTCGCCTCTTTGCTCAGCCCCTCAATGGTGTCGGTGCGCCCTGCCATCGCCTCGTTCCGGATCTGCTCGTAACCCTCGGCCAGTTCCTGCCAGTTGTTCTGATGTTCCTGAATCAGTTTCTCCAGCTTCTCGCTCAGGTGTTTGTAGAAAGCAGGATCTTCGTCGAAGTGGACCGTGCAGTGCTTGCGGATGGCGTGTTCCATCTCGCTGGCCTTGGCTTCCGGATCGCCCTGGGCATGTTTCTGCACATTGGCGATAAAGTCGTCCGCCAGCAGTTCGATGGGCGGAATCCTGGGGTTGATCCCCAGGTCGATTAGGTGCTCGTTGATCAACGCCTTAACCTTCGCGCCCGCGTCGGCAATGTCGAGCGTATCGTCCTTGTAGCGCTCCTTGGCCATGCGCAGCAGATAGCCAAAGCGCCGCGCCGGACCGCGATAGCGATGCCCGGCATGATTGGGCAGGATCAGGTTCAGGCTCTGCAGAAACGTCTTCAGATATACATCGAAGTCCGCCCGCAGCTTGATGTCCTTCAGCACCCCCACCGCCGCATGCACCACGGCCACTTCCGCTTCGGGCGAGGGAAGTTCGTCCCTGACGAAGGCATCAATTTTGTCCACTCCGGCAGCGCGAAAGTGCTGCAACAGGCGCTCATAGCGTTCTTCCAGAATCGGCAGCTCGGTCAGCAGGTTTTTCAAACCCTGCTGGATGTCCTGGGCATCCTCCTGCGAATAAATCGCCAGCGCTTGCGCCAGGTGGTTCGCCAAGCCGATGTAATCCACGATAAAGCCGCGGTGCTTGTTCTTCGTCACCCGGTTTACCCGCGCGATGGCCTGCAACAGATTGTGTTCCCTGAGCCGCTTGTCGATGTACATCACCTGCTCCACCGGCGCATCGAATCCGGTCAGCAGCATGTCGCACACGATCAGGAAGGCGATGCCGGTGAGGTCCTTGTCCGGGTCGTCAAAATCGAATGGCTTGCAGAAGTTCTCCACCGCGTTCCAGCGTTTGGCTTCCTTGCGCGCCTCGGTGATGACCGCCAGTTCATTGGTGGTGTCGGAAGAAACCACCACCACCGCCTTCAAGAAGGCGACGCGGCGGATCAATTCAGTGTCCGGCTTCGGCTTGAGATTTTCGCTCTCTAGCCGCGTAGCTAATGCTTCACGAATTGACTTCTGGTAGCGCACCGCCGCCAGCTTGGAATGGCACACCACCTGCGCCTTGAAGCCATCCGGCAGGATGTTGTCGATGTAATGATTCACCAGATCGCGGGCAATCGCCTCGATGCGCTTTTCCGCTTCGAGGATGTCGCCGCTCGCGCCGTACTTCTTCTTGATGGCGAGTAATTCCGCTTCGCTGCGCGTCTTGAACAGGTCTTCAAACTTGGTATCGAAGCCGTGCTTGTCCTTCAGCGCCGTGTCCGCCGTGCGGCCTTCGTACAGGATTTGCAGGGTCGCGCCATCGTGCACCGCGTCCATCAGTTTGTAAGTGTCGATATATTCGCCGAAGCGCTTCACCGTGCGCCGGTTGCCATGCTCCTCGGTAATCAACGGCGTGCCGGTAAAGGCAATGCGCGTCGCATTGGGAAACGCCTCGAAGATGTTGTCGCCAAAGTCCGAGCTTTGCGTGCGGTGTGCCTCGTCGATCATCAGCAGAATGCGGTCGGACGGGTTCACCACGCCAAAGGACTGGCCGGACGGCACCGTCCCGTAACTCGCCAGCGCTTCCGCCACCATCAGCGGCAGCGCCTCGGCACGCTCCATGAATTTGTGCACCATCACCATGTTGATGTCGGAAGCGTCGGTGGCAAGGTGCTCGCGCAGCTGATCCGTGCTGTCGATCACGTTCACCTTGCCGCCGATCAGCTTGGCGGTAGCGGCCAACTGCACTTCCAGATCCACCCGGTCGTTGACCAGCAGAATCTTGAAATCCGCCAGATCGCTCGACGCGCGCAGCATGCGCGCCACAAACACCATGGTCAGCGACTTGCCCGAACCCTGGGTATGCCACACCACGCCCGAACGTTCTTCCATGGTCTTGCCCGTGCGCAGCCGCTCCACGATGCGATGGGCAGCACGGTATTGCTGGTAACGGCACACCACCTTTACCCGCTTGCCCGAATCCGTGTCCATGAAAACCGTGCAGGTGCGCAACACATCCAGCAGCGCCGCGGGCGCAAGCAGGCCCTGGATCATCCGTTCCTGTTCGCGCTCCAGCCCCAGCGGCGGCGTGTAGCTTCGGTTGCTCTCCGGCCAGATGTCCTTCCAGGCGTAAAAATGCTCGTAGCCCGACGTCACGCTGCCGTAGGTGGCCTTCTCGCCGCAGGTGGAGATCAAGAGCAGGTTGGTATGAAACAGGTGCGGCTCGCCTTCGCGCAACCCGGCAGCCGCCGTGTCGGCGCGCCCGTTGCGGTAGCGCAGCAGTTGCTCGAACGCCGCGTGCATCGGGTTGGCCGTGTTCGCGTCGCCGATCTTCGCCTCCACCACCACCAGCGGAATACCGTTCACGAACAGCACGATGTCCGGGATGATGCACTGCTTCACGCAGCCCGGCGTGTCGATGCGGAACTGGTTGATGGCGTGGAAGACATTGCGCTCCGGGTGGGCGAAGTCGATGAGCTGTACAACCGGATCGCTCTCGCCAGTCACCTCGTTGCGTTCCACCTGCGCTTTCAGGAACAGCGCCTGCACTGCCTCGTTGGCTTCCAGCAGCGTGCGGTTCGGCTGGCGCAGAACCTGGTCGCGCAGATCGTCAAGCTGGCGGTCGGTCAGCCAGGCCGTACCGTCGGCGGTGCGGTTGATGTCGCGTACTGCCTCGCGGAACACCTCGGGCAGCAGCCACTCGCGAAAGCTCCCGCGCAAGCTCGCCGCCGGGTCGCTGGGGATGAATCCCTGGCCCTGGTCAATAACCGACCAGCCCAGCGCGGCAAGCTGGTCGAGGAAGGGCTTTTCGACGTGAAGGTACTCGCTCATGCCGATTCTTCGTCGTCCCCTACCAACCGCTGGCCCTTCTCGGTCAGCCGGTAGCGCTGCTTGCTACTCCTGGGTTTGTCTGGAATGGTCATTTCCACCAAGCCGGCATTAAGGGCTGGAACCAGATACGCTTCCCTGAAGTGATCCTCGTGTTTCAGGCCCAGCGCCACCTGAAGCTCACGGCGCTGCATTTCCCCATCAAGGGTTCGCAGCAGACGCCGCACTTCCCCGGTAACTTCCCCGGTAACTTCCCCGGTAACTTCCCCGGTAACTTCCCCGGTAACTTCCCCGGTAACTTCCCCGGTAACTTCCCCGGTAACTTGGTTCCGACTTGGTACTGGCCGGGCCCCAGCTTCTATCTGCGCTATCGCCTTCGCATGGACAGGCAAGCGGATCACAAAAGAGGAACGGTCGTCGTCGCTCTCGAATTCGGGCGCTGGCGAGCCATTCCCCTTCATGACCTTCAAAATCTTGGGAATGCCCGTCGAGCGCCCCTCGGTAAGATCAAGCTCTTTGAGGAATTCGCCGATGCGGCGGTTGCGGTAACGGCGGCTGACCGCCTTGCCGGCCCGCAGGTCTTCCATCCGAATCGAGCGATCCGGGCCGGGAAAACTCAGCACCACCAGATCGTCCGGGCTGATCCGGACTTCGATTGGCTCCCGCTCCTGGTAGGAACGGTGATACACAGCATTGACCACCGCTTCTTCAATCGCCGCGTAAGGAAAATTCCAGAAGCGTTCGGCCTCAGCCCGATCCGGGTGCTTGACGACGGTCTCTTTAAGGTAATTGCGCTGGATGAAGTCGAGCGCCTCGCGAGTCATGCGGGCGAGCGGCCCCTGGAAGATTTTTTCCTCGAAACGATCGCCCCCCGCGCCTTCCGGAAACCACACCACATCGATCTGGGTAGCAGGGAAAAACCGGTGCGGCGTGTCATTGAAGAACAGCAAACCGACATTCTTCGGGAAAGGCGCTTCCGATGGACCGCCTACGATATTCATCTGCCGCCCAAGTGCGTCCATCGGAATATTGCCGACATCCTGCGCCAGATCGCTGCCCACCTCGCGCAGAAAATCCTCAATCAAACGGGGTGAAAGATCGTCCAGCGAGGCAGATTGGTTGTAGCGGTCGTCGAACGGCACCGTTGCCGCCAAACCGAGCAACTCGCGCTCATCCTCACCTTTGGCCCTGACGGTGCTCGATTGCTTGCGAATGTAATAAGCCCATTCCCTGGCGTCTTTCGCAAGACTGACCTTGGCCCGGTAAGGCCGAGTCTCGCCACCGGGCACCCAGAGAATCAGCACCGACTTTCCCTCCACCTCATACGCAGTTGAAAGCGGGTGATAGTTGGGCTGCAAGGCATGATGGCCCAGGCCAAGAACCTCCTTCTGAATCGCATCCAGGCTATCGGGGTCGATCCCCTTGGGCGGCAACACCGGCCGACCGTTCCGCTCTTCCACGCCAATGACAATGTAGCCGCCGCCAAGATTGTAAAAATCATTGGCAAAGGCACACAGCGTATGCAGCACGCTCTCCGGATTCCAGCCCGCCTTGTATTCGATGCGCTCGCCTTCCACCGTGCGCTGGCGCAGCAGATCGGCTAGGTTGATGGGGAGTTTGCTAGTCATGGAGCGGCTCCGGAATCTATCTCCCGCAACCACTTGGACGGCTGCTCGTTACCATCTTTAAGATACACACTCACAATATTTTTTGCCTTACGTAGCCCTTCAGGCCCAACCCGCACCAAATTAGTAAGCGCAGCACGTATCGCTTCCTCTGGAAAATCCGGCCGGGCCCCATCGAGAAGCCGAAGCCATAGCTCATAAGCTTCTGTCGGCTGCTGTTCGCTAAATCTGGCGATACTATTTAGAAGGTTGTAAGAGTTGTAGTCTTCATCAGCAAACGGGGCTACGGCAAATAATAGACCCCTACTCATTTCATCTATCTCTTGTACAAACACGGCCCAATCACAAAGCTTTGACGCCAGCCGCCTGCCCTCACGTGTACTTGTGTCTATGGCATCAAGAATTCGCGGCCATAATTCGAACACCTTAATTTCGAGCTTATCGTCACCATCCTTCCTTAGCGTCCACAAAAACCAAATGAGATGACTTAGCTCAGCATACTTCCGACGCACGAGCAATTGATGTACCAAACTAGATTCACCTTCCAGTCCTTCAAAGTCATTAAGGAAGGCAACTGCAATATTCTGAATAACTTTTTCACTTACCCTTTCCTTGACGTTCTCGTCATCCAGCGCCCGCATTAAATGGCCATTCAACTTCAGATGATTGAATACTCCTTCATATACGGTGCCGACATATGCGTACCCCTGAAGGGCACATAGCCATTTTTGATAGTTGCTTTGGTCGAAAATGTTTCCAAGATTCGCCATCACCCATTCCTTGGACATGTACAAAAAATTGGGCAGGTAGTTAACCACGAGGGTGACAAACTCATATTCACCGATGTCGGCTCGTGCTAACTCAGCATCGTAGATCGGCTGGAAGTGCGCCCACGTTTCGGTATGGTTGCCATGCTGCTTACCTGACAAACGACAGGTCCGTAATGATAGGTTTATCAGTGCCTCAATACAGTGGCCACGTGGGCTATTTATGGCCACCATCACGGCATCGCTATCGATCTTGAACCCTTCTCCTGTTTCTTTTTTTAGGAGAATCAAAAGAATCTCTTCCGCCTGTGTCAGATACTTCTCGCTGAATGCGTGTTGATCTGACTTAGTGCCAGCCTCAATCAAGCGCCCGATTCCTCCGACAATCCAATGCCTGTTCCCCACGAACGCGTGACTTTGATTCGTATTTTCCGATGACCAGAATCGATCTTGCCCCACAATATCTCGACAAAATTCAAGCAAAGCGGACCAAATCTCATCCCAAGGCAGTTGGGTTTTTTCTGACCATAGCTCGTGGTAAGCCTCGATAAGCACATAGACAAATGCAAGATCGCATCCAGAAAACTCTTGCAACACGTTGTGGAAGCGAAGTGGCTCCGCTTTAACTGCCTGTCGTAAGGCTTTCGTCAATCCTTCAAGGCTAGGTTCGCTATGTTTGCCTGGGTCTTCGTATACGCCCAGTTGCCTAACAAGCTCTGGTATTTCTAAAGACAGCAATTCCTCTAGGGGTATGGGCGACTTGTGATCAACCCAGCCAGCGGTCATATAACTTGAGAAATCTGGGTTATCTGGCACAGTCCCTGCCGTATCTACGCACTGCTGGTAAAACTGTGCGACGTCCTCACCAAAGTCCTTTATCGCAGACAACCATGTCGCTCGTCGGTAGGCGGTTGCACCTTCGTTTACTTTTTCATCCTCATCAGTTTCAGCCAGCACCGAAATAAAATCCAAAACACGCCGCTTTTGCTCTAACCCAAACTCGTTGTAGTGATTCCGCAGAAAATGCCACAGTTCATGGCGAAAGTTGCTAGTGAAATATTGCTCGGTGATGACGCGATCAAGATAAATATTGAGAGATTGGAATTTCTGATCAATAACGTATAAGGCAATACGCCTTACCGTTTCGAAAGGACTGTTTAGAATGTCATCAAAATATTTACGAATCTCTATAGGCGGCGTCGCATCAACGCATGCCAACAGCGCGTCCCGATACGCTACAACAATGATATCTTCAGCATCATCCGCACTGTGATTTTGCTCGTGTTCTTCGATGGCAGGCCGCCAAACTGATGACCACTTATCATTATTAAGCTCTTCCAAAATGGCCTCAAGCCGATTTTGAAAGAGATGGGCGGCCCCCAGTCTCAGTACCTGTCCTACCTTGCCTGATACCTTCTTTGTAATCTTCTTGGCAGCGTAGCCGTCAATACGGAGATTCGCTTCTTTTCTATGCGCCGAACCGATCTTTCTATCGGCGAAATTAAGCCTATAGATAATGTCGAGCAAACTGAGTGCCAATTCGTTACAGTGCGCATCATTTAGATCAAGCAAAGTCGTAAGCCAGTCTCCCCCAATTTGATCCGCAACTAGTCGGCGATCATATGGATCATCCAACCAATAGTCGATCAACTGAATATCTTCAAGCCTAATCAGATGGTGTGGGATGTTTGGCAGAATTTTGGAAAACTGCCACCAGGTACGGTAATTACCGTAACCGTGCTCTTTGGCGTATTTCGTGGTGCTGCGGAGTATGTCTAAGAATAGTTCGGTATATCTCTCATTTCCTTTTTTTGGCAATTCCTCGCTAGCAGCAACAAGGTATTCGATAGCTGGCCAAAAGGGCACGTTGACGTAACCCTCTTCCCTAGCGGGTTTGGGTGGCGGGTTAGATGCGGGCTCGAAATACCCCTGCTCAGCAAGGGCATCGAACCATTTGAGTCCCTTGGCCTTCCTGAAGAAAAATGGCTGCAACTCCTCTTTAGCCTTGATGCGCTCAAGAAGGTCGCGCTCGTCCACTGTCAGACTAACCATCGCCAAGCACCTCGTTCATGTACTCAATTTCATCTGCCAGCGCAGGTCTATTGATTTCGAGTTGAGGAAGCCATGCCTTGATAATTGCCTCTTGTTGCTTGTGGTCCTTATGATCCCGAACGAACCCGATTAAATGGACGCCAAAAGACTTTTCGTAATATTGATGGAGGTTCCCATACAGCGGTTCTTGGCTTTGAAAATATCCCTGCAGCGCAAACCGTCTTTTGTCTTGCGTTACATCGACTGAGCTTCGCCTAAGAATGTGTTCCAGAATTTCGGCTTCTTCCAACCCATAGCCGATAAACAGCACAACTTTTTTTGCAAAGAGTTCACCTAGGAAATGCTGGACGTTCTTATGGTCGTAGTGCTCAAGGTAATCTTTGGTTGTAAGCACCATTGTTCCCGGCTTACTAACCGCACCATGCAGATGCACGACGGTGCCCGGCTCATTCAGCAATCCAGCCAGGTATCTTTCTTTGTCGACTATTCGATTAACAAGCAATGGCGTTACAGAACCTGACTCCTTCAGTTTTGGATCAAGAAATCGAGGGGCTAATAGCTCATCATAATTTGTCGTCACACAAGTGCAACCAATGTCATTGATTGGCTTGTAGATGCTGCCGCCCTCATTTTTGCCTTCAAAAGGGCTCGTCAGATCGAGTTCATAGTTATTATTTTTTGCGATCAAACTGGCAATTGATAGCTGCTTTTTCGGATCAAGCACCTCAAGCTGGCTGACTTCGGAGTAATTCAGTAATCCCTTTTTTCTTAGCTGATTAAGGGCATGCGATGCCAATCCCCGCCAAGTCGGCAGATCCAGAAGCGCAGACACCCCCGCCCCGATGAATAGCACCAACTCACCATTCAAACCCGCCTGGACAATTTCATCGGGTAAATCAGGAACCTCTCGCAAGGCTGGGGCTTTGCTCATTGCTGCACTCTCACTTTTCCGGACAGGAGGTCATGCATGAGGCCGTGTTTCTGTTGGCGGAGTTTGATGAGACGATTCCTCTCAGCACTGCCTGCTTCTGTCTGCGTTCGCAGGCTATTCGCAATTATGGTTTGTTCGCCATACGGCGCGACGGGGAAAAGTAGAGACCCAATTTTGTCTAGTCCAAGGTCGGGGACACCAATACTCTGCGTGCCAATGTCCATTTGCAGCAGCACTGGATACGACCTGAATGACCATAAAAGGTATTCAGCGCTGACAGCAGAACGTAGGGGGCGAACAAGAGCCATGCTATGCAAGATGCTGAATTCCGGCATGTCATCCGTCACAAGCCTCACGGCTCCAAGCCCTGCCCCGATTCGGTGAAGAATCAAATCACCAGCTTCAATGTCTGTCTTCCTGCGATTGATCAAATGGTCGCGCAAAGGAATATTGCGACAAGCAGCGAAGTCGATTCCCTCGTCGTCAAAAAGATTGGTTGGCGAAACCATGATTACCCCGTCGTCAACATACTCAGGGGTCGTGTGGTCACGATCTGCGATTTTGATCGTCAAGTCTCGTAGTGGCCTCGCCTCCCACTCCTTCGGAATCCACCCAAGCGGGGATTCCTTGTAGAGGTCGGGGGCTTGTTCGCGAGTGGGACGGAGGTGGCCGTCGGGGGTGACGCCGCGGGTGAACAGGTCGTGCATCAGCCCCGCCTTGGTCTGCTGATGCTTCGCAATCAGCGCCTCGGTCTGCTCTATCGCATCGTCCAGCGTCGAGAGGACTTCGGCGATGGAATTTTGAATGTCCGAATCTGGAATGGGGATTTTTATTTTCTTGATATCGCCGAGCACCAACCTTTTCAGTGCGCTTCCAGATTGAAGGCCAAAAAGTTGCTGATCGAATACGTGTGACCGTAAAACATGCGCGAGGAAAGCGGGGGCTAAAAACTCCTTAGGGCGCAAAATTGCAACTGACGAGAGGAGGACTACCCCCAAATCTTCTTTGTAGTGAACGACGCGCCCTATGGTTCCGTCTTTCGATAGAAGCACATCTCCGGGGTCAGGCGAACAATTCTGCCTCTTGAGAAGCATCCATTCGCTTTCGGAAATACGCGTGCATGTCGCGAGCTCAACACGTCCTTTCGGAATGTCTTTAGCATTAACGATTGGGGGGCCATCTTCCCTTGGGGTTGGACTGAAATGTGAGCCATCAGTAATCAGCTGACATGCGTCCGAGAGGGTAGCGGTTGGAAAAGCGTCGCTACGCATACCCCAACTCCACCAGAAACGCCTTCAGTTTCGCCGCCGCCTCGTCGCGCTTCGCCTCGATCTGCTTCGCCGTGACGGCGTACTTGCCGTGCAGGTTTTCCAGCGCGGCGATGCAGGCGCGCTGGTCGGCGCGCAGGTAGCCTTCGTAGGTTTGCAGCAGCAGGCGGTGCAGGCGCTCCAGAATCACGCCCTTGGCTTCGTCAGTGCTTATTTTTTCGCGGGCGGCGGCGGCGAGTTCTTCCTGCTTTTTCTCGGTGGCGCGAAGCTCCGCCTTGAGTTGCCGGGCTTCGTCTTCCAGCGACTTGTGGCGGGCGAGGCGTTTTTCGATTGCGTCGGCCTCGGCCAGGTAGGTGGCCAGTTCGCCCTTGTCGCCTTCCTTTTTGGCGAGCTTGGCGCTGGCCCTGGCTTCTTTCAGTTTGGCCTTGAGGGCTTTGACTTCGTCGCCGGGCAGCACCCCGCTGTCGTCGCTGTCTTCGTAGTCCTCTTCATCGGCAGCGGCGAACAGGGCGGCGAGTTCGGCCAGGCGCAAGCGCTTTTGCTCCATCTCGGCCAGCAGCTCGGGGAACTGGCTGGCGAGGATGTCGGCGTCGGGGATCAGTTCCGGCCCCCAGCCGCTGGCGGCGATGGATTTGAGGTCGGCCTTGAGGTCGTCGACATAGCGGGCGAAGGCGCCGCGGATTTGGTGGCTGGTGAGCAGGGTGTTGCCGGCGAAGGCTTGCTCGATGCTGGCGAGCAACGCGCGGCGCAGGGCGTAGACGTTGCCTTTCTGGCCGTTGCTGGGGGCAAGGGCTTCGACCAGCGGCAGGCTGGTTTGCCACCAGGCTTCCAGCGTTTGCAGAAAGGCGGTGTGGGCTGCAGCTACGCCGTGGTCGGTCTTGACCCGTTCGGCGATGGCGCGGCGATCGGTGATTTTGGGGGCGAAGTCGGCGTACACGGAACCTGTTACATCCGTAGGTTGGGTTAGCGCAGCGTAACCCGACATTTTTTCGCAGACAGACAGGCTCGATGCGTCACTCGGGTTGGCTGGGGCTTGTTGGGTTACGCCCTTCGGGCTAACCCAACCTACATTCTCCCCCTCTCCCCCGCCCTCTCCCACGAGGGGAGAGGGGGTTCCTCTTTGGGTGAAGCAGCGCGCGCGCAAGCCGGGGTAGTTGAGCCAGTAGCGGGACAGCGCATCGATTTCCGCCACCGGGACGCCGCCGTGCAAGTGGGCGCGCACGTCGTGCGGCTCGGGTGGCGGGGCGTTGTCGACGTAGCGGCGGATGTTGCAGTTGTAGTCTTCGGCGGCGATTTCTTCCACCGGCACGCGGCGGGCGTAGGCCGGCACATCCGCCCCGCCCTGCGCGAGGCTGCGGTAGACATGGACGATCTTGGAGAGGTCTTCCGGGCGCAGGAAGTTTTGCGCCTTGCCTTCGCGGTATTCGCGGTCGGCGTTGATGAAGATGACATGCGAGCGGCGCTGGCCTTCGACCATCGCGTCCTTCTTGTTCATCACCAGCACGCAGGCGGGGATGCCGGTACCGTAGAACAGCCCGGCGGGCAAGCCGATGACGGCTTCCAGCCAGCCACGTTCGATGAAGTGCTTGCGTGCTTCTTTCTCCTCGCCGCCGCGGAACAGCACGCCGTGCGGCATGACGGTGGCCATCTTGCCGTCGGCCTTGAGCACGGCGAGCATGTGCTGCACGAACATGAGGTCGGCCTTCTTGCCCTTTTCGGGCATCCACACGGCGAAGCGGCCGGGGTATTCGATGTCCTTCTTGATGTAGTTCTGGCTGAAGGGCGGATTGGCGAGCACGCGGTCGAAGCGCATCAGCTCGTTGTTGTCGGCCTTGTGCTGCGGGCGGCGCAGGGTGTCTTCCTGGCGGATGACGGCATGGTCGATGCCGTGCAGCAGCATGTTCATCTTGCAGATGGACCAGGTGGTGCCCATGCTTTCCTGCCCGAACAGCGACAGGTCGCGTGGATCGCCGCCGCATTCGCGGATGTAGTCGCGGGTCTGGATCAGCATACCGCCCGAGCCGACGGTGGGGTCGTAAATGCTCATGCCGGGCTGCGGATCGACGATCTCGACCAGGGTGCGCACCACGTCCGCCGGGGTGTAGAACTCGCCCGCCTTCTTGCCGGCGGAGTCGGCGAAGAACTTGATCAGGTATTCGTAGGCCGCGCCCAGCAGATCTGGGAACTCGAAGTTCTCGTCGCGCAGGGGGATCTTTTCGAAGTTCTGGATGAAGTTGGCGAGCGTGTCGTCGTCGAGCGTGCGGCTCCCGATCTTCTTGTTGAAGTTGATGCCCTTGAGCACGTCCTGCAAGGCGTCGACGTTGGCGTCTTCCAGCGCTTCGAGCGCCTTGTTGAGCGCGGTGCCGACGTTGATCTTGAGGTGGCGGATCGTCGACCAGTGCGCGTCCTGCGGGACAAAGAAGGTGTACTTGTCGGGATTGGCGAGCTGGGTGGCGATGATCGCGTCCGCCATGCCCTTCGCCTTGAGGTCTTTGGCGAGCTGCTCGCGTTCCTGGTCGAACAGGTCGGACAGCCGCTTGAGGAACAGCATGCCGAAGATGTATTCCTTGTACTCCGAGGCGTCCATGTTGCCGCGCAGATCATCGCAGGCGCGGAACAGCAGGCTGGAAAGCTGGCTGAGGGTAAGCTTGGTCATGCAGTCATACCGTGTGAGTGTTGCTGCCAGGCGAGGCTGTGGTGTGCAGCCTGATCATTGCGCTTGGGGATTGGCTTGTTTCGCTAACCAGATTTGCTCGAACTTGCGCTTCTCTCTCACATAGAGATTGCCGCACTCCACCATCACTTCGTGTCGGGTGGCGTTTTCGCATTGCTCGGGTTTTTTGTAGAACCGTTTCCAGGCCGCTTCCTTGAGGCGGGCGGCCTCCTGCTGTGCGGCCTGTCTGTCCATCTGTTGGCGCTTGTAATCCAGTTCCATCTGCTTTTGCCGGGTGCGCTCGCGCTCGACGGCGAGCTGATGCTGCCGCGACCGCTCGGTCTGTGCCTGCAAATTGGCCTGGAATCCGGCCGTAGCCTGCTGCATCACCTGGCCGACCTGATGAATCATGTATTTGGTGTAGAGGATGTTGCCGATATAGACGCCGACAGCCACCACCAACACGCCAATGATGGCTTTGAGCATGGGGTCCATGCCCTTGTTGTTTTGCCGGTTGTAGGTGTTGAAATCATCCATTTGAGCACCTTTGGATTTTTAGTTATCAAATGCAGCCACTGCGCTACCGGACACCTTGTGTTTCAAGGCCTCCCGGTCGCCCTCTTTTTTTTGTTATCTGCCGAATCTTCGCACATCCGGCAGGTAACCGGCACCTGCGCGTCATAGCAACTGCGAAACCTCAAACACGGCATCGATGCCCTGCCCGTTCCAGTTGTATTCGAGATAAGCGGCATGCAGGCAGTTTTTCAATAATGTCGTGCTGAAGGCAGCCAGGCATTCGCCGGAGGGGTGTCGCACCGAGGGGTAAAGAATGCCGCGTACGCCGTCGGACCTGAGTTTTCGACCGATACCCTGGGCATGGCCGTAGTCGTCGGGATCGACGATGCGCGGGTCGGCATGGCTTGCCTCACGCAAATCGGCCACTTCGCCCTTCGCTTTCACTTTGTAGAGCCGCATTTGCAATCGCATGGGGGGCTCGTGGGTGGCCGCCATGAAAAGCGCCGCGTGATACCGGGTTTCGGCGATGGCGGTGTCCTGGTTGCGTGCGCAATAGAATACGCCATACGTGCCGTCACTGAAGCGGCTGCCCTGCGGGTTGAGATGGGTGAAGGCGGCCATGATGCAGGTGCTGCCAGGGCCGAACAGTCGCTCTTCGGGGGGGACCAGGCTGATCTCGCCGACTTCGTCGCGGATGCGGTCGTTGGTCATGGCCTCCAGCGCATAGAGGGCGTCAAAATCCTCCGGGCTGGCCACGCGCTCGAACAGGCCGATTGAAGGAAAGCGACTGGGGATGACGCGGTAGGCCGGGTTCCAGCTCAGGCGCGTGATGGGAGTGGTCAAGCCAACCGCGCCTAGGCCCAACCACCGCGGCGGGCATCCAGATACTGGCGCACGGTCAGCAGGTCGGCGACGTTGCCGCCGAGCATGCGCTCGAGCGCGCTCTTGCCGCCGAACAGGGGGGCGGTATTGGGCTTCTTCACCCAGGCATCGGCCGCTGTCGTCGAAGGCAGCAGCACCTGCAGCGCCTTGTAGACGCCCAACAGGTAAGACAAGCGCTCGAGGGTGTCGCGCTTGAGGTCGACGCTTTCGGGGGCGGATTTCCACTTGAAGAAAGTCGAGCGGCCAGGGGTGCCCAGCAGCACCATCTGCTCTTCGGTGTTGAGCCCCCAGTCGCGCGCGATGTTGAAGAACGCACGCAGGCCTGCGGCGGAAACCTCGCGGCTGGTCGGCTTGTTCTGGGCCTTGACGGCTTGTGCTGTGTTTTTCATTTCAGACTCCATGCCAGTATTGGAATGTACTGATAACGGTAAATTAGTCTATTTATGGACTTTTTGCAATGGAGCGTGAGCCAGATTGAGCGATACGGCTCAAACCCATTCTGAACGTGCATCAACAATTACATGAGCTTGGGATGATCGACACGTCAATGGAATGTGTCGATGAAAATGCATTTCATCGACATATCGTTGGCCTGCCACTTCATTCATGCCCATATTGGGCATGCTCATACCCTAATAGGGTATCCGGCGGGATTCTCGACTGGAAGACCTGCACACCGGCAGAATGACGAACGAAGGCAGTCGCCTTCAGCCAGGTTTGATGCCGCGGCTGGCGTGGACCTTCATCAGCTTGGCCGCATTCAAGAGACCCTCGTCCAGGGTGTAGAGGGTCTTTGCGCCGTTATTGCTGGCGATGGCCAGGTGTAGCGCATCGCCGGCACGAAGCTTGGTAGCGAAGTGCTGGATGTACGCTTTGGCGAGCTCGTAGTCTGCAACGCCTGGCGCCAAAACCTGGAATGACTCGGTCACCATTTCATCGAACTGGGCGATGGCCAGCAGCGCGTCGGACTCCACAAGGCCGCCCATCCTGACTTCGCGGGCGATGAGGCTGACGAACTCGATGCGGGTCCAGTGGCTAACGTACAGCGCCCCCACCGGGAGCTTGGCGACAAAGACCTCGATTTCCGCGCTGGTGGTTTCTTCGAGGATAAGCGGCGCCAGAAAGCTGGTGTCGAAGTACAGCATCAAAGCCCTTCGTCGCGCATCTCGCGCAGAAGCTCGGCGCTGGATTTGCGCCAGCGGGGCATGCGGCTGCGAAATTCGGCGAGGGATTTAACGGCGTGCTTGGGCTTCTCGACCGGCGTGATGCGGGCAATCGGCAGACCACGACGGGTGATGACCACTTCCTCTCCCGCTTCGACCTGATCAAGAAGATGGCTGAGATGGGCTTTGGCTTCTGCTAGCGTAACGGTGCTCATACGTGCCTCCAGTTGGTCATCCTGTTGGTCACATGATAGCCTAACGCCGTTCCGTGGCAAATCCACCAGTCGGCCGTACACGCAGCGCGCGAGACGGCGCATTGCACCCGGTTTTCCCCGCTGGCCGGTTTGGCCGGTCTGCTTCAGGTATGCGGCAGGCGGGCTATGCTGTCCGTTGGATAGCCTTGGAGAACACCATGCAACTGGACAAACTACGCGTTGCAATAACCGGCGGCTTCGGCAGCCTGGGCAAGACCACTGTACAGGCCGCACTCGACGCCGGCGCCCGCGTCGCAGCGATCGGCCGCGGCGACCCGCCGACTGAGGGCATGCTGCGGGCGACATGCATCGGCGGAGTCGACCTGGCCGACGCGCAACAGGCGAAGAAGGCGCTTGCCGCCGCCGCCGAGGCGCTCGGCGGCCTCGACGCGCTGGTCAACATCGCCGGCACGTTCCGCTACGAGACGTTGGCCGGGGGCAGCCTGGATACGTGGGATCTGCTGTACCGGATCAACCTGCGCACCGCGGTGGCGGCCAGTCAGGCCGCACTGGAACACCTGCCAGCAGGGGGGCGCATCATCAACATCGGCGCCGCCTCCGCCCTGAAGGGCGGTGCGGGCGTCGGCGCGTACACCGCGTCCAAGTCCGGCGTGATGCGCTTCACCGAGGCCCTGGCCGAGGAGCTCAAGGATCGCGACATCACTGTCAACGCGCTGCTGCCCAGCATCCTCGACACGCCGCCCAACCGGGCCGACATGCCCAACGCCGACTTCACCCAATGGGTCAAGCCGCAACAGCTCGCCGACGTGATCGTGTTCCTGTTGTCGAAGCATTCCTCGGCGATCACGGGTGCACTGATACCGGTGATGGGGCGCGTCTGACCCGACGGCGAAATCCACAAAAACAAAACCCCGCCTTGGTGAAAAGCGGGGTTTATCAGTCGTCCGAGGCCACCAAAACGGTCTTTTTTAGCCCATGGTGGTCCGCTACGGAGCCGTGTCTGCTCAGATCACGCCCTGCGCCAGCATGGCGTCAGCCACTTTGATGAAGCCGGCCAGGTTGGCGCCGTCGACGTAGTTGATGCTGCCATCTTCGCGCTGCCCATGCTCCATGCAAGCCTGGTGTATGCCCTGCATGATACCGAGCAGGCGGGCGTCCACTTCTTCGCGCGGCCACGACAGGCGCATGGCATTCTGGCTCATCTCCAGGCCCGAGGTAGCCACGCCGCCGGCATTGCTGGCCTTGCTGGGGGCATACAGGATGCGGTGCTTGTCGAAGAGGCGGGCGGCATCGGCGGTCGCGGGCATGTTGGCGCCCTCGGCCACGGCAACCAGACCGTTCTTGATCAGAATTGCCGCATCGTCGCCGTTGAGTTCGTTCTGGGTGGCGCAAGGCAGCGCCACCTCCATCGGGACACTCCAGGGGCGCATGCCGGCATGGAATTCGGCGCCGACGTGCGTCGCGTACTCGCCGACGCGGCCGTGGAGGTGGTTCTTGACCTCCATCAATTCGGCGAGCTTGTCCGGGGTGAAGCCGGCGTCGTCCACCACGGTGCCGCTCGAGTCCGATACCGTGACGACCTTCGCGCCCAGGGCCATGGCTTTTTCAATCACGAACTGCGCCACGTTGCCCGCGCCGGAGACGCCGACCCGCAGATTCTCGATCGAACGACCGGCATGCTTGAGCATTTCGTCGGCGAAGTAGACCGCGCCGTACCCCGTGGCTTCCGGGCGAACGAGCGAGCCGCCGTAGCTCAGGCCCTTGCCGGTGAAGACGCAATCGGCGCGGTTGGTCAGTTTCTTCACCATGCCGGCCATGAAACCGACCTCGCGCGCGCCAACACCGATGTCACCGGCCGGCACGTCAGTCTGGGAACCGATGTGGCGATACAGCTCGGTGATGAAGGCCTGGCAAAAACGCATCACCTCGCCGGGGCTCTTGCCTTTGGGGTCGAAATCCGCACCGCCCTTGCCGCCGCCCATGGGCAGCGTGGTCAAGGCGTTCTTCAGGGTCTGTTCGAAGGCCAGGAATTTGAGGATGGACAGGTTGACCGAGGGGGGAAAGCGCAGCCCGCCCTTGTAGGGGCCGATGGCCATGCTGTGCAGGATGCGGTAGCCGCGGTTGACCTGGACTTCGCCGTGGTCGTCGACCCATGAGACCCGGAAGATGAGGATCCGCTCCGGTTCGATCAAGCGGTCCAGCAGGCCGTGCGCGGCGTACTTGGGGTGCTGGGACACGAACGCCACAGGCCTTCGATGACTTCGGCAACGGCCTGCAGATACTCCGGTTGCACGGGGTTGCGCTCGGTGGCGCGGCGGATGAATTCGTCCGGATGCTGATATTTCATGTTGCGTTGATTCTGTGATTTGGAAAGGGAAAAGCGAGGCTGTATCACCCCTTGCCGGGCGGAGAGCAGCCGCTGCGCACACTGCGCCGCGAGGGAGGCTGGCGGGTGGTTTCAGGGGCGGCTTGCGTCCTGGACGATGCGAACACGATATTCGAAGAAAATGTATCTAACTTTAGACCTGATTTCCAGGGGCTGGCGTGAGTGCCTGACGATCACCAATGGGAAATTTGATGCCGGGCTTGGCGCCAAAAGGGGGCGCGTGGCCCGTGGCAAACCCTCAACGGCCTTTGCCTACGGCGCCTCCAAACAGGCTGAAATTCAGGACCACACTCGCCGCACCGACTTGCGGATCCACTTCCAGTTTTTTTGTTGCATAGACGGTCATGGTCTGGTTTTCTTCGTCGTAGATGGCCATCGGTACACAGCCGGCATCCATGACCTGTTGCGTTATTTTCCTGACTTCCTGGTGCAAGGCTTCGTCATTTTCCGGCATGGCCAATTCTTTCTTGTCCAGCAAGCCCATGTGCAGGAAATCCGGTATGCAATTTTTGAGCTTGACTGCGGCGATGGCCGTTATGCAGCGTTTGGCGCCCCATTCTTCCGGCGTGTCGTAGTAGTGAAAAACTGCATGGGCAAATTTTGTTGCGTCAGCTTCTTCCGGACAGCTTATATAGAAAATGTGCTGCATCTTTTCCGTTGAAAAACCCACTTCATAGGTTTTACTGTTCTGTTCCGTTGTCATTGCGCTCTACCTTTAGCCGTTCGTTGAAATACCCGAACATTTTGATGCTGCTTTCCTGAATCCGCAAAAAAAACCACGGCCACATGCTCATTCGTGCCGCAAGGCGTCGATCGGATTGAGGCCGGCCGCGCGGCGCGCCGGGAAGAAACCAAAGATGACGCCGATGGCTGCCGAGAACATGAAAGACAACAGGTTGATGGTCGGGTCGAACAGGTAGGGGATGCCCATCAGGCTGGACAGGGCGATGGACGCGCCGGTGGCCAGGGCAATGCCGGTCAGCCCGCCCAGGCTGGACAGCATGACGGCTTCGATCAGGAACTGCAGCAACACTTCGCGTTCCAGCGCGCCGATGGCCAGGCGCAGGCCGATCTCGCGCGTGCGCTCGGTCACGCTGACCAGCATGATGTTCATGATGCCGATGCCGCCCACCAGCAGGCTCACTGCGGCCACGGCACCGAGCAGCGTCGTCATTACCTTGGTGGTGCCCGAGAGCGTGTCGGCCAGCTGCTTGGTGTCGAGCACGTTGAAGTTGTCCTCGTCGGTGTCGGCCAGGTTTCGGCGCTCGCGCAGCAGCTGCGTCAGGCTGGCCTTGACGCGCGTGCTGTCGCTGCCGTCGGCCATGGAAACGAGCAAGTCGTTGACCTGGGTGTTGCCGGTGATGCGGCGCTGCAGCGTCTTGATCGGCACGAGGACCAGGTCGTCCTGGTCGTTGCCGAACGATCCCGGACCCTTGGCACCGAGCACGCCGATGACCTCGCAGCTGATCTGCTTGACGCGCAGCGACTCGCCCAGCGCCGGGCTGCTGCCGAAGAGCTCGCGCCGCACGGTCTCGCCGATCATGCAGACTGACGCGCCGGCGCGCAGCTCGGCGTCGGAGAACTCGCGGCCCTGGGCCAGGGTCCAGTTGCCGATGGTGAGCCACGCGTTCGTGCTGCCCGTGATGATGCTGGCCCAGTTGCGGCCGTTGGCCACCAGCGTGCCGCCAGTACGCGATTGCGGTGCGGCAGCCGCGACGCCACCGATCTGGGTGGCGATCGCCTCGGCGTCGCCCTCCTTGAACAGGGGCGCGATGGAACTGCCGCTGCCCGGCCCCATGCGCTGGCCCGGGCGAATCTGCAACAGGTTGGTGCCCAAGCCTGAAATCTGGTTCTGTACCGCCAGGGTGGCGCCATTACCCACCGTGACCATGGTGATGACGGCGCTGACGCCGATCACGATGCCCAGGATGGTGAGGAAGGAACGCATCAGGTTGCGCCGGATCGAGCGCAAGGCGAGCAGGAGGGTGTTGAGCCACATGGTCAGCCTGCGCCCATGGCCGTGGCAACGTGTCCCGCCTGGAGCCCGACCGGGTCCGGGTTGCGCTCGTCGCTGGACACCACGCCGTCGACGAAGTGCACGATGCGCCGCGCGTAGGCAGCCATCTCGGCCTCGTGCGTGACCATCAGCACGGTGATGCCCTGGTCGGCGTTCAGGCGCCACAGCAGGTCCATGATTTCCTTGCTGCGGGCGGTGTCGAGGTTGCCGGTGGGCTCATCCGCCAACAGCACGGCCGGCTCGGTGACGATGGCGCGTGCGATCGCCACGCGCTGCTGCTGGCCGCCCGAGAGCTCGCTTGGTGTGTGGTGTCCCCAGCCCTTGAGGCCAACCTGTTCGAGCGCGCGCGCGGCCATCGCATGGCGCATCGCGGAGGGCTCGCCGCGGTAGATCAGCGGCAGCTCGACGTTTTCCTGCGCCGACGTGCGCGCCAGCAGGTTGAACCCCTGGAACACGAAGCCCAGGTAGCGCCGACGCAAGCGGGCGCGCTCGTCACGGCTGAGCGATTGCACCTGCACGCCCTCGAACTCGTAGGTGCCGGTGGTGGGGGTGTCCAGGCAGCCCAGCATGTTCATGGCAGTGGACTTGCCCGAACCGCTGGGGCCCATGATGGCTACGAAGTCACCCTTCTCGATGTCAAGATTCACGCCTTTTAGCGCCTGGAACGCCGTGCCACCCGTGCCGTAGACCTTGGTGATGCCGCGCAGTCGGATCAGCGGCGCGGGTCCCGATTGCTCCGTGGGGGGAACGGCCGCCGGACTCATGACGCGGCGCCCGCGCTGCGCTGGTCGGTGATGACGGCCATGCCGGGTTCGAGCTTGTCGCCGCTGACCTCGGTCATGCGGCCGTCGCTGATACCTGTCTGCACCTGCATGGCCACCGGCTGGCCTTGCTGCAGCACCCAGATCTGGCGCGTGCCCGGGGCCTTGCTCTCGTCGCCGGCCACTTTGGTGCTGCTGCTGCGCGGCGGGCGCGGCATCATCTTGGACAGGATGCTGCTGCTCCCGGAGGACTTGCTCGCCACGGCTGCTGCGGTGGGCGAGAAGCGCAACGCCGTGTTGGGCACCAGCAGCACGCCATCGCGCTCGGTGGCAATGATGGTAGCCACGGCCGTCATCCCGGGGCGCAGGCTGAGGTCGCTGTTGTCGACGTCGAGCGTGGCCACGTAGGTCACCACGTTGTTGGTGGTGGTCGAGCCATAGGCCACGCGGCGGGTCGTGGCCGGGAAGCTGCGCGAGGGATAGGCGCTGACGGTGAAGCTGGCTTTCTGCCCCACCTTCACGGCGCCCACGTCGGCCTCGTCCACGCTGGCTTCGAGCTGCAGCTGGGCCAGGTTCTCGGCCACGGCGAACAGGGTGACGGCCTGCAGCGAGGCGGCCACCGCGTTGCCCGGGTCCACCGAGCGGCTGAGCACCACGCCGTCGATGGGCGAGCGGATCGAGGCTTTGGAGAGATTGGTTTCATCCGTCGAGAGCGTGGCCTGGGCCACGCCCACGTTGGCGGCAGCGCTCGATTCGGTGGCCACGGCGCGGGCCAGGGCGGCGCGTGCGCTGTCGAGCTCGGTGGCCGAAGGCACCTTGCCGCCCGAGAGCTTGAAGACTTCCTCCAGGCGCGCAAGGCTGGCTCGGGATTCGGTGACGGTGGCCTTGCTCTGCGCGAGTTGGGCCTGGGCGGCGGCGACCGACGCGTGCGAGCGGGTCACCTGGTCGCTGAACTTCGAAGTGTCCAGCTCCACCATCACCTGGCCAGCCTTGACGCGGTCGTTCACGTCTACCAGCACGCGCTTGACCGTGCCCGACAGTTCGCTGCCGATGTTGACCGAGCGCGTGGGCTGCAACGTGCCGTTGGCCGACACGCTGAGCGTGATACTTCCCTTGCGCAGTTCGGTGGTCACGTAGGCGGGCGCGGCCTTGCCGGCGTTTTGCGCCTGCCAGTAATAGACAGCGCCGGCCACGATCAGCAGGGCGACGAGACCGGACCATAACGAGCCGCGCTGCCACCAGCGCGGCGGATGGTCTTCGCCCAGTAGGGTCTGCAGGTCGGCGGGGGGGGCGGTGTTCTTGTCGTTCATGGCGTGTCGGTGTGTTGTGTGGTGGTGATGGGGGCGCCGGATGCGCTGTCGGGCGCCCAGCCGCCGCCCAGCGCCTTGTACAAACGGATGAGCGCCAGCACATCGTCGCCGCGGGTGCTGGCAAGGCTGTCTTCGATGGACAGCACGCTGCGTTCGGTGTCGAGCACCGACTGGAAGTCGATGAGGCCCGAACTATAGCGCTGCTGCGCCATCTGTACCGCGTTACGCGCTGCCTCGGCGGCACGCGTCAGGGCCTGCTCGCGTTCGCGGTTGCGGACAAGCGAGACCAGCGCGTCTTCCACATCCTGCAGCGCGGTGAGGATAGCCTGCTCGTACGCCACCTGCGCCTGCTCGCGCACCGCATCCTGGATCTCCACCTGGGCGCGCAGGCGTCCGGCGTTGAAGATGGGACCGGTGATCCCTGCGAACAGCGATGAAGTAGCGGCGCCGCTGTTGCCGAGCGCATCGATGGTCAGCGCCTCGAGGCCGATCGAGCCGGAGAGATCGAATGACGGGTAGCGCGCCGCCGCGGCCACGCCCACGCGGGCGGTTTCCGCCGCCAGCCTGCGCTCGGCCGCGCGCACATCGGGGCGCTGGCGCAGGGTGTCGGCTGGAATGCCGACGGCGATCCGCTCGGGTATGGCCGGCAGGCCATTGACCGCGGTGAGGCGCCCGTGCAGCGTGCCCGGCGCACGCCCCAGCAGGATGTCGAGACCATGCTCGGATTCGGCAAGGCTGATTTCAAGTGCGGGGATCAGCGCCCGGGTCTGCTCGCGGTTGCTACGCGCCTGCTCGACGTCCTGGCTGCTGACCAGTCCGGCCTGCGCACGCCAGTCGGTGAGCTGCAGCGTCTCCGACTGGCTGGCGAGGTTGCTGCGGGCGATGTCGAGACGGTTCTGCAGGACACGCACATCGACGTAGCTCAGCGCCACCTCTGCCACCAGCGACACCCGTGTGTTTTCCAGGCTTGCCTCGGTCGATGCGAGGTCGGCTTCGGCGGCCTCGACGCTACGGCGCACGCCGCCAAACACATCGAGCTCCCAGCTGGCGTCGAAGCTGGTGCTGAAGAAATTGCGCGTGGCGCCGCTGCCCGCCTCCTCGCTCGACCGGCTGCGGCTGGCGCTGCCCGATGCGGTCACGCTGGGATATTGCCCGGCAGCGGCTACCGTGCGATATGCACGGGCCTCGCGCAATTTCGCCTGCGCGCTGCGCAGGTCGGGGCTGGCCTGCAGGGCTTCATCGATCAACCGGGACAGCAGCGGATCATTCAGGCTTTGCCACCACTGGCCAAGGTCTCCGGACGCCGCGGCATGCATCGCCGGCTGGGCTGCCGGATCAAGCCCGGCCCAGCCTGCGGGCACCTCGGTCGTCGGCGGCACATAATCCGGACCGACCGCGACGCACCCCGAGAGGCCGAGTCCGGCGAGCATAAGCAGCAATTGTGCGTGTTGAGATATTTTCATTTACATGCGCTTCAAAATAACGGGAACCGCTTGTTCACTCTGCCGGCAAGACGCCCTGAACCAGCGCATGGCCGATGAATTGACGCTCGCCCTGGCCGTAAGTTTCCGGGAATCCGGGAATCATACTGGGCGGCCAGGCTTATTGTGATCTTCGGCAAAGCAACATAATCGATTTACGCCCCGGGCGGAGCCGGTCATGTCATTTCGGATCGGTAAACAGCAATCCAAGTATTTGCACCTGCCGGCGTAGATCCGGGCCGGCCAGCTCACTCAGGCTTTGCTCGCCGGACACGGGCTGAAGGCCGGCCTCGGTCAGGCGCTCCCGCAGCGCTTCGGGGCGGAGTTGCGCAACTTCGGCCAGGGTCGCCAGCGGCGCTGCCGACAGGGCGCGAATGAGCGGTGCAAACGGCGGCTCGCTGTTTGCCCCGCCGATTCGCGCTGGATGGTCATCGTCAAATCCTTGGAAAGACACGTTGAAAGATACGTTGACGGGAATGCTATGGGAAAATTATCTTTCCAGCAAGATAAGTTACACTTGGTTACAATCCATGCGAATTTCCAGAAGGCTTTTTCATCGTTATTTATTGGCATTGGCCGGCGCCGTAGGGTGCACTTTGTGCACCGATTGACACACCGAAGGTGCACGGAGTGCACCCTACCCAAAACATCTCGCTCTAATGAACAATCCGGGTTTATTGGTATTGGTCAGCGCCGTGGGAGCGGCTTTAGCCGCATCTACAAGAGCTGGCCACTACCAACAAATAACGATGAAAGAGCCTTCCAGAAGGTCAAGACATGACGCTCTCCAAGAAAATGCCACGCCACAAATGGTCGGAAAGCCACGCCCCGGAGGCGATGCCCTTGATGCTGCATCTGCACCGGGCACAGGGGCTGGCCTTCGCTCGGGCGCGCGCGCTATGGGCTCGTCATGATTTGACGCCAGCGGAATTCGACGTTCTGGCGACGCTGCGCAATGCGCCGCCCCCCCATGAGCTGACGCCGTCGCAGTTGCAGGATTCGGTCATGATCACGTCAGGCGGATTGACCAAGGTCATGCAGCAACTCGAAGCCAGGAATCTGGCAACCCGGTCGCGGCGACAGCTGGATCTGCGCATCAAGCCCATCAAGCTCACACACTCCGGAAAACGACTGGTGGAGCGCGCGATGGCCGAACTGGCGGAAACGTCCGGCGCCTGGGTGCGGGGTGTTCTGGACGCCAAGGAGATTGGCATGCTGACGAAGCTGCTGGGGAAGCTCGCCGAGGCGGGCGACGCTTCGACAGCATGAAGCGGGCACGGACCAAAACGAAGCAGGCATAATCGGGACTTATGCAGCACCCGATTTCCCCAGTGCAACGTCAAAACGACAGGATGCGAACACACATTGCCCGACCTCCCCACTGAAGCCGAAACCTTCATCGCCGAGCTTGATGCTGCGGTCGAGGCGCATATGGAGTGGACCCACCGGATTCTCCGCTGCGCCGTGCTGCGCACGGCGCCCGACAAGGATGTGCTCGACCCGCTGGCGCATAACCTTTGCCGTTTCGGCGTCTGGTTCATGGCGAACCATGGCTATTTCGAGGCACTGGATGCGCCGGCCACACTGCGCGTGGAAGCGGCGCACCGGACCATGCATGACGCCATTCGATCCATTTGTGCCCGTGTCATGAGCGGGCAGCCGGGGCGCAACACCGACCTGGAGGCTTTCGAGCAGTCGCAGTCCGAGCTGATCGGCCTGCTGGCCAACTTCAAGACCCTGATCCTCTTCAGCGCGGTACGAAGCGATCCGCTGACCGGGCTGCCCCTGCGCTACGGTATCGAAAACGATTTCGCCCTGTACCAGAAGGAGGCTCGGCGCAACCGCACCCAGCTGTATGTCGTGATGATCGATGTGGATTGTTTCAAGCGGGTCAACGATACCTATGGGCATCCCGTGGGCGACAAGGTTTTATGTCATCTGGTCGGCACCCTGAAAGGCAGCCTGCGAAGCAATGAGCCGCTGTATCGATTTGGCGGGGAAGAATTTCTCTGGCTGCTGCAATGCAAATCGGCCGACGAGGCCGAACAATCGGCGCGCCGGGTTCTGACCACGATCGGCACGACCCCGGTGCCGATCACCGACAACAAGTCCCTGACGCTAACCGTCACCCTCGGCCTGGCCCGGGTCCACGAGTCGGAGAACCTGGCCAGCGCCATCAGTCGTGCCGATCTTGCACTTTACGAAGGCAAAAAAGGCGGGCGCAACTGTTTCGTCATCGCCCCGTCCTGATGGGGTTTGCGGATGTCCGGGGTGCCCGACTCGGCCCGGATCAGCGCCTGCCCCAGCCGCACGCCGCTTCCCCACGCCCGCTCGACCCCCATGCCGGCTATACCGTCACCAATCAGGCTTCTTCAGCCTGCAGGGTAAAGCGATATGCCGCGCGGCGGCCGCGATCGGCCCGGATTCCGCGCAGCACCCACAGGCCGGCGACGAACCAGACGCCGGTGATCAGCAGCGCCTGGCGATGGTTGCCGGCGGTCAGCCAGCTGGCGACGCCATAGGTCAGCGGCCCGACGATCGAGGCGCACTTCACCGCCAGCCCCCACAGGCCGAAAAACTCGGCCTGGTGCGCGGGCGGCGCCAGCAGGCCGACCATCGCCCGCCCCGCCGATTGCGACGCGCCCATGCACAGCCCGGCGATGTTCGCCGCCAGCCAGAACAGTCCCTCGCCCGGCGCGGCCCAGGCGGTCAGCACCATTACGATCCAGCCGGAAAGCGTCAGGGCGATCGCCCGCACATGGCCGATGCGATCCTGCACATAGCCGAAGGCAAATGCACCGATGGCGGCGGTGATGTTGACTACCAGCACCAGCAGAATGGTCCGCTGCGTATCGAAGTGAAACACCTGGCTGGCATAGATCGCCGCCAGCGTGATGACCGCCTGGATCCCCGCCTGGTACAGCACGGTACAGAGAAGAAAGCGCCTGAGATCGGGCAACTGGCGCAGATGGCCGAGGGTGTAGCGCACCTGCTGCCAGGCGCTGCGCGGCGCGTGGACAGGCTGCGGGACGGCACGCTCGCGCAGCATCAAGAGCGTGGGCAGGCTCGCCAGCGCAAAGATCGCGGCGGTGATCAGCATCGCCACCGGGACGAAATCGGCCGCGCCCTGCCCGTGCCCCTGCGCCCAACCGATGTACGCCAGGCTTGCGCCGAGCGACACCAGCCCGCCAACGTAGCCCAATGACCAGCCCCAGCCCGAGACCCGACCGAGCGCGCGCGGCCGCGCCAGTTCGGGCAGGAACGCAGCGATGAGATTTTCGCCGGTACCGAAAAAATAATTGGACAGCACCAGCGCCGCGGTCGCCAGCCCCAGCGCACCCGGCGCCGCGAAATACAGCGCCGCGGTAAACCCGACGCAGCCGAGCGTAGTCAGCCACAGCAGCTTTTTCTTGCTGGCGTGAGCGTCGGCCCAGGCGCCGACCAGCGGCGCGGTCAGCATGATCAGCGCATAGGAAACAGACAGCGCGAGGGTCCAGGCGAACGTCGCCCACGGCGCATTGCCGGCAACGACGGCAACAAAGTACGCGCCGAACACCGCGGTGATGACGACCGTGGTGTAGCCCGAATTGGCGAAGTCGTACATCGCCCAGGCCCACACCTCGCGACGCCGCACACCGGGTTGAAGCAAGACATTCATTTATCGAGTGGTATCCGGAATTGGGTATTGAAAATCGAGGCCGCAGGCTTCATGGCACTGTAGGGACCACGCTTTCTTCGTATCAGGCCGATGGAGAGACCTTGGGCGAAGGAACGAGCAATACGGGCGCTTGAGATAGCCGGGCCATTTGCTCCGCCACGCTGCCAAGCACAAGATGCTGGAAACCGCGACGGCCGTGGGTCCCCAGCACCACCAGGTCTGCGCCCCAGTGCGAGGCCTCTTCGGCAATCGCTTCCGCAACGCGCTGCAAAGGCGTTTCGGTTTCGATCAGGCCGGATTCTGCCTCGAACCCGGCCTGCCGGACGGCATCGCGAGCAGCCGCGATGATTTTTTCTCCCGCGCCACGCCGCGCCGCACTCAGCGCCCCGGTATCGATTGCAAATTCCGGGCCGATCGGTAGCCAGCTCATGTCGACGACATGAACCATGCGCACGCTGGCCGACAGCTTTTTGGCCAGTTCGATCGCCTGCTGCAGTGCATGCTTGGACGTTTCGCTGCCATCCACTGCCACCAGTATTCTCGAATACATGTCATTTCTCCTTGTTACATCAGCAAAGCGCGCAACGCATCGACAAAGTGCTGGTTATCTTCGGGCAGCGCCGTGGTGATGCGCATGAAACCCGGGGCGAGCGCCGCATCGTTCAATCTAGCAGCCTGTCAAACTTGAAGAATCGAAGCGGAAATTCGGCTGGGCCGAGGACAGATTTTGACGGTTTTGAAGGGTAATAGTCGTTCTATTGCCCGAAAAAACGGCGAAATATGGACCGGCCAGGCGGATTTGCAGCCGATTTACTTCAAGTCCGACAGGCTGCCAGGCTAGAAACCGCAGTTGGACGCGCCCAATGGTGCGTCTGATCGGATGCCTGCCGCGAAGCAACAACGCCGCGGGCCAAGGCCCGCAAGGCGGCACGAGAGCGGAATCGTTGCAGAAAAGTCTGCTTCATTTGTCCTCCTCCTCCTCGGCCTGCTGCTGCAGCGCCCACATGTGGGCGTACACGCCGTCCTTCGCCAGCAGTTCGGGATGGCGGCCGCGTTCGACGATGCGGCCGTTTTCCATCACCAGGATCTCGTCGGCTTCGTCCACGGTCGACAGACGGTGGGCGATGATGAGGGTGGTGCGGTCGCGGGCGATTTCCAGCAGCTCGGCCTGGATCGCTTTTTCGGTCCGGGTGTCGAGTGCTGAAGTGGCCTCGTCCAGTATCAGGATCACCGGGTTTTTCAGCAGGGTGCGCGCGATGGCCACGCGCTGTTTCTCGCCACCCGAGAGTTTGAGTCCGCGCTCGCCCACCACGCTATCCCAGCCCTGCGGCAGGCTTTCGATGAAGTCCAGGATGTGCGCGGCACGGGCAGCTTCGATCACCTCGTCGCGGCCGGCGCCGGGGCGGCCGTAGGCGATGTTGTAGTAGATGCTGTCGTTGAACAGCACGGTGTCCTGCGGCACCACACCGATGGCGGCGCGCAGGCTGTCCTGCGTGACCTGGCGGATGTCCTGGCCGTCGATGGCGATGCTGCCGGCGCCGACGTCGTAGAAGCGGAACAGCAGGCGGGCCAGGGTCGACTTGCCGGCGCCGCTCGACCCCACCACCGCCAGCGTCTTGCCGGCCGGGATGGTGAAGTCGACATCGTTCAGAATCGGACGGTCGGGGTTGTAGGAAAAGCTCACGTGCTCGAATTTCACCGTGCCGGTGGTCACCTCGAGCGCGCGCGCATCCTTCGCATCTGCGACCTCGCGCGGCCGTTTCAGCAGGGCAAACATGCGTTCGACGTCGGTGATCGACTCCTTGATCTGGCGGTACATCACGCCGAGAAAATTCAGCGGCTGGAACATCTGCAGCAGGAAGGCGTTGACCATCACCAGATCGCCCAGGGTCAGCGAGCCATCGACCACGCCGGCGGCGGCGCGCAGCACCATCAGGGTGACGCCGATGGCGATGACGCCAGCCTGGGCGGCATTGAGCATCCCCAGCGAACGCTGCGATTTCAGCGCCATCCGCTCCCACTCGACGAGGCTGTTGTCATAGCGCTCGGCTTCGTATTTCTCATTGCCGAAATATTTGACCGTCTCGTAGTTCAGGAGGCTGTCGATGGCGCGGCCATAGGCTTCGGAATCGAGCGTGTTGGCGCGGCGCACGAACTGGGTGCGCCATTCGGTGATGGTGATGGTGAAGCCGATGTAGGCAGCCAGGGTGATCAGCGTGATCAGCCCGAACACCCAGTCGAGCTTGACGAACAGAATGCCCGCAACCATCAGGATTTCCAGAATGGTCGGCGTGATGCGAAACAGCAAAAAACCGACCAGGCTAGACACCGCTCTGGCGCCGCGCTCGATGTCGCGGGTGATGCCGCCGGTATGGCGCTCCAGATGGAAACGCAGCGACAGCGCGTGCAGATGCTGCAACACTGCCATGCTGATGCGCCGCATCGCGCGTTGCGTGACCTTGGCGAAGATCACGTCGCGCAGGTCGGAAAAAGTGGCGCTGGCAAAACGCAACAGGCCGTAGCCGAGAATAAGCGCCAGCGGCAGCACCAGTTCCGGGCGCGGCCGGTCGAGCGCATCGATGATTTCCTTCAGCACCAGCGGCACCGCCACCGAGGCCAGCTTGGCACCGACCAGCAGTGCCAGCGACAGCAGCACACGGCCGCGGAATTCCCACAGGTAAGGAAACAGATGGCTGATGGAGCGCAGGCTGGGTTCGCCGGGCGGCGGTGGCGCGGAGTGGGAATGAACGGCGTGGGGCATCAGGTCGGTTAGAATCGCGGCTTGTTTTCCTGATTTTACGTCCATGCGCAGCAGATCCAGGCGCGGACGACTGAACGGCATGAAGCTCTACGGCATTCCCAACTGCACCACGGTGAAGAAAGCGCGCGCCTGGCTCGCCGGGCACACGCTTGAAGTCGCCTTCCACGACTTCAAAAAACAGGGCGTCGACGCCGCGTGGCTGCGCAAGGTCGCGGCGCAAACCGGCTGGCAGGCGCTGCTCAACACGCGCGGCACCACCTGGCGCAAGCTGCCGGATGCGGAAAAGGCCGCCGTCACCGACGAAGCCAGCGCGATTGCATTCATGATTTCGCAGCCCAGCGTGATCAAACGGCCGGTGCTGGAGCGCGACGGCCGTTATCATCTCGGCTTTACCGAAGACCATTATCAAGCCATTTTTGGAGTATGACCCGACATGGCCAATAAAACGCCAGAGGACGCAACCCTCGCCAAAGAGACCTTAGCGCTGGCAATCGAGCTGCTCAAGCGCCGCTCGCTAACGCCCGACGATGCCGGTTGCCAGAATCTGATCGCCGCGCGCCTGCAAAAGCTCGGTTTTCACATCGAGCGCCATCGTCACAACGACGTCGACAACCTGTGGGCGCGCAAGGGCACGGCTTCCCCGGCGGTCTGTTTCGCCGGCCACACCGACGTGGTGTCGACTGGCCCGCTCGACCAGTGGCTGTCCGATCCGTTCGAACCGACCCTGCGCGACGGCCAGCTCTATGCGCGCGGCGCCGCCGACATGAAGACCTCGAATGCGGCCTTCATCACTGCCACCGAACACTTCATCGCCGCGCATCCCGATCATCCCGGTTCGATCGCGTTTCTCATCACCTCGGATGAGGAAGGCCCCGCCACCGACGGCACGGTGAAAGTGGTGGAAACCCTGAAGGCGCGCGGCGAGACACTCGACTACTGCATCGTCGGCGAACCCACCAGCGCCGCCGAATTCGGCGATGCCATCAAGAACGGGCGGCGCGGTTCGCTGTCCGGCACCTTACGCGTCAAGGGCGTGCAGGGCCATATCGCCTATCCGCATCTGGCCAAAAACCCGATTCACCTCGCTGCGCCGGCGATTGCCGAGCTCGCCGATACCATGTGGGACGAGGGCAACACCCACTTCCCGCCCACCACCTGGCAGATATCCAATATCCATGGCGGCACCGGCGCCAGCAACGTCATTCCCGACATGGTCGAGATCCAGTTCAACTTCCGTTTTTCCACCGCCAGCACCGCGGAAGGCCTGATGGACGCGATGAACGAAATCCTCGACAGTCACAGCCTCGATTACGAAATCGACTGGCACCTCTCGGGCAAGCCCTTCCTCACCCCGCGCGGCCCTCTGTGCGATACGCTTTCCGAAGCGATCCGCGAAGTCACCGGCCTCACCCCCGAGCTGTCGACCTCCGGCGGCACCTCGGACGGTCGCTTCATCGCCGACATCTGCCGCGAGGTGGTCGAATTCGGCCCGCTCAACACCAGCATCCACAAGATCAACGAACACATCGCGGTGGAGAACATCGGACAGCTGGCGGCGATTTACCGGAAGACGCTGGAAAAGCTGCTGGGCTGAAATCCGACAAATGGTTTTTTTAGGCTCTTTCACCGTTATTTGTTGGTGTTGGCCAGTCCCGTGGAAGCGGCTTCAGCCGCGATGCGCCGCAAGGAGCAAATGCTCGCCAGGGTCTTGCCGCGCCACCTTTGCGGGCTACCGCCCGCATCGCGGCTGAAGCCGCTCCCACGGGGCCGCCTTCGGGGTGCCGCAGGGTGGAGGCTTGATCAGAGGGGGCAAGACATGACTTCAACAGCCAACAGTGACATAGCCTTAGTGAAACTCGACGCCAGCTTTAGTTTAATGCTGGTTTTCCTTCGCGTATTTTCGCGTCCTTCGCGGATCGATTTTTAGAAAATTTCAATGAAACATTTCGACGACACCGAATCTCTCATCACCGTCCGCGACTGGCTTCGTTTCGCGGTGTCGCGCTTCAACGAGTCCAAGCTGTTTTTCGGCCACGGTTCGGACAACGCCTTCGACGAGGCCGCTTATCTGATCCTGCATACCCTGCATCTACCGCTCGACCGGCTGGAGCCCTTCCTCGACGCCAGCCTGACGCATGGCGAATCGGAGGAGGTTCAGGCGGTGATCGAGCGCCGGGTGCGTGAGCGCCTGCCGGCGGCGTATCTCACGCACGAAGCCTGGCTGGGGGAACACCGGTTCTATGTCGACGAGCGCGTGATCGTGCCGCGCTCCTTCATCGCCGAACTGCTGCACGGGCAGCTGGCGCCGTGGATCGAGAAGCCGGATGAAGTGAGCAGCGTACTCGACCTGTACAGCGGCTCGGGCTGCCTCGCCATCCTGGCTGCGCTGGCCTTCCCCAATTCCCGCATCGATGCAGTCGATTTATCCAGGGATGCGCTGGCTGTCGCCACGCGCAACGTCGCCGATTACGAGCTCGCGGGCCACATCACACTGATCGAGTCCGATCTGTTCGCAGCGCTGGAGGGGCGAACCTACGACGTCATCCTCAGCAATCCCCCCTACGTGAACGCCGCATCGGTCGCCGCACTGCCGCCGGAGTACCAGGCAGAACCGGCGCTGGGTTCGGGTGAGGACGGCCTGGACGCCACGCGGCAGATTCTGGCCCAGGCCAAGGCCCACCTCAATCCCGGTGGCCTGCTGCTGGTCGAAATCGGCCATAACCGCGATGTGCTGAAAGCCGCCTATCCCACGCTGCCCTTCACCTGGATCGATACCGAGAACGGTGACCAGTTCGTGTTCATACTACGGCGGGAAGACCTGCCCGACCGCCAGGCCCCTATCAGCCCGCCTGCTTGAATTCGCTGCCTCTGGCCGCAGATGGCGTAGTGTGGGCTCCGTTCATTGTTCGATCAGGCCCGACAACGTTGCTTGCAGATTGGACTGCGGGCTGTGTAATTCAATCGTTATCAGATTGGGGACGTCATGGCGCAATGGGTACAAGGTCGAGTCGTCGGCAAGACTGTGTGGACAGAGCGGCTCGTTTCGCTGCAGGTCGATGCCGAAATCGCACCGTTCAAAGCCGGTCAGTTCCTCAAGCTCGGGCTGGAGATTGGCGCCGAAACCTTCGGTCGACCCTATTCCCTCGTTAATGCACCGGGTGAACACCCGCTCGAATTCTGTTTTTCCATCGTCCCGGACGGCCCATTAAGCGGGCAACTGGCCGCCCTGAACGCGGGAGACCCTGTGCTTGTCGCACCGCACGCCAGCGGTTTTCTGGTCCTGGACGAGATAACAAGCGGCCGTGACCTCTGGCTACTCGCCACCGGCACCGGCATCGGCCCATTCCTGTCCATTCTGAAAACAGAAGCACCCTGGCGGCGCTTCGAACGAATTGTTCTGGTGCAGGCAGCGCGCCTGACGAGTGAGCTCATGTATCGGGACACGATCGATGAATTCACGAAATCGTATGCGAACCAGTTTAGCTTTGTCCCGCTCGTCAGTCGGGAATCCACCGAATTCGCTCTCCCCGGCCACATTCCCGACGCGATCGAAAATGGACGTCTGGAAGCCCGCGCCGGCACCGAACTCAGCGCCGCTCACAGCCAGATCATGCTGTGCGGCAACCCGCAGATGCTGAAAGAGGTGCAGCACGTGCTGAGCGGGCGCGGCCTTAAGAGAAATCGCCGCAGCGATCCCGGAAACATCAGCGTCGAGAGTTACTGGTAAGCGGAATACGACTGCGTGGCCTAGTGTTGCGAACCGGAAATAGCGGAACAAATGAAATAGATGGATTTTTTCGCTAGGCTAGGCGCAGACCCGCAGCCGTATGGGGTATACGGCAAGGGGCTGCAACGACGCATGGCGGAAAAAGACGCTGTTTCATGTTTCGTTATTTCCGGTTCGTGACACTAGTGCTCCAGCAGATCGAATTTGTCTTTCACCTTGCCCCATTCGTCCGCCTCGGGAAGAGGGTCTTTTTTCTCGACGATCGGCTGCCAGTTTTTTGCCAGCTCCACATTGAGCGCGATGAATCGTGTCTGGTCCTTCGGCACATCATCTTCAGCAAAAATCGCATCCACCGGACATTCCGCGACACACAGCGTGCAGTCGATGCAGTCGTCCGGGTCGATGGCCAGAAAGTTGGGGCCTTCGCGAAACGCGTCGGTCGGGCACACATCGACGCAGTCGGTGTACTTGCACTTGATACAGCTCTCGGTCACCACGTAGGTCATATCGTCCTCCTGCCCCTGCCCGGAATCGCATCCATTCCCGGCAAGCCTATCAAGATGATTGTTCGGATGCCAGCGCATAGGTCAGCCGGCCGTCGACGATGCGGGCCGGCGACGTATACGGATGCACCATGCTGTGCGTGGCATCGATAATGTGGACCACTTCGATCCCCCGCACGCGCAATACGTCGGCGATCAGCGCGCGATGACACCGCCACCATACCGCTTCGGCGCACATCATCGCGGTGCGCCGCTGCCGGGCCAGGGCAAGTAGCGCGTCCAGGCCCTCGGCAAACTCCGCACTCGCAAGATAGTCTGCATAGCCGCGAAACGAAACATTGCGCCAGGCATCGTTCGGCGAATCGGGCTGCACCGGCCGCCGGCCACCGAGCTTGGGCAACCACTGATACGCGATACCGTGCGACAGCAGCGTTTCGCTCAGCGCATCCCGCGCAAAGTGCGGATAACGGCGCGAACCGGGAAAGCGCCGGACATCGGCGACTGCCTCGATGCGGTATTCGACCAGCACGTCGAGAAACGCCGCCAGCGTACGGGTTGAGTGACCGATCGTCCAGATCGTTCCGACATCCGTGACGCCGCGATCGAGCGGCATGGCTCAGGATATCCGGTGCAACACTGCGCCCTTGTGCATGGCGATATGATCGGTCTTGTCGCTCTGGATCGCGTATTGCGGGTCTTCCGGCGTGCAGTGCCGCGTGTATCCTTTATAGACCGTGTCGCGCGTATGCACCTTTATGATCTTGCCGCTCACCAGGCCGGCCTCCGAGTTCCAGCGTACGTGGTCACCGACTTTGAATGGATGGCTCATGGGCATGCTCTCCGTTGATGGCAGAACGTGGGCCGCACCGCCCCGACTATCGACCGTCAATCATCGCGCCAGCAGCGCCCTGGCACGCGTGACCACATTCTCTACCGTGAAGCCGTATTCGCGCAGCAGGACACCGGCCGGGGCCGAGGCACCGAAGCGCTCGACGCCGAGCATGTCGCCATCGGCGCCGACATAGCGGAACCAGCCCTGGGACACCCCCAACTCGACCG